>VFQR01000036.1_pt1 | contig 430953 bp, 417 predicted proteins | sample 3512321 | NCBI WGS metagenome assembly VFQR01 (sample SAMN10412374, study PRJNA504923) | tailings metagenome | isolation source: Relicate 3 Philex TSF1 revegetated site | place: Philippines: Tuba, Benguet | collected 2017-08-29
GCCCAACGCCCAACGCCCAACGCCCAACGCCCAACGCCCAACGCCCAACGCCCAATAGGATTATCTTTCCAATACCTCCAAAAATGATGTATATTGTAATCAGAGCTATGCTCAGGAGGACACGATGTCTTTCAAAGGCGACATAGCCGCACTGATCCTGGGAATCCTTCAGGACGGTCGGTTGCACGGATACGAAATATCAAAACGAATACGTTCGCTCAGCCAAGAGATGCTGAGCCTTGGCGAAGGCCAGCTCTACCCTGCCCTGCACCGGCTGGAAGAGGATGGCCTCATCGCATCGTCGTGGGACATCCAAGAGGGACGCCCCAACCGCAAGGTCTACGAAATCACCGAGGCGGGCCTCACCGAACTTCGCGAGAAGAAGAAGGCCTGGGAGAAGTTCATGACCGGCGTCAATTCGATCTTGATGACTGCCAAGGAGGGCGGACGTGGCTAATTATATTGGTTGGTATCTGGTCGAGATTGAGAGACGCTTCAAAGGCATTCTTCCCTCTCGACGAATCATCGAACTCCAGCGAGAGGTTGAGGATCACATGCTGTCGTCGATGGAAGACGCCATCGCACAAAAGCTGGACCCTACGGTTGCCGAGCGTCTTGCCGTCGAGAACTTTGGAAGCCCGGCAAGCTTCGTCAAGAAAACGATCCAAAGCCTGTGCGTCGGGCACGTCTCGCCTACGCTCAAGATGGCGCAGTCGGCCCTAATCGTCTTCATGATTGTGGCGCTGGGAATTGCCGCTGTGTTCTATCGTGGGCTTCCCTTCTCCTTTCTGCTGCTGGGCTTGATCCCCTTGGCCGTGATCTCATTCTTGACAAAAACGACACCGTGGAAAGTCATGCTCGGATCGTGGGCAATTCTGACCCCTATCGCCATGATCGCTTCTGGGCTCCTGATTATTCAAGGCTGGGGATATGGCAGCTATTTCACGAAAGGTCAAGCTGACACTTACATAGCGCTCCGTACCAAAAATCTCAAACAGATTGAGGCAAGCGCTGCGCTGCTACATCAAGGGATGGAGATCTATCGCGCTGGGGATCACAAGACCGACTCTCCGGCATCTCTCGCCGATGCCAGGACCATCTTTGGTATTCAGGAACTGCCCGAGTCTGTGCAAAGAGCAGATACCGCGAACATTCCAACCTGGCTGATGAAGGATGGCTGGTATCTAGTCCCCTCTTCAACATATTCGATGAACCCGACCGATCTCATGTGGCGCGACCCAAGTATACGAGTGCCTATCTTCTTCGACTATCCGTTTGAGAAGACGGTCAAGACATTCGAGGAGGCCAAAGTGATGTGGAAGGGTCGCGCCCCGAACTGGGACTCAATGCTGTCCTCGACTGCTATGAGCGCAAAGCTAGAGCTGACGCGTGTGAAATCTCTCTCCTCCGGATACAACTTCGACGGTAGCGTGGCCACGTCGATTGGCGGCGCTGGAATGCTCGTGGTCTTGGTGTGCGTTGGCGGATGCGTAGTCATTCCTTCCGCGCTTGCAAGAATGTTCGCTCTGGTTCGATTGCGACGTCGCGCACTGGCATAGAACGCTTCGTCGCAAGCCAAACCCCACAGCTCAGTTCGCGCTACTTCCCCTCTCCTTGCGAAGCGAGGGAGAGGGGGCAGGGGGTGAGAGTTCATAGTTCCCTCCCCTCCATCTTGACGCAGTCGAAATGGACGGGAGGGTTAGGGTGGGGAGGCCTGTGAGCGAAGCGAACAGAGGGGGGGAAACCCAACGCCCAACGCCCAACGCCCAACGCCCAACGCCCAACGCCCAACGCCCAGAAAGAAGCCTATCCCCCCTTCTGAACCGACAGCACCTCAAGCTCAAACACGAGCACCGAGTACTTCGGAATCACCGGCGGTCGACCGGCTTCTTTGTAAGCCATATCGTAAGGAATGGTGACTTTGCGCCGTCCGCCAGCCTTCATCCCGATAAGACCCTGAGTAAAGCCAGGAATCAGGCGCGTAACCCCAACCTGCACGTTAAACGGCACCGGAGCAATGCTGCCGTCCTGCTGCTGACGCTCGTAAGAGCTGTCAAACTGGCTGCCGTTCAAGAACTTGCCGCGATAGTGGGCCGAAATGGTATCGCCCTGCTTGATCGGGTCACCCTTGCCTTCAATAATCTCTTCCTTCTTCAGTTCAGGCTGGGAGCCCTTCTTGCGAACATCGAACAGCTCCACCTCGATGACCAGGTTCGAATTGGCGGCGATATTCTCAAAGGAAAGCTCGCCAAATCCCAGCGACGCTGGGATGGAGATCTTCCTCAAGCCGCCTGCCTTCATGCCTCTGATCGCTTTGTCCAGCTCGGGCAAAACCAGGAACGGCGAACCAGAATCCGCTTGGCGGGCGCCCAAAACCCACGCTGCAGGCGGCAGGCTCTTGGTGTCAAAAGCAGCGTTGCCTTTCTCGTCTTGAACCTTGAGATTGACCGTCACGATGTCGCCAAACGCGGCTTCTGTACCTTTGCCGACGGTCGTATCGGTAAAGGATGTCTTGTCCTGGGTCAGCGGACTAAGGAGCAAAGCTCCGGCAATGAGCGTGGATGCGATCATTGGGCAAGGATACCGTTTCGTGCGAGTAGAGGCGATGATAAGCGAATCGCTTCCCGATCACTGTTGGCCTCTCGCAACAATATCCCTTCAGCAGGATTAGCACTCAGAACAATATTGGTCAATCATAGCCTGCGTTTGAGCGATTTGCGGCTTAGCGCCAACTTCGCCGAACAGAGCAAGTGCTTGTCTAAAGAGTTGGCAGGCTTCTTCAACTTTCCCTTGCATGTGCGAAAGCACTCCAAGGCTACCGTATTCAATCGCAACTCCTTGTTTGTCCCCAAGTTCTTCGCTAAGCTTCAGTGCCTTGAAATGAAACTCCCTTGCACCGGCAAAATCACCCTTATGCTTCCGGATAAGTCCAAGGTGGCTGTAACATGTAGCAATCGCTTCCTTGTCTCTGAGTTCTCCAGAAAGTATGAGCGCTTTCCCAACTAATTCCTCTGCTCCGGCGAGATCGCTCTGGGCTTGTCGGATAAGTCCAAGGCTACCGTATACTCTTACCATGCCCTGCTTGTCACCAAGTTCTTCGTCAAGCTTAAGTGCCATGCGAATAAACTGTTCAGCACCGACAAGATCACCTTGGACTTGCCGGATGAGTCCAAGGTTGCCATAACCTCTCGCCATTCCCTGCTTGTCACCAAGTTCTTCACCAAGCTTCAGAGCTTTATGTATTAACTGCTCCGCGCCCACTAAATCTCCCCGGATTTGCCGTATCAGTCCAAGGTTGCCGTAGCCAAGGGCCATACTCTTCTTATCGCCAAGCTCTTCCCCAAGAGCAAGTGCCTTGCGGAAACACTCCTCTGCAGCTGCAAGATCGCCCTGCACTCGGCGAATAAGACCAAGGCTAGTGTAGCTCGTAGCTATTCCCTGCTTGTCACCAAGTTCTTCACCCAGCTCCAGGGCTTTATGTATTAACTGCTCCGCGCTCACTAAATTCCCTTGGATTTGCCGGATTTGGGCAAGGTTGCCGCAACTGGCCGCAATGCCGTGCTTGTTCCCTAGTGCCTCATCGATTGACAGCGCTTTGCGCAGTAACTCATCTGCTCCCACAAGATCGCCCTTGACTTGTCGAATAAACGCAAGGTTGCCATAAAGCGCAGCATGAACACACTTATCACTGGAAGCCTTAAGAAAGAATTCTGTAGTAGCGTCGATCACTTCAAACGCGCCAGCTCTCTCTAACTGAGGAATACATACATTGACAAACCTAACCACTGCTACGCGTATGGATTCGGTTCGAGTAGATTGAAGGAGTAACCCAAGTATAGCGTCGACGTCGGGAATACTTTCGTGGCAATTTTTGACGATTTCCTCGTAATAAGCCAACGCCCTTTCACGATAACGTCTTTGTTCGCCTTCGGGAATCTGACGGTCAATCTCTTCCGTGAGCATGCTGTGGAAAATTCTTCGCCCGTTCTGTTGTGTCTCTCCGTGTGACAAGCAGGGCAAGAGCCCGGAAAGGAAGCGCTGATTAAGGAGCATATTGCAGGCTTCGTAGCTTAGGCCGGCAGTAGCGCTTGCGGCGTGAACCGAAGCTGGACGTGAGAGGACATGGTAAGCGATCATGAGTTTGATCGCATCCTCGCCATGCTTGCAGATTTGCCTCCATAACGATTCTGAAACTCCTGCCGGGTCTGGCGGAAGCTCGGAGATTGGGAGAGGATTCCAGGGGTCGGTCACCATTTCCAAAGCCGAAATGATGACGTAAGGCCAGCCCTCATAGAGTCGAAGAGCAGCTTTTAGCTCAACTTCCTTCTCAGATAACCCGAGCGAATTCTGCCCAGGTTTCTTGTCGTTGAGGATCGCCTGATCGACGATCTCGTCGACCGCCGAATCCGCAAGAGGCTGCAAGCCATTCGGCGCGGGATAGACAAGAACGCTCCTCGAATTGGTAAATTCTATCGTGTCTAAGGAGCCAGCAGGCCTGTTGGCAAAAACGCATGTAACGCGCCCGGGGAGTTTCTTGACAAAGTCCAGCCAAGAAGCGTGCTGCCCTTCCATCGCTTCTGCCGTCGAATCGAAAATCAAAACCAATCGTACACCCGTCGGCGAGGCAATTTTCGCAACAAGCTCAAGCAACTTTTCCTGTGCGGAAGCTTCTTTTTTAGTCGTCAAAGCCTTGAGAAGGCTAACAAGGGTTCCAAGGCCGAAGCCAATTTCAAACTTCTCTTTGACATCCACCGCAGCTTCAAAAAACTGAAAAATTCCTTCCCATTTCTTGGTTCCAAGAGGCGTCGAAGCTAACCACGGGCTTGCGATCTTATTTGCCTGGAGAGCTCCCGAAAGCAGACTTTCGCAAATCGTATCGATGGTATCGCTCCGATCCACATCGACTTGGACTGTTAGAATTTTTATCCCTGAATGCTCTTCGACATCCTCGATGCTTGCAAGCAACCTGCTCTTGCCCATGCCCTGGTTGCCAAGAACCAAAATCGCACGGTATCGATTCTCAACGATGGCGTCGAGAATGTCTTTTCTTTCTGTATCGCGACCTACGATTTTGTACGGATGCCGCCCCATGGTCTAAACATTATAGATGCAGAAAACCTGCTTCTAAATAGTTTAGAAGAGAGGAGCTATGTTTAGTGACAAGAACTACGCTTTCTCGTACTACACCGTCTCGGCAAACACCCGTTTATCGAACACCAGATCGCTGGCGATTTTCCAGACTTCGGGGTCGATTCGGTTTTCGGGCTTGATCTTGCTGAAGTGGACAATCGCGCTGGTGAGGCCCGCTTCCAAAGCGTAATGCAGGAAGACGGAGTTCAGAATGATGCGGGCCGCAGGCTTCAAGCCGAAGCTGACGTTGCTCACACCCAGCGTTGCATTCACCAACGGATGCCGCTTGCGAATCTCCCGGATCGCCTCGATGGTCGCCATCCCCGACTGCCGAAATTCTTCATCCCCCGAGCCGAGCGTGAAGGTGAGGGCGTCGATAAAGACATCATGATCGGGAAGGCCTGCCGTACGCGTTCGCTCCAGAATCCGCTCAGCAATCGCCACCTTCTCTTCAACCGACTTTGCCATGCCCTTCTCGTCGATGGTCAGCGCTACCACAGCCGCGCCGTACTTCGCGCAAAGGTCAAGCACACGCCGAGTTCGCTCTTCGCCGTCTTCAAAGTTGATCGAGTTCACAATCGGTTTTCCAGCAACCGTCTGCAACGCCGCCTCGACCACCGGAACCTCGGTCGAGTCGATCATGATCGGCACGGTGATGTGGCGATTGTAATAGCTGAGCAGGGTCGTCATGTCGCGCACTTCGTTCCGGCCCACATACGCGGTACAAACATCCAAAACGTGCGAACCCTCGCCCTCAAGCTCGCGGGCAAGCTCGGTAAGCCCTTCCCAATTCTCCGCCGCCAGCATCTCTCGGAACGCCTTGGAGCCGTTCGCATTGGTCTTCTCACCGATGATAAAGAAGCTGGAATCCTGTCGGTACGGCTGGAATTGGTACAGGCTTGAGCACCCGACCAGCTTCAGAGCCTGCGCCTGCTCATCGGTCTTCATCTCAAAATCAAAGCCCGGGAAGAGGCCGCGCACTTTCTGCCAGTGCGCCACCTGTCCATGCGGCTGGCCGCCTACCTTCTCCGCAACTGCCTTGATATGCTCCGGTGTGGTGCCGCAACATCCGCCCACCATCGCCACGCCCAAATCCTCAACAAAATGCCGATGATGCTCAGCCAGTTCGTCCGGCGAAAGCTTGTAAACGGCTTGCCCCTTCTCCATGACAGGCAATCCCGCGTTGGGTTGGATGGAGATAGGCCGAGTCGAATTCTGGGAAAGGAAGCGTACATGCTGAGCCATCTCGACCGGCCCGGTTGCACAGTTCATTCCGACCGCCACCACGGATGGGAACGCCTCCAGCATGTTCAGGGCCGCGCCCATCTCCGTGCCCAGCAGCATGGTTCCGGTCTGCTCCATCGTCACCTGAACGAACAGCGGCAGCCTCTTCCCTGCCTCGGCCATCGCACGGTTGGCAGCAACGATGCCCGCCTTCACCATCAGCAAGTCTTGAAGCGTCTCCAGAAGGATCGCGTCCACACCGCCTTCGATCAGTGCCAGCGAGGAGGTGAAATAGGTGCCCTCAAGCTCCTGCCAGTGGGTATTGCCCAGGCTAATAAGCTTCGTGCCAGGTCCTAACCCTCCGACCACGAACTTGGGCTTGCCGCTCTTCGCGGCGGCATCGTCTGCGGCCTTACGCCCAATCTTGGCAGCGGCCAGACTGACGTCCCACACCAGTTCCGGGATCTCGTATTCGGCAAGGACGATGCTTGTCGAGCCGAACGTATTCGTCTCCACCATGTCCGACCCGGCTTCGAAGTAACGACGGTGAATCGCCTCGATCGCGTCAGGCTTGGTGATGTTCAGAATCTCATTGCAGCCGTCGAGGAGCTTGCCGCCAAGCCGTGTTGCGGCTTCGTTCACGGCGTCGGAATAATGCGCCTGCGGCGTCAGCGTGAAGAAAGCATCGTCCAGCCCCATCCCTTGGATCTGCGTCCCCATCGCCCCGTCCCAGACAAGAACGCGGTCGCTAAGAGCATCCAAAAGCGGCGAATCGAGCTTCATAAACACATTATGGGGCGATCAGCTACCAGCGATCAGCTATCAGGGCTATCCGAGGAAAGAAGTCCGCATCAAGCTAAGAATCGAAGGTTAGGCAGTCGATTCACCGCCTAACTCAAGATCGCAGACAGCAGATCGCGGATAGCTATGTAGTTCACCCCACATACGCCTTCTCACTCAGGAACTCCTCGAAGATCGGCAGATAATCCTGCCACTCCTCACGGTTCCGAGCTTGAAGGTACACCGGGAGCGAAAGGTACGGCACAAAGTGCGGACGCTTCGGCTTTTTCGCCAATCGCATCCCCGCCTGCTGAGGCGTCTTGTCGCCCTTCTTCAGGTTGCAGCGCCGACAGCAGGCCACCAGGTTATCCCAGCTAGCCGGGCCGCCCGCCCACTTCGGCACCACATGGTCAAGGGTCAAATCCCTTCCCTTCACGCCGCAATACTGGCAGGTGTAGTTGTCACGGGCCAGAATCGAATGCCGAGACAGCCGAAGCTGCGGCATCGGTCGTCGGACCGAATATTTCATCCGCATGACCGAAGGAGCGATTACTTCGCCCCGACCCGTTACAAGCGGTATTTCACGATCGTGAATGACATCAGCCTTGCCTAGCAGCAACAGCGACATCGCACGTCGCATTGTGCAGACGTTCAGCGGCTCATAGTTCACGTTTAGCAATAAGACATGAGTGCTGGACATTCTGTTTTCCTCAACCAATGAAGCCCGACCCAACCCGACCAACAAAAAGGCCCGCGTGCACACGCACACGGGCCGAGGTGTCGGCGCAAACTCGCGTGCGTATTATCGTGTCGCTCCACATAGGTGGATGACACAGGTGGCGTGCCGGTGTGTTGCAGAGTTGAATCATGCTCTTGTTGTTATAGGACGAGCATTTTAGCCATATGGGCGCAGAGATTTGTAGGACTTTGTGAGGAAAAGGTTAAGAGAGCGGGCACTTCGGCCTCTCCCGAAAAGCAGACAATCGTCGACGCGTGAGACGTTTTCAGCCAACTAATCTCTAGCGTTCAGCCCGCAGTGCAGAGGCCTGCCAGTTCATCCAATCCCCAATCATCAATCTCCAATCACAGGATTCCCTTCACCGGCATCACCGTGACTTCCTCAACCACCATATTCCGGTCTGCCGTAACCACCTGCGCCACCAGCTTCCCAACCGCCTCTGCCGGGATCATATCCGCCCGATCAGGACAGAAGCCCTGCTCATCCCATAGCGGCGTATCCGTCGCCCCAGGGATCACCGTCGTCACCAAAATCCCCTGTCGCCGATACTCTGCCAGCACCGCCCGACCAAACTGCACCAGTCCAGCCTTTGTCGCCGCATAGACCGCGCACCCCGGCAGCGCATGCGTTGCCGCCATGCTGGAAACGTTCACGATACGTCCACCGCCCGACTCCAGCATCCAGGGCAGGACCGTCCTTGCAAGCTCGATCGGGGCAGTCAGATTGATTCGGATCAACCGTTCGATGTTTGAGGAGGGCATCTCGTGCAACGGTCCAAAAATCGCCAAGCCCGCGCTATTGATCAGCACCGGCTCTACACCTTCCGGCAAACCCTTGGCTGCCTCCAAGACGCTTTCCCGCCCTTCCTCAGTCGAAATATCTGCAGAATGCGGAAGAACCAGGGAGCCGTTGGCAGCGCACTCTTCAGCGGTCTCTTGAAGCAGATTCAGCCGACGTCCCACCAGCACCAGCTGACAGCCCAGCCGAGAAAGCTCAATTGCCGCCGCTCGTCCAATCCCGGTGCCTGCGCCAGTAATGATCGCCCGAACCTTAATCACGAGCGGGCAACCTCAAAGATGTTCCTCGCTGTCTCATGCAGCCGAACGCGCTCCAGCGTCCCCGGCAAGCTGCCGTCCAGCGAAGCCCAAATCTGCTGGGCCACCACTTCGCTGGTCGTGATCTTGCCAGCAAACTCAGGCAGATCTTCGTTCAGATTGTGGTGGTCATAGCGGTCCACCACCAGTTCGTGAACCCGTGCATCCAAAGCGCCGATGTCTGCGATCATCCCCGTCACCGGGTCGGGCTTGCCCGAAACCGTGACTTCCAGGATGTAGTTGTGTCCGTGCCCTGCTGGGTTGTTGCACTTGCCATAGAGCTCCAGGTTTTTTTCGTGCGGAAGCTCCGGTGCATGCAGCCTGTGCGAAGCGGCAAATTCATAGGTGCGCGTCAGCGTCATCTTCCATGTCCCCTTATCATTAAAAAACTCCGCCCAAAGCGTGGGCGTCTCCTCCAGCTTGAGCCCCGTCAGACGCGCTCCTTCGGGCATCTCATTCAACAGGTCGCGCAGATAGAGCAAAAGGTTCTCGGTACAGCTGGAATTGGTTCTAAAGTGCGGGATTTCGTCATTGATGCTCTTTTGGTCAAACTGCCGGATCACCCGCTCTTTCAGGATGTCGTCGATCCGCTTGATGTTCACCACCATTCCTGTCGAATCATCGACTACGCCTTCCACCGTTACATAAAGCACATAGTTATGACCGTGGTTATAAGGAGAAGCCCACTGTCCAAAGACCTCGCGATTCTGCTGTTCGGAGAGGTGATCGAACCAATAGCGGTGCCCGCTGGAGAAGGTCACCCTTCGACACAGCTTGACAGGCCAGTGCGCAGCATCCATGTTCATCCCTCTTTCTTGTACGGCAGACCCAAGGCCGCTGGCGCGGCAGTCCCACGCCCAGCAAAGATCAGCACCACCAAAGCAGCGATGTAAGGGGAGGCCGTCAAGACTTCTGTCGGAATCGCCATTCCCTGCCCCTGCAAAGCAAACTGCAACGACTCCAGATAGCCGATCAGGATCGAAGCCAGAAACACCGGCAGCGGCTTCCACCGCCCAAAAGTCACCATGGCAATCGCCACAAAACCTTTGCCGCTGGTCATCCCTTCGGCAAAGCTTCCGGCAACGCCCACTGATAGATACGCACCCGCCAGCGCACCGAACGCCCCACCCAAGAGCATGGCCTGCAATCGCAGGCGTGGCACTCGGAAGCCCGCCGCTTCTGCAGCTTTCGGGTACTCGCCTGCCGCGCGCACAGCCAATCCCCAGCGCGTCTTGAACATCACGAGCCAGATCAGCACAACGCTCAAGATCGAAAAAGCCATCACCGGGTCAACCCCTTTATAGCTGGGCAACGAATTCTTCAGGCTGATCAGCTGACCACTCTGGCCAAACTGCGCGCGAAACAGCGTCCCCGTCAATCCAAGCGAAAGCAGCGTCACTGCCGTCCCCGCCACCACTTGATCGGCCGCAAGCTTAATACAGAAGAACGCCGAGATCAGCGTGAGAACCAAACCTGCCGCGATGCCTGCCAACAAGCCAAGCCAGACCGATCCGGTCGAATAAGCGGTGATGATCCCCGCGTACGCACTCGCCAGCATCACACCCTCAAGCCCTATGTTCAACACCCCCGAGCGCTGGGTGATCGTCTCCCCCAGCGCCGCCAAGCCCACTGGTGCAGCAAACTTGAGAAGCTCGACGGGTTCCACCAGGAACGGGCTCATGCCGCATCCTCCGAAACCTCAAGCTTTGCGCGTCGCTTCATCCATTCTCGAATGCCGACAAAGCCCAGAACGGCAATCCCCTGCATGACCAGAACAACCGTCGGACCGGAAGCGCTGAACCTTGAAAGGTTCTCAGACCCCGCAAACAGGGCACCAAAGTACAGGCTGCTAAAGATCGCGCCTAACGGATTCAGCCCAGCAAGCAACGCTACCGGAATAGCCATGAACCCCCAGTTCTGACCAAAGCCGTCGCCGATCTGCTGAGAAACGCCCACGTATTCGATGGCCCCCGCAAGTCCGCAAAGCCCGCCCGACATCAGCATTGCCCAAACCTGCACCCTTGAAGCATCGATCCGATTCGCACGCGCCGCGTTCGGGTTCTCACCCACCAGCCGAAGCCGAAAGCCTCCGGTCGTCTTGAACAGATAGATCGCGCTGGCGACCGCAATCACTAGGGCGATCAGCACCCCCGCATGCAAACCCGTCTGCGGCAGAAGCTCTTTGAACGCCACCCCCTGCGGCAAAGATTCTGAAACCGGCAGCTGCTTTTTCGTCTCCTGGACGGGGCCTCGCACCGCCCACTCCACAAACCTCAGCGCAATGAAGTTAAGCAGGATCGTAGAGATCACCACCTGAACGCCTCGCTTGGCATATAGCCATGCCGCGATCCCGGCCCAGAGCGCTCCCCCGGCAACGCCAGCCGCAAGGATTCCAAGCGTCAGCAAGAGCGGATTCAAGTGAGGCGCCTTCGCAAAAAGCCACGCCCCCGCCAAAGCCCCCACCAAGAACTGCCCTTCGCCGCCGATGTTGTACATCCCGGCCCGCCAAGCCATCACCATGCCCAAGCCGCACAGCAACAACGGCGTCATCTTGATCAGCGTCCGGGAGATTCCGTAGGCATCGCCAAAAGCGCCCGCGCCCAGCAGCCTCAGCGATTCTCCCAAAGGCAGCCCCAGCGCGATCAGCACGACGATAAGGAGGACCAGCAGCGCGGCGAGCATCGCGAGAACTCTGCCAATCCCTTTCAAATAAGGAAGCGCCTTGCTCACTGCCCTCCCCCTACCAAAGCTTCCGCACCCTGACCTTCGACAATCTGCCCCCGCGACAGAAAAACCGTCCGATCCGCCAAGGCCGCAAGCTCATCCAGATCCGTAGAGATCAGCACAACCGCCGCACCCGCTTTTGCGGCATCCAGGATCGTTCGGTGAACATAGTCCGTCGCCTGAATATCCAAACCCCGCGTCGGGTTGACGGCGATCAGCAGCTCTGGAGTCTCGTCCAGGGTTCGGCTAACCACAACCTTCTGCTGATTTCCCCCGCTGAGCGAGCCTGCCAAATCCTCCGCCGACTCCGCCTTGATCTGGAACCGCTTCACAAGACCCTCCGACCATTGCCGAATGGCCTTTGACTTCAGGAATGGACCTGAGCGCAACGCCCGTCGGCGATGACCGGTCATCAGCATGTTTTCCCAGATCGGCATCCCCGCCGCAATGCCATCCCGTCGCCGGTCTTGCGGAATGTAGGCAATCCGTTTAGGCCAGCCGTCCTGACCGTTCCAATAGACGATTCCACCCCGGATCGGTCGCACCCGCGCCAAAGCTTCCGCCAGTTCCACCTGACCATTGCCGTCCACTCCGCCGACCCCCAAAATCGAACCCTGCCCCACCGAGAGCGCAATGCTTCGGATCGCCTGCTCTCCCCGATCTCCGCGCACGATCAGATCGGTTACATCGAGCCCAGGCTTGGTTTCGGTCTTCGATTCCTTGGTGAGCGCGGCAGGCAGCTCGCCCACCATCCATTCGGCAAGCTGTGCAGGCGTCACGTCAGAAATGGGCGCAGTCGCGATGAAAACCCCTTTGCGCAGCACCGTCACGCGGTCGGCAATCGCCATCACCTCGCTCAGCTTATGAGCGATAAGAATGATGATCTTCCCTTCGGCTTTCAGCTCACGCAGAACCCGAAAGAGGTCTTCCACCTCTTCTGCCGAAAGCGTCGCGGTCGGTTCGTCAAAGATCAGCACCTGCGCTTCCGAATCCAGTGCCTTGACAATCTCGATCCGCTGCTGGGTGCCCACGGGCAGATTCCGCACCTTCACGCGCGGGTCCAGCGTCCAACCAAGGCCAGCGGCCAGCTGCAAAGGCCTGTTTGCCCGCTGATGGACATTGACCATCCCTCGAAAGGTATCCAGCTCGGCAAGCACAAGATTCTCCGCAACCGTGAACTCAGGCACGAGCGTGAAATGCTGGTGGACCATCGCGACCCCCGCTTTCTTGCAACGGTCCGGACGCCCATAGGGGATTTCGGTATCGTTCAGCCGAATCTGCCCCGAATCTGGGCTCATGAACCCCGATAGCAGATTCATCATCGTGGACTTCCCTGCCCCGTTCTCGCCGAGCACGGCGTGAATCTCACCAGGCAAGAAAGTCGCCGAGACATCAGCCAGTGCTTTGACCGACCCGAAAGCCTTGCTCAGACCATTGACCACCAAGCTCAAGGGCGGTTCCCCCAATGGCAGCAAGCAGAGCTGAGTCGGGCCGAGTTCATGCTGATGATCGAACCGTCGGTTTAGAACTCGTCCTTCGGCACTTCCAGCTTGCCTTCGGTGATCGCTTTCTTAAGCTCATCCAGCTTTGCCTTGACATCCGCCGGAACCTTGTCCGCCAGCGCTGGATTGATCACAAAGTCGATGGCTCCCTTGTCCATGCTGAACAGCTTGACCGTGCCCTTGTACGTGCCAGCTTTGACCTCTTGAGCAAGCTCCAAGAAAGCCGGACCAGCCACGATCGTCGCGGACGCAATCACCGTCGGGCCTGCGCTGTTCTGGTTTGCGTTCGATCCAAAGCAGTAAACGCTCTTTTCCTTGCAGGCATCGAACATTCCCTGAGCCGCAGCATTGAGCTGGTGAATCGCAAAGTCCGCTCCCTGACCAATCGCCGTCAGCGTCGCCTGCTTTGCCAGAGCGACATCCGTAAAGCTCTTCGTATAGATCTCAATGACCTGAATGCCCGGCTTAGCTGCCTCAGCGCCCGCCTTAAAGGCCTTGAAGGTCGATACGATGGACGGCACATTGAGGCCACCGATCATGGCGACTTTGCCCGTCTTCGTCATCATGCCGGACATATAGCCGCAAAGATAAAAGCTCTGCTCAAGATTAAAGCGGAACGCACCGGCATTGTCGGCTGTCTCACCACCCGACGAACTGACAAAGACCGTCTTCGGAAACTCTTTGGCAACTTCGATGCCGACAGCGTTGTACTCAAAGCCGTGCCCAAACACGATGTTGTATCCCTGCCGTGCGTACGTACGCATCGCATCCTTGATCTTGGGACCGGCGGCTTCCTGATTGTCCACTCGCGCGCCCATCTCCTTCTCAACCTGCTTGAGGCCGTCGTAAGCCATCGCGCTCCAGCCGGCGTCAGAGATCGGTCCGGGAGTAAGCAGGGCGACCTTGAATTCTTCCCCTGCAGGGCCGGGCTCGGGTGAGCCGGTGGTGCTGGCCGCTGAACCGGTCGTGCCGGAGTCAGCGGGCTTGGAATCGCCTCCCGAACAGCCCACGATCAGCAACAGAGACAAAGCCAAGAACGAATGCCAGACTTTCATGAATCAGATTCTACGCCCTGGCAAAGCAAAATAGGAGTCCGCACCTTCAAGCTGAGGAAAAACGGCGCACACCCGCTTCGTTGGCAACCGGGCACGATTTCAAAACCCAAAGCGTCTCATCGGTTAAGATGCTTCGTTTAATTGCTTTGATTTGTTTGTTCGCAATTGCATCTTTAAGCCTTGCGGACGGCTGTTCGTTTTCTTTGCCCCGATATATCCCGAGCTTTTCTCTGCCCACAAACACCGGACCAGAAAGGGTCGAACAGAAGCCCAATATTCCCGCTCAGCGAGCTGTTCTTAAGCATGAGAATGGCATAGAGACGATGATTGTCGAATCCACGATCAGCGGCCCAAAGGGCGACTACGGCTGGATTGTTCCGGTTCCTTCTAAGCCGTTGTTCGTAAAAGCGGTCGTCCCTGAGTACATCCAACACGGATTCCGGCAGGCTGTACCGAGAGTGGTGCGCGATACGCCTGCGTCATACATTCTTGCTTTGGTCGGAGTACTGGCCGCAACATATATGCTGACGGTTCCGTTTCGCTACAAAAACCACACAAAGGACTCGCGAGTCATGATCTTCATTATTGAAGTGATTGCGCTTTGCCTATGTGGTACATGCATCTTTCCTGTTTTTGCCCAGGTGAAGGATTCGTCAAGCATAGCCGACCAGCAATCCTATGGAACCGTAGGCTCGTATCAGATTGAAGCTATCCAGGACAAGGACGGAGCCAAAGTGCTCCAGTGGCTCAGCAAGAACGGCTTTTATGTGTCCGAGGATTCCAAGAAGGCGATTGTCACTTATGCGAAGGAGAACTGGTGGTTTCTTGCAAGCAAGTTCCGTAAAGACACCACTGACGCCCTGCCGCCTCACCCTCTGAAAGTCGCCTTCAAAAGCCCTGAACTGATCTATCCCATGCGGCTGACCGCCAGCCAGAACACATCGGTCTTTGTGGAGCTGTTGGTCGTAGGCAATTCCTCGGCACGCGTCAAAGAGCTGAAAACTCGCCGATCCAGACCTCGCCCGATTGATGTCTTCGTAGACGACGAGGAACGAGATGGCTACGGAGAGTGGACAGGCAACACCTACGCGATGGTCAAGAAAGGGCAAGTTTGGAGTTATCTCAGCGGCATTGTCAAACCCGAACAGATGCAGAAAGACTTCAAAGTGGAATGGACACCCGACACCTACTACAGTGAGGATCGCGCTTATCCAAGATCCGTCGCCATCGAACAGATTTTCCTAATCACCCTCAGCATTCTTCCACTTCCCTGCGCGGTGATCGGCATCTTGCTTGCGCTCGCCGAGCATCGGCTGGGGATAAAAATCGCCATCGGAGCCATCGTTGCCTTGTCAATCAGTCTTGGAATCGGATTACGCTGGTACTTGAGTGTTCCGAAGGTGGAAACGACGGAGGTTTCACGCGAGGCTTATCTCGAACAGCTTGACCGAGATAGTGCCGCTCGCTCCGAGGTCATCCGCTGGAATCGTCAGCGGTGATCGAAGTTGATCTTTGTGGGGCTAAAGCCCGCCGCCAGCGTTCCTATCTCGCTCGCTGTAAACCTGCGACAGCCGCTCGCGCACCTGCAACGCTGTCTCATAGTCCAGATCGTGGATCGTGATATGCGCCCCCGTTGCCGCGGCGCTGAACACATCCAGGTTGGCTAACCCCAGCCACCGCTGCGTCAGACTCTGCGACAGTGTGTAGTGCTGGATGCGGTGGATCGGCATCAGGGCAACCTCCTTCTGAAACACACCCTGTCGAGAAGCGATGTACCGCTCATTCAGCGCATAGCCCACATACCGATATCGAAGAACGGCAAACAGATAGGACAAGGCAGCGAACGGAATCAGCGCGAACATCGCCTTCCACTTCAGCCACACGGCAAGCGGAGTTCCGAAGCATATCACCATCGAGATGAAGCTGCGCAGTGTGTTTCGAGGCACAGACTTGCTGCTGACCCGATACCACTGCAGCGAGAAGAACGCAAAGTCCGGGAAGACCAGGCGACCGATCTTCTCGATATCAGGGATGGGCAAGATCGGGCAGAGATTGCTCGCTCCCGCCGACTCCTTGTCGTCGAACGAGCCTGCAGTATAGGCAAAGACTTCACAGAAGTTGAACAGTCGAAAGAACATCGGCTGAACGACGCGCACTTGCTGAACCCGACCTACCGGCACAATCGCCTTGATCTGCGTGAGCAGGCCGTGGTGCACCATCAGCCCCTTGTCGTGCCGCTCGATGCGGAATCCATAAAATCGCAAGGCTGAATAGCCAATCGACAGCAGCCATCCCACCACAACCAGCCCGATCGCCAAGAGGATGCTGATCGCAATCCCCGTCGCGGGATTTGTGTGCGAAAGCGCATCGTAGATGGGCTTCATCGCCGTCTTGGTGAACTCACCATACTGCATCACACCAGCAATCGCCGCGATGATATACATCCCCCGATTGCGCAGTGCGCCTGCCTGCAAAATCTGCTTTGTCGTCAGCGAGAAGAGTTCAGGCGGAGCAACCGGCTCAGCTTCCGGATGAGACTCGAGAGTCTGATGCAGAAGCACACGCTGCAAAGCGTTCGCATCCTCCAGAGAAAGAGCATCCAGCTGTCCTTCGACGCCGCTTCCTGCCGCGGTTTCAACCATGACTGCTGCCGCCCCCATCATTCGATGCCAGACGGTTTGCTTGATGTTGACGTTCTGAATCCGAGAGAGCGGGATGGTGCGACGCTTCCTCCACACAAATCCGCTCTGAATGACCAGAGAATCCGACTGGATGGAGAAACTCGTCGAGAAGTAAGCCAAGATCGGCCCGATGAGCAGCAATAAACCCATCACAGCCAGGACCAGCAGAATGATCAGTTCGGTGTTCTCATGATTGCTCTTGAAGCCGGTGTAAATCGCCACAACCAAGGGCCAGACCGCTTGACGCAGATACTTGCCAAAGCCAATCAGGATGCTCGCGTAATGGAGTCGGCGTGGCTGTTCAAACATGCTTTGCCTGCGACTCCACCAGCATATCGCGCAACTCTTCGGCCTCTTCCGGCTTCAAACCTGGGATGGACCCGACCGCCCCCATGGCTCCAGCCACGTAGAGCGACACCTGCACCAGTCCAAACCGACGGTCGATCGGGCCAGAGTTGATATCGACGTGCTGAACCCGGTCCCGAGGCACAAACCGCTTGGTCTGCCAAAGCACTCCCCAAGAGAGAATGATCTCCGTCGAGGTCACCTCGTAAGTCCAGCGCTCCCACTGCCGCTTCACCATCATTGCCGAGAGCGACCACAGTCCAATAAAGAGCAGCGGTGTAATGATTGGGAATGCCCAGGGCAGAATATCTCGCCTTGCGAACAGAAACTCCAAGAGCCCCGTGATGACGAGCAAGATCGAGAAGGAGATCGTGTTCGAAAACAGCCAGACCTTGCGAATGGCGGGATGGATCGGCCTCGGGCCGTCAGTCGTGCGTAGTGCCTGCGCTTCGGTCATAGTTGGCTCTATTTTGTACGGAACAGAACCCCTTCACGATGCAGGTCCGTAGGCAATGCTCATGAACTTACCACCTCTCCATCGATGGGAGAGAGCGACGCTAAGCGCGCCGAGCCCCTTTCAAAAGAGTGCTCTACTTCTTATAGCACTCGTCGGCTTCGCCGGGATAGCTCTCAAGAAGCATCTCTTTGGTAAAGATCGCATCCTCGCGGTTATAGACCGAAAGCTCAAAGTTTTGCCGCAAAACGATCGCGCCAGTCGGACAGGCTTCCTGGCAATAGCCGCAGAAGATACACCGAAGCATATTGATTTCGTACCGAGTGGCGTAGCGTTCGCCCGGAGAGAATCGCGCTTCGTCCGTGTTCTCAGAAGCTTCAACAAAAATACATCGTGCCGGACATGCGCCTGCGCAGAGCGAACAGCCGATGCAACGCTCCAGACCGCTGTCGTATCTTGTCAAGAAGTGTCGCCAGCGAGTGCGCTGATAGTGCTCGCGACGCTGCTCGGGGTACTGAACGGTGACTTTCTTGTGCTTCAGACGCTTGGCGGTAATGCCCAAGCCTGAAACGATAGGTTTGACAACGCTTCCGATCAGACCGACGCTCACGAGCGAACCTCCTCAAGGGTGCGCGGATTGACTTCGACCAGCCTCAGATCGGCAAAGGACTTCGCCTTGCTTCGCTTGATCTTCTCTTGCAGCTTCATGATGCCGTAGATCAATGCATCGGGCGATGGCGGGCATCCTGGAACATAGACGTCAACCGGAACCACTTGGTCCGCACCTTGCACGATTGCGTAGTTATTGTAAACGCCACCGGTGCTGGCGCATGCACCCATGCTGATCACCCATTTGGGCTCGGGCATCTGGTCGTAAATCTGTCGGAGCACCGGAGCCATCTTCTTGCTCAACCGTCCGGCGATGATCATGACGTCTGCCTGTCGGGGGGTCGCACGGAAGGCCTCCGAACCAAACCGGGCCAGGTCAAAACGAGCGGCAACCGTCGACATCATCTCGATCGCACAGCACGCAAGGCCAAAGGTCAAGGGCCACAGTGCGTTTGCGCGAGCTTGGTTGAGAAGGGATTCGACAGTGGTGACAATAACGTTGCCACCGCCCTGTGTGTCGCCAATCATTGGCGTGGAGCTGTCATGGAAAACGATCGTTTCGACTCTCTTCGGCATGATGCGAGGCTTAGTTTACCGGAACATGCAGATTGATGGCAGTGTGATATGAGTTTGATGTCATTTATCTGAATCAGCCTGCTTCTTGCGTCGATCCAGCTTCGCCATCGCCCTATCAATCGTCGCCGCTTCCGGCATCCCCAAGAACTTCGTTCCGTAGTAGTAGACCCACGCCGCAACAAGGCCGATCACAGCCGTTGACAGCAGCGTCACCAGCTTGCTGTGCGATGGCAGAAAATCGTTCTTGATCAGGATCAGGCCGAATGCAGCCAGACCGGATAGCGCTGCCGCCAAGGTTGATTTGACAAAGGTTGCGCCCACGCCCGAATAGTCGAGCTCGGTAGCAATCGGCTTCACCGCGATCAGCATCGCTATCGCAAGAACAATCGCCGAGATCGAACTTGCCAGCGGAAGTGCAGCATAGCCCAGGGGCGTGGCTTTCAGCAGCACAATCATCAGGATAAAGATCCCTGTGGTTGCCGTGCCGAGGACGATGGGCGTGACGGTCTTGTGCGCGGCAAAGAATCCGCGCATCAGCACCGGATGCAGACACCATGCAGGAATGCCAATGGCAAACCAGCTCAGCAGCACGGCGACCTGCGCAGTGTCAGCGGCTGTGAACTTGCCTGACTGGAAGAAGGAAGCGACCACTGGCGTTGCCATTGCAAACAGCAACACTGCTGATGGCACGCTCAGATAGATGGTCGTCCGCAGCGAGGAAGTGAGCTGCTTGCTGAAAAGGTCCATGCGCTCTTGGGCAAAGAACTGGCTGAGCGCTGGGAAGACCGCAATCGCCAAAGACTGCCCGAAGATACCAAGCGGTGCCTGCATGAGCTGATTCGAGTAGTTCAGCCATGTGTTCACACCCTCTTCATAAAACGAGCCGAAGAAGCGCATGATGATGGCAAACACTCCTGGCAGAGAGAGGCCCAGAATCACAGGGAGCATCAGCCGAAAAACCTTTCGCACGCCGGGATGCTCAACATCCATACTGAACCGGTACTGGGATCCCAGCTTCTTCATCATGAAGATCGGAATAACGAGGTTGCCCAGGAATGCTCCGACGAGCGCTCCCCAAGCCATTCCCACGATTCCCGGACTGACGAAGTGAGAGATCACGACGGCGCCGCCGATGATGCCAAGGTTGTAAACATTCGGCCCCAAACCGGGTACCGCAAAGACCTGCCGGGCATACAGCGTGCCGAACATGATCCCGCCGATGAAGAACGCAAACTGCGCGGGCAGCAGAATCCGGCTCATGTGGATGACATGAGGCATCAAATATTCCTGCCCAGTCTTCAGCTTTCCTGCCGCAACGATGCCGCTCAACTGTGGTGCAAACGCTTCCGAGACGACCACAAACCCAATAATCACGATTGCCATGATCGTGGTCACGGAGCTGAAAACCTTCCATGCGTCTTCCTTGCGGTCGGTATGCCAATACTCGCTGAACACGGGAATAAATGCTGAGCTAAGCGCACCGCCTGCAATCAGGAAGAAAAGGAGATCGGGAACGCTGAAGGCAAGCACGTACGCGTCGGTATAGCCGCTTGCTCCGAACATCTTCGCCATGACAGCTTCGCGGACTAAGCCGAGAACACGGCTGAGAAGCAGACTCAGCATCATGATCGTCCCGGCACGCCCGACATTCGGACTCTTTACTTCGGAAGACACTGCTCGTGATTTAACCTTTTGCCGGAACCATGCGTTCCTTCTGAATTACCTTCGGCCTTCGTTTATCATAAAAATAAGGCTGAAAAGAAGCACAACGCTGCGCTGCTTCGTCTGGATTCGACGTATATACCGATTTTTCGGGAGGGATGAATATGAGTCAAACACCTTATCAGACACCGATGAATTCCGGCGGGCCTACAGGCATGGTGCGCATGGAGGCCATTGGTGAAGCATGGCGTACACAGCAGAAGAACATGGGGACTTGGGCGATTGCCGTCCTGATCTTCTTTGCCGTTTCCTACGGCGTAAATATGGTCTTCTCGCTCGTTACGAATGGCATTATCCTGGGAATGGCTTCAGGAAAGCCGAGCGATGCTGCAGCGGGCGCTGCGTTTATCGTGATTTTTGGAATGGCCTTCCTGACATACATACTCACGCAAGCCGTCCTTTCAACCCTGATGGGTGGCCTTTATAAGATGGCCGCTACGGATGTGCAAGGCGGTAAGTCTGAGGTTGGACAGCTCTTCTCCCAAACAAACAAGTTTGCTGATCTGTTCATCGCACAAATCATCATTGGCATTGGAGGAATGATCGGATTCTGTCTTTGTATCATTCCGGGTTTCATCTGGATGGGCCTCACCATGATGACCCTCCCGCTGATCATCAACCGCAACATGCGCGCGATGGAAGCGATCCAGGCAAGCATTGAGATCATGAAACCGCAGATGGGAATGGCTGCTTTGGCATGGTTTGTCTTTGCTTTCGTGGGAGGCATTGGAATCCTTGCCTGTGGCATTGGCGTTCTGTTTACGATGGGTCTGACCTACTTAGCAACCACAGTCGTCTTCCGGGACATGGTTGGCTTCTCAGAACCATTGACAGGAGGAAGCATGTTTGGTGCTGCAACTTCGCCGGCACCTACCGCTCCAGTCGCTCCGGTAGCTCCTGCACCGGTTGCAGAGCCTGTGGCTGAGATGCCTGCTGAGGAACCGGCGGCGCCTGCAGAAGAGCCCGCACTGGAAGAGGCCCCGACCGAGGAACCCAAGGACGAGCCTCAGGCATAGTCGCTATTCACTCCTCCCCCAAACACCCAGCCCCTGGACTCCAGGGGCTTTTTTGTTGGCGATTGGCAATTCTGTGAGAAGTTTCCCAAACTCAACACTCAACACTCAACACAAGAGAAATCAGATATCAGATATCAGCAATCCCCAATCCCCAATCTCCCCATTCCCACGCCTCAGGGTTGCGGCATGCCCTTGGTAAAAGCCAAACTCAAACGTATATGACCCACCAGCGCGTTCTCGTCGTCGACTTCGGAGGCCAGTACACCCAACTCATCGTCCGCAGGGTGCGCGAACTGAACGTCTACAGCGAGATGGTGCCTTGGATGACCGCCGCTGACAAGATTCGGGAGATGAAGCCCGATGCGGTGATCCTTAGCGGCGGCCCGCGCTCGGTGCTGGAAGAGGGCGCCCCCGACCTTGACTTTTCGGTCATCGAAGGCCTTCCGGTGCTCGGTATCTGCTATGGCATGCAGCTGATGGCATACCGCCTCGGCGGCAAAGTCGAGAACGCCAACGACCGCGAATACGGCTTTCGGCAGCTCAGCAATGTAAAGCCCGGGTCGGCTCCGTCCTACCTGGATGGCGGGCAAGTCTGGATGAGCCATGGAGACCAGGTCATGGATACCCCCCCAGGTTTCCATGTAACGGCCCAAACAGACACCTGTCCTATCGCCGCTTTTGAGAATATCGGTGACAAAAGAGTCGGCGTTCAGTTCCATCCAGAGGTCACACATACCCCGGGGGGCATGAATATTCTCAAGTTTTTCCTCTTTGATGTGGCTGGATTGAAAGGGGATTGGACCTCCGAGAATTTCATCGACGAAGAGGTCGCCAAAATCCGAGAACAGGTTGGCCCCGAAGGCAAAGTCTTATGCGCAGTTTCCGGCGGCGTTGACAGTTCTGTGATGGCTGCCCTGCTGATCAAGGCTATCGGAGAGCGCGCGGTCTGTGTGTTTGTGGATCATGGGTTGCTGCGAAAGAACGAAGCCCAGCAGGTGATCGATACTTTTGGCGGACACTTCAACGGCAATCTTAAAGCCTTCCACGAGCATGATCGCTTCTTTGGCAAGCTGTCCGGCGTCACCGACCCAGAAACCAAGCGCAAGGTCATTGGCGAACAATTCGTTCGGGTCTTCGAGGATCACGCAGGAGAGCTTCAAGGCTGTGATTGGCTGGCCCAAGGCACTCTCTATCCCGACGTGATCGAATCTGGATCACCCACCGCCGCAAAGATCAAGACGCATCACAACGTAGGCGGACTTCCCGAGTGGATGAATCTCAAGCTCATTGAGCCCCTCCGATGGCTGTTCAAGGACGAAGTCCGTGCCGTAGGACGCAAACTTGGATTGCCGGAGGACATGGTCGAGCGTGAACCCTTCCCTGGCCCTGGCTTGGCGGTTCGCATCCTTGGCGAAGTCACTCCCGACCGTGTGAAGATCACCCAAGATGCGGACGCGATCTTCCGTCAAGAGCTCCGGGAGCGCGGTCTGCACAAAGGAATTTGGCAATCCTATGCGGCATTGCTGGATGTCCGCAGCGTGGGCGTTATGGGCGACGAGCGCACCTACGAACAACCCATCGTGCTTCGCGCAGTTCAAAGCGAGGATGCGATGACCGCACGCGCCGTCAAGATTCCGTTTGAGGTTCTGGAGCATATCGCTACCCGGATCGTGAACGAGGTGAAAGGGGTCAATCGGGTGCTTTACGACCTGACCAGCAAGCCTCCAGCAACGATCGAGTGGGAATAGGCTATGTCCCAAACGCACACCGATCCCGAAGGCTACCGCTGCAGGGTCGGAGCGCTATGGGCGCGACTCTTTTTGAAAGATGGCTGGGCATTGACCGCGTTTCAAACCGTTTGGTTTAGGAACGAAAAAACCTACCAGGCTTACCTCAATGACCCTTTCTGGCGGGCACACGAGCACCACCATATCTGGCAGGAAAAGCACCAGTTCGCCAACAGCTTCACTTACCTCTTCGCCTTCATTTGGCAGTACATCCGGTATCGCAGCCACGACAAGGCGACGCTCGAACGCGAAGCAGACGAAGCCGCTCAGCGCTATGTCGATTCGGTGCAAGAATAGGCTCGGCCCAATTTAGATGACAGCCAGACTCATCAGCCAGCGGATACTGCTGGCTTAGCTGTCTTGCGGATCCCGGGCCCGATAAGCACGGAAAACGCTCAATACGCTGTCCGCATTTTTGCGGGCAGCGGCTTCGGTGATGAAGGTGTCAGGAACGCTGAATTCTGCGGTTGAGAGCCGGAAGTCGACATAGTCTTTGCGGAGCTGGACAAACTCCTCATAGAACTCCTCAGGGACTTCTCGCATCTCAATGAGCCCTAAGTGCAGCTGCCAAGCCATCCGCACTGCTTCCTGAATCGAGCCATCGTGGGTTTCGAGCACCTGAACTCCCTCTTCCCAAAGTCTCCAAAATCTTTCTCCATTCCGCTTCTCAGCAGAGCCCAATGAGTTCGTTGTCGTTTCTTCCATGATCCCGGCAGTCCCAAACAATTACAGCTTCTACCTTTGAATCGGAGGATGTGAGAAGGGTTCTCAGTCGACTGCGCAACTTTGCGCAAAAACCTTTGGGTGAAGCACTAAGAGGCCCGGGAGGGGTCCCCGGGCCGGTGGCGCTGTATGTCTCTCAATGGAGCCTCGTTAAAGGCTCCGGCTCGTCAGCCTGCGTATGCAGACTGCTGATACTCATTATCGGGCCATTTAACGTTTTCTACACTATTTTCGCAAGGCTTCGTCGAAATCGCTTTGCGCGCTACCCTATCGTTGAATAAAACAGGTCCGCTACAGGCTGAAGCAACACTGTTTATCATTTGTTAATCATTAACAGGATGTAAACAAAAGCCTTGAAAGTTGATTAAGATTCTTCACCAGCCGTTAAGAGAATCGCACAAAAGCCTCCTGCTGACTGGAACTTCAGTACATTGATCCACGTGCGGCGCACAGCCTGCAAGCCGCAGTAATTGAAAGGAGGACGATATGCGAAAACTAATACTTATTGCCACGGTCGCAATCAGTGCAAGCTCTCAGGCAACGCTGATCGGCTATTGGAATTTTAACGACCAGACGCTTAATCGCAACGGTGGATTGGTTGGTGCAAACGCACAGCTGAACACTACCGTCGACAATATCTCTTGGTTTGCTGGGTCAACGCTCAATGCATTGAACGGCGATGGCGCAGGCGTCTCGTTCTGCCCTGTCGGCAACGGTCAGAACGGTCGAACCATGACCATTTCGTTTAGCTCTGGCGATTCAGCTTTCAGCGACATCAGCGTCAGCTATGCAACCCGCGGCACCAGCACGGGCTTCTCCAACAATAGCTGGTCATACAGCACTGATGGCGTCAGCTTCACGGGTCTCGCCGGTTCAACGTATGACCAGCGCGACACGGTTTTCGTCACACGAACCTTCAACTTCACCCCGCTGGCAAATGTCCAGAACGTCTTCCTTCGACTCACATTCGACGGTGCGACGGGCAGTTCCGGCAACAACCGAATCGACAATCTGCAGGTCAATGCCACGGCCAACCCCGTGCCTGAGCCTGCCTCGCTTCTCGCAATCGCTGTCGGCATTGGCGGCGTTCTGCGCTTGCGCAAAAAGACCACCGCTTGATCCTGATCAAGTACGACCTGTAGCCCCTCGAAGAATGAGGGGCTTTGGGGAAACAGAAATGAAAAAAGGATTCACACTGATTGAGCTTCTCGTCGTGATCGCCATTATCGCGATCCTGGCTGCTATTCTCTTTCCAGTTTTTGCACAGGCAAAGCTCTCAGCAAAGAAGACGGTTGCTATTTCAAACCTCAAGCAGCAAGGGCTTTCCTATATGATGTATGCGACAGACTATGACGATATTCTGCCGCGCCAGGATGGCTGTATTCCTTACAGCTCTCTGAACTCCAAATTTCACACAGCAAGCTATAACAGTTCGCCTTTGCAAGGTTGCTACACAGGCGGGTTCCACAACCGAACCAACCACTTTTCCTGGCAGAAGTGGACCATGCCGTATATCAAGAACGTCGATATCTTCTTCAACCCCCTCCGGGAGAAGGAGCCGAACGCCTGGAACAACAACGGGCAGCTTGGAAACCAGTTCCTGTTGAACCAGGGCCTTACGGGCTCTATCGACATTCGTTCTGACGGCTCGCCGAACCCATCACGCGGGCGGCGCAACAGCTGGCTCGGCGGTTCGATGACCGCTATCCCCAGTCCGTCGGAAGCGCTGCTGCTTCTGGAAATGAGCCATTTTCTCGGCTTCCTGCCAACAGCAACCGACGACACCACCATGAGCGGCCCGGATATCACGGCTTATCCAATGGCCTTCCGCGAGTATTACGTCTACAAGTTCTATAAGACTCCGCGCGGGGTCGTGGACTGCTACGCCCAAGCGCCGCTGACCACCATCGACCAGCGCAAAGCGATCACCGAAGGCATTACTGTGGGCTTTTCGGACGGAAGCGCCAAATTCATGAAGGTTGGAAACTTCCTCGCTCGAACCCCAACGAAAGCCGACCTCGGGCTTCCCAGCTCCGGTCCAGGATCAGGATATACCTACCAAGATGACTGCCATGGCATGAACGGCGGTGCGGGCAACGTGGGCATTCTGACGCCACGGTGGACAAAGCCATGGCCCATGTGGGGGTTTGAATGAAAACCCTCGGGCTCGCTCTTGTCGGTGCGCTTCTCCTGTCTGTGTGCGGCTGTACGCAGACAGGCATCTCCGCCCAAGATGCCAAGGATGCGTATGGACCAAAGCCGTCCGAAGCTGAGATGGAGCGTGAGCTGAAGAAGGCAGGACGCTGGGATGAGTATCAGCAGATCAAAGAGCGCGACGCTGCCGTAGAGGCTCAGTCCAGAACGGCTAACGCTTCAAGCGGCGAGATCCAGGAAAGCTCTGGACAAAGATAGAAGGCTTGATGAAAACGCTCAACCCCTAAAGCGGCGGGCCATCAAGACCGTTCAATACGGTCGGCCCGCTATCCCTTCCTCTTAACGGAGCTAAGCAGAATATCGATCATGTAGTCGGCACCTTGGAAATAGGCTGACGACGGCTCGCTCAGCGCAACATCAGGCTTCACGGTCTGCTCCTTGCCATCCGTTAGGTCAAACCGCTTTGTGCAATAGCTCACGGCTATCTTTGAATAGGGGAGTTCGAACGTGAGGACTTCGCCGAAGCTGTTTGGACTTCCGCCGGTAGGCTCGCCAACGAGAAGTGCTTTCGTCTGCTGACGAAGCTGGATCGCGTTCATCATCGCGCTGGAAAATGTGCCCCTGCCGATCAGGCAATACACCTTTCCATAGCGGTTGTATTCCGGCCTTGCTCGCAAGCCGCTCAAGAATGGGTAGAAGATGTTTGAGTTTCCCCCGCCGTTGGCTCTGAGATCGACAATAATCGCCCTCGGCTTCTTGGCATCGACTTCTGCCCAGAATCGCTCGAAGAACTTCAAAGAAGGATCTTCGGGATCGGACTGACAGCGGTTGTAAGCAAGATACAACACTGAATCTCCCTCAATGAGCTTGTAACCGTAGCTCTTTCTCGAGAACTCAATACTCGGAACCTTCGACCGATCTTGCCGAATGATGTCCGCGCTGACCGGTGGAAACTTGGCATTGGACATATCGACACGCACGACCTCGCCAGAACGCATCCGTACCGTCATGGAATCGTCATTTCGCCGCCCAAGCACTCCCAGACCGCGCATAAGATCACAGTTCATCAGCAATCCCTGAGCCTCCGAGAGCACCCAGCTTTCATTCTCGTGGGGCACCAATGTGGTTGCCTTCTTGACAGCGTCGTCTATGTCGGTATCGCCGATTTTCAGTACCTTGGCTCCGACCATGGGGGTGAGGTGCTTGTCGTGGGCACCAACGAACCAGCCATCGGAAAACTTGCGCACGCCCACCGGCCAAAACCTGAGCTGCTGAGCCAAGCCGCCGTAAGCCGTCGTGTGACCGTCGCCGATCTGAGCGAGGATTTTCAGGATGCCTGCATAGATTTGAGCGTCCGTCAGAGTTGGAACACTTCGCTCTAGCTCTTGGGTCTGCTTGAGAAATGACTCCTTTCGCAGAATCGTGAACGGGTTCATGTGCTTCTTCGGCAGCTCCTCACGGAAGTAGCGGATGTCGTTCTGCCAGCCCTGAATTCGGTCCGGCTGAACATAGACAGACGACGGACCCAAGAGAGTCGACGACGCGAACAACAAGCCGAGTAAGCTCATTTCCGAAAGTTACCGGGACCCATAAATCATTGCCGAAGAACCCCGACCAAAGACCCCAATGCCACGCCTACAGCCCCTGATCACGGAAGAGGAGATATTAGTGAAGGTCAACGCCCTTGCTGAGCAGATTCGGCAGGACTATGGCGATGAACCGCTTTATCTTGTCGGAGTCCTCAAAGGCTCCGCATACTTCCTCTCCGATCTCTCACGGAGGCTTACCGGCGACGTGCAGATCGACTTTGTGCAGGTAAGCAGCTATGGCACCGAGAAGACCAGCAGCGGAATCGTTCAGATCGTGAAGGACTTGGAGCAGTCCATCGAAGATCGCCATGTGCTCATCGTCGAGGACATCGTTGACACGGGCTTAACCTTGGCCCACCTGAGGGAACTTTTCAGCCTTCGAAAGCCGAAATCATTGCGGGTGGTCGCGCTGCTTTCAAAAGCGGCGGCAAGAGGAAAAGAAGTCCCTGCCGATTACGTCGGTTTTGAGATTCCAGACCAATTTGTGGTAGGATATGGTTTAGATCACGCAGAACGGTATCGCAATCTCCCATATGTTGCGATCTTGCATGATTAACCTCTCCCGATAGATTAGCCGCAAGGCGACTCCCAAATCTTCATTTCGGACACGCTATGACGCATACTTTCCGACCCCGAAAATCGGACGGGTCCAAGCAGCCTAACAAGGGCCGCCCCCGCAATCGCCGCCAAGAGCCGCGACTGGACTCTGCCTCCGATCTTGAGAATCTGCCAGAAATAGATTTTAATCATTTCGACCAGATGACCCCCGCCAATCTGGCTAAGGCTGCTAAGACAAAGAAGCTCTCGCTGGACATGGATCGCACAGAGCTCATCGTCGAGCTCTTGAAGGGTGCCAACCCCGACAGCCACTATGCAAGAGGCATCCTCGACATCCTGAACGATGGATGGGGATTCCTGCGCCGTGACAACTATGCTCCGTCGCCGCAGGATGTTTACGTATCGCAGTCGCAAATCAAGCGATTTGGCCTGCGCCCGGGCGACTCCGTCTTCGGCCTGGTTCGCCAGCCCAAGGAAGGCGAGAAGTACCAGGGCATGCTCCGAGTCGAGTGCGTCAATGGATTCGGCACTGCATCTGAAGAGATGCAGCGACGCCGCAACTTCGACGAGCTGACCCCGCTCCACCCGGACGAGCGCATCCGCATGGAAACGCATCCGGAGAACATCCTGGGCCGCATCATCGACCTGATCGCCCCGATCGGCATGGGCCAGCGCGCACTTATCGTCGCACCGCCCAAGGCCGGTAAAACCACGATTCTGAAAACCATTGCCAACGCCATCACCGCAAACCACCCTGAGATCTATCTCATGGTTCTGCTGGTCGATGAGCGACCGGAAGAAGTCACCGACTTCAAGCGCTCAGTCAAGGGTCAGGTCATCAGCTCGACCTTCGACGAGCCCGCAGAAAACCACATGCGCGTTGCCGAGCTCTGTCTTGAGCAGGCCAAGCGTTTGGTCGAAGCGGGTCGAGATGTCGTGATTCTGCTGGACTCGCTGACCCGAATGTCGCGCGCCAGCAACCTCACGATCAACCCCTCTGGACGAACGCTGTCCGGCGGTTTGGATCCGGCTGCCCTCTATCGCCCCCGTCGATTCTTCGGCTCTGCGCGAAACATCGAAGAGGGTGGATCGCTCACCATCGTCGCCACCGCGCTCGTTGAGACGGGATCAAAGATGGACGATGCGATCTTTGAAGAGTTCAAGGGTACAGGCAACATGGAAATCGTGCTCGATCGCGAACTCGCCGAACGCCGACTTTGGCCCGCCATCGACGTCAAGCGAAGCTCGACCCGACACGAAGAAAAGCTCTTCGGTCCGCACGAGCTCGAAGGCGTCGTTCAGCTTCACCGACTGCTTGCCAACCAGCAGCATGCATGGGAAGCCACCGACTCGCTCATCAAGCTTCTCAAGCGAACGCCGACCAACGGTTCATTCCTTGAGAGCGTCATGCAGCGCATGAAAGCAACCGTCTAAAGATCGCCACAAGCCAGCCCTATAGGTCCATTTCGGTCTATGGGGCTTCTTTATGCCTTCTTAGTGTCATCCTGTAGTCATGGCTGATCCCCGCACCCAATTTGGACGCTCTGCTGGGCAGTACCTCACCAGCTCCGTTCACTCCAACCAGACCGCTCTTGAGGAGTTGGTCAGCGCGGTCAAGCCCAAGGGCGGGATCATCGTGGACGTTGGCTGCGGGGCGGGCCACACAGCCTTTGCATTCTCCAAATATGCCGACCGCGTGATCGCCACCGATATCACCCCAGAGATGCTGGAAGTCACCGCCATGGCCGCCGTGAATCGGATGCTGACGAATATCCGCACCGAGCATGCGTGGGCTGAGCAGCTTCCCTTCCAAGATCAATCCATCGACGGGGTCGTGTGCCGCCTGGCCGCCCATCATTTCCGTTCGATTCCCGGATTTGTGCGCGAGGCCTTTAGGGTTCTCAAGCCTGGCGGATGGTTCGCTATCGTAGACAACTTCGGCATTGACGAACAAGCGTACGACGACGAGCTCCAGGACATCGAGAAGACCCGCGACCCCTCGCACGGACGGTCCATCCGCATCGGCGAGTGGCATGAGATCCTTGAAAAGACGGGCTTTCGCATTCGATCCAGCACGCCTTCTTACAAGCCGATCCCCTTCGATGATTGGATCAAGCGCATGCACGTCGAAGCACCGGTTGCAAGCTCGCTGGAACAGCGCATACGCGCGGCCGAAGGCCCGCTGAAAGACTATCTCCAGCCCACCGACGGCCCTGACGGCTTCTGCTTCCATCTGGGAGAAATCCAGATCGTTGCGGACAAGCCCTTGCCATAATCGAATCGTGAGCAAGGCGAAGAAGATGCCGATCCTTATCGGGATCGCAGGCGGTTCGGGCAGCGGCAAGACCTATCTTGCTAGAGCCATCCAGCGGGAAGCCGGAGAAGAATACGTCTCGGTTCTGAGCATGGACCAGTACTTTCGCACAGAAGACCCAGAACTGACAGACTCCAGCCAAACCAATTTCGACCACCCCGCCCACATCGACTTTCGACTGTTAATCAAGCACGTTCGGGCGTTGAAGCAGGGCCGAAAGGTGGATGCACCGGCTTATGACTTTCATTCGATGAAGCAAACCCCTGGAGCCGTCGAAGTTCTTCCCCGTCCCATCATTCTTGTTGAAGGGCTGTTTATCCTCACGAAGCCCGTTGTCGAACTCTTCGACCTCACTTGCTTCCTGGACGTGGCCTCGGACCAGCGACTGCTTGGGCGTATCCTCCGAGACATCGAGGAGAGAGGAGCCACAATCGAGCGCATCATCGACCGGTATCAGAGGTTCGTCCGCCCCAGCTACGATGTCTTCGTCGCCCCAACGCAGCAAAACGCCGATGTTGTTGTGGACTTCACCTACCGTCGCGCGCTGTTCACAGAGCTTATGAAGCACATCGTGCGCGATTACGTGAACGGCTATCTGGATATGAATGACCTGATCGCCAAGGTGAAGAACGAGACCTATCACATCGGCTACAAGCCGGACGCAGGCTCGATGCCGATGACGACGGATATCTTCAAACTCTCCAAGGCCTTCCCTGCCTCTGCCTTGCCGAAGGGTGTCCCGGAAGAGCCCCCCAAGAAGCCGCGGCTCTTTGTGGGTGGAAACCACAAGAACAATGGAAACGCTGCGAAGTAATCTCTAAGCCTGCAATTCCAGGGCGCTGCGGAACTGCTCTTCATAGATCTGCTGATAGATACCGCCGCGCTGTGCCAGCTCATGGTGCGTTCCTATGTCCACGATCTGTCCATGATCGACGACGAAGATTCGATTCGCCTCCACAACCGAGGAGAGTCGGTGCGAAATGATGAACGTCGTTCTTCCCTGCATCGCCTTCTTAAGCGACTCTTGCACCCGAGCCTCCGTTTCACCATCCAGCGCGCTGGTCACATCGTCGAGGATAAGGATGGACGGGTTCGTGATCAGAGCGCGCGCAAGCGCAAGCCTTTGCTTCTGCCCACCGGAGAGCTTGATACCGTCTTCGCCGATCATCGTTTCATAGCCGTCGGGCAGGCCTATGATGAAGTCGTGCAGGTCGGCAATCTTGCAGGCTGTGATCGCTTCTTCATCCAGCGCATCGCGCTTGCCGTACTTCACATTCTCCATGATGCTGACGCTGAACAGCAGATTCTCCTGCGCGACCATGCTGACTTGCCGGCGGATTGACTCAAGGCGGACATCCCGAATATCCATGCCGTCGATGAGCACCCGTCCATGCTGAGGATCGTAGAAACGCATCAGCAGGTTCATCAGCGTGGTCTTGCCCGCGCCTGTGGGACCCACCAGTCCGATGATCTCGCCCGCCGTGACTCTAAAGCTGATGTTCTTAACGGCATCCGTGCCTTCGATGTAGGCAAAGGAAACATTATCGAACTGGACGCCGCTGGTAATGGGTGGCAGGGCGGGGGCGTCTGGCCTGTCTTCGATCTCCGGCTTGGTGTCGAGGGTTTGGAAGACGCGATCCATCGCCGAAACAGCCCACTGGAGGCTGTTGTTGAAGTCCACCACTCGCACAGCCGGATTGAAAATGTAGCCGATGTAGAAGGTGATCGCCACCAGCACGCCGGTCGTCATCTGTCCCTGCTGAACCATGGCGCCGCCATAGGCGTACACCACGCCCGTCCCCAATGCCGAGATGATTCCGCTCACCAATCCCAGCCGGCGGTTTAGATGGACCTGCTTCATGTCCACGGCGAACTTTTCGCGCACGGTGGTCATGAAGTTCTGGGTTTCGTACTTCTCCTTGACGAACGACTTCACGACGCCGATGCCAGCGATCTTTTCCGCCAGCTTGCCCAGCATCTCATCCCACAGCCTTCGCTGCTCGTTGCTGATCTCACGGATGTTCTTGAGGAAGAAGAGGTAGCTGATAACGTAGAACGGAACCAGCCCGAGGATGATCGCCGCGAGCTTCCACTGAAGCGAAAAGAGCATGCCCAAGACGGCAATGATCGTTACAAGATCGCTGATAAAGGTGACGAGCTGGCCTTGGATGAGCGACTGGATCAGTTCGATGTCGGCTGTGACGCGCGACATGATCTTGCCCACCTGGGTCTGATTGTGATAGGCAAGGCTGAGCCGGTGCAAGTGCCGCCAAGTGGCAAATCGAAGGTCGAAGCAGAAGCGATGGCCCACCCACGTCAGACTGAAATGAAGCATATAGCTCAGCAGGTTTCGCGCGGCAATGACGAGCACCAGGATGCCTGCCAAGATCCATAGCGTGCGCGGAGCCTTCTCTGTCACGAGTTCCTTAAGCTCGGCTTCCCTCTCAGCCGATGGGCGCGCATACTCCTGCGGAGCGTCGGGGTTCTGCTGTCTTTCTGAGGTGACCTTGCTTTGGTCAAAGCCAGGAATTGGCTTGCCCATTTCCTTCAGCTCTTTTTGCGCATCCAGGGCGGGCCTGATCGCCGAGTCGATGGCAAGCTGGAACATCCGAGGCGGCACAATCTGGAGCAGCGTGACGGTCAGGGTCAAAGCGACCGCAAGCGCTACCCGCCATCGGTAGGGTCGGAGAAATTCCAGGGTGCGCCGGAAGGAGCGCATCTTCGTAGTTTGCCCGGGCTGGCCTGCAGATTACGACCCAAATCAAGAATTTGACCGATAAGACTTAGGCGAATGTCCGCTAAGGTGTCTGGGCTGAGCCATTGCAGGGTCGTCCCGACGTCCTTATATGCAAGTTGTCCGAGTTATCAGCCGAGCCAAAGAAGCGACCGTCTCTTCTGCCCTGGGTTTTTGCCGCCACGCCCGTGATAGGCGCGGTGTTGTGGCGTGCAGTCACACAAGCAACGACCCAGACTGGAGTGATTCCGATTGCGGGAAATGCGATCAATGTCTCTTCGGCGATGCATTTTACTGGGTTGCCAATTTCCGCGCTCATCGCCATGTCGGCGCATCGTCAGAAGCAGTACGGCTTGGCAGCGTTTGCAATCTTCTGCTTTCTCACAGGCTGCTTAGGCCTCATGATGCTTTTCGGTGGATAGGGTCGGTGCTCCGCAATCGCTAGAGCCGTCTACCGCTCAAAGCTAAGGGGCTAACTCAACCTTAGCTCGCCCACCAGTCCTGCTCAAGTGACTTGGAGGCACATCCCGCTGAAAAAATCCGCATTACACTTAATTTCACATTAAGTTAGAACGTTTCTTTACATATCCTCATGCAAGCCAATAACTGATCCGTCTTTCGCATCTATAAAAATTCGAGCATTATTTTGAGCAAACCTAACTTCCCATGCTAAAGTTAGGATGGAAGGCAATGCGGGTGTACGTACTCCTACTCTTTGAGACTTTGTCTCCTGAGCATAAACCAACCTGCTGCTGACAATTCCTCCTCTGTGCTTATCTGGAAATTTCTTTCGCGGATAAAAGGACTGAGCTTCAGCCACAGTCTCGGCACGATCTTTAGATATTTTTGTACTTGGAGTTTTGAATTCATGGTATCTAAAGTAAGCTTTTGTCAAAATAGCTGAACGCAATGTCAACTCTGCGACAAATGTCACTTGACTCACAACTGGTATTTTGTTAAATGAATTTAAACTAAAGCTAATCTGGGCTACTCCACGCTGCCTAGCAATATCATTTCCTTCGACTATCTTACACTTGTCCAATTTCCATTCTTCATGAGGACCTTGAATCTTTTGAAGAATGCCACCACACAGTTGCTCAGCATCTGATGATTTGTTGATCTTTCGAGGTCCAGTAAAATTTGACTCTAATAGCGAAACTCTCTTGAAATCATGAAAGAAAGCTATGACTTTCTTGTCTTTCGTAGAAAGCCCATCATACATTCCTTTGAGTTCAAAATGAAGACCTGAAGAATCATTGCGTAACTCTGACCACGTTATGCTTGAAGCAGAATACGGCAAATTAAATATCTGCAGTATCTCGGAAACTGAAATCGAGTGACTATTGGACGAAATTGCTAACGTCGACATCGCGAATATTGCTTTTGACAAATGAGTTCGAAACATTATTTCACCTCCGTAATAAATCTATACCAACCTGATGGCGCACTAGATACTGAACCTGTGTAAACTGTAGTAAGCCGAGTGTTTGGGTCACCTGAATACGTAAGGTCCCCATAGGTCGAAGATGCGTAAATTCCTATGGATTCAGCTACAGTTCGTCCGGACTGCAAGTACCACATAACATCATTGCCAGCGCTGGCACTGAATGCAAATCCATAGCATGGGCCCGTCCACCCTATAGTAGCTTGATTCTCACAATAACTGCTAGGGGCAATATACCAATTGGTGTAAGGCCACAAAAAGGCATCACTCAAATCCTGCTCTTGGAGCGAAGAGCAGCTATTCAGAAAAACAATTGAGCTCGATGGCCTACCCAAGTTAAAAGGGGGATAATCTTGAATTGATTGAGACCCCACTCCTGATATAGTAGAATTTAGAACGTTTTCACTCGCGCCATCGTGAGCGAAAACCTTACTTCCGTCTCCCGCTTCAAACGAATGCCATCGCTCAGTTCCAGTAAATAAGTAATCACCATGTGCACTCGAATAGAAAAAGTTGGAAGCGACAATAGCATTGCAAACATCATGGGCAGTATATTCAGTACCTGGACCTGAAAACATTACTTCATATCCTGCTGATTCGAATGCGCTCTTGACATTGTCAAATGTTCTATATGACGGATTACTATAAAAATCAGGATTCTCAAATATAGAGACCCAGTTCCTTATTTTAGACGTTACTTGCCTGTAGTCTACATTCCCGCTCGCCTCTTTAATCCGTAAGGTTATAGTCACCATGGAATCATTTCTATATTTTGTACTATCGAACATGATATTACAGGTTGCCGAAAGTGACAAAGGCTGACGATTTCCTGTTACCCAATGATATATTTCTTCTTGAGGCTCGTTATGAACCAGATTGTTCTCGTCAGTCCAAGCGCAATCTACCAAAATCGATATTTCAGCAATCGTAGGTTCAATCGTATTCGGGCTATTTGGCAGCGAATAGCAATTGATATATGCCCTGTTATTTGTACCAGCCCAAAAAGTTGGATTGCCTTTACCAAACTGCACATACCATCCTAAACCGGCCTGCGATTGTGAGATCAAGCAGCACAACGTAACAATTAGTACGCCAATTCTCCGAATCTGATTCATAGACTGCAGACTTTATCATACAGTCCAACACGCAAGCAAGTGCATGTCTGGGATTGATTGCACTATTTTGATCCACAGCAGGAGCCCATTTGGAACCAGGCTTGATACTTTATTTGCGTGGCAGACGTCCCCACAATGTCGTTCAATGCTGAAGTTTGGCGAGCTGTTTTCGGGAGCGGGCGGGATGGCATACGGCCTTCGTGCCGCTGGCTTTCAGCCCACTTGGGCTGTGGACTGGGCCGAGGACGCCTGCGAAACCTACCGCCGCATGATCGGACCTCACGCGATTTGCGACAAGGTCGAGAACGTCGACTTCAGCGCTCTCGAAAGAGTCAATGGCCTCGCCTTCGGCTTCCCTTGCAACGACTTCTCGATCGTCGGCAAAAAGAAGGGTGTCGACGGTTATTTTGGCGGACTGTACCGCTATGCCGAAAAGGCGCTGAGCGAAGTTCAGCCCGATTGGTTTATCGCTGAAAACGTCCCCGGACTGCTTTCAAAAGGCGGCAACTCCATCATGGACGACTTTGCGAACGCTGGCCCCGGCTACCGGGTGAGCGTTCACCTCTTCAAATTTGAAGAGTATGGGGTTCCTCAGAAGCGGTGGCGCGTTATCGGCGTCGGCATCCGAAAGAGCTTGGGTTTGACTTATCTTCCTCCTGCGCCCACGCACCCAAAGCCCGTGACGGCAAGGCAAGCTCTACGCGACGTCGAGAAGATCCGCTTCAACAATGAGCTTCCCCGGCATCGAGCCAAAGTCATCGAGATGCTGGAGTCTATTCCCCCTGGGGAGAACTGCTGGCACGACGCGGTCCCTGAACACCTGAGGCTGAATGTGCCGAACGTGCGCATGTCGCTCATTTATCGACGGCTTCACCCTGACCAGCCCGCGTATACGGTCGTCGGCTCGGGCGGGGGCGGTACGCACACTTACCACTATGAACACCCGCGCGCACTGACCAATCGGGAGCGAGCACGCCTGCAGTCCTTCCCCGACGACTTCATCTTCACTGGCTCAACCCAATCAGTGCGAAAGCAGATCGGCATGGCGGTGCCTCCGCTAGGTGCCCAAAGGATCGGAGAAGCGCTGATGAAGCTATTGAATGGTGAAGGCTATGACAGTGTCAGGCCTTCTGTCTTTGTGTGCGAGTCACCAGGTGCCATCCATCCGGATCAAACATGCCTGGCAAGCTCGGCCACATAGCCGTGGCCCCAACATCTACCGGGTTTTAATCACCCTGGTATCCCTATCGGTCCTTCGCGCCTTCAAACGCGGCAAAACCTCTGTGCGGAAGGCTGACGATGAGCCTGAGGCTTACGATGAGAGGAAAGTTACCAAACGGGAGGTGATCGGTTGTATCAAATTGTCGCTGCTTTGATAGCGATCGCAGCCGTCGCAGGAGCGTGGGGTCTTGTGAAAGATGCCGCGCAAGGTGAACGGCCGAACTAAACAACAAGCCAAGATCAAAGGCTTACGATGAGAGAAAGGGTTCCGGGGCGCGCCAGCGAGGCTGGCGCGCCCTCGGATTATTTAAGGCTCGGCCCAGATCGAAAAACGGCCTGCGGGTATCCTTTTGAACCTGAATCGAGCTAATACATGACCATCTCGCCGCTCACTATCGCGACTTCCGGACGCCCCAAGGCGCGTCGGGGAACCTACTTTGTTCAGACCTGGGGATGCCAGATGAACGAAGAAGATTCCGAGCAGATGGGTCTCTACCTGCAGCAGATCGGATTCGAGCCTGCGCAGGACATGATGAGCGCGCACGTCATTCTGCTCAACACCTGCTCGGTTCGCAAGAAGCCCGAAGACAAAGCATTTTCCATGCTTGGCGAGCTGGCATTGCTCAAGAAACGACGCCCCGAGATCATCGTAGGCGTTGCGGGGTGCATGGCGCAAATCCGTGCGAAAGAGATACGTCAGCGGGCTCCGTTTGTGGATTTTGTCGTCGGTACTGGGCAACTCTCCACGATCCCTGGATTGGTGGAAGAGACCGCCCAGACGCGCAAGTTTCAAACGCGGCTGGACCTTCCCGAACGCAAAGGCGCTGTCGTTACCGACATTCCTCAACGCTTGGTGGCTCCGAGAGTCGAAGGAGAGGTTCCTTACGCCCCAAGCGCGGGCCAGAACTCAACACTCAACACTCAATACTCAGCCCAACCATCCGAAACGCCGAATCGCCCTACCGCCGTCTCCAAGATCAAAGCCTTCGTTCCCATCCAATACGGGTGCGACAAGTTCTGCACCTTCTGCATCGTCCCCACCACCCGAGGCAGAGAGCGCAGCCGCCCGACTGAGGACATCATCGCGGAAGTTCGTGCGCTTAGCGAGAACGGCATCCGCGAAGTCACGCTTCTGGGGCAAACCGTCAACTCTTACGGCAAGAATCTCGCGGAAGGTCGCGTGCCTTTCGCCAAGCTTCTTTGGCTGCTTGAAGGTCTGCCGGAGCTGAAACGCATTCGCTACACCAGCCCGTACCCGCGCGACTTTACGACTGATCTCATCGAGTGCATCCGCGACAATCCGAAAGTGATGGAGCATGTGCACCTGCCGCTCCAGTCGGGCGATGCCGACATGCTCAAGTCGATGAAGCGGCTCTACACGCCCGAGTCGTTCCTGGAGATCGTCAAGAATCTGCGCGCCGCCGTGCCCGACATTGGTATCACCACCGACATCATCGTTGGCTTCCCTGGCGAGACTGAAGAGCAGTTTGAAGCGACCCTGGAGATGGTCCGAAAGGTTCGCTTTGATGGGGCATATATGTTCATTTACTCCACACGGCCCGGCACTCCCGCCGCCGAGATGGAGCAGCTTCCCTACGCGCTCAAACAGTCGCGGCTAAAGATCCTCGCCGACCTGCAAAACCAGATCACGACAGAGAAGAACGCCGAATGGATCGGGAGGGAGGTTGAGGTTTTGGTCGAAGGGCCGTCACCCAAGAATCCAAGCGTCTGGCAGGGCTATACACGGGAGTTCAAAATGGTCCACTTCCCCACTCCCGAAAATCCCAAAACCCTCAGCGGCGAACTTGTGAGCGTCAAGCTGGAAGAGTCGTTCCTATGGGGATTGAAGGGACAGCTGTTCTGACCCAGAGGTAACGGTTGCTAGTCTTCCCATCGTCTAAGCCACGAAAGGACGATGCCGCTCTTAACTTCCCTGTTTATAGCAAAGTCTCTTCAGGCCAATAGCCTTCTCCCAATCGAGCAGTTGCTCGCTCAGCCTGCTAACAGTCGGGCATTCGAGCAGATCATGCAGATCGCTGAGAACGACAGCGGCGATCAGAGAGTCAAGGCCATTGTGGCTCTGATCAGAGTAGGCAATCGCTACGATAAGCTCTGGCACTCGATCGATCAGTTACGAAGCACTCTTACAAAAGACTTTCAGAGCGGCAACGGTTATTACCCACAGCAGGACAGAGTCGTCAATGCTATCTATTGTGCGGCGGTCAGCAAAGACAAGGCCCTCAGTGATGCAGGAATACGCTCGCTTTTTTCGTTGGGGCCGTTCATCCACTTGGACATGAAATTTAGAGGCTATAGCGCGGAGCAAGGAGTCGAGAGCACATTATGGCCACAGTACGATAAGGCGCTCAGGACACTATGCCAAAAATGGCCTGGCCTCGTGGAGGGCAGACTGTCCAACCCCGACGCAAAGGTTGCCTTTCAAGCGGCTTACTTCTTGCCTTATGATTCTGTTCAACGCAAAACACTGATGCTGCAGTGGCTAAAATCAGCCACTGCGGAATTCCGACAGGCTGGTCTGTTGCTCCTGTGGACACAGAGGGAGCCTTCGCTGAATATTCCGCTCTACGCTGAGAAACTCAGGGATTCAGAGCCTCGCGTCGTCGCGCTTACCGCTTTCCTGTGCCCCAGGATTGGCGAAGCCATGAAGCTGGCGGACATGCGATTTAGCGAACTGCCTTTAGCTGTGCGGGAAGATACTTTGGTTGGGCATGACATTCGAAACGCTGCCCCCGAGGTTTGGAAAGAAGCATTGCAAGACCCCGATCCGAATATTCGAAGGCGTACTGGGCAACATATATCCTCGGATGAGCTTTTTCAGCTGATTCAAGATGGCAAAGATGACATCTTGGGTCATTTTCTAAGTGAGCTCATCAGCCGCAAGGACAAGCGAATATTGAGCTTAGTTCACGATCAGATAAGCAAGGATAAGCTCAGCTGGCCTATGCTTGAAGTTCTGGGAGAAGCGAGAGACAAAGGCTTTGAAGCCACGCTGATCAAGCTCATTCTTGCCTCCGACACCCCATTTATTTTTCCAAGCTTTGAACACCGACCCTACATCACTCTCTTGATGAGCAAGGATCGCGTCAGGCAACTTACCCATCACGGCTCAGCAAGGATTCGCAATTACTTTTGGAGCATGTACAAACTCATGTCGCCTGATGAAGCCTCACGGGATTGGGTTTGGAAAGCCTGGAGTCGGGACGCAAACCCGCAAGTTCGTATGGATGCCTTCGACCGTGCCGACTTAAAGAAACCCAATCAGAGAGCGTTCGTTCACCGCTACATGGAGAAGGAGGCCGACGAAGTAGCTTTGCGCGATGGCATCGTGCGGCTTGCGAGCCATGGACGCACGGAGATTCCGTTTCTCAAAAAGCTTGCGAAGAAGGGCAACCTTCAGATCAAAGAGCTTGCTTCCTTAGCGATCAGCCTCTTACAATCAAATCCAAAGTCGCCGTAACAAACGGCCTTCACATGTCGTCCCACTGGTGAGGGTTATTCAAATGCCGTTGCTTGCTTCCGCTCTGATCTGCGGGCTGACGCTGAAAGCACAGTCTGCCCCGCCTAGCGTTGAAGCCATCCTTAGCCAACCACCGACTGTGGCAGGCTTTGAAAAGATCATTTCGACGCTTAACTCAGGCTCGAATGAAGATCGTCATCGAATTCTCTTAGTGGCCAGAAAACTAAGGTATGACTACTCAGCCTATTGGCGCGATTTACAATTTTTGAGTCATGCATATAGACTCGATGAACGCATCATAGCCGTCAATGAGAAAGTTCGCCAGTGGAGGATTAGCTGGGGGAATGCACTTGCCAAAGCTGCCCTTCGCGGTGACTCCAAAGTCCGTGAAGAAGCTCTTGATGTTCTTTTTGGCGAGCTTCCAGAAATCGACCTTACAACCTCCCCCCTGCGAGGAATGTGCGGCACTGGATACAGTGACTCCATTGAATATGTCTGCACGCTAGGACTTGAAGACGTTGCGCGGACAAAACCTTCGCTCCTACAGACGCGGTTATCGTCAACTGATTATCAAACGGCTTACAAGGCTTTTGGAGTTTTGCCAGAGTCTTCCCCAATGAGGCATGAGTACTTAGACAGGTGGCTCCGTTCTCGCAAGCCAGAGTTTCGTGCAATGGCGCTGTATCTGTTGCCTAATGACGAAAGCCAGTACAGCAAGGACGTACGGATCGCGATGCTCGCTGACCCGGATCACTGGGTTTCGTTTGCAGCGCTGGATACCTTCCCTCAAATAGACGACTGCAGAGAAACCAAGCAAATTACGTTCAGTGAACTGCCAGTCCATGCTCGTTTTTATCTCATTGATGCAATCCCATGGCAAGAGTCAGATCCAATCTTGGCCATAGCTAGCGGAGATCGCGATCCTATGGTCAGGCTGGCTGCCCATTACAAGAGATATTGGGAGCTGGAAAGTCTTTCTGATTCGGAATTGATAGCGGGTACGCAAGCCTATTCTGCCGATATGATCAAGCTTTGCATCGAAGAACTCGAACGGCGCGAATACCCACAGCTCGAAGCCGTTTGTCGCCGAATCTTGCTCAAGGATACTGAGGGTTGTAGGTTGCGAGCGCTTAGCTACCTTGCGAAGAAGCAAGCCACGGACCTGGTCACGGTATTCAAAAACTGGATGCAGCAAGTACGTCGCCCTGCTATCGGCTATGACATTCGAGATGCACTATGGAAGGCTTTCACCTCAGGGCAGTTGAAAGAGCTTGCTCTGTCACAGGATATTCGGGTACGCCGGATTGCATTCGACTTGCTGACGGCAGGGGGTTTTCTTGGACAGGATTCCGAAGCTGAAATCCTTGAATGGACATATCCCCGTATGAAGCAAGACAAGGATCTGGCCATACGTACCGATGCAGAGTCCTATGCGCCGAAAACCAAACAGGACACTGACCGTGAATCCATTAGGAAGTTGATCCGCGAGGAAGCCAATCAGCCCGGCCCGCAGTCGCAAACGATCATAAGCAGATTCCTGACATACAGTGACGTCCAAATCCGTGAGTTTGCGGCGTTCGCTATCAAGGTGCTTGACGATATATTGAAGAACCCGCCGAAGAAGATGGGCGACGGAAATATCAGCGCGACAAAGTAAAATTCCGATGCTTGCTATGCGTACCGTCGTCTACCAGTCTTATCGCACGTTTGACGTTCCCGACATCATCGCTAAGTGTCTGGCAACTGTTCGTGAATGGGCATCCGACTCTGGCTACGAATACCGCTTCTTCGACGACGTTCTCTTCGACAAAGTCCCTGAATGGTTCAAAGAGAAGGCGCGCTACGACAAGCTCCCGATGTCCGACTTGGGTCGCCTCATCATCGCCCGCGAACTGCTAGAGGCAGGCTTTGACCGGGTGGTTTGGGTCGATGCCGATGTCTTTGTGCTCTCGCCCAAGCAGTTCATCTTGCCCGAAGAAACGACTTTCGTCTGCAAGGAAGCCTGGGTTGACCGAGGCCCTGCCGGACAGCCAATGGCTGTTCGCAAGGTCAATAACGCGGTTATGGGGTTTGGCATAGGAGACCCCACATTGGAATTCCTGATTCAGAGCGTGCTTCGCCATGCCGAAGCAACTCGAACCATTGCGAAGATTGAATTTGGTCCGGAGTTGCTCACCCATCTGGATAAGTACGCCCACTTTCCACGCATTCAGAATGTGGCGCTCGTCAGTCCGCTCGTGATGATGGACATCTTCAAGGGCGGCGGTCCTTGGTGGAACATCTATGCTCAAGAGATGGGCCGGCAGTTCGCGGCCATCAATCTTTGCGGCTCTTATCTGAGAGAGCCGCTGCAAGGGATTCAAATTACAGAAGCCGACTTTGGCAAACTGATCGCCCTTTTCCAATCAGGACAGCTGCCGCAAGCCTCTGCTACCGGCTTGTACCGGCGGAATCGGACGCCGGTCTCATAACAATCTCGCGCATTCTTTCTTGCCCAAGCAGGATTCGGGACGGTCTGCGGGGTAACAAGGACCATGTTTGCAACTTGCTGTGCGCTTTTGTCTTTGGCTGCCCCCTCCGCTCCGCCTTCGCCAAACGATCTGCTTGCCAAAATGCGCAAGGCTTACCAAGCCGTTGCGGCCGTCGACTTTACACTCGAGATCTCCCACCAGGCGTACAACCTCAAATCGCCGTTGCGGGTGTCATTTAAGCGACCGATGAATGTGCGCGTGGAAGCCACCCTGTCCGACGGTCAAAAGCTGATTTCTCTTACTGACGGCAAGATATGGATGATGATCGACAATCATGGAACTCCCCAAAAGGCTCCAGCCAGCGAAAGCAATATATTCGGCGGCTATCCCGTGAACCTTGAATCGCTCTGCCTGCTCTATTCAAACCGAGAGCTTTCTACCGGCAAGGGAGGCAATATGGCGACCAGCCAACTCAGTGTTCAGGAGAAGTCTGCGGTCTACATCCTCAAAGAAATCGCCACACGCCCCCCTTTGACTGTCTTCTACGAAATCGATAAGAAGACACACCTCATCATGCGTACCACGGTCTTCAATCAGGGTGCCCAAAAGCCTGCTTCATCCTTTAAGATTACGAAGATGGACCTCAAGCCAAAGTTCTCGAACGACCACTTTGCGATGCCTCGATAGAGCCCTTGACCCAGCACCGTCCTCTAACTATTGCTGAATTCAACGCAACGTCAGCAAAAGGTCTGATCTGGGGGGAATGAACTTAGACGATCAGGCAAAATGAGAAACATCTGCGGAGAAACCTGTATAGAATACAGTATGCCGAACGACCTGCATACTGACAAGGTTTTAGGCACGAGCGAACGTTGAGGAATCTCAGCTCAAGCCTCTGGCTTTGCAGTCATCCACACGGCGTGATCGTCGAGGCAAGCTCCAGTCTTGGGCTTCTGCTTGGTTCCGAAACGCTTGAGCAGCTAAAGGTCAGCCAATGGCGGCGATCACATACGGAGTAGATCGATAGACGAACCTGTAGCAAGGCATACGACACCATCTGCATCATCGCCGGATGTTGTGACTTTCTCACTTCCTGTAATCAAGGATGGGCAGAAGTCGACGGAAGTTATCGCCGTTGACATGAGCGCTTTCGATGACGATGTCAAGGCCCTCATCGAGCGCTTGCACTGCGCCATTGTCACTCAGCAGATTCAGAACGGCGCCACAAACCGGCGGCTCAGCGATATTACGCTCAAGATGGATGCCGCGACACAGGCGTTAGCGGAAAGCGAGCAAAGATACCGCAAGGTCGTCGATCTTTCGCCCAGCGCGGTCCTCATCCTCAGCGGCAAAGCCATGATCGCGGTCAATCAGGCCGCCTGCAGGATGCTCGGATTGGACGACAGCGAACCTCTCATCAGCAAAAGCGCGCTCGAAATCTTTACTCCGGAATGCCGATCCGATATCGAAAAGCTGATTGAGCTGGGAAATGTTGCCGAAGGCATCAAGAAGGTTCAGCGGCTTATCCACGCCAACGGTTCAGAGGTTGTGGTTGAGGTCTATGTCGCCAAGTACGACGCTAGCACCTGCTACATGATTCTGCGAGACATCACTCGCCAGCAAACAGCCGAAGACGAGCTCCGCATCTCTGAAGAGCGCTCTCTCTTTGCGCTTGAAGCCAGCGGCATTGGCGTCTGGGATTGGTACCCAGATACCAACGCTTCCTTCTTCTCACCTGCATGGAAGAAGATGATCGGCTACGAAGACCACGAAATCAGTTCCGTCCATGAAGAGTGGACTTCACGCGTCCATCCCGATGATTGGCCCTCCATCTTTGAAGCCGAAAGGAGACTTTTCCGAGGCGAAACGGACATCTACGAGTGCATCTATCGCCTTCGAGCCAAAGATGGCAACTATAAGTGGGTGCTTTCCCGAGGCAAGCCTGTAGCCTATGGCCCGGAAGGCACTCCGAGCCGCTACATTGGAACGCATACAGACTTGACTGAGCGGCTTGAAGCTGAAGCAAAGATCGAGGGGCTGAACCGCGACCTGAGTGCAAGAAACGCCGAACTGGAGATCGCGAACCACGAGCTCGAAACCTTCAGCTACACCGTCTCCCACGACCTGCGTTCACCCTTGCGCACCATCGACGGCTACAGCCATGCGATTGAGTACGACTACGCCGACGACATTCCCGAAGGCGCAAAGGAATACCTGCGCTCTATCCGCCGCGCTACCCAAAGACTTGGGCGTCTGATCGACGATATCCTCAGCCTTTCCCGCATTAACCAGTCACCCATACGCCGCCAGAGCGTGAATATCGGGTCGATCGCCAAAGAGATCACCCAAGAGATTGCCGCTCTGTATTCCGATCGCAAATTCCAGTTCGTGATTGATGCTGGCATGACTGCAGAAGGTGATCGGAGCCTCTTGCGGATTGCGCTGCAGAACTTGATTGGAAACGCGGCAAAGTTCAGCGCTCAGACGGCCGTCAGCCAGATCCACATTGGAAAGCAAGACGATGCCTTCTTCGTCAAGGACAATGGGGTGGGCTTCAACATGCAGCACGCAAACAAACTGTTCGAGCCTTTCCAGCGGCTCCACGCCAACGATGAGTTCGAAGGCAGCGGCATTGGCTTAGCCACGGTGGCAAGAATCGTGCGCCGGCATGGCGGACGTATATGGGCTGAATCTGAACTGGGTAAAGGGACGACTCTCTACTTCACCTTAGCGGAATCCGGCCGCTAATCCTTCGATCTGCTTGACGTGCCGCTCTGTGTGAGCGAGGATGATCTCAAACATATCGCCAATGTTCATCTTCGCAAGCTTGAAGAACGGATTGCGCACCTTAGCCTCCGTCAAATTGACTCCATCGTACATGGCTGCGATCTTGACGAGCTTCCCATACTGCTTCAGCCAATCGTCGACAATGCCCCGAGGCGTCGGCCCTTCATGAGGAATCATCGACTTCGGTGCAGGCGTGTTTGGCTTGTCCATCGCGCCGAGCAGAAACTTGCCAAAGAAGGAATGCTTGATCTCGTCCGTGCCGCCAGCTTTAGGAGCCGACTTGGCGATGGACTCCATCTCATTCATGTAGGGAGCATTGGCAATCGTTAAGTGCTCAATAATCTGACCGATACTCCACCAACCATCGGCTTGCTTTTGGTTAAACTGTTCGTCGCTAAGCCCGTCGATTGCGGCTTTGAGCCGTCCAACAAGACCTTCTACACGAGCGGGATAGGCAGCCAAATACTCCTTCGACGTCATAGCTTAATATAGCTTTTCGTGCAAGTTCACGGCTCAGCATATGACTTTTGGACTTCAGCCCAATGCTTAGTTAAGGACTGATTCTCACAGGCAAACCCGCGTTTGCCATAGCATCTTTCAGTTGCCGAATCCGATAGACACCGTCATGCAGAATGCTCGCCAGCAACACTGCGTCGGCCTTCCCTTCCTGCACAGCCTCCACAAGATGCTCGGGCTTTCCAGCACCGCCGCTCGCGATCACGGGCACATCCACGGCTTCCGCAACTGCACGCGTTATGCCAAGGTCATAGCCTGCCAGCGTCCCGTCGCCGCCCATGCTCGTCAGGAGAATCTCGCCCGCCCCAAGCGATACGCCTTGCTGAGCCCACTCCACGACATCCATTCCCGTCGCTTTCCTTCCGCCGTACGTATACACCTCCCACCTCCCTTCTTGCACCGGCTTGGCGTCGATCGCAAGCACCACACACTGTGCGCCGAAGCGGTCTGCCGCACGAGCGATCAGTTCAGGATCAGCTACGGCAGCGCTGTTCAAGCTCACTTTGTCCGCGCCTGCGAGGAGTGCCATTCGGATATCCTCAACCGTTCTCAGGCCACCGCCAACGGTGAAAGGTATGAACACCTGTTCAGCGACTTTTTCAGCAAGCGCCACGATGGAGGGTCGGCCCTCATGAGTGGCAGTGATATCCAAAAAGACAAGCTCGTCCGCGCCTTCCCGATCATAGAAAGAAGCCAGTTGAACGGGGTCGCCTGCATCGCGCAACCCGACAAAGTTGACCCCTTTCACCACTCGACCGTCTTTGATGTCCAAGCAAGGGATGACGCGAATCGACCTCAAAGCGTACGCCTCCGCATGAGGCGCACCATCACCGGACCTTTCTTCTGCGGCTCAAAGACGACTTCAAAGTCATCGTCATACGCATGCACCTCCAGTCGCTCCGGTATCTTTTGCGTCTGCCAAAGCTGCTGTGCGGCCTGCTCCAGAACATCGTGAATCACGACTCTGTGATCACTGGGTGCCAGGTGAGTTTTCAGCTCTGGCAAGCCCACCTTCATCAGCCCGCGTGTTGTGGCATGCCCTCCCTCCTCCTCTTCCACCCAAACGGTGCGCAGATGAAAGTCAGGGTTGGCGGTATCCGGCTGCTGAGTCATCTCCGCCCGCCAATCGTCAAGATGGACGAGCCGTTCGGAGACACAGTCAAAGATCACTTTGCTCTTGCCAAAGTAGGCGCAGGATTCTGCGAGGTGCGGCATAAATCGCAGATACCGATCATCCTTCAAAATCTCCGGGCTCAGATAGCGCATCTTCACCAGCGACTGCGCTTCTGAAAGAGCTTCCAAAACCTGGGCGGTCGGCTCAACATGCCTTTCAAAGAGATCCGGGCGGAAGAGATGAGGGTTCTTAGTCTTCAAGACCAATCCCATATGCAGACGGATATCGCTAAAAAGCAGACCTTCACCCGGCCCGCAAGCGGCTTGTCCATCAACCTTGAACGGGGTTGAGCGCAACATCCGCCCCGTCAGCAGATCTTGAGGGGGAATCTTTTCCCCTGGAATGTAGACCCAATACTCGACAACCGCCAGATACGGAATCGGTCGCTTGCCAAACGGCCACTTCACCAGCCGATGGCCCCCCGACCCGAAGTCCACGCCTCGGCAAGCTTAATCTCGTCGTCGTTGAGCGTGGTGTAGCAGACCATGCACAGGCCAGCCTCATTCACCTTGTGGTTGCGGCACAGCAGGCAGGTATCCGTTCTGACGGCAACTCGGATAATCGAAGGCTCGCGCAAGGCTCTCTTCAACTGATGCCTTGGGATACCCTCCGAATTGATGCGGTCCACGACTTGAGTTTACTGGAGGAATCGGTTGGGATGGGATTTTTGATCCCATTTCGCCCCGCAGCTATCGGTCCCGTAGATCCTCTTTCAACCAAGGACTCTCAGGCACCAAGGCCGGTTCCTTGTAAGGGCCATTCTTAAGCGCATCCGCAATCCCTCCCGCATTCTGCATCAGCGCCTTCATGCTGAAATGGATATTTCCCGTCGCTTTTGAAGTTCGCGTCAGCGCGATCTGGTCCACAAGCTCCTGCGCCGTCCAGCCCCCAGCCCCGGTGACCAGCCTGCTTGTATAGTTGCCCACCCAGATGTGGCGGTTCTTGGTGTTCTGTTCAAGCCACCAATCCTGCAACGGCTTGTACGCCTGCGCAGGCTGGCTGATCGGCCAATACAGCTGCGGGCTCATGTAGTCGCACCAGCCGTTGTTCAGCCACTTCTTGCAGTCGGCATAGAGCTCCGCGTACTGGTCGATTCCCGCCTTGATCCCTTTGGGCACACCCGGGCGATAGATGCCGAATGGACTGATGCCAAGCTTCACCCATGACTTCTCTTTCTTGATCGACTTATACAGCTTCTCGACGAAATCATCCACGTTCTTGCGTCGCCAGTCATCCTTTGCCAGCTTGCCGCCTGCTTTCTGGTACTTGGCATAGGAAGGTCCGTCGGGGAAGGCGATCGTCTGTCCGCCGCTCTTCACTGGGTAAGGGTAGAAGTAGTCGTCGATATGGATGCCGTCCACATCGTATCGCTTCACCACGTCCATGATCACATCCAGCGAACGTTTCTGAACCACGGGTTCACCCGGGTCCAGCCAGTACAGATTGGAATACTGCTTCGCCAGTTCGGGATTGGTCTTGATGATATGGTTGGGGGCACTGGAGCCCTTCATGCTGGGGTGCTTGGCTCGGTAAGGGTTGAACCAGGCATGCAGCTCGATACCCTGCTCATGGCATTTCTCGACAGCAAACTTCAGCGGATCCCAATAAGGAAAGGGAGCTTTGCCCTGCTCCCCGGTCAGGTATTCCGACCACGGCTCGATCTTTGAATCGTACAGTGCATCGCAGGCGGGCCGGACCTGAAAGACCAGAGCGTTCAGATTCAACTCTTTGGCCTTCGCGATGATCGCCAAGAGTTCGTCCTGCTGCTGCTGAGTGGTCAGCGTTCGCTTTGAAGGCCAGTCGATGTTGTCCACCGTTGCCACCCATGCGGCGCGAAACTCGCGCTGGAGCTTCAACTGCGATTGGGGAGGATGAGATGGAGCCATGGCCAGTGCCAGTACCGCCGAAAGCATGGTTATTTATACTCGCATCGAAGTCCGCGCATCGCCGTCTTCGAACTTTCTCGCAGGTACTTATCGATCCCCGATATCTGATCTCCAAAAAAACATTGGCGTGAATTTTCCGGTAGCGACCCGGATGGACAATCCAAGTACCATCAACCCATGCTCACATTGCCGAGCCAGAACGAAATGTACGCCGCAATCCAGGCGAGGAACCCAGACTATGACGGGATCTTCTTCGTGGGCGTACTCACCACCGGCATCTTCTGCCGGCCTGTCTGTCCGGCAAAGACCCCGCTCCAAAAGAACATCCAGTTCTTTGCGACCGCCCGCGACGCTCTCCATGCCGGATTTCGCCCGTGCAAACGCTGCCGCCCGCTGGATATGGGCAGCAAGCCGCCGGAATGGGTGCTGGAGCTGCTCGCCAAAGTAGACTCCAATCCGACGCAGCGGCTTAAGGATTGGGATTTGCGGTGCCAGGGCTTCGAGCCCGAGCGCGTACGCCGGTTTTTCAAAACCCACTATGGGATGACCTTTCAGGGGTATCAGCGAGCAAGGCGGCTGGGCCAAGCTTTCAAAGAGATTCGGCGCGGGATGAACCAGACTGAGGCAGCGATGGAGATTGGATACGATTCGGACAGCGGCTTTCGAGACGCCTTTTTAAAGACTCTTGGCGCAACGCCTGGGCAGGCTGAGGGCCGAAACGTATTGATTGTCCGGTGGATCGACACGCCTATTGGCGCCATGATCGCGGCGGCGAACGATCACGCGCTCTGTCTGCTGGAATTCGTCGATCGGCGGATGCTTGAGACCCAGCTCACCACCGTTCGAAAAAGATTTGCCTGCGCCCTGGTCCCAGGAGAGAGTCCAATCTTGGATCAGATCGAGTCAGAACTGGACGCCTACTTCAAGGGCGAGCTGAAGGAGTTTAGAACACCGGTCGAATATCCGGGTACCGATTTTCAGCGCAAAGTCTGGGACTACCTTCTGAAGATTCCCTATGGTGAGACACGCTCGTATGGACAGCTTGGGAAGGAGATCGGCAGTCCCGATGGTCAGCGCGCGGTCGGAAAAGCCAACGGCGACAACCGTCTGGCGATCATCATTCCCTGCCACCGAGTCATCAAGTCGGATGGCACGATGTGCGGCTATGGCGGAGGCCTGTGGCGGAAGCAACGCTTGCTGGAGCTGGAGCAAGGCGCGGGAACACTCTTTTGATTGACCATTGATGATTGGAGATTGAGGGCAGGACAAAAATAATGAGACACTCTCTATATTCACCTTAATTATAGGTGATATCACCTATAATTAAGGTGAATATGTCGACTAACCGCATTCATAAGGTTGGCTTGTTTGGAACGGCCACACGAAGCAACACGCTTCTGGTCATCCATATGATGGGTGAAACACACGCTTCAGAGATCTCGCGCATTCTTGACATCAGCCTTAGCCAAGCCCAAAAAGCTATCGACAGTCTCGAACGGGCAGGCATCGTGGTTGGCACAGAGGAGGGACGTGCGCGCAGGGTTCGTATGAGTCCGCGATATGCCTTTGCTGGAGAGCTCAGCGAACTCCTCAGCAAGATGGCCATGGTCGATATTGGGCTTCAGAAAAAGCTGAGCGAGCAACGTCGCAGGCCAAGACGGTCGGGCAAGCCACTATGATTGATGAGTCCACAACTCTAAGAGAGCTCGCCTTTATCGTTTGCACAGCTTTAGATCATGCAGGGTCTCAAGCAGTGCTGACCGGCGGTGGAGCCGCTACAGTCTACGCCCCAGAGACTTGCCAATCCTTAGATATCGACTTTGTCTTTTCCTTCTGGTCCGCCGTGGAAAGTGTCTCAGCGAATCCCCTATTCGAGCTTGGGTTCGAACGTGAAAACAGCCTCTATCGCCATCCTAAAAACCCCATTACAGTTGAGTTTCCTGCCGGTCCACTCAAAGTAGGCGCAGACGATATTCTCCACTGGGATACCTTGAAAGAGAATTCGCAGTTGCTTCATATACTAACTCCTACAGACTGTGTACGCGATCGGCTGGCCTGGTACCTCTTCGCTGACGACTACGCTTCCTTAGAGCAGGCTGTTTCTGTAGCTCTGAAGCATCAGATCGATTTGGAGCTTGTTGGATCATGGTGTGCGCGGGAAGGTGAATCCAAGAAATTTGAAGCTTTCCTTCACAGGCTTAGGAATGAAGAAGCCTAAGCTCACCCAATCCCCAATCCCCAATCCCCAATCCCCAATCCCCAATCCCCAATCCCCAATAGTAAGTATCCTATCTCCGTGATCCCCAAGCGTCGATTTCTCGATCCTCGACTAGCCCGCCATGCTGTGCTCAAACCCATGCTGGACGCGGTCAATATTCCTCTGGATGAGATCGAGGGACGCACTTTCGAATTGCCCGACAAAGAAACGATGATTGAAGTCGTCGGTCCTGACGGCTATGTTGCGGAGGCTGTGGTGCTTCTCCGTATCCTTGGGCGGCAGGCCAAAGGCGTGGACGAAAGCGAGTGCAGCTACGCCGAACCAGAAAAGGCAGAGCCAGCGGGACGACTCTGGGAGCCAAACAGCTTTCTTGCCGACCGCCTGAAGCATCTCAAACCCGGGCGCGCGCTCGACATGGGTTGCGGTTCCGGTCGAGATGCTCTATACATGGCGTCGCTCGGATGGGATGTGACCGCCGTGGATCGTTTGGGCAGTGCGCTCGAGATGGGCAAGATGCTGGCTCAGCGATATGGGGTTGCCGACAAAATCGATTGGGTTGAAGCTGACCTGCGTACATTCAGCACCGAGAAGCAGTTCGATCTGATCACCTGCTTCTTCTACTTTGATGCAGGCCAGATTCGTCGAACGCTTTCACACCTTGCGCCAGGAGGCTCGGTCCTTCTCGAAACCTTCAGCCCAGAGCACCAGCGCAGATTCAAGAAACCCAAAGATTCCAGCAAGCTCCTTTCGCCTGAGATCGCCAAAAAGACGCTCGGTGCCATGACCATGCGATACTTGGATACGGGGAACTTCAGCGGTGATCGCTGGACAACTCGCGTGCATGCGGTTTGGGAATTAGACGAAGGATAGGACAGTCCGCTAAACTGAGCTGTCGTGCCTGAAAATCCCGGTTTGCCACCCGTCGTGAAAAAGATGGGGTGGATCAGCTTCTTTGCGGATATCTCGTCCGAAATGGCTTATCCTGTTCTGCCCCTGTTCGTGACCGGCGTTCTCAAGGCTCCTGCCAGTGTTCTTGGGCTTGTCGAAGGCTGTGCCGAGGCGTTGGTCAGCTTTATGAAAGGCTGGGCAGGCTGGCGCTCAGATGTCAAGGGTGAGCGGATTCCTTATATCCGCTGGGGCTATGGATTGAGCGCTGTGGGAAAGCCCCTGTTGGGCCTCGCTACGATGTGGCCCTTGGTCATGTTTGCGCGTTTGCTGGACCGGTTCGGCAAGGGCATCCGCACCAGCGCCCGCGATGCCTATCTTGCAGATTCGGTGGAGCCCAGCCAGTATGGGCGAGCATTCGGCTTTCACCGCGCGATGGACACTGCAGGGGCATTCGTCGGGGTTGCCATCGCCCTGTTGCTTCTTGAATTGGTTCCTCACAATTACCGCCTGATCTTCCTGCTCGCCCTTATCCCAGGGGCGATCTCTGTCGCGATCACGCTCACGCTGAAAGACAAGGCAAAGCCTGTTGAAGAATCTGCCTCCGAATCGAATGAAGACTCCAAACCCAGAATCAGTCTGAAAGAACTTCCCTCCAGCTATTGGCGGGCGATGGCAATCACGCTTGTTTTCCGACTCGCCAACTCAAGCGACACTTTCCTTCTGCTCTACTCTTCCAAGATCTGGGGATTCTCCGACTTCCAAACGGTCCTCGCCTACGCTTTCTACAATGTCACCTACGCCCTCACTTCCTACCCCTTCGGTATTCTCAGCGATAGAATCGGGCGCTGGAGAGTGATCGCGGCTGGCTGGCTGCTCTATGCTGGCGTCTATTTTGGCTTTGCGATCGCTGGAGCGGGATGGGCTTGGATTCTGTGGGCGCTCTACGGCATCTACACGGGGATGACCCAAGGGGCGGGCAAAGCGCTGGTTGCCGACAACGCTCCCAAGCAGATGAAGGGCACCGCCATGGGTTTCTTTGAAATGATGGGTGGGCTGACGACTCTGCTCGGCAACGGCCTGACTGGGATTCTCTGGTCGTTGGCTTCGCCCGCCATGGCGCTGAAGGTCTGCGCTGGCCTTGCGCTGGCGTCGGCGCTGGGCGTACCGTTTGTGGCGGGAGCAAAGAAGACCGATCCCTGACCCGCAACACGGTCTATCCCGTGATTCGGTACACTCAAACCTCCGCATGCCTATCGTCCTCGGTTTGGATTGCGGCGGCTCCTCTTGCCGCACGATGGCTCAAAACGCCTCTGGGGAGATTGTCTTTCAGGGACAGTCCGGCCCAACGAATCTTGCCACCACACCGCCTGGCAGACTGAAGAAGAACCTCGAAAAAGCGATCGCTGGATGCCCTGTTCCCGGGGCGGTTTGCGCATGCTTTGCCGGTCTTCTTACTCCCGATGACCGCGAGCGTGCCGAAGCAATGATCCGCGATTTCTTTCCGAACGCCAGGATCAAAGCAGAGCCGGATTACGCCGCCGCTTTCTTCGCAAGCGAGGAAGGCACAGACATGCTGGTCATCGCGGGCACGGGAGCAATCGTTTGCTCCCGCTATGAAGGCCGCATGGTGAAATCGGGCGGTAAAGGCTATGTGCTTGGCGACTGGGGATCGGCGTTCAGGTACGGAAAGGCCGCGCTGGAACATTACCTTGAGGCCCCTGGTGAGGCATCAGACGCGCTGAAGGAAGCTGTCCTTGATCGTTTCCGCTCATTGGACGAAAACGAAGTCCTTGCCAGCCTATACCGGGGAGGCACACCCGCCCCCTCGCTTGCAAAGCTCCTGCCGGCGTTTACAAAAGATTTGAAGGCAGGCCAGCCCTATGCGCAAACCGAATTGCAAGATCAAACCAAACGCCTTGTTCAAGCGGTCAAACTTCATAAAGACCGCTATCTTTCCGACCGCCGCACTTTGCGCATCAGCCTCAGCGGCGGACTTTGGGAAGCTTCTGGCCTATACCGCACCGCATTCGAAGAAGAGTGTCAGCGAGCTATGCCGACAATAGACATTGAATCTCAGCGAATTCAACAGCCCCCCGTCAGGGGTGCCGTACTCTTAGCGAGGGAACTCATCTCATGAGCACGGAAGGCAGAAACCCCCGATCTTATGGCTTGGACACGATGTCCGCCCGAGAAATCGTTCGACTGATGAACGAGGAAGAGTTCGTCGTTCTGCGGGCCTTACAGGCAGTGGAGGAGCTCATTGCGATGGTCGCCCAGAAAGCCGCCAACGCCTACATGACAGGCGGCAAGGTCGTCTACGTTGGCGCAGGCACGAGCGGACGCATCGCTGCCGCCGACGCTGCCGAGATGCCTCCCACGTTCGGCATTGAGTCAGACCGCTTTGTCGCTGTGGTTGCAGGCGGCTCCGATGTTGCGGCGGGACAGGCCCAAGAGGATGCCGAAGACGATGAGCACGCTGCTGTAGATGCACTGAACGAGCTGAACCTTACACGCGAGAGCGTGGTCATCGGCATCGCCGCATCCGGCCGTACCGCCTTTACGCTCTCTGCCATTCGTCATGCTCAGCAGAAAGGCATCTGGACTTGCGGCATCGCCAACAATGCCAACGGACCTCTGTTGAAGCTGGCCGACCTTGGCATCTTCTTGGACACCGGCCCCGAAGTTCTCACGGGTTCAACCCGACTGAAAGCCGGAACTTCGCAGAAGCTTCTGCTCAATCGTATCAGCACCATCGCTATGGTCCTCAGCGGCAAAGTCGTTGAGAACCTGATGGTGGACGTCAAGGCCAAGAACGAAAAGCTTCGCGAGCGCTGCGTGCGCATCGTCCGCGAGCTGGCCCCGGTCACCGCAGACGAAGCCGAAGAGTTGCTGGCTAAGAACGATTGGAACGTTCGACGGGTACTTGAAATCGTCAGAAGCAACGTGAAAGCAGGGACATAGGAACCTGCCCCCCTGCTTCAATCCGGAACAGGCTTCGCTGTGTATTGGGTCATTTCATAGAAGTTCTTCGGAAATTCTCCGTCTTCAACACGCCTCTCAGTCAGCTTGCCTTTACGAAAGGTCAGAAAGCAACGGTAGCTGTCAGCGGCATCACCGCCAATTATCACCAGTACTGCATGATCGCGATGAATTGTCCAGGACGCCTTTCTAGGATTTGAGAGATCGGCAAAGGCCGAACGATCGATGTTAATCCTCCGCTGATTCGCAACGACAAGCAGATTCTGCACCACTCTCTCTGGCGACCCCTCAGAGCCACCCCACCAGCCTTTTCCGTCTGTCCGCGAATCGTAGTTTCTTAGGGATAGAGTCGCTTCCCATCCGTTTGTTTTCGCGACGACCTTTGCGCCGCTCCTGGTAGACTGGCTGGGGGCACAAACAAATAAGGCAACCGCACTGAGAGTAAGCCCTGCAATCGCGATGATCTTCTTCACAAGAGATCAATTCTCGCTACTCTTTGGTTGGTCCTTCAAGGAGGTTCTTTTGGAAGAACTCCATCCGCCCGCGCAACATATCGATCAACTCTCTATCGGGCTCCAGATATCGCCAGCTTAAGCGCTCTTGCAACGGCGGTAGCTTGCTAAGATCTGCTCCGCTATCAAACGCATCGCAGATCTGCAACATCAGATCAATGTAGGCTTCCAATGCCTCGCTTGCCGATGAACAGCTTTCCAAATCGATATAAAGCGGCGGGATATCTCCAACGATCACAAACATTGCCGAATCGGCGGGAGCATGCGGAATGATCTCGGCATAAAAGACTGCAGCGTAGCGAAAGCCGTCGACAAAATAGACCCTTTCAACCTTCTCACACCAATGATGAGATTCAAGATAGGACCGCACCTCTGCCGCCAGACCACGCAGCGCTTCGGCATCTTCGATGTTCTCTTCGACGAGAGCAGCTTCCTCGATGAAGTCAGTCTTATCTACGCCCGTCATACCCTTCGGCCTCTATCGTAATGGTGATGAACCGCACCGCATGCGAACTCCCCAATGAAAGCGGAGGTCGTTTGGTGCTCCTTCTTAGGCGTGAAATACCCGTGCCGGACTGCCCACTCGTACATGCCTTCATCTAGCGGGTAGAACGTCAGGACGCCGGTCAGAGCATGAGTGCCGATCCACTCTTCAGCCTTCTCCTTTGACGAGAACACACCCGAAGGAAACTGCCCACCACCGTTAAATACCCATACGCCTGCTGTATTCCCTAACGTCATTAATGCTCCTCAAGAGCGCAACTTACACCGGATAACCAAGCAACTAAACCTCATACTTTCCGTACCCCTGCTTGATTCGACCAGCGCGGACAGCACCCATTTTTCGATAGCCGAGCAAAGCACAGATACGCAGAAAGGATGTCGTAGGAAAAATGACTTCCGATCCTTTTGCCCTGACCAGCCCCGGAGGCTTGTCAGTCGGCATCGGCTCGAAGACAAAGTCTGTAAAGATACTATCCGGCTCCCTTGCCGCCATGTCCAGGACAGACTCTCCACACTTCCTACATTGCCAGCGAAGCGTGCGGCTGGTATTTAGGCTGAGCCTATATTCGCTCAAGGGCTCCAGGGCACACCAATCTTTCGCAATGCCGGTCACTTCCCGATTAATGCCCACTGGATCAAACACCGTCGTCGTGCACATTAAGTCCAGTATCCGAATGCTTGAGAGGTTTCTTGTAAAGATTTCCGAGATGTCACGATGAACCAGAACAGTATGGGGGGCAATTACGATCTTTGACTCCCACATGTGAAAGGGCTTCAACAAGATGATTTCGGCGTGGTTTTTGTCGGGCAGATACCACTGATGTGTGCTGTCACACCTGCTCTCGAAGCGTAAGACCCGTCTCTGGACACACTCTCGCCACTCCGAGTAATCAATGATAAAGAGCTCGCTCATAACGAGCGGGCTCGCGAGAATAGAAACGTCCCCGACCTCGATTCTTGCCATCGTCAATCCACCCACCCAATCTGACCGATGTGCTCGAACTTAAGCTCTTTAAGGTTCATTCGCTCGCACATAAGGACAAAATCATCGGTGACGTAGATCGTGCTGTTAGATTCTATTTGTACAGGACCAAGAGGCTTGGGGGTCTTAAGGGGCTGGGTCACAATGCCAAAGCCATCTTGATGCAAACGATCTATTGTGAGTCTTGTCGAGATTCGACCGCAGACAGAACAACAGCTGATGCAGCCAGGATCGGTGTGCTCTTGATCAACCTGCAACACGACCGTCGGCAATACTGACAACATCCGAACTTTCCGAAATCTCTTATCTGGAACTTCTATCTCCAGCGTCTTACCTTTCCACTTCGTGAACGAAACCTCGCCCAATTGAATCCCTTCAAACTCGCTGGCGATCTGATCTCCAAGCTCCGGCGATACAGCCATAGCGTGAGCGTGGCAATAGATGTTTGGAATGAGCCTTCGGGAGTAGTTGTCGAGTGTAAGGCAAAGTTCTCCTGAAATCCCGCTTATGGGCGAATGCCCGCCCTCACAAGGCGTATACGCTTGACCTTCTCGTGTCGCGTAATACATCGTATCTACAACGGAAATCGGAATATAGAGGCTCGTGATGTTCTTCATTGCCCAAGGGTATTCACAGGAATGCGGATAGAAGGCATTCTATCCCGACCGTAGGGTTATTCCGATACTTTTCGACAATGCCCCGCTCCCGATTATTGAGCGACTTTCGAAGTGACTCGACAATCGTCGATTCCACCTTCAATCCAGCACATTCCGCAACAACACGCGAAAGGCGTGATCGCTCCGAGTTTCCTAAGAGAACTTGGGAAAGTTCTTCACTCCGCCCCAGCGCCAGCAGGCACACCGCTCTTAAGTCTAAAACTCGCTCCGGCTTAGCTCCCCGAATGGACGCCTGCTCCAATGCCGAAAGCGCTTCGTCCCACCGATTTAGCCGCATGCAAGACTTCGCAAGATGCAGGCAGCTTGCGTTGTTTGGATACATCTGCAAGTCGATGAGAATCCACTTCCGCGCATGACGAAATCTGCCCAGCTTATAAGAGAGCTTAGAGATTCGATAGGGGATGTCGTGGAATTCTTCCCTTTGGCGCCACGACTGCAAATACTTCCCTTGAGCTTCTCGGGGTTGTTCATCCTCCAGCCGAACGGCTATCCGATAGGGTGATTCTTGTTCATTCATCGATTGCGGGTGCCCCAGTCCAGTATGCCCGACCTCAGTAGAATGAGCTTATGGAATGGCTCATCGGCATCGGAATCGGTCTTGCGGGAGGATTGCTCAGCGGGATGTTCGGCATTGGCGGCGGCATCATCATCGTCCCTGCGCTGATCTACTTCATGCAGTACTCGCAGCAGAAGGCTCAAGGCACTTCCCTTGCCGCCCTGCTTCTGCCCGTGGGCATTCTTGGTTTCTGGAACTACTATCAGAAGGGACAGGCCGACTTCAAGCTGGGTGCCCTCGTTGCTGCAGGCCTGTTTGTGGGGGCGTTCTTTGGCTCCAAGATCGCGACCCAGGTCAATGACGCCATCCTCCGCAAGTGCTTCGCTGTCTTCCTCGTCGCCGTGGCTATACAGCTGTTCCTGAAGAAATGATCCGGAACAGAGGGCTGGGGATCAACAATCTACAATCATCAATCCTCAATAAGAAGAGGGACCCCGCCGCCCGCAGAGCCCCTCGATTTTCGGTTCATTAAGACAGGCAAGCCCGTCGAATGATGCCAGATGTATGAATGAATCGGTTACAGACCGCCGCCGCCGCCAGTTCCGCCGCCGCGACCACCGCCGCCGCCACCGCCGGTGCCACGACCGCCGCCAGGTCGATCTTCATTCTGATCGAACTTGAACGGTGCGCCGCCCATCTCCTTCAGCTTTGCATTCTGCTCAGCCGTCAGAACCTTAGCAAGCTCCGCGTTCAGCGCATCGTTGTTCTTGGTCATGGTTGCGCGCATATCTTCCTGAGAGATTTCCTGGTTTCGGACCTTCTCAAAAAGCGCCATGTTGGCAGCCTGTGCGTCGTCGTTCAGCTTCTTGACCTTAGCCACCTGGTCAGCGCTCATGCCAAGGGCTTTCTGAACGTCGGCGTCCATGATGGCTCGACCGCCCATTCGCTGAATGCGCAGTTCGCCCAGTCGCTTCTTCTGCTTGTCGTCGAGAATCTTGTCGACCTCAGCCTTCGCCTCAGCCTGCATCTTCTCCATGGCCTTCATCATGCCCTCGCGGTCATCCTGATAGTCCTGGAAAAGCGATCGCATCTTTTCGCGATTGGCTTGGTTGATAGCATCGATCTTGGTCTTCTGATCAGCCGTGATGTTCAGTTCTTTCTGAACATCAGCACGGCCCAAGAGTTGCAGACCGCTTCGGTCTTGCTGGCCAAATCCGCCGCGCTGACCTCCGCCGAATCCGCCGCCGCGACCACCGCCACCACCGCCCTGTCCAAGGGAGAAGGCTGTAGCAGCAACAAGCACGGCAGCAATTGTCAATTTCCAAAAGGTGTTTCGCATAGCTCGCCTCTGTAAGCCGCGCCCAAATTGCGCGCATTCTTACGAACTGAACGCTGTGACGTCGCCGTTTCAGCGATGTTCAACGCCATTTTACGAATGTTTGAAAGTTTTCGTAACCCCCGCGCCAGAAGAGTCCCCTTAAACACAAAAGCCGCCTGACGATAACGTCAGGCGGCTTTCAATTTTTGAGCGCGAAAGGGTTAGTTGCCCCCACCGCCGCCGGTGGTGCCTCCGCCCGATCCGCCGCTCGGAGGACCCTGCTTGGGAGGATCTTGCTTCTTCGGCGGGATCGCTCGGTTCAGCGTGTCTTGCGACTGCTTAGACAGCTTCTTCTGCTCTTCGTCTCGAAGCTTGCGAGCTTCCTCGTCGTCACGAACCACACGCGGAGTCAGGAAGACCAGGAGCTCTGTCTTGACGTCCTGCTTGTCCTGGCTCTTGAACAGATTGCCGATAAGCGGAATGTCGCCCAGCAGAGGAATCTTCTTCACTGTGGAAGTCACGGTGTTTCGAATGATTCCGCCAAGAATGATCGTCTCTCCGTCCTTCACCGAAACCGTGGTATCGGCTTCGCGCTGGTTAATGATCGGGGCATTGAAGTCCGTAAAGCCCTGGAGATCGTTTGCGGTCTGCGTGATATCCATCGTCACATAGCCGTTCGAGGTGATGCGCGGCGTCACTGTAAGGATGATGCCGACATCTTCAAAGGCATAGGTGAACGTCAGGTTTCCGTTCTGGTCTTCGCGGGAGCTAAGAACGTACGGAATACGCTGGCTGATATTGATTTCCGCCTGACTGTTGTTCGACGTGAAGATCCGCGGAGTGCTCAGCACCTGAAACTTCTTGTCGGTCTTCAGCGCATTCATGAAGCCGGTCAGTGCGCCGCCGCTCAGTGTATAGCGGAAGCCCTGGAGAGCTGGGCTGGCGTTTGCCAAACCGAACGCGCCTTCAGAGTTGCCAGTTGTGCCAGGAGTGCCAAACGGCTTGTCCTGCGCATACTTCCACTCCACACCAAACTTGCTGCTGGCGTCCAAGGTGGCTTCAACGATAAGCGTCTCGATCATCACCTGTTCTGGGATGCGATCAAGCTGCTCAAGAATCTTGCGGACGAGATCAACGTTGTCCGGCGAGCCCACGATAATCAGGCTGTTCGTGTTCTGATCAGGGATAATCGTCACCTGGTTCGTCAGGTCTCGAAGGTTGACCAGTCGACCCTGCGAGTCTCGACCAGCAGTGGTCTGCGCTCCGGTTGCCTGACCCGGTCGCTGTTGCTGACCGCCTCCAAAGATCTGGAAGCCGCCGCCCTGCTGCACATAAACGTCGGTGTCCAAGAAGCCATCGCCGTCAGCATCGATGTTCAGACCGTTCGCGGCCACTTCCTCTTCGGTTGGCACATAGGCTTGATTGCCGCCGATTCGGTTGCCACCGCCCGCATTGTTATTGTTGCGGTTGTTGTTATTCTGCGTATTGCGGTTGGTGCCGGTGTTCGCATTTCGGTTGTTGCCTGTGCCGTTTCGACCGCCGAACGCCTGGTTCAACAGCTGTGAAACCTGGTCAGCTCGCGCATTCGAAAGCGGAATCACGAACGTCGACTGCTGAATCTCAACCTCTTTATCCAGGTCCTTCAAGATTTCTGCAACCAGCGTATGATTCTCGTCGGTCGCCGTAACCACCAGCGAGTTTGTCCGGACGTCGGCAACGACCGTACCAAAGGCGGCTTGGCTGCTGCCAAACCGGAAAGCCTGCTGGAGCCGCTGATCGATCGGGACGTTGGTATTGCCCTGACCGCCGCGACCGCGAGGTGCGTTTGTCGTCAGTACGTTCTGGACGGCAGCTGCAATCTGGTCGGCAGCCGCATATTCCAGCTTGTAAACCTTGGGCTTCAGGGGCTGATCGGTTTCTTTATCGATCTGTTTGATCAGCGCTTCAACCTGCTTCTGATCGTTCTGAGGAGCGTTGACAATCACCGAGTTCGAATAGTCGTCGGAAGATGCACGCACGTTCGACTGCTGGCCACGACCGAAGCCGGTAAAGCCGCCAAAGCCGTTGTTTCGTCCACCGCCGAACTGACCGCCGCCAAACTGTCCGCCTCCGCCGCGCTGTCCGCCAAAAGTGAACTGCCCGCCAGCCATTGCGTAAAGCTCGCTCTCGTCAGCCATCGGTTCTTCGCCACCGCGCCCGCCGCCTAATCGGACAGGCGCTCCGCCCGTGCCGCCGCCGAAGTTCATCGGCATTCCGCCGCCCATCGTCTGGAGGAACTGGTCGAAAGCGTTCTGGCTAGTCGCAAAGACTTCATTGACGACTCGAGCAACTTGAGCCGCGTTGGCATACTTGACCTGGTAAACCTTGATCTCGCTTCGGCTGCCGCTGAACATTTGCATGATCTGCTCAGGCGTCATGCCGCCAAACATATTGTTATTGCCGCCACCGCCCTGACCGCCGCGTCCATCCTGCCGGCTGCTGCGAATCACGAGCGCATTGCCTTCCTTCATGATGCGGAAGTTCTTCATGCTCAGCGTGGTGTTCAGGATCGAGAACGCCTCATCCAGCGGAACCGGCTTGGGCGCAGTAATCGTCAGGGTGCCCGTCAGCGAAGGGTCCTTGATGATCGTCAAGCCCGAAGCCTTGGAATAGAGCGAGATGATCATGTCGACGCTGGCGTTGCGGAAGTCCAGCTTCATCGTTGTCTTGGGGTTTAGCTTGAACTGTTTCCAAGCTGGCGTCGAAGCCATGCCGCTGCCGTCGTCAAACTGGGCGTAGGCCATTGCTGGCAGCACCGCCATTGCGCAAATCAACCACTTAGAAACCTTCATTCTCTGCTCCTGCTTCCATCGGTGCCGCATTGCCGGAGTTTCCTCTTCCGCCTCGGCGTCCGTTGCCACTGCTATTGTCGGGTGTCAAACCTACGGCTCCTCTGCCACCGATCGGACCGCTAAGGGTCGGATCAAGCGGACGAACCGTGGCTGAATTCGCCATTGTCTGTCCTGTAATTCCATACGACAGTTTCAGCGTCTTTGGTTGCCCGTTTGGTCCAACAAGGGTAAGAGTGTTATCGCCGATTCCGGTGACCTTGACTCTCTTCCAAGTCTGACCGACGACCAGGAAGTCGCCAATCGCTGTCGTTCTGTTTTCCACCAAAGCCTGCTGGACTCCGTTGACCTCTGCCGTTCCGGTGAAATACCATCCCGGCTCTCCGCCAGCATACTCCTGCGGGATCGCATCGGGTTCATTGGCGCTTCCGCTCAATCCTCCGGCTGTCGTTCTCGCAATAATCGGCACAAACGAATTCTTTGGCGATTCGTTCAATGCCGCAAACTTTGCTTTGTAATCTTCTTCTGTAACGCCTTCAGGAAGCTTGGCCGCCTTCGTCGATGTGGGCTTCTTGGTTGTTCTCCGCCCTGCGGCTTGCTCTTCCGAGGTGTACATATAAGTAATGGCGATCGCACCGACGCCGATCATAAGCCACATAGGTCTGCTGATCTTAGCCATTCGTGGTCTCTCCCGAAGCCTTCTTGGGCTCCTCAGTCTTTGTAGGGGTTTTCACTTTCATATCTCTCAGAGCCATCAGCCCAATCGTGGCGGTCACGGAATCGCTCACACCGTCCGAAGACGAAACCTGGACGAGCGTCACCGCAACCTTGCCTTCCGGCTTTTCGATGGTTTGAACAAACTTGGCGACCTGCGGATAGGTTCCACTGATCATCAGGACAAAAGGAACGCGCATGATCGTGCCATCTTCAACGATGCGCTGGGGGCGGAACGCCGAAACCGTCAGGCCCTGTCCCTTTGCGACTTCGGTAGCGCGTGAAAGAACCTTGGGGCCGATCTGCTCCACGTCTTCCGTCCAGACTCGCGTTGCCATAAACGCTTCTTCACTCTTGGCTTTCTCTTTGGCGGCGTATGTTTCATGCCGAATCTTGTTGGCATTCGTCACCCTTGCGGCCTGCTGAACCTGCACCTTAGGCTTCGGCGCAAACACGTCGAAGAGCGTAATCCCTAGCATCGCAACGCCAGCGGCAATGATCACGATATTTGCCGTGCGGAGCTTCATCTGATTGTTAGCGTTCATTTGCTGGTCGCTCCTCCTTTCTTCTTCTTCACATCTTCGAACGGTACGTTGCCGATGGCCCAAGCCGAGATCGAGAAGTTCACAACCTGTGTCTGCTCGATCATGCCGTTGTTGGCAAAGACCAGCTTCACATCACGGAAGCGGCTTTCGGCGGTCAGAGCGTCGAGGAACTGAGTGACGGCTTCGTTGTTCACGGCCGTTCCACGAATCTGGATCACCTTGCCTCGGTCGAAGTTCACACCTGTCACCCATGTGCCTTCGGGAGCCAGATTCACGGCGCGGGTGAGAATATCGCCTGCGCTCTGGGCAGGTTCAAAAGCTCGTCGGACCTTCGCCGAGGCTTCCTTGGTAGCCGCAGCCGCCTTGTTCGCTTCATCGCGAATCTGCCGAAGCTTCCTCGTGTCGTTCATCCATTTGGCGTTGTCCTTCGCCACTTCCGCCGCTGCATCTGCGCGGTCAAGGTAGGTCATGGTGCCAAGAGTAATCGCGGCAAGACAGAGCAAAGCCGCAAGCCGACCCCGGATCGAAATCTGTCGGGCTTCACGCTGAGCGACTTCTTCAGGCAGTTCGATATTGATGCCCAGCCCAAGGCCTGCGCGCGCCAGCGCTTCCAGTGTTGTCGTATTCGAACGAAACTCGGCAGAGGACAGGTTCAATCCACCCGCCGCCAAAATCGGCCCGCAAGCCAATCCCACTGACGAGTATGTTCGGCAAACCTCATCCTGGATCGCTTCTGGGTTTGTCGTTCGAGGAGCGACGCGGCTGTATCGCAACAGTCCATCCTTCACAATGTCGATGGAAAGGCCCTCGGCATTCAGCTCCACGACTGCACAATCGCTGATTCCGACTGATTCAGCGAGGGCCATCGCCCCGGCAGCCGCAGGAACACAGGCCGTTGCATAATGCCCCGCCTGACCAAGTGCCTCTTTGGCCTCTTTCAGTGTCTCAGCCGAGGCGGCAAACACACTGACCACGCGGCCTTCTTGTGTGATCTCCTTGCCCGGGACAAAGGAGAAAGCAACCTTGTCTTGCGTGATGGGGAACAGCTTGCCCACTTGCAAGCTCAAAATCTGTCCGATTTCTTTGTCCGCAACGTTCGGAACGTGTGTGGTGCGCACAAAAGCGCTGCGTCGTGAAAGCGCCAGAAGAACGACTCTTGGCAAGCCTGCGCTCTGAGCTGCATGCTGAACGCTCTCGCCGGTCGCAACCTGGCCTCCCCCTGCTCCGACGGCAGAAACCTGTTTGCTCGACCACTCAATAACCGGCATCGGTCCAGGAACTGTCTTAGCCACCGAGTCCACCTCCTGAAAGATCGATGTCGTTGGATGGCTCTTGCTGCCAGCCCCAGCGAGTGAGGAGATTTTCGCCCTCCGGAGTATCCATTCGGCGAATACGAGGCCCTTCTGTGGTTATCTCCACAAAGACCTCTTTAGTGACTTGTGCGCTTCCATAAGTTCCAATGACTCGAATCAGAAAAGTCTGCGAATTGAGAGTAATTAAGTCTGCGATCTGGCGAAGAATCTCGATCGTCATTCCCGGAATCGACGCCACTTCGCTCAGTGCGGTCATCCCCGAGTCCTGCCTCTGAATGATCGCCTGCGAAACGTCTGGCGTCATGCCTGGAAGGCTGTTCAAGACAGCCTCCGAAGCGGTGTTCAGGTTGACGCGGCCACCGATCTGCTGAAGAGTGCTCACCGTGACACCATCCAGGATTGGGCCGACGGATTGCGTCGTGACGTTGTTCCGTGTGAGGAGATCCTGAAGGTTCGTGTAGGGCCTGTTTTGGACGATCTGGTTTGCCAAAGGCTGGTTGCCCAGAATCTGAGCCAGCTGCTGCGCCGAAGCTGTATTGGCGTTCACCATGTTCTGACCGCCCGCACCCGTGTTTCGGGAAAGCTGTCCCACCATGATGAGGTCGATCAGGAGCGGCTGATCCTCAACGCTTCCCTGCACCAAGAACTGGTTGCTGTTGTTGACCTCCGCCTGTTCATAGAGCGTGGCTGGCGTAAAACCGCGAACCTGCAACAGCTCGTCCACCGTGAAGAACGGTCTCAATGCGGTGTTGTAAGGAATCGGAAGGTTGGAATAGTACTCGTCCTTTGCTCCTTCTGGCCTTGGTGTCAGTTCGGGGGAACGCCAATCGAGGAGGCAGTCCACCTGCTCGCTGGTCAGCGGAAGTCGAGAGAGGTGCTCTTGCGTCGCGGTATTGATATCCACCCGGGCCGATGCGTCCACAATCTCCAATCGGAACGAGCCGTCGCTGACCAAGAATCGATCAGAACCCGTCGTTCCAAGCGTCGCCCACTCGTCCTGCTTCGTGGTCGTTGCCGTGCTGTCGATCAGTGCGATCTGAGCCAGGGCGCGCTGAATGCCAGAGTCCGCCATCTGCTCAGCGCGCATCTTGTCCACGCGGTTCTGCTTCGCTTGGAAAGACACGCGCTGAGAAGCGGCGTAGGAGGCAACGATCGCGACCAGCCCGGTTAAGACGATAAGCGTCGTGATGAACACGCCGCCGCGGTCCAGCCTGCGCCTTCTCATGGCTGGCCTCCCACATTCGTGCCCGAGGTCTGCATCGGATTGGTTGGTGTCACATCGCTGAACAGCAGAGGCACTACGATCACATGATTGCTGCCGTCATCCGTGCTCAGAGTGTAGGTAACGCGAACGGCAGCCGGAAGGCGCTTCTCGCCGGTCGTGGTCGTATCCCATTCGGTGATCCACTGCGTCCCGTCGTAAAACTCAAATCCGATCGACGTCACATCCTCCGAAAAGACCGTTTCAAATCCGCCCTGTGTATGGTCGCCGTCGGAAGGTCGCTGTTCGCGGAGGAACAATCCTGTTCGGTCGCCCGCATCCCCAACAGCCAGAGTGGAGATACCGAACTCTGCCACACCGCCCTGCGGACCAAAATTCTCGTTCAGTTCTTCAAACGTTCCTGTGTTGCTGATGAAGCTGGCTTTGGGAGACTGCCCCTGCGAGGTAAAGATCAGGGTGTCGGCTAGCTGCTGTGTGTCCGATGTTGAGGGCTCGATCTGATCTTCGCCTTGGATGCTCGCCACAAAGTAGCTGGTGGTGTCCTGCTGGTCACCGAGATAAGCCCGCTCCAGCAATCGTGTAATGCGCTCTTCAAACAGCCTCGCGACGGCAACCTGCTCCTGTCGCGGCTCTACGCGGGCTTGGAAGTTGTGCGCCGAGATATACGCGGACGCTGCCCCTGCCATCAGGAAGGCGCTCATGGCGACGACCAAGAGGGTCTCGATCAAAGTGATGCCGGCGTCCTTGCGTCTCATGGCAGCAGATCCCCTCCTGCCACATTGGCTGTGCCTGCGCCAGTGCCGGTCCCATCCTGCTGAAGGTCGGCGCGATAGATCAGTTCGGTGGCCACAAAGTCGAACGTGTCTGCGCCGATGGGTGCCTTGACAGTCACCGTCACAATATCCAGACTCTCTACACCGCTGGGATCATCCGTCGCGCTCCAAGTCACGCCATCGATGCCCTCGGCAGAAAAGTCGCCATCTAACGGGGCTTGTTGGTATTCGCCGGTTGAAATGATTTCTTTGAGCTTGCGATGAGCGAGAGTCTGAAACTTCTCGCTCTTGTCTGCGCGGTCTTCGGTGTTCGCCATCACACCCAGCACGCCTAAGCAGGCGCTGATGCCCACGGCCAGCAATGCCGCAGCGACGATCACTTCGACGAGGCTGAAGCCTCGCTTGCGCAGGTTGCGATTAGCCACCGCCGCGCTGCTCCCTCTCGCCAGCTTCCCAGCGAGACTCGGTATCTTCCGGCAGTTCCCCGTCGATAAACGTCGATCTGCCTGTCACTTCATTAACCTGGACCGCAAACAGCTGGCCGTCCGTGCTCAGCTCAAGGCCTGCTTTCGTGGCGCTGCCGTCCGGATAAAAGGTGACTTCCCAGGTTTCCGTGTTGGAATCCTGGCCGTTCAAAGTCACCTTCGATACCGTTACCTGCTGTGCCATATCGACTGTTCTAACTGTCTGATCCTGTCCGTCTGTTCCCTGCCGAATCACCTCGATGGTCCGGCTTGATTCCTGGATTCGCACCCTGTGCGGAGCCTTTGCCTGGATGGCGGATTCCCGCGCGAACCCAAAGGCCGACTTGGTTTCCGCACGGAAGGTTCGGTACTCGTCGCCTTTCAAGAAAGCGGCTACGTTCGGCGCGAACAGCGCCGAGAAGAGAGCCACGATGAAGATCACCACCGTAAGCTCAATAAGCGTAAAGCCTGCTTTCTTATTGCGAATCGATGTCGACATCAGCCGCTGGACCTTCTCCGCCGGGCGCCCCATCCTGCCCATAGCTGACAACGGAAATGTTGTCGGAGCCGTCGGTTTCATACACGTATTCAAATCCCCACGGATCCGCAGAGATCGGTCGGTCCGTGTACGGGCCTTTCCAGTTGTTCACGTCTGCCGGAGCCTGCTCAAGCGCCGGAAGCCCCTCTTCGGTCGTTGGATAGCGCCCGGTATCCAGCTTGAACGCATGCAGTGCGGTTCTCAGCGCCTGAATGTCGCTCTTTGCCTTGGAAACCTTGGCGTCATCCGTCTTGCCCATAACGCGCGGAACGATCATCGCAGCCAGAATGGCCAAGATCAAGATGACCACCAGAAGCTCAATGAGCGTAAACGCATTCTTCAAATTTCGCTTTCTAAGCATGTTTTCTTTCCCGATTAATCAACAAATCTTTTCGATGCCCAATCTCTCTGATATCCGATTTTTGATCTCCGATATCTGACTTAACTACTTCACCAAATCCTGCGCCTGAACGATCGGAAGCAGAACCGAAAGAACGACGAAACCGACGATGACACCCATGCTGAGAACGATGATCGGCTCGACCATCGCCGTCAGTCGGCGCATTCCGGTATCCACTTCAAAATCAAGGCTGTCGGCGACGCGTCCAAGCATCTTGGGCAAGTCGCCTGTCTCTTCGCCGATGGCAACCATGTGCACCAAGACCGGCGGGAATGATCCTGCGTCGCGCATCGATTCGTTGATCGGCTTACCGTCGCGCACATCGTCTGCGACTTGGTTGCTGGTCTTGACGAAGAGTCGGTTGCCGCTAGCCAAGCCTGCCAGCGAAAGCGCGTCCAAGATTGGAACGCCGCCATAGACCAAGGTGCCGAGAACGCGGGCAAAGCGCGAAATCACAGCCTTGCTGATGACCTTGCCGACGACCGGAGCTTTCAGCAGCATCGTATCCCTTGCGATAGCGCCGGCTTCCGTTGCGACCCATGCTCGGAAGGCCACGATGGCAACTCCCAATCCGATCAGAATCATCGTGCCGTTGCTGGTCAAGAACCCAGTGGTCGCCAGCAGCATCTTTGTCGTTGCAGGGAGATCATCTCCAAGGCTCTTGAAAACGCCTGACAGACGCGGAACAACAAAGGTCAGAAGGAAGATCACAACCAGAACGGCTGTCATCGCCAAGATCGTCGGATAGATCAAAGCCGACATCAGCTGGCTGCGCCTGGCCACCTCGTTCTCCTGAAAGTCTGCGAGCTTTCCTGCAACTTCGGGGAACTGACCCGAGGCCTCGCCCGCTTTCAGAGTCTCGGTGTAGACGCTTGGGAACTGCTTGGGAAACTTAGCCAGCGCTGCCGAAACGGGCAAACCCGTTCGAACATCTTCCAAAGCCTGGTGTGAAATATCGACAAGCTGCGGACTTTCTGACTGTTCGCCAATGACCTGCAGCACACGGTCCAGCGGCAGGCCCGCTGCCGAAAGATCGGCAAGCCGTCGTGTAAAAAGGGCGATGTCTTGTCGGCTCGCCTTCTTCTGACCGCCGATGCTAATTTGCGCGGCTTGTCGCTGGGCTTTGATCTCAAGCACATACCGCCCCTCGGCGGTAAGCGATGCAATCGCGGCTTCCTCAGACGCGGCTTCGACGACACCCGTCCGCTTCTTGCCCGATGGCTCGACAGCAGTGTAGGCAAAACTCGACATGGTCTAGCTTAAAAGTCCTCCCGCTGGCTGACGCGCAAGACCTCTTCGGGAGTGGTCTTTCCGTTCAGAACGGCGAGCTTTCCGTCGCCAAGCAAGGTTCTCATTCCCTGCTTTTCAATGGCATGATTTCGGATGGTTGAGGCCGATGCGCGGGCCACAGTAAGATGCTTGACTTCCTCGTCCACAACGAGAAGCTCGAAAATGCCTTGCCGACCCTTGTATCCGGTACCAACGCATTTTTCACAACCGACGCCCTTCATCATGTTCGCCCCGCGAACCTCTTCATGCCGAATGCCGATCGCCTGCAGACCATCCTCGTCGAACTCAAACGGCTTCGAGCAGAACGGACAGTTGCGACGAACAAGCCGCTGGGCAAGCACGCCGAGAAGCGAACTGGCAACCAAGAACGGCTCAACGCCCATGTCGATCAATCGAGTGATAGCACCAGGCGCGTCGTTCGTGTGAAGCGTGCTGAAAACAAGGTGGCCTGTGAGAGAAGCGTGAATCGCAATCTCCGCAGTCTCATGGTCGCGGATTTCACCAACCATGATCACGTCCGGGTCCTGGCGGACGATACTTCGCAGACCGCTCGCAAATGTAAGACCGATGTTCGACCGCACCTGAATCTGACCGATGCCGGCAACCTGATACTCGACCGGGTCTTCAATGGTGAGGATGTTCTTGGACGGTGAATAGATCTCTTGAAGCGAAGCGTAAAGCGTGGTGGATTTACCCGAACCGGTAGGGCCTGTGGAGAGGATGATCCCGTAAGGCATTCCGATAACGCGTCGATACTTCTCCAGGTTGTCGTCCACCATGCCAAGGTCGGTCATGCTCAGCATGGCCGTGCCCTTGTCGAGGATACGCATAACGCATCGCTCGCCAAAAACCGTAGGCACGATCGAGACGCGGATATCGACGCCTCGGCCTGCGATCGTCAGCTTAATGCGTCCGTCCTGCGGAAGTCTGCGCTCCGCAATGTTCATCTCGCCAAGAATCTTGATGCGTGAAATCAGCGCTGCGTGCATCCGCTTCGGCGGCTTCATCACGTCGCGAAGCATGCCGTCTACACGGTAGCGAACCTTGACCTCTTTCTCATAAGGCTCGATGTGGATGTCCGATGCGCCGTCGCGGGTGGCCTGCGCAAAGATCAGATTGACCATCTGAACGACGGCGGTTTCGCCCGCCATCTTCTGCAGGTCGGCAAGATCGACGCTGTCGTCGATCTCCATCGCTCCCGTCTCATCGGACGGAAGCTCCGAAAGCATCCCTTCAAGAAATCGCTCTTCGATCTTCTCGCGCAAAAGCTGCGGATCGGCGATGACTGCCCGGGTGGACATGCCTGTAAGAATTGCTAGGTCGTCAACGGCAGTTAAAGATGCGACGGAACCGATGGCAACGACGAGCGTCTCATTGTCTAAGTAAAGCGGCAAGACTTGGTGGTTCAGGGCGAAATCACCCGGTGCCAAAAGCACCGCGTCATGATCTGGCTTGACCTCTCCAAGGTCGACCGAAGGAAGGCCAGCGTTGACGGTGTGTGCCTCACCGTTCAGGCTATCCGGGGCGGGGATTGTGTTCATTGCAAAAACCAACCAAGGTTGGAGTACGAGCCGAGACGTAGTAACGACGGCATTGTTTAGTTCGAATTGAGCTAAATAGAGAAAAACAGGCCAAAAGATCGAACGGGTACAAACAGGGAACTATGGTCAGCGCAGCCTGCGTATCGTTGCTTCCTCTTCTCCCTTTGAGCCTGCCTGCACAGACAGCTCAAAAACTCACTCCGGCCCAAAAGATCGTCGCAGGCGCACGCGACCAATTGACCTGGGGCACCCGATACAACGGCGCGTACGTGCGCATCAGTTATCCAAACGGCGATGTCCCCAAAGCGCAGGGCGTCTGCACAGATGTTGTGATTCGATCACTGAGGCATGCAGGGTACGACCTTCAAAAACTGATCCATGAAGACATGAAGAAAGCGTGGGAGTCCTATCCGCGCTACTCGGGTCTCTCCAAGCCAGATCGAAACATCGATCATCGACGCTGTCCAAACCAGATCGCCTTCTTCAAGCGGCATGGCAAGAAGCTTTCCACGCTTACCGATGACAAGAGCAAGGAGCAGTGGAAGCCTGGAGACTTTGTTTTCTGGAAGCTGCCGAATGGTTTGGACCACGTGGGGGTCCTCACGAACAAGCGCAACTCCAGGGGTCTTCCCTACACCATCCATAACCTCAGCACGCCTCTCGAAGAAGACGTGCTGGAGAGTTATAAGATTGTCGGGCACTACCGGTTTCCGAAGTGAAAGACGGTGTTGCGGCGTTACAGCTCTACGGACATTTAAGACCGTAACACCGCTTGACCTCAGTACCGTCTCCCTTAAAGGCCGTAGACTTCCCGATACTTCGCCGTCAGGCCTTCGATGTAGTCTTCTGCGCCCATCGGCTTGCCGGTGACACGCTCCACAAGGTCGCGCGGCGTGTACTTGCTGCCTTGCAGATAGATTTTCTGCTGCAGCCAGTGCAGGATCGGCTTGAAGTCGCCAGCCGCCATGAGGGCATCCGTATCGCCAACATCCTTGCGCAGGCAGTTCCAAATCTGATAGCTCAGCAGGTTGCCCATGGAATACGTCGGGAAGTAACCGATCAGCGCGCCTGACCAGTGAACGTCTTGCAGACAGCCCACGGAGTCTGTTTCCGGGGTGATTCCCAGATAGTCGCGGTACTTCTGATTCCAAGCCTCTGGCAGATCCTTGACGCTCAGCGTGCCTTCGAGAAGATCGCACTCCAGCTCGAAGCGCACCAGAATATGAAGGTTGTAGGTGACCTCGTCGGCCTCAACGCGAATGAACGATGGCTCGACCTTGTTGATCGCGCGATACCATCCGTTCAGATCGAAGCTGCCCAGTTCAGGGAAGAGCTTCTGAAGGTCTGGCAGGAAGTGCTGCCAGAAAGCCTTCGACCGGCCCACAATGTTCTCCCATGTGCGGGACTGACTCTCGTGAACGCCCAGCGACACGCCACCGGCCAGCGGGGTGCGATCCCACGCCATCGGCGAACCTTGCTCATACAGACCATGCCCAGCTTCATGGAGCGAGCCAAAGATCGCGGAGCCGATGTAATCCTTATAGCGTGTGGTCAGACGGACATCCGCGATGGAGAAATTGGTGCAGAACGGGTGTGGGGCAACATCCTGGCGTCCCCGCTCAAAGGAGAAGCCAACCGCCTGAACGATCTTCTCCGTAAACTGCCGCTGCTTCTCAACATCCCAAGTACCGTAAAGCTTCGAATCGTCAACCTGATTGGAGCTCTCTTTGATCGCTTTCACCAGATCGACCAGCGGCCCTTTGAGCGTATCGAACATCTCTCGCGCATCTGCGGCCGTTGCTCCTTCTTCGTACTGATCCAGAAGCGCGTCGTAGATGTGATCCTTGTAGCCCAGATATTCCGCTTCCTTGCGAGCAATATCGAACATCTTTTCCAAGGTCGAGGCAAAAGAAGCAAAGTCGTTCTTGGCCCGCGCCTCCACCCAAAGCTCATGCGCTTCCGACGAAAGCCGCATCTTCTCCTCGACCAGCGAGGCCGGAATCTTGGTTGAAAGGTCGTACTGGCGCTTGCTCACACGAACCATAGCCGCGTCGTCGCTGCCATGCGAAACCTCGCCTGCGGCTTTCTCGAGCAGCTTGCCCATCTCATCAGAGGTCATCAGTTCGTGCGCCATGCGACCAAGAAGGCCAACGTGGGCTCCACGAGCCTCTGCGCCGCCTCGCGGCATGTAGCACTGCTGATCCCAGTCCATGATGGCGATCGCTGTGTTCAGTGCGTTAACGTCGGCAAGTTTTGACTTGAGAGTTGTAAGCGTATCGGACATAAGTGAGGCTATCTTACCGGGGAGCATCCTCCCGAGTTGGGCCTGGAAGCAATCTCTGCACGCAGAGAATCAGCCCGCATATAGACCGGGCACGAATAATTCGGGAAGAATAGGCGCATGATCAGGCGGTCCTTAATCAGTTTTATCGCCATCGTTGCACCGCTGATAGCGGCGGCGCAGACTCCCCCCGATTCGGCAACGCTCCTCAAGAACTTTCAATTCCGTGAGGTTGGTCCCGCTGTTACTGGCGGACGCATCATCGATATTGAAGTTCATCCAAGCCAGCCGAATACCGTCTATGCTGGAGCAGCGACGGGCGGTGTGTGGAAGTCCACGAACAACGGCGTGACTTGGGAGTGCATCTTCCAATATGAGAAATTCATCTCCATGGGCGACATGGCGATTGCCCCGAGCGATCCAAACATCGTTTGGCTGGGCACGGGCGAGAACAACAGCCAGCGCAGCGCGCACTATGGCGATGGGGTTTATAAATCCACGGATGGCGGCAAAACCTGGACGAATATGGGGTTGAAAGACTCCATGCGGGTTGGACGCATCATGATCGACCCCAAGAATCCGGATATTGTCTATGCCGCATGCATGGGCTACCTGTACAAACCGGGCGGCGGAAAGGGTCTCTTCAAGACCACAGACGGCGGCAAAACCTGGACCAAGATTCTCTCTGGCGAGAACGAAACCTGCGCGATGGTCGATGTCGTACTCGACCCCAAGACTCCCTCGACGCTTTATGCCTGCACCATGGACCGCCTTCGACGGCCATGGAACATCCGCGATGGAGGCCCCGGCTCAGCAATCTATAAGTCCACCGATGCTGGCAAAACCTGGACAAAACTCACGGGTGCGAACGGACTTCCCGGCGGACCGCTTGGGCGCATTGGAATGGCGATTTGGGAGAAGGATCCCAAGATCGTCTACACCGTAATCGACAACCAGAATCAAGGCAAGTCGGTCGAGGTTTATCGAAGCGACGATTCAGGCAAAACCTGGAAACAGGCGAGCACTCAGCGACTCGGTGGCGGTTCGTATTACGGCAAGATCTTCATCGACCCGAACAACGCCGACACGATCTACGTCATCGACGTCCAGCTGCAAAAGTCGACCGATGGTGGCAAGACTTATCGAAGCCTTGAGCGACAGAAGCATGTTGACAACCATGCGATCTGGATTGATCCGCGAGATTCGAACCACGTGCTCTGCGGAAACGACGGCGGCTTCTATTCCAGCTACGATGGCGGTACCAACTGGCACTTCCATGACAACCTCCCGATTGCGCAGTTCTATGCGATCGGTGCCGACATGTCCTACCCGTACAATGTGATGGGCGGTCTGCAGGACAACGGCGCATGGAGGGGCCCAAGCCGCACCACACGACCTTCGGGCATCATCAACGGTGACTGGCTGAACATCGTCGGAGGCGATGGCTTCTATTCCGTGCCCGATCCTGAAGATCCCAACACGATCTATGTCTCCTCCCAGTTCGGAGGCGTCACCCGCTTTGATGCCCGAACAAAGAACGGTCGATCTATCCGTCCGCGAGAGCAAGCGCTGCGATTCAACTGGATGACCCCATTCATGACCTCGCCGCACGCTTCCAAGACGATCTATATCGGCGCACAGAAGGTGTTCAAGTCCCTGAATCGCGGCGATACATGGGCCGCAATCAGCCCAGACCTGACCACAAACAATGCAGACAAAACCAAGGGCAATGTTCCCCACTGCACCATCACCACGATCGATGAATCGCCCAAGAAAGCCGGTGTGCTGTGGGCAGGCACCGACGATGGCAACGTTTGGGTCACGCAGGACGGTGGCTCCAACTGGACGCAGGTCAACGGCAACATGCCAGGCGCACCCAAGGAATGGTGGGTTAGCCGCGTTCATGCCTCCCCGCATGATGTCGCAACGGCGTTTGTCACGATCACGGGATTCCGAGAGGATGAGTTCACTCCATTGATCTACAAGACCACCGACTATGGCAAAACTTGGACCTCTATCGCAGGCAACCTCCCCCAGGAGCAGCTTTGCGTGGTCAAGCAGGACATCCTTAACCCCGATCTGCTGTTTGTGGGAACGGAGCAAAGCTGCCAGGTCAGCCTCGATGGCGGAAAATCATGGAACAAGCTGGGCAAAGGACTACCTTCTGCTCCGGTTCAGGATCTGCTGATCCATTCTCGAGATGGAGAACTCGTAGTCGGTACCCACGGACGCGGCATCTTCGTGATGGACGTCAATCCGCTTCGACAGCTCTCGGCAGAGGTCATGGGCAAGCCGTTCCACCTGTTCAAACCCGCGACCGCGCTGGCTTATGTGTTCGAGTCGAATATGTTCGACGCGTTCCAAGGTGCATCTCGGTTCTCCACTCCGAACCCAGCCTTCGGCGCAACGATCTACTACTACCTTTCTAAGCCCGCAGCGAGCGTCAAGATTGAGATCGTCGGCACGGACGGAAAGGTGATCGCTGAGCCAAGGGTTACCGGCACCGAGGCGGGGATCAATTCCGCAGTCTGGAACTTGCGCGGCGGCGGCGGTCTTGCCCAGGCAGGCCAATATCAGGTCCGCATCACGGTCGATGGTCAGACGCAGATTCAGGTCGTTGAAGTGAAGGACTGGATCCGCGCTGAGCCGGCAGCCTAAATCGTCCCCTTCACCCCTTCCTCGCTAACATCGAAGATTTAGCGAGGAGGGGGTGGAGACCCAAGCAGCCGCATCGTTAGCTTGTGCTTAACCGCCCAAAGCCCCGTCCCACTCTGCCAAACCCTGGTACACCCAAGGTATGGAGCAGACCCGACCCAGAATCGTGATCGTCGGTGGCGGGTTTGCGGGCATTGCTGCTGCGAAAACCCTGCGCAAAGCCAACGCCGAAATCACCCTCATCGACCGCACCAACCATCACGTCTTCCAACCCCTGCTCTATCAAGTTGCCACTGCGGCGCTCAGTCCTGCCGACATCGCTGTCCCTATCCGCAACATCCTGCGAAAGCAGAAGAACACGACCGTCTTGATGGACACGGTGACCGATGTCGATCTGGAAAAGCGCGAGGTCGTCACCGAAACTCGGCGCATCCCTTACGATCATCTCATCATTGCCACCGGCGCAAAACACAGCTACTTTGGACATGACGACTGGGAGCCGTATGCCCCCGGCCTGAAGACCATCGACGACGCTTTGCGCATCCGCAAGGAAGTGCTCCTCGCATTCGAGCGTGCCGAAATGACCGCAGATGCCGAAGAGCGGAAGCGACAGCTCACTTTCGTCGTTATCGGCGGAGGCCCAACGGGAGTCGAACTGGCAGGCGCTATCATCGAAATCGCTACCCGGACCCTCACTGCTGAATTCCGACACTTCCACCCCGAAGATGCGAGAGTAATCCTGGTCGAAGCCGCGCCAAGACTCTTGGGTGCGTTTTCGGAAGAATCCTCTGCCCGCGCGAAAAAGAGCCTGGAGGCGCTTGGCGTCGAAGTGCGGCTTGGTTGCCGCGTTGAGTCGGTTAAAGGCGATGTTGTCGAAACGAGCGAGGGCCCGATCCCTGCTTCAACCGCAATCTGGGCAGCGGGCGTATTGGCATCGCCCGCCGCGCAATGGCTTAAGATAGAGGGCGACAGAGTGGGACGCATTGCCGTCAACCCGGACCTTACTGCAACCGGCATAGAGAACGTGTACGTTCTTGGCGACGTTGCCATTATCAAAGACACCAAGGGCGGCACGGTTCCGGGCATGTGTCCCGCCGCCATGCAGCAAGGCCGTTATGCAGGCAAGCGGATCCTTGCAAAAATCGGTCAGGGACACGATCCCGGCAACTTCCGCTATATCGACAAAGGGATCATGGCAACCATCGGCCGCAAGCTGGCAGTTGCCGAAGTCGGCGGCAAGAAGTTCGGAGGATTCATCGCCTGGTTTCTGTGGCTGGCGATCCACATTTGGTACCTGATCGACTTCGAGAACAAATTCCTGGTGATGATCCAGTGGGCATGGTCGTACATCACCTTCCGCCGTGGGGCAAGGCTGATTACGCACACTGAGTGAGCTCTCCTCCGTCAGCCTCACGACGCCGTAGCCGCATGCTTTCGCTTGCGCCCTAAATGATCTCAGTTGAGTCTGTGGGACAATCCCGAACACTCTCTATCGCTGTTCATCGACGATCCAATACCGCCGATCCACGACAAACACCTTATCCCCTGACCGATACTCTTCCCACCACATTCCCACGTTGAGGACTGCTGTCTCCCATAGTCTTGGTCTTCTTGGCTGCAGGAGTTCGACAGGGTAGCTTTGTCCATCTCGAATGATCACGAGCTGTCCATTCGCGTCCACGCGGAAGCGATCACCTATTCCTTCTCGAAGCAATCCCAGGCGCCTTTCTTGAGGCCAGATAATCAATACCATCAAGGTCGAAAGCACGGCCAACAGCACGGCGTACATCCATCCATCCTTGACCTCTGGACCGATGAACGGAATGACTGCGGCTAAGCCCCAGCAAAGAGCAACCATCATAAGCACAGGCCACTTTGCCGAAGGAATGTTGGACTTCAAGCAGGTTGGATTGACATACCGGTATTTCCGATTTGGCACTAATTCGACGGGCGACAATACTTCGCCCCTTAATGTAAGAAACTCATCAAGCCTTTCTTTGCCACCCTCATCTGCTTGCCTATCTTTGGTCTTGTTGATGCTGAGATTTGCGTAGAAGATGAGAACTGTCATCGTAAGCATCACTGAAGCACACAAGAGCACGGCTGCAATACACATTCCAATGGTGGGCATGGTCAACTCAAAGCCAACAGCCCGTAACTCAGACTCAGCACGCACCTCAGCCGCAACTCGAGCTTTGTTTGACATCTCGCCAAGCCAGAGTCCAAATCCGCCACTGCATACACCGATCAAAGACCACAGCCAAGCCCTTCCCAGTGTCATCGTCTGCTTATCTGGCTTCGGCGGGTGCAAGGAACGAATCTTCGACCTCACTGCCGACATCCTTGCTCTTTCGTGGTCAAATAAATATAAGTGAGGTTGCTTACCCGATGAGTCGACTGGCTGAAAAACGCGTACCAATAGCCCTCGTTTCTCAAATCGCATGCCGACCCAGAAGCTATGCCATACCTGTAGGCCTGCCTTGCGAATCGTTATCCCTTTGCTATCAACACTGAGCACGCAGTCGCGCGTGCGCATACGTATCACGAAGAACTGAATAGCCGATGCGATCAAAGGAAGAATAAGCATCAGCCAAACAACCCGAAAATCTGGCGAAAGCCAGGAGCTCAGTTGCGGAAACAACAACGCAAGAAAAATGAAAACGAAAGGCCACAGCATAAAAAAGGCTGAGCTGATCATCAACGGGTAATGAAAGCCCGCTCGAATCTCGAACGGCTCAAAGTTGTCGGATAGTTTTGGCTTAGACGCTTCGCCCACCAACAACCCATACGACTGAAATGCCTTACGGGCTTCAGCTAATCAGCCTCAGCACCTTTGCTTCGCTTGCTGCTAAGGTTCGGATACACCGCCGACGACCAGGTGACGCTCTTCCCCTCTGGACTCTGATTCTCTTTCAAGAAGGTCGCGATATCCTCGATCATCGCAAGAAACTTGGTCATTTCCTCATCCGAAAGCCGCACAATCGCCCGTATCACATGCATTGACCGCGCTACCTCGGGGTCATCCTCAGCGGCAACCGAAGCCTTCTCGTACTGCCTAGCGGTGAGCTTTAGGCTCCCTACCACCATATCCCGAACTGCTTCTTCTGCACCATCCCCCGTCTTGGGCAACTCCACAACCCGATGGGTCGCTCGATAGACCGACTCGGGACGCCTCCCCGAAGGCCGCTTCTCCACTTCCATGATCAGGTCATGCTTCAAGAGCTCGCGGGCATGATAGTGCACCAGCTCCACCGACTTCCCCAGCGACTCCGCAACATCCGCCACGCTGGCAGGCTGCAACGCACGAAACCGCTGATAGATCTCGTTGCGAACCGTCGAGCCCAGACACCGAACCTGTTCGAGACTTAGGACATGGGACTTACGATCAATTTCGTGCATAATTAAAATTATTGGAACTTCTTTAATTATTGCATACGTTACGGTTGGTCAGACAACACTGAGGAAGGAAAATGAAAAGAAAGATGAAGCTCATCACGTCTGTCGCGCTTGGTTTGACGGTCATGCTCTGCCTGGGCTTTGCTGGGGAAAGCGCAGAGATCAAAAACCATGTCGAGCCCTTTATCAAGGCGCTCAACACAAAAGATCCAGCCAAGGTCATTGAATATCTGAAGGAGAACTTCGGTGGGTCGGCTTCGCCAGAAAACATGGCAGGCCGACTCAAGCCCTTGATGGACAACGGGGCACCGTTCAAATTCATCAAGCTTGGCTATTCTGGGCCCGGCCTTCAGCGCGGACTGATCGAAGACAAGGGAGGCGAGCAGGTGACGCTCTCTCTTATGCTCACCCGCACAGAGCCGGTCAAAGTCATCGGCGTCCTGCTGGGCGATCCCGAATCGCTCAATGAGCCTCCGGCAAAGAACTACACAGGCTGGAAAGACCTTCAAAGCCTGGTATCGGATATTCGAAAGGACACCGGAAGCCCCGCGATGGCGGTCGCAGTCTGGCAGGACGGCAAGCCGCTGGAGGTCGTCGTCGATGGCATTCGCACCGTTGGGAAGGAAGACAAGGCAACCGAAAGCGACATCTGGCATGTTGGTTCCATCGGCAAGTCGATCACTTCAACCATGATCGGCAAGCTGATCGAAATGGGCAAGCTTCGCTGGGATATGACGCTCAAAGAAGCGCTTCCCGGCGTGCCCATGAAACCTGAATACGAAGATATCAAGCTCATCGACATCATGCGACACCGTGGCGGCATCCCCCAAGACCAGGGTTTCAACCGTGCGCAGGTCGAGAAAATCCTTGGCAATGCGAAGACTCCTCTCGAAATTCGCACCGCCTATGCGAAGGATGTCCTTTCACGAGCCCCAATCGCAAAGCCTGGCGAACGCTTCGCCTATTCCAATGCAGGCTATATGCTGCTGGGGCACATCGCTGAGGTCACCATGAACAAGCCTTACGAAGAGCTTGTGAAGGAACTCGTCTTCACACCTCTCGGTATGGATTCGGCAGTTGCGGGCGATAAGCTCCCCGAAGCACGTCCTATGGGGCATGTGCTGGGACAGAACGGCTTGCAGCAATACACCCTTGGCGGCCCCATCAGCGCGATGATGCGCCCTGCGGGCGACATTTCTTGCACGGTCCAAGACTTAGCCAAGTTCGTAAAATTCCATATGGACGGATTCAATGGAAAGGATGGCTACCTCAAAGCTTCCACCATCCAAAAGCTGCATGAAGCCGTCACAGAGGCACCAGGCGGACCTGGCTATGCGTGCGGTTGGGGAGTCGGCCCGTTGCAGGGCACCTCGATCAAGCATGGGCATAACGGATCGAACGGCACCTTCCGAGCAGAGATGGCTTTCTTCCCGAAGGAGAAGCTTGTGGTCGTTGCGGTCGTTAATCGCGGCGGAGAAACTGAGCCTTCCCCACCCTTGCAAGCAGTCCAGGCCATCGCCCAGCGCTATGCGCCAGCTACGAAGTAAGAAGCCTTGCGACGTAAGAAGAAAGAGCCCCAACACAAAAGTGTTGGGGCTCTTTCTTTTGAATCTGTGGAGTTAGCTCTTCAGCGCTTCGGCACCGCCGACGACTTCAAGAATCTCCTTCGTAATCGACGCTTGGCGAACTCGGTTTGCCGTGAGCGTCAGACCCTGGATCATCTTTCCAGCGTTTTCGGTAGCGTTGGTCATCGCCGTCATCTGAGCGGCAAAGCCGCTTGCTGTCGATTCCAGAAGGGCTTGCAGCACAAGCGTCTGGAAGTAGCGCGGCAGAAGCGTCTGAAGCAACACTTCAGCATTCGGCTCGAACTCAAACACATTATCTTCGCTGTGTGCGTGCTCTTCACCCTCCGGCGGTTCGATTGGCAGCAGCTGCACAATCGTCGGCACCTGCCGAATTGCGGAGTAGAACTTGCTGTAGCAAACGTAAATCTTGCCCACTTCCCCACTGGCCCAAAGCTCAGCGGCCTTCTGGGCAACAGCCATGCCGTCGGGAAGCCCTGCGCCTGCGCTTGGCATGGGGTGGTGATAGATCACCTCAATCCCACGCTTGGAGAAGAACTGCTGGCCTTTCTTGCCTACCGTGATCAGCTTCGGCGTGCCGGAATTGGATTTGAAGAAGTCGCCCGCTCGGCGGAGCAGGTTGGTGTTGTACGAGCCGCAAAGACCGCGCTCGCCTGTCACCAGGATAAGGCAGTAATCCTCAGAATCGCGCTTTTCCAGAAGCGGATGCTCTGGCAGTTCGCCGGCGCTGGAAAGCGACATCATAAACTCCTGCAGCTTGTCGCTGTAGGGTCGTGCGGCCAGGGCTCGCTCGGTCGCCTTCTTAAAGCGTGCCGTCGCAACCAGCTTCATCGCTCGTGTGATCTGCTGGATGCTCTTCGCCGCTCGAATGCGTTGTCGAATCTGCTTGAGGGTTGCCATATCGTGTAAAGGTAGTAAAGGGTAAGGGTGGTAAGGCGTAAGGGTTGTAAGGTTCTAACGTGTCTCTTCCTTACGATCCTTACTCCTTTCCATCCTTGCTTCTCAGTTAAAGCTGCCTGCGAATTCGGCGTACGCCTTCTTGAGCGTCTCCTCAACCTCACCTGACATGGCCTTGGAGGTTCGGATCGACTCAACGGCATCCGGATACTTGTCCTTCACGAACTTCAGGACGCCCTCAGAGAAAGCGGCAACGCGCTCGTTCGGAATCTCGTCGAGAAAGCCGTTCGTACCGGCAAAGATCAGGAGAACCTGGTCGGTAACATCCAGCGGCGACTGAAGATCCTGCTTCAGAAGCTCTGTCAGACGCTGACCGCGGATCAGCTGCATCTGCGTGGCCTTGTCAAGGTCCGAAGCGAACTGGCTGAACGCCTGCACTTCGCGGAAGTTCGCCATTTCCAGCTTGAGACGACCAGCAACCTGCTTCATCGCCTTGATCTGAGCGTTACCGCCAACGCGGCTGACCGAGATACCGACGTTGATCGCAGGGCGGACGCCGGCGAAGAACAGGTCGGGCTCAAGGTAGATCTGACCGTCGGTGATCGAGATAACGTTCGTGGGAATGTAAGCCGAAACGTCGCCTTGCTGGGTTTCGATGATCGGCAGAGCCGTCAGCGAACCGCCGCCGTGCTCATCGCTCAGCTTTGCGGCACGCTCCAGAAGTCGGCTGTGCAGATAGAAAACGTCTCCAGGATAAGCTTCGCGGCCCGGCGGTCGTCGCAGAAGAAGCGAAACGGCACGGTAAGCCTGTGCGTGCTTGGAAAGGTCGTCGTAGATCGCAAGCGCGTGCATGCTGTTGTCGCGGAAGAACTCGCCGATAGCGGCTCCAGCGAACGGTGCAAGATACTGCATCGCGTTGGAGTCGGATGCCGAAGCAACGACGATGGTCGTGTACTTCATGGCGTCGGCGCGCTCCAGAGTGTCCACAACGCGAGCGACGGAAGACATCTTCTGACCGATGGCCACGTAGATCGAGTAGACGCGATCCTTCTCAGCGCAGGTCTCGTTGATCTTGGCCTGGTTGATGATCGTGTCGATACAGATCGCCGTCTTTCCGGTCTGACGGTCGCCGATGATCAGCTCGCGCTGACCTCGACCGATCGGGATCATCGCGTCGATAGCCTTGATACCCGTCTGAAGCGGCTCGGTAACCGGCTGTCGGTCAACAACGCCGGGAGCAATCACTTCAAGTCGGCGCGCTTCGTCGCTGTGGATCGGGCCCTTGCCGTCCAGCGGCTGACCGAGAACGTTGACCACGCGACCAAGCATTCCGCGTCCAACCGGAAGTTCGATGATGCGTCCGGTCTCTTTAACGGGATCACCCTCTTTGATCTCCCTGTCGTCGCCGATCAAGACCGCGCCGATGGAAGCCTCTTCTAGGTTCAGCGCCAAACCCATGACTCCGCCGGGGAACTCAAGAAGTTCTCCAACCTGGCAGTCTGGCAGGCCGTAAACGCGAGCGATCGAGTCACCCACCTGAATGACGGTGCCCACATGCTCGACGCCCGGCTTGCGCTCGAACTTCTGCAGTTCCTGTTCGATGATCGATGTGATTTCTTCTGGTCGAATGGCCATTTTTCTACTTCACCAAAATCGTTACGCTTGCTTGAGCAAGTCGCGCTTGAGCGATTCGCGGAGTCGGCTAAGAGCCCCTTTCACCGATCCGTCCAAAACATAGTTGTCATAGCTGACGCGGATGCCTGCGATCAGACTCGGCTCCACATCAAACTCCGGTTCAATCGACTTGCCCAGCTGTTGAGAAAGCTTGTCGATGAGCCTCTTCTTCTGGTCGTCGGTGATCGGCTCAGCCGAAGTCACCTGAACCCGAAGCGTGTTTCCGTCAATGCGGCGAATTCGAACGAACTCGTTCCGCAAAGCGGTCAGTTCGCCTTCGCGACGCTTCTGCACAAGAATGCGCAGAATCTGCATCGTCAGGGCAGTCACCCGATCCGAGAACGCCTTTTCAAGAACCTCAAGCTTAAACTTGCGGTCGTAAGTCGGCGCATGGATCAGCATGCGAAAATTCGGATCGTTCTCAACCAGGCTTACGACACCGTTCAGGTCCTCTTCAACGGCCTGAACGGTGCCTGCCTGCTTCGCAACTGAGAACAAAGCTTCCGCATATCTCCGGGCGACACGAACGTCCATCTTAGCGACTGACCTCCACCTTCTCGATGAATTCTTCAACGAGCTTGCGGTTCTTTTCGCTGTCGACGTTTTCACCCAGCAGCCGCTCGGTTGCACCCAGCGTTAGGTTGACCACATGGAGCTGAAGCTCCCTGATAGCCTTTTCCTTCTCGCGAGCAACCTCATCGGATGCCGAACGCTTCATCTCCTCGATTTGAGCCGATGCTTCAGCACGAAGCTGAGCTGCAAGATCCTGCGCTCGCTTCACTTCAGCCTGAATCTGCTCTCGGGCGGCTGCTTCGGTAGAAGCAATCCGCTTTTCATAGTCCGACTTCATCGTGGTCATCTCAGTGCGGAGTTGCTCCGCTTCTGAGAATGTCTTTTCCAGCTCGCTGGTGCGTCCTTCGATCGCGTCCTTGAGGGGCGTGATATAGAACGAACGAACAACGGGGAAAAGGATGAGCAGGACGCCGATCGCAGACACGGTCTTGCCAGGATCAAGATCGATCCCTTGCTCCCTCATCTTATCGAGGAACTCAAGGTGAACGTTCTTAGAAACCCAGAAGCCGCCGACGGCCAGCACTGCACCGACAACTATGCCGATGATCGTGCCCACGGGTGATGACTGTTTCGTGTTCGCCATTTTGAAAATTGGAATCGTGCAGCGACAGGGGTACTAGCCCCACCGCCGAGAAATACGAAAACTACCTCGGCATTGCGCCCGGAACGACGAAGACCGTAAGCAGGAATACAAGCTCAACGAACGCGAGGCCGATAAGCATTGCCGTCTGCATCTTACCGATAGCTTCCGGCTGTCGTGCCATGCCCTGAAGAGCAGAGAAACCGATGAGACCAAGGCCGATAGCGACACCCATAGCGGCGATACCGATACCAAGAGCTAGTACATTGCCAGTCATTGTTTGTTCATGTCCTCCTGTTGCGCTGCAACGGAGCCTCGCTCCGTCACAGAAATCGTTGTTAGTTTAGTGGGCAGCCTGGAGCTCTCCGTGCCCATGTCCTTCGTGCCCGTGACCATCGTCTCCGTGGTCATCATCGTGATCGTGGGACGTCACCAGCGAGATGTAAACGCAGGACAGCAAGGTAAAGATAAGCGCCTGCACCACACACGTCAGCAGTTTGATCGGGAGCAAGAAGAACCCGAGCGGAACCCACGGAGCACCAAGGTCGTTCATCGCAACGACAGCCGCGTGGCCGCCGTGGATGTTGCCGAAAAGTCGGAGTGAGAGAGAAACGTTCTTCATCAGCTCCGAAATGATCTCGATGACAAAGATCATGCCAGAGATCGGAATCATCGCAAGACCGAGCTTTGGTCCTGCGAAATGTCGGAAGTGTCCGAACACACCGTTCACCTTCATGCCTTCCCACTGCACATAGGCAATGGAGACCAGAGCGAGAGCAAGGTTGAAGCTCAGGTCGGCGGTGGGAGCGGTCGGGAAGAACAGCGAAATCATGTTCGAGACGAAGATGACCAGCCAGAAGACCATCATCATCGGAATATAGCGGCGACCGTGGGCACCGATGATGCCTACCGCCATGTTCTCGATAAAGAGATAGAGCTGTTCGTAAAGCTGAGCGATCGGGTTCTTGATGACGCGGGTGTTGAGGCCAGCCTTCGACATAGCCATCGTTCCGAAGATCACCGCAAGCACAAGAAAGAGATAGACGAATAGCCCTTCCCAAGTCATCGAATGGTGTTCACCGCCACCTTCGGCGCTTGCAAGAAGAATCGATCCAGATCTTAGTAAATCGCCCATACGCTAATATGGGCCTCAGCGCCGAGCCAAGGCCCATCCGATCATCAGGCAGTATACCACTCCGAGTCCGCTCAGAAAGCAAGAATGGGCCTGTCCTCCAAGCTTCTGCATTGCGTTCGAAATCACCATCAAAACAGGGATTTTCATAAAGAAGGCAAGGATAGAAAGAATTGCCCCAAGCTGGGCCTTCGGGCCTGCTGGCGCAACCGCTCCGCTCAGAACGCATAACCGCCACAGCGCCCAAAGGTGGAAAGAGGTGCCGACAATCCCAAGCGACATTCCGATCGCCCCTTTCTGACCGCCCACGATAGCCGCCACGACGACCGCAAGGATGCAAATCGCGATCATCGAACGCAGCGTAAAGAGGCGTTCAAAAAAGGTGAGTGGGGCTTCGCTCATTTCCGGTTCTGTTCTCTGTTGAGCATCACGATGGCAATCACAATGCCAAGCGCAGCCCCGCCGACCACAAAGGCAGGCTTAAAGATGTTGCTGTTCGTATTCTTATCGAGCAGCCAGCCAACCGCCAAACCAAACATCGGAAGACCGATAATCGTATAGGCCACGCTCAGACCCAGTCCAAGTCCTCGGGCCGCTTCCCGGTCGGACTTCATCTCGCGGCTCTTCTCAGGGCTTGAAAGTCCAGTTCCCCTGCGCGTGCGCGCGGTCTGTGCCATCTCCTCGATACGACGGAGTCGCGACTCCATATCCTCATCGAGCCCGACTTCCTCACGATGAGTCTCGACTTGCTGAACAAGGGCCTCCAGGCGTTCAATTCCCTTATCCTGCTTCTCGAACAGCTCTTCAAGCTTCTGTTCCGACTCCAGCTTGTCGACAAGCTCCTCCAGACGCTCTTCGTCTGCTTCCGAGAGCGGCTGACCGCCAACGGCTTCCCTCAGCTTGCCTTCAAGCTCAGCGATTTCCGCCTCAAGATCGTCCTCTGGCGCGTCTTTACCCTGCCTGTCGTCGTCCGGCATACTCTGTAAAGGTACCGCATCGCATGTCCACGCCCTCCGCCGGCTATAAGACCCTGGATTCAGAAGTTCAATTCCTGAAGGGAGTTGGACCAAAGAATGCTGGCGTCTTGTCAAAGCTTGGGATTAAGACCGTCGGCGATATGCTCTTCTATCTTCCTAGAAGATATGAAGACCGCACGAACCTACCCCCGATCACCCATCTGAAGCCCGGGCAGTACGCCACGGTGCGGGGGCGGATCGCAGGGTTCGATGCCCGCACAGTTCGCGGCGGCAAGGTCATTATCAAAGTCTCGCTCACGGACGGCATGGGAGCGATCTCCCTCGTCTGGTTCAACCAGCCCTGGGTTGCCCGAAAGCTCAAAGGCTACGGAGGGGACCTCATCGCATACGGCCTGGTCAAAGAAGCTGGCTGGGCGTATGAGATGCACAGCCCGGAATACGAGCTGATCGATGAAGAGGACGACGGCGAAGCCTTCGCCAAGATCGTTCCCGTCTATCCCCTTTCCGAGGGCGTCAACCAGTGGCTCGTTCGCAAGGCAGCCATCTCTGCGCTCGATGGTTATGTACAGCTTGTTGAAGACCCTTTGCCTGAATCCATCCGAAAGCAGCAGCGTCTGCGCCCCCTGGGATGGTGCCTCCGCCAGCTTCACCACCCGGAAAATGAAGAGCTAAGGCTCGAAGCGCGAAAGCGGCTAGTTTTCGAGGATTTTTTCTACATGCAGGTCGCCATGGCGATGCGCCGCATGGAAACGCTGGAAGAGCCAGGCATCAGCTTCCCTGTCTCAAAGATCAAGGGTTCGAGCGAAGGCTCGGGCTCGCTCTTCGGCGCTTCTACAGCCGGAACGCTATGGGATGAGGTTCACGAAATGCTTCCGTTCGAACTGACCGGCGCGCAGAAGCGGGTCATCGGTGAAATCTGGCGCGATATGGAAGAGCCGCATCCGATGAACCGTCTGGTGCAGGGAGATGTCGGCTCCGGTAAAACAGCAGTTGCGGCAAGCGCGATCCTCGCTGCCGTGCGCTGCGGGTACCAAGCCGCCCTGATGGCCCCTACCGAAATCCTCGCCGAACAGCACTACGTCAACCTCCGAAAGCTCTTTGATCCTCTCGGCATAGAAGTCACACTCTTGGTCGGAAAGCTGACCGCGACACAGAAGAAGAAAGCCGCACAAGACACCAAGAACGGGATCGCCAAGATCGCAGTCGGTACCCACGCCCTCGTCCAAGAAGGCGTCGAGTTTGAAAAGTTGGGATTGGTCGTAGTGGACGAGCAACACCGCTTCGGCGTTCTCCAGCGTGCAGCTTTGCGTGGAAAAGGCTACGGAAATCCCGACGTGCTGGTCATGACGGCAACCCCCATTCCCCGCACCCTGACCATGACCATCTATGGCGATCTCAGTTTATCAATCATCGATGAACTCCCGCCCGGACGCAAGCCCATCAAAACGCATTGGAAGCTCTCCCACCAGCGTCAGCAGGTCTACGATTCCGTCCGGCAGCTCATCGACCAGGGACGGCAGGCGTACTTTGTCTGCCCGATGGTCAGCGAAAACGAAAAGTTGGTCGCTCAAGCGGCTGAAGACCTCCACTATCGCCTCACCGAAGAGGTCTATCCGGACCTTCGCGTCGGGCTTCTCCATGGGCAGATGAAGTCAAAGGAAAAGGAACTGGTGATGGAACAGTTCCGAACGCATGAGCTCGACATCCTGGTCAGCACGACCGTGATCGAAGTCGGTGTCGACGTGCCCAACGCCTCTGTGATGGTCGTCGAAGATGCGAACCGCTTTGGGCTTAGCCAGCTCCATCAGTTGAGGGGTCGCGTCGGTCGAGGCGAGCACCAGAGCTTCTGTATCCTCATCGCCGATGCCAAAACGGAAGACGCACGTGCCCGCATGGACATCATGGTGGCCACCAGCGACGGATTCAAAATCGCCGAGGAAGACCTTCGATTGCGCGGTCCGGGTGAGATCACCGGCACCCGCCAAAGCGGCAACCTCGACTTCAAAGTCGCCGACCTTATCCAAGACTCCAAAATGCTCGAAGTCGCCCGCCAAGCCGCCATCGACCTTCTTAAAGCCGACCCCAAACTCACCCACCCCGACTACGCAGAGATCAAGCAGCGAGCCCAAACCCACCGATCCGACCTCGCAGCCATTGTCGTCAGCTAATCGCCCAACGCCCAACGCCCAAAAAACACTGTCAGAATTCCGTATTTTTGAACGGAACTATCGTGCAACCCGCCCAGACTCCCGACTCTAATACTGGTGGTTCGCCCGCAAGACCTCTATCAGCGGATTCTTGACGGAATGGCCAATGAAGCGGCGATTCCGCAATTGCCTGCGTCTTGCCTTCAGGTGCTCCAGCTCATTGCTCAAGATGAGCCGAACCTCAAAGAGATCCACCACGCCATTCTCACAAGCCCCGCCATGACCGCGTCCGTACTGCGGATGGCCTCCAGCGCCTTCTACAACCGCCAGTCCCGCGCCGTTTCAGATGTGCGCACCGCTATCCAGATTCTCGGGCTGAAGACCATTCGATCGATCGCGTTTGCGGTGATGATGCAGGGAGCTTTTGCGCAGATACCGGCGCAGTCGGGCCTAAAGGTCAACCGATTCATCAAGCATTCAATGTTCGTCGGCCTGTTCGCGAGTTCACTCTTTCAGGTCCACAGGTCGCCGCAAAACAATCATGAGGGATATGACCCAGACGAGCTGTTTGCGGCAGGAGTGCTTCACGAAGTGGGTCCCGGCATCCTCGCGACGCAACAGCCTGGGGTCTTCCATTCCATTGCCGCTCTTGCGGAAAAGCTGGAAGTCACCTTTAGCGACGCTTTCGCCCACGCATTCGGACACCGTTCAGCAGAGCTGACTATTGCCGCGCTCGAAACTTGGCAGATCAGCGACCGGCTTGTTTCAGTGGTAAAAGCCGCCTTTACGGAAGAAGCAGGCACACGACCACTTGCCGCATCTTGCCTTCGATATGCTGATTTTGTGCTCACTCAGCAAGGATTGGGGCTCCTTGAACACACAGCGCAGACGGAGTGCCCGGACGACGTCCTTGATTCCGCCGGCATCTCGGAGGAAGAGGGTCGTTCAGCCGTCGCGGCCCTTTCAGAGACCTGCGAACTGTGGATGAGCGGCAGCGGTGCAGTGCGATAGCCCATAAATGCCAGGCAATTTCGCCAGTCATGAAGATAGCGGCCTGAAGACTTGCTCTTTGGCAGCCATCCTCTAAGTATTGAGAGATTTTTTTGTTAGGGGATTCATGTAAGTGGCAAAGATGTTTCTGGCAAATCTAAAGAAGTCGATCACGATGGAGACGGCAATTCCGCACGTTGCGGAGGCTGCTGTCCAGCTGAAGAAGCTGGTTGAAGCAGAGGGAGACCTGAACACAGCCGTACTTCAGAAAACGATCTTGAGCAGCCCAGCGCTGACTGCGATGGTTTTGCGATCCGCTTCTTCTGCCGCCGCTGGAAGCACTGCCCATGTTACCGACGTCCGCCGCGCCATCCTGGTGCTTGGCAAGCGCTCTCTCCATTCGATCGCCATGGCCGCGATCATGCAGGCTGTTATCTCTGAGCGCGTCAAGACGGCATTGTTGGACCCCAGGCAATTTGTTCTTCACAGCACCTTTGTCGGTATCATGGCCCGCTATCTGTTCGAGCTTCAGCTTCGAGAGCACGGACACGAAAGCCAATTCCGATCCGACGAGATCTTTGCCGCAGGTGTGCTGCACGACGTTGGGCTTGGACTGTTTGCGGTGACGCATCCAAAGGAGTTCAAGAACCTGGTTGAGACTTCGCGGCTCCATATGCTGACGCTTTCTGACGAATACCTGCGAGACTTCGACGAGACACCTTATCTGGTCACGGTCGAAGCGATGAAGTGCTGGAACCTCTCACCAACCATGATCGCCCTGGTGGAAGGCCTGGAGAATCCTGAAGCAAGCGCCATCGAGCCTCGGACGGTTGCTTGCCTTGCCTACGCGGAATATCTTGCCGAGACTTTCGGCTTTGGTCTAACGCGAAACGTAGCCAATACAGAGTGTTCAGAGTTTGTTCTGAACCTGGTTGGCTTGCCGCAGGATGAAGAAGTCGAACTTTGCGAGATGATCGGCGAGATCGCTTGGGACTGCCTTCCCGCCGCTTCGGCAGCTTAAGCCTTTGTTCTTTCCTTCCAAGTACGGGCAAGGTCGGCTGCAGCAGTATGCCAGTCCGGGAAGTCGAACGTAAATCCAGCTTCCAGCAAGCGAGTGGGGATGACACGCCTACTCTTAAGGATCAGCTCTGTCTCCGTGCGCATGAACAATGCCCCCAATTCCAGCATCCAGTTCATCGTTGGCAACCCAAGCTTGGCACCAACGACTTCTCTAAGAATGCGGTTGAACTCTTTGTTGGGCAGCGGATTAGGCGAACTGACATTGATCGCTCCATCCAGCTCTTCGTGTGCGATGATCCAATCCAGAGCACGCACAAAATCCTGCTCATGCACCCAGGACACAAACTGTCTGCCATTGCCCGCCGTTCCAAACAGCCCTTTTCGAGCGAGCCGGGCCATCGTGTCGAACACGCTTCCCTCTTCTACACTCATCGTCATCGCTGACCTCAGCGCGACCTTGCGCGTGTGCGGTGTATCGGCATCGTTCAGTTCTTTCTCCCAGGCTTTTGCAATCGCAATGCTGGCGTTCCATTTGTAGGGCGCGCCTGGCTCATCCCCACCAAGGATTCCTGTGTACTCATCATTGGGAGCGTCAAGCCGATGCGCATAGATCGTTGCGGTGCTCGACTGGAGCCAGAGCTTGGGTGGCTTCTTAGCCTGCGAAATCGCCTGCCAGACGACGCGGGTGGAATCGACCCGAGAATCCATCATCTCCTTGAGGTTCTTCTCGGTGTAGCGGCAGTTGACGGTGCGTCCTGCCAGGTTCAGGATGACATCGGCTCCTTCAAACTCTTCGGCCCAATCCCCTGCGGTCTTGCCATCCCATTGGACTGATCTCACTCCCTGGTCGGAGGCAGATCGCGAAAGCACTACGATCTCATGCCCCTGCTTGCCCCAGTACCGAGCGAGCATCTGCCCAACATGCCCCGATCCTCCTGGGATGACGATTTTCATGATTCCTGACTCGTGGGCCTCGCTGGCGGTTCGAGTGATTCAAAGTCGAGCGTGATACTGGGCTCGCCCCGCTCCCAATCGTCCTTCAGATATCTGAACACCTTCCCTTCTGCTGAAACAATGAGCCCTCCCTCGCTGTCCCAGTCCGCAGTATCCACGTTCTGGCCAAGCAAGCCCTCAAACCCCTCCAACTCATAGCCATACATCGAGGAAGTACTGGAATCACTACGATATCGGCGGATGAGCCTCAGGTCACCATGACTTGACTGTTTGCTCCAGCCTTGATGGTGTCTGCACTTCCAATGTTCAGCATTCAAATTCTTGATTGTCTGCGGCGGAACAGGGATTGGCTGCTCAATCCACCCTTCAAATTCATCAGTATCTGGTACTTCGGCGATCTTGACAATTCGGAACGGGAGCGGCTCATCAGAATTCAGTACATAGTCTTTATCTTGTTCTGAATAAGCGATCGCGAGTGCATCCCTATCGATCCAGAGGCCGCAGACAAACCAAGTGGTGCCGCTATCCCAGTGACAAAGAGTCTTCAAGAGGGGCGGCGAACATATCCCCGTCCAGCATGCACCGTTAGCACCCATCGCAAAATAGCTAAGCCACTGCCCATCGGGTGAGAGAGCGAAGCGATCTTCATAAAGTCTTCCGGTAAACCAAGACCCGTGCTGGACGTCACCCGTAACGGTGTTCCAAAGCATGATGTGAAATTGATTGCTCGGCTTGCGCCGCACAATCACGACGAGGGGTTTATCTCTCGCGGGTATCAGCCATATTCGTGCATGCGGCGCGGGCGTCATACCGTTATATCGTCCTATCCCTCCAGAACTGCTGTTCTGGAGGGTTAAGAAAAGTCATCGAAACCTTGGATTGACCCTCCATATCAGCAGATCTGGAGGGATCATACCGGCTCTACTCAAAGTCCGCTCCAAACTAACATAGAAGGTTCTTAGTGAGGAGGGGGCAGGGGTGAGGGCGGCTCCGATGAAGTCGGAGAAGATAGCTGATGGCTGATCGCCGATAGCTATTCTGCCCCGACAACGAAGATAGGTGCGCTAAGTACAGGAAGTCTTAGCCCTTCTTCTTCAGCTTTGCCGCAAACTCTTTGCGGAACTTCTTCACCTTAGGCTCAATGATCACCCGACAGTAGCCTGCGTTCATGCCGCTTCGCTCGTCGTCGCTGGCGTTCTCATATTTGTTGAAGTAGTTCTGGTGGTACTCCTCTGCCCGCGTATAGTTCTTCAGCGGCTCCAAGGTGGTCACGATAGGCTTGCCCCAGATCTTCGCCTTCGTGATTTCGTCGATCACCTGCTGACCCAGCTTCTTCTCATCTTCATTGGAATAGAAGATCGCAGAACGGTACTGCGTGCCCGAATCCGGTCCCTGACGATTCAGAGTCGTTGGATCGTGAATCGTCATAAACACCGTGATGATGTCGTGCGCGCTGATCACCTTGGGATCATAGAAGACCTTGACCGCTTCCGCGTGTCCTGTCGTCCCCATGCAGACCTCTTCATAAGTCACGCCCGCTTTTCGACCTCCGGCATAGCCGCTTTCGACGGCGTACACACCGTTCAACTCTTCCAGCAGCGACTCGATGCACCAGAAGCACCCGCCTGCAACCACAACCTCTTTAGCATCCTTGGGAATATTCACCTGAGCCGGTATTTTGCCGGACGGCTTGCTCCCTCCGCCCTGCATTCGACCCAGAACAGCGAAAGCAATCGCTGTTGCCGACACCAAAACGAAAAACAATCCAATCTTGGTCATGCCTACCTCAATCCGATTCTACGCATAAAAGTTCACGCAGGTCCTATGTTAGGTTGCAGATGATCCCCTGCCTGCCGCGCAGGATGCAAGAATGAGGACAGGCTGCCATGGACGAATCCAACATTCCCGAATCACGCATCCGATGGGGAGAAGAATGTCCGCTGACATGGCACCCAACCGAGGGTGGCAAACGGCCTTGGATCGCCTGGGATGACGACAAGCATTTCGACCTTGGCGACGATCCTACTGGTGAGCGATTTGTCAGGCTGAAAGAACGGATGCTCAGCGGCAATTATTATCCGCCCAACATTATCCGCTTCTACGGTCGCTTCCGCAACGAAGGCCGACACCTTCGCCCCGGCGACCGCATTATCCAAAAGGCTTTCCTGCTTTCCTCGACTCAACTCTTTTATCTGTGGTCAGCGGCGGAGATTTTCGTCGCGCAAGCCTCCGATTCCGAATGCACTATTGGATACGTCACGACATCCCGCCATTTCGGACGAGGCATCTGGCAAGCGCACCTTCAGGCCATTGATGGCCAGCTCAAGCTCCACGTCTCGTCAATCGCAGGTCCGCAGCACTGGCTCTTCTGGACGTTTCTTCCGATTGCACGACTGATCCAGAAGCGCGCCTGGCGCGCTGCGGTTGAGGATCTGAAGAAGAGTTGACGAAAGTTGTTGCATGATGCAACGATCCCTCGCAAGGCTGTTGCAATCTGCAACAAACTTGAAAGCTGTACCCGCAGGTAGCATCCGACGATGGACGCACCGGTTCGAGCGTTGGCTGAAAGGTGGGGTTTCGAGCCGGAAATCGAGCTTCCGCCAGGGTACTGCTCGCGTGTTTATGCAGACGCCACACGCATCCTCAAAGCCCCCTTTCAAGGAGAAGAGGTCACCACTGGCCTGGTCGCTGCGCGACGCATAGCGGATGATATCGGGCCGCATATTCATGCCTGGGACGAGGCAACCGGAACGGTCCTTATGGACCGCATCCTTCCTGGAACCAAGCTTCACGAAGCGGGCCTATCCGATGAAGAATGCGTTCAGATCGCAACGAGCTTCATGCACAGGCTGCGTCACTACCCAACAGACAGCCTGATGAAGCTTGCAGACTATGTTCCAGCACGCGATCCCCTCGCCAATGAACTATTGTCAGAGCCTTGCGAAGAAGTCTTCCTGCACGGCGACCTGCACCATGAAAACATCCTGCTTGGGCCGCATGGCTGGGTGGTCATTGACCCAAAGGGACTTGTCGGCGACCCCGCGTATGAACCTGCCGCATTTCTCCACAACCCCTATCTGGAACTGCCCTCATGGCCTGACCTTCCAATCATCCTCGAAAACCGCATTCGGATGTTCGCGCAGGAGCTTGACCTGAACCCATGGCGTGTCTGGGCTTGGAGCGTGGTTCTCGCCAGGGACGGCGAGCCCGGTTCAGAGTGGGATCAAGTAGCGAAAGCGCTTGAAAGCCTGAACTGGCCCAAAAGCTAGACCAAGCATTTTTACGTGGAAGCACAATCAAGCAAAAAAGACTGCACCAATTCAACCGACAGTGGTTTAGAATAGATTAAGCGACTTTTGTCGATTGGTGTTGACTATGAGAGGATTTGTTGTTTGTATCGCTTTGGCAGCCTCGACCGTTGGCTTTTCGCAGGTGCTTTCCGGCGCCGCGACAGCGAACAACGGTACGGGCGGCATTTTTATGAATTTGACACCCACAAGCCAGAACTTGTCGGTGACCAGTTTTGACACTTTCTTCGGTGCCGCCGCTGGCGGCGCATTCCAGGTTCAAGTTTGGACGCGCCCGGGCTCCTATGTTGGCTTTGAAGGAAGCAACGCCGGATGGACGCTCACTCAGACGATCAATGGGACGTCGGTAAATACGACAACGCTGGCCAGCATTGTCCTGACGAACCCAATCGCACTGACCGCTACCCAGACCACGGGTGTTCTGCTTCACGGCATTACCACTGGAAACGCACTCCGCTACAACGGCACGGGTGCCCTTCCTCCCACGACCACATGGTTCAACTCGGACCTGACGATGTTCAGCGCTCATTCGCGAACGGGCACTGTGGCTTTTGGCGGCACGCTGTTCACCCCGCGCACATTCGCTGGCAACGTCCATTACTCTGCCGTGCCAGAGCCCGCAAGCATGGCCGTTCTCGGCCTGGGTGCGGTTGCGCTTATTCGACGTCGACGACGCAAGGCGTAAGGGCTACAGGCCATTATCATCGCTGAGGGGAGCTCTACAGCTCCCCTCTTTTCTTTTGAAATCTTCTCCAGGCCGGTGAAAGATGTGAGGTGTTGCTCCGTCTAACGGATTATGATTGCGGCCTTTGCCCTGCTCGTACAGGCAACCGTTCCTTCGGGGGCATACTCCATGCCCGAACTTTGCGCAAAGCTTACAGAGGCCACGGGTGTGGTCCATGCTTCCGACAACGTTCTGCGCGACTACCCGGTATACATCGGCGTTAAGTCGGGCGATCCCGCAAAGGTCGAGAAATTGGTTGCCCAAGCCTTTCATGCAGAGTGGCAGAAGGGCGACAAGCTCGTTCGGCTGGTCAAGACCAAGGTCGAAAAGGACGAAGGCTTTAGGGAGTTTGAACGAGCCGTCAAGCACGCCACCCTTGGCAATCGGGTCTTCTCCGCCATTCCCATCGCCGACCTGTACAGCGCCACTCCTGGCGACCTGATGCGCTACATGGAAGGGGCCATCAGCCCTCACTTTAAGCTCATGCCCAAAGAGATGGCTCAGGAGATTGAGCAACGCCCTGAGCAGGTCGGAGAGTCGAAGGTGTTTTACATGCGACGCATGGGCTACGGCTACTACGAAACGACACCGGGCGGCCCGTCGATCAACTTTAACAGCCTGCCCGAAGATGTTGAAGCCCTGCTGGGAAGTGCTCCGATCCCTGTCAAATTGACCGAACAGGAGGTTGCTTTCTACGGAAAGCTTGCGCGAGACCCCCGCGAAGCCAAAGTCGATTTCGTCAATGTAACGAAGAGCGACCCAATAGCTCAAGTCTGCTCCCCTGCTCTATCGGCCATTGATCGAGCTTTGGACAAAGACATCGTTGTGGCGTTGCCAGACAATGTCTTGCTACCTCTCGCACCGTCGCCGAACATGCAGGGCGGTCTGCAAAAACTCCTTGCCTCACTGTCTATGGCGGTTGAATGGGGGGTCTATGAGGGAGCAGTCGTCGGCAAGCTGCCCTATATCGAGCTGAAGTATCCTGCGCAGTCCAAACGCACATCGCTCAGTACCTTCATCGACAAGTTTCAGAAGGCTGGTGTCGCCAACATCGACAGCCTAAGCCAATACGTGGCAAGCCAGCGGCCCGAATGCAGCAAATGCTGGATGGATGTGATCATGCTGGTCTTTGCCGGCGTGGCTATCGACCAGGAGCGCATCGAAGACTATCCCTATAACGTTTGGCTCTATGCCAGCTTTACTCAGGCAGATTGGGCGCTTCTCAAGCAAGACAGACCATTCTCACCCGCTCAGCTAAGCCAAGGCGCACAAGGTCGGCTGCGAGAGCTTCTGTTCGGAACCCGTCAGCCTCAAACTCGGCACAATGTGGACCCAGCTTTATGGCCCATGAGTCTCGGTGACGGTCCTGGCCTGAATGCGAAAGTCAGCGAAGAAAGCGTTCTTATCCGAGATGATGGCGGCGGTGAAGTCGAGACCATAGCCCATGCCGCCGCAAACTACAGCTTGCGCAAGAACGACCTGCGCCGAGAACCTCGATATCAGCCTGGAATGAGAACCAAACTCACCCTTTACGTCACGATGTCGCTGCCCGAATATTCGCGCCAGCTCATCACTGGCTTTTCGAATGTGGTGCCTGATTCAAAGCAAAAGCCCGTTCCCTGGACGGAGTTGCCCGCTGAGATCAAGAAGCAGTTTGAAGAGGAATTGAAGAAGCGCGGAGAACCGCCACCCTTCCTGCGCTGATCAAAAACTCACATTGTTTTTCGGGCAGCCTGTTCCCATCGGCGAAGAATCACCGTCATTGGGGGCATGGAACACCGAAGACTTCGCCGAACAGTCCTCTCCAGCGTGTTTGCTGCTGTAATCGCGCTCGGCGGATATTACGTTGGGTACGCCAAAACCCACGAGCAGCCAACCGAGCCGGACCTTGATAATCCAAGCTTTCTGGGCAAGCTTCCGCCTGACTTCTGCTACGTCATGGTCCATAAGTTTGCGGATAAGCTGGGCATTAAACCCGACCTGATGAAGAAGGTTGAAGCGAATACGCGTCCACATTTGCAGGAGTACTTCAAGGCACAGAGAGAGCTTTGGCGACTGGAGCTAGAACAGGCTAAGCTCGCTGAGGAAGGCCGCGTGCTCGTTGCGGGACAAGGATTTGGGCCAGAAGGATACGCCGAAATCATGACCAGGCTGAATCGCGACAAGCCGATGAGTCGGGCTTGGGCAAAGATCGCCGTCTCGATTGCCGAGACCATAGGAAGAGATCGCAACGACAAGCTGAACAAGCTTACGGCCGAATTCCGAAAGACTCCTTCTGCCGCAGAGTTCGATCTTCTCTTCGATCCGGCGAACGCAGACATCTTGCATCTCACGGAGGTGCAGAAGAACCAGATGATTCTGCTCCAAGCCTACTTCGCCCATACCGTCAGAAATAAGGGAAAGATGCCCTCGAAAACGTTCCGGCTTGATGAAGTATGGCCACACCGTGAGGAAAACGCGAGAACGCTGAAGGGAGCGATTCCAGCCATGAAGTCGAACTTCTACTGGTCGACTCTTGAACGGCTGAGTCCTGTCCAGAAGCTGCGCATGCAGGCACTTGCTCGAAGCAAAACCTATGTCCAGCCCTGACGAAGAGTTGGATTTGATGCGCCGGTGTGCGCGTGGAGACGAAGCCGCTTTGAAGCGGCTCGTCGTCGCGTATCAGCCCCTGGTGTTCGGGCTGGCAAAGCGATATTTGGGCAGTGCGGAAGATGCGGAAGAGGTGGCGGTAAGCACGTTCTTAAAGGCTTGGAAAAGCGCTGGGAGCTTTCGGGGGGAGTGTTCGGTGAAGGCGCATCTTTGCAAGATCGCCATCAATCTCTGCAGAGATCGTCCCGTTCGGCCCGTGCTTGTGGCGGAACCTTGCGCAGAAGGTGCTGGCGAGGATGCGCGGATTGAGCGTGTGATGGCAGCGTTGCAAACGCTCTCTGCGGAAGATCGGGAAGTGGTGGTTCTCTACTATCTGGACGAAATGGAGTATTCGGAAATCTGCGATGCGCTGGGGATCGGCTATGACGTTTTGAAGACGCGGCTGGTCCGGGCGCGAAAACGCCTGCGGGCAATTTTGGAGGTCGAACATGTTTGACGAGCCCATAAATTTTGAAGAGTCGTTCGATGACGATCTGCGCGGCGCATTGTCGCTCAGCGAGAGTGATCAGCGAGAGGTGTGGCCGAAAGTTCAGGCGGGGTTGCCCGACCGGTTCTCACTTTGGGACACGCTTGCGCCCTTTGCGACGGCCGCCGCCGTGCTTGCTGTGGCGTGGTCGCTCACAACGCCTTCGGGCAAAGTCGCGTGGCCCGTCAACGATACAGTAAAGGATGTGCCAATGGCGCATTCGGGAACGCCAAGTCAACTAAGATAGTTGCGCCGCGCAACGATCTGCCGTTCGACTGTTGCATAACGCAACGATCTCCCGACCAATCCCGTACAATGTTTGCGGGATGGCGGACAAACTGCTCTCAGAGGAAGTTTCCTCAGATCAAATGAATGGCTTGCAGGCTACTGATGGCTTCATTGCAAAGCCAAAGCCTGAAGGTAGACAAACCGACGATCACCGTCTTGTTCTTCAAAAGTGGCGCGAAGGCGGCCTTCGAGTCTTTGGTGTCCTTTGCACATTTCTCTTCTTCATTACTCTCATTGCAATCATCGTCTTCATTGCAAGCTACAGTTGGTTTGAGAAACGTATCACATGGACGGATACCGATAAAGGTCCGCTATGGTACGCGGTACTGCCACAGATCACGGTACTCCTCGGCGCATTGGCTGGCGGAGCTTTGTGGGTTATCAATTGGTTTCAAAAGCAAGCGACAATCGACACGCAGCGCGATGCGTTGCAAGAAACTCAGCGTCAGTTTGAGGAAAACCGCAAGAAGGACCAAAACCAGTTTCAGCGCCGGATGCTGGAGGAAAGGTTCAACCGCATCCTTGACGATATCGCGAAAGAGGACCCCGCATCGCGAGCAGGCGCGGCAAGTCGCCTTGCTTCTATTGCGAAGGAGCTTAGTCCGGAAGTCGAGTCTGGTGCAGCGATCAGCGAAGACAACAATCCGTTCTACATGCCTGCGGTCCGCCAGCTTGCTCAGCGGCTGATCATGGAAGAGAACAAGCAGGTAGGCGCCGCGATCCAGGATGCTCTCGAAGAGATCTCGGCATGGACTAAGAAGGAAGCTGAGGGCGCGATCAATCGACCTGTAGCACGGGCTGAGATTGATAAGACACAGGCACAGCTGATCCATATTCTCGCCGAGACGAATCGTTCCGCCCTTGCAGCTTGGCTGGATGCGTTCGCGGGGTTCCTTATCGCAAAGAAGGTCTTTCCAGCCGAAGGCTCTGATCTGAAGTTTGCCGATAGCCTGATGGAACAGATTTCGAACGATTCAAGTCTGCTTCCATCGCTCAAGAACCGTGCGAATTGGTGCTACCAGGAGGAAACGTACACCCAGGCGATCCACAGCCTCATCGGGCTGGCCGACTTCAAAACAAGCTATCAGCGACGGCGTGAAGATCAGGGAGCTTCGGAGAAGGATAGCGAGAAAGTCAAGAGAGACTTCGCCCTTGCGACGCAACGTCTACTCTTCGCGCGGGATACGCTGTCCATCGGACTAAAGCACCTCCCAGAGCCAACAAATCTTCCAAAAGTAGATGAGGATTCTCTCGAACGGGCTAAAGCCTTCAGTAGCTGGAAGCGAGACAGCGCGCTAAACCTTCACGACGTCTTCCTGCAGGGGGCTGACCTAGAAGAGGCGCAGATGCAAGGGGCAAACCTGGTCCAGGCGCAGATGCAGGGGGCAAACCTGGTCCAGGCGCAGATGCAGGGGGCAAACCTGGTCCAGGCGCAGATGCAGGGGGCAAACCTGGTCCAGGCGCAGATGCAGGGGGCAAACCTGACAAGTGCGCAGATACAGGGGGCATACCCTGTCCTGGCGCAGATGCAGGGTGCAGACCTGAAATGGGCGCAGATGCAGGGGGCAAACCTGACAAGTGCGCAGATGCAGGGGGCAAAAATAGAAGGGGCGCAGATGCAGGGTGCATACCTGGTCCAGGCGCAGATGCAGGAGGCATACCTGGTCCGGGCGCAGATGCAGGGGGCAGACCTGAAATGGGCGCAGATGCAGGGGGCATACCTGGTCCAGGCGCAGATGCAGGGGGCTGACCTTAGATCGGCGCAGATGCAGGGGGCGTTCGTCCATAACGCAGACCTGGCATCGGGCAAACGCCTTCCGATCGATGCTCTCCGATCCGAATTTCGAAACTCGGTGTGGGATAGGTACGAAGCGAAACTGGCCGCCCCAGGCCGCCCCCTCAACGAAGAAGAGCAGTCCCACTACGATGCCGTCGTGCGCAAGCTGATTGAGCAAGGTGATTTGTCGGAAGAGGTTGGTGCGAAGCTCATTGGCAAGAGTCCGGTTGGGGAAGGGGCTGTGACATACGAAATGGTCATGGCAGAAGCAGCAAAGGCGACAGAGCAGAAACCAGAGACCGTCCCCGAAGAAGAAGCCGACATACGCGAGCCAGAGCCTGTTAGCGACGAGGAGTAACCATCTGCTCCGCCACTGTAAGGCACGGATTCCCTCTCCCTTGATGGGAGAGGGGCTGGGGTGAGGGTGACGAACAACTCGATTATCTGAAGCAAGCAGAAGCTTGATTCAGTAAGCGTGCGACCTATACGGGCGGCCGCATAGCCCAACCACCCCCACCTTTGATTCCTCCCCCATCAAGGGGGAGGAGAACCTCAATCACGAGTTTGCCAGCAAATACTCCGCCTGCTTTTCGTCAATCCCGCCAACTCTCACAGCACCGATCTGATCCAGACGGATGAACAATGAGCCGTCCTCCTTCATGTCATCGGTATACAGCGAAAGCTTTGCATAGAGCTTGTCCACCGACGCCACCTTGGCAGGCCGAGCTGGATTGTCCGAATACAAAATGCTGCAGACAGCGTTCTGGTCCTGACACTTTTGGAGGGCTTTCTTGATCGAGGATTCGCTGGTCTTCCAGCGGGCAGTCTTCAGCCCTTCAAACTGAGACCACGCGGCACTAAGCTTGACCAGCGCTCGCAAGTAGGGGGTGTCGGATTCTATCCAGTCGATCTCACTTAGATGAAACCACCCGAACGACTCTGCGCCGTCTGGCTCACCCCGAGGATTCACCCATCGAAGTCGGAAGTCGTCGCTGTCGATTTCTTCGACATAGCCAGCAAAGAACCTTCCTTCCTTTTGCTTGTCGCAATGAAAGGCGATCACGTGCTTCTGTTCTTTAGCCTGGACGATATAGTCGGCGATGCGCATGGCAAGGGTGAGGATAGCTGATTTTGTCTCCACCCCCCTACCCCCCTCCTCACTAAATCTGCGATGTTAGCGAGGAGGGGGAAATTCTATGCGGGCGTAAAGCGTTGACTGCATTGCGATCCCTCCATATCTGCCGATATGGAGGGTACTTCCTGGATTGCGACAACTGATGTACCCTCCAGAACAGCAGTTCTGGAGCGATCGGATCGGGCATTCGGAACGGGAGTTGGACCGAGCGTCGCAAACAGTTGCCGCTGATAGGCAGATAGAGAGACTTCCCCACCCCTAAATCCCCTCCCCATCTCGCCGACTGCGACGTCGTGACGAGGAGGGGACTTGCAGGACTATCCGCTCTTGCCCATGGCTTTTAGCCCTTCTTCAGCCTTCTTGTTGCCTGGGTCAACCGCCAGCATGATCCGGTAGCAGCGCTCTTCATAGTCGACGTACTTCAGGAAGTTCCCAAATTTCGCCTGCCCCAAGATCGACTCTTCAACATCGACGCCTGCGCCCTTATAAGCAGCATAGATCGTCTTGGCATCGTCGATCTTTCCATCGGCATACAGCTGAAACAGGAGCGCAAACACGAACTGCGCATCGTATACGGCAGCCGTTTTGATCTGATCCTTAAATCGCTCAAGGATCTTTACAGTCTCGACGGCCCCAACCTTGGAGATGAGCGCTCGGATGTCGCGGGGGTTGGGAGGGAGATTCTTGCCGGCATCGTAGGCGCCCGGTCCGACCTGTCCTACAGGAATGAAACTCAGCGTGCAATTGTCGAGCCGGACCGGCTGATCGTACTTCTGCGCCAGGGCATCGAGCAGCTTTGAGTCGCCCTTAAGGTGTTTCGTCAGGTAGGCGCGAGTGACTTCGCATATTCGGCTATAGCGGTCTTGAATGGTGGCGGCGGTCTGCTTCAGTTCGGCGGAATCCGGCTTGAGCCAAGACTTCGCCAGTCTTGTCTGGGAGCCTTGAGAAATGTAGTCGTTATGGCTGATGGAATCCACCGTAAAGATCGTGCGCGGGGTGAACTTCATCCGGTCCGCCATATCAAAGCCCGCCTCTGGCCCAGCCATGAAGAGAATCGGATTCGTCATTTCATCCATCCGGGCAACCACCGCATCGGTCATCGGCTTCCATCGCCAGTCGGCCATGCTGTAATAATCCTGGGTGGTGTCCAAGCTCACGGTGGCATCGATGCGGTTTCCCGCGTGGGTTTGATAAACGATTCCGGTGTGTGCCCCGCCACTGTGGCCGACGTAGCCGATGTGGCTCCCATCGACGTTGGGCATCCTCACACAATGCCCTATTAGGAACCGGATATCCTGCCCGGAGCCTTCGTTCCCTTCAATGTTGAACGACTTGCCATCGAGCGATTGGTAGGCGCTGCCCACAACGACAAACCCGTGGCTTGCAAGATATTCGCACAGCGCGGCGTTGTCTTCGAACGATGAGCCATATCCGGCGTGATAGACTACCAGCGGGAACTTGCCGGGGGCGGCTTTGGCGCTTCGGTGTGCGGCGGTTGCCGCGCTCAGGATTCTGTTCAGGACGGCATTCTCCTCAGGCGAGCGCTTATCCGCCGCCTTGCCTAAGAATTCCTTTGCCGCCACATCGCTGGCGTACGCGCTGAGCTGCTCAGAAACCAGCTTGAAAGCAGCATCCTTGCTCTGAATGTTGAAATACTCCCGATGAATCATCGGTTTGCTTTTCGCTGGGGCGGCGGGATACCAAACGTTGAGCAGGATCGGTCTTGCCTGCAACTTCCCTTCCGGCTTGCTGACGGCTAAGCGATAGGTTCTTGCAGGGTCGGAAAGCCACTTGCTCTCAAAGCCCACTGTATACGGCCCGCTCTTGAGCGAACTCCACAGCAGAGGCTCTGCAAAGGCAGCGCCTGAAAGCACCATCAGCGCGGCAATCGCAAACACCAAACGTCGTAAACACACCATTGCGAAGATCATACTGACCCTCCGACTGCGCTTGTGTCTGACGCGTGCAAATCAAACGGATTCATTAGCAAATGCGTGATACTGCTTACTAATCGTTAACAGCATGTCATTATTCATTTCATGCATTCAGTGGATGACATCGACCGCCAAATTATCGCCTGTCTACAGGAGGACGCTCGGGCATCCTATGCGAACATTGGTCGGACTGTAGGGCTGACCGGACCGGGGGTCTATGCGCGGGTGAAGCGGCTGGAGCAGTCGGGGATTATTCAAGGCTATCGACTGGACTTGAATCCTGAATACACAGGGCGTCCGTTGATGGCCTTTGTGCGGATCGTGACCCGACCCACGCCAAACGATACGGCAGCTTTAGAGGATTTCGCCATCAAAGAGCCGCGAATCGTGGAGTGCTACGACGTGAACGGCGAAGACTGCTTCTTTCTCAAGGTCAACGTCAGCTCCACTGAAGAGCTGCGCCAGCTCCTGGTGGACCTTCGCGCTATACCTGAAGTCGTGCGCACGATCAGCTCGATCGTGCTGGTGAAGGTGAAAGAGGCGCGGTAATGCTTGTCTCCACCCCCTTGCCCCCCTCCTCACTAAATCTTCGATGTTAGCGAGGAGGGGGAAATCCTTTAGCGGGGTAAGGCGCATCCTACGCAACGATCCCTCCATATCTGCCGATATGGAGGGTACTTTCCGGCTTACGATAACTTATGATCCCTCCAGAACAGCAGTTCTGGAGGGATCACGAAGGAATTATGTTCGGGTGTAGGTGTGGACGCTTTCTTGAGCGGTTGGCAGGTAGTTCACGCCGAACCAGCAACCCATCAGCACGGCAAAGCCGACGACCAGCAGCGTGAGATTCATTGCGGGCTTCATGCTGTGACGCTTCTTGGCGTGAAGGTAGATGAGATAGGCCGTCCAGGTAAGGAACGCCCATGTTTCTTTGGGGTCCCACGTCCAGTAGTGACCCCAGGCTTCCTTCGCCCAGAGCGCTCCGAACAGGAGTCCGCAGGTGAGGAGCGGCAAACCAACCAGCACTAGCCGATGAGGAGTCTCAACGTCTTCCACTTGAACCGCTTCTTTGCGGAAGAACCGCTTCAGAAGATGCCAGCCACCGATCAGACTGCTCAGGCCGAGCGCCGAATAGGCGAGCATATAGACCACAACATGCGGCACAAACCACGGGCTTTGCAGCGCAGGCATCAGAGTTTTGTCTTGATACTCGGGATGCATCAGGTTGATCGCGGCGAACATCGCGCCCATCAAACAAGAGGGGATGGCCAAAACTCGAGTTTGGAATCGCCAGCCGATGAGCAATCCAAGGGTTGGCACCAGCGCGGCGTACCACCAGCGAGTCTCGCCAAGCGTGCGCATCGGTGGACGATTGAGGGTCACCCAAAGGGTTGCCAGAAGTACGATGGCAGCGACGGAGCCAAGGATCGTGAGAACATCCCCGATCCACGGGCTTTTGCGCCTTGCGGCATAAGCTCCAGATGCCAAGAGCCAAGAACCGACTGCGAGGCTGCCAATCATTTCTTTCCTCCGATTCCGTTCCAAAGGTGCAAGGCGCATCCGAACAACATCATGAAGATGCCAAAGTAGACGACACCCAGGCCGCGATCCTTTACGACTTCGATCACGCTGTACTCTGAAGCCGCGCCCATCTTATCGTCATAGCTGAGCTGATAGAGGTCGTATCCGGCGATGTGCGCGGGCTTGTTGACCTCGATCTCGACCGACTTCGTCTGTCCATCCAGCTCCAGATCAACCTTCGAGAGGAACTTCTTCGGCCTGGGGTCGGGCATTGCCAGGGCTTGGTTTTTGCCAAGTTCCAGGATTGCCGCCTGCGACTCCACGCTTCCGCACGAAACCCAGCCTTCAACCACTTTGCCGCTCGCGTCTGTGGTGCGGACTTTGGCGGCAGGACCTGCACTCTTCCAAGGAACCTCTTTCCACGTGTCGCCGGCGATGACGGCCCGCTCATGGAACTCCAACACTTCGACCTTGTAGCCGTTGATCGTATCCGTCACGCCCTTCTTTAGCAGGCTCGATCCAGGAGCAAGCTTCATGTCGCCCTTCTCCGTAACGGTTGCAAGGGCAAGCGTGGGGGGAAAGGTCTCCAGCTGGAACTCTCGAAGCGTAGCTTTGAACGGGAGTCCAACCTCCTTTTCGCTTGCGTCAAAGGCTTTCGCGGTCGGGGTGTTCTGGAAGAGAACCAGATTGTTGCGCTCGAGCGATGTGGCGCTCAGCGCTCCACCGATGATCGCAAGAGACAGCCCAAGGTGAGAGGCCAGGTAGGTAACGTTTGTGTAATTCAGGGGCCAACACCTTCGAGAGCTGGAGCCAACGAGGTTGACAAGCATGAGGAGCAGGAGCATCAGAAAAGGCCAGCTTGACCACATGCTCGGGGCCCCGGTCTTCTGGATGACGCTCAAAGGGACGATGCCGCCTACCAGCGCGAGAACGCCAGTGGCGGTAGTGGATACGATGGCAAACGGAATGCCGCAGAGCCACTGCACGGTGCGATCTTTTCGGGCGACTCGGCCTGCGATGAGGATCGCCAGAACAGGCACACCGCCCACGAGCAGATAAGCCTGAGGTGCGCCCTGGCCCTGATAGCCCGCAAAGATATGCAGGGCAAGGCCCACCGCCAGCGCACCTAAGACGGTGACGAACGCATGTCCGTATCCAAGGTGCTGCATCCAGAACGCGCTTTCGGGCGCGTCCTGGATGCGAGGTTTCGACTCAAGCGGCACGGTTGCCATGGCTTACTTTGCGCCTCCCTTCTTGGCAGCTTCTTCCTTGGCCTTGTCAGCGGCTTCCTTTGCCTTGAGCGCAGCCGTCTGTGCATCGACATACGGCTTGATGTAAGCCATAGCCAGTTCCTTGGTCTTGATGTCAGGCAAGCCGTTGGCATCGATCGCCCCGTGCTTTGCTCGGACTCGGTTCACCTCGATGCGGCCTTCTTGAGCGAAGTTCACAGCCTTGCTGAGAACACGGGCGCATTCCTGCGGTGCATGAAAGCCCATGCCGTTGTTTGCCGCGACATAGTCCCAATACATCTGGGCTGCGCTGACCAGCTTTCGAGACTTGTCGAGCTCGGCATCGGTCGCTCCAAGCTTCATGGCATCGCCAATCTCAAGGTGGAGCTTGGTAATGGCTTCTTCAGCCATCGCGAGCATCTGCTTGTTCTTATCCTGGATGGAATTGACTCGCCCTCGGACTTCGTCTTCCGACCAGCGGTGACAGACTTGGCATGAGTTAGAAATGTTCAGTAGCGGGCTCTTCACCTGATGATCGGTGAATTTGATTCCGCCTTCGGACTTGTACGGCATGTGGCAGTCGGCGCAGGATACGCCACGGAAGGCATGGACGCCCTGCATATACACCTCATAGTCCGGGTGTTGCATCTTGATCATCTTCGCGCCGCTGATCGAGTGGGTCCAGTCCACATGGTCCGTGCCTGCGTAGTACTGCTCCATATCCTCGATCTTCAGGCCCTTGTCCCACGGAAAGGTCAGATACTTTTCTTTCTTGCCCTTGAAGTAGTACTCCACGTGACACTGAGCACAAACCAGGCTTCGCATCTCTTGATGTGAGACCTTGGAGATGTCTTTGCCCATGCGCTCGAAGGCTTCCTTGAGCGCCGGTCGGCTGATCTGCAAAGCCATGGTTTTGTTGTCGTGACAGTCGGCACAACCGATGGCGTTTTTGACTTCGCCCTCATAGTGGTCAAACTTGGCCTTGTAGAATTCGGCCACGCCGTCGCGAGCCATAAGCCGAGGAACGTCTGGGCTTTTGCACGTCCAGCAGGTTCCTGGCGTTTTGTCGTTTCGACGCTTTGTGTTCTTCACGTCGTCAACAGCCCAATAGTGTCCGCGAGCCTGGTTGTAATCCTTCGCGAACGGATAGCCAGCCCACATCACCACGAGGTTCGGATTCTCCGCGAGATAGTCGCGATGGGCGGAGCCTGCGTACTTCGTCTTCTCGTCATCCTTCTTGGTCAGTTCCCAAGAGTTGTATTCACGCGGGAAGCTGGCCCCCCACTTCGCATTGTCCGATTCGAAGTCCGCGATGGGTTGCATAAACTGCAGCCTGCTTTGCACCGCCTCTGCCTTTCGGCTGGAGATCGAGTTCGCAAGCATTCCCAGAGCAAACGTGCCGATGCCGCAGCCGACGAAGACAATCCAGCTTGCCCGGCTGCTGCCCCGGCGAACGGTAGGAGCTTTTTTACTTGCCATTCTTTTTCACCTGATCTTTCAAAATCCAATCTGCTACGTTCTGCGAGCCATAAGGCGGTATCGCTGCATTCGGTGTGCTGCTAAGGCTGTGTACACGTCCATGGGGGACTTCCCGGTGGCAATCGATGCAAGCACGGTCGAATGAGTGCTTCATCGTGGAACGTGCATCGGCGACGAGATCTTCGTGACACCGGAGACAGTTCTGCTGAATGACTTCCTTAGCCTCTTCGCGCGCTTTCATCACCTGCGGCTCTTTGCGAAGCGTGAAGATCGTCGAGTGTCGGAGCCCGTCATTCGCCTTGAACCAATACTTGTGGATAGTAGAGTCGTGAGGCACGTGGCAGTCGTTGCAGGTGGCGACGCGTGCATGGCTTGAGTGTTGCCAAGTGGAATATTCCGGTCCCATGACGTGGCAGTTGATGCATGCCTTAGGATCGTCGGAGAGGTAGCTGCCCGCGTTGGAGATATTAGCGACGTATGCGCCGCCGCCCATGAGGATTCCCATCAGACCAAGTCCGGTTGCACGCCAAGCCCCCGGCAACTCCTTCATGATGAGTGCGTCCCACAGCTTCATCAGCTATGAGTGTTCGCTGTTTAGCGATAGCCCACCATGACGGCTGTCATATTCCCAGGACTTTCTATCCGGATGCTGGCTGGAGCTGCCACTTGATGCGCGTATAGGCTTGTCGGAAACCCAGGCGCTCGGCATTCCGATGCGAATCGCTGCCCGGCACAGCCACCACTAAAATCGTCTCGCATCCCAATGCCTGGGCATACTTCATCCGTTCGGCAATCAGCGCAGAATGCGCCCCTTGGCGGCGAGCTCCGGGGACGGTGCTCGCCCCGCTGAGGGTCGCGATATCGCCTTCCCAGTTCAGTGTTGCCGCAGCAACCGGCTTGCCTTCTATGGATGCAAGGAAGCAGGCACAGCCCTCTTTGCGCGCGCTCACCTGCCCGATCCCTCGCAAGAGATCGGTAAATTCAGGGTATTCGCTAAACCCCACCGCCATGACATCGGCCCATTGATCGACTTCGGAAGACTGGATGATCCTTACATCGACTGCATCCGGCTTCTCCGGCAAAGGCAGAAGTTGCCGATGTTGAACGATAGACTGTTCGACCGGCAGATAGCCTCGTCGTGCAAGCTCCTGCAACGGCTCCATTCCTGCCATCACACATACTTCGTGATGCGTCGCCGCCCCCCGTGAACCGAAAAACGCTTCGATTTCGTCGAGGGTTTCCGAGAGCTTCGCTTCTTCAAATCCGAATCCAAAGGTTTGGGTGATGGGGGAGTCGACGCCGTCAAAAATTGCCGTTGTGCCGTTGACTTCGATCCACTCTGCCCCAACTTCAGGATGCACCCTCTTTCGTGCTTCCGCGAACCGGATGCTGGAATGCGCTTCCACCCTTTCGAAAGCTCGGGCACAGTCACGGTCCACAAACGAAGAAGACATGGGCAATAGGATTGCACAGTTTCATCGACTGTGTGTTTACGCCCTGCCCATCACAGGATCGGTGATGCTCCATTGTCCTGTCTCGACGCGGCCTGCGGCGCGGCGTTCAAAGTCGCTCGAACCCGACACGAGCACGCTAAAGTCGTACCAGCCATGGCTCTTGGAGGCATTGAGCGTCAGCGTCGCTTTGCCGCCAGCGGGAATTGTCTTTTTCTGCGCGGGCAGCCCGTAGGCATTGTCGCGCACTTCCACGGTCACGCTTTTTGCCTCGCGGTTCAGAATCTGGACATCCACATTGCCGTTGAAAGCTTTGTCCGTCGGCTTGGTCTTGGAGTAGCCGATGAGGACGTCGATCTTAGGCGCCGAGCTTGATCCCATGAACTCTCGCATAAAGCCGTTCGGTCCGTCGATGCGCAAGTGATAACGGCCGTTTGAGAACGCGCTTATCTCCCAACTGTCGGAAACGCTATCGCCTGCGATGACCGCATAAGATCGCGCCTGCAGGCTATCTTTATCCAGGTAGGCGTAAGCATTGAACGGCGATCCGGCGCTCTTCTTTCCGAAGGCTGTATTGCGGGCTTCGAAGCGAACGGTCAGCTTTCCATCCGTAACCGAGCCATTCGCATAAAGCTGATAGGGGAGCGGGCAAGACCGGCGTGTTCCCTTTTCCTGCTTGGGCATCCACGGCGATTCGGCAGGTTGAGTCGAAGCCTGCTGAATTTCCTCCGCCGTGAGGCCTTTATAGCCCGATGGCAGCTTCTTGAATCGTGCTTTGTGAATGCCTTGAATGACCTCATCCCGCGCAGGTGCGGATGGCGTTTCGTTCTTCTCGCCGCTATAGGGCTGGAAGACAGATGTAAGGTCGCCGCAAACCGTCCTGCGCCATGTGCTGATGTTTGGCTCCACGATCTTCTTGCCCGTCTTGTTGCTTAGGAAGACTTCGAGGAATTGCAGGACTGACGTGTGGTCACAGACTTCGGAATTCACGCATCCGCCACGGCTCCAGGGTGAAGCGATCACCATGGGGACTCGGTAGCCTAATCCGATCGAGCTTTCGCGTGCCTGAGCGGCGGGCTTGCGCTGGAGGTCGTCCTCCATCTGGACAAACTCAACCGCAGCATCGATCCCTTTAGAAACTAATCCCGTTTCGGGCTTGTTGGGATTCGGTGCAACGAACGGAGGCACGTGGTCAAAGTAGCCATCGTTCTCGTCGTAGGTCAGGATGAAGATCGTCTTCTTCCAGACCTCTGGATTCTTAGTGAGAATGTCCAGAACCTCCGCCACATACCAAGCTCCGTACCAAGCTGAACCAGGATGATCCGAAAAGGCTTCCGGAGCGACCAGCCAGGAAACGGTGGGAAGCTCGCCGTTCTGCACATCCTCACGGAATTGGTGGAGCACGTCGCCCTTAGGGACCATCACTTTGCGCTGTGTGCCCTCATCGTCATAGGTGAGTTCGGTGAGTGAGCGGCAGTCGGGGTCGCCGGAGTTGATGGTGAAAGCCTTGCGGTGGATGTTCTTCTCCCGTTCTGGGAGCTGTTCAAAATTCTCCGGGCTCCATTTTTGAAGCTCAGCAATGGCCTGATCCAGCTGTTTCTGCTTATCGGCGATCTGCTTCTTCGTCTCGGCGGTTTCCGGCAGTCTTTTCAAGCCTTCGATCTCGCCCGGCAAAGCCTTGGCCAATCTCTGAAGGTGGCCTCGATAGCCGGATGCGAAGCGCACTCGGTATTGTGTGAACCATTCGATGGGATTGTCGGTGAAGTTGGCGAGCCATGCATCCTCCTCTCCGGTAAAGCCCGAACTCAGGCTGATTTCGTTCTGATAGATCTTCCACGGGATGCCCCAATCTTCCAGCCTCTCGGGAAAAGTCGTCCACTTAGCTTCTCTGCCGTAATCCACCTCTTCGTTGCGAACATTGGCGGGCGCGCTGTTGTCGTCGGACTCCCTGACCTTGCCCGTCCAGAGATAGAGGCGGTTGGGGGTTGTGCCGGTCAGCGACGAACAGAAGTTCATGTCGCAGACCGTAAAGGCGTCGGCGAACGCATAGTAGAACGGAATATCTTCGCGGTCGTAGAAGCCAAGAGTCAGGGGCATGTGCGAATATGCTTTGTTGCCGGACGGCTTGGCGTGAAGCCATTTGTCGTACGCGCCGTTGTTTCGAGCGTCCACCTGGTTCGTCCAGGAGTGAGGGAGCGAGCCCATCCACGTGGCGTTGGTTTTCTTGATATCCAGGTGAAACGGCGAGAAAGTTTCGCCCGCCGCGTTAGTCTGAAGCCAGGCTGGGTTTCCGTTCGGGAGCTTGTGGATGCGAGGGTCGCTGTACCCGCGCACACCCTGGAGTCTTCCGTAGGTATGGTCAAACGAGCGATTCTCCTGCATGAGAATGACGATATGCTCGGCATCCAGGAAGGTGCTTCCCTGTACAGGGTCGATGGCAAGAGCCTTTGCGATGGAGGTGGGAAGCACTCCCCAAACGCTTCCAGCACTGGTGAGAAGAGCTGCCTTCTTGAGAAAATCGCGTCGTGATTCCATAAGTTCGCCGTGAGTCTTACCTCGGCAAGCAAGCTTACTCTCGCCAGCCAAGGTGAATCTTAGGAGGAAGTTAACATGAGTTTCACCGCCGGTTAACAAGTGCCCTGACAAAAAAAGGGGGCTATAGAGAGCCCCCTTTGACAATACTGAGATCAATCAGTCGTGGCCTTCGCCAAGACGCACTTTCCCAGCGAAGGTCTTGAAGATGTAAAAGAAATAGCCAATCACCAGCACGATGGCTATCAGCCACCACATCAGCCCGACATTCAGGCTAAGCATTCCTGACTTGGCATTCGAGATCGTGAGATCATTGGCTGAGCTCAGGCTGGAATGCAGCATGATCGGATACGAACCCACGGCGGTTGCCGCAAGCATGCAGGTGATGAAGCCCGCCGAAGCCAAGAACGGCGCCGTTTCAGAAGGCCTTCGCAGAAGCACTGGCACAGCGACTAAACACGCGAGAAAACCAACTGTCAGCACAATTCCTAACGGCCTCTGTATCACCGTCTGCAAGAGTTCTGGCCGGACAATCAGGGTTTCAGCCGTCGCGGCTAGTCCCAAAACCACCGAGGCGCCCCACAGCTTTGGAACCAGCTTGGTGCAGCGTTCATGCACAGCCTCATCGGTTTTTGTCCTGAGGAACAACGCACCGTGCATCGCCAAGACGGCAAGCGCAAATAGCCCGACAGTTACGGTGTACCAATCGAGAACGCCTGGATTCTTGCTTGGAGTAAAGTCCGTAAACAGCGGTCCAGAGAAGAAGCCATCGGAGTTCAAAGGAACTCCACGGATAACGTTGCCTAAAGCTGCCCCGAGCACAATCGCCATTAAAGAAGAACTGAAGAAGAAGGCACCATCCCAGAAGCTTCGCCATAGCGAAGAAGCCTCCATAGACCGAATTTCGATTGAGAGCGCCCTTACGATCAGCAGCCACAGCACCATCATCAGTGGTAAATAGAAGCCACTAAATCCAGCGGAATAAACTCGCGGAAAGGCAAAGAACAGGGCTCCGCCCCCGGCAAGCAGCCAAACTTCATTGCCATCCCAGAACGGCCCGATCGATGCCAGAACCTTGCGCCGCTCCTCATCATTCTTCGCTATAAAGAGGTGAAGAATGCCTGCGCCAAAGTCGAAGCCATCAAGAACCACATAGATGGCGACCATCACTGAGACGATTGCAAACCAGATTGTTTCCATATCGCTTCTCCTTGCTATGCCGTTGCCGGATGCGGGCCCTCGTCAACGCCCTTTAGCCCCTGGCCAGAAAGTACATTCGGCCCGATGGAAATCTGCTTCCATACCAAATACAGGAACAGCAGTCCCATCACCAGGAAGATGCCCATAAAGCCCAGTGCGCTAAAGGCCACTGAGCCGCCGCTCACGAGCGGAGAGGTTCCATGCTCTGTACGCTGCAGACCGTAGACGAGCCATGGCTGCCGCCCCAACTCTGCGGTCATCCAACCCATAGTCGTGGCAATGTACGGGAATGGAAAAGCCAGCATGAGCACCCACAGTGTTCCTCGCGAGCTAAAAAGCGTTCCCCGCTTGAGCTTGACCAAGGTCCACACCATCAGGATGATAAACATCGTTCCCAGACCAGCCATGATGTGATAGGCGTAGTAGAGCAGCTCGATATTGTCGGGCAGCTCATCTTCTGGGAAGTCGTTCATGCCCTTCACGTTCGCTCCAAACGAGCCGTAAGCCAAGTAGCTCAGCACTGCGGGAACGCGAATGGGATTTTCCAGCTTCTTGTTCTTGACGTCGGGCTGTCCCAGTATCGCCAGCTCAGCCCCGTCTCCCGTATCAAAACGCCCCTCCATCGCAGCAAGGGCGGCCGGCTGATGTCTGGCAACCAGCTTTCCACTCATGTCGCCAGTCGGGAAAATGACAAGAATGCACGCGATCAGACCGACGACGGCTCCCACGCTGAGACATCGTTTGGATATCTCTTCATGCTTCTTGTTCAAAAGATAGAAAGCACTGACGGCACAAACGACAAAGCAGGCCGTAATCACCGACGACATCATGTTGTGCAGATATTGCCAAATACCCCATGGATTCAGCAGGTAGGCCCACATATCACTGAGCTCGAGGACACCTTTTTCATTGAGCCTATAGCCAACAGGATGTTGCATAAAAGCATTCGTAGCAATGATGAAGTAGCCCGACAGCCAGCTCCCTGCAAAGACCATAAAGCTAGCTAAGAGATGTCCCTTAGGGCTAAGCCTTTTCTGTCCATAGAGGAACAGTCCAAGGAAGGCGGATTCGGCAAAAAATGCGAACATACCCTCCAAAGCGAGGGTCAGACCGATGACGCCGCCGGCAAAGTTTGAGAACTGCGCCCAGTTCGTTCCGAACTGAAATTCAAGGGGAATTCCTGTGGCAACTCCCACCACGAAGTTAATTCCGAAGATGCGAGCCCAAAACTGGGACGCCTTGTCATAGGCTTCATCGTTCCTGCGGTATGCCAGCAGCTTGAGGATGAAGATGAGCAGGGCCAGCCCCATGGTCAACGCTGGAAACAGGTAATGAAATGAAGCGACGAAGCCGAACTGAAACCGATTCCACGTCACAGCATCCATGGTTTGAGGTTACCATGGACATCGAAACATATTAAGTCTGAAATAGGCCAAACAACCGAAAGAATCTCTACATTAATAGTTCACAAAAGAGTATCTATTGGAGATTCTAAATTTTTAATAGTATTCATTTTCGTATAGTTTATTTCCGGTCGCGTTCAGCACTTACCCTTTCGCGTGCTTCCAAGGATCTCAGGCTCTTTCTCGATTCAAAAGGCGGTCGCCAACGACTCCGAAGAGAATCACCGCGCCGACCACGGCAAAGTTCAGCGAGCTGGGGATGCCGAGCAGGTTGACAAAGTTCTGGAGCACTTGCAGAAGCACCGTCCCCAGAATCACACCCAGAATTGAACCTTCACCGCCTCTGAGTGAACACCCGCCCAAAACGGCTGCAGCAATGCCGTACAGCTCGTAGGTGGAACCGTGCGACGATGGCGAAATGGAGTTGGTGTAGAACGCAAAAAGGATTGCGCTGAGAGAGGCCAGAAAGCCAGAAATCACATACGCGCTTCCGATAACGCGCTTCGTCTGAATGCCTGAATAGCGTGCGGCTTCCTCGTTTCGACCAACGGCATAGAGGTGCCTGCCATACACCGACTTGTGCAAGAGCACACCCGCCACCGCCGCCACAACGAGCATCACCACAAACTGGATGGGAACTCCGAACACGGTTGTCGTGGCCAAAGACTTCAGCCCTTCAAAGCCTTGCGAAGAGCCGAATCCTTTCGTCTCATCCCGAGCGATAAACTGGGCCAGTCCGCGATAGATAAGGAGCCCGCAAAGCGTGACGATGAATGGCTGAAGCTTCAGCTTGGTCACCAGCAACCCATGGATGAGGCCAAGCGCTGAACCCATGCCAACGATCGCCAAGACTGCCACCGGCCAGGGCCATTGCTTCTCCACCAGGGAAATGGAAAGCAGCACCCCGAGCAAGGCAAACATCGATCCTACCGAAAGATCGATTCCGGATGTAATGATGACGATGGCGATACCGATGCTGAAGATGCCGTACATCCCAATCGAGCGGGACATGTTGGTGAAATTGGCAATCGTCAAGAACTGCGGGCTCTTGACAGAAACCAAGATACAAAGCAACACCAGCAGCGCAAAGATTCCTATCTCCCGCCGCATCCCTTTAGCCACGACCCACCGCCAGCTGCATCACCGCTTCCTCACTTGCTTGGGCGCGTGAAATCTCGCCCGAAACCTTTCCTTCATGCATCACGATAATCCTGTCGCTGACCGCAAGCACCTCTTCCATGTCGCTGCTGATCATCAAGATCGCAACGCCTTGATCGGCCAGTTCGCGCATCAGACTGTAAATCTCCGCTCTTGCCCCAACATCGATGCCCCGTGTCGGCTCATCAAAGATGAGGCACTTGGGGCTAAGGCTTAGCCACTTTGCCAGCACCACTTTCTGTTGGTTCCCACCGCTTAGTCCGCTCACTTTCGACTCCACATTCGGCGTCTTGATCCCCAGCTTGTCCTTCATCTCCTGTGCGACTGCCGACTCTTTGCCTTTCTGGATCAACCCTCCAGAGGCGAATTTGGGAACAGAGGGGAGCGTAATGTTCTCACGCACACACATGCTGGTGATAAGGCCTTCGTGACGGCGGTCTTCGGGCGCTAAGTACAAGCCGCTTTCAATGGAGGATTTGGGAGAGTTCGGCGGAATCTGCACTCCGTCCAACGCTACGGTCCCTCCAAGCCTGGGCTCAACGCCAAAGATCGACTGTGCCAGTTCGGTTCGCCCAGACCCCACCAAGCCCGCAATCGCCACGATCTCGCCTTTGCAGACTTTGAGTGAGACTTCATGCTGCGGGTAGCGCCTTGTGCGCAAATGGGCCACATCCAGACAGCACAGTCCAGCACATTCGGGGCGGGCGGGCACCTTTTCCAGGTCTCTGCCGACCATCAGCCGAACCATCTGCTCCGTTGTAATCTGTGCCTTGCTCAACGAACCAGCGTTGCTGCCATCGCGCAGGGCGACCACACGATCAGCCAGTCGCTTGACTTCATCGAGTCTGTGCGAGACATAAACCACGCCGACCCCACGCGCCCGAAGGTCGGACACAACCTTGAGCAAAGTCTCCGTTTCGGCGGCGGTCAGACTGGATGTTGGCTCGTCCATAATCAGCACTTTTGCTTCCAGCGAGAGCGCCTTGGCGATCTCAACCATCTGCTGCTGTGCGATGGAGAGGCTGGACAGCGGAGTGTCGGGACTGAGGCTCAAACCCAGCAGCTCCAGATATTCCTGGGTGCGGCGGAGCATCTCTGCCTTGTCCACGATGAAGCCGAATTTGGTAGGCTCGCGGCCCAAAAAGACGTTGCCCGCAATGTCGAGGTTGTCAAGATTGCACAGCTCCTGGTGGATCAGACCAATGCCAAGTCGTGTGGCATCCGCCGCGCCATTGAGGGTGACCGGACGACCGTCGATAAGGATCTCGCCGTCGTCTGGCGCAACCAGTCCGCCCGCGATCTTGATCAGGGTCGACTTCCCTGCTCCATTTTCGCCAATCAAGGCAACGACCTCTCCAGAGCCGACGCTAAAGTCGACTCCGGAGAGCGCTGTGACGCCTGGATAGCGCTTGACTAAACCCCGAACTTCGAGCATTACCGACCGCGAAGCTGGTCAAGCTTGGTTTTGAACGCATCGACATCGGCTTTGTGAAGCACGACGGTCGGAACGATGTTCAGCTTGTTGGCAGGAATGACCGACTTGTCTCCGCTCAGATACTTGCTCATCGTCATGATGGCCTGGTATCCAAATTCGAACGGTTGCTGAACGACAGTCGCTTCAATGGAGCCGTCCTTCACGCCGGCAAGCGTGTCGTCTTCTTCGTCAAAGCAGACGATCTTGACCTTGCCGATCTTGTTTGCATCCTTGACAGCGCTGAGGATAGCCGGGCCGTTGTAGCTCCAGATACCGACAAGCGCGGCCACGTCCGCTTCTTTGACCAGAACGTCGGCAGCGTTGGACTTGGCGCGTGCGTGATCTGCATCGTCGGTTCGCACATCGAGCACTTCAATCTTGGTGCCTGCGATGGCTTCTTTCAGGCCGTTGATTCGGTCCTTTGCATTCTGCGCATCCGCCTTGCCCACGAAGATCACGACCTTGCCGCCGTCGGGAAGAGCCTTTTTCAGCTCCTCGCCCGCTTGACGGCCTGCGGCAACGTTGTCGGTGCCGATGTAGCATGCACGCTTGCTGTCGGGAGCATCGCTATCCTGTGTAAGAAGAAGCGTCTTCTCAGCCCAGCCGTTGATGAGTTCGGTCTGGTTGGCGGGGTCTACCGGGCTGATCGCTATGCCATCAATGCCCTTTGCCAGCATGTCGTCCACAATGGTTCGCTGACCGGCGGCTGTGCCGTCGGCAGGCATTCGGAATTCCACCTCAACATTGGGGAGTTCGGAAGCAGCCTTTTCAGTGCCTTTGCGAGCGATTGTCCAAAAGTCGGATGAGTTGTTCGTGACGAAGGCGAGCTTCAGCTTCTTGCCAGAATCAGCTGAGGAGCCTGAGGTGCTTCCGGTCGTCCCCGTCTTCGAGTCGTCGGTCGAACTTCCACCGCTACAGCCGAACAGAGAAAAGGCGAGGGCCATTGCCATGCTCGCGATCATTGCGTTCTTTCTTGTGATCATATTTTTGTCTGCCGGACCGAAGCCCGACTTTCCCTCCAGAAATTTGAAATCTGTTTCCAGACATGCAGCGTATGTGTAGCTCCCATTTTTGCAGATTGGAGGCCAACATAGGATCAAAATTGCAGGGTTCAGCGTGGGTTTTTCAGTCTATTCGCCTGTGACCCCTTCGGGGTTGTCTTCAAACCATTTCACGATCATCGGCATCATCTCTTCGAACCCGCCAGGAATGAAGATATTCAGCGCGCAGGCTGGATGATCGGTCCGGTTCTGAAAGTCGTGCGTGACGCCCGCGGGGATCCTCAGGAATGTCCCCTTCTTTGCATCGATCCATTCCTCGCCAACAAGAAACGACATAGTCCCTTCTACAACGTAGAACAGCTCTTCGTTGGCTTCATGCGAATGAGGTCCGGGGCCAGTCTTGCGCGGTTCGACCCACCATTCGGAGACACAGTAGCGGTTGCCTGTTTCTTCAAGATCGGCTTTGAAAACGGCGCGCATAGGGCCGCAAGCATAGTGGCGGCCTTCATCCGGTCCAAGAATGATTGATGTGTTCTCACGGCTCATGCCCGATTATGGCTTGGCACAATCAGCTGAAAGAAATCAACATCGCTATTACTTGAAGACTATTTCCATACAATCCGAATAATACTTATTTAATTATTTTGAATACAATCGCATATTGAAGATAGGTTTATTCGTTAAACTCTTAACCATCAAGACTTTAAACTGCTCGCAAACTCTAATCCATCATGTTACACTGCTCCTGAATTCGCTATCAAGCATCCGTCTAAAACCGATGCCCATGAGTGATATTCCATTCAGAGCTATTTCTGGATGATGTGGGAGGCAGACTAAATATGGCTAATGATTCAGCCTTGATCACTACGATCAAGTCCAATGCAGCGAGCAGCCTTTCGTGGCGTGCCTCGCGAACTACCAATCTACACATCGAGAACCGAGTTCTCAAGAAAGGCGAAGCGGTTCTTGCTTATAAACAACGCATCGCTATGGATCGAGACTCGATCATGGTCTTTGCAGACGATGCTCCGCAGTACAACTGGTCACATCCATGTCGCTACTTGCTTCATGATGCGAAGACAGGCGAGATGTATCGCGAAGTCAATGCCGAGTTTCCGCCTTATATGACCGCAGAGATTCCGAAGACTTTTCAAGGCTTCCATCTGCCGGTCAAGGTTGCGGAGCCGGAGCTTTACTATCCGATCCTGCCCTGGCTGCGATGCCCGATTCGATGGACAAGAGGACAGCGATACGCGGTTCTCTTCTCTGGCGCATCGAACAACCGGCATACGAACGACCTGGAGTTTCTCTATCGCACCTTGCGTGATATTTACGGCTTCCCTGCCGCAAATATCTTCGTTCTGAACTATGACGGGACGATCAACTACAGCGGCAATCCGCACCCGGTTGTGAGCTGGCCTGGCGATAACACAGCGTATCGCATGCCAGTGAACGGAAAAGGCACGAAGGCTGACCTGGATTCTGTGTTCGCAACCCTCAAGACAAAGCTCAAAGCCGACGACCTGCTCCTGATCCACACCAACAATCATGGCGGGCATAACGGTACCCAGTCCTATCTGTGCACTCAGAGCGGGCCGGATTATATGGCTTCCGACTTTGCGAACACTCTCGCAACACTGCCCAAGCATTACTGCATGATGGTTATGATGGAGCAGTGCCATGCTGGAGGCTTCAACGCGCCTATTCTGGCCAAGTCGACGGCGACCTACACCAGCGTATCTTCCGCGTGTCTGGAGCTGAACAACTCGATCGGCGGTGCACAGTTCGACCCGTTTGCTCGAGACTGGATCTCGGCAATGGCAGGACACACACCCTATGGCGGCGCCCTGGCGTCGAACCCTGATACGGACGGCTCCGGCAAGGTTTCAGCCCGTGAGGCGCACAACTACGCCGACTCGATCCATGACCCATACGATACACCGGTCTTTAGCCAATCGTCGGTGGCGGCAGGCAACTGCTTCCTGGGTCAGCGCTATTGGTACATCTGGCCAATCTACTGCAGACTCTTGGTGGCAGCGCTTCAGCCTTACTATCTGAAGAAGCCGATTCCTGAGTTCTACGACATGGTGCACACCAAGCTTGTGCCGCAGTTGAAGGACATTGAGAGCAAACTCGGCGGCGTTTCGACGTCTCAAGAAAAGGAGCTCGGCACCGCGCTGACTGACATTGTGAAGAAGGCACTCGGCAAATGACGGAATCTGATCAGGGCATTTTTGAGCGTGTACGCGGCATCTTTGACGACGAGACACTATCGAAAGCGATCGTGTATCTTAGCCAGGAAACGGTTCATGCCGGAACGCAGTTCCACCTCGGAGATGCTCTGATCGAAGTTCCTTGGGAGGCTCAGATCGCCTTTATCGATCTTGAGCCTCAAGCCAATTGGGGACACGCGTGTGCGTATCTTGCGCTACGTTCGGACGGAGAAGAGATCCTCCGCACGAACGCGCGCATGTCCCCCTTTCTCAAGCCAGGCGAAACGCGATTTCGCCTGCTATGGAAAGGCGCATTGGCTCCGGAATGGGCGATTGCCACCGAGTAGCTACGGCACACGGACACAGCGCAGGCTGGCTAGATCGAAGCCATAGAACTTGGATCGCTGATCTTTGCCCACCAGCTTGAACATCATCCTGTTCGCACCTTCGCTGGCGTAGAACTCTCCAAGGTAAACGCCGCGAACAACGGTTGGCTGTTCAGCAAAGAGATCGGTCACGTCACCCATCGGGGCTTCATCACGAAACAGCTGGACCATGCCCTGCTCTGGACCCTTCACCGCGTCCATATAGACCTTGTACTTTCCCGACGCAGGCAGATCGCATACCAGCGACAGGAACGGCGGGCCGAAGAAATCCTGGTGCTGAGCGCGGAACGAAAGGCAGCGCGCTGTCTTGCCATCCGCAGGCACATCCTTGCGGCTCAGCGTTGCTTCTCGAAATGAGAACGAACTGATCGGCACCGCCCAATCGGGCGAGTAGACGATGTCTTTGGGATCGATCACCGTGCGCTCGGCCTTGCTAGAGATTTTGAATTCGACCGTGGGACGATCTTGGCTATAGAGGTAGGTCACTGAGCAGTAGTCGGTGGGCGTCTCATTCCGCTCCGGCCCATGCTCGATGGTCTGCAGGATGCTCTTTCGGTAGCTGTAGGCATCCCCTATGAAGAATCGATAAGCGCCGGTGCGTCCGAGATACTTCTGATAAGCCATGCACCCGCTGAGCGCCCGGGCAAACTGCGTGTCCCAACGGTCCGGGACGTCGTACCAGCCTCCATTGAAGAAGTCTTCCGAGCCGGTGCCGTGAACAACCAGCTCGCCATCGACCGTGGTGTGGTCGTCTCCCTCAAAAAAGACCGTGTTGCCGGTGGTCATGCCCTGCGACTGGAGCGCCAACCCCACAATGTGTCCGCGCCCCTTGCTTTCGAAAAAGGTGAACGGCTTGCTCTTGGTTGTCGGATTCTCCCGGTGCCAGTGCGCGTAGAACTTCCCTTCGTAGGGCTTGCGGGGGGTATCCCCGACAACAATCTCGCCGCGAATCGACTTGGCCGTCCCACTCAGAGAAATCAACTCGATCTTCGCGGCTTTGTCGAAAGGCATAGGAAGATAGCAGTAGTTCATGCCATCGCGAGTGCCGACCAGCCGCCCTCCCATGGCAGGCTTGCCCCAACCATAGCCAAAGAAGTCTCCGGCAGGGCAGAGGACTGCGGGCTTCTTATCGCCGTCCCAGCTGACCTTGAGCATGATGTCGCGCTCTTTGCCGACGAATGCTTCGGCAGGTCCAAGCCGCAGTCCAGCAATGCGACCGCCTTTATTGGTCTGGAAAAGCGTTAAGGATTTCCCAGGCTGGAGGACGCTATCGAACGCCTGCCGCTTGAGCTTCGTTCCGGGTGGGACGTTGAAAGCCGTCAGCTCAGTCGATGAATGGACATCAAAGACAGTCTTGGCTTTGCTCAGGTTGGTGGTATCTGCCGCCGTTGCCTTCATGTCAAAGGATTGTATTGGGGCATCCTTTGGATAGACGGCGTAATTGAGATCATAGAACTGCAAGCTCTTGGCTCGAAGCACGACCTTGCATGACTTCTTAAAAGTCAGGGGCACATAGCAGGTGTAGCCTCCGCCCGCATAATCCACCAACGGACGTACAAAGGGAGCCACCGTCCCCGTAAAAAGCTGCCGGAAAGGGATGTTAATTCGGGGCGTGGATTCGCCGTCAAAGTAGATTTCCAGCGGGTCGTCGGTAGGCGTGGGCGTATGGATGCGATAGATGCAGCCCGGGCCTTCGACCTCTGCCAGCACTAAGGCATCCCCCTCTTTACGGATGAAGGAGTACTTGCCGGAGAAACCGTCGTCATTCCCTTCGGTGCGGTCATAGCTCGTGAACGCCCCAATCTTGACGCTGCGCTTGAATGCGGGCATGAGGTCAAGCCGGTGGAGTTCGGGGAGTCCAATCACCCAAGGGGCTTGCTGAGCTTGAGATGCGACGGCTGCCAGGATCGCCATAGTGACAGAGAGGAACTTGAGGTGCTTCATGGGTGCCTGCCAAGCGTGAGTTTAGCCGCTGTTTCTCATGATCTTCTATGCCGATGTAGAATCAGGCTATGAGCGAGGGCGTGCGAACAGTTATCGAAACCGACCGCCTCCGGCTCATTGCGCCCGACGCTTCGATTGCCGAGGCTGTAGCACACTTCTTCAGTTCCAACCGCCTGCATCTCTCCCGCTGGAATCCCGACTTCCCGCCTGACTTCTTTTCAGGCGAAGGCCAGATCATCAGAATGCAGGTGGGAAGAAAGCATTTCGAGGAAGGAATCGCCTGGCGCTGGTTCCTCACCCTCACGGAAACCCCCGATGTCATCATCGGACAGGTTCATTTTTCGCAGGTGTTCCGGGGCGTCTTCCAGAACGCCATGCTCGGCTATGCGATCGGGGCGGAATGGGAAGGAAAGGGGCTGATGTCAGAAGCATTGCAGGCGGGCATCGGCGAGGTGTTTAGCGAACGGGGACGGCTCCACCGCATCCAGGCCAATGCCCTCCCTTACAACGAGCGCAGTCTAAAGCTCTTGGAGAAGCTCGGCTTCCAGCGTGAAGGTGTCGCCTCCAACTATCTTTTTATCGACGGAGCTTGGCGAGATCATGTGATGACGGCGCTGATCAACCCAGATTATCCAACCGACCGTCTTTGGCAATAACCCATGAAGCCGTGTGTTCAGCTGCGAGAAGCCCAAGAAAGCGACATTCCGCTCTTCTATGAGCATCAAGCGGATCCTGCGCATCCTCCGTTCACGGGGATTATTCCGCGCAGTCGAGAAGAGTTCTTTGCCCATTGGGCCAACATCATGGCTGATCCTTCTGTCGTGATTCGCACCATCTTGGTCGATGGGCAGGTCGCAGGGTTTGCCGTTTCATTCAATCGAATCGGCGTGCGGGAAGCAGGATATTGGCTGGGTCAAGAGTTTTGGGGCAAAGGCATTGCGACTGAGGCGATGCAGCTTTTCCTGCCGCTGATTGAAGAACGACCGATCTATGCCCGGACCGCGAGAAAGAATGCGGCGTCCATCCGTGTGCTTGAAAAGTGCGGGTTTGTGGAGGTCAGTGATGCAGAGGGCTTTGTCGATTTGGACGGTGAACCGATCGCGGGCGTGCATATGAGGCTGGATGCATGAGCGGCTTAGACTACGCCTTCCGGCAGGCTGGCACAGGGGACAGCAGGCTCATCTATGAATTGAAGAAAGCGGCATTCAGGGAGTATGTCGAGCAGGTCTGGGGATGGGACGAGGAAGAGCAGTGGAAGCTTCATCAACGGCGCTTTGCGGAGTACGACTTCTTCATCATCATTCGCCAACAGATAGAGGTTGGCTACTACTCGACATCTATTGAATGTTCCTGCATCAAGCTTCACCAGATGTTTATCCATCCTGGCTGCCAATCTCAAGGCGTTGGAGCGGTAGTCATTCGAGAGCTGATGAAACGGGCGCAAGGGCTGAACACACCCATCCGGCTAAGCGTGCTGAAAGTGAACCCCCGAGCGCGAGCTTTCTACAGCCGCATGGGATTCCTTGATGACGGTGAAACGGAAACCCATCATCTGATGGAATGGAGCCTTACCGAACCCAGCGCTGCAGGCGGTCAGGTCGTGATCTGATCCTGGCCTCCGTTCGGCCAGTCATGCTCCAGGTAGATGGCATCTCCATCTTCGCTGACGGCTCCGTAAAACTCTTCGGCAAAGGCCATCACTTCTCTGCTTCCCTGCGCCTGGAACTTGCCACCCAGGAAGTTGGGCTTTGTCCCGCCGTCTTCGATAGCCTCCCAAATCGCCAGCTGCAGGCCGGCGCATTGGTCAGCAGTCTGGGCTTTGCTGAAGAACTTGGCGACGATGTTTCCGGCCTTGGCGATGTTCCCACCCTTTTTCTTGGAGCTTAGCAGGATGACCATGAAGTATTGTCCGGAAACGATGGGGGAGGAGACTTGGGCGCAATATGAGCTCCAGCTGCGGTTTTGATCGCGGAAGGCAAGCTTGCCGGCGAAGCCCGTATGCACCCGCCCACCATTGATCGAGAGCTGGACGTTTCTCCCGGCAACGGCTTTCCCGTACTGAATCTTGAACGGTTCCGGCTTCGTGGTCTGACCGATCATCGCAGCGGCAAGAAGGGCGGTTGTCATCATCGCAGATTTCCTCAGTCTCTATTCTGCGACGAACCGTGGAGAATGGCAAGCGACATGGTGAGATCAAGCGCTTATGTGCATGATTTGAGCACGAACAGGTAAAAGCCATTCAAGCATCCATGCCTGATCTACCCGCCCTGATCTCCATCCTTGAGGAAGCGAAGTTCCTGCTGTTTCAGCCGGATAACGACTTCACCTATTCCTATTGGGAGGACAGCACGGAAGCTCTTGCCGAGGTCGAAAAGGTTCAGGAACAGATTCGCGGCGGAGTTGTTTCATCCGGCGCTGAGATTCTGTTCCTGCCTACAGGCCCGATCCAGGAAGTGAGCCTGAGCAGTGGCTGGGGACAGGAGTTTCTGCTTTTGGCAGACCAGTTTGATCGGGCGAAGGATGACGCGCCTCCGAATTGCGAGTGCTTCTCTTCCCCTTCTGCGCCGCGTGATTTCATCACTGATCTTGGGATGGATGAAGTCTATGGCGAAGTGAGCGTTTGTCGGTGTCCAAACTGCGGTCAGCGATGGTTGCGCTACTACTGGGTGAATGAGGCGTTCACAGGGTCGGGGCGGTGGTACTTAGGCGCGGTTTCGTTCTTGCAGTGCAAGGGGTTGACCGCAATCAATGCAAAGGAGACCCTTGAGTCTCTGCCTTGGCACTTCTACGGCGGAAGCTACTTTGACGGGAAGACAGGAAAGTCGAGCAGAAAAATCAGCTTGTGATCGCTGATTGCCGGTACCAGCCTATCGTCGCAGCTTTCAAAGCTCGCTATCTATTCCCTTCCAGCTGGAAGCGAAGCGTAAGGGGGAGGGGTTAGGGGTGGGGGTGGAAGAATGCGGTTCTCCGTACACCCCCATCCCTCAGTGCGCTAACGCTTACTGGTCCCTTCCCCCTGTCAGATGGGGAAGGGAAACAAGGGGATCGCTGATTGCTGATTGCTGATTGCCGGTACCAGCCTGTCGTCGCAGCTTTCAAAGCTCGCTATCTATTCCCTTCCAGCTGGAAGCGAAGCGTAAGGGGGAGGGGTTAGGGGTGGGGGTGGAAGAATGCGGTTCTCCGTACACCCCCATCCCTCAGTGCGCTAACGCTTACTGGTCCCTTCCCCCTGTCAGATGGGGAAGGGAAACAAGAGGATTGATGATTGCAGATCGCTGATAGCGGATCGCTGATTTCCGATATCCGATCACTCAACACTTAACACTCATCACCCGGCAACCCTTTGCGCTAAGATGGCGACATGGACGGCTATCCGCTTCTTTCTGGCCCGATGGGTTCGCTGGCCCGACCGATGGAGGGCCGCAGCATGCGCGCGACCTCGACCTTTCGTGAAGGCGCTGACGGTAATTACGACTCCAACTCGCCGCCCAAGAGCGACCTGGAAGAAAAGAGCAACCGCGACAACTTTCGGGTGCCGCCGGGAGCCACGCATGTGCTGATGGATGTGGAAGGGCCGGGCGTGGTCACGCACATGTGGATCACCTTCCTGGGGCCAGAGCCGCACCCTTGGGCCAAGGATGGATCGGCCAACCACCAAGAGCTATTGCTGCGCATCTACTACGATGGGAGCGAGCGTCCGGGCGTAGAAGCTCCCCTCGGCGATTTCTTCGCCGGGTGCTTTGGCAAGCGGAGCGAAGTGGTGAGCACAGCCGTGATCGTCGAGGGCGGCGATTCCTACAACTGCTTTTGGCACATGCCGTTTCGAAAGTCGTGCCGGGTAGAGATCGTCAACGAGAGCGACAAGCCGCTGAGCCTGCTCTACTACAACATCGACTGGATCAAGAAGGATTCGTTGCCCGAAGATACGCCGTACTTCTATGCGCAGTACACGCAGTCGTATCCGCTGGAGACCGGGCAACCCTACACCCTTTTGGAGACGGAGGGCAAGGGGCACTATGTGGGCACGGTCTTCTGCGTGCGCACCCGAAGCCCTTACTGGTTTGGCGAGGGTGACGAAATGGTGACCATCGACGGGGAGAAGATTCCGTCGGTGTGGGGCACGGGTACCGAGGATTACTTCCTGTGCGCGTGGGGGCTTGAGCGGACCCTGACGCCTTACTTTGGGGTTCCCTACTTCGATCAATGGGGGATTGTTGGCGGGCATACCAGCGCATACCGTTGGCATGTGAACGACCCGTTTGTGTTTCAAAAGTCGATCAAGGTGCAGTTCGAGACGTTCGGATGGATCGCGCCCGACGAGACCCCGCGCAACGTGGCGAACAGCTGGAATCCGCGCGAAGATGACTATGCCAGCGTAGCGTTTTGGTATCAGACCGGGACGCCGACCTTTGCTGCCCGGGCTCCTCATGCGCGAGATCGAAAGCTGCCGAATATCGAGCGCACGATCATTATTCCGTCGGGCCGGGATTACGGTCAAAAGCCGGTCGACGAAGAGCTGATTCGCATTGAGTACGACGGTCGGAAGGATAAGGCGATGGAGGAGGCGCAGACCGTGCGCTATCCCGAGCACTTCGACTACTACCCTCTCTACATGCCGCTCGTTCCGGCGGGTGAGGGTGATACGTCTGCTCCGGTGTCCACGGCAGCGCCCAAAGACGAGGAGCCGCGCCATTCGATTGAGATTCGGTTTGAGGTGGAAGAAAAAGAGCCGCTACGGTTGCTGATCAACGTTGCCCTTGGACCGAATCTTGGGATCTACGTCGTTACTCTTGACGGCGTACCAATGGGCGAGCGCATGGATTTCTATGCGCCGGAAGTGTCGCAAAGGGAGTTTCACTTCCTCGACTTCTGGCCCGAGCCGGGAACTTACACGCTGCGGCTGACGTGCGTTGGAAAGAACCATCTGTCGTCGGGGCATGGTCTGATGATTGAGTCGGTGCGGCTGCGGGAGCGGCGGCCGAGGGTGAAAGAGATGGGTTGGGATAAGGATAAGGATTGGCGGGCTGAGCCAATCTACTATGCGGGAACGTAACACAGATTTCCTCGCAAGCTGGTAAAAACCCTGGGATTAGCCCAAGCACTGCCTGATAAAATCTGAGCCATGGGGAAATTATCGAAAGCCAGCTTTGCTGGCTGTCTAATCACTTGCTTCTTTCTTAACGCGAATGCCGCCTTAATCGTTGACTATAAGTTTGATGACAATGCTCAGGACTCAAGCGGTTTGGGGAATCATGGGACAATCATTGGAAACGCAGCGTTCACAAACAGTCCTCAAGGAAGAGCCATCTCATTCAATAATCCTTTGGGCAACACTGCAGCTACGCAATGGGTTGAGATTCCAAACAGCGCAAGCATTCTCGCCTTAGCTCCGTCCTCGCTATCATTTGCGATCTTGTATCGATCTATAGACACTGATCAGGTCAATGGACGGCTCTTCGGCGGAGGTGCAAGCAGCCAGCTTGCATACGTCTACAATGCGACCAATGTCGATGAGGCTTACACTCGGATCGATGATGTCAACGGGCAACTGGTTACATCGCGTGAAGATGTCATTGGTGATCCAAACGCATACACAACAGACGGAAACTGGCATTGGGGAATTGGGGTCTTAGATCGCAATGCAGGCGTATTCAGACAATATGTGGACCTACACTTGGTTGCAGAAGTCAGTTTTACAAATCTCGCCAATATTGACATCCACAATCTGACAATTGGAAACATCTCAAACCAAGCTACCAGTAGCGCACGACTGACGGATGTCGACAGGTTTATGCTATTCAATCACGCTCTAAGTCCAGAAGAAGTCGGCGAGCTTGTAAACCCAGTCCCTGAGCCAGGTGTCTTTGTTGCGCTCGCCTGCGGTTTCGCGCTGTCGTTACGCCGAAAAACAACCAAGAAGCCTAATCATCATTAGCTCCTTCCAAGATCACTCAATTGCTCCCGAGTCGCAGTCTGGGGTAAGCAAATCTTCAGCCCCTCTCCCTGAAGGGAGAGGGCCTTTGATGGCAGTTCGCTGACAAGGTAGGTCAGTTCAGCTTTGGGGCGATCTTGTTGATCGAGGTGTGGGTCATCTGCTGGAAGTTGTTTCCATTCAGATCTACGCGACAGACTTGATCATAGCCGCTACGATTTTCGATGAAGTAAGCCCGATTGTCCGAACCGACCGACGGATAGGACAGGAAGCCGATGGCCTTGATGAAGGTGTCATCGCCGCCGCTGGTGGTCATGGAACGGATTTCCATATCGAAACCGCCGGTCGAGCGCCGGAAAACGATGCGCGAACCATCGGTTGAGAAATCGGGGAAATCTTCCGAAGTTCCGGTGTTCGTCAGTCGGGTTTGACCGGTACCGTCCGCATTCATGATGTAAATCTCGGGGTTGCCGTCTCGGTTGCTCGTGAAGACAATCTGGCTCCCATCTGGGCTGAATGCCGGATAGCCGTTGCCTTCTGGATTGTTGGTCAATCGGGTCTGATCGGTGCCGTCGGCATCCATGATGTAGACCTCTTGATGACCGTCGCGATTGCTGACGAAGACGATCCTGCTGCCGTCTTTGCTGTATCGCGGGAAGCGCTCGTTCGTGCCGACGGCGGCAAGCGTTGTGGCTCCTGTTGGCGGAATCGTGTCGGAAACCACGGCCAAGATCGGTCCCACGAACTGCGACCATACAGCTCGGTTCGTCGCCCGGTTCACGTCGGGAAAGAGGTCGGCCTGTCCGGTGGCGCTCACATTCACAGCCCCAAGGCCGCGACTGTCAGAGACATAAGTATCGAATGTTGGGCTGCTGGTGGCGTACGTCAGCAATCCAACATCGCCTGGCCCATTGTCAACATCGCTGCCGGTTCCTCCGCCGGCACAGCCAGCAATCGTCAAGACACCCAATGCAAAAAGAATGGTTCTGTTCTTCATAAAACCCTCACAAGCCGCCATTTCTACTGTATCACGCAGCCTGTCAATCTTGTCAGGGTTCTTCCAAAGCTCAGCGATTTGCAGCGGGCTTTACATCCTTTGCAACTCGAAATCCAAGATTGCTGAACGAGGCTCGCAGATCGACTTTGCCGATATCGACGGAGTTGAAAAAGCAGCAAGAGTTTTTGCTGCACCACCATGATCCGCCGCGGGCATGAACCTTCATCTCGCTCTTATTGCTCTTTAACCGGCCTTGGCAGAACTCAAAAACGTTGCCGTAGACATCGTAGAGTCCCCAAGGATTCGGCTTGAACTTTCCTACCGGCGAAGTCCACATATAGCCATCGGACCAATCTTCCTTGGTGTGGTCACGCCCATGCCAGACGTTGCCGTATTCACCCACCCTGCTCTGATCGTCGCCGAAGAAGTAGTGGGTTTGGGTGCCTGCCCGACAGGCCACTTCCCATTCGTCCAGCGTCGGCAAACGCCCGCCTGCCCACTTGCAGTAGGCTTCGGCGTCGCGATAGCTGATGCAGGTGACTGGGTGGTCCATCCTGTCTTCGATCCCGCCTCGGGTCTTGCCGTTTGGAAAGCGCCAAGAAGCGGTCTTGTCAGGAATCCAGCGGAACTCCTTCAGCGGCGGCTCAAAGACCATCGCGGTGTGATTCTTCTCCGCTTCCGTCACGTAGCCGGTCGCCTTTACAAACGCGGCAAACTGCGCGTTGGTGGTTTCGTATTTGGCAATCTGAAAGGCTTTGAGGGTGACCGAGCGCTTGAAGTTATCCAGCCGGATGGTGTCGCCGACGGTGTACTTCCCCGCTTTGACCGTGACGAAGTCTTTTGCGTCGCCTTGATAGGCGATCGTGAGGGTAGCGATGGCAATAAGCAGGTGCATCTTGAACAACTGGGTTTGATTGTCGGGAGAGCTTCACCCCTCCCTCTGTTCACTGCGTTCACAGTTCCCTCCCCCTCAAGGGGAGGGTGCTCTATGCGACTGGGGATTGAAGATTGATGATTGATGTCATCAATCATCAATCTGCTGAGCCTTATTTCTTCTTGGTCTTGCTCTTATAGAACTCGGTAGCGCGGTCGATAGTGAGCTTCTGGTTGGCAGCGTTGGCAACGATGAACGACTCATAGTTCGCCTCTGGGCCGTACAGCTTTTTATAGGTTGCCGACTCCATAAACGGCTTATAGCTGTTCTCCTTCATCAGTTGGAAGAAGAGCGTCAGGATGTCGTGATCTTTCTTGTCCCGGTTATAGATCTTGACGAGATCGGGAATCAGCTCATAGGCGTTGATCTCCATGATCGCGGCTTTAAGGTTCGATCCCACATGGTGGTTCTTCGTCATCGTCGATCGGATCAGAGGAATCACTTTCGACCGGTTCTTGACCAAGAACTGCTTCTGCCTTTCGCTCCACAGCTCTTCTCCGCCAAATGGGCTGGGGAAATACGCAAAGGCTTTCTTCTCTTCGTCGATGATGCCCATCATCGCGTCGCAGTTCTGCGTCCAAACCTCGCCATGAATCATCGTGTAGGTGAACTTCTCCTCCACAGAAAGGGCGTTGTAAGCCTTGTCGTCCAGCTTCTGCTGGCCTTCGCCATCATCCATACTGCCTGATGGCTTGATCTTCTTGATCAGCGCCTTCACCTTAGAAAGGCCATAGGAAGGTTCGGTGATCTTATAGCGAAACTCGTGGTACTTGATGCTGGCTTGGCTCGGTGGCTTGTAGCCCTCCTCCTGAGCAAAAAGCGGCGATGCCAAGGTGGCGACCGCAACGGCGAGGAAACAGAGTTTTCTCATGTCAAATCCTTTTGATAGACGGTTTTTCAAACAAGCGAATGGGCGCAGTCTCCTTTTTGCCGCGCACAATCCTGAATCATTGAAAGTATATGTTATGCTGCCGTTTCGGAAGGGCCTATTTGAATGAGGACAGGTCTTGCTGGGCATACTTTGTAAATGGAGGGCTGTGAATGCGCAGGGTGGGCAAGGTCATCGACTGGAACGACGATCGCGGGTTTGGCTTTATCGCCCCGCGCGGCGGCGGACGTCAGATCTTTGTCCATGTTCAGGATTTCACCAACGCCCGCGTGCGGCCTTCGGGCGGCGAGACGGTGACCTATGAGCAGGGCGTGGATGAGCGGAACCGCCGCAAAGCGATCCATGTCGTTATTGTCAGCCAGCAGGAATTCGAAATGCCCGGAAAGGTAAAGCGCGCGCCTGGATTTGCGATTCTCTTTCTTGCCGGGATTTGCGTGTGGACCTTTCTGAGCGAAGAGTCGTTCTGGGGTCCGGTCTACTACGTCGGCATCAGTATCTTCACATATCTGATGTACGGCCTGGACAAATGGCGCGCCGAGAACCAGGTTTGGCGCACCCCTGAAAGCTTCCTTCATATCCTGGCTCTGGCGGGCGGATGGCCCGGAGCGATGTTCGGGCAGAGGTTCTTGCGGCATAAGGTCAGCAAAGCATCGTTCATGACGGTGTTCTGGCTGACGGTTCTGATCAACATTGTCGCCTATATCCTGATCTTTACTCCGGTTGGGGAGATGATGAGCGACCCCTTCCTGTAGCTACTCAGCCGAGCTCCAGTATCGCCTTCGCAACGGCTTGTCCAGCAGCCAGAAAGTCAGGCCGGAGAGGACCAAGACGAACGCCAAATAGGGCCAGAACAGCCCCAGATTTAGGCTTACCACTCCGAGTGTCGAAACGATACCTGCAGCGGACAGGACTAATATGCGAACGACGCAGCCCACCCCCATCTCAGCCTGGGCTGGAGGTGCAGAGAATGGGACGCCTGCGCCATTGACATACCCAATCATCGAGATGGCAGGAAGAATGACAATGCACGGAAGCATCGGTAAAATGCTGCTGAATCCAGAAATCAACCCGACTGTGACACCGTAAGCAGCCACCACCGGATATGTCGCGAGCCATAGCAACGCTAGTCGCGCCCCATTGCTGAAGACGCCAGGTCCAGCAGTTGGGGCTATCTGGAAGATCTCTGAAGCTTTCCACTGTTGAGACTGACCGACGATATAGGAGCCCGTCATCGGAATCAAGCTGAAATATGCGCTTACGAAGGCCATGATCCCTTGCACAAATGCCTTGTCCAAATGATCTGACTGCACTCCGAAGAGCATGAATATCGGCATAACTGCCATGGGGGCAACCCCTGGATAGAACCTTAGCTTAAAGTCTCGGTCCCGCCCAAGATATGCGGCAACCAAGAGAAAAGAGGTGCGCTCGATGGGGTTTCGAAACACCCATTTGAATGGAGCCGCCGCCGTTACGCGCTGCATCAGTCCCATTCCTCGACGACGAGATGGCTTGTCTGAGACGGCCTCTGTGATCGCCATCATGCCTTCGCCGTAAGTATTCGACAGCTTGCCAATCGCCAGAGCCAGCACTCCAAACGTTGCCACCACAGCGATCGCCGCCAATATCCAAGAGGATGTGGCAGACTTGCCGGAAATAGCATCGTCAAAGCCCGCAAACCAGGTTGGAGGGATAAGCCCCACCCACCACGTCTTCGCATCGAGCGTGAAGCTGATGTTTGGACGCATCATCATTCGCGGCAAGACTTGGCTGCCGGTAGTCATGGCGATGACCATGAACACCTGGCCAGCGGTCATGAGACCATCCAGCCGCTCCCTGCCCAGCCACTTCAGACATAGCTGATAAGACAGCACGACGGCCCCCGCGCAGAACAGCGCGAGCATGACGGTCGTGATCGCATGCGCGATCAAAAAGAGCATTCCACGCTCAGCGATGAACACACCCGCAAGAAGCGGCACCAGGTTAAACGCAAACGCCAGATAGAGCGAAAGCTCGACCATCACTCGCAGCTTGGCTTTCAGCAGGGTTTGGGGAGTGACCGGACGATGAAGCAGAATGTCAGCCTCTTCCCGATTGAACAGTGCCTCACCCGCCGCACCCACCACGAACATACCTACCAAGAAGAAGGTCATGGCATGCACGTAGCCCGACATCAGAAAGATCGGTTTGCCAATGAACAGCAGTGCGGTGATGCCCATGACACCGTAGGCAAGCAGAGTCAGGCCAAGCTTTTGGGCAACGTTGGGGGCCGCCTTCTCCTTGTTGATGCCACGGGCAGACTGCCCTCGCAGGAAGATATTCCTGTAGGCTTTGCAAAGCGCCTGCTCAGGCGAGATCGGCTGGTCGGTCCGCGCTTTCATGGCTGAAAGGTCTTTGCGAAAGTCTCGGCGCGACGCTCCAGCTCTTCCCCGCCTGTAAGCTGGGTAAACAGTTTTTCGAGCGTGCCTGTGTTGTGCTGAGCCACGAGCCCTTCGGGCGTGCCATCGACCAGAAGCTGCCCCTTGTCGATGATAATCACCCGGTCGCAAACCCGCTCGACGACGTCCAGAATGTGCGAGCTGTAGATGATGGCCTTTCCTTCATCGTGCGCCAGGGTCTGAATGAGGGTCTTAAAGCCGACCGATGCGTTGGCATCCAATCCTTCCAGCGGCTCATCGAAGAAGACCAGCTGAGGGTTGTGCAGCAGCGCCGCCGTGATCACCACCTTCCGGCGCATGCCTTTGGAATAGGCCGCCAGCATCTTCCCCGCCAAGGTATCCATCCCAAGGTCGAAGAAGGAGATGAACTGCTCAATGCGCTCACGAGCCTTTGCCGGGGGAATGTCGTAGAGCGAGGCGACCAGCTCCAGATATTCCAGCCCAGTCAGCGATTCGAACACTGCCCCCGAGTCCGGCACAAACCCGATTCGGCGCTTGATCTCGACCAAGTCGCGAGACAGGTCGAGCCCGCAGACCGTCGCTGTTCCGCTGGTTGGTGCAAGCAGTCCTGTGAGCATGCGCAGGGTCGTGGTCTTGCCCGCGCCGTTGGGTCCGAGGAAGCCGACGATTTGCCCAGCCGGAACCTCGAACGACAGCTGATTCACAGCGATCTGAGCGCCAAAGTGTTTGGTGAGTCCGTGAAGGGAGAGGAGCGGTTCGGGGTTCATGGCTTGCCTGGGTTCATTGTGGACGACGCTGTCAGACCACGTTACGGCCTGATCGATGAGACCGTTTCAACTATGCCACAACATCACTAAGTTAGTGGAGCTTGCAAGTGTGAGGAAATGCGATCTGTTATCCAGCTGGTCTTGGCTTGAATGGCCCTTGCAGCTTCCTACGCAACGGAACCGACCTAAGTGGACGGTCGTAGGTTCTCCCGATGTGCAGACTCATGAACGTTGCCTTATTGGCGCTGCTGGCGACACCGTCGCTCTGCCTGGGCCAAATCTATGACATCGACAAGGGCAAGCTTGAATTCATCGGGCTGAAGAAATGGACGCCAGAGAAGATCATGCAGGTACTCGGTTACAAGTCATTCAACGAGATGCATGCGTGTGCTGCCGACTTGAAGTACAAGCTCGGATTTGCCGATGCGGCGGTCATCATCAGCTACACTCCCGACAAGAAGCTCCACTTTCTTGTGTCTGCCGTCGAGCCTCAAGAACAAGCAAGAGTCGCATTCACTGAGCCTTGGGCATCTGTCATCACTCCGGACGACTGGTTCCCTATGACGAAGCAGGCGACCGTTGAACCCAACCAGTTTGCCGAAGGCTTGCGAGATATCTTCCGACAGCTCACCAAAATTCCTGAAGATGCTCCGCCCGTTGAGCCCCAAAGCTGGTGGAACGGCCTCAAGAAGCTCAATCGGGAATCCGACTTCAAGACCGCCGTGAAGGCCGCAACCCAGGATCGAGACCCCACTGACCGCATGGTTGCTTGCGCGGTTCTTACCAACTTTCCCGAACGTGACGAGACCTGGCACACCCTCATGGCTGTTGTTCGCGACCCGGACGACATGACCCGACGAAATGCGGAGTCCATCCTTGATTTCATGTCGCAAGCCAAGCCGCGCAATGTCGATTGGAAGCCTGCAGCCGCGCACATTCGGCACGTTCTGAACGGCACAAACCTCTTCGCTCTGCCTGCGATCTTGCGGGTGCTTGAGGCGACTAAAGTGGACCCTGCCTTAGCCAAAGCCCTTGTTGGCAATGGCGGCGGGCAGATGCTTCTGGAGTATTTGAAAGTCCGTCGGACAGGGGAGCCGGAGCTTGCTCATGCGCTTCTGAAACGGCTGAGCGGCCAAGACTTTGGACGCGATATCGAGAAATGGACGACTTGGAGAGATGGGTTGAAGTAAAGCATCTCTTGCTTGGGCGCAGCCACATAGAAAGGATTGGAGCGCAAGCTATGACTGCGGCTCCATATACACGCCGATCTCCGAAATGTGCGGGCCTTTATCGCCAGCGGTGAAGGTCAGGCGCAGGCGCGTGGCTTTGGTGCTGGGCACGGTGTGAATTTGGACAGGAGCGGGAGAGACGCCTTTCACAACATCTACCCAAGATTTGCCGTCCCATCGCTGAAAAGCATAAGTCTTGATCCGACTTTCCTGATAGTCATCCCACCGACCGATGGGCTCGACCAAGACGAGCATGTTAAACTCCGTTTCCTTCTTGAACGTGATCTCCAGCCAGCCTTCCGACTGCCCTTCAGGCAAATGCCAAGTGGACCGGAAACTCCCATCGTTAGCCTGATCGGGGCCGACGGTATCGGGCGAATCGCTGGCGTGGATCGTCTGACCGGTTGCCAGATTGGGTGAAGTGATGATGACCGAAGTCGGAAGCTTGGGCGCGGGGCCGGGGTGCTTCCACGCCTTGCCGATTTCGGCGAGGCGGTCAACGATGTTCTGCGAGAGTCGGCCTTCCCGGTTCGGCGCCGCGTTGAGGATCGTGCAGCAGAACTGCTTGTTCTGAGGGATCAGCCACTCTTCCACCACCTGCTTGACCGATTTCAGCTCTGCCTGCTCGTCGCTGAGCTTCCAGAACCAGCCGTCGGTGAGCGTGACGCACGACTGCGCGGGCAGAATATTGCCTCCCGGTATGTGCTGCCCGGCGTTCTGCTCGAAGGCTTTGATGTCGGTGTAATACAGCGCGGAAGGGGGATACTCGCTCGCGTTCAGTTCGGAGATGAGGCAGTTGGGCTGGAGCTGTTTGACCAGCGCATAAATCTCCTGGAACGGCACCTCGTCGTAGGGGATTCGGCTCCAAGGCGCATCCCAACCGTCGAAGATGAGGATGTTGATATCGCCATAGCTCGTGAGCAGTTCGGTGAGCTGATCCTTGATAAGCTGAATCTTTTCCGGCGTAACGTTGTGATGGCGAATGTCGTTTCGCAAGTCGAGGATGGAGAAGTAAAGCCCAACCTTGAGCCCATGCTTGCGGAAAGAGTCCGCGTAGGCTTTGACTACATCGGTCTTCTTGGGGGTTTGCAGGATGCTGGCAACCTTGGTTTTGGTGGGCCAGATACAGAAGCCGTCGTGATGCTTGGTGGTGAGACAGCCGTAGGTCATTCCTGCCGACTTTGCCGCCTGCGCCCATTGGTCGGTATCGAGGTTTGTGGGGTTGAAAGCTTCGACCGGTCCCTTGGGATCACCCCATTCTCGGTCCTGGAACGTGGCCATGTTGAAGTGCAAGAACATCCCGAATCGGAGGTCGACGAACTCTTGCTGGAGCTGGAGCATCGGCTTGTCGGTGCGATAAGGCTGTTTGCGCTGTTCTTCCATGGGCGTGCTGGCGGGGAGATTGGGGACGAGGGAGCCGATCGCGGCAGTGGCGACCGTCTGACAGAACTGTCGGCGGGTTGGCATTCTTGGCGTTTCCTTGGTATAAGGCACGCCGTTGTGCCGGATTGTATTTTGACCGATGATCCGGGTGGTTTGGTTCGTGTTGCAAGATAAGAAAAACCCCTCGATAGCCAAAGCCACCGAGGGGTTGCTGGGTTTGTTGGAGAATCTACTTCTTCTTAGCCAGGTTGGCCTTCACCCAAGCTGAAAACATCTTGTTCTCATCCGCCTTGGGCATGGTGCTGCCCTTAGGCGGCATCTTCTTTTCGGCGACCTCGTGCTCGCCCTTCGTCATCCACTTGCTGTACTTCTTGGCGTCGGCCTCGGTCTTAACCAGCGAGAAGTCCACCTTGTCCGGGGCGTCTTTTCCGGTGTGGCAACCCATGCAGTACTTCTTCAGATACGGTGCAACGTGCTTGGTGAAAGTTGGCTTGATTGCAACAGTCTTTTGAGCGGGAGCCTTGCCTTGGCTAAATACGAATGCGGCGATGAGCAATGCTCCTGTGACAAGCAGAAGTCGGGGTTTCATGGCGGCGATCTTACCTCACTTGAATCGAGTTCTCTGAATAGACGTCTTCAGGCTGAATTCGGTTCTTCGATCTGTCTGATGATTTCCTTAATATCGACTTTCACAAAGTCCGTGGTATCCACTTCGAGAAGCCGACAAGGGACTTCCAGAGGCGCACATTTCCCCATCATGAGATAGCCCCTAAACGCTTCGATACTGAGGTGATCCATGTGCCCAGGGTGCCGCTCGCCAGACTCCACACGGTGCCTAAACCTTTCAAAAACAACCTCACCCTCAGCGAAGCAGAGCACCTGCACAATCTCGAAGCCGTACTTCTCCTTCCAGGCACGGTACTTCCCGGCATCGTATTGGGGATTGAAATTAGCTTCCATCACAAACCCTCGTCCAGACTTCAGCTCTTCTTCCAGCACATAGTTGAGCACGGTGTGCGTGACCCCACTGAGCTTGTGCGCCCACGCCCGGTCGCTATAGCCAAGCTCATCGAACAGCCTTTCCTTGATCGCGTCTTTGGCGAAGAATGGAAGCTTCAGTTGCTCCGCAATCTGTTTTCCAATTGCCGTCTTTCCAGTCGCTGAGATGCCATTGATGAGGATGATGCGGAAGTCGCTCACAGCCTATTCTGACAAGCTGAGGATAGAATCCTCTTTGTGGCAAAGTTTGTCGGGCTGATTCGGGGCATCAACGTTGGGGGAAACAACCTCATCAAGATGGCGGACTTCCGCGAACTCCTCATCGAGCTTGGGCTGCGAAATCCCAAAACCCTGCTCCAAAGCGGCAACTTCGTTTTTGAGAGCTCTGGCATTGCAGCCGACCTGGAAAAGCGCATTCGCGAAGGGACCGTTGAGCGGTTTGGGGTCAAGACGGATTTTTATGTTCGCTCCCAGGACGAGTGGCAAGAAATCATCTCCCAAAACCCCTATCCCGACTTTGCCCAAGAAGACCCCAGCCACCTGCTTTTGTATGCCTTCACGGAATCGCCAAGCGCTGAAAAAGCTCAGGCTGTACACAACGTCTATTCCGGTCCGGAGAGCTTTGAGATCGTCGGCGACTACGTTTATTGCACCTTCCCTCAAGGTATTGGCCCGTCCAAACTCTCAGCGTTGAAAGAGTGGAAGGCGTTCACCGTGAAAGGCACCGGTCGCAACTGGAACACTGTTCAGAAGCTGAAGGCGCTGCTGGAGGAGATGTAGGCCTCTGGCAGAAAAGCCGCAGCCGAACGTCAAAAGGAACAGACACCCATGAGCCGAACCGACATCGCAGCCGAAGAATGCATTTCCCTTGGAGCCGAAAGCCACGTGATCGAGGCTTATCCCAACCGCGATATCAGCCTCGGATCGCTCAGCGTTGCGCGAGCGCTGCCGATTCGCGATCGACGGATGGTCGGGCCGTGGTGCTTTCTTGACCGCTTTGGCCCCCTCAGCTTTACCGACAGCAAACCGATGGACGTCGCTCCGCACCCGCATACCGGATTGCAGACTGTGACCTGGCTGATCGAAGGTGAGGTACTGCACGATGACAGTCTGGGCTGTGAATCGCTGGGCAAGCCGGGAGGCGTGAGCGTGATGACCGCCGGGCGCGGCATCTCCCACGCCGAACAAACTCCCAAAGGCAACTCGGGACAGCTCAATGGCACTCAGCTTTGGGTGGCGTTGCCCGAGGAGCATCGCTTCATCGCCCCCAACTTCCAGCATGTTTCAGAGGTGCCCAAGGTCGAGCTTCCGGGCGGTTTGGTGCAGGTCTTTGCCGGAAAGCTATCCGGAGCGCATTCTCCGAGCACGCATTTCACCGACCTTGTCGGTGCGGATATTCAGGTCCATGCTCATGAAGAGATCGAGGTTGGGCTTGAGCCAGGATATGAGCACGCGGTGCTGATTCTCAGTGGGGATGCAGAGATCGAAGGGCAGCCTTTGGAACCCAAGACCCTTTACTATCTAGGCACCAAGCGGCACAGCGCGTGCTTCCGCAGCCGTGAAGGCTGCCGCCTTATGCTGATAGGAGGACCACCCTTCCCGGAGGCGATTTTGATGTGGTGGAACTTCGTCGCGCGAACGCCCGAAGAGATCGCTGAATTCCGCGCCGACTGGCTGGAGCATCGACGGTTCGGCGATGTCCCGGCTTACGACGGCCCTCGATTAACCGCGCCTGAACTCATTCGCTTTGCAAGACCCAACCCTGTGAGCTAACTATGAATACCAACGACGAAAAGCTTGACGAAGCCCTGGACGAAAGCTATCCAGCCAGCGATCCCGTGGCGATCACCATCGACCATAGCCCTTGGGACAACGTAGAAGCCCAGCGATTTGAGATTGACTTTGAGGACGCGGTGGCTTTCCTGGACTATCAGCGATCCCCCGGAAAAATCCATCTCGTTCATACGGAAGTTCCGCAAGAGCTGGAGGGCCGAGGGTTAGGAAGCACCCTTGCTCGCTATGCACTGGATCAGGCGCGGGCCGAAGGGTTGCATGTCGATATCTCTTGCCCATTTGTGCGAGCGTTCATTCGCAAGCATCTGGAATACGCCGACCTGCTGAGATAAAAAGTGCGTACCTGCGCCGAATGACTCTTCGCAGGTACGCCAACATAGAACGTTTACGGTCTAAGCCAGGCTGTAATCGGAAAATCGGAGGGGTCCCTTCCATAAGCCAGCACCGACCCGTCGGAGAATATGAACTGTCCGCCTCGGTAGATATTCACGTTGTTCTCGATGATGTCGTCGAGCAGAGCGACTTGGGTGGCATCCTTCCAATAGACCGCTTGGAAATCAATTCCAAGAGCCTTTGCCCGACCGATGAACGTTCCACCGCTGCCAGCCGAGAACACTTCCATCGACTGATAGCCTTCGAGGAAAGCGATAGCCTGCGGCGCATACATCGTTGGATTCCAAACGATCGGTCTAAATGCTTCCCCGCCACCCAGCTGTGCCACGCCGAAGATGATGCCGTTGTGGCTCATACCCTGAGTGGTCCGGTTGCCATATCCAGGAGGCGCGGGCAGAGGCACCATTTCCGTTGCTATCATCGATGGCAGGTAGCCGCTGTTCGCCTGACAGAGAATCACTCCCGATTCGGCTACCCGAACAGCGTCGCCTTGCGGCGGAATGATTGGCTGCTCGCTGCCTCCAGGCCAAATGCACGCCCTCGTGCTGCCATTGCTCTTTCGAACCAAGCCGACAATGACGCCGGAAGAGTTGATGCCGCTGGCAATGCCGGTGACGTACTCATTGGGATAGGAAAGCTCGACCGGATTCGTCGATCCAGCCGGCCAATAAACTGCCTTGCTCGAACCCACGCCGTTGGCAGCGTTGTAGGCATAGCCTACGGTGATGCCATTGTCACTCACGTCTGTTACCCACGAGATCGTCGTCCCTGGAGGATTGTTGAGGATAACAGGCTCGGCGGTTGGGCTGCTCCAATACGCAGCATTCGATCCGACAAAGCCCGCCAAGTGTCCGTTCGACGAAGCCGCCAAGATGCTGGGGTATTGCCCGTTGAGTCCCTTGACTAGATCGACCTGTTTGAAGACAGGCGCACCGCCGCTGCTGTCCGGGACAGCCGTCCAGTTGCCTTGGAACGAACCGTCCTCAGGGTCTTTCCACCCTCCAGAGCCTCCTATTGAGCTAGGCGTAAGGAAGATCGTTCCGGTCCACCCGGTGTTGCGCGTAGGCGGGGTGACCAACCCTTCGCCCTCGAACGTGATCTTGCCGCCCGGAGTGATGCTTCCTATGCGGGTGAGCTGGGTACCAACCCGCTTATAAACCTTGCCGTCGTTGGCAATGGTGATGTCCAATTCGCCCGATGACGACCCGCCGTACTGAACTTTGTATTTGCCAGCGAAAACGGAGTTGTTGCCGGAATTCGTCTTCCCTGCTTGCAGGTTTGACCCCTGGACTCCCCCGGTGAGCGAGGCATCGAGACCTGGCGACCGGCTGAACAACCCCGTCATCGTCGTCGGCCCTCCCGGGCCATCCATATTCACCGTGATCGCACCGGTAGCTGGATTAGCCACCCCAGTGCCTTCAATGACAACACCCGAATCGTCTGACACCACTGCTTCTGCTGTGCCATCAGAGCGCACGGCAACAAGCAGCTTTGTGTCAGTTGATCGAGTGAAGCTTGCGATATACGATCCTGCAAACGGATTGGATGAGGAGCCACCCCCACCTCCTCCACCGCCGCATCCGTTCGTTACCAAGAGCGTGCAAAACGCCGCTAAAAAGCATCCAAGAATCCGATGTAGTTTCATTTGCTCACCTTTGTCGAGCCCGGATTGCGGGCTCCGCAAGGTTGTACAAGGCGAGCGCTAATCTGTCGCTAATTGTGAACAGTAGGGTTGAATGCTACGGAAGCGGCACCGTTTCGACGGCGCAGCCAGACTCGATCAGCGCATTCCAGCCGCCGTGAACCGCAAACACTCGCTGCCATCCTGCACCACGCATCTCATTTGTAACCTTGATTGCCGTGACATCGTTGGGGCAGTTGCAGAAAACAGCAAGATAGGCATCCTTGGGAATGTTCAGTCGATCAGCATCCCTTCGCGCGTGCTGAGGGCTAATCCGAACTGCATCTTTGATACGCTCAGTGCTTTCAAGATAGACCACATCACGCCGTACATCGGCGATCCACACCCGATGACCTTCATCTGTGAGTCGCTTGATTTCGGATGGAGGCATGCTCTCGGGAAGGGCGTCTTGAGGCGTCGAGAGGATTGGGGCGGGTTCCACCTTGACCGGTTCGGCGGGAAGGGGTACTGGCTGACGGTCTGCACGCTCGCCCGTGCATGGACCATCAAGATGGCATGAATGGGTTTCCAAAGCTGCTTCGTGATGGTTATTGCGATCCAACCGATTCCCAAAAACCATGATGGAACCGCCATGCAAGAGCACGGATACCAGCACGACAACCGTGGCGATATGAAAAAGCTGCTCTGTCCCCGGAGTGCCCGCAAAGATCGGCACCAGCATAAGCAAAAGCGTGCTGAGCCCGCGAGGTCCATACCAAACGATGATCTTCTTTGCCTTCTTTGCGGTCTTCGACTTTAGCAGCGCTAAGTGCAGCGCAAGAGGACGGGCAACCAGAGCCAGGAGAACAAAACCACAGATAGCAAGCGTGACCAGCCCCAGACCTGTCCAGATAAGCGATGCCCCCAAAAGCACAAAGGTGAACAGCAGAAGGATCTCTGCCGTGGTCTCCCCATATTCGCGGAAGCAGTCGCACAGCTCTACATCGATTGTGGAGATCATCAATCCTGCGGCAAAAACGGCGAGGAATCCACTGCCGTGAAGCGACTCTGCCGCCGCATATGCGGCAAGCGCGATGCCGATGGAATAAAGCGATTCGTAATCGCGTCGCACGCCCATCCGCTTGCGGATAGCATCCAGCAGAGCAATGCCTACCCAAGCCACCAAAGCGCCAGCGCCCGGACCGATAACCAGCATCTGAATCAGCATCTTCCCGACGCTGACAGACTCTTCCTGCGGCATGGCGAACGCCATCGCGATAAGCACGATAGGCAGGAGAACGACGTCGTTCAGTCCGCTCTCCAGCCTCAAAGACTGCCTTGCCGCTGAAGGAAGGTCGGGGCGTTTGAGCAGACCTCTCAGCATGACCGGGTCGGTCGAGGCGAGCGGAGCAGAGAGAATCGCTGCCATGGCAAACGGAAGCTTGAGGACGAGCATCGCCGCCCCTGTCATTAATCCCGCCGCCAGCAGTGTGCCTGGACCGAGGATGAGCGTTGCCAACCCTGCATGCTTGCGGACTTCGGCGATGTCGATGGTCAATGCGTCGGTAAACAGCACCAGCGAAAGACTGAGCGTGGCGACGATACGCAGGATTGATGAGTCCAGTCCAACGTCCAGCAAGCCCAGGCCGTAGGGTCCGACTGCAGCGCCTAATCCCAGAAACACGGCAACCTGCGGAAAGTTGCTCTTTTCGATAAAGCCTGACAGCAGAGCGGCGATGACCACGACCATGCCGATCAGGCCAAACATAAGCGTGAGATTCTGAGTAGCGGCATCCATGCGAGTCCCTTTACAGTAGCACTTCGATACTGCGGTTTACCGGATGAATGAGTTAAGGATGGATTCCCTTTCTTGGCAAAATCCCTTAGACTGCCTGAATATTGGGGGGCCAATGAGTGAGAAACACCTGCTCGTCGATTTTGAGAACATCCAGCAGATCAATCCCGCAGCCGTGCCGCAGGATTATCACATCACAATTTTCACGGGCTGCAGCCAGAAGACCGTCACGGTCGATCTTGCACGCAAGGCACAGCCATTGGGAGAACGTCTTCGGTACGAGCAGGCAGGAGCAAGCGGCAAGAATGCCCTCGATTTCATCATCGCCTATCACGTCGGGATGATTTTCAATACAGACCGAAAAGCGGAATGCATCATCCTCTCAAAGGACAGTGGATTCGATTCGCTCATAACGCATCTCAAAAAGCGGGGGCTATCCTGCCGCCGAATCAACAGCCAGTCTGAACTAGTTCCAAAACCGAACGGAAAGACTGACCCTGATTACGACAAGGTCCTTGCCTTTCTCACTAAGATTCCAAAGGCAGGGAGACCCAAAACGCGAAACACACTATCCGCTCACATCAGGGCACATTTGAAAGAACCGACAGACTCTCAAGAAGTGGTGCGAATCATCGATCATCTGTTCGTCGATGGCAAAGTGACCGAAAGCAATCTGCGCCTGAGCTACAACTTTTAGCTTGAGTTTCGCTCCAATGCTTGACAGAGTTGCACTCTCTTTTGTAACATACCAACCAGTTGGTATGAATACTCAAGGCGAAACGAAGATGCCGGAAAAGAAGGAGCGCCTGATCGGCGCGGCCGTTAAGCTCATGCTCAGGCAGGGGTTTGCGTCCACATCGGTCGACGAAATCTGTGCCGAAGCCCAGGTGACCAAGGGAAGCTTCTTCTACTACTTCTCCAGCAAAGAAGAGATTTGCCTTGCAGCGATGGATGCCTGGTCATGCGGCTGGCATTCGATCTTGGACACCTCGGGGATCGATCAGATTCCCGATCCTTTGGACAAGATCGAAGCCCTGTTCCAAGTGATGCAAGCGGCTTACCTGGCTCCAGAACAAGACCCTGGCTGTATGGTTGGCACCATCGCACAAGAGTGTTCCCTGCCCAGCGAGCGCTTTCGAGAAGCGAGCCACGCCCATTTGGAGATGTGGCAAACCCGAACATCGAAACTGCTTGCCGACGCCAAGGCGGCATACCCGCCGCATACCGACTTTGACCCCGACGATCTCTCGTGGTGGCTGTGCACATTCGTTCAGGGAACGATGCTCATTGCCAAAACAGAGACAGACCGGACCGCAATCGTCAAGAACAACATCAAGCATTGCCGAGCCTATGTGATGGGATTATTCGGCAGAAAGGAGAAAGCGGCTTAGAGAAGCCGCCGTAGTGATAAGAAGGAGGATATGAACAATGTTTGGAACACCGCAGAAAGACCACGAATGGCTTCACCAGCTGGTCGGAGAATGGGAATGCCAGTCCGACGAATGCAAGGCAGTAGGAACTGAAAGCGCCGCTATGCTGGGAGGTCTATGGGTTCAGTGCAACGGCACAGGAACCATGCCGGACGGCACACCCACCGTTACTCGAATGACCCTGGGCTACAACCCGCAGACCGGGCATTATCAGGGCACCTGGGTTGGCTCGATGATGAATCATCTATGGATCTACGACGGGACGCTCAGTGAGGATGGGACGACCCTTACACTCGAATCTGAAGGACCTGATTTTGAGAAGGAAGGGGCAACCCGCATGTATCAGGACATCATCGAAATCAAGAGCCCTGATCACCGCGTTCTGCGCTCCCAGATGCTCGGCGATGACGGTCAGTGGCATCCCTTTATGGAGATGCACTACCACCGCAGATAGGAGAGATGGATATGGCTATTGAGACCGTTGCACACCCGCCGATCGTTTCGGAGGAAGAGTGGCTTGTCCAGCGCAAAAAGCTGCTCGAAGAGGAAAAGGAACTGACCCGGCACAAAGACCGCGTCAATGCCATGCGCCGTCGACTGCCGATGGTGAAGATTGACAAGGAGTATGTGTTCGACACTGTCGATGGCAAGAAGACGCTGCTCGATCTTTTTGAAGGCCGCCGACAGCTGATCGTCTATCACTTCATGTTCGGACCGGATTGGGAAGAGGGCTGTCCCGGCTGTTCGGGATACATCGCCGAGATTGGCGACCAGTCGCTTCTGGGCAGGAGAGACACCACGTTCATTCTGGTTTCGCGGGCGCCTCTGGAGAAGCTTCAGGCCTTTAAGGAGAAGAAGGGCTGGAAGATGAATTGGGTTTCGTCGTTCGGAGGTGACTTCAACTATGATTTCCACGCCACTCAGGATGAGAAGGTCGCGCCGGTTTTCTATAACTACCTCACCAAGGAGGAGATCTTGGCGAAAGGGCTGACCTACATCACCGACGGAGAGCAGCACGGCACCAGCGTCTTCTTCCGTATCGGCGACGAGGTGTATCACACGTATTCGAACTATGCGCGAGGCACGGAGGGCACTACGGACACTTACGGCTTGCTCGATCTGACGCCTTACGGTCGGCAGGAGGATTTTGAGGATTCGCCGGAAGGCTGGCCACAGAGTCCGACGTATGGATAGGCAACGATCAGCGATGCCACCCGAACCCAGTTCACTGCCCCTTCCTTCCTCGCGTTGCTCGGTGGAGCCACTCTCAAGGGGAGGGGCGCTTTGGCACGATGCTTATTGAGATGAGTGAATCCCTTACTGCAGAACTGTTTGTAAAGCGGCTGCAAGCCCTGCAGTCGGATGAGGAGCTGGAGAAGATCCAGCGCTACTTCAAGTCCGGCAAGGGCGAATACGGCGAAGGGGATCAGTTCATGGGGGTTCGCATGGGCCAGCTTTTCGATCTTGCGAAAGAGTTCGTCAATATGAACCCCGCCGAAATTGAGAAGCTGCTGGATAGCCCCATCCATGAAGTTCGGGCGGGAGCAATGAGCATCATGGACAAGCAGTCTCGCCAGAAGAAGCTCCCTGAAAGCCGCCGCAAAGAACTGTTCGATCTCTATCTGCGCAGGCACGACCGGATCAACAACTGGGATCTGGTGGACTTGGCGGCGCAGTTTGCAGTCGGACAATATCTGTACGACAAGCCGCGCGACGTTCTGTACGATCTGGCCCATTCGACGAATGTTTGGGAACGACGGACCGCGATTGTGGCGACGGCCTACTACATTCGGCAAGGTGAAGTGGACGAGACTTTCAAAGTCGCCGAGATGCTGCTCGACGATGAGCAGGACCTGATACATAAAGCAGTCGGGGGGTGGATACGCGAGGCGGGCAAGAAAGACCGGGCCAAGCTGACGGCCTTCCTCGACAAATATGCGGCGACCATGCCCCGCACGATGCTTCGCTATGCCTTAGAGCATTTCGAAGAGCCCGAGCGCAAGCGTTTCATGAGTCTGAAGGGCAACGCTTAAACAGTCTCTCAGAAAATGTGCAAACACCCTTGACATCAAGTTTCAAACGTGGTAATTTACCAATCAGTTAATTAACTATTCGGTTAAACATCATGCAAGCAGATCACCTCAGCGCAACCTTCTCTGCCCTGGCGGACCCCACCCGAAGAGCCATTCTGGCTCGGCTGGCGTCGGGTGAAACCTCGGTCAAGGAGCTGGCGCAGCCTTTCGATATGAGTCTGCCTGCCATCTCCAAGCACCTCAAGGTGCTGGAAGGCGCTGGGCTGATTACGAAGGGAAAGGAGGCTCAGTGGAGGCCGTGCCGCCTCAACGCTGAGCCGCTGAAAGATGTGATGGACTGGGTAGAGCGGTATCGGCAGTTTTGGGAAGAGAGCTTTGACCGGCTGGACGATTACCTCCAAGAACTTCAAGCAAAAGAGAAGAAGAAATGAATTCGACACATCAGAACAAAATGACGATGACATTAGTGGGCGACTTGGAGATCGTCTTAAGCCGATGGTTCGAGGCTCCTCGCGACCTTGTTTTTGAGGCATTGACGAACCCAGAGCATGTCCGGCAATGGTGGGGTTGCAAACACCTTACCGTCGATATCTGCGAGATCGACTTTAGAGTCGGAGGGAGCTATCGCTATTCGGGGACAACGCCGGACGGATTTGTTTGTCCAATGATCGGCGAATACAAAGAGATTGACGCTCCAGGAAAAATGGTCTTTACCGAGATATTCGACGTCGAACCCTACAACACATCCCCCGCCATGGTCACCGTGACTCTTGAAGAGGAAAGCGACCGGACTCTGATGACTGTACGCGTTGTTCACTTGACGAAGGAAGCGAGAGATGGACACGCAGGATCGGGAATGGAGCATGGCGCAGCAGCTTCCTACGATCGGCTTGAAGAACTGGCCGTAGCCATGAAGGAGGGGAGATGAGTCGCACCCCCGTTGCAGAAGTCGATGTGACGCTGATCCGAGAGTTCAGTGCCCCGCTTGGACTGGTTTGGCAAGTGTGGACTCAGGCAGAGCATGTGAAGGAATGGTGGGGACCGCACTGCTTCACCAACCCCGTTTGCGAATGGGATGCCCGCCCCGGCGGAAACATCCTCATCCACATGCAAGGGCCAGATGGTTCGGTCTTTCCGATGGCGGGCACATTCAGGGAAGTCGCAGAACCAAACATGCTTTCGTTCTTCTCAGCTGTGCCCAACGAAGACGGTGGATCGATCATCGAAGTCCTCACGACGGTCACATTCGCAGAGCAGGCTGGCAAGACAGTGGTCACCGTTAACGGCAAGGGCGTTGGCTTCGAAGAGATCGCCAAGCAGATGTTTGCCGGTATGGAGATGGGCTGGAGCCAGAGCCTCGAAAAGTTTGCGACGCACTTGGAGAGTTTGGCTTGAGCATCACGACCGTCGACGAATATATCGCCTCTGCCCCGCAGGAAGCCCAAGGCACCCTGCGGGAGCTTCGGCAGATTATCAGCGCGGTCGTTCCCGATGCCGTCGAGACCATCAGCTACGGTGTGCCCACATTCAAGCTGTTCGGATCGCTTGTCTCCTTCGGAGCAGCGAAAGGTCATTGCGGCTTCTATGTGATGAGCTCGACGGCCTTGGACAGCTTCCAGGAAGAGCTGAAAGACTACGACACCTCAAAAGGGACGGTGCGCTTTCCGTTTGGATCGGATCTGCCCGTGGAACTGATCCAGAGGCTTGTCCGCGCAAGGATAGATGAGAACGAATCGAAGGCTGTTCAGCCCGCACGGCGCTGATCATTTCACAGATTTCAATACTGATAAGGACCAACAAAGATGAAACAGCTGCTTGCTTATATCAACTTCCCGGGCAACACCCGCGAAGTTATGAACTTCTATAAAGAATGTCTCGGAGGCGAACTGGAGATCATGACCTTCAAGGGCTCGCCGATGGAGGAGCACTTCCCTGCCGAGATGCACGACCAAGTGATGCACTCACACCTGACGATTGGCGACATCGGGCTAATGGCTTCCGATATGCCCAATCCGGCAGGCATCACGGCGGGCAATAATATCTCGCTGATGCTGGCATGCTCCACCGAAGAAGAGACTCGCCGCGTCTACGATGCTCTTTCTGCTGGAGGCAACGCTGACCATCCCGTCCAGCCTGCATTCTGGGGCGGTCTGTTTGGACACCTCACCGACAAGTACGGCATCGCTTGGCTGTTGACCTGCGACACAGGCACTGGAGCATAGCTATGCAAAAGATCACAACCTTTCTTACTTTCAACGACCAGGCCGAAGAGGCTGTCAAGTTCTATACCTCGCTCTTCAAGGATGCGAAGATCACGAACACCTCCTACTATCCTGACTTCATGGAGGAGATGGCAGGCAAGGTGTTGGTGGTGAACTTTGAGATCAACGGTCAGGAGTTCATTGCTCTTAACGGCGGTCCGCAGTTCAAATTCGACCAAGGCATCTCTCTTATGGTGAACTGTGAAACCCAAGAAGAGATCGACCATCTTTGGGCTCACCTGTCCGATGGTGGACAGACCCAAGCTTGCGGATGGCTGATCGACAGATATGGCTTGACATGGCAGATTACGCCAACCATCTTGGGAGAAATGCTGACCGACCCCGACAAGGAGCGAGCGGCCCGCGTGATGAAGGTCATGATGGAAATGGTCAAGTTCGACATTGCCGCCTTGACCGCAGCCCGCGACGGAAACTAAGCCTTGACAAGCCCTGCCGACATCCAACGCATCCAGTCCGAGTATCGACGCCTTGTCGTCGAGGGCTGGGACTTTCCAGCCGGTTCAAGGATTCTGGAAATTGGATGCGGGCAGGGCGATATGACTGCCGTTCTCGCCGAAGTTGTGGGTGAGAATGGCTTTGTCACGGCGGTCGATATAGCTAGCCCAAGCTACGGCGCACCGCAGACTTTAGGTGAAGCCACTGCCGCGATTAAGGCATCAGAGATCGGACACCGTATCGAGTTTCGGCTTGAGTTTGATGTCTTGGAGCAGCCCGCTGTGTTCAAGCCAGACACCTTTGACTTTGCCGTATTGGAGCATTGTTCGTGGTACTTCCCTTCCCAAGAGACTCTACAAAGAACCCTTGCTGTGATCAGACCCTGGGCGAAGACGCTGCTGTTTGCCGAGTGGGATATGGAGGCAAAGACAGTCGAGCAGATTCCGCATTTGCTCGCCGTGCTTATTCAGGGTCAGACAGAAGGGATCAAGGAAAGCAGCGAAGCGAACATCCGGACCCCGCTGCCTCGCGAGCTTGCTATAGAGACGATTCGGGCGGCAGGCTGGGAAGTCACCAAGCTTTCAACGATTGAAACAGGCGGATTGCAGGACGCCGATTGGGAGATTCAAGAATCGCTGCGCGTCGGTCTTGGACACTGTCCGCCAAAGCAGAGGGCTATTCTTGAATCCTACCGAGCTCTGCTCAAGAGCATTGCTCGACCCAGCGGCAACGTGCCGCTCCCAGCCTTTAGCGTCGTGGCAACGCGAGGTGCACATGTCAGTTAGCCTGTCAACCGGGTATGAAAGCCGAATGAGCACACTTGGCCTTTCTGACCGTGAGATCCTGATTACACGAACTTTCGACGCACCTCAGAAGTTGGTGTTTGAAGCTTGGACTCAGCCTGAACATTTGCTGAAATGGCTTTGCCCAAAGGACTTTGTCGTGACGTATGTTGAGGCTGATCTGCGGGTGGGCGGAGTTTGGAGGTCTGGAATGCAGGCCCCGGACGGCGAAGAGTATTACATGCGGGGCACCTACAAGGAGATCACCCCCCACGACAGGCTTGCGTTTACGCATTCTTGGGAAGATGACAAGGAACCCGGTCACGAGCCAGGGCATGAGGCGATGATTTCGATCGCCTTGTCGGATTCCCATGGAAAGACGCTGATGACCTTTCATGTGATGGGGCTTACTTCCGACGAGTCCCGAGAAGGTCAGAAGCAGGGCTGGACCGAAGCATTCGAAAATCTCAACACTGTACTTGTCGAATTGACCGAATAGGAACGCCATGTCTAAGCCGCTGAACGATCCTGCAAAGCTCGCCGCCTTTATGGATGCGCTGGAGCACCCGCTCAAAGCTGAGATCGAAGCGGTGCGAAAGATTATCCTGAACGCCGACGACAGAGTTACTGAAGGCGTCAAATGGAATGCTCCAGCCTTCTACTACAAGGGCGATATGGCTGTCATTCACGTCAAGGCACAGCAGCATGTCATGGTGATCTTCCCTGCCGGAGCACTGATCGAGGACACGACTGGCCTGCTGGAGGGCACCTACCCAGACGGCAGGCGAATGGCTTACTTCAGCACCATGCAAGATCTGTGCGCACGGTCGGCCCTGCTGACCAAAGTCGTCCAGGAATGGGTTGCTTTGATGGAGAGCAAGGAGACCCCTTAAGAATTATAAAACTCAGGCTTGCGCCAAGCAAGCCATTTCTGTAGAGTGAGAAAATCATGAAGAAACCGATTACATTCGCAATCGTGCTCGTTGCTATTGTCGCAACGGCTTTCGCGGGCAGCGCTCGCACCGAGATCGACGCTTGGAACAAGAAAGTCACCGCCGCCATGATGAAAAAGGATATGGCTAATCTTGAGAAGATCATGAAGGCGGGAGTGACTTCCGACTTCAAGCATGTCGAGAATGGTCAGTCCCTGAACTTCGCCCAGATGTTCGAGAGAATGAAGATGGGCATTGGCTCGATGAAGAAGCTCACCAAGGCGACGACTAAAATCGTGAGCATCACCGAAAAGGGCAACACTGCCGTCTGCAAAGTCGAGCATGTGATGGAAGGCATGATGGCTATGGAGGACAAAAAGGACCACAAGATGGGCTTCACGGGTATCGCCGAGCACACCTATGTGAAGCAGGGCAAGTCCTGGAAGATGTCCAAGATGGAGTGGAAAACCCAGAAGGCCACCATGGATGGCAAGCCCATGGACATGGGCGGCGGCAAATAACCCTCGCATCCTTTCGACAGCGAAGCCGGGCGATCCACCGTCCGGCTTTGTTTTTTGCAGACCAGATCGAACACCATCAAAGCAATGTCGCAGGCAGAAAGCACGGCAATACGCATCGAGGAGATTTACCGTTCAGAAGGGCGTCGAGCTTTGGCAACGCTGATCCGTCTGGTCGGGGATTTTGAGCTTGCTGAGGATGCCCTTCACGATGCGTTTGCGACGGCGCTGGAGAAATGGCCTGCTGACGGCATCCCCGAAAATCCCCGCGCTTGGCTTGTTTCTACAGGCCGGTTCAAGGCGATTGATCAGATTCGGAGACGGGCACGTTTCGACGCTTCCCTTGCCGATGTTGCCGACCGTTTGGATGAACGCTCTGCTGAACCTTTCGAAGCCAGCGAACAGACCGTTAAAGACGACCAGCTCCGGCTGATCTTTACCTGCTGCCACCCCGCGCTCCCTGCCGAGGCGCGTGCTGCTTTGACGCTTCGTGAAGTCTGCGGATTGACGACTGAGGAGATTGCCCGGGCATTTCTCAGCACGCCGCCCACGATTGCCCAGCGCATTGTGCGTGCAAAGGCAAAGATTAGGGAGGCTAACATTCCCTATACACTTCCCTCATCTGAAGAGCTTCCAGATCGATTGGACACCGTTCTCCAAGTGATCTATCTCGTCTTTAATGAGGGATATTCCGCTTCTTCAGGGACAGAGCTGACGCGGGCGGACCTTTCCGGCGAGGCTATTAGGCTTGCTCGGCTGCTCTTTGGCCTCCTGCCAGAACCTGAAGTTGGCGGGCTGTTAGCCTTGCTTCTGCTGCAAGAATCGCGACGCTTGGCGCGTACCACAGCCAATGGTGAGCTGATCCTGCTGAATGACCAAGATCGAAAGCTGTGGAATCAAGAGCTGATCGCCGAAGGCATCGCCCTGGTGGAACAATCGCTAGTCTCCCGAAGATTTGGTCCCTACACGCTGCAAGCAGCTATCGCAGCCGTGCATTCCGAAGCTGGATCCCCGGAAGAAACCGACTGGGCGCAGATCGCTGCTTTGTATTCCCTTCTACTTCGCATTGAGCCTTCCCCGGTCATAGAGCTCAATCGTGCGGTTGCAGTTGCCATGCATCAGGGTCCTGAAGCAGGCCTTAAGATCATCGATGCGATCCTCGCAGGCGGACAACTGGCTGAATATCATTGGGCGCATTCAGCAAGGGCCGATCTCTGTCGCAGGCTGGGCCGGACAGAAGAAGCCAAAGCTTCCTATCAGCAGGCGCTCAGGCTGACCCAGCAGGAAACCGAGCGGAGGTTTATAGAGAAGAGACTCCAGGAAATTGAGGATTGAAGATTGGGTCATCACAAACGATCAAACAGCCGATTCGCCAAGCTGTTCAGACTCAGATAGAACTTTTTTCAAAGAATTTTCGAAACGCTGTCGAAATTGGAATGCGCCATTCGACAACTTACTGACAAAGCCTAAAGCTGAGCCTTCCCTGCGGAAAAGGCCGTAGGAAAGGCAGGCCTAAGCAACAGATGTACAAAGGAGAAAAACCATGAGATTTATGATGCTGATGATCCCTGCTGGCTATCAGGGTCCCGAAGGAATCAACCCGGATTTCAATCCGCCCGTCGAACTCGTCGAGGCGATGATGAAGTACAACGAGGATCTTGCCAAGGCTGGCATGCTGATCGCACTGGACGGCCTAATGCCGATCGCGAGAGGCGGTCGCGTGATGTTCTCGGACGGCAAGCCTACGGTCGTGGATGGCCCCTACACGGAAGCCAAGGAAGTTCTCGGCGGCTATTGGGTGATCCGCGCAAAATCGAAGGAAGAAGCGATGGAATGGGCGGCTAAGTGCCCGGCCATGGATGGGGACATTGTGGAGGTCCGACAGATCTTTGATATGGAGGATTACCCCGAAGTGATCCAGGATGTCGCGGACAGTTCGACGGTCAAAGATGCGCTTGCTGCGGAGGGAAATATCCACGGGAACTAACCCTCAGACGCTTGTTTCGCACCCGCTTCCCCTGCCTCGCTAACCCTTCGAGATGAGCGAGGGAGGGGAGTCTAAAGAAGGATTTGAACGATGAAATACATCTGCCTTGGATATCACCAGGAAAGCGCTTGGCATGCCGCCAGCGAAGCCGAAATTATGGAAATGATGGACGCATGCTTTGAGTACGACGACGAACTGCGCGCCGCCGGACACTTCACGGGAGGCGAGGCGCTTCAGATGACCGACACAGCGACCACCATTCGCTGGAATAACGGCAAGGCCGTGGTCATCGATGGCCCGTTTGCCGAGACCAAAGAGCAGCTTGGCGGCATCCTGATCTTGGAAGCCGACGACCTGAACCACGCCATCCAGATCATGTCCAAGCACCCAGGCATACGCACCGGATGCTTTGAAATCCGTCCGGCTGCCGATCTTTCCCAGATGGTAGATGCCAGCCGCGAACGCAGGAAGGCAAAAGCCAACTGATCGAAAACTGCCGATCTGCAAAGACAAACTGAAAGGAGGAGACCATGAAACTGAGATTTTCAATTCTGCCCGTCGCGCTCGCAGCAGCAAGCATCGGATATGTGGCCCTGCACCCGGGCGTTGCGTATGCTGAGCCCCGCTTTGCTACGCGACCTGCAACAGACTTCGCTCAGCAAGGCACCTACACCGTCGATAAGGATCACTGCAGCATCTACTTTGAGATCACCCACCTTGGACTCTCACAGACGCACGGTCGATTCAACAAATTCAGCGGCAAGCTGAAAGAAGATCCCAGCGACCTGACGAAGTCCAGCGTCGAATTCACCGCTCAGATCGATTCTATCGATACCGGGGTTTCGGCGCGAGACGGGCATCTGAAGACCGCCGACTTCTTCGATGCCGCCAAGCATCCCACCCTGACCTTTAAGAGTACGAAAGTGGAAAAGGCGAAGGATGGCTACGTGGTCACCGGCGATCTCACAATCAAGGGCAAGACCAAGTCGATCTCGATTCCGTTCAAGCATTACGGGCCGTACACACTGAATGTGGGCGATATGTCCACTCGCGTCGGGATCGTTGCTGAGCCGATCAAGCTGAAGCGAAGCGACTTTGGCGTGGGCGGAGACTTCAAGCTTCCCGACGGTCGGGAAGGAGCCAGCGACGAAGTGATCGTTCGCATCTCCTTTGAAGGCATATTGGATAAAACAGGGGCTCAATGATGGAAGCGCTTGAAAAGACAAAAGGGGATTTTCTGCGGGCAAAGGCAGGCATTGAACGAGCGCTGGCCACCACCCCCGACGACCGCATCAACTGGTCGCCATCACCTTCGGCACGAACGCCTGTTCAGCAGGTCGCCCACGTGGCATGGGCTGTGAAGAGCATGCATGGAATGCTGATGGGCCAGCCGTATTCGATTCCCACGCCCGAGCAGGCGGATCGGGAATTCATGGAATGGGACAGGCAGTTCACAACCCGGGAAGCGGCACTGGCAGAGCTGGAAAAGAACAGCGCGGCTTTCTTGAGCTGGCTTGAGGGTGTGCAGGAAGCGGACCTCAACCGCGTCATCACGTTTCCGTTCGGAATGGGTGAAGCTCCGATGAGCTTTGTGCTTCCCTTCATGTCAGCGCACATCGACTGGCACGCGGCTCAGATGGCCTACATGCAGACGATCTACGGCGATCGTGACTGGCATATGCAGTAGCAGAATGTCTCCAAACCCATTGGGCGGCTTGGAGACATTTCTTTCTCAGACGGCTACTTTCCGGCGTGAGCGACCTTTGCTTCCCCACTGTGCCCGGGTCGCCAGATAAGCCTTCCAGCATCCTGCACGTAGATCGGATTGTCCACAGTGAAACTGAGGCTTCCGATCAGTTTGCTGTGGTAGCCAGGCAATTTCTGACCTTCTTGGCTGACAAGAGGCCGCGTCCGATCTTCGACCCATACGGGAATAGAAATCTTGATCGGCTTCTTCAGGTTCAATTCCTTCTCGTACCAGACTCCGTCCGCGACCACGGGCAGCTTGCCGACAAACAGAGGCGGGTGATCAGGGTCGTTGCTTGGCCAGACGGATCCTGTCTCAAAACCAGGAGCAAATCCGCGCGGCAACCCCTCAACAACTATATGCCCCTTGGCATCAAAGTCTGTCTTCGCGCCTCCTGTCCAGAGCGCAACAACCTGACGTTTCCCAACAATGACTGCCCTAAGCGTGATCTTCACTCCGCCCAGTGACTTTGTCTGCCCAGCGCTAGCAAGCTGTTTGGCGAAGACTGTACGCTGATCTGGATAGTTGCACAGCCCATCTTTGATTGAGGCAGGCGGCTGAAACTGAGCATCAGGAATGTCGGCAGGATATTCGTAGATATCGCGCTCAATCAGGCGGTCCTGAACTGTAAAAACGTCGCGTCGAACGGGAAGACCGCTTGATGGCTCAACATAAAGATCGAACTTCACGTTGCTGAAGCTGAGCGCATAAAGATCGACCTTCTTACCGTCCAGAAGCACGCCTCGGTCCACACGGTCAAGGCTCCCGCCCGGAATATTCAGGTAGTCATCGATATCTTCGCGAGGAAAGCTGGCAGGGTCAACGTCGTCGATAAAGCCTCCTCCGTCGATGGTTCCGTACAGGAACATCCGCTTGCCATCGTAGCCGTGAATGGACTCGGTGCCATCAGGCTCGCGAAAGTGCTCCATGTGTTTGACATCTTCCATCCACATTTCAAGCATCAGCTTCAGCTCGCCGCTCTGGTTGGGCCGGTAGCCCTTCATATAGCGCGTCTTTTGGTCGCGGACAGCCTGCGATATACGCTTTAAATCAGCAGCGCTGGCGACTTGCGGACGTGCCGTAAACACAACGGTCATCGCCACAGCGGCAGCCACTGGCAGTGCAACACGCCAGACTGTGCTGCGCACAGGATTCTTCCTGTCCGGTCTTGGAAGCGCACGCATCGCAAGCACAGCCTGGTCGATGGCTTCCTCCCGAGGCTCCTCAGCGCGCAATGCGCTAACCTCTCGCTCAATTCCCGAGTGACTATAGAATGGCTTCTTTGGGTTCATGGCAGATTTCCTCCGATCGATCTTCAAGAAGCGCTCGCAAACGTTTGCGGGCGTAGAACAGGCGAGCCTTGACTGTCCCTGAAGGGACTTTCAGAATGTGTGCGATTTCGTTCACTGACAGCTCTTCAACCTCATGAAGGATGAATGCCTCACGGTGCTTGTCAGAAAGTGATTGTAGAGAGCGCAGCAGCGATTCCCCGTCGACAAAAGAGCTATAGCCAATCTCTTGAACGGTGTGCTCATGCGAGAGCGAGACGGTTCGCTTGTTCGTACGCTTCCAGTGTGCGTACTCAAGGTACGCGATTCGGTGCAGCCATGTCTTCAGGCTGGCCCGGCCTCGGAATTCTCCGATCTTTGCGCGGGCGATGATGAAGGCTTGCTGTGTGAGGTCTTCGGCATCTTCTCGGTTGCGAACGAGGTGTCTGAGAAAACGAAACACCGCCGCGTAATGCCCTCGAACGAAGCGTTCTGCTTCGTCGAGATCGCCATCCGCGATTCTTCTGGCAAGGTCAAGGTCGTTCATGTTCAATGCGTTCTTCTTGAAGAAGGAACGCTTGTATAGCTGCGTTCTGCGTGCCTTTGGTTGAATGCATTTTTAGAGAAACTCAAATTACCGCAATGCCCGGCATGCGTCGGTCAACTCGCCGCTGAGCGTAGAATGAGGAAATGACGCCAGCGACACCCACGGACACGCACTCGGTCCTGGAGTTATTGCGTCAGGCATTGACGGACATTAAAGGCACCGACGAAGAATCTCAAACTCGCGCACTGCTGCTTCCACTGCTCGCGCGCAAAGCCAAGAGCCAGCCTCCTGTCCCTGCCGATTCCAGCACCTGCCCCAACTGTAGCAAAGCATCCGAGGACCCTCGCACTCCCTACTGCAGCGACCACTGCAAAGAGATGGCGGCGTTCGTCCGGCAGTTTCGCGCGGCGGTTGCAGAAGGAACGATCCTGGAGCCCGAAAAGCAAATGATGATGGGGCAGAAGCTGTGGGCGGTCGCCATCGGCGGATACCCCATGCGGCAGACCCTGGTGCCTGCCAAGGTCATCGCCAAGGTAATCGAGCGTGAGGGCGGCAAGTGCCAGATGTGCGGCGCTCCCGCAACCGAGATCGACCATACGGGAAGCGGATGAAACCGACCGATCAATCTGCGGGCCGTGTGCTCGCAATGCAACCGAGCTAAGGATTTTGGAAAGCCGGGGTTTGACCAAGAAGAGCCAGCAAAGAGCATCTTCGACGAACTGGCGATGCGCGTCTCGTCGCCACAGCCCATCCGGTGTTGCGATGACCCCATCGCATGGGACTGGCGAGCGCATCTGAATGCGCGAAAATGGCCCCTCTCAAGCCCAGACTGAGCTTGTCCAGCGTGTCCGTGACTCCATGGACATAGAAAGCCTGACTTGTGATCGCGCCCTCAATATGTCATTTTTATATGTTAGGCCGAATTTGTGGTTTCTCCAGAACTGGAGTAGGCTGTAAATCAGGCAAGGGTGTCCGGCAATTGTGCCGTACCCCATACTCTGTCGTTCGGAAGCTGGATACTTTTCTTCGACCCTCACCGCTTTTCACCATGGCTACTCGTGAACTTTCACCCCGAGAAGAAGAAATCGTCGAACTATGTATCGAAGGCCTCACAAACGAAGCAATCGCCCACAGACTTGGCTTAAGCATCGGCACCGTGAACACATACTGGCTTCGGATCAAACTGAAGGTGGGTGGTTCTGGGCGCACCGACACAGTCGTTAAAGTCATCAAGGATCAGGCCGAAAAGGCATTGCGTGAAGCGAATACCGAGCGCAAGGGCCTTGCCGCGATCGTTACTGAAAAGGAACAGATTGTGCTCGAACATCGAGCTGCCTTGGCCCTGCTTAACTTGGCGATGGATCAAATCAGGTCGACTGTTTGGGCAACGGACAGAGATCTGGCGATCCATATCATTGCGAACGGAGAATTTCCTTCGACCCACTATGGAGTCAAGTGGGAGATCGGAAAATCGGTCTACGACATTTTCAAGACCAGGGATGCAACCCACCCGGCGGTCTCCGCACATCTCAATGCCTTGGCGGGTCTGGAATCGGAAGTTCGTCTCAAGGGAGAGTTTTCGAACATGCTCCTGCGCGTTATCCCACTTCTAGATGAGGCGAATGACGTCATGGGCTGCATCAGCATCCTTAACATTGTGGGAGATTGAAGCGCTTGGCTCAAAGGGTAACAGCCCATACTTCCATGCAGTTCGAACGGCCCGAATCCTGTTGTTCACGAACAGCTTACTGAAAACGTTCGAGAGATGAAATTCCACAGTTCTCTTTGAGACAAACAGGATGTCGGCGACTTCCTGGCTGGAATATCCGTCAGCGATATACGTCAAGATCTCGATCTCTCGGTTTCGCATCCTTACGCAACTGCGACGCATGCGATATAAATGATCGCGGGACACCGGCACTGACGAAGCTTTGTAGTTGATCATTGCTTTTCCTTCTGTCAGCCTCATAGGAAATTGACGATCTTTGCATCACCATACGCTGGCTCGGCAAGGGACTCCACCTGCCAAGAGTTAGCAGGCACCTCCAGCTTGGGATAGTGCGACCAGGAGACAATATGGGCCGTATTCCAGATGCTGAACCCACCCTCAAGACGCCGGCACGATATGGTCGGCCGCGTAAACAGGTGGAAGAGGCTGTCACGCTGAGCCATGCCGCTCTCAGCGATCTCGCTAAACTCTAAGAAAAGACATTCGCCGCTGATGAATTCCAGGGTGGACAGCGATGGCCCGCGCTCTCCCTCAACGTTGCTCATGTATTGAAGCCTTCTCAGTTGAAAGGACTCCTGACTGATCTGTGTCACCACAACATTAGAAAGCTTCTCTCGCTGATAGAAAGATTCCGGCAGAGGATCCGTCAGAATTGTGATTCCAAGCAAAGCGGTACCCTGGAAGGCGGTGACGTCATCGGTGCCGTCAAGAATAAGACTGGCGCGTGTAAAGATACGGCCATCGAGATCGTCGCAGATTTTTGCGACGAGATTAGCTCTCTCTTGGTAGAACATCTTTTTATGTCCAGTAACGAGGTGAAGCTGTATTCCTGTAGGCTGAAAGTTAACCATGATCATGTTTTGTCGCTGGACAAACGGGCCGTCGTTGAGACTTACTTCAATTAGGTGAGCGGGGTGCTTGGCTCGGGCGGAAATCCTTACCAAGCTTCCACAGTCTCTCCTTTCCGCCACAACCGCAGCACCAACATAATGATTCTAACGGCAGGCGGCCCTTTGAGGGAGTTTCAGTATCTATCATCCTCTAACTATCGTGAAAGTCCGATATTGTGATGTCATTCTGAATATGTCCTTGAATACTTAGACAGCTCAGTAGATATCGCGCAGCTCCCTCCAAAAATCCAATGCCGCACGCACGACCTCCCAGTAGGATGATCATACGCACGGCACAGCAAGGCAAGAATCAGCGTGAAGAATGTCTCTACTTCGCAGACTTGTCAACCTGGAAGGAAGCATCCTGGGTCAGTCTGACGCCGAACTTAGTGTCAGGCTCCAGCGTGACGTTGTTCGACTTTGACGGATCTTTCCGAATCTCGCCATAGAGGAAGCCGAGCGCAGCTCCGATCAGTGTGTTCGAAAGCAGGTTTCCTTTGGTAAGAAGAGCAATGATCGCACCGCCACCGGCGCCATAGCCGACGTATTTGAGGTCGTCATTCTTTGCATCAGCCTTCGCGACCAATCTTCCATCCTCATTGGTCACACTCTTGGAGTCTAATCCGATCAGCGATCCGTGAATTTTGAACGTCTGACCGTTGGGCATCTTCACTCGATCAAAGGCTAGCCCAAGCACCCCTGGAGTGTCTCCGTCTTTTGCACGGGCAATGTTGACGTGCCCCTGCAGCACCGCTCCAGCGGGGAGGTACTGATAGTTGGAAGAATCGCCCGTATCGAGATCGGCCGTAAAGCGGTCTCCGACCTTCGAGTTGTTTGAGGTTAGACGTTCGTTGAGCTGAAATGGGATGACTGTCCCAGCTTCGATACGTCTGACGACGTAGTCAGCAAAGATGGGCGGATCGTTATTCATCCTTGAGGTCGTGATCTCGACCGTGCGGCTGGAAGCATTCCACTCAACACCCGCTCGCAGTGACTCGCTTAGGAAGCGAAGCGGCACAAGTGTCCGACCGCTCTTAATCACAGCGGGTGTATCTAGGCGCATATCCTCGCCGTTGACGTTGGCGATATACGAGTTGACTGTAAGAATGATATGATCCATGCCGCGATGCGCAACTACAGTGCGCTCATTCTCATTCCAGATTACACTGGCATTCATATGTTCGAAAACTCCGCGCACGGGCACCATCACACGACTGTTGATCATCAGCGGCTGAACACCGTAGAAATCTACTTGCTCCCCGTTGACGGTGGCTCTGATATCCTGTGCACACGCCATACTCGCAATTACGACCGTTGCAAGCGCTATGCCGGAGCGCATGTGTATGGCTAAGTTAGACTTGATCCTATTTTTCTGTTTATTGTTAATCATGGTAATCAAGCTTACTTGTTTACAAGCTACATAAAGGGTCGTTAATTGTCTTGTCAGTTCTTTAGCTGACAAGAAAGCGCGGACTTGAAATATGCTCGTAGCATCATCATATTAATAGTCATGTTATGGGCATTAGTATTGGTTCTCGTCACCATTTGGGCAATCGGTATCGCTACTGCTAACACGGCAGGTGGTCTCATCCATGTTTTGCTTGTGATTGTTGCTGTCTCCATCGTATTTAGCTTGTTGCGGGGCAGACGCACTCTATAGCATTCACCACGGGACCCTTGAATTCCCCAGAGGGCAAGCCAGGTGCAGACTGAATCTGTCATCCTGATTCAGCTGTGAGCGGTACCCAAACAGAGTTGAAAGTCGGGCGTGTGGCCTCTATGCGCGGAGAGTTGCGCCTTCCCTCCGACAAGTCGCTCACCCACCGTGCCTACATGTTTGCGGCGATGGCAAACAGTCCATCAGTGGTGCGCCGCCCCCTGCGTGGCGAGGACTGCGAGGCAACTCTGCGATGCTTGGAGCAGATGGGGCTGAAAGCAGAATGGCTGTCCGATCATGAAGTGCGCCTCATCCCTGCCCAGGAATGGACACAGCCGGCGGCACCCCTGGATTGCGGCAACAGCGGCACGACCATGCGCCTTCTCAGCGGCCAGGTCGCCAGCCGAAATCTCGATGTCACGATGATTGGCGATGCTTCCCTATCCCGCCGACCCATGAAGCGCATCGCCGAGCCGCTGCGACTGATGGGCGCGACGGTGGAAGGCGACACCCCTCCGCTTCATATCGTGGGCTCCGACCATCTTAAAGCCATCGACTATATCAGCCCCGTGGCTAGCGCGCAGATCAAATCGTGCACCCTGCTTGCTGGCTTGAGAGCCCAAGGCATGACCACGGTCACCGAACCCAGCAAGAGCCGCGACCACACCGAGCGGATGCTTCGCGCGATGGGCGTGACCGTGCTGGAAGATGGATTGAAGGTTTGTGTTCAGGGCGGGCAAACGCTGCACGGTCTGGACTTCACTGTCCCCTCCGATATCTCCAGCGCTGCATTCTTCATGGTCGCGGCTGCGATCATCCCTGAGTCGAATGTGAGGCTGTGGGATGTCGGGATTAACCCCACCCGAACCGGAATTCTCAGCGTTTTCGATCAAGCTCACATCCCCTACTTCGTCGAGAATGAGCGTGAAGAAGCGGGCGAGCCTGTGGGAGATATCGAAGTTCGTGCCGTTGATGTCGGACGTCCATTCGAGATTTCGGGAGACCTGGTTCCTCGCCTGATCGACGAAATTCCTGTCCTTGCCGTCTTGGCAACCCAACTGGATGGCGTATCGCGCATTCGCGATGCACGGGAGCTTCGCGTCAAAGAAAGCGACCGCCTTGAGCTTGTTGCCGCAACTCTCCGTGCTATGGGCGCAGAAGTCACCACTTACGACGATGGCATGGACATCTGCGGGCCAACCCCGCTGACCGGAACCCTCGTGGACGCTCAAGGCGACCATCGCATCGCGATGGCCTTCTCCATCGCTGGTCTCATCGCCGATGGCCCAACAACGATTCGTGGAGCAGAATCAATCGCCACCAGCTTCCCCACGTTTGAGAAAGACCTGTGGAGCCTTTGCCTGCTGTAGCCGGTGTGGCACAGGGGATAAACTGGATCACCCAAGCGGAGGACATTGGATTGAATCTGAAAATCACCATCGCTATCGACGGGCCTGCCGGTGCGGGCAAAAGCACCGTTGCCAAAGCCCTCTGCAAAGACCTGGGGATGCGCCTGCTGGATACCGGGGCGATGTACCGCTGTATCGCGCTGAAATCCCAGCGCCAGGGACTGACCGCCGACAATACTGCCGAAGCCACCGAAATTGCCAAGTCCACACGCATCGACTTTGAAGAAGGCGATCCTCAGCGCGTGGTCCTGGATGGCGAAGACGTGACCGACCAGATTCGCACGCTGGAGATCGGGCAGCTCGCCAGCGCACTCAGCACGTTTGGACCGTTGCGCGAAGAGCTGGTCAACCGGCAGCAAGAGATCATCGCCTCTGGGGGATACATCCTCGAAGGCCGCGATGTCACCACCGTCGTCGCACCCAATGCCGAAGTGAAGATCTTCCTCACCGCCAGCATCGAAGAGCGCGCGCGCCGACGATGGCTGGAGATGCAGGGGCGGGGCGATATGGACACCCGTTTGCAAGCGGTCGTAAAGGACGTGGTCGAGCGCGACCATCGGGACTACACAAGGCAGGAAAGCCCCCTCACTTTGGCCGAAGATGCCATCGTTCTTGAAAGTTTTGGACTGACCATTCCTGAGGTTGTGAACCGGATTCGCGAGATCGTCGCGACAAATTTTGAATAATTTTCACATTTGTGGCGTAAAACTGAATCACGGGGCGGCCGGCGGCACTCTTGTTGTGGAGAAGGGAGACTAAGCTGTGCGGCAATCAGCCATTCGGCCTTGGCAAAGACAGCACGCTTCCCTTTCTATGACAACAAAAGTCAACGACGAGGGAAACCATGAAACGAATACTCGCATTGATGGCGCTCTTCGCAGCGCTGATCATCGTCGGCTGCGGCGGTGGTGGAGGCGGTGGCAGCAGCAGCGGCTCCGGCTCTAATGTAGGCCTGTTCTTTACCGACGATATGAACTCCGGATACGACCATATCTGGATTAAAGTTGAAAAGGTTGAGCTTCTGTCCAACAGTGGCGCTGTAGCCGTCTTTGAAGACACGGCAGGCGCAGAGCTGGACGTTCGCGCCTTGAACGACAGCGGAACGAACAAATTCTTCTTCTGCAACCGCGACTCCATTCCCCAAGGAGCCTATACCGGCGTGCGCGTCACCATGGACGGTTCCGTTCGCGTGTTCCCAACGGGCAGCTCGACGGCAAACGTTCGCACCTTTTCCGGGCTTGACGGAAGCGGAAATAAAGTGCTGACCCACAACTTCTCCGTGGCGAAGACCTTTGGAATCGGTCTGACCTATCAGGTTATCGACTTCAAGCTTGACCAGTGGACAGAGAACGGAACGAACATCGATATCTCCGGCAACGGTCTGGACGACTTCCCTGCAACGAACCCCGCGTTCCAGAACCACGACAACCATCACGACGAAGATTACAAAGGCACGGTCAATGGATTGACAAGCAACAGCTTCCGCCTTACTCGACCGCACGGACAGCTTGAAGTGACCTTTGATTCGTCGACCACGATCTACAACGAAAGCGGATCGGCAAATCCGAGCTTGTCCAACGGCGACAAGGTTGAAGTGCGCGGCACATTCGACCCCACCACAGGAAAGCTGGTTGCCCAGACCATCAAGATCGACGATGAGAACGGCAATGATGATCCGCACGAAGCGAAAGGCCTTGCTTCCGATCTGAACGAAGCATCAGGAACCTTCACGCTCACCTTTACTGAAACCGACGACTTCCTGCCCAGCGGCACGACCACCACGGTCACGCTGGCAGAAGGCGCTCGACTCTTCTCACACGGTGGCATCGCTCTCACCAAGGCCGAGTTCTTCGCCGCACTGGATGCTTTGTCGCCCAGTCAGCGATTCGTCGAGGTGGAAGGTACCTACGACGGTACGAACTTCACCGCAACCAAGGCGAAGATCGAGGACGAAGACCACGAGAACGGCCAGGTCGAAGCCAAGGGCACGCCCGGCGGCATTGATTCCATCGCCGGAACCTTCAACATCACGCTCAGCGAGTGGGAAGGCTTCAGCGCCTCATCGGGCCAGGTCATTGGCGTGACCACGAACGGTTCGACGAAGTTCCGCGACGAGAACGGCACCATCGTGACCAAGACTCAGTTCTTTGCATCTCTGCCCAGCTTTAAGGTGAAAGTCGAAGGCTGGCTGAATGCAGGCGTCATTACTGCGAAGGAGGCTCGACTGCGAAGCTCCGGCGGCGGTGGAGGAGGCGGTGGCGGCAATGCGGAAGCCGAGGGTTCGGTCTCGAACATCAACTCGGTCTCGCAAAGCTTCAGTCTCAGCCTTACATCCTGGTCAGGGTTCAGCGGCGGCTTAGGTTCGCTGATTACCGTCAACACCAGCGGGGCAACCTATCGCAACGACGATGGCGAGTCGATGAGCTCAGCGCAGTTCTATGCGGCGCTTTCGAACGGCTCTAAGGTTGAGGTGGAAGGCCACTTCAGTCTGGGTGTGTTTACGGCGACGAAAGCAAAGCTCGACGATCATTAATCGATCCATCCGGATCGGCAACTGTCGCCCTCATGCTTCGGCATGAGGGCGACAGTCTTTGAGGTAAACAAGATTTAGCCCCACCGTAATCCCTGCAGAGCGCAACAGAGCCGCCTTTGATCCGTCCAAATAGGTGAACTTTCCTGTCAGGAGGATGAACCCATGATTTTCAAACTTGCGCTTGGGGCGCTGGCAGCCCAGCTCGCCGCATCGGCTTTGCACGCCCACGAAACACCCCTCAACATTCAGGGGCCGACCAAGAACGAAGTCACCATCTATAACCAAGGCTTTGCGCTGGTCAAAGAGCTTCGTTCGATGAACTTCAGCCAGGGTATTCAGAACGTCGCCGTCGAGGACGTCGCCCAGCTGATCGAAACGAATAGCGTCGGCATCCGATCCATCTCCAACCCCGGCTCATTCTCGGTGCTGGAGCAGAACTATCAGTACGACCTCATCAGCGTTCAGGCCATCTTGAACAAGGCCGTCGGCAAAAAGCTGAGATTCAACCGTGTCTTGCCCAACGGTCAGAAAGAAGTGATCGAGGGAACGCTCGTCAGCTCACCGACGGCGATCGTTGGCGGCGACGGGGGCGGATACACCTACAACGGCATGGTGATCCGCACCGACGACGGGCGCATTCTGCTCAATCCGAGCGGAGAGATCGAAGTCACGTCCATCCCCGAGGGCCTTATCAGCAAGCCCACCCTGCTATGGATGATCGACTCGGACAAGGCGGGCCAGCAGACCGTCGAGCTGAGCTATCTCACTCGCGGCATGAACTGGAACGCCGACTACGTGCTCACTCTGGACGGTGTAGGATTAGCGGACTTGAAGGGTTGGGTCACGCTCACCAACAACTCGGGAGCGACGTTCGAAAACGCGACTTTGAAGCTGCTTGCCGGAGAAGTCAATCGGCCCCCTGCGGCCAATTCAGGATTCGGCGGCGGTCGTGGCGCAGCGGAAATGAAATCCCGCGATGCTGGATTCCAAGAGGAATCGCTTTTCGAATACCACCTGTACACGCTTCAGCGTCCCGCAACCGTCCGCAACCGCGAAAGCAAGCAGCTCTCGCTTTTGGAAGGCACCGGAGTCAAGGTCACCAAGAAGCTGATCATCGATGCGATGATGAATTACGGCATGTACTATCCGGGGGAGGGCGAGATCGGCACCGGCGATCTGCGCCCGCAGGTTCGGCTGGAGTTCGTCAACAGCAAGGATAACAAGCTGGGCATGCCGCTGCCTGCGGGCAACGTAAAGGTCTATCAGCGCGACAAGTCAGGCTCCGTGCAGATGCTCGGCGAAGACCGCATCCAGCACACGCCCCGCGATGAAACGCTGTCGCTGGTTGTCGGACGATCCTTCGATATCACCTCCGCCCGCAAGCGAACGAACTTCCGACGCATCAGCTCAAACTCGGTCGAAGAGACCTTCGAGATCGAGGTTCGCAACCGCAAGGAAGTCCCCGAGACGGTCTTTGTCCTTGAGCGACGCTGGGGCGACTGGAAGATCCTGAACGAAAGCATGAAGAGCGAAAAGATGGATGCTCACACCAGCCAGTACACCGTCAATCTCAAGGCTGGAGAGGTGGTGAAGATCACCTACACCGTCCGGACGACTTGGTAGGCAAGGAGGCGTGAGGGGTTGTAAGGAGTAAGGATTGTAAGGAGTACGGCCCCATTCGTTCCACGGCCCGATGGTCCAAGAATCCTTGACCAGCCTTACAACCCTTACGATCTTTACTATCCTTACCCTTTGTCGCCGTCCGTCCCGAAGGGTCCCTGCGCGCACCCCCCTCCTACGCGCCATAATCAATTGAAAAGCCAAGGAGATTTATGCCGGTTTTTCGCGAAGGACTCTCATTTGACGACGTTCTCCTCGTTCCCCAAAGAAGCGAGGTTCTCCCCACTGAGGTCGACCTTTCGACCGAACTTCTCCCCGGAATCAACCTGAAGGTACCGATTGTGTCCGCGCCGATGGACACCGTGACCGACGCGCGCCTCGCCATTGCGATTGCCCGAGAAGGCGGCGTGGGTGTGATCCACCGAAACATGACCATCGAGGAGCAGGCCGAGGCGGTTGACCGCGTCAAGCGCTCAGAGCATGGCGTCATTTGGGACCCGATCAAGCTTGAGCCCGAAAAGACCATTCAGGAAGCGGTGAACCTGATGGAGCGCTTCCATATCAGCGGCGTTCCCATCGTCAACAGCGAAGGCAAGCTTGTCGGCATCCTAACCAACCGCGACATCCGATTCGAAACCGATTTCACCAAAGCGATCAGCGACCGCATGACCAGCTCGGATCTGGTCACTGCACCGGTAGGCACAGACCTTGAGATCGCCGAGCAGATGCTGGCGGAGCACCGCATCGAAAAGCTCCCCATCGTCGACGAGAACTACAAGCTGCAGGGCCTTATCACCATCAAAGACATCCTGAAGGTGAAGCAACACCCGAACTCCACGAAGGACGCCAAAGGGCGACTCGTCGTTGGGGCTGCCATCGGCTCGCTGGTTCAGTCTTATGAGCGCGCCAAAGCATTGATGGACGCAGGCGTGGACTTCGTCGTTATCGACGCAGCGCACGGGCACAGCAAAGGCGTGATGAACTGTCTGAAGATGCTGAAAGAAAAGCTGCCTGATCTGAAGGTGATTGCCGGAAACGCTGCCACCAAGGAAGGCGTGCGCGATCTTCACGCCTTGGGAGCCGACGGCCTCCGACTCGGCATCGGCGCTGGCTCTATCTGTACAACCCGTGTTGTGGCAGGCGTCGGCGTTCCGCAGTTTACGGCGGTCCTCGACTGTTGTGAAGAAGCCCTCAAGCTGGGCATCCCCACCATCGCCGACGGCGGTATTCGCACCTCCGGCGATATCGTAAAGTGCCTTGCCGCTGGCGCGAACAGCGTCATGATGGGCAACATGTTCGCCGGCTGCGAAGAGAGCCCAGGCGAGATTGAGATTTACCGAAACCGCGCCTACAAGGTTTACCGCGGCATGGGCAGCATCGGGGCGATGCGGCTTGGTTCTTCTGACCGCTATATGCAGCTGAAAGCCAAAGGCGCTGCCATCGTGCCGGAAGGCGTCGAAGGCCGCGTACCGTTCAAAGGCCAGCTCAACGATACGATGGTCCAGCTCATCGGCGGACTACGGTCGGGCATGGGCTACGTCGGCGCAGGCAACCTTGCCGAGCTTCGGGAGAATGCTGAGTTCATCAAGATCACTGGCGCAGGATTGCGGGAAAGCCATCCGCACGATGTTTGGATCACGAAGGAGCCACCGAACTATTCGAGCCCCTTCGGCACCGGCGACGCTGAGTAGGTTTGGGAACCGTTTTCAGGTTGTTGACAAGTAGTCGGCAAGTGGCTAATGTGCCAACGTTGTCCTTATAATAAGCTGTGCTCTACGACGGTGAGCAGACAGTCGTCTCCAGCGAACAGGACATAGCCCAGCTAAGGCATTGCATCAGGCTGGCGAAAGCTCAGCGCATCGCAGCTTGGCTCTGGGCGGTCCACCTTGCGGTCACCCTCATTTTCGGAGGAGCGGGCTTTTTGACGTCAAATTGGAACCTCGGTATGTCCTGCATGTGGATGGTTGTCTTCAGCGGCTTGATGCTGGGAATCGCAGGCATTCGGTTGGCGGTGATCAGTCAGCCAGCTTGGGGCTGGTGGGCACTGATGATTGCGGGATTTACCCTAACCCAATGCTTCATCTTCACTACTCTGGCGTTGCTGCTGACTGTGTGGCTCGTACTGTGGGATGCCCGGAAAACACTGATTGAAGCCGGTTTTCCTCTGAAAGGTATCGCCGCAAAATCCAGCGCAATCCGCCAAGCTTCGAACATTCTCAGCGGCTTTCCAAATGGGCTGGCTTCCGCTTGAGAACGCTCTATTTGCGACCTTCCCTACGCCATAATCTATCCACATGTCGGAACTTCAGCTTCGAGCGGCGATCTGTGAGGTGGGCAGACGACTGTGGCAAAAAGGGCTCGTCGGTGCTACCGAGGGCAACATCAGCGTACGTCTCAGCTCCCGCCAGCTTCTTTGCACTCCCAGCGGATTCAGCAAGGGCCACATGCGCCCCGACGATCTGATCGTGATCGACTATAAAGGAAACCCCGTCAAAGAGGGTGACTCCGATCCCAGCAGCGAGATCAAGCTTCATCTGCGCATGTATGAAAAGCGAAAGGACTGCATGGCGGTCGTCCATGCGCATCCTCCCATCGCCACAGGATTTGCCTTAGCCGGAGAAACCATCCCCGACAACCTTCTGCCCGAAGCCGCCGTCGTACTGGGCAGCGTAGCTACCGTTCCGTTTGCCTACCCCGGAACCAACGAAGTGCCCGATGCCATCGAGCCGCTGCTCGAAGATCACAAGACCTTTCTGATGAGCCACCACGGAGCCGTCGTCATGGGCAAAGACGTTTGGGACGCGTACTATCGCATGGAAACCCTGGAACGGATCGCCAATATCATCATGGTCGCAAACATGGTCGGCGGGGCGCGATCTATGCCGGAGTATGCGTTCCAGAAACTGCTCACCGATTCGCTGAACGGTCAGCTGTGATGGATGCCTGGTTCCCTCACCAATGGATGAGAGAACCAGACATTTCTTAGACAGGAACGACTTTCACGTCGCTGGGCGTCATCCCGCTGGGCGAGACCACGATCGTCGAACCCTTGGCCTGCGAGACGGCGTGGATCCACCGCAGCTGAAGCAGATTTGGGTTTGCTTCCATCATCTTCGCCGCGTTGGCTAAGCTGCGCAAGGCCGCTGTTTCGCCGCGTGCGCGCTCCAGAGCCGCCTGAGCTTCCTTCTGTGCGACAAGCATCTGCCCATAGGCTCGCTTGATCTCGCCAGAAATATTCAGATCGCGAACGGCAACGCTAGTGATTTCAATTCCAGCAGACTTCGTCCGTCCCACCATCTTCTCCAGCATAGGCGCATCCAGAGAAGCCCGGTTCGCCATCAAGTCTTCAACCGTCAAGGGTCCGAAGACCTCTCTCAGAACTTCCTGCAGCTGTGCATACAAAAGACTGTAAGGCTCGCTGAAGCATCGGAAAAATGTAGCGACGTCGGTGATGCGAAATTCAGCACGGGCGCTCGCCCGGACGGAAATACCGTCGGCACACATCAGTTCCTGGCCATTCAGCGACACAGCCTGTATGCGCATGTCATACGGCGTAGCCTGCCAGTGCTTTCCCCATCGAATGTGCTTGCCGGGTTTCAAGACCTCGACCAGCTTTCCTTCGTGGAAAAGCAACGCTTCCTGATGTTCCATGACGATGATCGTCTTCTTGCCAAACATTTTCATTCACCTACTTCATCTTGTTTCTTTGATTTTGCCCGGGTGCCACGCCGTCAGGGGTCTTGACGGAAGTCTTAGCTTGCAAGGTCTCGACCGCCTTAAAGCGACGGCGCGACAGTCCGGTTTTGTTAGTCGTGTTTAACAGACACGTCCAGCGGTCAAACTGCGAACAGGAACGAGCTACGCTGCATCCCGCGCTACCAAACCAGCTGGGGCGGAGATATTAGCACGGCATGTTCGGAAAGCTGTAGGGCTTATGGGAAGAGAGTTGATCATCAAAGGATTCATGACTCATCAAGGCATGGGCAAGTTATGGGTAAGGGCGTCTTGGGTCAAAGTTCCAGCGCACTCAGCTTCAATCCGGCAAAATAGGACGCTATGAAATTTCAGGTACCCAAAGGAACGAAAGATGTTTTGCCGACCCAGTCGTATCGGTGGCATCATCTTGAGGGTGCCTTCCGAGAGGTCTGCCGACTCTATGGCTACCGCGAAATCCGCACACCCATCTTTGAGGAGACCGAGCTCTTCGTGCGCTCTTCGGGCGACACCAGCGAAGTCGTCACCAAACAGATGTACGACTTCATGGACAAGGGTGGACGACACATCGCGCTCAAGCCCGAAAGCACAGCCCCCGCCATGCGGTCGCTGATCGAGAACAGCCTCTGCCCAACCGGAGCCGTGGAGCGGATGTACTACATCGCCGCCCACTACCGCTACGAGCAGCCTCAAAAGGGCCGCCTGCGCGAACACCACCAGTGCGGATTGGAGCTAGTCGGCAGCCCTTCGCCCGCTGCCGATGCTGAAGCGATCGAAGTGGGGATGCGGTTCTTGGAGCGTCTTGGGCTGGATGATCTGACGGTTTCGCTCAACTCGATTGGTCGAGAAGCTTGCCGCACAGCCTATGCCGAAGCCATTCTGGGAACGGCGAAGGAGTACCTTGCCGCTCAGTCGCCTGAGGTCCAGGAGCGCGGACGCAAGAATCCGCTTCGCATGCTGGACTGGAAAGACCCGGATGCTCAGGAAGCGCTTAAAAACGCGCCCTCGATCTTGGACTATCTGGAACCAGAGTCGAAAGAGCGGCTGGATGAGCTTCAGCGCCTGCTGAAGCGTGCGGGCATCCGCTATCATCTTGACCCCAAGATTGTGCGCGGGCTGGACTACTACACCGAAACGGTCTTTGAGATTATCACGGACAAGCTGGGTGCGCAAAGCACACTCTTGGCTGGCGGGCGGTATGACAATCTGGTCAAGCAGCTGGGCGGTCCCGATCTTCCCAGCGTGGGATTTGGTTCAGGCATCGAGCGGCTCCTTCTCCTGCTGGAAACGCTTGACAAGAACTGGGATGAACCGCGACCGGATGCGTTCTTGGTTTCGGTCACGCCTGAAATGCGCGATCATGTGTTCGCCATGGCAGCTCAGCTTCGCGACAAAGGCTTGTCGTGTGGGCTCGATCTGGACGGCCGAAGCATGAAGTCTCAGCTCAAGATGGCTGATCGCAGCAGAGCGCGGTTTGCGATCCTGGTAGGACCCGACGAATGGGCGAAAGGTGCGGTCTCTCTGCGAAACTTGGACACAAGCGAACAGTTTGAGGTCGCAATGGGTGAACTCGGCGCCCAATTTCGGGTACTAACATAGTATGCGGCGGTGGACGGCGGTCTTTTTCACTTGTCTAACCGCCTTAGCCGCCGCACAAACCCCCGACGTCTTCGTCAAGTTCGACGCCCGCCTGAACTATCGCACCGTTCCCAATGGGCAGTCCACTCTGCGCTGGTATGACAGTCTGGGCAACTTGAGCACCGTTGCCCTCACCTTCACTTTGGAGCCCGGGTTCACCGTGCTTTTCTCCGAGCGTTTGCAGCGTCTGCCCGGCAGCGGCGATCCTGAAATGCTCGATGAGTACTACATTGAAGATCCCGGCTATTGGAGATTCGGCAAGCAGTACCTTCCCTTCGGACAGCAGAGGCTGATCCGGGAATCCGTTTCTGCCGCACGTATCGACACCACTCTTGGCAATGAGGCGTTTCCGCTTGCCTTGGCTTGGTGCGATGCCAAAGGCGGACGTCAGCGCGGACTGGTCGGACGGCTTGGAACCCGAGTCGGTGTGAGCTTTGCGTTCGGAGAGCACTTTGGGATCTCCCAGACCACGCTCGCCCTGTTTCGTCCGTATGAAGAAGCGCTGGGTAAAGGTTACGGATATCGCCAGGTGTTTGGTCTGGATGCGGCTCGAAAGATAGGTCTGTTCGATGCAAAGGCCGAATTCGTCGCTTTCCGTGACGGTCACAAGTCTGCAACTTCCAACAAGGATGTTTCGGACCTTGAGCTGAGCTACGATCCTTCAAAAACGAGGGGGATCACGTTTGGCTGGACACGGGACTGGACCGAGTATGTGAACGTTTTTCGGGCCCAGGGAAGATTCTTGGTTGCAACGAACGCCTGGGTGGAGCCGTTAGTCCGACTAAAGGGCGGCAAAGTCTTGGACTTTGGCGTGGCCATGCACGTCCGGTTTTAATGATGATTCCTCTTGTTGACGCGGCTGTCCGTTCACTCTCCCCCACTCTTGGGCTTATCGAATGGGCGATAGGGGCAATCGTGGTCATGATTGGGGTTGCCTTCTACATGAGCATCAAAAAAGCGTCGGCTGCCAAGCCTATTGCTGTGTTGGACCGCGTTAGCAACCATAATCGCGCACGCATCGCGCCGATCAAGCGAATCTATGACGAGATTTCTGAGGTCGTGGGTCGCAATCCTGATTCTGCCTCCATCAAAGTGATTGGCACGGAAACGCTTCAGGAAGCAAGTTCCATCATCGACCAAGCCGTGAAGATGCTCGCCCAGCGCGACACTATTCTTAAATCGGGAGCCTTGCAAGCAGACGTTGAGACGGGGATGCAGGAGAAGGCGCAACAGGCGATGGATAAGATCGACGCCGGCCTCAAGGAAGCAGAAGCCGCGCTCGAACTTCTGAAGAATCGCCTTCAGATGGTGGCTTTGGGTTCAGACGGGCCCAGCGACTATGACCAAGAGTTTCGGGAGTCCATAATGAGACTGCGGAGCCTTTCTATCAGCTTGGACGAGGCCCAAGAATTGGAAAAGGACACAGGGGCATGAGCGAGTTTAATCGAGCAGTCAATATCGGGCGGGCGTTTATCGGACGCGAGTGGGATCGCATCAAGGGCATGGAGCGCGAAATGGCTGAACGCGAGCTGGTAGATGTATATAGCTATCAGCCAAAAACTGAAACTTATGAGCCTCCACGTCCAGAAGACAACCTCACCCCAGCGCAACAGGAAGAGCGCGCCAAGGTGCGCGACCGCACCGCTCGAAAGCTCTTGGGAGTGGTCGAAGGAGCCACGTTTGAGGAGATTAAGCGGGAGTTTGATCGACTCTGCAAGCGTAGCGACCCCGCCAACTTTCCCGAAAACTCCGAGGAACAGAAGCAAGCCTCCGAAATCAACCGCAAGGTGTACTGGGCTTATCAAGTTTTGACAGAAAACTTAGACGTAACTGAGAAGCGATTCAAGAGCCTGGAATTGTAAAGGTTTTTACAGATTCCTTACACTTTGTTTCCAGAGCGATCAATCGAAGCTCACGATGGTGACGCCTTGTCCGCCTTCGGCGGGCTCTCCATCTCGATACGATGTGACTTCCTTTCGCTTCTTCAAGACAGCATGCGTGATCTTCCTCAGCACCCCTTCCCCTTTGCCATGCACGATCCGAATCTTTGAAATGCCGGCAAGAACGGCTTCATCGATGAAGAGTTGGAGTTCGTGCTCGGCTTCTTCGGCACGCAGAGCGCGAAGATGAATCTCGGTGGCTATATTGACCGCCTTCTCCAGCGACACGTTCTGTCTCACCTTCCGTGTGATTTTGGGCGGTTCTTGCTTGCTATGCAGGCTGAGCTTGGAAAGAGGGAGACTCATCTTGAGCGCACCCATCTGAACTTGGACAGAGCCATTTTTGGGGTCACCGATAACGGTGCCAATCTGCGTGAAACCCTCTGCCCGAACCTGGCTCCCTTTGACAATCTCACCCTGCGGAGAGTCAGACGTTGAGGTTTCGGGACGAACTTCCTCAGCTAAGGATTGTCCTGTTTCCTGAAGATCTTTCAGTCGAGTCCGTGCGCGGTCAATAGACTTCTGCGAGACACCCTCGGCTTTCAGCTGCTCAAAGATATCCGCGGCCTCCAGGCGCAATTCTCTTAAAGTGGATTCAATGGAGTCCGTCGCGCGGCGATTCGCCTGCCGCCGTATCTCCTCAGCTTCGGCAAGCTTCTGTCGGGCAGCCTCTTCAGCCTTGCGCAATTCCGTCGCTCGGCGGTCCGCTTCGCTCTGGGCTTGCCGTGCTTGACGCTGGGCCTGCTCCAGCTTCTCCAGCATCAGCGTCACATCCTGAGTTTCCGAGGTCAGAGACTCGCGCGCCTGATCGACCGTTTCCTTAGGAATCCCGTACCGCTCGGCGATCTTGAGAGCATGGCTTGCACCCGGGGCGCCCATGATAAGGCGATAGGTCGGGGCCAGAGACTTGGCATCAAACTCCATCGCAGCGTTCTGAAATCCAGCCGTGTTATAGGCAAAAGCCTTGAGCTCTCCGTAGTGCGTGCTGGCAACGATCAAAGCACCCTTCTTTCGCATCTCCAGGAGAATGCTCTTGGCGAGGGCCGCCCCCTCCGTCGGGTCGGTGCCCGCGCCGATTTCATCGAGCAAGACCAGTGAACCGGGCTTCATATCCCGCAACGCCGTCGAAATGTTCTTGATGTGTCCGCTAAAGGTGGACAGTGACTGCTGAATGCTCTGCTCGTCCCCAATATCCGCCCAAACCTGGCTGAATACGCCAAGGCGAACCTCGGTAGCTGGAAGCATCAGCCCAGACTGCGCCATCAGCACGAACAGTCCAACCGTCTTGATCGCTACCGTCTTGCCACCCGTGTTCGGGCCTGTAATCAACAGCCCAGGATGATCTCCGCCCACGCTGATCGTCACGGGAACAACCTTCGTGGGATCAAGCATGGGATGTCGACCGGAGTAAACCTCGGCACCTGGCTCTGCAAGCGGCTTCGGAATCACACCGCGCATCTGCCTTCCCAGGCGAGACTTTGCGAGAGCAAAATCAAGCTGAGCGGCCTGATCAATCCCCGCGACAGCCTGGGTCATGGTGGTGCCAACCTTCGCCGAAAGCGCGGCAAGGATGCGCGCAATCTCTGTGCGTTCTGCGGCCTCCAACTCGCGAAGCTGGTTGCTCAGTTGGAGGACATCGTCCGGCTCGACATAGACGGTCTGTCCGGAGCCGCTCGTGTCGTGAACAATGCCTTTGATCTTGCCCCGATTCTCAGCCTTGAGGGGAAGCACATAGCGACCATCGCGAACGGTATAAAGCGGATCGGAAAGCAACTCGCGGGTTCGCCCAGAAACGTAGCTCTGAATCTTCTCGACAATGCGGCTGTTCATCCCCGCTTTGCGCCTTCGAATCGTATCCAGCGTGTCGCTCGCTGAGTTCAAGACCTCGCCATCGGCTTCAATCGCACCGAAGACGTCGCGCTCCACCGTCTGTGCTTCGGGCAGGTTTTCCGCGAACTTCCAAAGCCGGGGCATGGATTCTGACCGAGGCTTAAGAAACGCCTTGATCTGGCGCATCGCACTCAGCGATTCAGCGCATTGGTAAAGCTCGACCGCACCCAGCGTGCCGCCCTTGGCGGCCTTCACGAACTCCCGCTTCAAGTCGCGAATGCCTGCCAATGATGGCGGAGTATCGTCGGAGATGAGATCGAAACCCTCAGCCGTCAGCTCAAGCTGCTCCCAAACTTCAGAAGCCTTAAAGCTGGGCTGAAGCAGACGCGCGAACTCGGCGGCAAGCGGCGTCTGGCACTGTTGTGCCAGCTGCTCCAAAATTGCGCCGTATTCAAGCACCTTGAGGGCGTGCATCGTCAGGTGCATTTTGGCAGGCTCCCTTGCATCAAATTGGGACTGCGTTCGTCGTGCTGGACAAACCTGCTCTATCGAAATGAGCCAAGATGGAAATATGATTGCCAGCCTTATCGCCGCGATGGCATTGAACAGCGCTCCAATGGCGCATGACGTCATCGACCTTAACCCGCTTAACGATGCCTGGATCTACGCGCATGCGGGCGATCCGCAGACTGACGAATTCCTGCGGGTTTGGGGACAGGAAGATGCCGCTGTACCCGCCGATCCTAACGATCGAGACAACTTCTCGTACAGCTACCTCAGTTTCGACCTTGAGCGATGCCCTACCGACAAGAAGCTCGAAGCGGCTGAACTGATTCTAACCCACGTCGCGGACCCTGGATTCAAGCTCGACGACACCAAAAAAGCCCCTGTTCAAGTACGCCCGCTCGTCGGAACGTTCACAGAGAAAGGCTGGAACTACGACCTCGGTGCCAAGGTCTACCCTGCACCCAAGAAGGAAGATGTATTTGGCGAAGGCTCCCCGGCTGAAATCCCCCAGGGACAGCCATTCGAAGTCAGCATCAACCTTTTGAAGGGACCAAATAGCTTCAAGGTCTATCTCGGTAAGGCGATTGAGGGCAAGGAGAAGACGCTGTTCCTCTCGATCACCTCCAAGATCGACCCTTCCCAGATCGGACGAGCGGGCATTTACAAATTCTTCTCGAAGGATCATAAGGAAAACGCAAAGCGACGCCCTCTCCTTCGACTCACTTTTGATGACGGGTCCGTGCAGAACGCCCTTCCCACACGTCTGAAGTAAATGTAAAGATTCAGTCGTGCGAGTCTCTGGGGCGCAATTATTGCGCGTAAGATACTCACAGGTGGTTTATGAGCTTTAGAACTTCGAACCCTACGCTAAAAGAGGATACATTCGATCGCATCGGCACAGTTGACGATGTCAACCAGCCCGCGATGACACTGAATGGAGTCGCGGGCAAAACCGGCATCCTGCTTGCAATCTTGGTTGCCTGCGGCTACCTCGGCTGGCTCAACCCGCAATATGCGTTTGTAATCGTCGCGGTTATCGCCTCGCTGGCAATCGGTATCACGCTTGCGTTCAAGCCGCAATGGGCGCCATTCCTTGCACCGCTATATTCCGTCGCCATGGGCTTTGGTGTGGGCACCATTTCAAAGGTCTATGCGATTCAGATGGCGAAGAGCGCCTATGGAAACGCTGTTCCGCTTGCGATTCTGGGCACGATGGCAACGCTGGGAATCATGCTCTTCCTCTATTCCACGCGTGTGATCAAGGTCGGCCAAACCTTCATCATGGTGGTCACAGGGGCAACCCTTGCAGTTGCTGCAACCTATCTGCTGACGTGGATCATCCCCGGCATGTCTAATCTGGTGATTTTCCAAAGTGGAGCCATTGGGATTGGATTCAGTGTTTTCGTCATCATCTTGGCCGCACTGAATTTTGCTCTGGACTTCAATCTGATTGAGACTGGCGTGAAGAACCGCGCTCCGAAGTATATGGAGTGGTACTGCGGCTTTGCCTTGCTGGTCACTATGGTCTGGCTTTACCTGGAGATTCTCCGACTGCTGTCGAAGCTATCCCGACGCTAAGAAGGACTTTCAGAATGCAAAGAGCCCTGGCTCAACGCCAGGGCTCTTTGTTTTTTGAACTGTTGCGCGGTGCAACATTCTTGTCGCAACCACCTTGCAGACTGTTGCGTTTTGCAACCCATCTCGCCTGCATGGGACACAGCTTGTTGCGTTTTGCAACGATCTACAGCAAAACGTCTAAGATCGCAAACACCAGCAACCCCAGCGAGACGAAACCATTGAAGGTGAAGAACGCCAGATTGACCTTGCTGAGATCGTTCGGCTTAACCAAGCTCTGCTCATAAATCAGCAACCCTGCGGCACCGGCAACCCCGATAAACCACCACATGCTTCGCCCCGTCAGCAAACCTCCCGAAACCAGCGCCGACACAGCGAGAAAGTGACAGCAACGACTGACAAAGAGGGCCTTCGACTTGCCCAGAGTTTGAGGGAGCGAACGAAGGTGATTCTCTCGGTCGAAGTCCTCATCCTGCAGCGAATAGATGATGTCGAACCCGGCTGTCCAAAACGTCACGGCTGCGGTAATCGCCACGATGGGCCATGTGAGCTTCCCGGTGGTGGCAATCCAGGCGGCGGCGGGCGCGATGCCTAAACTTAGGCCAAGCACGAAGTGACACAGCGGCGTAAAGCGCTTGGTCAGGCTATAGAACAGCGTGACGCCCAGTGCGACTGGACTGAGCATCAGCGCCACCGGATTGAGCAGCCACGCGGCAAGCACAAAGATTAGGCACGAGGCGATGAAGTAGAGGTTTGCCTGACGCAGCTGAAGAAGCCCCGCTGGCAAAGCCCGCATCTTAGTGCGAGGATTGACGGCGTCAATCTCCCGATCCGCAATGCGGTTGAATGCCATCGCCGCGCTGCGGCAAGAAACCATCGCGACGACGATCAGCCCAAAGGTTCGCCAGCCTGGCCAGGCAGATTCCGAAATCGAGAGTGAGCCCCACATCATGCCGATCATCGCAAACGGAAGCGCAAAGACGGAGTGCTCGATCTTGATCATTTCCAGATAGATGCGAAGCGCGTGAAAGCCGCGGGCGGCAGTGGCCATGCCGAGAGTTTACTTGCTTGTGCCTGTCCGTGCAAAAGGCTGAAGATTCATCTGCAAGCATTCATTGATTCTTGATCTCAAAGCATGCACCCTGCTCTTTGCGGAGGTCCATCAACAACTCTCGGATACCATTCGAAAACCCAGTCGTGGTGTAGAAGCCTCCAGAACACTCGCGTTTGGTGAATATCTCAATGCTACTGTCGGACGGAGTCCAGGCCACAAGGCTGTCAATCACCATCATCGGAGTAGTCCAAACTGCTTTCTTAGCAGAGTCGGTTAAGACAAACACGCGGGTTCTATCATTGGCGATCCGCACCCACTTTTCGATACTGCTAGGATATTCCGCCAGCAGTATTCTTGTTGCCTTGCCGCGATTTGACCTAAGCCGAATCGCATTTAAAACCTCAGGGTCGTTGATGTCGGCAACAACATAGACAATCTCGCTGCCATTCTCCTGCAGATTCCTCAGTATGGACTGCTTGAGGGTCCCGCCTGTGGGCGATACAGTGTCAGCGGAACAAAGTGCCGACGATATTAGCAACAGAAGGAGGGCGCCCAGATACTTGTCCATATGCTTCTGACGAAGACACAGTTCATGAAGTTCTTAGAATGCTGGGGGCAGAAGCAGGTGGGGATACCGCATCGGATCGCTGCAAAGCTCATCGACGATAGGAGACTTATAGACCCGGAATCCAATCTGCATCAGATCCTGCTCGTCGTCGATGGGGCGGATAAAGGTCCGGTCGGCATAGATGCTTCCGGTACTTCTCAAGGCTCTGCCCACACTCGCTGAGGTCGCTTCCCGAATGTCCCGCAATGCTTCTTCAAACCGCTTATACCGACCTGGAGCTAGCGATCCGGCACGCATGAGCAGATGGATCTTCTCAGGAAGGACACAGCCGATCATGATCAGGATTGACCGTTCATGCTCGTGGAGCACGGTCTTGGCGACTTCATAAAGCCCAGGCGTCGGAAGAGAGTCCTTGAAATTGAGCGTCACCAGATTCGCCCTGCCCCAATCCGAGCGGGCGTACAGCTTCCTCAGTCTCGCAGAGACCTCGCGTGGCAGTTCGCTATGGAAGTGTGGTGCGGCAGACATTCTCATCCGGCAGGCAATGCCTGCATTGGAATTATCGGAGGGATGTCGGTACGAAATCACGCTCAAATAGATGTAAAAAATGCTGCGATTTACGCGAAACCTACACACTGCACCATCAAAAGCAAGGAAGCCCGCCGCATCGTTCGATGCGGCGGGCTTCCTTGAGAGATTTGTCGCCTATCGCGCGGCGGCAAGCGCTTCGTGATGCTCATAGTGCTCGCTAGCGGCCTGTGTGAGCGTCGTGAAGTGCGCACCCTTGGAACGGAAGTAGGAGATAGCCTTCCGCAGATCCTCAACAGAGTCCTGATAATCTCGCATTCCAAGGCAGATAACCTCGCGGTCCATGTTCGCATCGAACAGCGCCTTGAGGGAATCAAATCCATTGTCCAGGTATCCGTGAACGCCGTCATGGGTGGCGATCGGAACGTGGAGGATGCGGTTGCTGCCTTCCTTTTTCAGGTCGTCTGCGGAGCTGTGATACGGCTCGTGCGGAGCGTCGGCCCAATCGACGAACATCTTATAGTTCGCATCAGGAACGATGCTGGAATCGACGATGATCCCGACATCCTCGAGATACTTGACGTCCGACGGCATCAGAGCAAAGCATCCTGCGCGGAAGCTGGTGACCTTGATGCGGTGGGACTTGAGCGTGTCCTTGGCGACGCGGATAATATTGCCGCGCTCTTTCTCGTCTTCGACATAGCCCCGATCGTCCTCGAAATTGACCTTCATTCCGATCTCGTGCCAGTTCGGAATCTTATGAATGAATTCGTGATAATAGAGGTCTGTATTCGCGCTGGGATCTTTCAGCGACACGTGGATGAGCCACGATGCGGGAACGAATGCCTCTTCGAGGACGTCGATGTACTCTTTGGCGAAACACCTGTCGTGGTGTGCACCCTCACAATCAATCGTGAGAACGACATTTGGCATAGTTTAGTTATCTCCTGACATGACGCGGACGGCGTCGTGGGTCGCGATGAGCGTGTACCTTTTGCCCAGTACCGTGAAGTTTTTCAAGGTTACCTTGTTCCATCCCTTAGGAAGATTGGGCTTCACCGAGAGCCACCGACCGTCCTTGAGCTGGACAGACCATGCGGCTCCTGGCTGCTGTTTTAAGTCTATACGAAATCCGAGGAATCCGTACACCACCGACTGTAAACATCCACCCGCTCCTGTCAAAAAATACGTCTCTTCCTTCCTACGCTTCTCGCTGAACAGCATGAGCGGATGGTTTGTGAAATCCTTCCAACTCTTTCGCCACGCGTCATAAGCTTTTTCGGTTCGCCCGAGTCTGGCCCATACCAGTGCATTTACCGAATCTGTCATAGCCGGGCCGTTGGCGATGGCTTTGTCGGCAAAGCGATCCATCATCTTTTCGGCCTGAGCCTCCACCTTGGCGTCTTGGAGCGGATAGATGGCAAGAATGCCCGCAGCCTGCTTATAGCCTTTCAGACGGTCGCCAGTGTAATTGAGGAAACTCTCCGAATCATACGGTCGGAAGAAGTCGGTCCTTACATCGAGGCCTTTATCCAGCCCATACGTTTTCAAGTTCCATTCAGCGATACAGTTGGTATAGAGATCGTCATTTCCCCAGAAGCTCTCGTCGGGGCTGACCACGTCTTTGAGGGTTCGCGCAATCCAGACTTCCCCGTCCTTCTTCAAGGGTGCCCGCCAGTTATAAAAGCGCGATGCCCCAACACCAATGATGCTCACTGCCTGAGAATCCGCCAGCCCCAGGGCTGCCGCATGATCAAGCCCGAACATCACCGTTCCCGTGATGTGATGCTGCTGCTTTGTCTCAGTGGGGGATACCTCCAGCCCGCTCACGCTCGACTCCCATGGAAACTGAACCGCGTCGATCTTGGCAATGCTCGCCGGATCTGGCTTGTCCTTTGCCCATGATCGCGCCGCGTGGAAGTTTCGAGAGGCAGACTGCGCCGTTCGCAAACGGTAGTCGGTGATTGATTTAGCGCGTGCGGGGTCAATCAGAGCAAGCGCTGGAAACATCCAGACATCGGCATCCCAGAAGACATGTCCGTTATAGGTTTGATTCGTGAGACCAAAAGGCCCCGGGGCCATCACAGATTCAGGGTGGATTCCAGTCCGCAGATAGTAAAGCATCGAGCGAACAGCCTGCTGATCCTCTGCAGGACCGTCAATCTCGATATCGGTTTTCCAAAACTGTTGCTGATAGTAGTCTGCGGCAACCTTTTGAACCACGCTGAAACTGTCGAACTTGGGCGGATTGTAGACTCCAGCCGCAACCTCGACATCCACCATCATCATCTTTTCGAGGATCCGGGTGCCGATTCGGCTCTGCCCAAATGAAACAACCCGCTCGAAAGAAAGAGTCTTTGCAGTCTCCCCTGACCAGTGCGGTCCGATCTGAACAGTGCTCCAGCTCGATTTCCCTCCGTCATTGGTGAGTCTCCAAGATATACGTCCGCGAACTTCATCGCCGCAGTCGAATTCCTCGATATGCTGGTCAGCAGCCTGTTTGATGTTGGGCGCCCAGATCGCAAGTTCTGCCTTAGCTGGCTGGTCAGTGCTTACCGTAACGGACTGTGCGATCACGCGCAGGAGCGGATGCATGACCGTTTGGATACTGACTTTGACACTGCGCCCGCCTGCCGTCTGCTCCCAGCTTGTGCTCAGCATCCCCGTCTTCATGTCCAGGCTTTGCCGATACTTACTCCCCGCCTTTAGCTTTTCCCCCTCTATCCGAATGTCCAAACTCATCGGATTGCTCACCGCCTTCATCTTCTCTTCTCCGTCCAGTTCGAAGACATCGGACCGGAATGCATCCAGCGGGCGACCATTCTCCTCAGAAGCATCCATCGAACGATTCAAACGCAACCCAATCAACCCGTTGGACAAAAGCACGGGGGTCGGGTTGGTGGGGTTAGACATCGCAAGAGTCCATCCATCTCCCTCCTGAACTACCTTCGCGGGCTCACTCAGCGTCATGCTTGAGGATGACGGCGGCTCTTTGGAACCACACCCCACGGCAAGGATCAGCGCGGAAACGACGGCTGTTTTCTCACAAAGCCGCAAAGTCACGGCAGAGCCAGTGGCAATCAAACGGGTTGGCACGTCCTTAATTAACGCAGAATGAGGGCTCATGATGCCAGCTTAGTGGCGTCTCCGCTGCGATTCGTTCAATGAGATGACCGATACACCTGCCACCGTCCCAGATCAAACCTCCAAAGTGAACCCTTGGGTGTTCGTGCCGCTCGTCTACTTCATGCAGTCGATCCCCGTAGCGATCGTGCAAGAGCTTTCCCTAATCTTCTACAAAGACCTCGGCATCGCCAACGACCGCATCACGCTTTGGACCTCTCTGATCTCCCTTCCCTGGTCGATGCAGATGCTGTTTGGGCCCCTGGTGGAGCTGACCAAGACAAAGCGATGGTGGATTTTGACCATGCAGCTGGCCATCGCGGCGTGTCTGATCATCGCTGGCTTTATCATAAAGACAGATCACGCCTTTGAGCTGGGACTGGTTATCCTGGCCACGACGGCGTTTATGAGCACGCTCTGCAACATCGCGACCGACGGCTTCTATATCATCACCACCACCAAAGACCAGCAGGCAAAATTCGTCGGCATACTCACGACAAGCTCGCGGCTGGGTCGGCTCTTCTGCGTGGGCATCCTCGTTTTGGTGCAGGGTCTGCTGGTAAAGGACGCCAAGCTTGAACCTATGACCGCCTGGATGATCGTCTTGCTGGGATGTGCGGCGATCTACGCGCTCGGGCATGTCGTTAATCGAAGGTTCTTGCCGCGCCCAAGCGTGGATGCTCCTCGCGAACAGGCTGAGCCGAATGAGCTTCAGCGAAATATCCTTCGCACGCTGAACATCCTCATGCTTGGCGTGGGCGGGTACTTCACACTCAACGCCATCGTGCGCCTGTTCGCGCATGGAATGTGGAGCTTCTGGGACGGTTCCATCAGCTTCTTTGGACGCTCGTTCGACATCACGGGCTGGAGACTTCCCTCCCGCAATCTTGTCTTGAGAAACGACCTCCATCTGACCTCAATCGAGGTGGAACTGCTCCAGCTTGCTGTGTGCGGCGGGATTGTTATCGGCGGGTTCTTGATTGGGAAAAAGCTGATTCGAGGCACGCCCATGGCCGACTCTTTCGCATCGTTTGTGAAGCAGCCGGGATTCCCCGCTATCCTGGGATTTGTTCTTTTCTATCGGTTTGGAGAGGCGATGATTGCGAAGATGACACCGCTCTTTCTGAAAGCTCCTCTTGCTGAAGGCGGATTGGCGATTCCCAATGAACAGCTTGGCCCCATCAAAGGGTTTGCCGGAGTTGTCGGCATTATCATCGGCGGTATTGCAGGCGGCTATATTGTTTCCAAGATAGGTCTGCGCAAGGCGTTCTGGCCTCTCGCCCTATCCATGCACATACCCAACCTGCTCTACCTTTGTGCTAGCTATGGCACGCTGCCGATGGCCTATGTCGACCTGCCGGTCTTAGGTCATTTCAGCCTGACCCTTGGAGGCATTGAGTTTGTCGATCAGTTTGGCTATGGCTTCGGATTTTCGGCGTACATGATTTACATGATGTGGGTTGCCCAGCGCGGAAACTACAAGACCAGCCACTACGCCATCTGTGCTGGAATGGGGGCTTTGTGCATCGCGATCGCGGGCATTGTGAGCGGGCAGATACAGGTCAACGTCGGCTATACAGACTTTTTCTGGTGGGTGATGGCGCTGACAATTCCTGGGATGCTGTCCATCCTGTTTATTCCGCTGGACGATTCTCATCGTCAGATTAAAGTCGAGGCGATCGAATAGGTGAGCTTGCTTCCCATAGTTGAACTCTGTGAGCGAGCGGCAGCCGAAGGCACGTTTCCGGGGTGCGCCTTTGCCGTTGGGAACCGTTCGGGGTTTGAAGTGCGAACCATTGGGCGGGTCCGATACTGGCCCGATGCATCCTTGGTGACTGAAGAGACCGTCTACGATCTGGCATCCCTAACCAAGGTAATGGCGACCACTGCCGCCGCCATGATCCTGTTCGATCAGGGCTTGCTGGACTTGGACCAGCCCGTACAAGACGTGGTGCCAGAGTTTGCCGGAGAGGGCAAGGAGCAGGTCCTCATCAAGCATCTGCTCTTGCACAACTCGGGCATGCCGCTGTCCCTTCCCTATCGGGAAGTACTCAGCCCGACCCCTGCGGCGCGCAAGGTCGTACTCTCCGCCCCGTTGCAGAAGAAGCCCGAGTCGGAAACGGTTTACATCTGCTTGGGCTTTGTTGTGCTGCAGTCGGTCATTGAAAAGCTGTCTGGAGAGACGCTGGATCACTTTGCCTCAACACACCTGTACGCTCCTGCCGGCTGGAACTCTTTGTGCTTCCGCCCGCCTCACCGAGACCTGTGCGCTCCCACTGAGACCACCCCAGAGTGGCGCAAGCATTGGTGGCCCAACCCTGACGAGAATGACCATGAGGAGTTCATTCAAGGTCGTGTTCACGACCCGATGGCGTTCATGCTGGGTGGCGTTTCTGGCAACGCAGGCTTGTTTGGGAATGTGAACGATGTTGCGCAGTTTGCGCAAATGATGCTCAACCTTGGTGAAACCAGAGGCCAGCGGCTGATTCAGGCATCGACTGTAGAGAGTTGGACCAAACGCCAGCATGGGGAAAGTACCCGGGCGCTGGGGTGGGACACCCGCGCGCATGTGGTGGCGTCGGGAGGCTCGCTTCTGAATCCGACTGCATATGGTCACACCGGCTACACAGGGACCTCTATCTGGATCGATCCAGAGGCCGACCTGTTTGCTGTGCTCCTGAGCAACCGGGTGCATCCGACATCGGAAAACACCAAGCTGCTGGACTTTCGGGGGCAGTTTCACGATTGCGTCGTGAAAGTCATAAAAGGCATCTCATCCTGAGGGTGTTCGTAAACTTCGGCGATTCGCCTGCGTTCGTTCGGTCCTACGCAGGCTCAAGACAGCTGCCGATATAATCTTGCAGGTATCAGATATCCGTTATCAGATATCAGCAAAGCCGCCCATGGACACCCCGAACGACCGCACATGCACCTACGATCCCCTGATCGAGCTGATGGCTCGGTTTGAAAACGTCAAGGCGGTGGATGCATCCGTCGATCCTTTTGAAGGGCTGAGCGTTGAAGATACGCTTAAGAAGCACATCGTCGATGGTGTTAAGAAGAATCTTGAGACGCATTTGGCGCAGGCGCTGGAGCAGTACACGCCCCTGGAGATCATCAACAACATCCTGCTCGACGGCATGAAAACCGTTGGCGAACTGTTCGGTGCGGGCAAGATGCAGCTTCCCTTCGTTCTTCAAAGCGCCGAAGTCATGAAAGCCTCGGTGGCCTATCTTGAGCCATTCATGGAGAAGTCAGAAGGAAGCGAGAAGGGCTCGATTCTTTTGGCGACAGTTGCCGGAGATGTGCATGATATCGGCAAGAATCTTGTCGATATCATCCTCACTAACAACGGCTATCGTGTCGTGAACATCGGCATTAAACAGCCCATCAACACGATCCTTCAGCAAGCTGAGGAGAATAAGTGTGTGGTCATTGGGCTAAGCGGCTTGCTCGTAAAAAGCACGCTTGTGATGAAAGACAACCTCATCGAAATGAACGAGCGCAAACTCACGCGCTACCCGGTGATCCTGGGTGGAGCAGCGCTCACAAGAGCCTATGTTGAAGAGGACCTGCGGGCCGTATATCAGGGCAAGGTCTACTATGCACAGGATGCCTTCGAAGGTCTCCATCTGATGGAGAACATCGGAGATATTGAGGCTCCAATGCTGGATGGGCCGGATGAAGAAAGCGACTTTACTCCCCGCGTAAAGTCTCACCGACTCCCGGATGAGGACGCGCGCTTCTATGTCTTTGATGGCGTAAAGAGCGACGTTGCTACCGATATTGCGCCGCCCGAGCTTCCTTTCTACGGAGCTCGCAAGTTTGATCGCTTTGACATCTTTGAGCTCTATAAGTACGTGAATCCGATTGCGCTCTTTCGCGGTCAATGGCAGTACAAGCGCCCGGATGGGATGAGCAATCCAGAGTTTGCAGCATGGCTTGATGAGAATGTTCAGCCGACCTTTGAACGGTTGCAGCGAGACCTTGCCAAGGTGATCAAGCCGCGCGTGAAGTGGGGCTACTTCTGGTGCCAGTCGGAAGGCAACGACCTCATTATCTATCAGGAAGACAAAAAGACCGAGCGCGCGCGATTCCGATTTCCGAGGCAGTCGGTAGACCGACGACAGTGCATCTCCGATTTCTTCAAGTCCACCGATTCTGGCGTGGTGGATGTGGTTGGATTCCACATTGTCACGGTGGGAAGCGAAGTCTCCGAACACGAGCGAAGCCTCTTCGCCAAGGGAGACTATCAGGAATACCTATACGTTCATGGCATGGGTGTAGAAACGGCAGAAGCGCTCGCTGAATATTGGCACCAGCAGATTCGAAAGGAGATGGGTATCGACGATCAAGAGCCTGAACAGAAAAGATTGCTCTTTTCAGCGAAGTATCATGGTGCTCGATACTCCTTTGGATACCCAGCCTGCCCGAATCTTGAGGATCAGAAAATTCTCATGGAGCTGTTGAAGCCAGAGGATATTGGCATCGAACTGAGCGAAGAATACATGCTCATTCCCGAGCAATCCACTTCAGCGATTATCGTCCATCACCCTGAGGCCAAGTACTTCAACATTCGCTGAGGCGGGTCAGAGAAGATTTCTGCGCGACTCTACGTCTTTCAGGAGACTGATCGTCGAAACAGCAAGCTCCTCAGATTCAAAAAGGCTGGCAGTGCCTGACGAATCGGGTATGTGAACGGCGGCTTTCCAAGGCTCTGTATCGACTCGATTCCGATTGTACATATCCTTGAAGAGATCGATATTCTCCATAAAGACATCCACGAGCTTCGGATCAAAGTGTTTGCCGCTCTGGCGCAATAGCTCTTTAGTGGCTTCTCCAAAACTCCAAGCTCGCTTGTACGGTCGAGAACACGTCAAAGCCTCGAAGACATCGCACATAGCCGCAATGCGACCGACCATGGGGATTTCATCACCTACTAATCCGTTAGGATAGCCAGTTCCATCCCATTTCTCATGGTGCGTCAGCGCAATTTCATAAGCCATCTGAACCAGCGGAGTATCTCCATGTTTCAGCACTCTTGCGCCAATCTCAACATGCGACTCCATGATGAGTCGTTCTTCGGGCGTAAGCTTTCCAGGCTTTAGAAGAATGTGGTCTGGAATACCGATTTTGCCAATATCGTGCATTTGGCTGGCAAGGATAATCAGATCGATATCCCGCTCAGAACACTGGCAAAGCCGAGCAAGCAGACCGCAATAGCTGCTCATTCGCTGAACGTGTCCGCCGGTAGCGTCATCGCGAAACTCAGCGGCTTTCGCCAGCCTTTCAACGATATCGATCTCCGCGACTTCCAGCTGTCTTAAAGCTGTATCGTAACGCTTAGCCTCACAGGTTGAAAGCTTGAAAACAAAGCTAAAAACCAGAGTTGCAGCGGCAACTCCTGTAACAATGTCGCCCCAAATTCCCCAGCCAGCTATTCGCACTGCCTGCAGTATAAGAATGACAAGGACAGCGAATAACGCTGCCTGCCTGAATAGACTGATCCACAAACTGCGGTCTCGGACCACCCGCCGCCTTTCCCTTTCCCCAATCCTCAAAGCCGCCATAGACGCTCCTCCCGGAAGCACATAGCATGAAATGTAAGTTACATCCTACAGGCAAATATGCAGAAGCGGAAAAGAATCTTGAAAATTTGCGCAAGAATGCGCTGAATCCTGCAACTTTTCCCAGGAAGGCAGGTTCAAATGGCCCAAAGAGAAATAAAAATGCCTGCCCCAAAGGAGCAGGCATACTCTAGCTGGGCTTAACCCTTGAGTTCGCTGCAGATGGCGTCTGCAAACTCGGACAGCTTGGCAGAACCGCCAATGTCATACGTCTTAATGCCCTTCTTCAGAGTCACTTCCAACGCGCCTTCAATGGCTTGTCGAGCTGGCGACTCATTGAGCGCATCCAGCATCATCGTTGCGCTGAGAAGCAAGGCGGTCGGGTTAACCTTATCCTGACCCGCATACTTAGGCGCTGAGCCGTGAACCGCCTCAAAGAGTGAACAGCGCGTGCCGTAGTTTGCACCGGGAGCCACACCCAGACCACCCATCATGCCAGCGCACAAGTCGCTGACAATGTCGCCATAAAGGTTCGGCATCACCAGGACGTCATAGTTCCTCCAGCGGGTGACCAGCTGCATACACATGTTGTCCACGATCACATCGCTGAACTCGATGTCAGGATATTCCTTGGCCACGGCTTCGCATGTTCGAAGGAAGAGACCATCCGCAACCTTCATGATGTTGGCCTTGTGGACCGCAGTGACCTTTTTGCGACCGTTCTTCTTGGCGTACTCAAACGCTGCGCGAGCGATCCGCTCCGTGCCAGCATCCGAAATGATCTTCACCGAATGCGCGACGTGAGGCGTCGCCATATATTCGATCTGTGCATAAAGGTCTTCTGTGTTCTCTCGGAAGATCACCAGATCCAGACCCGTGAACGGAGTTTCAACTCCGGGCAGAATGCGTACCGGACGAACGCAAGCATAGAGGTCAAGCCTCTTGCGCAGCGTGACGTTCGGGCTGACGCTTCCCTTCCCGATCGGCGTGGTCATCGGCCCTTTCAGGGCAATGCCAACTTCCTTGATCTTATTGATCGTTTCTTCCGGTACGATCGGCTTTCCAGCCTCAACGCACTTCAGTCCAGCTTCAACGTCGATCCAGTCGATGTCGACGCCGGCAGTGGCGATAATCTTCTCCACGGCGGCAACCAGCTCAGGACCGGTACCATCGCCGCGCACTAAACAAACTTTGTGTCCCATTGTTTTTTCCTTGAAATCTGATGTCAGCTTTTCTCACGCTATCAGCGATCGGCTATCAGCTATCGATGAGCCCATACTTTGCAGTCTCTTCGCGTACCATGCGGCTGGCCTGCGCCCCAGTTTCCTTGTAAAGCAGAAATAGGGATCGACCCAGTTCATCCGTCTGAATTCTCAGGGCTCGACTCTGCTGTTCATCGACATAGCCAAGTGTCAGTGCGACTTCCAGCAGGCTTTCACACTCTCGCAGAGAACCCAGGGCGATCTCCAGAAAGCGAGCGAATTCAGTACTTCTGTTTCGGCCCCAGCCTTCTGCGATATTCGATGAAATAGAAACGGCTGCTCGGCGCATCTGAGAGGTCATCCCGAAAGCTTCTTCTTTCGGAAACATCTGGGTGTGCTCATAGATTGTCGATGCAAATTGCACCGCCAACTTCCACACCCGGAGTTCTCGAAAGGTCTTCGCCATGACTCAATCCCGATCGCTGTTCGCTGATAGCTGATCGCCGTCAGTAGGCCGCTGAATACAGGTTGTTTCCATCCTTTCTGTACAGCTTTTGGCACTTAGTCCATACAAATCCGAGTTCGCTGATCTTATTCACCAGCGCGTCCACATCGGCGTCGCTTGTCTCGGCGTCGCTTTCGTATCGGCAGCGGGGCCAGTCGGACGCCGCGATTTCGGGGGCGGGAGGCGGCCACACTCGGGTGCCGCGGTCGGTGATCATCGTGAGCTTGAGGCTGCCGAACTCTTTCGGCACGTCCGGCATCTCCGGACTCCAGATATAGATGTCAACTCCGTGGAGGTTCATATTCAATTGTCCTTCATCCCGGCATCACAGCGTCCGGGGGAATTCCAAGTCGATTATGAAGGAAGGGGAGATACAGATGCTGACGAGAGTCACAGTCTAAAGTGGCGGCCTCGGCTCGTCTCCTTTGAAGCCATCTATCATAAAACCATCAGGAGTTTCATAAGGAGCCATCCCGTACTCTCCAGCCCATATCCTCTTCTCTGTCTCGTGGGAAAGCAGGAATGTTGGAATGGCAATGGCCGCGAACAGGACCGCAGCCAAGATCAAAGGACCGTTGCGGTCATTTCGCAGGTGAACGCCAAAAGCCAAAGCAAGGCCGCTTCCCACAGTGCCCAGCAACCACAAAAACGGAGCACGGATCCAGAACAGATACGGTCCTGTGACAATGTAGTTCTTCGTTAGCTGATTTCGGCGGTTATATCGGCTGTAGCTTTCCGCTTCCTGATCCACTTTGCTCAGGACAAACTGCATCCGCCCCTGGCTCACTGGGCGTGCGCGATGGTGTTGCTTTAAGTCGGCAAAAAGGGCCAGGAAGGAGTAGAGCGTCATGAAGGCGCAGACAATGAAGAACACGAATAAGCCGCATCCCCTCATGTCTCGGGCTTCTTCTTCGCCGATCTGATTCGCCGTGGGCCAGCTCACTCAGACATTGACGGGATTCAGAGGTCTGCCGTTGCATGCGTTGCTTGCCCATTCACCACACGAGCTTGGCATTGCCGCTGGCCCTCTGTGATCCACGAATATGAGCTGTCTGGGCGGCTCTTGCGAGCGAGAGCCGCCCTATTGTCTGCGAGCTCGGGTGGTGCTCGATGTTGGACCCTGCGAGTATTGGCCGTGGACCAATGCGGCAGGTTCCATCATCAGTGTTCAGCATGATCGCCCGTCAGCGACATGACGACCATCATACGATCGATCGAAATATGCGATCAGCGCTTGATCAAGTCCTTCGGGTCTGGGAAGTCGGCAGGCTTCTCTTTCGCACGCTTCACGAATTCGCTCACGCACGGCGGGCAACAGAAATAGTAGATCCTTCCGCCGATTTGCCAGGGGAACTTCTTGCTCGCCTTGGTCATCGTGATCGGGCAAAGGAGATCACCCTTTTTCGAATTCATGTCGTGCGCAGTTTCGACGCCACGAAACTTGTCCATCGGGAGTTGAGCGCCATTAGCCTCGATGTCGTCTTGAGTATAGAGTCCGCCAGGTGTGAAGAACAGTGTTTGCTCTTCTTTGTCGGCAGAGCTCTTCGCTGCGGGCATCGTGACCGCATCATCATCGGCGCTTTCCCCGTGGTCATCGTGGTCGTGATCCTCGCCGTTGTGATGATCATGATCGTGGTCATGGTCATGGTCCGCATCGCCGGCATCATGGCTGTGGTGATCTTGATCCTGACTGTAAATGCCCATGCCTGGATGATCATGATCGTGCGGCAAGCCCATACCTGCCATCACCCATCCTGCGGAACCGACGGCGACAAGCGCTGCAATGAACCCAAAGACGCTCACTTTTATCGTCATAGAAACCTCTTATTGCAATAATAGGGCAATAAAATGTTAATCTTCAGTCTGCTTTTGTGCCTATAAACCAGCGCACCCTCTGCTATCATATATTTAGATATTTGTCTAAATATCTAATAGTTATCGTGAAAGAAGGCGCATTCAAGGCATTGGCCGATCCAACACGCAGGAAAATCCTGCGGCTGTTGAATGGGCAGGAGATGACCGCAGGGGACATCGCTAAGGAGTTCGACATCTCGGCTCCATCGATGTCTCACCATTTCAGCATCCTGAAGGATGCCGATCTGGTCTTTGCTCGACGCAATGGGCAGCAGATTCTCTACTCCCTGAATACGACCGCCTTTCAGGACTTGATGACGGTGCTGATGGATATCTTTAAGATTGAAGACGGCGCCGAATCGGAGGAATCCCATGAGTAATCGAGCCGCATGGATCGTAGCCTTGCTGATGCTGATCACGGTCGGAATTTACACCGCTGTGGTCTTCCCTGGCCTGCCGGAAAAGCTGCCTACCCACTGGGGAATCAGCGGTCAGCCTGATGCGTGGTCAGACAAAGCGTCCGCTTGCATGTTCACCCTAGGCCTCATGATCGGCCTTCCGCTATTGGTCTACGGCTTGAGCAAGCTCTCTCCAAAAGGTTTCGAGATGGCTGGCTTCGGGCCTGCGCTGAATGCCATCGTGATCACGCTGATGTCCCTCGGTGGGTTCATCCATGTCGTGATGATCGAAGCGGCTCGAAATCCGAAGCTGGACTCTGGGCGTTTCATCCTCGGGGGTGTGTTCCTGTTCTTCGGAATCCTTGGCAACTTTCTCGGCAAAATCAAGAAGAACTTCTGGGTCGGCGTACGAACTCCATGGACTCTCTCCAGCGATGAAGTGTGGATCAAAACACACCGCCTCGCTGCGAGGCTGTGGGCAGCCGCTGGCTTTGTTGGAGCGTTCTTAGCCGTTCTTGGGCTGAATCCGATTTTCCTTTTCGCAATGTTGATGGTGGTCGCTATGATTCCAGTTCTCTACTCTCTTCTCACATATCGAAAATCTCAGGGCAAGCCCATCGTGGCCCTGCTGCTGGCTTTGGTTCTTTCCGGGACGGCGGCTCATGTCGACGCTGCTGAGTACACGAAATCGGAGCTCAGCTTTAAGGGTGCAGGCGGTTTTCAGCTGAATGGCACACTGTTCATGCCAAAGGTAGAGGGATTTACCAAGGTTCCAGGAGTTCTGCTCCTGCCCGGCTCTGGCGCACCCGATCGCGATGGCAACGTCGCAGGCATGTTTGTCAGCGACGTCTACAAACAGATGGCAGACAAGCTAGCAAGCAACGGCTACGCGGTGCTCCGGTTCGACAAGCGGTCAGTAGGTGCGTACCGCGCGACATGGCCTCAAGACCTCACGAAGATCAATGACTTCTTTAGCTGGGACAACTTTATGGGCGACGCGGTTGCTGGATACAAATTCTTGCGCCAGCAAGCGGGCATCGATACCAAAAGAATGGTCATTGCCGGACATAGCGAGGGTGGCTTGCTTGTGGCCCAGATGGCACACGACCTTGCAAAGACTGCGATCGCTCCGCAAGGCGTGATGATTCTTGCAGGCCCCGGACGGTTGATCAGTACTGCGCTGGTGGAGCAGCTTGAGCTGCAGTTCTCGCTGCAGATCCCCGATCAGGCAACGCGTGAGAAGTATCTGGATTACGTGCGACGGGCGATTGCACAGATTCAAAAGGACGGCACTTTGCCGAAGGATGCAGCTCCTGCCGGACTTGGCGTGCTGTTCAATCCTACATCTTTGAACCTGATGCGCAGCTACTGCACGATTGAGCCAACCTCCTTCTGCGCAAAATATGAGGGCGATGTGCTCGTGATAAATGGAGAGCTTGATGCACAAATCTCCGCCGAGCGGGACGCAAGGCGGCTGTTCGACGCCTATCAAAAGCGGTCGAAGGGCACTTGCGAGCTGGTTATCATTCCGAAGGCAAGCCACTTTCTGAAGAAAGTGGAAAAGCAGACGGACAATCCCAACAGTGGATCGGTTTTGCCCGAAGCGCTGAATGCGATGGTGAAGTGGCTGGAAGCGAAGTTCAAGAGCTAATAAGGGGGAAGCAAACGACGAAACCCATGCCCTAAAGCAAGGCCAAGCAGGAATCCGTTGCGGAGAAGCTGCGCGGGATAGGCAAGTATCCCGCGCTTGCCTTCAAAGACAGACTGGATGTACTCGGGATTGCCTGACCAATCTCGAATTCCATTCAGCCAAACATCATTGAGCTTTGCTTCTGGGTGCGCGCCCACAATGCCCCCAACCACTGCCGCTGTTGTATCGGCGTCTCCACCCAATCGAATGGCCTTCTCGATTGCCGCATCGAGGTCAACTGGGTGATCTTGCCAAATGCTCAGAGCAGCTTTGGCGGTATGGACGACGAATCGCCCAACTCCCTTTGAGTGCGGCGTGGGAGGTTGGAGAGGGTCCACCCAGATTGGATCGAGATTGAGAGCATCCAACCCTTTCTGAAAGATGCTGGGATCATCATGAGCTGATGACGCGGCAGCAAGGGCAATCAGACCCGCGCCTTGCAAAGCAAGCGGATGAGTGTGCGTTACCCGCGCTGAGGCTTGGGCAGACTGAACCGCTTTTTCAGGGTCGTCGGCATACCAAGCCCCGATTACCGGGGCACGCATGAGCGGTCCATTCCCAGCAGAAAAGACGCCGGACTTCTTCGGCGAAACGCCCACACATAGCTTGAGGCAGGCTTTGGCGGTGCTCAACCCCACGCCCGGAGGGATCGCCAAGAACCACCTTCGCAACCCTTTGGATAGCAACCTCTCGAACTTGTCTGCGTCGCCCTGAGAATCCTTCAAAGCAATGAGTGTGATCAGCGCATGCTCGGTGTCATCACTGACCATTCCTCTTCCTAAAAATAGGCGGTGCCGCAGTGGACCTGGAAACAGCTTCGCGGCCCTCGATGGAGCAAGGCCTTCGAAGGGCAAGCCGAGAGAGTCACCAATCGCACCACCAAGCAAACATCGGATAACGGAATGCGCTTCGCTCACGATTGTGTGGAAAGACGCAACCCGAGATCAATGCGTTCATGCCCGCGCATAGCACTAACGCGAAGAGCCGACTCGTCGTAGCAGCCATCCAATACCTGTAATGCCCAGTCCTGCTGGAAAGAAGAAGTAAAGCCCGGCGACGATGCCGAGACCATCCGGAAATGGAGTCAGGGCCAAGCATATTCCCAAGCTCAAAATCACCATTCCGGTGATTGATATCGACTTGCCCGCCAACGCGAGCGGAGGAGCTTGGTTAGCACCAAACAAAGATTGGCAGCCCAAGCCTATGGCGACCAAGATCACAAGCGGACCACCGAAAGAAAACAGAATTGGGACGAATGGGATTCGATGCCAGATCGAGTACGTCATGGCTATACCGACAAGCAAGCATATCAGTGCGGCCTTGCCTAAGGTCTGGGATGTCGTTCGCCGATCAAAACTTCGCGTCATCACGCTTTCAGTTTCGACCGGCGCACTTTAGATTCGGATGATTCGATGGAAAAGCACCAAAGAATCGGTACCGGGCATTGACGTCATTCCAGGTCTTTATCTCAACAGATCTTCGAGCTGGATTTTGCCGGCCGTTTTCTCGTCCTTGTACTTGACGATGATCGGTGTGTACAAGCTAAGACCCCAATCTCTACCAATACCGCGCTGAATCGCACGCGAACCCGCGACCACCACCGCATTCTCAGGGATCACCAACGGACCGTTCTCCGCCGTAATCACAGCCTCATTCACGAGGTCATAAACCGGAGTGGATTGGTTCAAAATCGTGCCTGTTCCGAGTACGGCTCCACGCTTGACCACCGTCCCTTCGTAGACGCCGCAGTTGCCGCCAACGAGGACATCGTCCTCAATGATGACCGGGAGCGCGCCAACCGGTTCCAGCACGCCGCCGATTTGCGCGGCAGCCGAAAGGTGGCATCGTTTGCCGATCTGGGCACAGCTTCCGACCAGCGCATGGCTGTCGATCATGGTGCCTTCGTCCACATACGCGCCGACATTGACATACATCGGCGGCATGCAGGTCACGCTCGGTGCCATATAGGCTCCCGTGCGAATGCTGGAACCCCCCGGAACGACACGAACCTTATCCTCCAAAGTAAGCGGCTTGAGCGGATAGGTGTTCTTGTCAAAGAAAGGCTGTCCCGGCGTATCGAAGGCGACGAGGCTACCGATACGAAAGCCGCAAAGGATCCCTTTCTTCACCCAAGCATTGACCTTCCAGCCCGTTGACGAACTGAGGTCCGGCTCCGCAGATCGTATGCGACCCGCGTTCAGCTCTTCCAGGAAGGCAAAGAACAGTGCGCTATGCTCCGCGGAGTAGCTTGATGGCGGATTGTCAAACAGCGATTCGATTTCGTTCTGCATCAAGCGATTCCTACTTGCTTCATGACGGCGTCAAGCTTAGCCTGGGTATCTGGTCGAGGCATCACGAGCGGAAGTCGAATCACCGGCTCGAGCAGCCCCATCTTCGACATAACGTACTTCACTGGGCCTGGGCTGGCTTCGCTGAAATTGGCGTTCATCAGCGCGATGTACTGCTTCTGGATCGCTCGAGCAGAGGCGAAGTCGCCAGCGATAGCGAAGTGAACAAGGTCAGCCATCTGCTTGGGAATCTCATTGCCCGCGACCGAAACCAGACCTTCCGCGCCGTGGCCAATCATCGCGAGTGTGATGGCATCGTCGCCGGAAAGGACCACAAAGCCGTCCGGACGCTCCGCGCAGATGGTTGCAATTTGCCCAATATTCGCCGAGGCTTCTTTGATTGCGACGATGTTCGGGATCTCTGCGAGCTTGAGAACGGTTGGCACTTCGATGTTCACACCCGTTCGGGATTGGACGCTATAGAGCACGATCGGCAGGTCCACGTTCTCGGCAATCGCTTTGTAGTGCTCATAGAGCCCTTCCTGAGTCGGCTTGTTGTAATAAGGAGTGACGCTGAGGATGCCGTCGACACCAATTCGCTTCAGCTCATTGGCAAGACTGATGACTTCGGCGGTGTTGTATCCTCCCGCCCCACCGAGCACAGGAATCTTGCCGTTGCTTTCTTCGACAGTGATCTCGACCACACGCAGGTGCTCAGCATGGCTAAGCGTCGGGCTTTCACCCGTGGTGCCGCAAGGGACGATAAAGTCCATGCCGCCATCGATCTGGCGTTTCACGAGTTTGCGCAGGGTAGCTTCGTCGAGCGAGCCATCGGCTCGAAACGGCGTTACGATAGCGCTTGCACAACCGCGAAACTTTGTCATTTTCTTCTCCTGAAACAAGCCTGCGCCGAAGGTTCGGGGAGAGGCTCAGAGAGGGAGTTTACACCTAAGATTTCAAGGCGTTAGGCATTAGGGCGTTGGGGTGTTTCGGTGTTTCAGTGTTTCGGTGTCTCACGCATGGCGATGATCTGCACAGACCATAAGCGAGAGAGAGCGAATGAGTCCGATAAGACCTATCCTACAACGCGCCAAAGCGGAAGCACCCTAAAGCCGTAACACCTTCTTATCCCCACAGCGTCTCACCAAACTCATAGAATCCTTTCTTTCCTACGACCCATTCCGCCGCTTGGACTGCTCCAAGTGCAAAACCGTCGCGGCTTCGGGCGGTGTGTTTGAGCGTGATCGTATCTGCCAATGAATCAAACCCAATCTCATGCGTCCCGGGGATGTTTCCGGCTCGGTTCGAAGAGACATCGACCTTCGCACTGTAGCCAGCATCTTTCATCGCTTCCACCAGCTTCAGCAGTGTCCCTGATGGCGCATCGAGCTTCTTCGAGTGGTGAATCTCATATGCCCAGGCCTCGTATTCGGGCTGCTGAGAAAAGAGTCGCGCCGCTTCGCTGACGATGCGGAAGAAGGCTTGGACGCCGATGGAAAAGTTGGGGCTCCAGACGAAGCCAATGCCGGAGTCTTCAACAACTTTGCGCACTTCATCCATACTACCGAGCCACCCCGTGGTCCCTACAACAAGTGGAGTACCCGTCGCCGCAACGGCCTTCGCGTTTGCAACCGCTTCGTCAGGCAAGGAGAAGTCGATGGCAACATCGATATTGGCGAAGGCATCGGATGTGATGCCCGACTGGTTCTTGTTATTGTGCTGATCGAGAATCAGCAGAATTTCATGCCCTCGATCCAGGGCGTGTTTTTCGATCATTCGGCCCATACGACCGTAGCCAATGATGGCAATGCGCATGAGGGGAGTCTACCGGGACAAGGAGATTGATGATTGGGGATTGATGATTGGGGAGTGGGGATTGCAGATCTCCGATATCTGGTCTCTGATATCCATCAAAGAAAAACGACCGGCTATCCCATGGGATAGCCGGTCGTTGATATATCGTCGCTCGAATCTTATTCAGCGGCGGCTTCGGTTGCTTCGGCTACAGGAGCCTCAGCTGCCGGGGCTTCGACCACGGGCTCAGGGGCCGGGGCTGCTTCCACTGCCGGAGCCTCTGCAACAGGAGCTGCCGGCGTTGCCGCAACGGCTGCTGCTGCTTCCAGCTTGTCTGCTCGCTCAGCATTCTGATCTCGGTGCTCATATCGATCACCTCGATCTCGGCGATCTCGTCGATAGCCGGGCTCTCGGCCAGGGTTCATGTCGGCGGTCACATAAGGAAGCAGGGCGAGCTCTCGTGCTCGTCGGATCGCCGAAGCGACCATGCGCTGCTGCTTTGCCGTGTTGCCGGATTGGCGCATCGGGAGGATCTTGCCGCGATCGTTGAGGAAGCGTCGCAGAAGTGCGATGTCCTTATAGTCAACGGTGTAAATCTTTTCGCGGGTCAGAATACTGACCTTGCGTCGCTTCTTGCCGCGAGCCTTGGGTTCGCCGGTAACGGCGCCAAGGTCCTTATCGCGGTCCATGCCTGGATCGATGTTTGCTTCACTCATGTTCGTTCAAAACCTCTTATTGTCGCTCGCGACCGTCGTTTTCGGCCCTTCGCGATGTTCCGGTCCAGTGTTCCGGAAGGGTTTTCTGGAGCGGGCAGCGGGAATCGAACCCGCATAATCAGCTTGGAAGGCTGGAGCTTTACCATTAAGCTATGCCCGCAAACGAGAAGCCGATTATACCAGCCCGTTCGGCCTGAGGCAATCGCCCCCACCCTTGTTCGGACATAGGCCCTAAGCGGCATGTGAGTCCAGACCCAGCGACACAGCAAGACACCTGGCATTCCGTCTACACTCAAAACATGAAGGTTGCCCGCTTGCTTTCGTTTGCGGTGTTCGCCATCGGCTCCGTCATGCTCTTCCTGGTTGCCACCGGGAACATCAAGCGCACACCCAAAGAGCCGACCCCCGAAACCAATCTTTCCGACTCCACACCCCGCCACCCTGTCACCGACAAGATGGTGAAAACGAGCGACAAATTCAGCCGAAAGCCTGCGCATGCATTCACGCTGAAGGACGCCAGCGGAAAGGAGTTCAATCTGGGTGGCCTCACCGCTAGCGGTCCGGTCGTCCTGATCGCCGTGCTGGACGGATGTCCCTGCACTACCGACTCCCAACCCCTCTTCAACACTCTTGCCAAGCGATACGACGGCAAGGCCACCTTTGCCGCACTGTTTACACAAGGCAAGGCAAGGGTGCCGAAATGGTCGGAAAATCTGTCCGTCAAGATCCCGGTGTTGCTGGATGATGACAGCAAGGTTTGTCAGGCATATGGACTGGAGAACTCCGTCTATACCGTCCTCATTCGCCCCGATCAGACGATTGAGAAGATCTGGCCGGGCTATTCGCAGAAGATGCTGACCGAACTGGATGAGAAGCTGGCTGAGCTGACCGGTACAAAGCCAGAACAGCCCTTCGATGTGGCCTACGCGCCCAAAGAATACAGCTCGGGCTGCACCATCTATGTTGGGGAAGCAACCAAAGAAAACAAGGACAAGAATCCTGGCGCACACGACTAAGGCCTGATCTCAAAAATGAAGCCCGTTCCTGTTACCCTCACTGGCGAGCATGCCGTTCTTGCGCCTTTGGACATGAGCCATGCCCCCGACCTCTTTGCCCTCGGAGAAGATGAAGCAGTTTGGCGCTGGATGCTGGTCAAGCAGCCTGAGTGCCTGCAAGAAGCTGAGGCTTATCTGGAGTCTGCATTAAAGGCGCAGGCCGCTGGAGATCAGGTGCCGTTCGTGGTTATCGAGCGTGCGACCGGAAAGGTTGCGGGAACCACACGATATCTGACCATTCGCCCAGAACACGGCAGTCTGGAGATCGGCTGGACTTGGTATGGTGCACCCTTTCGACGAACCCCGGTCAATACCGAATGCAAGCTGATGCTTCTTCAGCATGCCTTTGAAGACCTGGGCGCGGTTCGGGTGGAGTTGAAAACCGACGAGCGCAATGAGCCCTCACGCAATGCGATCCTGCGCATCGGGGCGCAGTTCGAAGGAATTCTGCGCAACTACCAGACGCGATTTGACGGGTACGTTCGCAACACCGCGATGTACTCCATCACCAGCCAAGAATGGCCCGAGGTCAAGAATCGGCTGAACGGTTTTCTGGGTCGGTAAACAACAATCAGCCAGCCACTGTAAACTGCCTGTATGCGTCTGACTCTGTGCAAGCTTTGCCAGTTTGCCGACCGTCTTGCCAGCGGGAGCCCCGTGCTGGTGGGCATTTTCAGCCATATGGAGACGGTCAGCTTCCCGACGACGCTCGATCCTTCGTTTTTGGCAATCGAGATCGAAAGCGACCCTATGGAGCATGGGCGCGAATACAGGCTGGACGTGAGGATGATCGATGATGATGGGCATGTCCTCGCGCAGAATGTGCTTATCCTCGAACTGCCGCCCTCGCGCAACGCAGTTCCGTTCCGAACTTTTGTCGCCCTGCCTGTACCGTGGAGCCAGCCCATGCTGTTCGAGCGTGAAGGCATCTACCGCTTTGATGTTGTGGTTCATCGGGATAGTGATGAAGAGATTCTGGGCGGGGAGACGCTGATTGTTCACCTGCGGAACCACGAAGACCTCGACTAGGACGCCTTGCACACTCGGGGTACAATCCCTGACTCCCGCAGGGGTGTAGCTCAGCTGGTAGAGCAGCGGTCTCCAAAACCGCAGGTCGCGGGTTCGAATCCTGTCGCCCCTGCCATTTCCATCCAGGAACTTCTCATCACTCTGCAAGCGTTGCCAGGCTTGATGACCCAGAGCAATCTCGACCCTGTTTGCGCCAAAATTCCTTCCATGCGGATCGTCCGTTGGCTCCTACCCCTTCTTGTCGCCCTCTTTGCCGTGGGTTGCGGCAATCCCAATGAGCAGATCGTTGGCGGAACGACCAACAAGGACCCCGTCAAGAGCATCATCAGCCTCAGCCCCAGCACAACGGAGATCGTTTCTGGACGCATCACTATGGGCCCGAAAGTAATCGGTGTCACAGAGAGCTGCAACTGGCCCCTCTCACTGATGAAAGTTGCCGATCCTCCCCAAATCGTAATGAAGGGGATCAAGCCCAACTATGAGCAGATTGTGGGCTTGCGTCCGGACTTGATCGTGTACGACGCTGCGCTGTTCTCCGAGCAAGATATCCAGAAGATCAATGACCTTAAGATTCGCACCTTCTCCATGAAGGCGAATACCCTGCAGGATTTCTTCGTCGAGCTATACAAGCTGGGAACCCTTACTGGAACCGAGTCTTTCGTCAACGATTACGTCGTGGCGATGAAGGGCGTGATGGAGCGTGGAAAGGTCCCGATCGATCCGAAGCCAAAGGTCGCCATCATCATGCCTGGGCAAGGTTCGGAACATTACATCGTGGGCACAGAGTCGTTCCAGGCAGACATGGTTAAAGCCTGCGGCGGAGAGCCTGTCGGCCCCAAAGGAACCATCTTTGTTGCCGCGAATGCCGAAGAGCTTGTCTCCATGAATCCGGATGTAATTCTCTCGGCTGGCGTTGCAGACAGTCTTCGCAAAGATGCGCGGCTGCAGAATATTTCGGCAATCAAGAACAACAGAGTGATGGAATTCAACCCGGATGTGATCACACGCCGGGGCGGTCGCGTGGATCGCGTCATGGAGCAGATCTGTGTGACGTTGCGAAATTCGAAGTGATACGTTTAAGGAAGTTAGAGATTGATGAGCAAAGCGGAAATTGGAGTTTTTGGCGGATCGGGCTTTTATAGCCTGCTCGACGATGTGCGCGAAGTCAAGGTGGACACGCCTTACGGACCACCCAGCGATTCGCTGATGCTGGCGACGGTGCATGGTCGAAAGGTGGCCTTCTTGCCACGACACGGCAGGAATCATACGCTTCCTCCTCACAAGGTCCCCTACCGTGCAAACGTATGGGCGATGCGCTCGCTGGGAGTCCAGGCCGTGATCAGCCCCTGTGCTGCCGGTTCGCTTCAGCCTCACGTAGCTCCGGGCAGCTTTGTCGTCTGCGACCAGTTTGTGGACCGCACCAACGGTCGAGCCGACACGTTCTACGACGGCCCCATCGTTACGCACATCTCCCCTGCCGAAACCTACGATCCTGTTTTGCGAAAGCTTGCCATCGAGGCCATCAAGAAGAACGGCATCGAGTGTCATGAAAAGGGCACGGTCGTAGTCATTCAGGGTCCCCGCTTCTCGACCAAGGCGGAAAGCAAGTGGTTTCACGACGCAGGCTGGGAAGTCATCAACATGACGCAGTACCCTGAGGCCTATCTGTGCCGCGAGCTCGGCATGTCGGTCGTCAATATCTCGCTGATCACAGACTACGACAGCGGCGCCTTCACGGGTCATGAAGCCGTCACCGCGCATGACGTTCTCGAAGTCTTCAAATCGAATGCAGAGAAGGCAAAGCGGGTGGTCATGGACCTGATCGCTAGCCTGCCTGCCGACCTTTCCGCTCTGGGCGCACGGGAAGGGTTGACCTACAGTCGGGGCGATGGCCACGCCATGTCGCCCGACGATATCCGCCTGTACGAACTTCTGGACTAATCAAGATGATGTTTACTGCTGTCCTGGCTTCTCTGTCGCTTCTGTCCGTCGGCCAGGACAGTCTGCCATCAACCCTTCCGTTGGGAAGCTACACCATTGGCACAACGCCCGTTGAAGCCAAGGTTTATCCCGGTCAAAAGCCGGAACTGCTCGGCACATCCTTCACCTACAACGGCGATACCTACATAGTGGACTATGAAGGGCGCGTCGTTGCCCGAACGCGCGGAAACGGAAGCTGGCAAAGCATTGCTGATCGCCTGCGCAAAGCCAAAGACAACCCGCCCACCGAAGCCGTCTGGCGAATGAAAGCCTTCGTGCTCACGCGATCCGACTTGCTGGAAACACATTCCAACGGCATGCTGCGTGTGCGTCGCGGAAGCATCGAAGGTCCCCAGATGCAGCGCACGATGGAAGCCCTGGCGATCCTTTCCGCACTGATCGAAAGCACGACCGATGGCGCAGTCAAGCCGAAGATCGACCTTCAGCTGGATGCAGAATCGGTGCCTGAAAACGCCTCAGCGGGCAGCAAGCCTTTCGGAGAGAAGTTCTTGCAGGACTATCTCCAAGCCCGAATCAACGGGGCTGGCTATCTTGCAGAAGATCGCGCTTATCGTGGCCCGTATGACTCCGTCTTTGTCATCCACGCCGGGCTGGTGCAGGATAGCGGCTACGCCGTCATCAACGATTCCCCTTCTTGGAGCGTCCCGTGCTACAGCCCGGATACAGGAGGCAGCGCGCAGGACATGGCGCTCTATCTGTTCCGACTTTGGAATCGCGACGTGCTCACCGCGCTGGCAAAGCATGGCTATCGAACTGTGACCGACGCCGACTTCGTCGGACCTCAAGACGCCATGCGAACGCGGATGCTCCCGCCCGTGCCAGCCGCTGTCTATGCCATGCCCAACGGACAGTGGGGCAAGATCGGGAATGCCCTCGAAGCCACATCGGAAAGCTATATCAAGCACGCCGCTCCCTCCTACAAGCAGGAAGGGTTTGCCTGGAGCGAAGTCCGTGAGTCCCCGCTTGATCACTTGCCCTGGCTCACGGGCAGAGTCGAGCTGGGCAAAACGCTCGGAATCTCTTCTGTCTGGGCCAACGATCTTGGCATTAAGCCGCGCACACAAGCAAGCTTTTCCGTCGACCATGGTACAGATCAGTACATGTTTGTCGATTTAACTTTCGCAGATTTATTCGGAAGCCACTTCCCCGAAACTGCAAAGGCAAGGGCTTTGGCACTCTATGGGGATTCCGTCTTCAAGCGTGTCTATGTGATCTTCCGAACCGAGAAGTTTCCCGATATGTTGCCCGAGGTAAGCCATCTCAAGATTCCAAACTTCACCTTTGGACCGGATGTAACGCCAAGCTCCCCCGCCGAACTGCCCGTGTTCGGCAACCTTGACGCCTTTCGGGACAAGGACTCTGAGCATGGCGACGTTTGGCGGCTACAGCTAAGAGCCAATCCGTGGCTGGCACGGCTTGATCTGGTTCCGCCTGGAATGGAGCTCAAGCTTGCCAAGCAACCCTTCTTTACACTGACCATGCGCGCTCTGGAAGCGCAGCCGTGGACCATCGGTCTCTACACTGCCGGAGCCTCCCGACCATCTGCTCGAATCTGTCTTTATGCTGCGCTCCCCGAGCCGGTGGAGACCGTTGGTGGCGAACAGATACCCACAATGGTTCTGCCTGGATTCAAAGCCCCCGACTGGTCAAGCGTCACGGTCGACCTCCGACAAATCTTGGATGCGTCAACTCTGGAAAGGATCACGCAGATCCGGCTGGAAACGGACCCGCGCAGCCCATGCTTTGAACCGATCCGGCCCGCATCGACCGCTTGGGTTGCCCGCCCCATCCTTCGAGAAGCCGGAACAGCGACCCCGCTCCAGCCATTGCCCGGACTGCCCGCGCCCATGGCAACATCGGGCGATCCTGAAGCGCGGCTTTCCTATATCGTCAACACGCGCAACTGGACAGATCCCGAAGCGAAAACCAATCTGCTGGCCCTGTTGGACGATAGCGACGATGGCGTTCGGCTGAACGCTTGCAATGTGCTCACTAAAGTCAGCATGTCTGGGTGTGAACCCAAGCTGAACAACGCTCTGCGCTCGATCAATACACGCATCGCAGAATACGCCGCCAAGGCTCTGGCTTTTCAAAACACAGCTGAAGGCTGGCTTGGGCTGGGCGTAGGATTGGACAGCGGTCCATTCGAATACACCCGCGCCTGGTCCGCAAAGATGCTTGCCACCCGACAGGATCCAAAGCTTGCCGGAACGATGAGCACGCTGTTTGTGAGTCGAAGCTGGCGTGTGCGCCAAGCGGGCGCAGAAGCTTTGCTTGCTCTTCCTGGAAATGAGTCCGCTGTGGCTGCAATGGCCTTCTTGCAGGAAGACGATCCGGCGGTGCGACTGGCTGTTGTTCAAGGCGTCCGACTGAACCTGGACTTGGTGCTGAGGCGGCTCTTGTGGAGCGCGGTCAACGATTCCAGCGATGCCGTTCGCGCGGCAAGCGATATCGGCCTCATCAAGCTCGGCAAACCGAATCACATTGCGGAAGGCTATAAAGGCATTCGCGACGACAGCCGAACCGTTCGGCTTGCGCTCGTAAAGTACATCGAAAGGAACCCATCCGAAGCGGGACGAGATGCCCTTCGCCTCGCAGTGACCGACACCGACGCAGATATTCGTGCGGCCGCTCTAGATGCGTTTATCCGAATGCCTGGACCATTCAGCCCTGAGCATGTGCAAAGCGCAGCGAACGATCTCGACCCTCGGGTTCAGGCGGCTTACAAGCGGCTCATGGCGGCTAAAGGGCCCTAGCAATCGCAAACCTGGTGCAAATAAGGCTCAGAGTCCTGCGTCTTTGGAACGTACAATGAAGTAGTGGGTGTTTTTCAAATGCAGGCCACACATTCGGCAGTTGCAGGAATCCTTGTCCTATGACCGATAACCAAAAAAATCTCCTTGTGACCATCGGGGTATGCGTCGGAGCGCTTGCTGTCGTCTTCGGCATTCAAACGCGCGACCGCCTCGACCTTGGCGTGGAGGGCAACCGATTTTCACAGAGCGGCGCCCTCGCTTCGATGGAGAATGAGCGGGATATTCCTGCTGAGCAGTACTTCGACCGCCTGACCAGCTTGCTGAAGAAAGAATACGTGGACGAAGTTCACGATGATATGAAGCTGGCCTCCGGCGCGGTGCGCGGGATGATTTTGAGTCTAGGCGACACGCACTCGGTCTACTACGACGAGAAGACTTTCCCTGTCTTTATGAAGGAGCTTTCCGGCACCTATGAAGGCATTGGGGCCGACCTCGTCTTCGTCCGCGAGAAGGTCAGCAGCGACCTCGGAGATTCCGCCGAAGGCGGCACAAAGCTCATGGTTGCAAGCGTAGTTCCCGGCGGTCCTGCGGACAGAGCCGGTGTGAAGACGGGCTATTGGGTGGACAGCGTCAACGATATCTGGGTTTTGAATCCGAGCCTGCGCGACCAAGTTGCAGAAGGCAAAAAGCTCCTGGATAAGAAGCCGAAAACGCCCGCCGACGAAGCCAAGTTCCGCGAAATTCGTACGGAGATTCGCGAGAAGCTTCGAACGTATATGCCTCCCTTGCGCGCTCGGGAGAGACTCACCACCGGAGACTCTGGAGAGATCAAGGTTGTCTGGCATACACCCGCGGGATTGGTGACGACGAATATTGCGAAAGCCGTCAGCAACCGCCCGAATTTTGAAGTGAAGCCGGACGGATCCATCGCTTTTCGCTTCGTTCCCGGCTCGGACAGCAAGCTCGCCGAAGCGGTCAAGGATAAGTCTGCGGTCACCCTGGACCTGAGAGGCGTTTCCACCGGCGACTATTCGACGATGCGCAAGTGCCTTGAGGCCATCGCCGCAAAGGGCCAGTATGGCTACCTTGCCAAAGAAGGCGATGCCAAAGCGATTCCGATAGAAATCAAGCAAGGCGTAGCTACAACGCCACAAATCACCATCTTGGCAAACAAAGGCACCCAGGGAGTTGCCGAAGTCTTCGCCAAGGCGCTGGTCGCTGCAGGCAAAGCAAAGATTGAAGGCGAAACAGGCAACGACCCAGTAGCAAGCGAGATCATCAAGCTGCCCACGGGCAGCGGCTACACACTGGCCATCGGCAAGTTCCAGGGAGGCGGCAAGTGAAACTCGTCGGATTGATTTCAGCTATGGTCGCAGCGGTGGTCGTTCTCTTTCTGTTCGGCTACACATGGCGCGACATCCGATCCAAGGAATTGCCCAGCACCGAAGCGATGGCTCGGCTGGTGGGGATGAACACCAATGGCAGCGAAGCCTCCGCTGTGAGCGTTTTCACGGAGAGCTACGACCATATCCTCTCCAAATACTATAAGAAGGTCGATCCCAAGAAGCTGAAGTATTCGGGCATGGCGGGCTTGCTGAATGCTCTGGGCGACCCGCATACGCTTTTTATGGAGCCGGTCGAGGCTAAGGACTTCGCAGAAGATACGCGAGGCACTTTTGGCGGCATTGGCGCACGACTTGGGCAAGACCCGCTGGGTGCCCGAGTCCCGATCATCTTCGAAGATGGCCCCGCTGAAAAGGCTGGCCTGAAGGTAAACGACCTCATCACTCACGTCGACGGCAAGCGCGTTAACGGCATGGCTGTCGAAGACATTGTGAAGCTGGTTCGCGGCGAAATCGGGACGACAGTAGCGCTGACCGTTGTCCGCGATGGCGCTCCCCAGCCGTTTAAGATCCGCATCGAACGTGGGCAGGTGATCGCTCCGACGGTTACCGGCGAGGTTTTGAAGCCCAGCAAGATCGGCTACATGGCGATCAGCATGTTCTCCGAGCCCACGGGCTCACAGTTCGAGAGCACTCTTAGCAAGCTGGAGCGCCAAGGAATCCGTGGCCTGATCGTGGATGTTCGCGGCAACCCGGGTGGACTCCTCGCGAGCGCCACCGATGTTCTTTCCAGCTTCGTCAGCGCTCGGCAGGTTGTCACAGTGCGAATGCGCGGCGGCAAGGACGAAATCGTCCGAAGCCATAAGGGGGAGAACCACAGCTTCCGATATCCAATCGTTGTGCTGATCGACGGAGACTCCGCCAGCGCGGCTGAAATCTTCGCCGGTGTGCTGCGCGACTACCGAATGGCAACGCTTGTCGGGGAACACACCTACGGCAAGGCCTCCGTGCAGAACGTTTTCCCGCTTCAAGATGGATCAAGCGCGAAGATTACGATTGCCAAGTACATCCTTCCAGGCCAGGCAGAGATTGCGCGCAAGGTCGATGAGGATGGACAGTACGTGTCGGGGGGCCTCAAGCCGGACTATGAAGTGCCGCTGAACATCAATATGGACCCGACCATCGGCGATCCTAAGACGGACTCTCAATTGAGAAAGGCGATTGAAGTCGTCGAGAAGCGGCTCGGTGGGCTTTCAGCGATGAACAAGCCGGTCCTGGATTCGCGCGATCTGATCTACACGGTCGTTGCTTAAATCAGCTCGAAAAAAGAAGGCCGCACGACTGAGTCGTGCGGCCTTCTTTCAATTCGCTTGAAGACTTAGCTTCGGCAGCCACAGCTGCCACAACCGCCGCCTGAGGCACCCTCAGAGTCTTCGGTCTTGAAGGACGAGCCGCAACCGCAGCTGGAAACTGCGTTCGGGTTTTCAATTTTGAATCCACCGCCAAGTTGCTCTTCAACATAATCCACGGAACTTCCGTCCATGTAATTGAGGCTCAGCGCATCGATAAAAATCTTGATCCCGTCTTGCTCGAACACCTGATCTTCAGCGTCGGGGGCTTCAGCGTCCAGGGCCATTCCATAGGAGAGGCCAGAACAGCCGCCGCCTGCAACCCAAACCCGCAAAGCCGAATCAGCTTTGTCCTGGGTAGAAATGAGATCTTTCAGCTCGGTGACTGCGCGAGGTGTAAGTGTAATTGCCAATGAATCTAGCTCCTAATGAGTCGTATCATTAAAGATATACGGCTTATTTTGTCATATTGCCGAATGGAAGGCCCAAAAACTGGCAGCAAGACGTAAAAATTGGGAGGGACGGCACACCGATATGTACACACGTAGACTACGCTATGTCCGCTTCTGAAGCTTCTGATATCCAGGCCCTTGACGGAAAGACGCGTCTGCTGCAAGCCGCGGCAAAGCTTTTCGGCAGGCAACCCTATTCGCAGGTTGCGGTTGCGGAGATACTCGGCCTTGCCGGGTTAAAGCCGCCATCCCTCTACTACCACTTCAAAGACAAGGAGGATCTCTATCTGAATTGGGTGGAATCCGCGTTCAATGAGCTTGGGCAAAGCCTTCAGGACGCACTCCATGCACAGGGAGACCCCTATCTCATGCTGCGGACTCTGGCCAGAACGCTGGCGTACGTCAGCCACATAGATATACTGACCACTCTCCGCGATGTTCACCTGATCGAGTCAGTACCTGGCCGCGAGAAGATTGCCCAGCTCTATCTGCAGAATGTCTTCGAGCCAGTCTGTCAAGCCCTCCTTCGAGCAAGCAAAGCTGGACTGATCCAGCCTGATCCCTTGGGCAGAACCGCCACCCTCTTTATCGTAGGCGCAATGACCCTTAATCCCAGGATGGGACTGCCTGGAACGCCAAGCACTGAAGATTCGGGCTGGTGGGTCCAAAAATTCATGAAAGCGCACGCAATGTGACCATCAGCGCAGTGCAGACCGCTTATGCCAAAATTGGGATCGAGCTGGAGAATATAAGTTGCCCTACGTTGTCACTGAACCCTGTATCGGCGTAAAAGACAAGTCCTGCATGGACGTCTGCCCTGTGAACTGTATTTACGAGGGCCCAGATATGGTCTTCATCCACCCGGACGAATGCATCGACTGCGGACTCTGCGAGCCGGAGTGCCCGGTCAGCGCTATCTTTGTGGATACGGACGTCCCGGGTCAGTGGCGCAGCTTCATCGAGAAGAACCGCGAAAAGGCCAAAGAGCTTTCGGGCAATTAGGCCGCATTCATCGCGTTCTCGACAATCCGGTTCCAGCGAGCCTGATTGATACGGTCGAGTTCATTCAGCCTCAGACCTGCTCGGAACGCGCCTTCATCGCCTTCGATTGGGCGGCAATAGCGCACCTCTGCCGTGCACTGCAGCTCTGCGATATGCTCGTGGATCGCCACACTCACGACGGCGCCTTTCACCAGGGGCAGCTTGGTGACGATTCCAATTCCACCTCGCGAAACATCGACGACCTGGAATTCCAGCTTGAATCCGCTGGCGTCGATTTCACCCAGAATCAGACTAGTCTTTAACCGAACCTCTTCCTTGGTCGGGATGGCCTTGATGGCGCTGGCATAGGAAAGCGTTACGGTCTGGCAGTGTGCCCTTTCGACCAAGCCCGTGAACTGCGCGGTGACACCATCGCCGAAAGCCTGCACAAACAGCTGATCCTCCACTCGAAGGTTGTTCTCGCCATTAATGCGCAATACGGCCTCATGGTCGTTTATGGTCGAAACCCAGCCAGAGAAAATCTTTGCATCGGACAATCGCTGCAAGCGTGCCCTGGTCCGTGCGAACATCGCCGGATCTGCTTTTGTCGGATCGTAAGGAGCCCCCATCTTTACGCTGCCTTTGGAAGTATGCGCTTCCATTTCGCTTCATCTACACGCGACATCGCATCAAACCTAATCCCCGTTCGGAAAGTCTGCAAGTTCTGGCGGTCAGGCCGCGAATAGCGGACAACGCCATTCGCAGTGATGACGCCATATTCTGAAAAGATCTCGATCTCACAAGCAGCATCTCTTTCAAACTGCTCATGACAGATAAAGCCGATACCCTGAGGCCCGACATCCGAAATCATCACTTCCAGAGGTTCGTAATCCTCCACCTTTACGATTGCGCTGGTGGTGGTCACCAACCGCCGCACTGTTTCAGTGGTCGGACTGTAGCGAATCTGACTGGTGATTTCGAACTCGAAATCCATCTCTGTGACCGACATCACCTGCGCATTCGAACCCTCGACAAACACGAACGACGCATTCTTGACGAGGTCCATCGAGTCCACAGAACTCAGCTGCGCGGTGAAGACCGCCATCGCCTGAGCCCCAAAGATTTGAAACAGAAATTCCTGCCCGGGTGAGATGACCACGTCCGTCGAGCTTTGAACGACGATCGTATTGCCCATGAAGTTGCTGACCCAGCCAGTAAAGAACCGGCAGTCGGCAACCCTCTGGAACCGTACGCGCACGCCATTAAAATCTCGCGGAGAACTTGCGGCCATCTTCAAACTCGATTAAGCAGATACAAATATAAAGATCGGTTTTCTGCCTTTGCTCGCCCATAGACCACCCACCTCTTTCAACGGCACGAGGCATAAATCCGGTATTTTTACGAAGGTGGTCCATTCACGCTCTTTGCTCGCCCTTAGCCTTATCCCTATCTTCGCGACGGTTCAGGCTTCTGATTTCGACATCATCCAAACCCGCAACCATCGGGTCTATTCCCTGCCCTTCTATCGCTTGCCCGGACCAAGTTCGGTGTTGCCATTCGGAAAGGAAGAGATGTCGTGGTCATATACGAATGCAAACGACTTTCGAGAACTGTTCATGGTGTCTGGCAAGTTCTCCATTGAGGACGCGGAAACCCAGAAGTCTGCGTGGACATTCCGGCGCGGGCTGGGCAAAGGCTGGGACGCCCAGATCGAGGTGCCTTACCTGACGCGCGGTGGAGGATTTATGGATCCCATCATCGACTGGTGGCATGAGAACTTCCTTCAATGGTCGGATAAGTTCCGCAACAAGCGACCGTTCGGAAGATCCCTCGTCCGATTCACCGATTCCAGCGTGTTTGGGCCAAGCTCAGGGCTCGGCGATATCTCGCTCACAGTTCAGAAAGAGCTTCCCCGAGGAATGCTCGCCAGCGCGGGAATCAAAGCTCCCGTTGGCGAAGCCGACAAACTCCTGGGCAGCGGTGGATGGGATGCGGGAATCGGGCTGAGCAAGCGATGGCAGCTGCCCAAGAAACTGACCGCCACCGCACAGGTTGGCGCGGTCTACCAAGGCGTTTCTACCGAGCTTGCTCCCGCTCGACGATGGGTCCACCAAGAGATGCTGGCCCTTGGCTATCATGCAAACTCGCGGGACACGTGGGTGTTGCAGTGGCAGGGCGAAGCCTCTGCCCTTGAACTTAGCATTTCGCGCTCAGATCAAACGCACCGACTGATAACGTTCGGTTTGCGGCGCAAGATCACCGACCGCGAGTCGATGGAGATGTATTTCACAGAAGATCGGGATTTGATGAACGGCAAAGTCCCGCAAGTGGTGAGCATCGGCCCCGACTTTACGTTTGGCATTCGCTGGTCCGTTAGGTTCTGAAAACAAAAAGAGCCCGAACCTAAGTCCGGGCTCTTCAACATGCAAATTGTTTTGGCTTAGTCAACCTGGTGCGGATAAACGCTGACTCGTCGCTTATTCTTCGGACCTTCAAACTTCACTTGGCCCGCCTCGGTGGCGAACAGTGTGTGATCCTTGCCAATACCGACGTTGGTGCCGGGGTGGAACTGCGTGCCGCGCTGTCGAACGATGATGGTGCCCGACTTCACAACTTCGCCGCCGAATCTCTTGACACCCAGGCGCTGCGAGTTAGAATCGCGACCGTTACGAGTTGAACCTTGTCCTTTTTTATGTGCCATCGTTAGCTCCCTGCCACGATCTCCGTAATGCGAATGTGCGTCTGCGGCTGGCGATGACCCCATCGCTTGCGCTCATTCTTCTTCGGCTTGTAGTTGAAGGCGTTGATCTTCTTGGCCTTGCCGTGGCGAACGATCTCAGCGCGAACGCGGGCACCCTTTACGAACGGCGAACCCAGCTTCACGTTAGCGCCGTCGCAAACGGCCAGGACGTCGGAGAGCTCAAGCTTTGCTCCGACCTCACCTTCGAGCTTTTCGACGATCAGAACTTCGCCTTTCTCAGCTCGGAACTGCTTTCCACCAGTCTGGACGATTGCGTACATTAGAAACCTCAAACGCCGATTGGCGCGAACGTCAATGATGGCACAAGCCACCAGCCTCCGTCAACTTGGTCTGAGCCCAGCACGGACTAAAGACCGGAAGGATTGATGATTGTAGATTGAGGATTGATGATTTAGGCGATGCTCAGCATTCTCGCCGAAGCAGTTCTCAGTCAATCTCCAAGCATCAATCTCCTTTCTACAATCTTTACGCGGCTTCCTCAAGCCTTGCCACCAGAGCCACAATCTCTGGGTCGTACCGGCCCGTTTGCTCCAGAAGCGACTTGCCCTTGTTCTCCACAAGAGCATTGCAGACAGCGAGCACTCGCGACAGCAGAGGAATCTTGTTTCCGGCCTGCCCCAACGGGCCACGACCGTCAAATCGCTCATCCAAAGCTTGCAGGCTGGGTAGAAGCGACCGGAGTTCCGCCGCCGTTTCCAGCTTGACCAACGCTTTATCCGTTTTGCTCTTGCGAGCTTTTCGATAAACATCTTGAAGCATGGCCAAACCGCGCAACATCTGCTGCTGGCTTCGTGTAAGGCCAAGCGAGGCTTCTATAAGCCGGAAGTGCGGTTCCAGCTCCCTGGCTCGGGTCTCGACCTCTTCCCTGCTCTTCGCGGCCACAAACTTCCATAGTGCGCCAGTATCGAAGTCATCGGTCTGAAGATCAGCCAAATGCCCCTCGAAGATAATGACTCGGTTCCGGCCTGTACGCTTGGCTTCGTAAAGCGCCTGATCGGCGGCACGCAGCAAACCTACACCATCGGCGGCGGCTTCTGGGAAGACGGCAACACCAAGACTTGCACTTACATGGCGCATACGCCCGGTACGCGTGATGAACGGTACGCTTTCGATCCGCTTGCGAATCCGCTCAGCAACCACCAGCGCCGCCTCCTTGTTTGATCCAGGCAGCACCAGGCTGAACTCCTCGCCCCCGTACCGAGCGCAAAGGTCGTACGGGCGCAGGGTGGACTTGATCGTGTCTGCGACCATCTTCAAAACGGTGTCGCCGGCCTCGTGTCCCTCTTCCTCGTTGAAGCTGCGGAAGTGGTCAACATCCAGCATCACTGCACTCAACTCCTGATTCGTGCGCTTCGCCTCAGCGACGCGCATGTTCAAGAACTCATGAAGCGATCTGTGGTTGGCAATTCCCGTCAGAGGGTCATGGCTGGCCTGCTTTTCAAGCTTCTCAAACAGCAAAGAGTTGTTGAGGGCAAGGGCAAGATGCTCCGCCATCACTTCAAAAAGCTCCAAATTCTCGGGGAAGTTAGTGTCCCCTTCCCTGCCGATCATCTCCAAGACACCGATCAGCCTGTCGCCGATCTCCAGCGCATGAACGCTCATCGGACCAGGCTTGAGATAGCAGAACTTGGCTTCCAGATCCGCTGTGAGCAGATGGTCCGCAACGTTTGGAATGCTGAAATCTTGACGGCTCATCGCCACCAGTTCGGCAATGCAGGTGCCACCGCCATAAAGGTCAAGCGTGTGGAGCGCACTGGTGCCGGAACGGTTTGCGCCGGTGCTGGCTGTGAGGTAGAGCGATTTCGCGTCGAAATCAGCGACCCAGAGAAGCACCGCGGCGAGCTCAGTGGCTGAGGCGATCTCATGAACAGCGGCAACCGCCAGGGGTGTGAGCTGCTGATTCATGCTCAGCACACGACCCAGCCTCTTCAAAGCTTCGGCTTCGCGGGAGCTCTTGGAAGCTTGGCGTCGGGCATTGCGCTCTTCGTTTGCGTTCGTGACGAGCACGACCAAATCTGTCGCGGACCGGGCATCGACGCCTCCGATATGGAAACGCATCCCGTCCAGGTAGAGCGAGCCGCTGACTCCGTCCAGCGCAGCCTTGACTAGCGCGCCAATTTCGGAATACAGCACATTCTCGGGTCCGCGGAAAAACTTCACTCGGCGAGCAAGTCCCCAAACAGCGCGGGGATAACCCAGCAAGTCGATAACGGCAACACCAACGGAATCGGGATCAAGATTAGAAAGGACGCCGGGCTCTGGCAGATCCAGCATCAAAGAGCCGCCGTCTTGCAGAGGCACAGACACGGGAAAACCGACATCGAATTCCGATGATCGGTCCTGGACGGTGCGCACTCCAAAGCCGTGCAGCAACTCTATCAGTTTTGAATATTGCGAAGAATCGGGCAACGTATTCGAATTATCGGCAAGCTGCAGGCTCAAACCGTACCTGGCAATCTCCCCATTTTCGACCCATTTTTCAACAATGCTTCGCTGTAAGCGGGTGAACTTTGAAATTGGATACGAACGTATTCATTTTGAACCCGTCTAACACTTGTCTATTGCCATGAAGGATTCCACTGCACCTCGCTGTCTGAGAGCACGCTATCTTGCCTATCTCCTCTGTACGTTCGCACTCAGCCTTATCCTGGCTTCGTGCGGCGGTGGCGGAGGGGGAGGAGTCGGCAGTTCTCTGCTTTACCGAACCGACTGGACCAACCGCAGCCGCGCCGTGACAGGTTTGTCTCAGCGCGTTGCGCTGTACGACACGAACGGTGTGCTGGTCACAACCGCAGTGGTCAACCAGGACGCAAACGGCCTGCAAGCCACTGAGATGCAGCTGAACAACGGCGGAAGCTATCGGCTTTTTGTCGAGCTGTTTTCTCAGCGGGACCTTGGCGGCGTGAAGACGGGCGAGATCAATACGCTGGTTAATGTCAGCGGCAAAACGACGTTCACGTCGGCGGTTGGAGAAGATCCCACGTCGGTGAAAGTCACCCCCAGCAGTTCGACACTCATCGTTCAGCAGAGCCGACAGTTTTATGCCTGTGGCTTCAATGGAAACAACAGAGCGGTCTTCACCGAGCCGGGCGGCATGACTTGGACCACTCTGGGAGGAGTCGCTTCGGTGAACTCTTCAGGGCTGGTGCTTGGCCTTTCGGAGGGTGATGGAACGGTTCGTGCACAGCACACGGCGACCTCAACCCAGGGAAGCGGCCTCCTTCATGTAAACCCGTTCAACACCACGACGACCAAGTGGACCGTTCTGGTTTATATCAACGCCGCGAACGACCTCGCGCCGTTCAGCACGCTCAACGTGAACCAGATGGAAAAGGTCGCAGGCAACCCGCAAGTGCGGTTCGTGCTCCAGTGGAAGCAAGCGACAGCCGCATGGCCCAGCTCAACCTTTAACGGCACCCGCCGCTACCTTGTCAAGCCGGATACCTCAAGCCAGATCGCCAGCGAACTGGTCCAGGACATGGGTACCGAGGTCGACATGGGTCAGGCGCAGACGCTCCAGGATTTCGTCAACTGGGGCAAAACCTTCTACCCCGCCGACCGCTATTGCCTCATCATTTGGAACCACGGCAGCGGCTGGAAACGATCGCCCGCACTGTCTCGCGCCGTGAGCTTTGACGATGAAACGGGCAACGCGATCATGACTTGGGAACTGGCTTCAGCAATCGGAAGCAACCACCCCGACATCGTCGCATGGGATGCGAGCCTGATGCAGATGATGGAGGTTGCCTACGAGATCAAGGATCACACCGACTTTGTGGTGGGCAGCGAAGAAAGCCCGCCCGGAGAAGGCTATCCCTATGATCTGGTGTTCTCACAGTTCAGAGATAATCCAGACGCCTCGACCAAGCAACTGACCAAGGCGTTCGTGGATGGGATGCTGAACAATCCGAACTATGTGAACCGCAAGATTACGCAAAGCTCCATCGAAACGGCGAAGCTTGACGACCTTGCAGGATCGCTCAGCGCCTTGGCGACTCAGCTGATTGCGAACAAGGATACGATCGGTTCAGAGATTCAAAATATCCGAAGCACTGCGCAGGCTTATAGCCCGAACTCGACGCGTGTCTTCCGCGACATCGGTCACCTGTGCGATCTGATCAATGCTCAGATTGCAATTCCAGCCGTTCAGAGCGCTGCGCTCGACGTGAAGGCAAAGCTCCAAGCGGCATTGGCGTGGGAAGGACACAATTCGAACTCCCCAAACAGTCAAGGCTTGTCCATCGACTTCTCTTCGTCGTCTCTGTTCAACACGCTTCAGTCGGACTATGTTCAGCTGAGGCTGGCGCAGACGACGCAGTGGAATGAGTGGCTGCAGGTCGCCCCGTAGTAAAAAAAGAGGGCCGACTGGCGAGGTCGGCCCTAGGGCTGGAGGGTGTGGAGGATTCAGTCGTGTAAGTCCTCTCTGGCTTTCATCTGTGAGTCAATTCGTCTACGTGTTGATTCTTCCGCGTCCTCCCGGCTTATCACTCCAGCGGAAGTACCAGGGTAAGCCGTTTAGATTCAAAACGCGAAGAATTACCGCCACAAAACTTGCCAGGTATCGGTAACCTTAGAGCCTCAAATGCGGAAGACTGACCTCTGCCAAGGGTGGCAATTTCGGATCAAGGATGAAGGCCCGGGGTACTACCGCCCGCACCATCCCGATAACTTGTGGCGCGATGCGACTGTGCCTGGGCATGTTCACATCGACCTGGTGCGAGAAGGCGTCATCGCCGAGCCGTTTGTAGGACAAAGCGAATGGGGTTGCCAGTGGATCGATCACGCAGATTGGTCATACCGAACAACTTTCGAATGGACACCCGATGCCTCCTTGCCTTGTCGAAAAATCGTCTTTGAGGGGTTGGACACCGTATGCTCGGTCTGGCTGAATGGCATACAGATCGCCGACCACGACAATATGTTTGTGCCGCTGGAGATTGATGTTTCAAGCCAACTCCAGCCAGGCGAGAATACGCTTCAAGTCGACTTTGAGTCCGCTGTGCGCGTTGGTGATGAACGACGCACAGCCTACATGCAGAAAGAAGGGTTGCGACACGACACCACCTTCTTCGATGAGCGTGCCTTCGTCCGCAAGGTCCAGTGCATGTCTGGCTGGGATTGGGGCCCTCGGCTGGTGTCCTGCGGCATCTGGCAGCCGGTCCAGCTCATCGAATATGCCAGCCGCATCGTTGACTTCCGAGTACGGCAGGAACGCCTTGATGACGGTCGCTATCGCGTTTGGACAGAAACGGAAATTGAAGGCTCTGGCACCCTAAGTACACAATTCCAAGACGAGGCTACCACCGCAGGCGAGCTGGACATCATCATCGATGATCCCCGGCTGTGGTGGCCGAACGGCTACGGCGACCAGCCTCTTTACGAAGTCCGCGCAAGCCTCAGCGCCGGACATTCTTTGCGCAAGAAGATCGGGCTGCGCACCATCGAGCTTCGACGTGAGCCCGACGCTTTCGGAGAGTCTTTCAGCTTCTTCGTCAACGGGCGGGAGATATGGGCGCGTGGAGCCAACTGGATTCCCAACGACGCCTTCCCTTCCCAAATCACCGATCAGAACTACCGCGATCAGGTTCGGGTCTGCAAAGACCTGAACATGAACATGCTCCGTGTGTGGGGGGGTGGGCTGTACGAATCGGACGAGTTTTACAACGCTTGCGACCGCGAAGGCATCCTGGTCTGGCAGGACTTCCCCTTTGCCTGCAGCTACTATCCCGATGATGAGGCCGCCCAGGGGGCGATGCGCGTTGAGGCAACCTATCAGATCAAACGCCTGAGAGATCGCACATGCCTTGCCCTTTGGTGTGGCAACAACGAGAACGAACAGATGTGGGCTCAACGCTGGGGTGATGGCGAACTGATACCACCGCGATATTACGGCGATGTCATTTATGGCAAAGTCCTGCCCGAACTGATTTCTGAGCTTTGCCCAGGCACGGGATACATCCCTACAAGCCCTACAGGATCGGACCCGAACCGCGAAGATGGTGGACCGAACGACGGCGGCTACGGCGACCAGCACTATTGGGATGCATGGCACGGGCGAGGAGATTGGAAGTACTACGCTGAATCAACCGCGCGGTTCAGCTCCGAGTTCGGCTTCGCCAGTTCGTGCTCTGTGGAAGCATGGCGCATCGCTGGAATTGAGGCGGCAATTTCACGTCCCAGCGACCCCGACGTGCGATGGCACGACCGGACACGGAAGCCATGGGAAACATTCCGAGGGTTTGTCGAGCTTCATTATCCCCACGCTGAGACCTTGGAAGACTGGATTCACACCAGCCAGCTGAATCAGCGCGATGCGCTACGGTTTGCCATCGAGTACTACCGCATCCATGAATTCTGCAAAGGCACACTCATCTGGCAGTTCAACGACTGCTGGCCCGTGCAGAGTTGGGCAGTGCAAGACTACGCCCGAAAACTAAAGCCTGCTGGCCGGGAGCTATCGCGTCTGTATGCGCCGGTCCTGATTGCTATTCAGGAGATCGAATCAAAGTTTGGGGTTTATGTGGTCAATGACAGCTTCTCGGTCCTCCAAGATCAGCTGACTGTGGATGTGTTGAAGCTTGAAGATGGGGCTACAGTGCATACAGAAACCGCCGAAGTCCTTCTGCACCCTGGTGAACGCCGCCTGTTTTCCTCGATAGAGGTCTCCAAATGGGATAGTCGAGAGATTGTTCTGCGCGCAAGCCTCAAGCATAGCGAAGCCTTGGAGCGATGGGCGCTTTGTGCGGAGCCGAAGGATGCGCTTTGGCCTTCTGGATATGAGCTTCTGACACCCGAGAGCCCAGCTGAATACTGGCTGTAAAGAGGAGATTCTGGAGCCGGATAGGAGACTCGAACTCCTGACCATCCGCTTACAAGGCGGGCGCTCTACCACTGAGCTAATCCGGCTTAAGCCGTCGCGGCGAGTTGGAGTTATACCCGAGCGAACCAGCCGGCAGAGGAATGCAAAAAGAAAGAGGCGGGAAAGTCCCGCCTCTTTCTTGAATTCCGTGGGGGTTTACTTGCCCTTAGGCTTGCGCGTTCGTCGCTTAGCGAGTCGCGGGTTGCCATCCTTGTCAATCACGAGCTTATAACCGGTTGGAATGTGCTTTAGAGCATCAGCCAGTTCCTTGGGAACATCAGCCTGGGCTCGCTTTCGACCACGGCGCTTGCCCGGATTCAGGGCATTAAACGCTTCGGACGCATCATCGTTCGGGGCCATTGCGGTCAGACCGCCGTTGCCTACTTTGAAGAGTTCCGACGTGGCCGGAAAAGAAAGGAAAATGTGATTTCCGTTGCTGAGAATTCGGACTGCTGTCGGAAGGGTGTATTTCTTGACTCCGATTCTCACGGAAAGCAACCCTTCTTTCACCTGTGCCTTGAACTTCAGCGAGTTCTTGACGTTTTGTACTGTTTTGCTCATGACGTTCTCCTAAACGCAGAGTTATTAAACCCCATTTGTATCAACGGGTGCATGACCGTATTCGTAGCAATGTTTACAAAAACTTATGAAAAAACAGCTATATTGTCGATTAATCGGGTCTTTCCTAACTTGGCCGCAACGATGAGCCTAGCCGCTCCTTTTGATGAAGAAACCGGCTCAAGACTATGCTCGTCCACCAACGCTAGATAATCGACAGTAAATCCAGCTTCCGTCAAGGAGCTTCGATTCTTCTGAAGAAGATGTTCGATACTATGGATATCAAGAGTGTTGCTATTCAGCTCCTGTCCAATGTTGCAAAGTGTCTGATACAGCAGTGGGGCAACGTCGCGGTCTTGAGGGCTTAAGTAGGCATTCCGGCTTGAAAGTGCAAGGCCGTCATGCTCCCTGACTGTCTCGACGAAGTCCAGCTCTATGCCGAAGTGCAGGCCACGGACCAGCTGTCTGATGACTGCGCACTGCTGGAAATCCTTCTGTCCGAAAAAGGCGACATTTGGACGTACGATGTTAAACAGGATCGCGACCACCGTGACGACGCCATCGAAATGACCAGGTCGATTCTCTCCCTCCCACCGTTTTGAAGCCTCTCCCGCTGACACAACGATATTAGGGTCAGGGTAAACGGTAGTTGCATCGGGAATGAATACGAAATCGACCCCTGCACGCTCACAGATTTCAAGGTCCTTCTCTTCGTTTCTGGGGTACTTCTGATAGTCTTCGTTCGGGCCAAATTGCTTCGGATTGACAAATATCGAAACGACGGTCTGATCGCATCTCTTAATCGATTTCTTCATGAGAGCTACATGACCTTCATGAAGCGCGCCCATGGTTGGCACAAAGCCAACGCTCTTTGAATAATCCGCAATGAGTTCTTGTGGAGTGCGTGCAACTCTCATAGCAATGTAGCTGGCGACTAGTCGCGGACTTCGCGAGCGTACGTCTGGATCGCGTCACGAAACGTCGTCCACCCCTCAGCGTGCCTGCGGGCGTGCTTCAGCCTCAATTCGGTCAATCCCACGACGTCATGGAAGACTTGAACCTGCCCGTCGCACTGCCATCCCGCGCCGATTCCAATTGTAGGAATGGATAGTTTTTTGGATATTTTTTCAGCGAGGTCTTCGGGGATGAGTTCGAGAACGACGGAGAAAGCCCCCGATGCTTCTACAGCAAGAGCATCGGCAAGAACCTTATCCCCTTCATCGCCCTTTCCCTGAATCTTGTGACCACCAAAGCTATAGTACGACTGTGGCGTCATTCCCACATGTCCCATTACAGGGATACCCGCCTTAACGATAGCGGCTATTTCATCCGTATAGGGGCCCTCCAGCTTGACCGCCTCCGCGCCTGCTTTCATCAGCAAAACGGAAGCCTTCACCGCATCGGATACTCCCGATTGGTAAGAGCCAAACGGCAGGTCGGCTACAAGCAACGCCTGGACGCCTGCTCGGGAAGCTGCCGCCGTGTGATGGAGCATCTGCTCAAGGGTTACGGGAAGCGTGTTCTTATAGCCAAGCGAGACATTGCCGACGCTATCGCCGACAAGAATAAGATCGACACCCGCTTGATCAGCGATCGCAGCTGTGGTGGCGTCATAGGCAGTGACGCAGACGACCTTCTTCCCCTGAGCCTTCATGGCTCTTACACCCGGAGCGGTGACTTTTGAGGACATGCCGAGGGCATTGTACCGCTGGTTCTGTGAGAACCCAAATCAGCTCAAAACCGATAGGACTTCTGCGGCATGGCCTTCGTGGTTCACCTTTCGCCACATCTTCAGCACATTTCCGTTCTCATCCAGCAGGTAGGTGGACCTTTCCACCCCCATGTACTTGCGTCCGTAGAGCGTCTTTTCCACCCAGATGCCAAGCTCTTGGACCAGCGATTTTTCGGTGTCAGCAAGAAGCGGGAAGTTAAGATTGAACTTGTCGATGAACTTCTTGTGCTTCTTGATTGGGTCTGGGCTAACGCCAAAGACCTTTGCTCCCTTGAACTTGGGCATCAGATCGCGAAAGTCGCAGGCTTCCACGGTACAGCCCGGCGTATCGTCCTTTGGATAGAAGTAGATGACCGTCTTCGATCCGAGGAGGTCTTTTTTCGTCCAGGTCTTGCCGTCCTGGTCCTGAAGTTCAAAGTCTGGGAAAGGGCTGCCAACGTCGATCATTGCTTCATTGAGACTACTTGAACCGCTGGGCTTTCCGCTGGGATATATGTCCCCCCCTGTGGCACGGGGTCTGTCGATCTACGACTTCCCTGCCGCATCCATCATCATCGCCTGCATCAGGTCGACGCGAAGGACTACACCGCTCAGGCGGTTGTCTTCTACCACTGGAAGAATTGTAAGACCGCTCATCAGCATTCGGTGGAAGGCGTCTCCAATCTCGGTTTCTGAGCTCATGACCGTGGGATCTTTGGAGGCATAGATGAGCGCGGGGTCGCTTGCCATCGAGGTCATGCTGTCCTTCATCTGCACTGCACGGCACACATCTCCTTCCGTAATCACAGCAATGGGCGCGTGGTCTTCGTTTACGATGACCAGCGCTGGAAACTGATAGATATCCATCTTGTCGACAGCATCGCGCACGGTGCTGTCGGCGGTGAGGAACGGAATATGGGCGTGAAGGACCTCGCGCAAGGTCATGCGATAAGTCTACTCAGCCGCTTGGCTTTCGCTCAGCGTTCAGCCGTATAATCCGACTGATGAGGATCGACGTCGGACTGATTGGCGGGACAGGCGTGGGTGAAAGGCTGATCCAGCTGGGTGGCCAAGCCTTGCACATCCCAACCCGCTATGGGATGATTCGGGGTCGGCTCCTCACCCACGCTGGTCGGAATGTCCTTCTCCTTTCTCGCCATTCGGCTGGACACAAGGTTCCCCCGCATCTTGTCAACTATCTGGGGATGGCGACCGCGCTCCGAAACTTGGGTGCGAAGTATTGCTTTTCGACCGCCGCGACGGGCGGCTTTGTCGCAGATTGGCCCGTCGGGAGCATGGCGGCATGTTCTGATTTTATAGATGTTACAGGAAGAAATCTTACACTTTACGAAAGAACGGTCGTCCATACAGACTTCACTCAGCCCTTCGGTACTGTGACGCGACAGGCTATTCAAGATGCCGCCGAGCAGTCTGGGGTTCCGATCCATGACAATGCGATTTATGTCAATGGGAACGGTCCCCGCTATGAAACTCCTTACGAGATCGAACTCTATAGGCGAATGGGCGGGCACGTCGTTGGAATGACGGCAGCCAGCGAAGCGATCGCCATGCGTGAAGCGGGGATTGATTACGGATGCCTCGCCATCGTAACGAACCTTGCCGCAGGCTTGTCAGCACAGCCACTGAGCCACGAAGAGGTTGTCGACGCGATGAAGAAGGCGGGCGAAACAGCCGTGAAAGTTCTTTTGAATGCCATCGAGAGGTTGCCGCTCTGAAGCTGGAACTCACCCGCCGACGGTTTGCGATGCTCTTGGCGCTAACGCCAGGGATCGGCGGGCGAACGCTCGTGCGCATCCTTGCTCGGAGCGACCTGATGGGGCAAAGCCCTTACGAATTCTTTGCACTTTCGCCGGAGGCGTTGCGCGAGGACTACGGCCTGCCCGCCAAGCTGGCACAAAACGTCTCTGGGAGTTTAGATCGACTGACCAAGGAGCTTGCCGAGATGGAGGAGCGTCTGGAGCAGCTGGGCGTTCATCTCGTCACTGCTGCCGATGCACACTTCCCCGAAAGACTGGACACCATCGACTTGGACCCGCCTCCTGCGCTGTTCCTCTACGGCAATCAGAAGTTGCTCGAATCCAAGACTTTCTGTATCCTCAGCTCCCGAAACACGCCTCCGAAGGGCTTGGACATGATTGAGAAGCTGGCAGAAGAGGGCGTGCTGGCGGGAGAGGTTCTTGTGAGCGGACACGACCGGCCTGAATATCAGCGATCGGCAGTAGTTCCCTTGCGATGGGGTTCGCCAAGGATCCTCTGTCTGGATCGTGGGATGTTTGAAGCCCTTGGCGATGACCTGAGCGTTGAGCCCTTCCGCACGGCACGCCTGTGGAGATTCCAGTTCGATAAGACCACCGACTTGGTGGTTTCTCCCTTCCGACCGAATGCGGGGTTTGCGGGAGTGAACAATCAGGTTCGGGATCGGCTGGTAGCGGCCCTGAGTGCAAGGCTCGACTTTGTCCTGATCAATCCCGGCGGCAATATGGACAAGCTGGCCCGTGCGGCATTGCGCGCTGGGCGACCCGTGCGCGTATCGGATTTGAGTCTGGAGTATCGGCAGTATCGAGAGTCTGGTGCGGAAGTGCTGGGCTACTGAAGAGGCGTTGACAGGTGGTTGGCAAGTGGTCGGCAGGTTGTCTCAACTGAATCTAGTTCTTCAGGTCTTAACTCAGAGTGTCGGAAAAGCGGTTTGCCCCTGCGAGCTGAACGTGCCTACCACCTGCCGACAACCTGCCGACGCCCCCAAAATCCCCCCTCCCCTTGCAGTCGGGTGCGTTTCGCGCCATAATCTGAAACCTGCGGAGTGGTGTCCGAGTGGTCGAAGGAGCGGGCCTGGAAAGCTCGTACTCGTGCAAACGGGTCGTGGGTTCGAATCCCACCTACTCCGCCAGAATTCTTCTATGAGCTTCGCCCCGACACCCGAAGAGCGCGCTCAGCGCGAAGCCATCATCCAGCGCGTTGTGGAGTTCACCCTTTCGGGGACGACGATCAAGCTCCCTGCCTTCAATCCTGATTCAGCGCGACCGAACGACCGCTTTGCCCTTTTGGCAGTGGGTCAGGAAGAGAACGACTTTCGCGGGCAGGCAGGCGAGTTTGTGTACCAGTTTGAAGGCGAAGAGGACCTGCTGCACCTGATGATCACGCGGGCGGACCTATCGCCGCTAAGCCCCGAAGAAGGCCAGCAGGTTGCGGCGTTTGTGCTGGATGGGGTGCCGCCGGCTTTGGTGTGGTTCAAACCCGGCGAACAGTCGCAACACTTTTACGCCGGGCATGACGACGTGGTGCAGCACGTCCAGAGATAGCTATTTTGCAAGCTCGTCTTTGATCGTTTTTTCCAGCTTTTCGCGGTCCATAGGATGCCCCTCGAAGACCGTAGCCCCCGACTTTGAAATCACGACGGCGTGGGGAATCGCCTGCACCATGTAATAGGTGGTTGCGGCCCCCGTCGAGTCGATGTAAAGCGGATAGCTGAAATTCACCTTCTTATGGAAGGCTTCAATGACGTCCTTGGTTTCGTCCGAAACGGCGATCACTTCAAGCCCCTGATCTTTATATGTCTTATAAAGCTCGTCAATGATCGGCATCGTTTCGATGCATGGGCCGCACCATGTCGCCCAAAAGTCGATGAGGACGACCTTTCCCTTAAGCTCGCTGAGGCTGACTTTCTTCCCTCCCTCTTTGACGGGCTCAAAGGTGAGGTCCGGCGCGGACTTGCCGCCGCAACCGATGAGGGTCACGGCAAGCAAAGCAAATGCCAGCGGTCGACCAAGCTTCACTAACCCCTCCTTGGGATAAAGCTGCCAAGCCATGCGCCTGTGGATTGGGGCGAGCGTGACTGCGTGTAGAGAGTTCCTGGGCCGCTGAAGTGCGCCACGTAGCCTTCGCCGGAAGTCAGCGATCCGATCAGGCTTCGGGTGGCGCGGTGAACCTCATAGCCCATCGCTTCGGAGAAAGCAACGATGTGTCCAGTGTCCACGATATAGCGCTCTCCGGCGGCAAGGTCGATTCGTCGGATGGCGCCAAACGAGCTGAGGAAGAGGATGCCCGAGCCAGCAATGCGCATGATGAAAAGCCCCTCGCCCGCAAAGAAGCTTTTGACGTTGGCCTTGGTCTGAATGTCCAAGCCTGGCGTTCCTGCAAGATAGCTTCCGCTGGTAACCATCCAGCTTTCGTTATTCATCTGCAGGGTGATAATGTCGCCTAGGGCAGCAGGGGCGAGCACCAGTTCACCGGGACCGTGGGATGCGCTGAAAAGAGTCTGGAAGAAGCTCTCTCCGCCGAGGAGTCGTCCGAAAGCTTTTCCGATTCCGCCTGCTGTTTTTGATTCCAGTGTGATCGTGGGCGACATGCTGACCATCGCTCCGGACTCTGCCCGAACCGTCTCCCCCATCTCCATCACGATTCTCACGACTGAAAAAGTTGGCTGATATAAAACCTCGTACTGCAATTGCGTCTCCTTGTCTGGCGAATGTGCCTGTCCTAAGGACGATTTTACATCGCGGGTAGGCTTGACCGAACTTTGTCGGTTTCCTCATCTAAGCCCGAGGCGGAATCTCTCTCCGAAATCGAAGCTCCGCCGGTACAGGAAAACGCCACCCGAATTGTCTGGGCCCTTGCTTGGCCTGCGGTGGCGCTCAATATGCTGCAAACCGTCAATGCCCTGCTGGACAGCACGTTTGTGGGGCACCTGTCGCCAGCTTCGCTGACGGCTTATGGCGGCGCAACGCCGATCGTCTTCACGCTCTTCTCTCTGTGCATGTCGCTGGCGATGCCGGGGACTGCGCTTGTCAGCCGCGCCTACGGGGCGAGAAATCCTGAAGAATATCGAAAAGCTTGCCGCCAGGTTTTAAGCGTTGGGCTGATCCTGAGCGTCGTGATTGCCTTGGTCGCATTGGCCTGTGGCAACCTCATCCCTCATCTGCTCCTCAACGCCAAGGCGACGGAAGCCATGAGCCTGATGGCGAGCTACCTGCACATCTATGCGCTGGGCTTGCCAGCGTTTATGGTGATCCAGTGTCTGGCGGGCGCCTTGCGGGGGATCGGGGATACCAAAAGCCCGATGATCATTTCGGGCATCCAGATCTGCCTGCACATCGTGCTGAATTACCTGCTGATCTTCCCGTCACACGAGATCTTGGGCCTGCGATTCCCGGGCGCAAACATGGGCATCCTTGGTGCCAGCACCGCCTTGGTTATCAGTGCGTGGCTGTCGGCTGTCGGGTACCTTTGGTACACCGTCAAGACTCCGCTTGGAGCCTGCTGGCGCATTCAGAAGCCCGAGCGCGAGTGGATTCCCCGTATCCTGCGCATCGCCAACCCGACGGTCGCGATGGCGATGCTGCGAACGGTGTCGTTCACGATCTTTACAGCAATGCTCGGCAAACTCACCCCTCCGATCGGCGAGATTGCCGTCGGTGCCATGCGGCCTGCGTTTAACATCGAGTCGGTGATGTTCATGCCAGGGTTTGGCCTTTCCATGGCGGCGGCGGCACTGGTTGGGCAGAGTCTGGGTATGAAGCGTCCCGACCGCGCCGAGCGTTTGGGGTGGGTCGCTGGGAATCACGGTGCCATCGTCACCCTGGTCATCTGCATTCCGGTGTTCATTTTTGCCCCACAGATCACTTCTGCGATGATCGTCAACAGTGCAGAGATGGCTCATGAAGCTTCCTTGCTTTTGAGAGCGCTTGCGCTGACGGAAGTGGGCTTTGTTTACGCGATTATCTTCTCAGGCGCCATGCAGGGAGCAGGCGATACGGTGCGTCCGATGTGGATCACCTTCGTTGGTCAGTGGCTGTTGCGGCTTCCGCTGGTCTATGGGCTAGCGTTCATCTTCAAGCTTGGACCGGTTGGCGCATGGGTCGGCATGAGCATCAGCCAGGCCGTTCAGGGTGTGATGGCGGTGGTGCAGTGGAAGCAGGGCAAGTGGAAGAGCGTGAAGGTCTAAGAATCAGGTGTTGAGTGTTGAGCTCGTTCTGAGCACTTAACACTCAACACTCAACACTCGGTTTTTATCTCTTCCCACCCTTCGATCCCGCCTTGGCGGGAGCTTTTGAAGGAGCCTTTGCAGCGGGCTTCGTTTTGCTGAAATCCGGCACAGGCACGTTGGTGCTGCCAGGGACAACATAGATCGCGCCAGCTCCAACTTTGATCAGGGACCAGCCCTTGTCGCGCTTGACGATCAGCGCGTTGGTGACTTTGCCCTTCTCGCCAGTCGGCACCCAAACATCCTTGTCCTTGTATCGCTCGGGAATCGCCAGCAGGAGCCGCTTATCCTGCTCGACCTGCGTTTCTACAGCGAGTGCGACAGCGGCAGGATAATCCTCCGCTTTCATCGTCCCATTCATAGCCATGGAACGCCCGAAGACCTTCTTCGGAAGAAGTGTCTCGGAGTACAGAGCAAGGCCTACATAGGCATCCATTCCGTACTGGCCTTCGCTCTTTAGGGAAAGCGGATCGATACCCTTCAGAGCTGGAGCGTCCATTAGCGGATCGACCTCCTTCTTCACAAAGCCGTCGAGATCTTTCAGCGTCGCACCCATCGCATCTTCCGGCTTTAGGCGATTTGCGGCGATGTCGTCTCGCATCCATCGCAGGTACAGCTTCTCGCCAAGGTAGCCGTTTGCCCAATCTTCGGGCGTCTTAAAGCCTCCCACCGGAGCCAGCGTGGCGTGGCCATATTCGTGGGCTAACTCTCGAGCCATTTCCAGCGGCTGAGTAAAGCTGGGCAAGGCATAGATGTAGATCATGTTGACCTTCTTCTTGTAGCCTTCGGCCTCTTCATCTTCGCCAAACTGCTGCTCGCCTCCTGGCTTGCCGCCAAAGCAAAGATAGACATGGATGCAGCCTTGGTCGTAGATATTTGCGTGGTCGTAGCCGAGCTTCCGAACGTTGTTGTCCCACATTCGGAGGAGCATTCGCGTAGCGAGATACGCCGGGTCGTTGTTCTCCTTGCGCTGCTGGCTGAACACTCGGAATCGGAGCTGGTAGGCGTCGGTCTGACCTTGTCGTCCCAGACCTGCCGTGACCCATTCAAACATCCACTGATGCAGCGGCGAGACCTTGGGCGGGTCCCTGCGCTCATCGTTGATACTGACCAGAAGCCTTTCAAAGGAGTTTTCAGGCCCCTTCATATGCATCATCCTGCCGCTGGTTTCCTGGGGCATTGTCGCGGGGCTCAACAGAGCCAGGGCCAGAGCAGTCGTACTCAGCATAGTCTTAATGTCCTTCGGCTTCTAAAAATCGCTCGGCGTCTATGGCCGCCATACAGCCGGTACCTGCTGCCGTAATCGCCTGTCGATACACGCTGTCGGCAACGTCTCCGCAGGCAAAGATGCCCGGAACGTTCGTGCGCGTGCTTCGCGGCTCGGTAATCAGATAGCCAAGCTCGTCCATATCCAGGACGCCTTTGAAAAGGTCAGAGTTCGGCTTGTGGCCAATGGCAATGAACACTCCGCTGATTGGCATTTCCCAAGCCTTGTCTTCGACCGTGCTCTTCAAACGGACGCTGGTTACTTTCTTAAACGGCTCCGACTCGCCCATGATTTCATCGATCTCCGCATTCAGAATCATTTCGATCTTCGGGTTGTTCTGAACGCGGTCCAGCATGATCTTGCTGGCACGGAAGGTATCACGCCGGTGTACCAGATAGACCTTGGAGCAGTGCCGTGTGAGATAGTTCGCCTCTTCCATCGCGGTATCGCCGCCGCCCACAACGATCACTTCCTTGTTTCGGAAGAACGCGCCGTCGCACGTGGCGCATGCGCTCACACCATGCCCGCCAAAGGTGACTTCCGATTCCAGGCCCAGCCATTTGGCCTCTGCGCCCGTTGAAACGATCAGCGTTCTCGCCAGATGAACTTCGTCATCGACATAAACCTTGAACGGTCTTTCGCTCACGTCGACTTTGCTGACATGCTTGTATTCAATACGCGTACCAAATCGCTCGACTTGCGTTCGAAAAAGCTCCATCATCTCCGGACCCATGATGCCGTTCGGGAAGCCGGGATAGTTCTCCACGTCGGTTGTGATCATCAGCTGCCCGCCAGGCTGAATACCTGCGAACTGGAGCGGATTAAGATTGGCGCGCGCAGTGTAGAGCGCGGCGGTATAGCCCGCAGGGCCGGAACCGATGATAATGACGTTTTCAACTGTGGACATGTCAATCCTTTAAGGTGCGATGGCGGGGATCGGTTCCCAGATGCTTAGGCCGCCTAATGGTCTTGAGCATTGGAAATCCGATAGCCAGGATACCCCGGGAAACAGGGGCTGTTTTTGCGCCAATTGTGTGGAAAACGCGTAAATCGAAAGACAGACCGATTTCGTCTGTATGCCTGAATGTCGTCGGAAGGCAATGAGCCTGTTAGCGTCTACACCCTGATCATGGCCATGTCTGAGCAGATGGCTGGGCTAGCTTGGCAGAAGCTGGGTCTTCAGCCAGACATGGTCACCGGGAAGATTCACCAAGACTTTGCTGAGGCCAAGGTCGCCATCGACGTCACCACCCATCTTGTCAGCGTTCTTGAGCCGCATCTTGACGACGCTGACAAGCGGGAGATCAACAACCTTGTTCGCGATCTTCGAATGAATTACGTCCAGAAGATCCAGGAGAAGCAATGATGACGAGAATCGATGCCGTTCGCTCCGTGGCCCGAGGCGCCCAAGGCGCATGGAACTGGGTTGCCCGAATTCCGAATATCGTCAAGTCTCGCCTTCTTGATCGTCAGCAGGCTGTGGAAGCGGCCGCTGACGCAAAGCGCCTGCCCACCGCGCGAGAGCGGCATGAGGAACTCGTGGTGTTCTACCAGCGCTACGAGGGCTTAGTCGAGCTTCTTTGCGACAGCGCGCAGTACGGGCCCGACTCGAAGCAGGAATCTCGCTACGCGGATTACCGGGCGTGGATGCAGACGAACTATCCTTCCGTGAGAAAGTTTGTATCGGCCTACCTTCAGTACGACCCGGACGATGTGGTGATGTCCAGCGATCCGTATGGCTCCTACAGCGATGCGTTCGAGTCTCTGTTTGCCGCGCCGACACTCACAGAATTTCTGCGCACGGACGACGGAAATATGATCGACCGGATCATGCGAACCCGGGAAGCCCTTACGCTTTATAGCGAACATCTGCGACAATTAACGGCAAGAGAAGCCGAATGCGCGTAGCTTTCCATACCGTCTATCCCGCCGCCGCCACTGAGCTGTGGAACCGGGTTTTCCCGACAAAGTATGCCGTGGATGAGCAACTGATCCGCCAGAACACGGTGGATCACCCGCTTTACGACCCTGGCGCGTCCGTTGCCATGCTGGACGACGATGGTCGACTGGTGGGCTACATCGTGATCAAGCGCAGTGCGAGCGGACTCTATCGCGGTCCCGACCCGGACGAAGCCCATGTGTCCGCCGTTGTCTTCGATGACCCAACCGTCGGCGTCGATCTTTTTGCCCATGCGAAGCAGATGCTTCTGAACCGGGGAATCTACAAGGTTCGGTTTGGACAAGACATGGGCCACTTTTGGCCCGGGTGCCCAGAAGAATGCTCAGCGCTGCGCTCCTACCTCACGGTAACGGGTTTTCAGGAAACGGATAGCGCCGCCGATGTGGAGAGCGACCTGTCTGGGTATGAACCTCCGTCAGGGTGTCTTGAGGCTCTTTCGGGTGCAACCGTTCGCCCCCTTACCCTTGAGGACAGGGCTGCGCTGCAGGATTTCTTCGACCGAACTTTTCCTGGTCGGTGGCGTGTGGATACGCTGGCGAAGGCGGACAAGGAAGGGCGACTGGACTTTGTCTATGGGCTTTGGATCGAGGGCAAGATTGAAGGTTTTGCTCTGACTCAGGATTGGACACATGCCTATCCCATCGCGGGCGGAGTTTGGAAGGCAAGCCTTGGAGGCCATTGGGGGAGCTTGGGCCCGATCGGGGTGTCTGAAGCATTCCGGGGACGGGGCTTGGGCGGCGCGCTGCTGGGGGCGGCGTTGATAGGAATGAAGGAGCGCGGCGTCGAGCGAGCAATCATCGATTGGACGACCCTTGTCGACTTTTATGCCAAGCATGGATTCGAGCCCGTTCGCCGGTACACCGGGTTCACGCTGCGGCTGGATGGGTAGCTGGCGCGCTTTGTTTTGCGCAAGCTCAAGCATGCGGCTAAAGCTTGCCAAGGTTGCTGGCGAGACGCGAGTTAAGGCATGCGACTACGGTTCTCGGCGGGGACAAGACATCGACTTCGGATGAGCGCTCTCAAAATTCAAGCCAGACGGCGCAAAAGCCTAAGAGCACCACCAGCTTCCAGGTATACTTTTAGACTCAAAACAGCTTCGTTTGCGCTCCCTTCTCACAAGCCGGAGCGTCCTGGAAATGACCCGTGGCAGAACAGGATCCAACTATTCTTAGCGTCAGTATTGACGACGAGTTATCGCGCTCGTATGTGAACTATGCGATGTCCGTTATCATCGCGCGCGCCCTGCCGGACGTGCGTGACGGACTCAAGCCGGTGCAGCGTCGCGTTCTTTACGCCATGCGCGGCCTGAACCTCTCGCCCGACAACGGCTACCAGAAGTGCGCGAAGATCTGCGGACAGACTTCAGGCGACTACCACCCCCACGGCGAAGCGATCATCTATCCGACCCTCGTCCGAATGGCACAGCCCTGGAGCATGCGGTATCCGCTTATCGACGGTCAGGGCAACTTTGGCTCGGTGGACGGCGACTCTCCTGCCGCCATGCGATATACAGAGTGCCGTCTGACTCCGGTCGCGATGGAAATGCTGGAGGACCTGGATAAGGACACTGTCGATTGGCTTCCCAACTATTCGCAAACTTTGCAGGAGCCGGTGGTTCTTCCCGGACGATTCCCGAACCTGCTCTGCAACGGAACAACCGGTATCGCGGTCGGCATGGCCACGAACATGCCTCCGCACAACCTGACGGAAGTCTGCAACGCCATCCTGCACCGGATCGACAACCAAGAATCGACTCTTGAAGAGATCATGGAGATCCTTCCTGGACCGGACTTCCCTACCTACGGCATCATCATGGGAGTCAAGGGTATCCGGTCAGCTTATGAGACGGGCCGCGGCTCCGTCATCATGCAAGCAAAGACGATGATCGAGCAAGGCGATATGGGCAAGTCGCTCATCGTTGTTACTGAGCTTCCGTATCAGGTTAACAAGGAAAACTTGATCAAATCGATTGCCGCGATTGCTAAGGACCGAAAGTTCGACGGCATCCTTCGCGTTGACGACTTCTCCGACAAGCGCGGTATGCGCGTCGAAATCGAAATCCGCCGAGACGTCAACCCGAACAAGGCGCTCAACTATCTGTTGAAACACACCGCCTTGCGGACGACGTTCGGCTGTATCATGCTGTCGCTGGTGGATGGCGCGCCCCGCGTGGCCCCGTTGCTGATGCTCCTTGACGAGTACATCAAGCATCGCCGCATCGTCATCGAGCGACGCACCCGCTACGAGCTGTACCGAGCGCTGGAAGAAGTCCACATCAACGAGGGCTACCAGATCGCGCGACGGTTCCTTGATGAGATCATCGCCGTCATTCGAAATTCGGAAGATCCGAACGATGCACGAGTTCAGCTCGTTCGTCGATTCAGCATGTCGCCCATGCAGGCCAACGCGATCCTTGCGATGCCGCTTCGCCGACTCACCCGACTTTCTCAGCAGGAGCTGGAGAGCGACTATAAGGCCGCGTTACTGAAGGTTCAGAACCTTTTAGACATCTTGAACGACGATGCGCGACTGACCGCCGTTCTGAAGGAAGAGGTCATGCTTCTGCGCGACAAGCATGGCGACGACCGCCGCACCAAGATCATCGCTCGCGAAGCCGGAGAATTCACGGAAGAGGACCTGATCCCCGAAGAGGAAGCGATCATTTCCATCTCCCGAGACGGCTACATCAAGCGCGTCAGCATCGACGCTTACCGACAGCAGAAGCGCGGTGGCAAGGGCCTGAAGAGCGTTCAGAAGGAAGAGGATGAGCCAGCGCACCTGTTCCAGGTGAACACACACCACTACATCCTGTTCTTCACGGACAAGGGTCGTGTGTTCAGACTGCGCGCTTACGACATTCCTGAATCCAGCCGCTACGCCAAGGGCATGCCCGTCATCAACTACATCGCTATCGACAGCGGTGAGCGCGTGACGGCAACGGTCAGCGTGAAGGACATCAAGGGCGAGGGCTACCTCACCATGATTACTCGCCACGCCGAGATCAAGCGAACGGAGATGTCGGCCTTCCAGAACATCCGATCCAACGGTCTGCGCGCCTTCGACATTGAAGAGGGCGACGAACTGGGCTGGGTGCTCAAGACGGCGGGCAATCAGGATGTGATCATGGTCACGCGAAAGGGCCAGTCGATCCGCTTCAACGAGACGCAGGCCCGAGGCCGTGGACGCGCCGCCGGCGGCGTTCGTGCGATGACTCTGAGACCGGGCGACATCGTGATGTCTGCCGACATTATTCGACCGGGAGCGACTTTGCTGGTTGTCGGTGAAAACGGCTTTGGCAAGCGCACGGACCTTGAAGAGTATCGTGTGCAGGGTCGAGGAGGCAGCGGCATCCTCACGATGAACGTCACCGAGAAGACCGGTGAGATCGTCGGCGCCGAAGTGGTGGAGGACGACGACAAGCTCCTCGTCATGACCACGAATGGCAAGGGCATCCGCATCAAGGTGAAGGAGATTCGCCTGGTCGGACGCGTTGCGCAAGGCGTGAAGCTGATCAACCTCGCCGCTGGAGACAGCGTACGCACGATCTCCCGCATCGTTCAGGATGTGGATGACGGCGAGATGGAAGCCGAAGATCAGGCGGTCGACGGCGAAGGTGAGGGCGAAGAAGAATAACCCTTTGCCTATTCAGTTCAAAAGGGAGCGAGCGAGCGCTCCCTTTTTTGTGTACAAGCGACATCCAATCTCAGCGGGGACTGGGCTGCCAGTGCTAAATTGAACCTATGCGCTTATTGGTTCTTGGAGGCACTGTTTTCCTTGGTCGGCACATTGTGGAATCTGCCCTTGCGGAAGGTCATGAGGTCACACTATTTCATCGCGGCGAGCGCGGCGGCGGCCTGTTCGCGGGCCAAGTCGAACGCATTCTGGGCGACCGCACCAAGGACCTTGATCGCCTTCAAGGCCATCAGTGGGACGTTGTCATCGACACTTGCGGCTACCTTCCGGGAGTCGTTCGACAGTCGGCGGAAGCCTTGAAGGGCAGCACGAACCAATATCTTTTTATCTCGACCATCAGCGTCTACGACAATGCCCCGGCAGGATCCAACGAATCCGCCGATCTCGCTCCGATCAAGGACCCTGACGCCACTGAGATCAATGGAGAAACCTACGGCTATCTCAAGGTGCTTTGCGAGCAAGCCGTGCAAGAGGTCTATCCTGATCGCCATCTGATCGTGCGTCCTGGATTGATCGTGGGACCGTGGGACCCCACCGACCGCTTCACCTACTGGCCCATGCGCTTTGAACGCGGTGGCAATATCCTCTGCGCAGGCAAGGCTGCACCGACGCAATTTGTGGATGTGCGCGACCTTGCAGAATACACCGTGGCTCAGCTTCCTTCTCTTTCTGCGGGCAATCCTCTGGATGGAAGGGGACGCATTGTCCATGTCACTGGACCCACTTCCCCGATCACGATGGGCGATGTGATGGAGTGTTGCCAGACAGAACTGAAACCTGACTCAAAGATCTATTGGGTGACTGACGAGTTCATGCAGGAGCACGAGGTTCGGCCTTGGGCAGACCTTCCCCTTTATGTGGGCTCGGAAGGTCAGGGCTTGATGCAGCTGGACCTCTCCCTCTCCATGTCGACGGGATTCAAGAGCCGACCGCTTACTGAGACAGTGCGCGACGTTGCGGTATGGGCGAGAGAAAATCGATCAGGCCAGCCGCTTAAAGCTGGCCTGACGGCTGAGCGTGAGCAAGAGTTGCTTGAGCAGTGGTGGTCGTAGGAGAAGGCAGTGGGCTTTGGGCGTTAGGCATTGGGTAAATCCAAGCGCCTAACGCCGAAAGCCAATCCCCTATCCCCCGATCTCTTCCACGCGGTTCATCGCCGGATAGGAATCTCGGCTGATGACTTCGGTGCGGTCCTTAAACCGCCGATACGTGGTCACTTCAAACCCTGCCTTGCCCGTATTGCGAACGCGGGAACGTCCGTTCTCGCTGGCGACGCGATACGTGGCAGGCTCAAGCTTTTCGTGAACCTCGGTGACAATCGTGGCTGGCAAGGCTTTGCCACGTCCGTACAGCCCAACCTCCAGCCTGTCTCCCACAATCTGTCCCCGAATCGTAATCGGGAAGCTATAGGGGTTCGTAAACCGAAGATCGATCGCCTGAAATGCGACCGCAGCATCCCTTCCTGGGGGAGCGTAGCTGGGCCAGAAGCGATGCTTCGACCTCTCAACGATCTTCATTCCGCCCACAAGAGCAGCATTATAGAGCGTCGTCGAGGTTTGGCATACTCCGCCGCCCCAACTGTCCACGAGCTGGCCATTGAAGCTCACGGGAGCTTTTTTATAGCCTGTATCGCGCGACCAGGTACCAACCGTCTTGCAGAACGAAAAGGTTCCGCCTGGAGGGATCACCCGCCCTTGCAACGCTCGAAGCGAGAGCTTTGAGTTATGCCGCTGGTTGGGAGTCCTCCCAGCGAGGGAGGTCGAGAATTTCCCGATACAGCTCTCCTCGCTGGGCTTTGTCGACAGGAACGACACGCCGCCAATAGCGGCAACGCCAATCACTGCCAGAGCGATTTTCAACGGCGCACCTCCAGCCTGTTCTCCGCGCTGGAAGCTCGCTTGTCGGTGTCGTACATGTTGTACGTCACCGTCGGAAGCACACTGGCTACTCCCGGGTTCTCCGCTCGAATGGTGTAGCTGAACGTGTGCTCTCCCGCATCCATATACCGGGCAAAGAATGCCACCTTATCGTCGCGAATGACAAGCTTGCTGTACCAAGCCCACGTTGACCACTCTTCGGGGTCTTCCACCGAATCGCGCTCCGTGACGATACAGCTGCTGGGAAGCGGATCTTCAACGATCACATACTCACGGAAGGTGTCCGTCTTGACCTTTACCACACAGTAGATCAGGTCGCCACGATTGATCGTATCGATTGGGTTCTTGTCCGGCACCAGCTGATAGCTGCCATCCTCCATCTTTTGGGGAACCACGCGGTAGTAGTTCCTTGTGACAGAGAAGCCTTTATCCGTCGTGAGCGAACCGATCTCCTTCTGATAGACCGACTGCCGGAGCGATGCCGTGTAATAGCACTGCCCCGCGCCTGCACCTACCAGCTCCACGCGGTTCTCCCCCACTCTCAGCGCCGAAGCCGGAACCTTGATCGAGGTGAGAGGCGTTTCCCAGTAGTTCTGGTTCAGCGTCAGCGATCCAACGTTCTGACCGTTGACACGCACAGCGACCTGCAGGTTCGGAGCGACCTCCTTCTGCCTCTGCCACACGTTCATCATGCCCATCAGGATGAAGTTCGTGTCGCGCGTCGAACCCCAGATATTGCCACGGCGGGCAAGCATCAGGCCGACCACAATCTTGGTCAGGCGAGGGTCATCGGGCCGGATAGTGCTGAGAGCCAGAAGAGCTTTTCCGGTTGTTTCCCGTCCCCAGTAGTCTTCCTTGAAGGTGAGGATGCTTGGGGTTTCGGCACCCAGGCTGAGCATGCGCTGCAAGGCCTGATCGCGCAGAGCGGTATAGGCCGGACCCATCGCATGATATGCCAGAGCGATGTTTGCCGCACTGACTGCGTTCATCTTGCCCACTGGATACTTCTGAAGGAAGTTAGCCACCGGAACCGACCGTCCGTGCAACGCCAAGGCGTAGCAAAGATAGATTCGGTTTCGCAGCTCTTCGTCGAACTCCCACTGGTTGGTGATCGTGCCGAACTTATTCTTCTCCAGCTCGGGCATTTCCGACTTCATGCGTTGTGAAGCCCATTCGAGGCTTCGTTCCAGCATGCGAGAGTCCGCACGAAGATAGCCAGATTTCTTGGCTACCGAGAGCGCTTCCAAGACCATCGCGGTCATGAACACGTTATCATCGTCATACTCCCACCATCCCCATGAGCCGTTGTAGTGCTGCATGGCAGACAGCCGAGAGATGCCTTCGGAGATCCACTGATCCACCTTGGCGAACCTTGCGGGTCTTTGCTGACCCTTGCTGGCACTGATCTGGCTTGCCGCAAGACAGGGCACGAACCTGCCCAGAGTCTGTTCGACGCACCCATACGGAAAGTCGACCAGATAGTCGATCGCTTGGTAGACGGTAGTCCCCAGCGATGGGCTGACGGATATATCCAGACCGCCAAGCTTAGGATCGAAACCGTCTCGCATCACAAAGCTCATGCTGGCATTCGTCTTGAGCAAGCCTGCGCTGTAGTCCACATACTCTCGCGCATGCGATTTGACAGGGATTCGGAGTTCAACGCCATCGTTGACCGTAGAGTCGATCCATGCCTTCGCCACGAACTTGGCTTCCCCACTGCTGGGGACATTCACCGTCCATTCAAAGGCACTGGTTTCACCGTTCTTCACACGCTCTTTGCGCCGCAGACTGCCATCCAGCTGAGCGCCTTCGACCGTGATCTCCACGTTGACGTCAGCATCCTGCCCGCTGTAGTTGGTCACCGCCGCAATCAGCCTCTGCTGATCCGACTGTACCAAGAAGGCTGGGCCCTCGAGGCGAACCATCAACGGTCGCCGAGCGAGCACATTTTGCGTGATCTGCCCCACTTCCGTGTTTGCGGTGATGCCTACCGCAGTCGCGCGCCAACTGGTGATATTGTCCGGAAGTTGGAAGCTCACACGGGCCTGACCGCTGGCATCTGTCCGAACATTTGGACCCCAGAACGCGGTGTCCTCGAACCTCCTTCGCACCTTGATGCTGGAAGGTGCCTTATCGCCACCATCCAAATACACCTCGGGGAACGAATAGCTCGTGTCCACCTCGTTATAGCGTCGGGCATAGAACGCCGACGCGATGTTCGTGTTGTCGGGCGCGATCGCGTAGATGGATTCATCCACGACGCCAAGAGAAACGTCGGCAGGAACGGGCTTGCCATCCTCCGTCTTTGTGGTGACGGTGTAGCTTGCCTTCTCGCCAGGAAGATAAACCTCCTTGTCGCTCTTGACTTCGATATCCAGCTTCTTCGCGCCGAGCTCGACGGCTAGCGTTCGGGTACGCGACCAGAACTTCTTGTCTTGGATCATGCAGACAGAGACATACACGTTGGGTGTGTACGCGCCGGTAACGGGGATTTCCACCGTTACTACAGGCTTGTCCAGATGGATGATTCGAGACGAGTACAGTTCGTCGGCTTCGATGGTCAGCCAAGCATAGCCGCCAACCTTTGATGGGCGAATCACGGCAAGTGCCTTCTCGCCAGGCTTGTAGAGCTTTTTGTCCAGCTTGAGCGACAGATTCTTCTCCGGCATGACTTCGCTGTAATCGAAGTCGCGCGCGCTCACCCAAACGTAGTTGCTCCTTTGAACGACGTTGCCTTGGCGGTCTCGAGCCTGTGCGATCAGTTGATAGTCGCCCGCTGTGCGAGGCGTTAGCTGAACGGTCGCCACACCCGATGAATCGGTTGTGGCCTTCAGGTTTTCCTGCATCCGCATCTGCGACGACTTGCCGTTCCAATATTCCAGACCGTACTTAAGCTCGATCTCCTGGTTAGCCATCGGTTCGCCAGTCATGCTATCGACGGCAGTGATCTTGTATGTCAGGGGCTGACCCTTCTCGGCAACATACCGGTCGCTCTCGACACGGAGATCGAACTCTCCGCGCGCGACCTTTACCGAGCCATCGCCTTCGAAGTATTTGCCGCCTGCATCTTCGACCGTTGCATTGAGCGTGTAGATGAAGTCGGTGTCTGGGGCTGGCTTGAGGTCTTCGCTTGACTCTCGGCTGTCGAATTCAATAATGGCCTCGCCGTTATCGTCCGTCACCGCTTCAAAGTCGTTGAAGTACTCTCCGCCGGAGCCGTACTCATACTCTTCGTCATCTTGCTCGTCGTCGCTGTAGCTCCAAAGAGATTCACGCGAGACGTAGCTATCCACCTTTGCGCCAACCACCGGGCCGCCAAAGTAGTACTCCACTTTCACAATGAAGCGAACCTTGTCGCCAAGAATGTATCGCTTCTTCTCGGGCGTGACCGTGATCTGATAGGAAGGCTTTCGGTAAGCCGCCAGGGTCACGGGAAGCTCCTGGCTGTGGCCATTCACGTTTGCGTGGACATAGTAATTGCCAGGCGCCATTTCTCGGTTCGTGGTGAACCGCCCTGAGAACGAACCCATGTCGTTCGTTTGGGTCGCGAACTTTTGGAGCAGGTTGTCGCTCTCGTCGCGGACTTCAACTTCCACCGGCTGATTGGCAAAGACCAGATAGTTCTTGCCAGCCAGCTTTCGGCTGATGCCTTTGAACTGAACCGTATCGCCTGGGCGATAGACCGGTCGCTCCGCGTACATGAAGGTAGTCACCTGACCTTCGTCTGTGTTCTCGCGCAGATAGCTGTCTGCCACTGCCCAAGACTTCCCATACTGAGCGATCGCGATTTCTCGCGTTCGCTGATCGTTGCGATTGATCGTGTATCGGAAAGTACCGTCGGCTCCGGTTTTGCCCTTGGCAACCGCCTTGGACGATTCCGAGCCGTAGATGGTCGCGCCGCTGATTGGCGTTCCTGCAGCAAGGTCGGCGACATAGCACAGGTTTTCACCCTTGCCTTGCTTGGTAATCAGGCCGATCTTGGAGACAACGAACCAGGTACCCCGGTTCATGCCTTCCGTTTCGCACTCCACCCAGTAGAGCGCTTCGGACAATTCGCCGAGCTTGACGGGCATTCTGAAAACGCCCTCAACGTCTCGACCGCGATTCGGCTGAGTTGTTTTCGAGACGAGCTTTCCAACCTTTGCAGGCTGAAGGCCTTTATCGTTGTACCGGTTGCGGAAGCTCTGGAGCAGCGTGCTCAAACCCTGTTTCTCAACGACCTCCGTGAAAGGAAGTTCATAGATGCGGATTTGAGATTCAGTGGTCTGGCTAAAGCCGTGAAGGTTGAACTCAATCGCCTGCCCGGGCGTGAAGACATGCTGGCTTGCATAGACTTCAAGATACGGGTCGGTAGGTGCAACCTCGACATCGACAGCAACCGGCTTTCCTTCGATCACCTCGACTTCGACATCCTGAATCTGGTGAACGTCTCCGCTGACCTGCATCACGTACTTTTGCGCACGAACGCCGGTCAGCAGGAATCGGCCTTCGCCATCGGTTGTACCGACGTAAACCTCCGGCTCATGGTCGAGCTTCAGCTTGCCTGCGTAGTACGCATCGTAGTCGATGTCAGCGCGAAGGGTGACGTTTGCATTGGGGAGAAGTTTTCCATTCTCCTTCATGCGCACTGTTCCCGATACGCCGCCGACGGGCACTTCGCGGGTGATGCCATGGCTCAAAAGTGCAAAGCACGCGCCCACGGCGATGGTAACTGCGGCAAGGCGACGGGTTAACGCAGTGATTTTCACGACGTCTCACCTTCCTTTGCGGATTCGGAGTTCCTCATAGAAAGGAACCAGATCAGCGCGGCAAGGACGATAAAGATCCCGAAGGACCATCCCAGCGTCACAACTTTCTGCTCGCGAGTGAGGTTGATGTAGTCCTGCAGCGGCTTGTAGCACACGGCAGAAAGCGAAGCAACTCCCAGTGAGAATGCAAGCGGGGTGGACGAGCGCTCACCCTTCAATCCAAGGATCACTCCAGACAGGCCAAGTCCGGCGATCCAGCCGACATAGCCCTTCGACGAAAGCATCATGGTAATCAGCACCGGGAATCCGACGAGCAAGACTGCCCACAGCCCATAGCAAATGGACCTTTTGGCATTCTCTTGATCTTTGGACGCCTGCCACCATTCCCAAGCGAGGATCGGCATCGCCGCGCCAACGAGCAAACCGATCAGACCGTAGTGCTGACCGATATCCAGCGCACGCCCCGTATCGGCGAACAATTCTCGGAAGATGCGGTAAAGCACGAGCCCGAGCAAGGGTCCCATGCTGAGGAGTGCGCGTCCGTTGCGAACGGATGTAAGCACACAGACGGCTCCCAAGCAAGCGACGGCCATGCCAAAGCCTTTCGCCATCCCAAATCCGAGGGTGGCGATGCCCAGCCAGATCAGCGTGGACAGGACAAAGCCGAACGAGCCATTGTCATCGTCGGGCAAAAGCCAGTTGACAATGGTCGCGGCAGCGGCTCCTGCGGTGAGTGCCTGCCAGATCGTCTTCAGTTCGAGGACGCGCTGAGTCACCAGCCATCCTCCGCCTGCAAGCAATAGGGTGATCACGATGGGAGCAAGCTTCTGCTTCTTGCTGTCTCCCTCAAGTACGCCCAGCGCGAGCGCCGAAGCAATTCCTGCGACGAGGGCAAAAGCAGTCCCTGCCTGTGCGGCATGATTTCCTGGTCCGAGACGTCCGAGCTGGTCTGCCGCCGCAACGACCGCAGCTCCCAGAGCTGCGCTTGCGGTGACACTGCCTGCTGAGGACCCTGCGGAAGCCCAGGCGCATCCACCCAAGCCAAGCACAAGCCCAAAAAGCACAAGCGGCCATTCGGTGGGCTTGACCGAATGCGCGATGGCAAGGCTTGCTCCTGCGACAGCCAAAGCTCCAAAAGCGAAGCCAGCCGAGGACACAGCCTTCTTGATGAATGATCCAAGGCCGAGCGCGAGCGCCATCCCGGCGACGCTCCCGGCCGCGACGCCGTAAAGCGTCAACATGACAGACTCGCCTTCTTTACTGAGTTTGCTCAAGGCAAAGAGGGCGGCAAGCAAAGCGACAGTCACGATGGCAAGCGAGGCGGGATTCGCTCCTGCTCCGCTGTCCTCATCGGACCGACGACGAACGAAGAGGGACGCGACGCCTATGGCGATCGCGGCCCAGGGCAACCAAACGATGGTCACTTCAAGACTCCTTCTGTAGCGGTGTGTTGGACTTCCTGTCCTATGGGATAGTCAAATGGTGGACACTGGCTATCACCGCAATCGTTCGCTATTTGAACGGCGTTTCCTGCTAAGCGGGTCTATTGCAGAAAAAATGTGGAAAACTTTTTTGCCCAGGTTCAAAAAAGGCGCATTTTCTAAGGGATTTTCGCAAGCTTCTTCAAGGCATCCACTTCGGGCTTGGACAGAACGCGGCATGCCCCTTTAGGCAGCTTTCCAAGACTGACCGGCCCCATACGCACCCGCTTCAGCCTTAGAGTTTGGGTGCCAATCGCCTCGCACATCTTGCGCACCTGCCGGTTGCGGCCTTCGTGGATGCACAGTGTGAAGGTGGTCTGCCTCTTTCGCTCATCAAAATACACCTGGCTCACCTTGGCAGGCGCGGTCTTCACGCCGTCGATACGGATACCCTTTTCCAGCCGATCCATATCCTTCTGCTCAAGGAGCGTGCTGACGGTCACGATGTACTCCTTCTCAATGCCAAAGCTTGGATGCGACAGTCGCTGAGCCAGCAGACCGTCGTTGGTGAAAATGAGGAGGCCTTCGGTGTCCATATCCAGCCGTCCAACCGGTTTGACGACGACATCCATCTCGGGCAGGATATCGGCGACGGTTTTGCGGCGTTGGGGATCGTTCAGAGTCGTGACATAGCCCGAGGGCTTGTTCATGGCAAGGTAGGCAAGCCTTTGCGCAGTGAGCGCTTTCCCATCGACTTTGATCTCATCCCCGGGTCCAACCTTGGTACCCAGTTCCGTGACAAGCTCTCCATTAACCTGGACGCGTCCATCCAGAATCCACTGCTCTGCGGTTCGGCGGCTGCAAAGGCCAGCGGCTGCGATGCGCTTGTGCAATCGCTCGACGCTGTCATCGCGACCGACTTGCCCGTGGGTTGAGCTCTTCACATCCCGCAAAAGGTTCTTGGCTGAATTGGATACTCTACGCACGACGGACCTGCTTCTTTTTCGATTTCATAAACTTTGACTGCTTTTTCTTTAACAAAAATGACCCGCCAACCATGCCGACGACGAACAAAAGGAAACCCCAGTTCGCTTTGCCTCCACCCAAGAGTGCAGGCACATCGACGTTCTCAGCGGCATATACAGGAACTTCGGCAAACCAGCCTGTCCCATCTTTGAAAACGACAGTGCCTAGCTTGTCGCCTTCCTTGACCGGCGCGGCAAGCTCGGGGGCGATTTTCAGCTCGGTCCTGATACTGTGCTTGACGCCCTTCTTGGCAGCGTAATAGACGGGCTCGTGGATGCGCACAGCAACCGTTGGCTTGGCTCCTGCTTGCAGGGGTGCCTCAGCAACTTTGGCATTCTTCGCATAGGCCACCTGACGCTCATAGTTCTTGAAAGCCCAGTCCATCATCGCTTTCTGGTCGGCCTTCCAATCTTCGGCGGCAAGAATGACAGTAATCACGCGGAAACCGTTTCGGGTGGCGCTACCGACGAAACAATGTCCTGCGGGCTTGGTGTAGCCAGTCTTGATGCCGTCACAAGTGGCATCCCATGCGAGAAACTTGTTCTTGCTGACCAGCCAGAGGTCTTCTTGATTGATGCTGCGCACCGTCTGACGCTTATACGTGTCTGCGATCTCTCGGAACGTGGGATTCTTCATCGCTTCCCGAGCAATCTTGGCAATGTCCCGCGCCGTAGTGTAATGGTTTGGATCGTGCAGACCGTTGGGCGTTACAAAATTCGTGCTGGTGCAGCCAAGCTCTTTCGCACGCGCATTCATCATCTCGGCAAAGCCCGCTGGACTTCCCCCAAGATGAACGGCGACGGCGTAGCTCGCGTCGTTTGCACTGCGGAGCATCAAGGCATAGGCCATCTCTCGGGCGGTCAGCGTTTCGCCCGGCTTAAGATGCAGGCTCGACTCTGGGTATGTTTCGACATCCGCAGGGGCAATGATCTTGTCGTCGGGCAGCGTTTTTTCCAAGAGAAGCAAGGTGGTCAGAATCTTCGTCAGGCTTGCAGGGAAGCGCTTGGAATCCGCATCTTTTGCAAAAAGGACGCAACCGGATCTTTCCTCGATAATGAGCGCGCTCTTTGCCGTCACAGCAAGGGACGGGGGAGCCACCTCGGAGGGAAAAGCCTGAACGGTCAGACTCACGAAGGCGATCAGCAGAGCAGGTCGTAGACTTCGCATTGCCGGGACGGGCAGTTTACCGGATTCCCACTGTTTCTTTTGGCCTCACATTGGTTCTCTCTGACCCAAACATGCGTCATAGCTGTATGCGAAAAATGCTTGTACTGTCGTTTGTGTTGGCTGCGGCACTCTCCTACCCCCAAGTAAAACGTGAGGATGTAGTTGGGAAATGGACGGGAAAGATACGTTTTGATCTGACGAAACTGCCTAAGAACGCCACGAAAGAGCAGATTGGCATGTACAAAAAGCTTGCCGAAACGATGCTGTTCACCTTGAACTTTGGCAAGGATGGCGCTTACAGCGGAACGGTGACCGGTCCGAATAACGAGAAGGATTCTTCGGCAGGGACATGGTCGATGGACAAGGGCAAAATCAAAGTCATCGACACCATGCGCCATGGCAAGCCGGTTGAGAAGGGCAAGCAGAAAGCGGAACTGCTGGGCGTTCAGAAGAAGGGAAAGGAGCTTTGGCTCACGATTCCAAGCGGCCCAGTTCCCACGACGCTGGTCCTGAACAGAAGCAAGTAGAGGTTAGCGCCTGCGCTGAAGCATGAGCCAATCGTAGAGCTCAGTGCTTGCGTACAGATCGCTCCACACGTTATGATCGCCGCCGGCGATCTCGTCGTAGCGGACATTTTTGGCACCAAAGTAGCGGAGCCTCTCGACCATCAGCCTGCTCTCCGAGACAGGAATCGCCTCGTCGGCATCCCCGTGCCGTACCCAAATCGGGAGATGGGAAAGCAAGGGTGCGGTTACGGGATTTGCACCTCCACAGATGGGAACGATCGCGGCAAAACGGTTTGGCTGGCAAGCCGCCAAGGCCCAAGTGCCGTAACCGCCCATGCTCAGCCCTGTCACCCAGATTTGGTCCTCGTCAACGGAAAACTTCTCCTGCACGTCGTCGAGCAATGCCGAAAGAACCATGTCATCCCACACCTGCCCTTCAGGACATTGCGGGGCAACGATCATGAACGGGAATGTCCTTCCCTGTTCAACTTCGCTGAGCGGACCGTGAACCTTCACGCGCTCCAGGTTGTCGCCACGCTCGCCTGCGCCATGAAGGAACAGCAGGAGCGGAAGCTTCCCTGCTGCATGATCTGGGCAGTAGAGCAGATAGCGACCTTGCACATGGCTGGTCACAACCCGATCAAATCTGCTTGGCTGGATGGACGACATGCAACGATAATAGCGTTCAAAAAGGCGACAGACAGCTGCCCACGAACAAACTACTGCAACATCTGCTGAACATGCTCCACGGCTTTGGCCATGTACTTCTTCGCAGGGCGCGCACCGCCTACGAGCCTGGGCACGATTCCAATTTCTATTCTGCTGCCGCCCTCGGAGGGGCTGACAAAGATAGGAAAGAACCATCCATAGGTCATTAGATCGGGCGTCCATGTCAGGCAGATTGCATTCGGCTGCCGATATGTCTCGTCAACCCGAAAGCTTGAGCCTTGAGGAATCACGCTCAGCTTTGCCAGCACCTCTTCCGGTGCATATCGCGATTCAATCGCTTCGATATGGGCTGGCCTGCCCAATACCTTAGTCGAAGCCTTGGCATTGGAGGAAATGATGAACATCACCATAGCCACCACGATGCCAACTGTCAATCCAACTATCATGCTTTCACCTCACCATAGAACTGCCAAGACGTTTTGAAATCCGGCGTCAGCTTTTGATCGGTGATCGCGGCGCGGATCAGCTCAATGGGGATGCTGTTCTGCTGGATCACAAAATCGTGAAAAGCCTTCGGCGTCATCTTCTTGGACTTCACCAGGTCATCATAGATCGCGTTGATCTGAAGCGCGCCGAGCATATACGCCGCCTGATACAGGGGGCCGTAGTCTCCTCGGAAGCTTCTTCGGACTTCGGCGGTCGCGTTCTCCCGCTCGTGGCCCACGCGGTCCACCAAGAAGTCGATACACTCTTGCGGCGTCATCTTGCCCAGATGGAAGCTGAGCGAGAAGATAATGCGCGCACACCGGTGCATGCGCCAAAACAGCATGCCGACGCGGTTTTCGGGCGACTTTGGAAAACCAAGATCCCACAGCAGGTACTCCCAGTGCAACGCCCAGCCTTCCACCCAGAACGGGGTGTTGAACTCTTGCCGGTACGACCGATACCGATCCTGGATGAAGCCTTGCAGGTGGTGGCCGGGGATAAGTTCGTGGTGAACGGTAGCGCGGGCAAAATGCCGGTTGTTGCCACGCATGCTCATCATCTTCTCTTCCTGCGTCATGGTGTCGGTTGGGAAGGAGACGAGAATCGTTTCACCTCCAAGGAAGAAGGGACTGGCTTTCTGACGCTCGGGCGACATCATCTCCATGCGCCAAGTCTCTTCGCAGAGTGGGGGCACGGTCACAAGGTCGCGCGATTTCACAAACTCAATGGCTTCCAGCGCCATATCGCGGATCATTGCAGGCTGCTGTCCCGGCTCGACATGATCCTGCTTCACCTTTTCCATCGCCTTCTTCCAGTCATCGCCAAAGCCCATCTCACGGGAGGCTTTCCTCATTTCTGCCTCGCACCAGGCGAACTCCTTGTTGGCGATGGCGACCAGCTGATCCGGCGTGTAGGGGATCATTTCATAATCCAGCTCCGCCTGAAGCCCATCCGCGCCGATGGGATCACCGATGATCGTGGTGGTATCCCCTTCCTTGAGTCCGGCGAGGTTTTCCCGAACATAGGCTTCGTAGCTCTTGAGAGCTTCGTCCACGCCTTTGTAAGGCTCCTTGCACCACCAGGAATAGACCGGGTCGTAGCCATTGTAAAACCGATACCAGTTGCCCAGCGTCTCGCGCAGCGAGCCGATAGCGTTTGCGCCGCGGAATCCTGCCGACTTGCTCATTTTCAGCTTTTCGGCGGCTTTGCGAGCTTCTCCGATCGCTTTCTTGAGCGCATCCAAGGTCGCTGCCGATTTCTCCGGATTCACGTCCGCAAACTTCAGTCGCGCTTCGGCAAGCTCTAGGATGGTCTTGCTGAACGGGATGAGCGGCGCAATCTCTTTCTGCTTCTTGGCATCCAGATCGATCTGCTTGAGCGAGTGCTCGACTTCGTTTCGAAGCAGGATGTAGTCCACCTGGCCGTCTTTGCTGAGCTTGTCGAAGGTCACCTTCTTCAAGTCTTTCAGCGTGTCCGCATAAAACGCTTTGAACCGCGCAGGCCGCTCTTCCGAGAGAGCGACTGGGTATTTGCGGTTCAGGGAAGAACGGTCGGCAGAAAAGGCACGGATTCGGGAGGCGAGTTCGCTGTCCATGGCAGTTTGGGCGATGCCAGAGCCTGCAAGGCTCAGACATAAGGCCAAGCATACCGTCCGGCGTTTTGCGCGGAGAATTCGCATTGCGCAAGCATATCCGAGCGCAAGCACGTTTGCTTCAGCAACGCTTTGCTCTGCAAGCTGAACGGCAGGATTGTTGCGTCATGCAACATTCTGCGTTCCTTAAACAGCAAGATCGTTGCAAGATGCAACGATCTTTGAACGGGAGTAATGCGCGGATCGGTTCGCGCATTCCCAAAAACCCTCATTTCACCAGTTCTTTCTGCAAGAACCGATTGATGAACTCTTCGAGCGTGATGTCGCCGACCTTGGCTTTAAGCGGCATTCCATGTCCGCCACCCACATTGACGTACTTTTCGTAGCGGACGCCCACCGAATCTGCCTGCTTCATCAGCGCTTCTCCGAACCGGAACGGAACGGTGGTGTCTTCGGAGCCATGCACCAGCAAGAACGGAGGATCGCCCTTCTTCATCTGGTTCACCTGCAGGTACATACCACCCCACAGATCGACCACACATTTGATGGGCACGGTCGTCCGGTCGCGACCATAGGTTACCAGTAGGGCCGTGATGCTCCCCGCTGAGGAGCCTCCGATCCCGATGCGCTTGGTGTCGATGCTGTAGGCCTTGGCATTCTTGACGATCCATTGAAGAGCGGAGTCGGCATCTTCAACGGCGGCAGTGATGGCGCGCTGGGTCAGAGTTAAGCCATTTGTGGGTGGGTTGTCGCCTTCCATCCGGTACTGGATATCGAAACAGGCGATGCCCCTATCGGCCAGGTAGCGGCCGAGCTGGCCCATGTTTCCGCCTTTGTCCCCAACCTTGAACGCGCCGCCGTGGATGAGAACCATCGCTGGGAACGGACCCTGACCGCTGGGCTTATAAGCGTCCAGCTTGAGCGACTTTTCACCGCCCTTCACCTTTGCCTTTGCGAACTCAACATCGCGAACGACGGTGACCTTCGCCTGCACAGGGGCTGGGGCTGCAGGCGGGGGCGCGCCGAGGTTCAGCAAGTGTGTAAACGCAGCCGCCACCAAAGTCATCAAACGTCCAAGCATGTGCGCTCAGACGCGGCGATTTGGAAAAAGATCAGTGGCTGCTCTGATGAACTGATCATCGAAGGGCAAGATAGTCTCCCTCCCATGCCCTCCCTCATCAAGGCTTTGCCGTTGACGAGGGAGGAGTCTTAGGAGAGTTACTTCCCTTTCTGCACGCCGTAAAGCTGCGGCTGGACAGGTGTCCAAAGATCGCAGACCAGCAGTCCGTCGGCTTGAATCTTGTAGCTCAGCCGGATTCCGGCGGGCACGTCGTCGTCGGCAACAAGCTCGGCAACGCGAATCTTGTCCTCGCCCGATCCTTGGGTGCGGAGGTCTTCCAGCGTTGCGGTGAGCGTGCGTGTGAGGGAGCGGTTAAATCCTGCGTAGAGGATCTCAAGCTCCTTGCATTTGTCGGCGGCGCGCTCGCTCATGAGCACGGCCTGCCAATAGGATGTGTATTCCTGGCCCTTAAATTGAAGCGGCTTCCTTGCGCTTTCCATAGGCTTATTGTAGCCCAAGCAGCAAAATGCCACAGGGGAAGGGAGAAATCTGAGCATATAGTTGACTATTCAGTACCAACAAACCGGGCCTCAAACGCATTGCTCAAGATGCTGGATTTGCAGATACTGAAAGCATGAAACGAACCGACATTGCAATGACGCTTGGCATGTTTGGCGGGCTGATTCTGGTCCCTTCTCTGCCGCTGCTCTTGAAGGGGCTGAAGCGGTTTCCCAGCGACGTCGAGGCGATGTGGAGCGTGATCGGTTTGGCGGGCTGTGCGGTGGCTGGTCTGCTGATTTTGATTGCGATTGGGCTCGCTCTCCAGAATGACCCGCCTGGAAATCACGGTCGAAAGTAATCGCGGGCAGTAGGCTGCCTTAGCTCCCCGCAGGCGGCACATTGGGCAGCCGACGGCTCGTTCACATGCCCGCAGGCGCATTCCCATTCCTCATCGGTAATGTCGATACTGACCACCTTGACGGGCTTTCGGGGCGCGTTGCACGAAGCGCAGGCATCCAGCGTTGAATCGTTGGTATTGCCGCATGCGCACTTCCAAACTGGCCCAAGAGGTGAGGTGCCGTGGTCAGCTTCTGGGTAATAGTCGCCGGTGATGCCGTGAGCGAGCTTGAAGCTTTCCATCGTAGTCAGATAGACCTCCGCATAGCGGCAGGCTCCGCATGTGAGCAGAGTGACAATCTGAGTGTCGACGTTAAAGTACGCCGTAAGCCCGCCGCTCGAGCCGCGCATCTCGGCTAGCAGGTAGCCGGTGAAGCCGCATTTTGGACAGCTGTATTCGAAGGGCATTTGCCTGATGATACGCAATGTGCGATCTGGGGATTCCCTGTGCAGGCGGCTGGACGAAACCTCGATCTTTGGCATCCGTCAGACATGCATGATGCTCGCCAGTCTTGTTTGTGCTGTCGCTTTAAGCGCACTTTCCGGCGACCGGCTGCTCCTGGTCGAAACGCTATCCTGCGCCGACTGGACCCAGCTTGCCAACGACTATATGAGCATGGGGCAGGATAGGGCGGTTGCGGGCTTGATCGAGAGGTCGAACCGGGTACGCGAGACGGGCGAGACGATCAACTTCAATACACGCACCTGCCTGATGGCGCGCTTGATCTTTGAACCGAAAGGCAAGGAGCCGTTGCGAGCGCCGATGCTGGGCGGGCTGCCGCTTCCGCGCCATTCGATGCCTTTGTCTGACTGGCCGCAGTATCCGTTTGTGAAGGTCGGCGATATGCCCTTCTTGCTCTCCGAAAGCTACATCCTCGGCGGAGCAGCGGAGGCTTGCAAAGACTATCTGGCTTACTGCATGAAGAATGGCAAGTTCCGCACTCAGCTGTATTCGGTGCCGACCACCGACGAGGCAAAGGTGGCCTTGAAGAAGTTGTTCAGCGAGGATCGCTGGAAGAATATCAAGTGGAATTACACGAGCGCGAATGAGAGCTATGAGATCCACCCAGGGATGGTGATGGAGTACCTGTCGAAGCAAACGGCTCCTGGGGATTTTTGATATAGCAATGCCTCCCAATGCTGGGAGGCATTGCTTCTCTATTTAAGTAGCTCTAACCCCGACCGACGCAGCGTTCGAAGGCGCGAAGGTGCTTGTTCAGCGAGTCGTCGCGGAGCTTTGTGAACGTGGAGCGCACGTCGTTGGGCAACTCCTGTTTCAGATAGGCATCGTAGAACGGGCCCTGATCTTTCTCCACCTTTGCCGACATCTGACAAGCTTCTTTCAGCGTTGCCGGAACCTTCATCCGCTTGATGAAATCGGCGTCAGACTCGTTCTTCTTCTGGGCAAACTCGTTGCTCGGGACCTCCATGCTTCTCGCCTTCATCAGGTCAGCGACCAGCTTTTCGTGCATGCCCTCCGCCCTTACGATGTTGGAGAATGGGCGCACATCGCCAAACTTCTTCATCACCGCCGCATAAAAGGCTTGCGAGCGCTGTTCGTCCTTGATGGACTCAGTGAGCGTGGCCTTCAGGTCGGGACTCTGCGCGGCTGCCAAAACGGTCAGAACCAGAACGGCGAACACGGATTTTAGCTTTCTCATACGGACTCTCCTGATTTAGAAGAGGCATGAGTGAGGAGCTGAGGATTCACGGAGGGGGACAGCGTAGGATTTCGATCCCTCCATAACTGCTGTTATGGAGGGTATATCAAAGAGTCATGGGTGATCGCGGGTTCCGTGGCGAACATAGGCACTGGAAGAATTGGGGCAAAGGTGGAGATTGCGTCTTTACGACGTGTACTGTGTTGGACTTCGCGGAAGTCCTTAAGCGACCAGAAACCAGGGATATCGTCGTCGAAGCGGTTATTCGGCAACACCAACTGCGACATGCCGTACTCGATGCCTACGTGGTTATGTCCAACCACATTCACATGCTTACGCGATTGCCTCAAGACATGACAGTATCCAAGTTTGTGCAGCGTCTGAAGATAGATTGTGCCCTGCGAGTGTTGCCAACTTTATCCGACATCGAGGCAGCGATGCTATCGAAGCAGACCGGGCTGGACAATCGGAAGCTTTGGCAACGGAGCTTTAGAAGTGTGGTGATACTCAGTGAAGAAGTCTTCAGGCAGAAAATGAACTACATTCACACAAATCCGGTGCGGGCCGGGCTGGTTGCTTCACCAGAAGAATATCTGTGGTCGAGTTCACGGTTGCTCTATGAAGGAAAGTGGTCAGAGGATCGTGGTCTGATGGATGCGCTTCCTCAGTTAACTTTAGACTGACAAGTACCCTCCATAACGGCAGTTATGGAGGGGTCACTCTGACGACAATCCAGCGGAAAGCGGTCCCTCAACATCTGCCGATGTGGAGGGTGTTCATCCGAGAGCGAGAATAGGACTTAACTACACCCACTCGTGCTGCCGCAGCTCATGCACTTTAGGCAGACGCCGTTTCTCACCAAGGTGAAGGCGCCGCACTCGTTGCAGGGGTCGCCTTCGTAGCCTTTGAGTCGGGCTTCCCGAATCTTGTCGGCGACGCCAGCCTCCGGCTGGGCAGGCTGCTGGACCGTTGTCAGCTCGCGGACCGAGACGGTTTCGGGCTGTGCGGCTGTGCTGGAGACGATAGCGGAGCGAGAGGCTGTGGCGCTTACATCGCCACCCCCATTTGCACCCCCACCCGGTTCGCTGCGCTCACCGACCTCCCCCCTCAAGGGGGAGGAGCCTTGGGTCGAGAGGGCACGGGATTCACCGCCCCCTGCACCAGAAGGTCCGCCGTTTTCGCCACGATCATAGCCGCGCGATTCGTGCGACTCTCGGGTGATGCCAGGCACGTGACCATCCACTTCGCCTGCTTCTTCCTCATCGTCAAAGTCCGGGTCTTGCTCCGGTCGGCCCACCGTGTCGCCACGGAGGTCTTCCGGCTTCACCTGAACCAGATCGTTTCGGCCCAGATAGCTGAAGGCAAGCTCTCGGAAGATGTAGTCGATGACCGACGTGCTCATCTTGATGTTCTCGTGACCCTGCACGGAGCCGTTCGGCTCGAAGCGGGTGAAGACGAACGCCTCGGTGTACTCTTCCAGCGGGACGCCGTACTGCAGGCCCAGCGAAACCGCGATGGCGAAGCAGTTCATGAGCGATCGGAAGGCAGCTCCCTCTCGGTGCATGTCGATGAAGATTTCACCCAGCGCGCCGTTCTCATATTCGCCTGTTCGCAGGTAGACCTTGTGTCCGCCGACTCTGGCCTTTTGCGTGTAGCCGCGCCTTCTTGAAGGAAGCGGTCGACGCTTGGCGATGTATCGGTAAACCAGCTTTTGCGCGGTCTGACGAATGATCTCGTGCTGCGACTGCTCTTCGGCTGATTCGAGGGTGCCCATCTCTTCCGTGCCCAGCGAAGCTTCAAGGATCGCGGCGGCGGCATCATCGGTGCTGGCGTTCAGCGGCTGGCTGAGCTTGCTGCCGTCTCGATAGAGCGCATTCGCCTTCAGACACAGCTGCCAAGACAGCCAGTAGGCGTCGTTGACGTCCTGGATGGTGGCATCGCCGGGGAGGTTGATGGTCTTGGAGATGGCGCCGCTGAGGAACGGCTGGGACGCGCCCATCATGCGGATGTGGCCTTCGGCGCTGATATAGCGCTTGCCCTTCTTGCCGCACTTGTTTGCACAGTCGAAGACCGGATAGTGCTCCAGCTTGAGGTGCGGCGCGCCCTCGATGGTCATGGAGCCGCAGACGTATTCGTTGGCGGCCTCGATCTGGTCCTTTGTAAAGCCCAGCTCGGACAGCATGTCGAAGCTCCAGTCGTTGAGCTGATCGTCGGAGAAGCCAAGGACTTCCTTGCAGAACTCTTCGCCCAGCGTGAACTTGTTGAAGACGAATTTCAGTTCGAACGCATTCTCCAGAGCGGCTTCGAGGCTATCGATGACTTCCGGTGTGAAGCCTTTGGCTTGCAGGGTTTCGTGGTTCAGATACGGCGCTCCGGCAAGGGTCTTGCGTCCGAGACAGTAGGCGATGATATCTTCGCTCTCTTCCTGCGAATATCCCAGGTTCTTGAGCGCGATGGGGAGCGACTGGTTGATGATCTTGAAGTAGCCTCCGCCCGCCAGTTTCTTGAACTTGACCAGGGCAAAGTCTGGCTCGACGCCGGTGGTGTCGCAGTCCATGATGAGGCCGATGGTGCCGGTGGGGGCAAGAACGGTGACCTGCGCGTTTCGGTAGCCGTGGGCTTCGCCCAGGTCGACAGCGCGATCCCATGCTTGCCTAGCCGCCCTAAGCATTTCGACCGGACACTCGTCCGGATCGATGCCGACCGGGGTGATGGTGAGGCCTTCGTATTCGTCCTTTTGAGCGTTGTAGGCAGCGCGTCGGTGGTTGCGCATGACGCGAAGCATGTGCTCTCGGTTGCGGTCGTAGCCTCGGAACGTGCCAACTTCCGACGCTATTTCGGCGCTGGTGGCGTAAGATTCGCCGCCCATCACTGCTGTGAGGGCTCCGCAGATGGCGCGGCCCTGCGGGCTGTCGTAAGCGATGCCCATCTGCATGAGAAGCGCACCGATGTTTGCGTAGCCCAGACCGAGAGTTCGGAACTCATAGCTGAGTTCGGCGATGGACTGGGATGGGAATTGCGCCATGAGCACGGAGATTTCCAGCACGATCGTCCAGAGTCGGACGGCGTGGATGTATCCCTTCATGTCGAACTCGCCCTTTTCTGGGTTGTAGAAGCGGGTGAGGTTCAGGGAGGCGAGGTTGCAGGCCGTGTCGTCCAGGAACATGTATTCGGAGCATGGGTTGCTGGCGTTGATGCGGCCGTCTTCAGGGCAGGTGTGCCACTCGTTGATGGTGCTGTCGTACTGCAGACCGGGGTCGGCGCAGGCCCATGCGGAGTAGCAGATGTCGTCCCACAGCTCGCGTGCGCTGATCGTTTTGTGAACCTTTCCGTCGGTTCTTCGCTTCAGCTCCCAGTCGGTGTTGTTATCCACTGCAAAGAAGAATTCATTAGGAACCCGAACGGAATTGTTGGAGTTCTGTCCGCTGACGGTGATGTAGGCTTCGCTTTCGTAGCCCGTGTCGAAGACCGGGAATTCGATGCCGGTGAAGCCCATCTCGGCGAGTTGGATAACGCGCTGGATGTAGTTCACGCTGACGCCGTAGAGCTTGGCTTCGGCGATGGCTTTGCGAAGGTCGGCGTTCTTGCGGGGGTTGAATTTGTCGTTGTTTACACTCTCTCCAGCTCCATGCGAAACTCCTTCGGAGTTTCGCATGGACGGCTTGCTGGCGTTTCTCTCCCCTTCGGGGAGAGAAACGCCAGCGTGGCACGCCTTCATGATGGCGTTCAGATGGTTGCTGTTCAGCTGTGAACCGGTGACCAGCGCTGCGACCTTCTGCTCTTCCTTCACCTTCCAGTTGATGAAGGTTTCGATGTCGGGATGGTCCATGTCCAGACACACCATCTTTGCCGCGCGGCGGGTGGTGCCGCCTGACTTGATGGCTCCGGCGCTGCGGTCGCCGACTTTGAGGAAGCTCATGAGGCCGCTGGACTTTCCACCGCCGCTGAGCTTTTCGTTCTCCCCACGGATCTTCGAGAAGTTGGTGCCGACCCCCGAGCCGTACTTGAAGATGCGGGCTTCGCGGGTCCAGAGGTCCATGATGCCACCCTCGTTGACGAGGTCATCCTTGACGCTGAGGATGAAGCATGCGTGGGGCTGGGGCCGTTCGTAGGCGTTGGCGCTGCGGGTGAGCTTTTGCGAATCGGGGTCGACGTAATAGTGACCCTGTGCGTTGCCTTCGATGCCGTAGGCGAAGTGCAGGCCGGTGTTGAACCACTGCGGGCTGTTCGGCGCGGCGAACTGCATGGCCAGCATGTAGCAAAGCTCGTCGTAAAAGGCCTGCGCGTCTTCTTTCGAATCGAAATACTTGTATCGCTCGCCCCAATGCCGCCAGCATCCTGCCAGACGGTGGAACACTTCGCGTGAATCGGTTTCGTGGTCTGCGCCCTTCTTCGTCCATTCGCTTAGGTGAGCTAGCTTTTTATTGCCATCCTTCAGCCCTGCTTTGCGGAAATATTTTTGAGCAAGAATGTCGGTGGCCACCTGCGACCAATGCGACGGAACCATGACCTCTTCCATAAGGAAAACGGTGCTTCCATCGGGGTTTTTGATCTCGCTTTTGCGAGGTTCGAACGTGATCCCGGAGTACGGGCCTTGCCCAGCCTTAGTAAATAAACGCGGAATTTTCATCTGTCTTCCTGACCTTCCCTTTTATTCGGTTTCCTAGTTTTTTAGCGCCTGCTCTTCCAGCCCGGCGCGCGGCTTTTTCCCACCAGTCGGCTCCGCGCAGTCCATGTGTGACACGATCCGCTTGAAGTCTTCGACGGTATCAAACTTTCGGTAAACGCTGGCAAAGCGAATGTACGCGACAGTGTCGAGCTTTTCCAGCTCAGCCATGACGCGCTCGCCGACTTCTTCCGAAGGCACTTCGTCTTCGAACTCTTGGAAGAGGTCGCGTTCGACCCGCTCTGCAGCCAGTCGGAGGGCTTCAGCGCTGACAGGGCGCTTGCCTGCGGCGATAGCCATTCCGTTGAGCACCTTTTCGCGCTGGAACTCTTCTCGAGTTTTATCGCGCTTTACGACAAATAGTCGCGGCATTTCGGGTGCTTCGAACGTCGTGAATCTACGTCCGCACAGTGTGCATTCTCGTCGGCGACGGATAGCTTCCCCGTCTCTTGCCGGTCTGGAATCGAGCACTTTCTGGTCTGCGTTTCCGCAAAACGGACACTTCACTTTTGTCTACACCCATTCCCCATATGTTGGGGCAAGAAGAATTGTAACACACAATATCTGGGGAGTCAACCTTTTTCTTAGAAGAAGTTCGTCTGGCAGATTTCCACAGGATTTCCACAGGGGTTTGGGGGTTGCGACAGGTTCAAGCGCAGGAGTTTTGCACAGGGTTTGGGGCAGCAGGACTGTAATCGTTGCAAGGAGCAATGATCGCAGTGGGAGATTCACAACTGCTGGTGCATTTGTCGCGTAGACTGTTCTCACGAAGATGCCTGCCCAACCACAGCCGATATACACCGAACATGGTCTTCAAAAGGTCAAGCTCACCATTACGGATGAGCCATCTGACAAGACACTCTCTCAGTCGTGGCCGCTTGCCGAAAACGACGGCCTTTTGCCGGATGCGAGCGATTTTGGGTGGATGCTGGAGGAGCTTCGCAAGCGGCTGGGCGGACCGGGCGATTCATTCCGTATCTCCTTGGTGGGGCCAGAGGGCGCGCCGGACTTTAGCGCGATGGGCCCACTGAGCGGAGCACCCGCGCAGATTGCTGAGTCGATGGTTTATGTGCTTGATCGTCTCTGCCAAATGTACGTTGCAGACATAACAGGCGAGGAGAGCGGCGAGCAGGGTGACGCGTATGAAGAAGGACTGCACGCGCTCACTATTGATGCTACAAACTTCGCAATCCAGTTGATGAATTCGGGACAAGAGTTCTCTCTGGCAGGACTATCGGTTCGTCCCGATAAAGTCGTCGACCATTTCGTCTACGCCAAGAACGACGAAGACATGTTTCAACAAGCGGCAAGCCAGCTTCTTCAAGGCGACACAATCATGTTCTCACTGATTGGGACGGGGCGTCTCATGTCTAGATCCCGCGAGCCGGTAGATGTCTTCGTCGCCTACATTCAAAGCCCAACTATGGAGAAGACTTTGAAAATCTACAGGCCCTACATCAAAACCGACCAAGGGCCAGTTCTGTCTGGAGATCAGTGGGAAGTGTTGCAAGCGATGCCTTGGTCGTGGCTTAGGCCGCAATAGGAATGCAGGCACAAACACGGTCAAGCCAAAGCTCTATCTTCCGGGTGATCTCCCTCCCCCTGCCCCCTCCCTCACTAAGCCTTCGGCGTTAGCGAGGGAGGGGATTCTTAGGTCGCGGTGAATCAGGCTTACTTCATGGAGAGGGTTGACGACAGAGACAGGCTGCGCGAGGAGCCGCCGACTTCAATTCTGTACTGGCCGGGATCGGTCGTCCACTTCCCTTTCGCAACGGAATAGTAAGCGAATGCGTTGGCGGGGAGTTGGATCGTCACCTTTTTCGACTGCCCAGGCTTGAGCGCTACTTTGGCAAAGCCCTTGAGCTGCCGGACGGGCATGTCCGCACGCTCTTTGGTCGGACCGCAATACACCTGAGCCACCTCCTGGCCCAGCCGCTTGCCAGTGTTCTTCAGTGCGAAGGTGACTTCGTAGCCTGTCTTGTTCGGCTTTACGGATAGATTGGAATAGGCGAAGCTGGTGTAAGAGAGACCAAAGCCGAAGGGGTATCGGGGCTCGATCTTCGCCTTGTCGAAGTGCCGGTAACCGATCCAAATCCCGTCCTTGTACTTCACGACCCCGTTATTGCCAGTGCCCGGGTAAACCTCGCGGCCCATGGTGTGCGCCTTCCAGTCGGTGAGCTTCTTGCCAAAGGTGCAGGGGAGTTTGCCGCTTGGATTCACATCGCCGAAGAGGATATCGGCGATGGCGTTTCCACCCTCTTGTCCGGGGTACCACGCCAGGAGAATCGACGGCACCTTCTGATGCCACTGTTCGACGCTCATCGGGGAACCGCCGATCAGCACGACGATGGTCTTGGGGTTTGCGGCAGCTACCGCCTTGATGAGATCCGCCTGCGGACCGATGAGCTCTAAGTTGGGCTTGTCGGCGTTCGGCACGTCTCCCCACCCGAGAGCTTCCCGGTCATAGGTGTGGTTGATTCCGGCGAAGACGATCGTGACATCAGAAGATTTTGCGGCCTTGATGGCTTCGGCGAAAGAACTGCCTTCCTCGCGCTTCCACGTAAGCTTGAGGTCGCCCTTGCCTCCCGTGTTGGCATATTCAACACGGAAAGCGTACTCCTTGCCTGCCTGAAACTCAAAGTCTGCGCTCTTGGTTTTAGTATCGTGATCGCCCCAGTTGTCGATAAGAAGTCGCCCTTCGACGTACAGTCTCGATCCGTCATCGCTGGAGAGATAAAGGCGATGCTTTCCGCCTATGGCGGATGTTAGCTTCCCTTCGAATTTTGCGCTGAAGTTTGCCGGCACACTGGTGTGAACCTGCTTCCCTGAAGCTATTTTGAGGTCGACTGACCTTACCTGGGCTTCCCGGACCGGAGCACCCTCAAAGCGAGTGTTGCCGTAGTAGGAAGCCTGTACGCCTCTCCCGAACGCTTCAGCTGGGATGGGATCGCCTGCCCCCTCTTCAAACTCATATCCGGGTGCGTAGTTGATCTTCACCTTATTGCCAAGCCGCTTTTTCAGGCCTGCCAATGGCGTGATCTCATAGGGTGGCAAGACGGCTCCGCTTCCCCCTTTCGCCGACAGATCGCCGCCGATCATCGTGTTGTGATAGCTGGCTTGGGGTCCGATAACGGCGATGCTCTTCAACTGGCCTGTGCTGAGCGGCAGCGTGCCCTTGTCGTTTTTTAGGAGCACCATCGAATCTGCGGCAAGCCGCCGAGCATTGGAAACGCCCCAAGCGGTGTTCGTGAAGATGCTATGTCGACCATCTAGGGCTCCTGTTCTAAACAGAAGTCGGAGATTTCGACGCACATTATCGTTCAGCCATTTCTCAGAGATTTCCCCTTTGCGAACACGCTCGGCTATAGCCGCATCCCTCTTTGGATCTTTGCCAGAGGGCATCTCAATATCGCAGCCGCCCTCAATCGCCAGCTTGTCGTTATGCCAGGCTCCCCAGTCGGAGATGACTGAGCCGTCGAAGCCCCACTCGCCCTTGAGGATGTCGCGCAGGATGTGGGAGCTGTGGGATGCGTATTCGCCTCGGACTTTGTTGTAGGCAGACATGACCGTCCATGCCTTCCCTTCCTTCACAGCCATTTCAAACGGGATCGAATAGATCTCTCGCAAGGCGCGCTCGTCGGCTTCGACACTGATCGTGGTTCGCCAGAATTCCTGCTCGTTCAGGTTGTAGTGCTTGACGCAAGCGGCAACCCCAGTGCTTTGGACTCCGCGCACATAAGCGGCTGCGGTCTTTCCAGCGAGGAAAGGGTCTTCACCCATGTATTCAAAGTTGCGCCCGCCGAGGGGCGTTCGCATAATGTTCACGCCCGGTCCAAGAAGAACCCTATTCCCCGCTTTCAGGGTATCCCCACCGAGCGATTGCCCCACCTGCTGCATCAGCTTCTCATCCCAGCTTGCCGCCATGGCAAGGCCACTGGGGTAGGCCGTCGAAACGGGGCCGCGTACCCCCTGGGGTCCGTCGTTCATCCCGATTTCTCCTATGCCAAGCCGCTTGATGCCGCCAAAAGTAAAGTCGCTTGCCCCGTGGATAAGGGCCACCTTCTCTTCCAATGTGAGCTGGGACATCAGGTCGTCGATGCGGTTTTCAATCGGTTGCTGGAAGTCTTCGTAGACGTCTTTTCGACCGTTGCTGTTGGCGTCGTTCCAGGTTGGGGTTTGGGAGCTGATAAGGGTAGCGGCAAGCAGGGATGCGAGCATTCGATATGTATATCACATGGAGTCTAAATGTTTGCTGAATGTTCTTTAGTTGCTGAAATGTCTTTTGGAAACTGCGGCGATGAATCGCCGCAGTTGAAAGCGCGAATAAATTCGCGCACTCCCAAAGGCCTCCCCACCCCGCCGGGTTGGATTTGACCCTCACTCCCTCTCCCTCTCCCTCGCTACGCAGGGAGAGGGGGTTTTAGAGCACAGCCAGTCTTTCTCGGAAGAACTCGGCGCGGTCGCGCTGGGCGTCGTCCTCGGATGTCTTGCCGCGCAACTCCAAGGTTGTGAGCCAGCTATCCACGGTTCTGGGCGAAGCAGGGAAACCGGGCAGACCTTCTGCCGCTGCCCAGCGAACCCATGTCAGTACGCGGAGGGCATGGGCGAGGGTAAGCCGCTGGGAAGTGACGGCAAACTTTGCCGCTGCGGAAGCCTTATTGTACAGATGCTCGTGGCTGATCTCGGCACGGGCTTGACGCTCCTTTTCTGCCAGATAAGCGATTGCGCCCTGATATTCGGGAAGGCTGTCGCTTGTAACTGAAATCTGAACGAAGGCCCCAACTGCGCGGCTGGACTCGCCAAAGAGTCCCCTCACGACGATACCATTCTCAGCCATGGCCTTGAGCAACTGAGGCAACTCCTTGTTCTGAGCCAAACCGATCAGATGAAACATCGACGAGATGCGCACGCCTTGCCCGCCGTTGAAGGGACTTGCGCTCAAAAATCCGAATTTCGGCGACCATGCGAAGGCCAGCTTTGCCCCCAACGCGTCCATCAGTTCGTGCGCGACTTGGTAGGCATAGTCGAACGACCAGCCGGGAGTGAGCGCCTGAAGCCGAAGATGGTCCTCTTCATTCACCATGATGCTCATCATCCTCGCAGGATCCAGAAGCACGGCACGCCCAGGCTCGCGCCATGAGAACTCGGGCGAGACGAGACGACATCCGACGAGATACTCTCGCTCGGCGGGGCTGAGGTCTTTCATCACCTCGAAGGCAGAGGTGCCATGTCGGGGTTCGTCTTCCCACTTCGGACTGGGAGAAGTCACGGCCCGGAGCGCCTCAACGATCTGCTTTTGAATGGATCTCAGCTCGTCAGGATCGGCGTGGTGGGGAAAGAAATGACCTTGCAGATTGCGCATGAGTCGCACGCGCGAGCTCAGGACGACATCGGTCTGCGGCGCATCTGCCGAAACCCAAGCCGGCTGGGGCATGGATTTAAGCACCATCACGCGCCAAGATTCAGACTCGGATCGCGATCGGGGCATGGTGAGAGTTTACTGTTAAACAGAGGCGTCAGGCGCTTGGCATTGGGACAGATGAAGAGGCTATGTAACAGCTTACGAAGCTATAGACTGCGTCAAGCCCAAACGCTTATTGCCCTAAGCCCCAAACAAGCCATTTACTTGTCCTTTCGAACCTTGCCAAGAGTCTGATAGACATAGGCGAGAACTTCTGCGACGGCGTTGAAGAGGTCGCGCGGGACGTAGTCGCCCACTTCACACTTCTTGTAAAGCTGCCGTGCCAGTGGTGGGTTCGGGATAATCGGCACCTTGTTTTCGCCTGCGATTTCTCGGATGCGCAAGGCGAGGTAGTCCTGTCCTTTAGCCACGACCTGCGGAGCATGCATCTTTCCTGGCTCGTACTTGATAGCGATTGAAAAGTGAGTCGGGTTGGTAATGATCGCATCAGCTGAGGCCACAGCTTGCTTCATGCGGCTCTTGAGCAGCTTTTTCGCTCGCTGCATTCGTGCGCCTTTCAGCTCCGGCGAAGCTTCCATTTCGCGGTATTCCTGCTTCACCTCTTCCTTCGTCATCATCATCTGCTTGTTGGTCTGCTTGCGCTGGAAGAAGTAGTCGATAGCGGCGAGGACGATCCAGACGACGGTGATGCGAATAAGGATGGTCTTTAGAACGACGCCAACCACACTGATCGAGTCGATGGGGCGGAGGCTTGAGATACCGACCAGCTGCGGCCAGTGATCCATGATCGCACTGTAAGCGATGTATCCGAAAACGAAGCACTTGGCAGTAGCCTTGGCACCCTCCATCAGAATGTGCTTCGAGAAGAGACGCTTTGCACCTTGGAGCGGGTTGACCTTGCTAAAGGTCGGCTTCATGGCTTCGGGGGTGATCATGAACCCCACTTGCGCAAAATTTGCTGCAAGCCCTGCCACGACTGCCGCAGCCAAGAATGGAATCATTCCCACAAAGGCAGGCTGAGCCGCACCCCAAAAGTAAGTCCAAACCGTGTGAGGATGCACATCCGTGGGAATCGCCGACATCGAATGGTTCATCGATGTGATCAATGACTGTCCAATGCGGACGATGGTGTATGGAAGGACCAGAATAAAGGCGATCAGGACGAAGGCATTCGAAACGTCGTTCGATTTGGCGACGGTACCTTTCTTCCGAGCATCAGCACGACGCTTTGGCGTCGCCTCCTCTGTTCTCTCTTGGGCCATCTCCGACATGGATTAGCTCACCCCTTGAAGCGCGCGCCATAGTGCACCTGCGGCGATATCCACACCTGACTGCACACCGCTGATCATTGCAGGCAGCGCGATGCTGAGCGTGAGCAAACCCATGATGATCTTTGCGGGCATTCCCACGATCATCGCCGGGAACTGAGGCACCGATTTGTTGATGAAGCCGAGCGCAGCATCGATGATGAATCCGACGGCAGCTACCGGGGCCGCGATCTGAATTCCCAGCAGAAGAATCTGCCCGAGCATCGCAACAAAATTGTTCTGGATAGCATCCAGGTGCATTGCCCCCATCGAAGGCATCACTTCATAGCTTTTGATGAAGGCCTTGATCAGCAGCTGATGACCGCCCAGCGTGAGAAATACAACCAACGCCAACATGTGCTTGAACTGTGAAAGCAGGGTGGACTGAATACCGTTGACTGGATTCATCACCTGGCTAGAGCTTAAGCCGACCTGCATATCGAGAAAAGAGCCTGCGACTTCGAAGGCCGTGAAAGCCATCGAAATGAACATGCCGATCATGAGTCCGATCACAGCTTCTTGAGCGATCGTGAGCGTGAGCGTATACATGTCTTGCGGCACTGCGCCAACCTTTGGCTGAATCACAAAGACCAGAGCGGCAGAAAGCGCCATGCCGATCATCACGCGCACGTTGACGGGAGTGTGCTGGCCCGTTAGCACGGGAGATGCCATAAGCAACGCTGTGCAGCGGATAAAGACCACCAGAAAGGACCAGAACAACGCTGCGTCAAGGCTCATTGCGCGACCTTAGAGATGTGCTCGAAGCAGGCCGTCATAAATCCGACGAGCTGCTGAAGAATCCATGTCCCCGTGAAGGCCAAGACCACCGCCACGCCAAGAAGCTTGGGCACGTAGGTCAGGGTCATTTCGTGAACCTGGGTCATTGCCTGAAAAATACTGACGGCAAGGCCGATGAACAGCGTGACGATCAGGACAGGCATGGAGACCATAATCGCCACCTGCACACCCATCTGGGCGACGTCGAGCGCGCTCTTGGAATCCATCACCTATACCCCTGCAATATGGCGTTGACCAGTACGCTCCAGCCGTCCGCAAGGACAAAGATCAAGAGCTTCGCTGGCAAGGAGACGACCGTTGGCGGAAGCATCATCATGCCCATACTCATGAGCCCGCTGGCTACGACAAGGTCGATGATGAGGAATGGTACGAAGATGTAAAAGCCGATGATGAATGCGGTCTTGAGCTCGCTGATCACGAAGGCAGGAATCAGGGTCACGAGCGAGACATTCTCTCGGGTTGCGTTCTCTTTGCGAACATCGAGGAACATTCGGAGGTCTTTGCTGTAGGTGTTCTTCAGCATGAACTCGCGGACCGGCTTCTGCGCCCTTTCAACCGCCTGATCAAAAGTGATGTCTTTCTTCATGTACGGCTGCAGCGCGTTGGTGTTAATCTGCTCGTAGGTTGGGGCCATCACGAAGAAGGTTAAAAACAGACTGAGGCCAATCACGACCTGGTTCGGCGGAATCGACGGGGTTCCCATCGCACTTCTCAGGAAGCTGAAGATGATCACAATGCGTGTGAATGCGGTTGTGAGAATCATCAGGGCCGGAGCCAGACTAAGGATGGTGAGAAGGGCCAAGACTTGGAGCGAGGTGCTCACCTCTCCCTGCGAGCCCGGCTTTGCCCCCAATTCGACGCTCAGCTTTGCGCCAGGCAGTCCTTGGCTGAAGGCTACACCGGCGAGCATGCCCAGCAAAAGTACTGGGATGGCACGCATAAGCAGGGTCTTGATAGGCGTCGAGAGTTTCATTTACTTTGCAATCCGATTCAGGCGCTCAAGGGCGACTGCGAAATCTTGGGGCAGCTCAGTTTCTGCCTCATCTGTCTGAACAGGAGCTTCATCGCTTAGATAAGCGATGGCCTGGGGCATGGCTTTTTCTGGAGCTGCGGTCTTTTCTTCGAGGATGTCCATGAAGGTAGGCACTGCGGGCCTGGACTGCGTTTCGGTGATATCTGCGAGACAGACAACGCCTGTGCCGTTTACGCTGACCAGCAAAGTCTTTGACTTGGCCTGAACAACATAGAGCGTGCCTCCAGCGAATGTTGCCGACTCTTCCACCTTGATCGAGCTACCGACCTTGGTTGCCATGGATTTGTTAAACTTTCCTGCTAATTTCGGCATTAATGACTTGAGCAGGAAGATCACAACCGTTGCGGCGAGCGCCATCTGCACCAGCGGCATGAGACCGCCACCCGAGCTTGCCGAAGTCGAGAAGCCGGACATCGTATCCTTCTTCGTTGCCGAGTAGATGCCCGCGTCTTGCGACTGGGCCAAGGCGGACGAAGCCATCAAGCCGATATAGAGCAGAGTAGCGCGCAGTTTCATGCCACTTCTCCGAGTCTTGCAAGCCGCTCTTGCGGCGTGAGGATCTCGGTAATTCGAACTCCGAAATTGTCTTCGATAACGACGACTTCACCTTTGGCGACCAAGCGACCGTTGACCATCACGTCTACGGGCTCGCCTGCGGCCTTGTCGATCTCGACGATCGAGCCAGTACCCAGCTCGACGACTTCTTTGACCATCATCCGGACGCGGCCAAGCTCAACGCTGATTTCCAGAGGAATATCCAGCAAGAGCTCAAGACCTGTGTCTTCGTAAGCCTGCATGGCTCGGCCCGCTCCCGGCCCAATCTGATCGTTGGAGACTTGGGCGAATGGGCTGGAAGAAGCTTCGTCCTCAGAGATGGCGTCCATGCCGAGGATCATGGCGGCGGTCTCCTGATCGACCATCCAAACCAGCGGGAATGTCTGGCCTCCGCCGGAAAGCGTGAGTTCGACGCGGACCACTTCGTCGGACTTCTGCAAATTCATCGGCCAGGTGAACATCTGATAGCGAATGCTGAGGCCGCTAGCGACGACGGCTTCATTTCGCAGGTTGCCCACCGACATACAGATGCCCTGTACGATCGCCTCGATCGACGGACGGCAGTCGGAAACCAGACCGTCATCAACGTCTGCGATATCTTCATTCTTGATGGTTCCAGCGAACTCGACCATGGTGCTTTGAGGCACCAGAACCACCTGAACGTTTTCAGGAGTGTTCGCAAACGAATACTGGATCACCAGCATCGGGGAACCCATTTCGGGCTGAAGCTCGGTCGGTCGGGCACCAACTGTCTTTTCGGGCACAAACGTGATTGCCGTATTGCTTGCCTCGCTGACAGTAAGCGTCACCGTCTGCCAGATTTGCGTCTGAATGTCGCTGAACTGGCTGATTATTTCAGGTCGGATTGTCGCCATAGATTTTCCTTCTTAGTCCTCTTTCACACCGGAAACGGTAAAAACGATCTTCTTGCCTTGGAGCGCGGGCTTGCCACGATATTTGGCAATGCCGCTGACATGCAGCTCCAAGTCGTCTCTTGTCTTCTGCCCCAGTCGCAGGACGTCGCCGGGCTGAAGCTTCAAGAAATCTTTGATGTTGACTTTGCAGTCGCCGAGCGCGATCATGCATTCTACGGAGGTCTGGCTCACCTGAGCCGAGAGCATTCGGCGGGTGGTCTGGCTGACCTTGCGGCTGCCGGTTGCAAACCACTTTTGCGCGCTGAGCTTTGTGGTGATCGGCTTGAGCAGCAAATACGGGATACAAAGGCTCATCGCGCCGCGCTGACCGCCCATCTTCACCTCGAACAGAATCGTCACAACGATGTCGTTCGGAGGAGCGATCTGAACAAACTGTGCGCTTGTCTCCAGACCTTCAATCACCGGATTAACGACAACAATGCCTTCCCAGGCAGCTTTGAGCGCCGTGAACATGCGTTCGATGTTCTGGCGCACAAGCGGTCGCTCGATATCGGTGAGCACCGTTCGATGAATCGCCTTGCCGGGGCCACCCAGCAGTCGGTCGATCATGGAAAAGACGAGAGAGAATTCGATTTCAAGAACCGCCTGCCCAGACAGCGGAGGCAGCGACATGACGGTAAACACCGACTGGTTGATACTGCGCAGATACTCTTCATAAGGCACCTGCTCCAGCGAGATCAAATCAATGTTGACCGGAGTTCTCAGGAACGCGGAGAGAGCTGAGCCTGCCATTCGGGCGAAGGTCTCGTGGAGCATCTGGAGCGTTCGGAGCTGATCCTTGCTGAATTTATCGGGGCGGCGGAAGTCATAGACTTCGTAGGAGATTGCCGTGCGTGCAGACTGACGTGCGGGAGGAGCGAATCCTGCCAGGCCCGTTGCCTTTCCGCCCTGTTTTGCCGGGGCAGCCATGCCTCCCCCTGCTGCCGGCGCTCCTGCGGGTGCAGGGGAACCTTCGAGGGCGGACATGTCGATTTCGCCGCCATCGTTCAGCGAGGCGAGAAGGGCTTCTATTTCAGATTGAGACAGGATTTCTGACAAGGCTACTTCCCTTTGCTCTCTTTAGCCGCTTCGGTCTTGGTTGGGGCGGGGTGCGACCCAAACATGGCTCTTCGGATGACGCCATGAAGCGGTCGGGCCGAAACGACGGCTCGAACCGCACGCGGGGTGCTCGGTCTTTCAGACGCTTTGTGGGTCATCAGTTTAGGTATCGGCGACCCAGTGACGTTCTTTAGCTCTGTCGGGAAAAAAGTTGAGGAATTACTTGAGGTTTTGCGAATTGGGCTTTTAGAGAGGTGGGGTCGCTCTGAGGATGAAGCGCAACATTAGGCGAATGCAGGCTGAAATCGAGGGCATTGAGAGCCATTCCTGAGGCAAGCATGGTCACCCCTTAAATAGGATAAGGGCCCCCGCTTCCTGCGTGGGGCCCTATTTCCTCCCTACCCTTCGCCCGTTTCAAGTCTTATTGGGTGGCCAAATCGGTGAAGTAGATTTTCAGAACCGGTCCTTTTTTGGAGTCCCATCCGTTGGGCAGATCTTCCAGACTGATAGGCTCCTTCTTCTTGGGCTTTGCTTCGGATTTCTCGGATTTCTCGGATTTCTCGGATTTCTCGGACTTTTCGTCCTTTTTATCCTTCTCGCCGTCTTCGCCCTCTTCTTCCTTCTTGTCCTTTTCTTCCGACTCGCCTTCCTTGTGCGGAGTGTTGGCTTCGATCACTTCGTTGATTGCTGCGGCAAGGCGCGCTCGAAGCATCGGTCGGTTCTCTTCGCTGAAAAGCTCTGGGACTGACTGGCTCGAAATCACGAGAGCAGCCGCATCCTTAATCGCCGGCATCAGCGCTTCGACTTCTTCCTTCTTTGCTCCTTCTTTAAGCTGAAGTCCAAGGACGACGCGAGCATAGGAAGTGCGGTCCTTGAGGTTGGTCAAGATTTCCGGAGTCGGGATGATCTCCTTGCCAATCTTGATCTCTTCCTTCTTCTTGCCGCCTTTGCCCTTCATCATGAAGAAGCCGCCACCCGCGATGACGAGTACAAGAACGAGAATAATGGGCAGCTTGCCCTTCTTCTTTGGAGCGCCATCTGCTGCGGCTTTTGCTTCTGACATTTATGAATCCCCTGTGGCTCAACCAGCCTCATGGGTTCTATTCCGCAAAAGCCTGGGGATTTCACATAGAAATGCTGGCTGGCAAGAAAATGGGGAAAAAGGGAGGGTCGCAAATAAAATGGTCGGGATGAGAGGATTCGAACCTCCGACCTCTTCGTCCCGAACGAAGCGCTCTACCAAGCTGAGCCACATCCCGATGTTTGCCGTATTCTGTTTTAAATTCTCCAAAGAGAACTGGAGCCCTCGACGAGAATTGAACTCGTGACCTCTCCCTTACCAAGGGAGTGCTCTGCCGCTGAGCTACGAGGGCGACACTGGTGGGGAGTGTAGGATTCGAACCTACGAAGGCGTTCGCCGACAGATTTACAGTCTGTTCCCATTGGCCACTCGGGCAACTCCCCAGACGGAGTGGAATGATACCACCCACTTTCTGCGTATTTCACCTGTTGGGTCGCAATGCCTGAGTTTGACGCATCTGACCCATATTGCCTTATTATTGAGAAGACTGCGCCATGGTTGCTCTTGACGTCGAACGTATTCCAGGCCGGAAGCTGATCCGGTACGACCTTCCTACGGGTATTCGCCTGTGTCTTGCCGAGTATGAACCTGGCGTGATCTGTGAAAGAAGAACCTGTCCCGACGGACAGTTCTGGCTGATTTTGCAGGGAGGCTGGCGGCTTACTGATGAGCATTCAAGCAATTTTCAGGATGGGCCACTTTCCTTCCGGTACTTCCGACCGCATGAGAAAAACCGCCGCATCGTGGGCTATTCCGGCGCAAAGCTGATCGGCATGCAGGTTCTGAACCGGCGGCTGACGGAATTGGGCTTGGCAGACTGTGAGAGAGTTACCGACCTGCAGATCGCTACTCGGACGATCGCACAGCTTGCGCGCGAATTGCAGCTGAACGACACTCACACGGCTGCCAATATCGACATCCTCTGCCATCGCGTTGTTCGCCTTCTCACGCATTCAGAGTCTCGCAGCGCCACACAGGAAAAGTGGATAGCTGAGGTCCGCGAATATCTGAATGCGAATGTGAGCCGCAACGTGACCATGAAGGAGCTTTCCTGCCAGGTGAACATTCATCCCGTTTATCTGGGGGCGACTTTTGCCAAGGTTGAGGGCTGCACCGTGGGGGAATACCTTCGTCGGATGCGTCTCCAACAAGCAGCCAGAGAATTGACGGAGACGCAAGAGGATATTGGACAGATTGGTGTGAACGCAGGGTTCTACGACCACGCACACTTCAACCGGATCTTTCGAGCGTATCTTGGTATGCCTCCGAAGGAATTTCGGCGATTAGCAACCCACGGTCCCACGCTCGTTTAATCCGTACAAGCTTCTCCCTGGCATCTGTGCGACTATCAACGCATGCGATACCTCACCTCGGTCTTGCTCTTTGCCTTGTGCGCTTCTGGCTTTAGCCAGACGATTGCTTGGAAGGAGTCTCTCAACGACGCCAAGAAGGCATCGGCTGCTTCGAAGAAGCTGATCCTGCTGGAGTTCTACGGCGAGACATGCTTCTTCTGTCAGAAGATGGATTCTGACGTTTACACAAACAAGAAGGTTGTGGACGCGGTTGGCAAGTTCGTTCCTGTCAAAGTTCAGCCGGCATACAACGCAGAGCTAGCGAAGAAATATAAGCTGATCGGCACCCCGATTATGTACATCCTTGATGAAAACGAGAAGATTTGGGGACACATCAGCGGCCCAGTCGATCCTGACTACTTCATCAAGCTTCTGAACGAGATTGCCGAGCTTAAGCGCGATGTGCAGAAGATCAAGTCGGATGCTGAGCGCAAGGGCGACGTCGAAAGCCTTGCACGGCTGGCTCTCTCACAGGCCTACCAGTGCGACCTGGATGCCGCAAAGGCAACCTTTGGCAAGGCAGTGGAAAAGAGCAAAGGGTCGAAGAACGACCTTGCCGCACATGCGGGCATGGTGCTTGGTCAAGCAATGGCCTTCCAAGGGCGTCTCCGAGAATCAGAGCCGTTCTTTTCCAAGGCTCATGAGCTTGTCAAAGACTCCGTAGAAACCAGCATGATTCGCAGCTGGCTAGGGAGCTATTACATGATCCTGGGCAAAAAGGATGAAGCCATCAAGTATTTCGATATGGTCGTTCGAATGAAAGGATCGACCGAAATCGATCGGTGGTGCGCTGACTACCAGCTTCGTATTCTTCGTGGCTAAAACTCACTCAAACAATGACAATCAGCCCGTCCTCCATCTGGGGGGGCGGGCTTTTTAGTACAGTTTGGAGCCGTTGGGAACGGGCTTGTCCGGTCGGGCCAGAACCACGTTTCCATCCTCATCGGCAAAGCCCGTTACGAGACATTCGGAAATGAACGGTCCGATCTGCTTCTTGGGGAAGTTGACAACTCCTACCACCTGCTTCCCGACCAGCTCATCTAGTGAGTAATGGACCGTGATCTGTGCGCTGGAGCGACGGACTCCGATCTCTGGGCCAAAGTCGACGGTGAGCTTGTAGGCGGGCTTGCGTGCTTCTGGGAATGCTTCCGCCGCAATGATGGTCCCGATGCGCAGCTCTACCTTCTCGAAATCCGCCCAGCTAATCTCTGTCATAGGGAGATTTAACCCGACGGCTTTTTGTTCTGAGGCTTGCCGGTGATGCTGACTTCCCGCAGAGCCTGATCGGATGTAACGTGCTCTGAGATGGCACGCTTGAGAGCTGAGCGCATGGTATGCGCCTCCTCATTGGTTACAAATCTGCCGAAATGGCGATGGATCATTTCTGAATAAGGCTGCCAAGCATCCTTTCGGGTTTGCAGTCCTTTTTCGGTGAGAACGGCATACAGGCTTCGGCGATCTTTGGGATGTGCCTCTCGGCAGACATAGCCTTGGGCTTCCAGGCGGTCTATCAGGCGGGTCAGGCCGCTTCGGCTAAAGACAACGGCTTCAGCAAGGTCGGACATCGTGAGCTTTCTTCCCGGCGCATCTTCAAGAGCCAGCAGGACATCATAGACCTCAAGCGTTGGTAAATTAACCTCGGTTAACTCCGCATCAATCGCTTTAGTCAGACGCGCATGCGCAACAAGCAGACTGCCAAAGGCCTCCTTCTGCGCTTGTCCAAGCTTGTCCTTACCCATCGGTAAAGATGATAGCCCAGCTGTAGTTGCAAAAGCAAAAGTCAGATTTCTTATTTTGCTTCGATGAGCAAATATTGTATTTGCAATTATTTGAGTTTGAATGGATTGATCCATTAAAGTCGCATTTTTGCGTATCCCCCTGGCGGTCTGCTCACGTATGCACATAATGGGAATGAACCTATGAGCGTTGTCTCCGATTTTCGTTCGAACGCCCGCCGACTTGGGGCACCGGTTACGGTGTCGCTGGTGTTGATCACCATCGCTGTCTTTTTAGCGGAGTTTTTCGGTCAGCAGAGCTTCCCAGTTCGCTCTCTGGCCTTCAATTCTGTGGATGGCCTTTCATCGCCTTGGACGATGCTTACCTATCCGTTTGTAGGCAACGACATACTGGCGGTCTTATTCGGCTGTCTGTGGCTGTGGGGGATTGGCTCTTCCGTAGAGCGTGAGCTTGGGTCGGTGCGATATGCCATCGCGTGGGCTGTGTTTTCGATGTTGTCCGCTCTCTTCCTTTTTGGTGGAGCAAGAATCGTCAACCAGCACGCTTTTCTCACTGAAATCTGGGTTGCGCTCGGGGCAGTCACGGTGATGTGGGGCACACGAAATCCAACAGCTCCGATCACGCTCATGTTCGTCCTGCCCATCACGGGTCGATGGATGGCGTGGCTGGCTGGAGTCTTTGCATTCTTCAGCACACACCCCAAGCTTGCTCCTTTTGCGGCGCTTCCGCTCATCCTTGCCTATTTCTTTGCAGCAAACAAGCTACCCATTCCGTACACGGGCGGAGGCCAACTGAGGTCGGGCAAGAAGGGTGCGGCGACCGTTCGCGGAGCCGGGATGTACAGCAAGGAGTATTTCGATGAAGTTCAACGACGCGAGAAAGAGCGCGAAGAAAAGGAACGACTCCGCAAGCTTTTCGAGCGCAGCCTGATCGAAGACCCCGATAAGAAAGATGCTGAGGGGTAGGGTCAGTTTTGAGGATTAAGTGTTGAGTGTTCAGACCTCAGCACATCACTTGAATTTCAGCACTCCGCAAGCTCATCTACACGCACGATCATGACGGTCGTGTTGTCGCTTCCGCCTTCCATCAGCGCTCTTCCGACCAGACGCCATGTGGCCTCGCTGGGGGTGAAATTTGCCAAGTGCTCTCCAATGATGTCATCGGGCACATGGTTTAGGAGACCGTCTGAGCAGAGTAGATAAAGGTCGCCTTCCTGAACGTCATAGCATTCTACGTCTGCCACGACGTTCGCCTCAGTGCCGACAGCTCGTGTGAGAACGTGCCTGTACTGGTGTCGTTCGGCATCTTCTCGGCTCATAACGCCTGCTCGGACGACGTCCTCGACCCATGTGTGGTCGGTAGTGAGCTGGGTCAGTTCGCCTGCGCGGAGTTGATAAATACGGGAGTCGCCGACCTGACACGTGTAAAGCTTGTCCTGAATGACAATGGCCGCGCTGAGAGTGGTCCCCATGCCTCTTCGTGAAGGCACGGCCTGCGCAATATCCAGAATAAATCGGTTGCCCGCTCTCACAGCATCGCGGATCGCGGTTTCTGGCTCGCCGGAAAGGTGGTTCAGATAAACATCGATAAAGGTCTTGCAGGCGAGCTCGCTGGCGATCTGCCCGGCTTCGTGCCCGCCCATGCCATCGCAGACCACAAACACGAGTCCTTTTGAGGCCACGCTATTGTCGTCTTCAGGCATGAAGTACTCGAATTTGTCTTCGTTGTTCTCTCGCACACGACCGAGATCGGTCTTGCAGGCGACGGTGACCTTGGGTCGATAGCGGAGTTCGACAGGCGCAATAAGCGCTTCTGTCGCGTATTCGGCAGTGATCTCTTCCATGAGGGCTTAAGCGTTCTCCGTGATCTGGACTCGAAAAACCAGGGAGCCGATCTGAATCTCATCGTCGGCAGTCATCTTGGTACGCATATTCGGGGTCAGCTTGGCTCCGCTCAGCATGGTGCCGTTGGTGCTTCCCACATCGGTGAGGTAAATGCCGTCGTCAGCCAGTTCGATGAGGCCATGCCGGCCTGAGACATATCCATCGGCGATCTGCACATCGTTGTCTGCCTTGCGACCAAAGCTGTTCATGCCTGACTTGAGCGGCGCTTCGATGCCCTCGCCCACCAAGAACGCAGGCGGCTGCTCGACGCGCGGCGCTGCCGAAATAGCGGCTGTTTTGTTTGCAGAAACGATGGCGGTCTTGTTTGATGCACCTGGCAAGGAGAGCTTCACTTCAAAGCCCGCAAACTGAACCGAGTCCCCTGCATTCAGCGGCTGAGGCACGTTCGGGCTGAGCTTCGTTCCGTTGAGGCTGGTGCCGTTGGTGCTTCCCAGGTCTTCGATCGTCAGCGCATCGCCGTTGAGGGTAATCATTGCATGGCGGCGGCTTGCTTTCGGTTCGCTCAGCTGAATGTCGCCTTCTCTGCCGACGGAGTTCTGTCCTGGACGAATCGGATACTCCCGACCGCTTTGATCCACAAGAACAGGAAGCTGAACCGAGGGAGCGCCGAACGCATCGCCTTCAAGCGCCATCTCAAAGATCAGGCCGCACTCAACGCAACAGATCATCCCGGCAGGATTGAACATCTTGCAGACCGGGCACTGGACCGGCTTGATCGTCTGTGTGGCGTTCAGGCTGGGTGCCGTCCCCATCATCGTTTTATTGGGATCGAGCGTCGGCGCCGTCCCCATCTGGGTGCGGTTGGGGTCGGTGCTGAGCATCTGGGTTCGTCCGGGATCGTTCATAGGCGACTCACTGGGAATTCTACTTGCTTTAATTGTAGGAAGGAAGCTGAGGTTCTTTCCGTTCGCCCCAGCACAAAGTTGGGCTTTTATGGCAGTCGGTCCAAGTCCAGCTCTGCTTCGGCGACCTGGAAGGCCCGCAGATCATCCAGTGCGTCGTCGACGGCCGTGCGTCCACCAAGCTGCTGACGCAATTCGGTGCTCTCATTGACCTTGACCGAAATCCCTTCAAATTCGGATGCCAGCTTTCTCATCTTCTGTGCAAGCTCCACAGCGTGGGCAAATTTGTGGGGGATGGGCTGTGGCGAGATTCGGCTTGGATCGTTCAGTTCTTCCAGCGCGCTGTCGTAATAGATGAACCACTGGTCTTTGTCGAATCTTCCGCCAGCGACAGGCTGGAGCATCAAGAGCAGATCTTGCATGCTTTGGTTGGAGGATGTTTCGATACTGTCGCGCACTTGCTTCCAGTGCAGCGGCAGAGTATCAGCGGACCACGTGGGCGAATTCAGATTCCCGCGCATTCTTGCCCACTGCCTCGCCGAGAACTCGAAGATTGCGGCGGCGTGGGGACTAATCACCTTTCGGAGACTTCCCGTGCGAGCCTTGTCAGACAGGAATTTGACAGCGTCTCCAAGCTCGCGCTTGCGCTTCTGCTCTTGGTTCCGGGGCTTCCCCATCCACTTCAGAAGCGAGTAGATGGCGATGGTGCTCACGACCAGAGCCCCTACAAAGCCGAGCGCGGCAGCGAAAAATCCCGACTTCACATACAGGAAATAGCTTGCGGCTGCACTGAGTCCAAGCGACGCAAGGCAGCCGAAGCCGTCGGCGGCGCTGGACGAGCTTTGACCTTCGGCTTGGAGGCGGAGGTACTCGCTGAATTCGGGCAACTGTCGCGGACGGGCCATAGGATTTCTCTAAAGATACGTCTTTCAGGGCGTTTAAGGTGCGTTGATGACCCGATTGTCCCCGATGCGAGTGGTAAATCGCTGGGCATCGAAGAATTCGAGGAGCGGAATCACATACTTTCGGGAGGTGCCAAAGATGTCTCGGAATTCAGCAGCCGCGAAGCTTTTCTTGCCAAAGCTCGCAGTCATTCTTTGCCGGATTTCGGCGATCTGTGCAGGCGTATAGAAGACGCCTTCAGCGACCCGAAGAATCTCGCCTGCCTGCATCCCAACCTTGACAATCTCCTCAGCGGCTTGTGGAGGTATGTTTAAGTTTAATCCTATTTCATGCACATTTGGCGTGCTCAGGCCAGATTTCTGCATCAGGTCGAGAACGCGGTCGAGCAAGGCTCTCTGCCTGGGCGAGAGCTGAACTTTGAATTCAGGATGCCGGATGAGCGTTCCTTGGACCGTGAGCCTTCCCTCAGCCGATAAATGCGCGAGGATTCGATCCAGATGTTTTCCGGCCCACTTCAGCTTGCTCGCCTCGGCGACACGCTCGCGCGGCTGCATCGCCTGAGTTGGGAATTTGCTGTGCACGAAGAGCAGCGTTTCCAGATACTTCTCGGCGGCCTCCTGAAAGGCTGGAGAGGCATACCACAGTCCAGCAAACCCAAGCAGCTTGCCTTCTCTGAGGAGGGTTTCAAAGGTCGTCCCTAACGCCTGAGGCGTCTTGCCCAAACGTCGGCAAATCTCCTCTGTGAGGACTCCTGCAATCTGACCTTCGAGAACGCTGAGGATGCCTTCGTCATCGCTTCCCTTCTGTTCCACAACGATAGCCTTCTCGCTCTTGCGACGCGGCTTGCTCTGAGGGACCGAGACACGCCCGCCCCCTAATAGGTCGGGAGGGCTGTAACGGCGAATAATCAGGGGTTGATTCATCGCGCAGGCTACTGGCGCATCCAGCCTAAACTGAGCCACTCCAGGCTCTCTATCGTTTAAGAAGAGCTTCCCGATTGCTTCCTCAGCACCCATCGACACACGCACTCTCATGCCGTGTTTGACGGATCCAACCCACGTAATCTGTGCATCGAAGATGGAAGTTTCAAACAGCGCTCCGGGTTCTCCGACCGCCATTCCCCGCTTCACATCTTCGAGCTTGATTCCTGTGAGATTGAGCGCCGTTCTCTGCCCCTTTTCGGCCTGTTCTAAAGGTTCGTCATGGCACCGGATGGCCTTAACGCGAACGTCAATGCTTCCGGGCATCAGGAGGGCTTTGTCGCCTGTTTTCACCTTGCCCTGAGCCAATGTGCCAGTGACCACCACACCGTGGCCTTTGACAGTGAATGCGCGGTCGATGGGGAGGTACCAAGCCCCCTTTGTATCGCTCTCACTGCCCTTCAACGCTTGCGAAAGCGTCTGTCGAAGCTCCTCCAGTCCTTCGCCTGTAATCGCGGATACCGGAACGATCGCGGCTTCCCCGAATCTGGAACCAGCTACAAGCTCACGGACTTCGGCAATGGCAAGTTCACGGGTTTCAGCATCCGCCAAATCCGCACGTGTCAGTGCGACCACAAGTTTATCGACAGGCAGCAGCTCCAAGATTTGGAGATGCTCTCTTGTCTGGGGCATGACGGCTTCGTCTGCTGAAATGCAAAGGAGGGCAACATCGATTCCGAGCGCTCCGACCAGCATATTGTGGATGAACTTCTCATGACCGGGAACATCGACGATCGAGACCCGGCCAACTTCAGGGAGGTCGATGTACGCAAAGCCGATATCAATCGTCATCCCGCGCTTTTTCTCTTCGGGAAGGCGGTCAGCATCGATCCCGGTAAGCGCACGGATGAGCGTGGTCTTACCGTGATCGACGTGTCCTGCGGTTCCGATGAGTTTGGCCATATTCTCCTAAGCTATCAGCGATTGGCTATCGGCGATCAGTATGGAATGTAGGCGCCTAAGCCCTCCTCGTCAATGCGAAGCAATAACAGTGGAGCGGGAATGTGTATGCGTTTTTCATTTTCGTGATCGATCATTCGACGCAGACTTTTTCCCCACCCCTGCCCCTCCCCATCCTCGCAGACTCGGACGAGGAGGGGTTCTCTACTTCCCCGAAAGCCCCTTAAACACTTTGCATTCCAGCTCTCCGTCGCGGCAGACCCAGAGATGGAACTCGCCCATGGTCGTTGCCGCGCCAAAGTCGCCATCCTTGCGCAGGGCCAGCACAACGCACGCCATTTCGCTTGCGTTGGGTTGCCGACGGATCATCTGCCGGACAGTCTTCTCGCAAGCTTCCTGAGCGCTCAAGCCCTGCTCCATATAGCTCACGGTTCGGAAGGAAGCCGCGTTCTTCCACAACTCTTCTCCCCATCCGGTGGCTCCGGCACAGCCGATTTCATCGTCGGCATAGATACCAGCACCGATGATCGGAGAGTCACCGACGCGTCCTGGCATCTTAAACCCAAGGCCGCTCGTTGCGCTTGCAGCAACGCAGTGAGGGCCTTCCTCCAGAGCGAGCATCGTCACGGTGTCTCCGTGAAGCTCCTCGACAGCGTGCACATACTCCTTGGCGATCCGTTCCGGGTCGGCCTTCCATTCCTCATAGCGCTGAATGCACTCTTGAGTCATCAGGTTTTGGGGCTTAAATCCCTTGCTGAGAGCGAATCTTCTGGCCTGTTCGCCCGCAAGCATGACGTGCGGTGTTTCTTCCATCACCTTTTTGGCCACGCTGATGACCGGCACGATCCCACGTACTGCGCACACAGCTCCGGCGGACAGGTCACGCCCGTCCATCATGGCGGCATCCAGCTCCAGTTCGCCGTCAGCATTGGGAAGCGAACCCAAACCGATAGCCACAAGCGTAGGATCGAGCTCGGCAGCGGTGAGGCCCTTTTCGAGGGTGGTACGAAGATCGGCTCCAGAGGAACGAGCGGCCCATGCGGCGTCGATGGCGACGCGTCCCGGTTCGTTCCACGTTGAAAGAATCGTGGTCATGCCGGGGGTTAGGGTACCCGCCGTCGAGCTATTCGGTCAGTATCTCCGGGCCTCCCGACTGCTTTGCATCCGGCATCATGAGCGCGACGATGAACCCTGCGATGTAGAGAAAGCCCGTGTACCAGAGGATATTCATCGGGGTTGGGGCTCCCGGCTTGGACAGCCAGAGCGGAAGAATCAGCGTCCCAACACCAGCGATTACGCGCCCGAAGTTATAGGAGAATCCCGCTCCTGTTGTGCGCAAAAGCGTCGGGAAGAGCTTGGGGATATAGAGCGGGAAGATAGCGAATACTCCCGTCCCAAAGAACATCACGACGTTGAACCAAGTCGTCAGTTCGCTGAGAGTACGGGCTTGCCCGAATCCAATGAAGAACACGATGAACGATGCCGCCATGAAGACGGCAAAGGCTGTGCGCACATTCGTCAGCTTTGCAAAGTACGTCGCGGCGAAGTTGCCGACGATGTTCCAGAGCGTGTAAACGATGACCACGTTTGATACCAGCAAGCTAGCTGACGCGGGATCCAGGGCCTTGACTTCGGGAAGCCCCCGCAATACTTGGGTGCTGTAAAAAAGGAACGCCCAGATCGTGGTCAGACAGATGCCACAGAAGGTCAGCGAAAGGATCGTGTTCTTGACCACGGCACCTTTGAACAGCTCGCTGATCTTGGGAAGTTCTCGGCTTTGACGCTGCTGGTGCCACTCTTCGGGCTCCTTGATCGACTTGCGAATCCAAACCGTCGCCAAGGCTGGCAGGACACCCACGACGAATACCCAGCGAGGCTCCACATTGGCCATAAACCGCACGGTAAGGGCGGCAAGGATCATTCCAGTCATGTAGCCGCTTTGCAGGAGTGCGCTGGCCCAATGGCGGTGCTTGTCATGGAGCGTTTCGCTGACCAAGGCCGATCCGGCAGCCCATTCGCCGCCGATGCCCAATGCGGCGATGAATCGCAGGATCATCAACTGCCACCAGGTTTGCGATATGGCGCAAAGCCCAGTGAAGAGGGCGTAGGTGAGGATGGTCAGCGTCAGGGTTTTCGAACGTCCAATCTTGTCGCCTATTCGTCCGAAGAACGCTCCGCCGATCGCCCAGCCAAAAAGGAAGACCGCCTGGATGATGCCAGCGTGCTTGGCAACGGAGGGGTCCGTCTTCGCCAGGTTCATCAACTGAGCGACGAATGGTGTCGCGATCAGTGTGTAAAGGAAGCCGTCCAGGCCATCGAATGCCCAGCCCAGCCAGGCAGCGATAAACGCTTTGCGCTGGGTTGGGGTGATCTTGTCGGAAGTCATCGCCGCTGATGCCATGGTCGGGGGATGAGATTCGGCATTAGGGACGGGGATTCCTGCTTGAAAAGGCTGTCAGCAATCAGCTATCGGCAATCGGCAATCCTATCGGATCGCAGTTCGCCGATAGCTGATCGCTTGCTCAGATCGTCAATCCGCCATCAACCGTCAGCGTCTGACCGGTGATGTAGCCAGCTTCCTGACTGGCGAAGAACAGGACCGCCGCGGCGATGTCTGCCGGGGAGCCGAGCCTTCCGGCAGGAGCGGTTTTGGTGACATGCTCACGAAACTCTTCAGGCAGATCGTGAGTCATGTCCGTTTCGATAAAACCTGGCGCGACCGCGTTGCAGGTGATGCCTCGACTGCCGAATTCCTTCGCCACCGTCATCGTCAGGCCAAGCAAGCCAGCCTTGGCTGCGGAGTAGTTTGCCTGACCGGCGGCCCCGTGCAGGCCGACGATGCTGGTGATGTTCACGATGCGACCGTAGCGCGCCTTCATCATGAGCTTGCTAGCAGCACGAATGGTCAGGAAGGCACCCTTGAGATTGACTTCGAGAACCTGATCCCAATCCTCGTCCTTCATGCGTAGCATCAAAGTGTCGCGCGTGATACCTGCGTTGTTGACCAAAACAGCCGGAGTCCCCAGTTTCTCCACGACAGAGGCCATCAGAGCTTCCACCTGCTCGGCGCTGGCGACATTGCATGCGAAAGCCTCGGCTTTGCCGCCTGCTTCGGTGATTGCGGCAACCGTCTTGGAGGCACCCTCAAGGCTCGTAGCGACGCAGGCCACACTCGCGCCCTTGGCGGCAAACTGCATGGCGATCTCTTTACCGATGCCGCGAGAGGCGCCGGTCACAATCACGACTTGGTCAGCAAAGCTCATGCCGTCACCCCGGTCAAGGCAGAGGCTGTTTCGTCAAGGCTTGTCGGATCGTTGACCTTGAGTGTTCGCACTTCCTTGCTGATCCGCTTGATCAGCCCGGAGAGAACTTCTCCTGCACCGCATTCGACAAAGGTATCGACGCCTTCCTTCATGATGTTCTGGATGCTCTCCGTCCACCGGACCGGGCTCTTGAGCTGTGTTTCCAGCAAGACCGGCCAGGATGAGGCGATATCGGAAGGTTCAGCCGTGACATTGCTGAACACGGGAGTCTGGTACGGGACCGCCTGGAATTGAACCTGGTGAAGGGCTTCCAGCATCGCTTTGGCAGGCTCTTCCATGAGCGGACTGTGGAATGCTCCGCTCACATTGAGCGGAAGCACCCGCTTCGCTCCCTTCTCAGTGGCTAAAGCTGCTGCTCTTTCGACTGCGGCGGTATCTCCACTGATGACGAGCTGCCCGGGGCAGTTGTCATTGGCAATCACCACAACGCTATTGGGCTCGGAGGCTTCCTTGCAGACATCGTGAAGCACATCCTTTTCCAGTCCAAGCACGGCGGCCATCGTTCCAGGCCTGAGATTGCCAGATCGCGCCATGAGGTCGCCGCGTCGCTGAACCAGCTTTGCGCCATCTTCGATGCTCAAAAAGTCAGCGGCAACGAGTGCGGCATACTCGCCGACGCTGTGGCCCGCGACGGCGTCGGGCCGTGTGTCACCGAGCTTCTCCTTTAGACAGGTGTAAGCCGTTACGCCGACCGTGTACAGAGCCAGCTGAGCGTTCTGCGTTTGACGAAGCGTATCCTCGTCGGTCTCAAAGCAAAGCTTGGCAGCATCGACATGGGTCACGTCGGAGACAGCCTGGAACACCGCTTTCGCGGCATCAAAGGCATCGTATAGCTCCTTCCCCATGCCGGGCTTCTGCGATCCCTGTCCAGGGAAAACCACGGCAAACATGGTTGGAATGTACCTTGTGTGAGGCATTGGGCGTCACGCGTTCGGCTTCAGGTCTGAAAACGAATGATTCCAGATTCCAATTTAACGAAACACCGAACGCTCTATGCTTTGAGCATCGAGCCGCAAGTCACCGCCCCAAAACCCGCTTGAAGAATGTCCGCATCTCCGCCCAGGATTTCTTGTCGGCTTCGGCGTTATAGCCTACGCCGTCGAGACCAATCTTTTCCGAACCTGGGACGGAGAAAGCGTGCTTTGCGCCTGGATAGGCGACAACTTTGCACTTCACACCAGCGTTGGCCATCTCCTTCTTCAGTCCGTCCACCTGCGTTTGAGGAACCATGGGATCTGCCGCGCCATGTAGAACGAGAACCTCCGACTTCACTTTCCCCTTTTGGGCTGGGTTGGCGGTCCCAAGCGAGCCATGGAAGCTGACCACACCCTTCACATTCGCTCCGCTGCGGGCTACGTCCAGTGCGACCATGCCGCCAAAGCAGTAGCCGATGACGGCCACCCGGTTCTTGTCGGCGTTGGCCTGCTTCAGCGCAAACGCCAGGGCCGACTTCATGCGCGAACGCAACAGAGCATTGTCCTTGTAATACTTGCCCGCCTCCGCTGAACAAGCTTCGACCGTGGTTGGACGTACCCCTTTGCCGTAGATATCGACGGCAAAAGCGATGTAGCCCAGAGCCGCCAGCTGTTCGACGCGGGATTCTTCGTAGCGGTCCAAGCCGTTCCAGTCATGAACAACCAACACCACAGGCGTTGCCTTGGTGACCTTTGCGGGACGAGCCACATAGCCCTGAAGAACGGTGTTGCCGTCCTTATAATCGACGGTACTCTTGGTGATCTGAGCATTGGCTGAGATCGCGACCGACAGAGCGCCAAAAGCAAGAAGCAAGCGTTTCATGCTTCTAGATTACTTGCTTTGCGAATGATTTGTTCTAAGAAGCTATCTCAGGATGTTTAGGTGCGCCCGTAAGGATTTCTCTTGCACGGTCCATCGCCGCCGAAACGTGAGGACAGATATTCTCCGCACCCATATGCTTGACCAAGCTTGATCGCTCGATAAAGCGGCGGGGCTGATCTCTCATGCCGCAAAGAATCATGTGCCGTCCGCTTTCCTTGACCTTCGTATAAATCTCTTCGATCGCTTGCAAGCCTGTGCCGTCGATCGCGGTCATATTTCTTAGTCGCAGCACGATGACCGGCGGCAGACTGTCGACATTCTCAAAGGCTTCATAAAGCTTGTCGGTCGAACCAAAAAGGAAGGGTCCGTGAATACGGAAGATAGCGACTTCGGCAGGAATCTCTTTGTCCTGAAGCGTGTGCTCTTGCCCTGCGGCAATGTAGGTTTCGTCAACGACGCTGACTGAGGTGGTCGATGTCACTCGGGTGATGTAGAGCAGGGCCGCGAGAATCATTCCCATTTCGACTGCCACCGTGAGATCGGCAAAGACAGTCAGCAGGAAGGTGGTTGCCCAAACTGCGGCATCGGCCTTCGAAAGCCTCAAGATTTGCGGAATCTCCTTCCACTCCCCCATGTTGTAGGCGACGACGAAAAGGATTGCGGAGAGCACACAAAGCGGAATGAACTTTGCCAAGGGTGCGGCAAAGAGCACCACCGCTAAAAGTGTGAGAGCATGGATCACCCCCGCAATGGGAGTCTTTGCACCGCTGCGGATATTGGTCGCGGTGCGAGCTATGGCGCCGGTGCTTGGCAGACCGCCAACCAGCGGCGAAAAGATATTTGCCACGCCCTGAGCCATCAGCTCGACGTTCGGGTTGTGCTTGTCTTTCGACATGCGATCAGCCACCACCGCCGACATGAGGGATTCGATGGCCCCAAGCATCGCGACTGTCAGCGCAGGCGATAGAAGCGTGCCGAGCATCGCAGGCTCGAACTTTGGACTGTGGAGCGTGGGCAAGCCGCTAGGGATACCGCCAAAGCGTGTTTGAATCGTCTCGACGCTCAAGTGAGCCAAGCTCGCCACAAGCGTGCCACCCAGCAAGGCGATGATCGTTCCCGGGATGCGTTTGAAGAACTTCGCAAACAGGACGATCACCATGAGGCACCCTGCGCCAAGGAGAGTGCTTTGCATCGAGAGTGAGTCCCAATGAGCGACGATCGCCTTCATCCTGTCCAGGAAGAGGCTCGGCACTTTGGGAATGTCCAGGCCGAAGAAGTCTTTGATCTGAGTGGATGCGATCAGCAGAGCGATGCCGTTTGTAAAGCCAACGATGACCGGCCTTGGGATGAACTTGACAGCGCTGCCTAAACCCGTCAGGCCAAGAGCAACTAGGATGACTCCCGCCATCATGGTGCACATGAAAAGTCCGTTCAGGCCATACGTTTGGACAATCCCAGCCACAACCACCACGAAGGCGCCTGTGGGACCGCTCACTTGAGTTTTCGAGCCGCCGAGCGCCGCTGTGAGGAAGCCTGCCACGATCGCGCAGTACAGCCCAGCTTCAGGCTTGACTCCAGAACTGATGGCGAAAGCCATCGCTAGTGGCAGAGCAACCAGACCCACCGTAATTCCGGCGATAAGGTCTGAGCTGAAAGTGGAAAGATTGTAGCCTCGCAGGCTCTCGACAAGTTTTGGAAGGCTGTCGAGTTTGTTCTGGAGGGTAAACCGGCCAGACTTAGCCACTGTCTAAAAGCATACACGCAAACACGGGCCGCAATGGTGTATTGCGACCCGTGTCAAAACCAAAAAGGGGCTTAAGCGTTTGCGGTTTCTGCGGCCATGATCTTTTCTGCCCCAGAACGGAAAGCATCGTGGACGTAGTGAACGATGGCAACGCGCTGCTCGTGCGTCTTGGGCAGGAAACGTCCTCCGCAGAGATAGAAGGGGCTGCCTTCTACTTCATTGGAGTGTCGCACTTCTGCCACCACGGTTACGGGCTCACCCTTTTCCTGAGCAATCTGGATCTCGATCAGTTCGCCAGGATTGAAATCATGCTCAGATCGGAGTCGAAGACCTCCCAGGCTGACGTCGATGACCAGCGCACGGAACGGATGCCCGCTGTTTGTACTGCGGACCATTGCGTAGTCAAGAACGGGAATGCGTTCGTATCTGCGACCGTCGTTTGAAAAGCTCATGCTCGATTTCCTAAGCGGCGTCTTGCATTGGCGATTGCCACAAGACTCCCTCCACATTTACAATTTCGGCAAGAATCTCCACGATCTTAGGATCAAGCGCACCCTTTTCCGCATCTTTGCGCAAAATATCGAATGCAGCCTGCGCATCCATGCCATCGCGGTAGGCCCTTGCCGAGGTCATCGCATCAAACATATCGGCTACCGTAGAAATTCGAACCAGAAGGGGGATTTCTCCGCCCCGAAGCCCATCTGGGTAGCCGCTGCCATCCAGCTTTTCGTGGTGCCAGAGAACAATGGGCGCACACTCTCTGAAAAGCGGGATGTTGGAAATCATTCTGAAGCCGACATGAGGATGAGTCCGAATGACAGCGATTTCCTCATCGGTCAGGCGGCTGGGCTTGGTCAGGATTTCGTCGGGGATACCAATCTTCCCGATATCATGGATGAGAGTTCCCATCTCAAGAACCCTAAGCTCGTGATCGGTCAGTTCAAGGCGCCTGCCAATCGCGATGCTGTAGCCCATGACGCGCTCTGAGTGACCAGCGGTATAGCGATCTTTCGCCTCGACCGCTCGCACCCATGCCTGCACCATCGCTTCAAAGTTATCCTGCAGCTCCCCAAGCGTCTCTCGAAGAATCTGGTTAGCCGCCTCAATCTCTGTGTTCTTCAAGGCGACCTCGTCTCGCAGCTTGCCTGCTCTGAAAGCTGTCTTAGCAAGCTGCTCTTGCTGGATCGTCGCAGCTCGTACAAGAATCAATGCACCCAAGGCCAGCAAAGCCGCGACTGTAAAGAGGCCGCTATAGGATTCCTGACGTCCTACGATTCCCGTGCCAAGCTCCAGCTGCAAAGAGCGGAGCGATGCGGTTTCGTCATCAATCCTCTCGATAGCCCGGACGAGATGCAGCTTCCAGTCCCCCGAGCGAGCGGTGATGCTTCCGCGGGCACGCTCAAGGTCTTTGCGTATCGCGGCGTTATCGTCTGAGTTCTTCGATGAAAGAACCAGCTCAAAGAGCTGAGGCGTCGGATCGTCTGCGCTCAGAAGAAGCGTTGCCTGAGACCGCAGATAAAGCAATCGATCAACCTTGTTGTTCGAAGCAAGATAGTCGCGGGAATCAATCTGGGAGGCTTTATGGCCCTCGACGGCAAACCCAATACAGATCACGACGCCGCAAGCCAGGAATAGCTGCAGGCCCGTTGTTCGGCCCCATGTCTTTGATAGTTTGTCAGGCAGCTCAGAAAGCGAGATCGACTTCCAACGAAGGATATGCGTGGCGATATAGAACGCGACAATCGCTCCAAGGACAAGGCTGAAGATAAAGGCGGTAAGGAACGCATAGATCATGCTCCTCAGCTGCTTTTCAATGTTGCTTGCTTCAACATCGACACCCACGACAGCTACGGTGCGACCCGTTAGGTCTTTAATGGGGGCATAGCCGCTCATAAAGGTGCCCCATTTGTCGGTCTCTAGGATTCCGGGTGACACCGCCCTCCCAGTGCGCAAAACCTCTTGGACAGGATAGGCTGCGGACTCATAGGGGTCCATCAGATACGACTTGTCGTCGATGCCGTCGCTATCGTGATCTCCTGGCGCTGTCGGGTCGACGATGAAAGCAAGCCCGCGTCCCGTATCCCGGATTGTGTAGATATAACGGATGGAGGGCACAATTTCCTGAACTCGCCCCAGGTTCCGCACGAGATCTTTGTAAGCGGGAGTTTCCATGTCCCTCCGCTTGACGAGGGACTCGTGCTCCTTTGCATCCACTTGCAGCGATGCAAGCTTTGCGATGTTGGCGAGGTCTTGCTTGAGGCTGGTCTTGTACCTTGAGACCGAACCTTGATACGCAAAGAAACAGGCCCCGCCGCCGACAACGCCGAATGCGGTGAACAGAAGGAACCACAGTGTGAACAGATTTGTCCGCAATGGGTTAGCCTTTCGATGCGTGCTCAACAGACAGATTCTCCCCAGGAGAATTATCGGCACCGACTTCGGGAACTCAAGCAACAAAAAAGCAGGGGTCTCAAAACTTGAGACCCCTGCCCTTTGCTTTATGCGGCGATTACTTCTTTACAGAGGTAATAACCACGTGCCCAGTCTTCGGATCGTAGTCGATCTCAACCTTCAGAGCTTCTCGGATGAAGCTGAGGGGAACGATGGTGCGACCCTTTTCGATGAACGGAGCAAGCTCCAGTTCGAACGTCAGGTCATTGATCTTTGCGATTCGATCACCGATGCGAACGTAGATCTCGCGACCGTCGGCCTTGCCGAGCATCGACTTCGTCTCGTTCGTCCACTTGACCTCGCCGCCTGCATCCTCAAGGAGGTGTCGGATCGGCGTCAGGGGGATACCGTCCTGAACTCGGGGTGCAACGTCAAAGTTGACGACGTGCGAGTTCATGATGATTGCGAAAGTACCGATGTTCGGCAGTCGCTGGCCCTTCTGAATGCTGATCACGCTTGCTGCGGTTGCAACATTGCTGATACCGGAGGCTTGCACCGGAATCTTGGTGGTGATCGGGGTCTTGTTGATTCCCGGGGTGGTGGCGCGGGCGCCAGCCGTGGTGGGAGTCGGCGTTGTTGCCGGCTTGACACCGTTTGTCTTGCCGACGACCGTTGAAGCCACAGCGGGAACCACGCCTGCGGCCACGGGGACCTTGGGGGTGGTGGCTACAGCCGACGTTTGAACCGGAACAACTGTGGTTGTGGGGTTCTTGATCGGAACCGTACCCGTCGGGTTTGTGTTCGGCAGGGTGGGCGGATCATTGGTCGGGATCCGTCGATCCGTTCGTCCGCCGGGGTTGTTGACAAAAACTCGGTAAGTCTGCGACTTGAACGTCGTGCTGGAATCGTCGACGATCCAAGCCTCGATGTCGTGCCAGCCGTTCGCTTCACGGGTGGTGTCCCACGTGTAGGAGAACGGAGGATAGTTGGTCATGCCCTTGAACTCCTTGTTGATAAAGAAGCTCACGTAGACATTGCGCAATTCCTTTCCGAAGCCGACTTTGATATCGACCGGACCGGACACCGTCTGACCGTTCTTAAGGCCAGAGATTCGGACGATCGAATTATCCTGCGAATCGGATGCGACCTTCGACTTCTCGGTGCCCACGAGCTTGCCGTTCTTGTCGAACAGTCGGACTTCGACCTCGTTGTCTCCAGGACCGAGGACGGAAAGATCAATGTTAAAGCTGGTCTCACCGGAGTTTGCGCCTGCGCTCACGTTCTTCGTGCCGAGGCTCACTCCGTTCAGTCTAAGTTCAACAGTCGCTGCATGCGTACCGCTGTAGCGCACTGTAAAGATCGGGCTATTGATAGCTCGATCGATCAAAATCTTCGTATCGTAATAGAAGGCTTGCGATCCAGCGACGACGAGCATTGCCCCCACGACCGCACTCCACTTCTTCCAGAACTTCATATCCACCTGCCAGTTCACTCGGTTGACCCAAGGGCCTAACTTTTCTATTTTCGCAGTTTTGCACACATAAGTCAACCCAAGCGTTTGACGGGGGCGCTTCTCAGGTTCGTTCAGGGCAGGTTAAGATGCACGCGACAGGGGTATCGTCGAGTCATGCTTGCAGCGATTGCCGTCTCGATTCTTGGAGTTTCCATGCTTGCCGAGCCACAAAGCGCCTTCTACAGCTATCTCGCCAAAAAGGACGCATCGTTTCAATTCAGCTCGAAAACGGTGAGTGAACGCAGAACCGACATCGCCCTAACCAGCCAGACATGGCACGGTATCGCGTGGAAGCACACGGTTGTCGTCCTGCAGCCGAGAAGCCTTACTTCGAAGGGGACTGCGATCCTTTACATTACAGGGGGCGAACCTAATGGCGCGGATTTGGCGCAGGCACAGATCGTTGCTGAGATGTCGGGAATGCCAATCGCGATTCTCTTCAATATCCCCAACCAGCCGATTTGGGATATGAAGGAGGACGATCTGATCGCCCATACCTTTGAGAAGTACCTGGAGACGAAGGATGACACCTGGCCCTTGCTCTTCCCCATGACCAAAAGTGCGGTGCGAGCTATGGATGCAGTCCAAGCCACAACCAAGGCAGCCGCCAATCCGATTTCCAAGTTTGTGGTGACTGGCTTTAGCAAGCGAGGCTGGACCACCTGGCTCGTGGGGGCGGCAAAGGATAAGCGCGTCATTGGCATTGCTCCATGCGTGATCGACAACCTTAATGTTGCCAAGCAGATGAAGCATCAGATCGACAGTTGGGGAGAGTACAGCCTGCAGATTCAGGACTACACGCGCCGTGGCTTGCAAGCAAAGCTTGCGACGGCGGATGGGAAAGTGCTTTCCCAGATGGTGGATCCCTATAGCTACCGTGCAAACATCCAGGCTCCCACACTCATCGTGAATGGGGGCAATGATCCTTACTGGACGGTGGATGCCTTGAGCAACTACGTAAACGATCTGAAGCAGCCAGTTTGGTCAGTCGTCGTCCCCAATGTGGGGCACAGTCTTGGCGACCTGCGTATGACCGTCGAAGCGATTCGGGCGTTCGCCAAATCCTGCGCGGGTGAGTTTAAGATGCCCAAGATCAAGCTTGAAGCGGTTGCCGATCCAAAGCAGCCTGGGATGGCCTTTTGCAAGGCGACTGGGGAACTTGGTCAAGTGCTTCGCCTGCGGACTTGGGTGGTTGCGGCTGACAATCTCGACTTCCGGCCTCAGAAGTGGGAGGTTCAGCAGACTGTCACCCCCAACCAGCCATCGAAGAGCAGCATTCTGAAAGTGGGAGTGCCTTTGAAGAAGGGCAAGAATTATGCGGTGATGGTTGAAGCCCGGATTTCGGCTGGAGGCAACGAGTTCAGCCTGACGAGCCCGGCCCGGGTGTTCAAGACCCGGTAGCCGTATCCTTTAAGCAAGCTGTTCATACAGCGCCTTGCCGGGACGACTCGGCAAGCTCCCGATTCATCCAGGGGACGACCTCTCTCGACCAAATCTTGGAGGTACACCATGTCCTGGTGGATATTGCTTTTCGCTGGGTTTCTGGAAATGGGCTGGGTGATCGGCCTTAAACAGTCAGAGGGCTTAGCAAAGCCACTGCCCGCTGCATTTGCGGCACTCTGCATGATTGCAAGCCTTGCTTTGCTCGCCCTATCTTTGCGCGAAATACCTGTGGGGACGGCGTATGCCGTATGGACGGGGATCGGCGCCGCAGGAACCGCGATCCTCGGCGTTATGATGTTCGGAGAACCTGCTACCTTGGCCCGCTATTTCTGCATCGCGCTCATTCTCGCTGGCGTGCTGGGGCTGAAGCTGCTAACGCCTGCAGGCTGATATGCCGACGCTCCTCTGGGCATGCCCGGAGGAGCGTCCTTCATTGATCTGTCGCTTATGCGGCAACGCGAAGCGTGGGCTTGTCCTGAACGTTCTTAGAAGCCTTCGCCACGGCTTCCCTTGCCGATTCGGCGATAGAATTCAGACTGGATATCTGATTGTTCAGTTCAGACACGCTTGCGACCAGTTCGGTGATCTGAGCGTGCATCTCTTCAGCGGCAGCGCTCACTTCTTCGCTTGAGGCGGAGTTCTCTTCCGTGATCGCCGCAATATTCTCGATCGCTTCGTTTACCGTGGAGATTTCCATTCCAACGGAATCAAGAATAAGCGTGTTGTCTTTCGACACTTCTTCAACTTCCGCCATGGCTGCGGACAGTTCATCGTTGTAGCGCGCTGTCTCAGCGGCGGATTTTGCGATCTGTTCCAGACAGGACGCGGCTTGAAGAGTCACAGACGCTGCGTTCTGCACATCCTCCATCGTTCTCGACATGGACTCTGTAGCCTCGTGGCTTCCCCGCTGTACTGCCTGAATAAGATCAGAGATCTCCTTTGTTGCTGAGGAGCTATTTTCGGCGAGCTTGCGGACCTCTTCAGCAACGACAGCAAAGCCCCGTCCGTGCTCGCCTGCTCGTGCAGCCTCGATGGCGGCATTGAGAGCAAGAAGGTTTGTCTGGGCGGCGATATCGTCGATGGTTTGAACGATGCGTCCGATTTCGTCTGAACGCTCATTCATTTCCTGGACCCTGGCCGCCGAATCCGTCACTGTCTCCTTGACGCGATCCATCGCAGAGATCCTTTCACGGATTTCTTCCCAGAGCGCAGCCTGTTCGTCGATTTCAGCGACCTTGTCCTGCACACGCTTGACACAGTCGCTGGCCTTATTCATAGCCAGCGAAGCCGTATCGTTGCCCCGCACCATAGTCTGGCTTCTTGAAGAAAGTTCGGACATGGATGCCGCCACGCGAGTCGCGGCTTCAGCCTGAACCGTGCCGCCTTGAGCCAGCTGTTCAACGACATGGGAGACTTCTCCGGTAGCTCGTCCAGACTGCTCGGCGGTTTCACCTAAGATCTTGCTGCTGACCGTCAGTTTCTCAATGACTGCGCTTGTTTCTTCAACAACCGTTCTGAGCTTGCCGACAAAGCCGTACTCAATATAGGCTTCCATGATGACCTGAATATCCAGGTTCAAAGCCTTTTGAAAGGCGATCAAAGCCTGAGCCTGTTTCTTCGGCTGAAAGGCGTACTTCTTGACGATGATCGGATAGATCATGTCGTAATAGGTGCTCATCGCGGCAAAGAACCAGACTGGTTCGAGTCCGATCCTGGCATGCACTTCGCCGACGATCAATCGGCTTTCAAAGTAGGTTTGATCGAATTCTCCGCGAAACAGCTCAGCGAAGTATCGAGGGTTGGTCTTTTTCAGACTTTCGATGGAGCTGCCGGCTCCAGTGACGATCTTCAATGCGTCGGGGTACCGACTGATATGATCGTAGAAAGCATCCACAATCTTCGGCATGTGCGGCTCGATGATGCCCTTGAGCTGCCGAAGGGTTGCCCGGTCTGAATCTGTAATACGAAATTGCCCTGTTCTGTGACGACCTGCAGCGTCGTCGATTCCAAATGAAAGTGTTCTCATCCTGCGCTCCCGATAGCTACGGTTCGCGCTCCCCAGATACTTGTGTCGGCAATTAATATTTGAATCTCAATGCCTTGCAAAATCAATATATTTTTGTATAAATTAAACAGCGCCCCCGAGGGTGGGGACGCTGCGTTGCGAGGTGAGGCTACGGAACTTTACGCGGCTTTGCGCTCTTTAGCTTGGGCCTTGTTCTTGTCCGTTCTAAGATGTTGCAAAGAGATCAGATCGCGGATCTTTCCGGCGACCTCATCCAGGATCTGCGTCTGCTGTTCGAGGTCATCGGCGATCGCGCCAAGCTCATGCACCTGGGCATTCAGCTCTTCGGCAGCCGCGCTAACCTCTTCACTGGAGGCGGCATTTTCCTGCGTGATCGCGGCGATGTTCTCGATGGATTCAACGATCTTCATGATTTCTGACTCCACGGTGCCAAGAACTTCTGAAGTCTTGACCGACATTTTGTCAGCCACGGTCATCGCCTGATTCAGCCGCTTGTTCTCCGCCGCAGTCTTCACTGCAGTCGTTGAAATCGCTTCGAGACACGAAGTTGCCTGCAGCGTTACTTCAGCCGCATTGGAGACATCTTCGATCGTTTTGGTCATGGACTCCATCGCATCCTGACTGCCCTGCTGAACAGCCTGAATGAGCGTGGAAATCTCCTTTGTTGCCGATGATGAGTTTTCGGCAAGCTTGCGAACTTCTTCTGCGACGACAGCAAAGCCCCGCCCATGCTCGCCTGCCCTCGCAGCTTCGATGGCGGCGTTGAGTGCGAGAAGATTCGTCTGCGCCGCGATGTCATCGATGGTCTGGATGATGCGCCCAATTTCGTCGGAGCGCTGCTTCATCTCTTCAACACGCTCTGCCGAGTCGGTCACGGTCTGCTTCACTTGAGTAATGGCCTCAACCCGGTCACGAATCTCTTCCCATACTCGCGACTGCTCATCGATGTTGGTGATGAGAGAGTCGACATTTTCAGCGCACTGCCTTGCTTCATTCAGCGCTTCATATGCCTTTTCGTTCGAGGTCACAAGCTCTTGGCTGTTCGATGTCAGGATCGCAGTTGCGGCTGATGCGCGAGAAGCGGCGTCTGCCTGCACCTGGCTGCCCTTTGCAAGCTGTTCGATGATGTGCGCGACATCACCCGTCGCAGCCTTGGACTGTTGAGCGCCAGTATTCAGCGTTCTGCCGCGCTCAGAGAGCGTAGCAGAGACTTCATCCGACTGCTCCACGATGACTTGAAGCTTGCCCATAAAGTCGAAGTCGATGTAGGACTCGATCACGAGCTCTTGGTCCAAAGTAAAAGCTTTTTGAAGAGCTGCAATAGCTCTGCCTGCTTTAGCGGGACTATTCCAATAGATCTTACTAATTAGAGGGAAGATCGAGTCGTAGTAGGCCGACATTGCGCCAAAGAACCAGTCCGGCCTCAAGCCAACCTGAGCATGCACCTGTCCAATGCGCAATCGTGTTTCGAAGTACTCGCAATCAAACGCAGCCTTGAAAATCTGTTCAAAGTAGGCGGGATTGGTCTTCTTGAGCCGTTCCACCGTTGAACCGGCATTCTCAATGATCTTCGTCGTGATCGGTTGAGTTGCAAGGTGTGCATAGAACTGGTCTATGACCCATGGAAGCTTCGGACTGAGCTTCTTGCCCAATTCCTTCAGGAGCTTCTTTTCGGCATCGCCGACTCTGTAGAATTCCAGACGACGAGCACGCTTGACGTCGTCAAGCCCAAATCTTTCTGTCAGCATATTTCGCCTCCCCGGCCCGGCACTTCTGCCGGCATTTCAATTCTCGGGAGGTCTTAAGTGCTGAGATGGCCCATTCTTGCGCAATACGCAGCAAGAACGCTTTACAAGACCATTTTAAGTTCAGTGTAAATCTTTACATAAAAATAGATTTACAACCTTACCGCCATACTTTTATCCATAAACAAGTACTGCACCTAAATGTCCGCCGACCGTAATAAGAGCGCAGACTAACATCAATAGTGTCCAGTACACTGCAGTATCTGGCGTGGACTTTCTTCGCCACAGCGCTACTGGCACCATGAGTACCGCTGCGGCCCCTGCAATGATAAGGTGAAGCAAGGGGTCCCCGCTCCATGGCTGCTCTGTACGGAAATAGGCGATCAGGCCCGTAATAGCGGCAAGGATGCCTGCAATCGCACCAAAACCGAGGTTCCAGACAGCAAGCTTGCGCAGTTCATCGCGCTGTTTCATCTTTCCCACAACTTCGAGGAAAGCTCCAAAGAGAAACAGCCCAATTGGAAAGTGCACCACCAGCGGGTGGAAGCTGTGCGGAGGAGCCAAGGGTGACGAAGAACTGTCAGACGACTCTGTGGCTACCGCTGTGCCTGCGCCAGGTCCACCAGCGGAAGAGGGAGGAGCACCCGGAGGCTTGCTCTGCGGATCACCGGGGAGCGTGTCAGCCTTAATCTCGTCAGCGTTAGAAAAGCCATCGCCATCCGAATCCGTTGCGCCGACTGCATCCAAGTCTTCTGCTGACATCTTTCCGCGAGCTTGCGCTTTCAGGTGCGCGGCAACCGTTTCACCGTACTTGTTCTTTCGGGGCGGACCACTGTGGCAAACGTTGCAGCCGGCAGACATGAGCTTGCTGCCTTCCGGCACATCGTACTTTGACTTGAACGTATCCCAAAAGGCTGGCTTTGCACTTGCAGAAGCGACGATACAGCCCAGCAAGGAAACGACGAGAGCAACCTTCAAACTACTGCCAAACTTCATTGCTAATCCTTTACGAGCCAGACCGTCGCTTCGACGCTGAGAACCCTGCAAGACCGAAAACCCCTATCAAGGGCAACAAAAAGCTCATATCCTGTTTCTTAACGGGTTTGCTCGTGGCATCTCCAGGAAGAGAATCAGCTTTGATCTCATCAATGTTCTTCGCGCCGTCTTTGTCTGAATCCAAGTCTTCGACCGCTTTGAAGACATCGGGCATCTTTTGCCCAGGCTTTGCGTTTCTGTAGGCCGTTCGCACAGCCCTGCCGTAATCGTTGCGCTGAGGCGGTCGAGAGGTGTGGCATGTTTGGCACTTGGTTTTGTAGAGTGTGGAGCCGTCCTTGATTCCATAGTGCTTTACGTAGTCATCCCAGAATTCGGGACGAGCTTGCGCGGCAGCCGAGACTGCAATCAGAGCAAAGATGGCAAGACACGCTTTCATTGAAAACTCCAGACGGTTCTGACTCGCGAATGAGTTCCCGAGTTCAGTCAAGATTCATATGAGAGACGCGAGGGTACCCTTGACACATGGTCCATCCGCCACTTTCCTCCCCCGGTCAAGCGCTTCGCGATCTGATGAAGCAAGACATTGTGGTGATGCCCGGAGCCTTCAGCGCACTTTCAGCCCTGGCAGCCTACAAGCAGGGCGCAAAGGCGGTGTACCTGAGCGGCGGAGCCATCACCAACAACCTTTTGGGGATGCCAGATATCGCTCTGACGACCTTGAATGAAATGTCGGGTGTGGCGGCTCAGGCTTGCGCGGTCGCACCGGTACCGATGATCTGCGATGCCGATACGGCATTTGGCGATGTGTGGAACGCGGTGCGAACCGTGATCGAAATGGAGCGCGCAGGGCTTGCTGGCATCCACATCGAGGATCAGTTCAGTCCGAAGCGATGCGGACATCTGGATGGAAAAGAGGTGATCCCCGCTCAAGAGATGGTCAGCAAGATCCGGGCGGCGGTTTCGGCAAAGCGCGACCCTTCGTTTATGATCATCGCACGCACGGATGCGCGGGGGGTAGAGGGATTGGACGCGGCCATTGAGCGTTCGAAGGCTTATGCGGATGCGGGAGCGGATGCAATTTTCCCTGAGGGGCTTGCGGATGAGGGTGAGTTTGAGGCTTTCCGCGCAGGCGTCAGTGTGCCTTTGCTCGCGAACATGACCGAGTTCGGGAAGACTCCCCTGATTCCCGCTTCACGGTTCAAAGAGTTGGGCTATGAGATGGTGATCTTCCCGGTCACGGCCCTGCGCGTAATGCTGAAGGCGGTCGAGGAATTCTATGCGGACCTGCTGGAGACGGGAACCCAGGCGGGGTGGATCGACAAGATGCGTACCCGCGCGGAGCTATACGACACCATCGATTATCCAGCCTATACCGAACAGGATCAGCGGTGGAGTACAGCGCAGGAGACCGCCTTCGATCCTCCTCGCGACTAAGATGAAGAGTCCCCCTTAGCTTGCTAAAGGGGAACTTCGTCAGAGCAGACTCGCAGTGGCCTGCTGTTCGTCAGTCTCTTCGTCGTTCTGCATTCGCAGAAGCTCATAGAGTTCAGCCAGCGAGAAGTCAGAACGGTTTCTAAAGCCGATCGTCCTTCCTGAAACTGAATTCAGATATTCGATGCTCAGGCCGTTGTGCAGAGCCCACTCCGACGCCTCATCTGCGTTGAGTCGTCCAAAGTCGATAAACTTCAGACATCGCCCCGGTCGTGCGAACGCGGGGTTCACCAACGGCGGCTCGATGTTTGCCGACAAGAGCATCAAGACATTGAGGCCCTGACCAATCATGCCGTCAAGCAAGTTCAGCACTCGCGCGACGGCGCGACCGTGTCGATCCTTCGACTCGACCGAGATGTACTCGTCAGCGTCCTCGATCACGAACAGCACCCACTTCTGAGTGTTGCCGTCTTCAGCACTGTCCTCGCTGTCCTCAGTCTCGGTCAGCAACTCCATCATGTAGCCAGAAGAGCCAAAGAACTTCTCAGGATCCAGCACATAGACTGACTTGCACCAGGGGCTCCATGCCTTGGCCAAAGCGCGAGCCACTGTCGTCTTTCCCGTACCCGGGGGGCCCGTGAAAAGAACGAGGCGTCCACATGTCGGCTTCTCCGCTCGAATAAGCTCCTCAAGGTCCATTCTTGCAGCAACAGGATAGTTGGGCTTGATATGATCCCACGAAGGCACTTCTATGCTGCGTGTTTTTCGTTCAGCGCTTCCGTCGGAGCAGTAGCAGAACTCAATCGAGATTCGATTGTCATCCTTCTGCTCTACTTCGTAGAAAGCAGCCAACATATCTGCTAAATATCGAGCTCTGTCGCGAGACCTTGAGGATACAACGATAGCCGCCGGGTAAACCGTCGCCAGTGTATCTTCAAAGTCGAAGACACAACAGTGATATGCCTTAGACTCTTTTTCAAAGATCAGGTCGCCTCCAGCCTCTGCGACTGCGGCAATGATCCGTTTGTAATTAGGCTTCCCATCGACCGTGCGTGTCAAACGGTAGCGGAGCTTGCTCTCTAAACTTTCTGTGTGATGCAGAATGCTGTCCAAATCGCTCCACCTTCCCATCGACGTCACATCGGCGACCGGAATCAATTTTAACTCTTTTATGTTCATTTGTTATTTTCGGTTTGCCGAAGCATGGTCGGGCGTCGGGGCAGCGCAATAGTGCTTCCCTGTCGCAATCATTGACGAGATAGCGGGCGGACGGAGGTTCCGCTCGTGATTTGTTGCAAGCCGTTAGGCACGAATGACGGACGGCTATTGTAACGAATTATTTCGAAAATAGTATTAAAGTAGGCCAATAGTAACAGCTGATTTCGGAAAGAGAATTCGACTTTCTGGATTCGCTGTGATAGGATGTGTGATGGTCGCGATGATGGGCTGGGGATGCGCGATCGTTTTGGAGGCGAGCGATGAGCGAGGATTTTGCGAAAGCACTCAAGCAGGTTTTGAAGTACGAAGGCGGCTATGTAAACGACCCCGATGACCCGGGCGGCGCCACCAACATGGGTGTGACGCAGAAGGTTTACGACGCCTATCGAAAGACGAAAGGGCTGCCGAGCAGTCCCGTCAAGGGCATCTCAAAGGATGAGGTGGCTGCGATCTACGAGGAACGCTATTGGAAAGCTTCGCGAGCGGCCTATCTCAAGTGGCCCCTGAGCCTCGCCGTCTTCGATACGGCTGTGAATTTTGGAGTCGGACGTGCGAACGAATTCGTCGCCAAAGCTCTTGGGCTGGAGGGATCTACCAAGTGGAACCCCAAGGCCTCCGAACTGATCCATGATGCTGACCCGAAAACGGTTGCTCTGAACATCGTTCAGCAGCGGATTGACTATCGCCACGCCAGGGTGAAGAAGTCGCCTAAATCTGCGAAATTTCTAAAGGGGTGGCTCAATCGGGATAACGACCTCAAGAAGCAGATCGAACTGTAGGTCCCGTCTCGTATCGAAGTCATGCAGAGAGGGGCGCCCAAATACCGACAATGATCTACGGAGACGCCTTTAACAGACTGTAAGAGTCGGAATAGGACCCCCGGCGCGGAGTCCCGCGACCCACGTATCTTAAGGTAGAATCGGATTCAAAGGGACACTGGTGGTCGTCCGTCAAGAACAACGGCCCAAGGCTTAAAAGCCGCCCCATTCCAAATTGCTCGCACGCGTAAGGTTGAACAGAGACATGAGCGCTACAACGACGTATCCAAACTACAGCCCCGGCCTGGAAGGCGTGATCGGCGGCATTACCACGATTTCTGAGATTATCAGCGAAACAAGCACCCTGGTTTATCGAGGCTATAACGTACACGACCTGGCCTCTCAGGGTTCCTTCGAGGAGACTGCGTACCTGCTTCTCTTTGGCAAGCTCCCGAATCGCGCTGAACTCGACAGCTTCAAGAAGACCCTTGCCGACGAGCGCGAAGTTCCGGAGCAGGTCTACACCGCTCTGAAGCAGCTGCCGAAGGATTGCCATCCGATGGACATCGCCAAGGTCGGCTATGCGGTTTACGCACCGTTCGATCCTGACTATGCTGCTCCGGCCACCGACCATGAAGCCAACCGCCGAAAGGCTGTTCGCATTCTGGCGAAGGGCAGCACCATCGTGGGCAACGGCCATCGCATTCGAAACGGTCAGGAACCGCTTAAGCCGAAGGCTGAGCACACAATCGCTCAGAACTTCCTGTATCTGATGAGCGGCGAAGAGCCGAATACTCAGACGGCGCACGTTCTGGACAGCTCGCTCACGCTTTACGCCGAGCACGGTTTCAACGCATCCACTTTTGCCTGCCGAGTCACGGTTGCTACTCTCAGCGATCTTTATAGCGGCATCGTTTCCGGTATCGGCACGCTCAAGGGCCCGCTCCACGGCGGCGCTAACGAAGAGGCGATGAAGATGCTGGAAGAGATCGGCACTCCGGCAAATGCCGAGGCATGGATCCGTGACGCTCTGACCAACAAGAAGAAGATCATGGGCTTCGGTCATCGCGAGTACAAGAAGCGAGACCCGCGCGCGATCTATCTCACCAAGGTTGCCAAGGAGCTTTCAGCTGAGAAGGGCCAAACCAAGTGGTCGGAGATCGCCGACATCCTTGAGAATGTGATGGAGACCGAAAAGGGCATCTATCCGAACGTGGACTTCCCTGCCGCTTACGCCTACTATGTGCTCGGCATTCCGGTTGACCTGTACACCCCGATCTTCGTGATCGCACGTGTCTCCGGCTGGTCGGCTCACGCATTGGAACAGTTGGCGAACAACCGACTGATCCGCCCTGGATGCATCTATGAAGGACCGCATTCGGCAGAGTTCATTCCGGTTGACCAGCGACCGTAAGCAATCGCGTAAACCAGCCAGACGGGCCTGAGGCAATTCAGCTTCAGGCCCGTTTCGATTGTTATAGCAACAATGCAAAGGGATTCACGCGCGCGTGTAGAATCTTGCTTCTATGAAGCTGAATCGTTTGCCAGTTCTCGCGTTGCTGGCGGCAGTTTCGTCTTCGGGCTGGGCCCAGAATTCGAATCGCCCAATTTATCTCCTGAAGGGTGCTCGAGTTATCGTTGGTCCAGGGCGGGTGCTTGAGAAAGCCGATGTCCTGATCAAGGATGGTTTGATTGCCAAGGTCGCCCCTTCGATCGACGCGCTCTCAGGCGCCGAACAGATCGACTGTTCAGGGCTATCGGTGTATGCAGGACCGATTCATCCGCTGTTGCGAGTTTCAGTGGACGGCATCTCCACGACACCCGCCGCTGGCACTGGCGGACCTGGAACTGGAGGCGGAGGGCAGCGGCAACAGACCAACCGCGATGCCGACCCGTTTGGATTCAAAACGAATCTGCTCGCCAACAAGGACATGTCGGATCCCGGGCAGAAGGCGATCACCGATTTTGAAAACCTCGCCAAGAATGGCTACGGAATCGTCCATGCCTACGCTCGCGGAGGCATCGTCGGACCGCAGTCAGGCGTTTTCAGCCTGCGATCACCCGACCTGAACAAGGACAATCGCCTGGGCAACGGCGCTGGCTTCCCTATCTCAATGGCAGCTCCGCGATTCGGGCAGTATCCCGGCTCAACTATGGGCGCGATTGCATTCGTCCGGCAGGTGCTTGCGGATGTTGGCTGGGTTAGCCGAGTCGGTGTTATCAAGAAAGAAGGGACAGAGAAGAGCGATCGCGATGTGGCCTATGAAAAGATGGCGGGCCTGGTGCGCGGAGACTCGCGCCTAATCTTCGACGATTCCACAGAGCTTTCTGCTCTTGAAGGAGTGTCGATGGCGAATGAATTCGGCATGAAGTCGATCTTCTCCATTCGTCGGGGAGCAGGCTCGATGATCGACTTGCTGAAGAGTCCGAATATGCAGGTTGTTCTTCAAGGCGATCTTCCCTCGAAGCCGACGATCAACGCGGACAACTCCCGCAACGATATCGGCATCATCCGAACGTATTTTAACGAGTTGCAGACCGCTTCCATGCTTGAAAAGGCAGGCATCGAATTCTGCTACGCACCGACCGCAGCCTCGAATCCTTTCGAGGGAATTCGCACCATGGTGCGCGGTGGTCTGAGCAAGGATAGCGCTCTGGCAGCGCTTACCACGCGTCCAGCCAAGATGCTGGGCTTGTCGAATCAAGCGGGCACCGTGGAGGAAGGCAAGCTCGGCGATCTGCTGATCGTCCAGGGTGACCTTTTCGATCCCTCGTCACAGGTGATGGCAGCCTTTGTGGACGGCAAGCGTGTGGCTTTCGATATGCCTGCGAAGAAGTCTGCGGACCAGCTTGGTCCGGTTGCTCCGCTCAAGCTGATGGCTCCGAATTTCGACAGCTTCCCACGACCCGCTGAGACGAAAGCGGCTTTCAGGCTCTATAAGAACGCCACGATCTGGACCATGGCTAAGGCAGGCAAGCTTGAGAATGCCGACATGCTGGTGAAGGACGGCAAGATCGTCCAGGTTGGCAAAGGACTGACGGCTCCGGCAGGCTGCCAAGTCGTCGACGCCAAGGGCATGCACATCACCCCGGGACTCTGGGACTGCCACAGCCATACCGGCATCACGGGCAGTGTGAACGAATCCACCAACATGATTACGGCGGAGTGCCGCATCCAGGATGTTGTGAACCACCGCGACGTCAATGTCTACCGTCAGTTGGCTGGCGGAGTGGTTGGCGCGCAGCAGCTTCACGGCTCGGCAAACGTCATCGGTGGACAGACAAACCCAGTCAAGTGGCGATGGGGACAGAGGCCCGACGACTACCGCATCAAGGGTGCGCCTATGGGCGTCAAATTCGCTTTGGGACAGAACCCGATTCGTGAGCCCGAAGGCGGCTTCAATGCCAACCAGGCACCGGAACCCTCTTGGAACAGCTGGCTGACTTGGCGACCGCAAACACGCATGGGCAACGAGGATTCCATCCGACGCGCTCTTTATGCGGGCAAAGAGTATTCACAAGCCTGGGCAGACTTTAAGGCCGGCAAGACCAAAGTTGAGCCTCGCCGAGATGTTCAGCTGGAAGCGCTCTCACTTATCGCCAACGGTACGATCCGAATTCATAGCCACGGCTATCGTCAGGATGAGTTTCTCACCCTGATGCGCATCGTGCAGGAGGTCGGCGGTCATATCGCAACCTTCCAGCACATTCTGGAAGGCTATAAGATCGCAGATGAAATGGCTGAGGCGGGCATCGGCGGTTCCACCTTTGCCGACTGGTGGGGCTTCAAGCTGGAAGCTTATGACGCGATTCCGTACAACATGGCCCTGATGGCTGATCGAGGTGTCACAGTCAGCGTCAACAGCGACAGCAACAACCACGCCCGGCGCCTGTATGTCGAGGCTGGAAAGGCTATGCGCTATGGAAATGTCACCGAGGAAACCGCTTTGAGCTTCCTCACGACCGGTCCGACCAAGCAGATGGGCATCGACAAGATGACCGGCAGCTTGGAAGCTGGCAAAGACGCCGACTTCGTGGTTTGGTCTGCGCCGCCCATGTCGATGTTCACTCAGTGTCTGGAGACCTATGTTGACGGCGTGAAGCTGTTTGATCTTGCGGATGATGCCAAGCAGCGCGCTGACCGCGACAAGTTCTTTGCCGACGCCAAGGCCGTCCTTGAGCAGAAGGATGAGGCTGTTGAAGTCGCCGCGACCACGGCTGGCGATATGAAGAGGGTCGCTGGTCTGGCTGAAATCCTCAGTCTGCCAGGCTGGGCAAAGTATCAGAACAAGGGCTTCGTCATTACCGGAGCGACGATTCACCCGATGATTGGCGAACCGTTTGTCGGCAACGTTGTCGTCGGCGACGACGGTCTCATCAAGGCCGCCGGTCCCTCAGTTGCCATTCCTGGTGGACTGACGCACATCGACGGCAAGGGCAAGCACGTCTATCCCGGGCTCATCGACGCTTCCACCACTCTTGGTCTGACCGAGATGGGTCAGGTTCCTGAGGCTGACGACACGCAGGAGCGCGGCAACTTCCATCCGGATTACCGGCCTGAACGGGCGGTAAACCCGGAAAGCCTGCTTCTTGGCGCAGCCAGGAATCAGGGCATTCTTACTGCCGTCACCCGACCCAACGGCGGTGGAATGCCGGGGCAAGCGGCCTTGATTCAGACCGACGGCTACACCTGGGAGGACATGACCATCCAGGGTGGAATCGGTGTGATGCTCTCTGTCGGTGGCGGCGGCGGGTTTGGATTCGGCGAAGAGGAAGACCTCTGCGGCGAGAACCACTTCGGCAATAAAGGACTTCATCGCCACGATGAAGACGATCATGAGAACGACATGTCTGGACAGGGGCGACGCGGTGGCGGCGGCAATGCCGACCCGACTGCCGCACTTCGTCAGGCATCTGAATGGCTCCAGCAAGCGCGCGACTATCAGAAGGCGCTCCAAGCCTACACGGCTGGAACTGGGCCGCTTACTCCTCGCGATGATCGGATGGAGGCTCTCCTCAAGGTCATTGACAGAAAGATGTCCGTCATTGCGGTTGCACATACGGCAAACGACATGAAGGCCGCTGTTGAGTGGGCTGAGAAGGAAGGCGTAAGCATTCAGCTGCTCGGCTGTACCAACGCCCTTGAGATCGCAGACTGGCTTGCTCAAAAGCAAGTCCCCGTGATCTTTACGGCGACGATGAATCTGCCTTCAAGCAACGATGCCCATCCGCATCAGTTCTATATGGCTCCTGGCAAGTTGAAGGCCGCGGGCGTGAAAGTGGCTCTTTCGACCAACTCCGACTATGATGTTCGCCAGCTCAGGGAGCACGCAGGCTTTGCGGCGGCGTATGGCATGAGCCGTGAAGATGCCGTGCGAGCGATCACGCTCTGGCCCGCTGAAATCCTTGGTCTTGGCAAGCGCCTTGGGGCAATCAAGACAGGCTATGAAGGAACCCTGATTCTGACCGATGGCGACATCACCGAAACGCGAACACATGTGCTTAAGGCATGGATTCGGGGTCGGGAGACCAGCTTGGAAACAAAGCAGACCAAGCTTTACGACAAGTACAACTCCAAGCCTAAGCCAAGCACCTGGAAGAAAGCGGGCTAAGTCTGCTGATCCGTCCAGAAGAAACCCCCTGCAAGGGTTGTAGGGGGTTTCTTTTTTGCAGAGAGCCGCATTCCGCATAGCGCGGAGGCAGGCGATATACTTCTCGGCATGTCCAGCGTCTACAAAGCCCGCATTGCCGCTCTTGCCGAACAACTCCGAGAAAACGGACTTTCCGCCTTCTTTGCGTGGCGTCCCGTGGCTATTGGCTACTTGCATGGGCTCTTTGAGAGCGGACATGAACGGTTTCTGACCCTTTGTGTTTCTGCAGATGGACAGGTGCGCATGATCTGCCCCGCGCTGACGGGCAACCAGGCGACGAGGGTGGGCATTCAGGACATCCGAACATGGCGCGATGGCGAAGATCCCTTGGTGCATTTTGCAAAGCTTGCAGAGGACTGGGGACTGGCTTCAACTAAGGTTGCCGTAGACCCCGATCTGCCCGCGCACATGCTGCTGCCCATGCAGGAAACCACGCCAGCCACAAGCTATGTGAACGGTCGATCTATCCTTTCAAGGCTGATGCGTGTGAAATCGGCTGAAGAGATTGCGCTGATGCGCAAGGCAGCCAGAATTGCGGACGACGCATGGCTTGAAGTGCCCAAGATGATTCGAGCGGGCCGAACTGAGCGGGAGGTTTCACAGCTCATTGAGGCTGAAATGTCAAAGCGAGGAGGCACACCGACCTTCTGCATCGTGGCTGCGGGGCCGAATGGAGCCGAGCCGCATCATTTGAGCGACGACACGGTCATCAACGAAGGCGATGTGATCATTCTCGACTTTGGCTGCGACTTCGAAGGCTACCAGAGCGACATTACGCGCACCGTCGCTTGCGGAAAAGCGAGCGAAGAAGCTCACCGAGTTTATGATGCCGTCTATCGAGGGCACATTGCGGCACGGCGGCAGGCAACCCTTGGAGCGACATGCGAGTCGGTAGATCATGCAGCTCGCCAGGTCATTGCAGAGGCTGGGTACGGCGATTTCTTCGTCCATCGAACGGGACATGGGATCGGCATGGAAGGCCATGAAGAGCCCAATATCGTGGCGGGCAATCTGCACGAGCTGGAAGTGGGCAACTGCTTCAGCGTCGAGCCTGGGATTTACCTTCAGGGGCGGTTTGGCGTGCGCATCGAGAACATTGTGACGATGGATGCCTCGGGCTGTGTCAGCCTGAACGATGAGCCGAGCGCGTCGCTTGTCGAGCTTCTGTAGCACACAAAGCCCGTCTTTGAATTTCAAAGACGGGCTTTGCCTTGCGGCGTGTCTGGATCAGAGTTACGACTTCTTGCGCCGTCGAACGATCAGCGTCGTTGCGCCAATCGCGAGCATCGCGATGGACGCGGGCTCTGGGACGGGAGGCGGGGGTGGGTTGTTTCCGCCGCCAATAGCGCCGATAACGCCAATTGCAGGAAGGATCTGCCAGGGGAATGCTCCACCGACGATCTGAATGTCGCTGCCGCCGTAGGTCACCGTCGGAGGCGTGTACACCGCACTCGGAGTAAGGTCGGCCGGAGCATATTCCGGAGGAACCACTGTTGTCAGTGCCTCGACTTCGTTTTCCATCTGCACCGGAACTTCTGCGATATCGGTTGAGATCGCCGTATTCGGTTCGTTGTAGGAAATCAGCGAGCCGTCCTTCTTCGGTCCTCGGGTAAGCGGGTTTCCACAGACAAGCATGAGAGTCGCTCTGTTGCGGGCGTCCACAAAAACCGGGGTGCCCTTCTTGAGCATTCGGGCCTTAGACTTAAGCATGCCTTGCTCGTCAGCCAGATAGACGACGTAGAGGCCATCCTTCGGAAGCTTGGTCAAATGTAGGTTGCTCAAGAACGGAATCAGCTCTTCGCGCGACATTGAGAAATGCCGGCTATAGCGAGAAAAAACTTGGGGATCGGTCGTGACGTGCAGGACCAGATCGTTGACAGAAGTTACCTTTCGATTGATATAAGAATGCGGCGGTACAGCCAGCGAGAACGTTGCGAAGAGGACCGCAAGTATCCCGAGCCAACCCAGCCTCAATAAAAATAAACGCATGACACACCACCGTCATCAGCCGCAGTTCGACCCTCCGCGCACGATGACTGTTTCTTTGGACTGCACATGCAGTGCCATTAACACTCTACCAAAAGAAATAAAGGACTGCTGCCTCAAAAACCCGCAAAATCACCAGGTAGGGTCTATTTCCGCTGCTTATGCAGGATCTAATCTTTCTGCAGCGATTTCGCGGGCTCGCTGATGGCGCTGTATCAGTCCGATGGCATCCTGTGCGGCGGCTTGCTCGGCCTCTTTTTTAGAGCGTCCAGCGCCCTCCCCCATGACTTCATTGTCGAAGAGCACCTGTACGGTAAATCGCTTGTCGTGCGCTACGCCCGCTTCGCCCACGACCTTATATGTAGGCGTCTTATGCCAAGTCGCCTGAGCGATTTCCTGGAGCTTGGATTTAAAGTCGTTGGGGTTGACATCGCCTTCGCTCACCCGCATGAGATAGGGGTGTAGCTGTTCGAGGATAAACCAGCGTGCGGCTTCCAGCCCTGACTCCAGATAGATAGCCCCGAAGACGGCTTCCAGAACATCCGCGAGAATGGAGGGGCGTTGCCGGCCACCTGTAGATTCTTCCGAAGCACTGAGTTCCATGCACTCGCGCAATCCAAGGGTGACTGCCGTTTCCGCAAGAGGCCCTTCCTGGACCACGCTTGATTTGGCTTTGCTCAGCATCCCTTGATCCCAATTAGGATGGTTCTCATAGAGATACTGCGCAATCACCAAACCAAGCACTGAATCGCCAAAAAATTCCAGCCTTTCATAACTGTCAAGGACAGGATCATTGGCTGCTGAACGATGACGCATCGCGAGGGCAAACAGCTCCTCGCTCTTTAACGGTATGGCCTTTGGAATCACCGGCATTAGCTACTAAGGGCCGTGGCGATACGCTCGACTCCGCGCCGAATGGTTTCTCTGCTCGTCGCGTAGCTGAGCCGCAGATGCCCAGGTCCGCCGAAAACGGAACCCGGCACTGTGGCCACTAATGCATTTTCCAACAAATAGTCTGCCAAAGCGCAATCGTCTGCAAATCTTTCTCCAATATGGCTGCTGAAATCTGCAAACGCGTAGAAGGCACCCTTGGGCTGGGCTATGTGCACACCGGGGATCGCATTCAGCAAATCGACTATCAGATCGCGTCGGGCGTGGTACTCCTCCCGCATTTCCGTGACTGCATCGTCGGGCATGGTGTAAGCCACCACAGCGCCCTTCTGAGCGAATGAGTTCGGGTTGCTCGTGACCTGGTCTTGCAGGTTGCCCATGGCTTTGGCCGCTTCGACCGGAGCGACGGCGTAGCCGATGCGCCAGCCAGTCATGGAGAAGGTCTTGCTGCAGCCGCCAAGCGTGATCGTACGATCTGCGACCTCGGGCACGAGCGAGGCGATGGAGTAATGCGTCGCACCGTAAACCAACCGCTCATAGATCTCATCAGAGATGATCCAGAAGCCATGCTGCAGCGCTAGTTCGGCAATGCCTTCCAGGGTCTCCTTGCCGAAGACAGCTCCCGTGGGATTGGTGGGGCTGTTGACGATGATCGCCTTGGTCTTCGGCGTGATCGCAGCCTTAACCTGTTCGACATGGGGCACAAACAGAGTGGAAGCGTCCGTCTGCACAACAACGGGAACGCCTCCACACAGAATCACCTGTTCGTAGTAGGTCATCCAATACGGCGCGATCAGGATCACTTCGTCGCCCGGGTTGAGCAGAACATTCAGCGTGTTGTAGCAGCTCTGCTTGGCTCCGCAGCTCACCACGATCTGAGCGGGCTCCACCCTGAGCCCGTTTTCGCGCAGCAGCTTGCCCTGGATCGCGGTTTTGAGTTCCGGGATGCCAGAGGTTGCGGTGTACTTGGTAAATCCGCCTTTGATGGCTTCGATCGCAGCTTCGCAGATCGGGGCGGGAGTGTCAAAATCCGGCTCGCCTGCGCCAAAGCTCAGGACGTCTTTGCCTTCAGCCGCCATGGCTTTGGCCTTTGCCGAAATGGAAAGTGTTGGAGAGGGTTTTAGTAAATTACAGCGAGTAGCGAGGCTAGGGTGGCTCACCGACCCAGTATACCGACGGCTATAATCCCTCCGTGGTCAGCGCAGAGTCCGACGGTCCCAGCAGCAAGGTCTTACGACCCGCTCGCGTGCTGGTGTTTCTGGGAGCGCTCGCCATCCTTGCTTTCCTGCTTCATCTTGGCGCAGGCAGCTCCGACTCGCATCGGTTCTTTACCCTTCGCCTGACTCCAGTTGAAGTCGTGCAAGAACTGTTTCGCGGACACATAGGCGATACCTCGAGCAACACCATTGTCTGGGCGATTCGCCTGCCCAGGGCCTTGGCCTGCATTCTGGTGGGCGGACTCTTGGGAGTGGTGGGTTCTGTCTTTCAGGGGCTCTTCCGCAACCCACTGGCTGATCCATATATCATCGGCGTTTCTTCGGGTTCTGCAGTGGGAGGGGCGGCGGCTTTGTTGCTTGGTCTGGGAGCGGCCATGAACGGTCTGGCCATGACCGTCTTTGCCTTTGTTGGCGGGTTGCTCACCCTGATGCTCGTCTTTGGTCTGGCTCGCGACCGAAAGACAGTGGACATTCAACGCCTGCTATTGTCCGGCGTGGTGGTTGGTGCGATGCTCTCGGCTGTCCTGACGATGATGCTTTCGATGGCCGGACGCGACACGAACGAAATGCTCCGCTGGCTGCTGGGCAGCATGACACCGATGACCTGGCCAAAGCTCTGGGTCATGGCGGTTTCCCTGATCATTGGAACGACGCTGCTTCTCAGACAAACCAAGGCCCTCAACGCTTTTGCCGTCGGCGAAGAGACGGCTCAACGGCTGGGAGTGCCGACACGCCGCCTCAAGTCGGTCGTTTTGGGAGTCGGCACGGCGATGACAGCAGTTACGGTGGGTGCAGTTGGGATCGTTGGCTTCCTCGGGCTTGCCTCGCCGCATGTGGCAAGGCGGCTGATCGGGGTCGATTGGAGATGGTCGATGCTTGCTTCGGGCCTGGTGGGGATGAGCATTCTTTGCGTTTCAGACGTCTTGGCGCAGTGGGGCTTGCCCGGCGGCGAGCTGCAAGTTGGTGTGGTCACCGCAATCGTCGGCGCACCCTTCCTGCTGGTGTTGCTCAAGCGCCCTCGCGTGTAGCCGTTACTTTGCTTTGGGCTCGTAAGGGCTGCACAGCGGATCGCCGATGACAACGTCTTTCCACTTCAAAACCAAGCTGGACATATAGAAGCTCTCAGCAAGGTTGTAGCCGCTGGTGTAGCGGTCGAACAGAATCTCCGGTCTCGCCAGTGCGAAAGTAAAAGGCTCGCTAACGTAGCCCTTGATGCCCGTGATTCCGCCCGCGATCAGATCAGCAATGAGACTTTGTCCTCCTGACGTCGGGTTGAACGTGCGACCGCTGGTGGACACGAAGGTTTCGCCGATGGCTCCCGGGACGAAACGGAGCGACTTGTAGACGTCCAGGTTGAAATGACCGTCGTTGCTGCCCCACGCGCAGTAGCCTGCAAGCGGTTTATCGCTGCCTGCGTAGGTTGTGGACTCTTCAAGCTTCACGTCATACCCTCTGTCGCGCATCCCCTTTGCCCCGATGATCATGCCGTCCTGCATATCCTTGTAGCCGCCCGAAGAGCGTCCAGGGTCGCAGTCAAAAAGGAATGGACCTTTTTGGGGCTCGGCCTTAAGGGAGTTGGTCACCAGCCGCATCGCATCTTCCACCGTGTATCCATCAAGCCGAGTCACAAGATAGAAGCCGTACTTCTTACTGTCGAATCGCTCTTTTTGGTTGAAGTAAGGATTCAGACACCGCTTGATCTGCTCAGGCTTTGGCTCGCCTATCGGTTCCAGAGACATGTTCAGAGTCGCGATATGCCCGTCGACGCTATATCCATTGTTGTTTACAAGCCGGATCGGTATGCCTTTGGTGAGAACGATGAAGTCAATCGGGCGTTTCAATGCCGCAAGCTTTTGGCGCACGGGCCCTTCGAGCGCGTTCTTGTATTCACTTTCGGGAATGTTGTCCGACGTGGACATATTGACTTCGAGGAGATTGTCCTTGGGAATCTTGCGCCGGACCATGTAGAACTCAGCAATCTGTCGGCTGGCCTCGCTGGCTTTGTTCATCACCACAAGCACTCTTCGGGCATCCGGGCTGGCCTGCTCATACGATGCATAGGCGGGTTGGACATGGCTGCCTCCAGCATCCATAGCAGGCGCATGAGAACATGACGCGGAAAGAAAGCCACCAGCCAGGATTGTTGAAAGCATCAGCATTTTCACCAAGCGACTCCATGAGCAGAAGCGCAACGCGGCTTCTCCTTAAGATAGACGAACAAAATGCACCATTGTCGGTTCCCTAACCGCGCAGGCTTTTTCCTTCCAGCCGCTCCCTGATCTTGGTTTCCACCTTAAACCCGGCAGCATTCACAGCCTTGCCTAAATTCCCGCGAATCTTGCTGACGGGCAGAAGGAGGCGCAGATTCTCATAGCACCGCTGGGGTTTCCAGCGTCGCTTGTAAGGCTCGTCGCCGCGCATGAAATCGAAGGATTCGCAGCCTTCTTCGATGGCCCTTCGAATCGTGGAAGCGACCAGGAGCGTGCCTGGCGAGATCGACTTGTATTCGGGGTTGAATCCGCTCTGATAGAAGTAGCACACCTGATGAGTTCGCATAGCGTAGATCGCGCCCACGCCAACGCCGTCAACCTCCAGTGCGCTCAGCCACAACCATCCGTTTTGAATAGCTTCATGTGCCCATTCTTGATGAAATCTCAACGTTCTTTTCCCGATAAACGCTCCTGGCAACCCTCTTTCTTTCCAGCGCAGTCGATGGCATTCGAAGAAAAGGTCGAGGTGAGCGTCCACGTTCTCAGCGCTGCAAGGCACGATCTGGGCCTTCCCTTCTGCGAAGATGGCTTTGTCCAGGCGCTTGACGTCCTGCCGCAGGCTCTTACCGAGCATCTGCAGATAAGCATCATAGGTTTCTGGAAGATCCAAGACCAAGCATTTAGCTTGAGAAAGAACCCTTACTCCGTCCACTTCTTGGGGCCAAACGTCGGCAAAGGGATGCGACTCGCGAACCTGGTGAAAGTCCACGAGGTCAACATTCTCACCTTCCGCAAGCGCAGCCATCAGAGCTTGGGCAACGGGGGTCTCGTAGCCATCCCTTGCCAACGGATGCAGATAGTCGGACGGGCCGCAAGCCATGGGTCGCAATGTCCTCCATGGAGCAACGCGGCGGGTCATCGGCATGAGGCCAACCAAGTCCTCACCCTCGTAGAAAGCGAAGATGTAGGGACGCTTTGTGGAGCCGTAATGCTTAAACCATACAGACTGCCACTCCCATGTTTGGAAAGGCGTCGCGCTGGGGGACTCTTGAAAGAGTGCGCGCCACGAGGGCTCAAGCGCCTCCGCCCAATCCGGCTGATCATAGACCCGAACGCGCAACACGCTTGGATTATGGCGGACTGGAAAGTGCACGGCGGGACGCATGAATGCAGACATACAGGCTCACGGAACCGAAGACCCGATGACCGGCGTAGTGCGGTTCACCATGAAACTGGGCTTGATTCTTGGACTTGCAGGCATGTTTTCACCGGGTTGCTCTTCCCTGTCGCCTGACTCTCTCGACTTCGGTATCTCGGGCACACTGATCGCTTTGAACAAGAAGGAAAACACGGCATCGGTCATTGACATGCAGACCGGGCGGACCCTGAAGAAGCTGGATACAGGCCCTAATCCAAACGAAGTTGCGTTTTCTCCCGACGGAAAGACAGCCGTCATCTCAAACCTTGGCAACGGCAATGGACCTCAGGCCGGCAAAACCTACACTGTCGTTTCGATGACTGACCTCAAGGTAGAAAAGCAGATTGAGCTCAGCCCTTACGAAGGACCTCATGGCGTGCTGTGGATCGACGATGATCGGGTCCTCGGAACCTCTCATGCCACCGACTCGGTGATCTTGGTCAACATCAAGACAGGCAAGGTCGAAAAGGCAATTCCAACCGGTGAAAAAGGAACACACCTTGTGGTGACATCGCCCGACCGGAAGAAGGCTTATGCAGTCAATGCGTTTACCGGATCGGTCACTGCGATCGACCTTGCTCAAGGGAAGATCATCAAGACGATCCCGTGTGACAAGCGATGCGAAGGCATCGCCATCTCTCCCGATGGCAAGACCATCACAGCAGGCAATGTTGGCGCAAATACGGTGAGCATTATCGACGCCGAGAAGCTGGAGATCATCAAGACCGTCAAGGAGGTCGCCGCCCCTATCCGGACTTTCTTCACCAAAGACGGCAAACACGCACTTGTCTCCTGCGCTGGAAGCGGTGAGATCGCGGTGCTGGATGCGAAGACTTGGGAGATTGCTCGCAGAGTAAAGCTTGGGGAGCAGAAAGTGAAGTTTGAGCTAGGAGGCCAGCCCGTTCCAATTCCGATGAACTACGCGATGAGCCCTGATGGGAAGTACATCTATATCGTGATGATAGCGTCGAATGCCGTTGCTGTTCTGGATACAGCGAAGTGGGTGATTGTCGGCAAGTACGATACGGGCGAGCTTCCAGACGGGATCGCTGTTTCTGCCTTCGTTGCGAAGGGTGCATAGCTCTCCATGAAATGTGAAATGGCTCCGGCGATTCATCGCCGGAGCCATTCTGTTTTCTCTAACGTGGATTACTTGAGAAGGTCGGCGACAGCCTTTTCAAACTTCTTTTCGTCGCCCTTGCCGTATCCCGTGAAGACCTTTCGAACGACGCCCTGCTTGTCCACAACGACAAACGCCGGAATCACGTTGATACCGAGCTGCCCAGCAAGCTTGTCGGCAGAATCGACGAAGGTGTAGCTGTAGCCATGCTCCTTCTGATACTTCTTGGCGTTGCCGCTCTCGTCGCCGTAGGTTGCTCCAACCACCACCAAACCCTTGGACTTGTACTTCTTGGCAATCGCATCGACGGAAGGCGAGGCGGCTTTGCACGGTGCGCACCAGGTTGCCCAGAAGTCAAACATAATGACTTTGCCCTTCAGGCTGGAATTCGTAATCGTTTTGCCATCGATTCCCTTCATCGAAAAAGTGGGGAGCTTCTTTCCAACCCAGCTCGGCAGCTTGGGATTTGGAGTCTGCTGCTGAAAAACGCCGAACGCCGCTACTGCGAGCACTGTGGCCAAAACCGTTGTCAACAATCGCATCTTCATCTTTTGTGAATCCCGCAACGCCCTTCGTCAGCGCTGACAAGTATGAGTATACGGAGTTTCAAACGTGCATTTTGCGCAGGATGTTCCCTTTGCAACCATCGGCCCCTGTCTTAGCGAGCACTATAAATGTCCCGAATACCTTCGTTGAGTGTATGACCGACCTGTCCGCTCAGGCGCTGATACAGGCCGGGCTTCTTAGAAGATTCCTTCTTGAACGTGAATGCGGTTCCTACCCACAGCGCAAGAAGCGCTACGGCGAGGACGGGAAGCATCGAGGTTCGTTTGTGCGTTTTCATGGTTTCACCTTTCGGTGATCTCATGATCTGTCAAACCGGGCATCCTTGCCATCGTCCTGGAGTACCAACAATGAGCCTGCCGAGGACCATTTGGGTAGTACCTGCAAGCTTATGGGTTCAAATCAAGACGACGATCAGCTCTTTGGGTCCATGAACGCCGTGGACCAGAGAACCTTCGATGTCTGCGGTACGGCTCGGCCCAGTGATGAAGACGCTGGTTCTTTCCGAGACGTGCGGCATCGCTTCTTCCAACCTTTCGACGATCTTTGCCCTGTCGATAAGGACGATGTGGCGCGGCGGCGCAAGGCTGGAAAGTCGGGGCTTGTCAGGGCTTGTTTCAAGCAGAACAGTTCCGGATTCTGCAATGGCGACCTTAGCGGTCGTGATGGAGAAGTCGGTGGTCCAGGGATCGGCTTCAAGTTCACCTCTCACCGGTTCACTGCGCTCACCGACTCTCCCCTTCAAGGGGAGAGCGCATAAGTCGATGCCCTTCTCAACGAGCACATCGCCTTGTATCCATCTGGCAAGCTCTTCAACGGTTGCCATCTTCCCGCCGACTGCCTTGAGCCGCTCCTCAAAGATTGCCCACAGCTCATCGATGGACCGTTCAGACTGCGGCTGGATGGGATCAGGAAGCGCTTTGCCTTTGGGTTGGACAGCGCTAAGAGACTGCAAGATTTGGTCACGCGCGGTCACGCCACCACCTCCTAAAATCGCGGCCCTGCTTCTCAGGGCGTGTGTGATGCTCATCCCAGCCCTTCGTTGCCGGATTAGGCAATCCGCCCGCTAAAGGCAGCAGGGACAGCCCAGCCTTCCACTTTCGGCTATCCTCGGCGGCCATGCCAAACCACTGCCAAGGAATCTGCGAACGATCCGCTCCCTTTCGGACGGCCTCGTTTCTTAACTCCAGCAGCAGGTGAGGAATCGGAATCTTTACCGGACAGACCTCTTCGCAAGCCCCGCACAGACTGGATGCCTTGGCAAGGTCGCCCATCGCTTCCACACCTTCCAAGGCTGGCGCTAGAACCGCACCCAGCGGTCCGCTGTAAACGTGCCCATAGCCATGCCCCGAAGCCTGTCGATAGACGGGGCAGACATTCAAACAGGCTCCACAGCGGATACACCGCAGGATGTCTTGATACGGGCCGTTCAAGATCCTTGAGCGCCCATTGTCCAGCAGAACCAGGTGGACTTCTTTAGGTCCGTCGGTTTCATCGGCTCTCCTTGGGCCAGAGATGAGATGGACGTAAGTGGTCAGGCGCTGCCCGGTTGCCGAGCCGCCGAGAATCTTGAGAAAGACGGGTAGCTGATCCTCACTGACCAGAAGCTTCTCAATCCCCATCAGCGCGATATGAACGTCGGGGGCGGTTGTGGAAAGGCGGTTGTTGCCTTCGTTCTCTACGAGCACGATTCGCCCGGTTTGGGCAATGCCAAAATTGACACCGCTGATCCCGACCTTGGCCTTTTGAAACTTGCCGCGCAGGTAGTCGCGGGCCTGCATCGTCAGTTCTTCGGGGCTATGGCTGGGTGGGCCAATGCGATGCTGGGCAAAGGTTTCGGCGACCTGCTCTTTCGTCTTATGGATGATGGGCGTAACGATGTGGCTTGGTGTGTCTCCATCAAGCTGAACCACAAACTCGCCGAGGTCGGTTTCAACCGGGTGGTACCCAGCCTCTTCAAGCGCATGGTTGAGGTGGATCTCCTCCGTCGCCATGGACTTGGCTTTGACGATAGGGCTGTCCTTATCCGTGTTCTTCTCGACAATCCCCAGGATGATCTTGCGAGCGGACTCGGCATCTTTGGCCCAATGCACAGTGATGCTGTTCGCCTTGCAGTTCTTTTCAAACTCAAGCAGGAGATCGTGGAGGTTGTCGAGGACGTAGGATTTGACCTGTGCGGCGTAGTTGCGAGCAGCCTCTACTTTCCCATCAAAGACTGCATTCAGCGTGTGGACTCGACCAACGGTTTTGGCGACGGACGCTGAGCGCACGGCTTTGGTCGTGCCCAGATCCAAGGCCTCCGCAAATTGCTCAACTCGTGAACCCTTCATGCAGGCAACACCTCCGCGAGCAGCTGGGCGTAGTGCTTTGTCTTTAGGGGCAGCCCTTCCTTGTCGATCAATCCTTGGAGGTGCATCAGGCATCCCATATCGCCACTGACGACCGTATCAACATCTGCTTCCATCAGGCAGTGCAGCTTTTCCATGCCGATGCCAGCGCTGAGAGTTCCGTGGGTGGCAGAGAACGCCCCGCCGAATCCGCAACACTGCTCCTGCTGGGCGAAGGGAGCGAGTTCGAGTCCGGGAATCAGGCTGAGCAGGCGTTCTTGACGATCGCCAATCTTGATCTCCCTACCATGGCAAGACCAGTGAAAGGCGACCTTTTGCTTGCGGGTCACGCAAGACCCCCGCAAAGGCCAGCGGTCAATGCCGAGATGGTCGATAAGAAATTCCGAGAGCTCGAATGATCGCGGCGCATCAAGCCCAAGCATGGGATAGCCTGATCTCAGCATGGCGGCACAAGACCCGCTCGGGATGATGATGGGCGCCGTCTTATCAAACAGTTCGAACGCACGTTTGGCAATGGGGCGAGCGGTTTTCCAGTCACCCGAATTGAAAGGGGGTTGCCCGCAACAAGTTTGCCCGTCCGGGAATTGGACCGTGCAACCGCAATGCTCAAGGATACGCACCGTTGCGATGCCGATTTCTCCGTAGAAGGCATCGCAAAGGCAGGTGAGCATGAGGCTGACGCGCATTGGGGTTATTCTAGCGGAGATGGAGTGCAGGAAATCTGATATCAGATATCGGATGTCAGAGCTTCTTTGCCATCCTGGCGTCTCTGCGTGCATTCCCACCAAAGATTGATTGACGGAGCAGTTCAGGTTTCACCGGCATCAGCAGGGATTGTTGCGTATCGGATCACCGTTTACGGGTCACGACTTTCGTGCTCGCTTCCAAAACACTTGCCACTTCTTCCCACGATTTCAGCACCCCTTGAGCAAGGAACTGAGCCCCGAGATTGCCCAGCAGCGTCGCCTCTTTCGGTCCGGAAATCACCGGAATTTGGAGTTGGTCGGCAAGACCTTGGCAGAGCTCGCGGCTTGCCGCACCGCCCCCACCAACTTTGAGCGACTTGAAGGTTCGGCCCGTGATCTTCTGCATCAGTCGCAACTGATTCGCTGTGGTGTCAATGAGGGAATAGAGCGCAAGAGTCGCCCAATCTTCCTTTGATGCGGGGTCTTTGCTTGCGGACTGCAATGCAGCTTCGACCATCGAGTTCGGGTTGAAAAACCGCTCGTCCAAAAGATCAATCCTTCCCTCGAAATCCTTATTGGCCTCGCTCAGCCAGATCGAAACCGGAGCATCGATCTTCAGTTCTTCGTGAAGTCGGTTAACGACAAAGAACCCCGGCACATTCTTGAGGAATCGGATACGACCATCGACGGCGCGTTCGTTGGTGAAGTTGGCATATTCGGCTTCGTCGCTCGTATCGACCTCATTTCGCAGGCATCCCAAAAGGGACCACGTCCCTGCGCTGAGAAAGGCTTGATCGTCGGTGAGTTGCCCCAGTCCACAGACCGCAGACGCCGTATCGTGCGTTCCCACACGGGCAACAGGAACGCCCCAGCGGGTTTTGCCTTGGATCGTCCCAGGTGCTTGCGGCTGCTCGGCGGGCGCGGGCCAGCCAGCGATCTCAAAGGCTTCCTTCGACCAGGTGCCATCCACGCCGAGAAGTTGGGTCGAGGAGGCGTTGGTCAGTTCGTGGCCTGCATCTGCGCCGAGGAGGTGGGCAATGAGTTCGGGGAGCATGAGCCAGCGTGCGGCTTCCGCAGGAAGGGCGGGATGTTGCTCCCGGCGGGCGATGAGTTGGTAGATGGTATTGAAGGGCTGGTGTTGGATTCCTGTTAATTTGTATAATTTTTTTCTTGATTCTTTTACATTATTTTCCAGAGCATTGTGGCGTTCGTCACCCCCGCCCTGTCCTTCCCCCTCAAGGAGGAGGTGCTGTATAGAGTTAAAAACAGCCACATGCGAAGGGTCGCGGTAGCAGACCACTTCGTCCAGCAGATTCCCGCCCTTGTCCAAAAACCCGTGATCGACCGCCCAAGAGTCGATGCCGATGGTAACTTCGGGTCCCAACGCGGCAGCATATTGAGCACCACGCTGGCATAAGGCGAGAATCTTAGGCAGATCCCAAACCAGCCGGCCAGCGTGTTCCTTAGGCTCATGCGGTACTTGTTCGACAACTTCGAACCCAACCTTCTCACCATCGAACCATCCTTGCGCAAAGCGAATGCTGCTCGCGCCGAGGTCGATGGCGATGGCTTGGGCTTTGGTCGAGTCTGGTTTCATGGCAGCGTCTCAGCAATGAAGGAGCATTGCCCTCCCGGTCGAAGGTCATAGATTACCGATCTGGGCTTTTTTGTTTCTCGCAGAGTACGCAAAGAACGCAGAGTCATCTCTGCGAGCTCTGCGTCTCTGCGTGAGGGCACGTTTCAGCCCACACGATTCATACATGAGCGGGAGCAACAAAGCGTTGCCTTCCCTATTTAGCGTGGGAAGGCTTCACGGACTCCTCCGTCTACAGGGATCACGCACCCAGTGGTGCGGCTGCTGCGCTTCTCACTGCTTAGCCAAGCGATGGCTTCAGCAATATCGTCGGTGCTGACCACAACACCCAGCATCGAACGCTTTCGGTAGTGCTCTTCCAGTTCATCCGGAGCAATGCCCAGACTCTTTGCGGTCTCTTCACGCCATGCGCCCTGCCAAATCGCAGAGCCTTGCAATACTGCATCAGGGTTGACTGCGTTGCAACGGATGTTGTGCTTGGCAAGGTCGCTTGCCGTTGTGCGCATCAGGTGAAGCTCAAAGGCCTTCGCCGCTGAATAGATGGCTGCGTTCTGGCCGACCGCAATGGCATTCTTCGAGCCGACAACCACGATTGAGCCGCCTGTGCCTTGGGTGATCATCAGGTTTGCGGCTTCGCGCATGGTCATGAAGTAGCCCTTCATCAAAAGGTCGCTCAGGAAATCGTAATTGGCGTCGTCGGTATCGGCGACCGTGCCTCGACGGGCGTTGCCGGCGCAGGCCACTGCAATGTCCACACCCCCAAACTTTCGCACGGCCTTCGCAAAGGCTTCCGTGATGGATGCTCCATCGGTGACGTCGCACCGGCAGGTGAGAACCGAACCCGCGCTCGCGGCAACCTGGTCAATGTCGTGAGCGGCCGCTTCCAGCTTTTCATCGTTGATGTCCAGGAGCACGACACAAGCACCCTCCATCGCCAATCGCTTCGCCGTCGCAAAGCCGATGCCCTGGGCACCACCGGTGATAACGGCGACCTGCCGCGCATACTCTTTCTCTGGCGGCATGCGCTTGAGCTTGGCTTCTTCAAGCAGCCAGTATTCGATGTTGAAAGCTTCCTGCTCCGGCAAGGCTACGTACTTGCTGACCGCCTCCGCTCCGCGCATGACGGCGATCGCATTCTTGTAGAACTGTCCTGTCACCTTGGCCTCCTGTGGGTTCTTGCCAAAGCTCACCATCCCTACGCCTGGAACCAGAACGACGCTCGGGTTGGGGTTGCGCATCGCCGGAGAATCGGCATGCTTGCACCGCTCATAGTAGGCTTTGTAGGCTTCCCGGAATTCGCTGAGCGCACTGTCGAGGGAGGCATCATCGGTCGCGGTCAAAACCAGCGGACGGATCTTTGTGCGAAGGAAATGGTCAGGGCAACTTGTACCCAGCTGTGCCAACTCCGGCATCTTTGATCGGGAAAGGAAATCCATCACCTCAGGCGAGCCGTCGACATGCGCGATCAGCCGCTGACCGTTATAGGCGATGCGCCCACGGAGTCTGGGGAGGAGGTCTGTCATCACGGCCTTGGGGTCCGGATGCGCTTCCACGACCGGATTGCCAAACGGGTGCTGACGAGTGCGCTCGTTCAGATAAGTCTGCGCCTGATTGATCATGCGCAGGGTCAATTCGTAGCATTCCTGCCAAGTGTCGGCCCAGCAGATGAAGCCATGCGACTGCATGATCGCGCCCTTGGCTTTGGGGTTGGCAGCGATCAGGTCGCGGAGCATCAGACCAAGATCGAAGCCTGGTCGCTTCCACGGCAGGATGCCCATCTCGTCGCCCCAAATCTCCTTGGTGATCGCTTCGCAATCTTCACAAGCAGCGATGGCGATAACGGCGTCGCTGTGCATGTGCGAAACGGCGTCGTACGGCACGAAAGCGTGGAGCGGAGTGTCGATGCTGCAAGCTGTGGGGTTGAGGTTAAAGGTGCAGTGGCTGTAGAGCGCGACGATGGAGTCTTCGTGAAGACCTTCGGCTTTCTGCTTGTCTTCCAAATTGAGGACACGATCGAGATAAAGCGAGGCGAAGTTCTGCATCTTTGCCGAACCGAGGTCACCGCCGGAGCCTTTCACCCACATCACACGAACGGGTTCACCGGTGAGGGGGTCGGTTGCGGTGAGCTTGGCGCTGGTGTTTCCGCCGCCGAAGTTGGTGATTCGGGGGTCGGAGCCGAGGAGGTTGGATGCGTAGACGAGCAGTTCAACCGGGTTCATCGCGGCGGCTTTGGCGGAGTCCCAGGCGCTTTCGATCATAGATGCAGACATCGGCTTCTATTTTGGCGCGGTTGGGTTAAGGGATGCCCGCCTCTTGGCGGTGCCATTTCGGTCGCTAAGTTCTTTCTCACAGAGACACTAAGGGCCACAAAGGCACAAACTCGAAAAGCAAACTCACACGCGCAACTTCTTATCCACAGCCCTTTTCCTGCCCGGTCCAGGCCCGGTAACCTTTCAAGCGATGTCCCTCGCAACCTCTCACCTCGACCACGTTCGCCCCGACGAGAAGCTTGGCCTTCCCGGCCAGATGCGCCGAAAGATCAACGTCATGATGATCGGCGCGGGCAGCTTCTTTACGACCTCCGTACTGAAGGACGTCGTGCTGATCCCAGGCAACCAGGGCGGGGAGCTGCGCCTGGTCGATATCGACGGCGAGCGGTTAGAACTGAGCCGCCAGCTTATGGTCAAGACTCTGGAGAAGCTGGAGGTCACGCACAAGTGGTCGGTAGTGGCGAGCACAGACCGGACCGCCTTGCTTCCGGGCACCGACTATATTGTCAACGCCATTGAGGTCAGCGGCGTCGACTGTGTTCGGTTCGACAACGATATTCCCCTCGAATATGGGGTCAGCCAGAACATCGGCGATACCATCGGCCCGGGCGGACTGTTCAAGAGCATGCGAACGATTCCCGTTTACATTGAGATTCTTAAGGACGTCGAGCGACTTTGCCCAAAGGCGGTCTTGCTGAACTACACCAACCCGATGAACATGATGTGCCTTGCCGCCGCACGGACCAGCAGCATCCACACGGTTGGCCTCTGCCACAGCGTTCAAGGGACGTCGCGGATGCTGGCTCGCTACGCCGAGGTGGAGTATGAGCATGTGCAGTGGAAGTGTGCGGGCATCAACCACCTTGCATGGTTTACAGAGTTCAACGGGCCTGATGGACAGTCGCTCTATCCCAAGCTTATGGAGATGGCGCGAGACCGTTCGAGCGAGTTCGCTGTCAACGAGCCTGTGCGATCCGACATGATGCTCCACTTTGGAGCCTTCATCACCGAGTCCAGCGGACACCTCAGCGAATATCTTCCCTACTACCGCAAGCGCAAGGACCTTCTGGACAAGTACACCGATACCGGCTATCGGGGCGAGGAGAGCTTCTACGCTAACAACTGGCCGACGTGGCGAAAGCGCCAGGATGAGTCACGGATGAAGCAGATCAGCGGCGAAGACGAGATCAAGCTGGAGCGATCCTATGAATACGGGGCGTGGATCATCGAGTCGATCGAGAAGAACGTACCGATCATGATTCACGGCAATGTGGCGAATGAGGGTTGCATCGAGAATCTGCCGCAAGACGGGTGCGTCGAGGTGGCCTGCCTGGTCAATCACAACGGCATTCAGCCGACCCGATTTGGACGCTTGCCCAAACAGATGGCTGCCATCTGCGATTGGAATATGCGGTTCTTCGATCTTGGCGTGGACGCTTGCATTCACAAGTCGAAAGACTTGGCTGTGCAGGCGTTGATGCTGGACCCACTAACCGCAGCATGCCTCTGTCCAGCAGAGATCAAGGAGATGACTCTGAAGATGTTTGCCGCCGAAGAAAAGTATCTCCCAGGGTTCCACTAAGCCCCATTGCTAAAACTGGACTAAAACAAAAGGATTGAGTCTGGATATTGCGTCTCGTTGCGCAATATCCAGTTATGAGCCTGCCTAATGATCGCATTTCACTGAGTCGATAATTCTTTCTGTTGCCTGATTGGGGAGGGGTTCACCGCGGTGGCAATAAAGGGGAAAGGATTGAAGTTCTTCAAAAATCTGCGTATCTCACACAAGCTCCTTACGGGCTACATCGTCGTTATTGCCATTACATCCATCCTTGGATTTTTGTCCATTCGTTCGTTGCAATCGATGGATAAACTTGCGCAGTACACTAATAAAACGACGATTCCCAGCATCAACATTGCTCACGAACTGAGTTTTGAAGTGGCACGACATCGCTCCAGGATGTTCCAATACATGACCACTACGGATAAGAAAGGTGTTCAGGATATTACAAAGAAGCTTTCTCAGACAGAAGCCGATGCCGTAGCAAAGCATAAAGAATATGAGCCGCTCATTGAAGACGATAGTGAGCGAAAGATATTTGATAGTTTTGGCACAGCATGGGAGAGCTATGTTCAGGAAGCAAATAATGTCAAAGCACTCATTGCTCAGGGCAAAGTGGAGCAGGCTCGCGAACTGAATACTAAAGTAGCCCGCGACAAGTTTGAGGAAGCTTTGAAGGCTGCAACAGCCCTTGTCGACATGAACTCCGAGAACGCCAAGACCTCGGCTCAGACCGCAAGCGCAACTTTCAAATCAAATCGAAGCCTTGTGATCTATGCGCTGGCTGCAAGCATTATCCTTAGCATTCTGATCGCGCTGATTACCGCTCGTGGACTTTCCCGCCCAATCCAGCAGATTGTGCACGTCATGGGCAAGTGCTCTGAGGGCGACACCTCAGAAACGGTTGACATCGACACCAAGGAAGAGATTGGCCAGATGGCAAGCTCGTTCCGAACGCTCATTGGCTATCAGAAGGAAATGGCAGATGCCGCCAAGGCGATTGCTTCCGGCGATCTGACCCGAGACATCCATCCGAAGTCGGAGAAGGACACGCTCGGCGTTGCCTTTAGGGAGATGACCGAGAACCTTCGCGGCATGGTGAAGGAAGTCGCCATGGCGGCTGAGAATGTAGCCAGCGGATGCGCTGACGCTGCGACTTCCTCTGAGCAGGCCACGACCGCAGCCACCAACATCGCTCAGTCGATTCAGCAGGTCGCGCTCGCTTCGGACAACGCCGCACAGGGCAGCTCGCAGATTGCTGAGGGAAGCGAGCATCTGGCCCGCATTGCCACCGACGCAGCAACGTCGATGGACAAGCTTCAGAATGGAGCCGGCGAGGTTGCCATGGGTGCGACCAAGCAGCAGGAAGCGGTCGAAGAGGCTCTGGCAGCCGTCGAAGAAGGCAACAAGGCCGTTGAAATGACCGTGAAGAGCATGGATCGCATTCAGCATCAGGTCCAGGTTTCTTCGGAGACTGTAGCGGAGCTCGGTCAGAAGGGTGAGCAGATCGGTTCGATCGTTGTAACGATCGAAGAGATTGCCCAGCAGACCAACCTCCTCGCTCTCAACGCTGCCATCGAAGCGGCACGAGCTGGCGAGCAGGGCAAGGGCTTTGCTGTCGTTGCAGAAGAAGTTCGCAAGCTTGCCGAGCGCGCAGCTTCGGCAACCCACGAAATCTCTGAGCTGATCAATGGCGTCAAGACCGGCGTTCACAGCGCGGTCTCGTCGATGGAAGTCTGCGGGCAGGAAGTCCAGCAGGGTTCCGAACTCAGCGCAAAGGCTGGGGAAGCACTTTTGAAAATCACCAGCGCGGCCAAGTCTGTTGGGGAGCAAGGCCGCGCTAACCTTGGGCATATCGATGCCATGGTTGCCGACTCGAAGGATGTTGCCGAAGCTATCAGCTCAGCCGCCTCCGTCAGCGAAGAATCGGCAGCTACTGCCGAAGAGCTGAGTGCCACCGCTCAGCAGGTGTCGGCTTCCGCTCAGGACGTTTCGGCAGCCACCGAAGAGCAGACGGCAGGCCTGGAAGAGATCAACTCTTCCCTTGCTCACCTGAGCTCGATGGCAAGAAACCTTCAGAGCATGGTCGCACAGTTCAGGGTTGAAGATTCGGAGATAGCCTCCAAAAAGCCCGAAAGCAATCTGCGCCTCTCCGCGTAGCATTGTCCTTGTGAGCACAAGAGACGGGTCGCTGCTTTAGCAGTGGCCCCTTCTCGCTTTATGGCACAGGAACTAGCCTATAGACAAAGTCACCGCCACCGCGTTCAGATGTGGCGATATACATATATCCGTCAGCATCCACCCCAATTCCCCGCAATCGACCGATCACGCCCTGCAGCATGGTCTCAGAGCTGACGATAGATGCCCCATTCACTCGAAACCGCTGGAGCGACTGTCCGGCAAGGTTGCAGACGAAGAGATCGTTCTGCCAAGTCGGGTACCGAGTGCCTGAATAGAAAGCGCAGTTCCCCGGAGCGGTTGCAGGGGTGAATTGAATCATGGGCGATTCCATCCCAGCCTGAGTCTGATCGTGGTGAATGACCGGCCAGCCATAGTTCTTCCCAGCTTCGACCATATTGATCTCGTCACCGCCGCCGGGAGCGTCGTTCCCGCTGGGCCCATGCTCTGCGGAGTAGATCATCCCCGTAATAGGATGAAAAGCAAGCGACTGCGGATTGCGATGCCCGAGGCTGAAGATCTCCGGCTTTGCTCCGGCTGTCCCCACAAACGGATTGTCGTTTGGCGCGGTGCCGTCATCGTTCAGCCGCAAGAATTTCCCTTCCACTTTGGTCAGATCTTGGGCAGGGGTCATCTCACCACGCTCACCCAGCGTCAGGCAGAGCTTGCCGTCAGGCCCGAAGGCCATCCGACCACCATAGTGCTTGTCGTGTCCGTCCGTATCCGCATCGTAGACGACTGTGTAGTTTGAAAGCCCAGTGCCAGTGTCTGTAAATCGGGCGACTCGGGTGATGAACTTGCTATTCTTCGAAGCCGAATAGGTCACGTACAGGTACTTGTTTGAAGCGTAGTTGGGATGTGGCAACACATCGAAAAGCCCCTTCTGCCCGCCTGTGGCGATGTCAGGGAATGAGCCGTAGCTGCCAGGACTGAGCACACCGTTGTCTAAGACGCGCAACCGGCCCGCGCGCTCAGTGATGAAGATGCGACCGTCGGGCATGGGTTGGACATCCCAGACGGTATCCAAGTTGGAAGCAACCTGCTCAAGCCGAAACTTTTGCCCCGTCGAGCTGGTGTAGGTGGGGTCCATTCCTCCTGGACCCGAGCCGGTGGAGCCTCCACATCCCCAAAAGAGAACCAAGCCCGCGCAAATCCCACCCAAAACCCAAAATCGCATACTTTCCTTGACGCAAACAAAGCCGCTCAATGCTCGGCAGACTGGAGGGAACGTGGAAAAGTCCCGGCCTAACGGAAGCTCTGCGTCAAATCCCTATGCTAAAATGACCCCATGTCGATTTCCTTGGACGAAGTGCGGCACGTCGCTCGCCTTGCCAGGCTTGAGCTGGACGATTCCGAGATCCTTGCGCTTCAGGGCGAACTGAACGCGCTGCTCGGGCACTTTGCTGATATCCAGGCGGTCGATGTTTCAGGTATCGAGCCTCAGTCGCACGCAGTTGCCTTGCAATCGGTTTGGGATGAAGACCTTCCCCTCCAGGGCCTTGCCCGCGAGGACGTCCTTCGCAACGCTCCGCTTTCGAAGGCGGGCCTTTTCGTTGTGCCGACCATTATTGAGGACTGATCCGCTTTGCTCAACCAACTGACTGCATCCGAGCTGGCTGCCAAGCTCCGCGCTAAGGAAGTTTCGGCGGTTGAAGTTGCGGAAGCGCACCTTGAAGCCATCCGCAATCGCGATCCCAAGATCGGCGCATTTCTGCATGTGCCCGCTGAGAAGGTCTTAGAACAGGCCCAGAAAGCAGACGAACGGCTCGCTCGCGGTGAGGGCGGCGCACTGACCGGAGTCCCCATCGCCATCAAGGACAACATGTCCACGAAGGATGTGCCGACAACCTGCTCTTCAAAGATTCTTGAAGGCTATATCCCGCCGTACAGCGCGACGGTCGTTGAGAAGATCGAGCAGGACGGCATGGTGATGATCGGCAAGACTAACCTCGACGAGTTCGCCATGGGCAGCTCGACCGAGACAAGCGCCTATCAGCTCACCTATAACCCGTGGAATCTGGAATGCTCGCCCGGAGGCAGCTCAGGCGGGTCAGCGGCAGCGGTCGCTGGAGACCTGGCACCGCTTTCGCTGGGTTCGGATACAGGCGGCTCCATCCGACAGCCAGCTGCGCTCTGCGGCATCGTCGGTTTCAAACCCACCTATGGAAGAGTTTCCCGCTACGGCCTGATCGCCTTCGGCTCCAGCCTTGACCAGATCGGCCCGTTTGCGCGTTGCGTGGAAGATGCCGCCCTGATTTCAAGCGTCATCAGCGGTCACGACCGGCATGACAGCACTTCCCTGCCACACGAACCCATCAGCACAAAGGAGCTGAAAAACGGAACGCTGAAGGGCAAGAAGTTCGGTCTGCCCAAAGAGATGTTCGATCCTTCCATGAACCCGGGCGTTCTAGCCGAAGTCACCAAAGCCATCGAAGCCTTGAGGGCGGAAGGAGCGGAGTTTGAGGAGATCAGCATCCCCGAAATCCGCCTTGGGGTTACGACCTATTACATCATCGCACCAGCGGAGGCCAGCAGCAACCTTGCGCGGTTTGATGGGGTGCGCTTTGGCCCGCGACACGAAGGCGAAGGGCACATTGGCACATTTGAGCGCACCCGCGCAATTGGGTTTGGGCATGAGGTGAAGACACGAATTCTCATCGGCACCTACACGCTTTCGGCAGGCTACTACGACGCCTACTACACTCGCGCCCAGCAGGTGCGAACGATGATGACAGCGGGTTTCAACCGCGAGTTCGCTCGCTTCGACGGTATCGTGACTCCGACCAGCCCCTCCCCTGCGTTCAAGATCGGTTCCATGAAGGATGATCCAATGGCTCTGAAGATCTTGGACTACTGCACGATTCCGGCGAACATGGGCGGCTTCCCCGCGATCTCGCTCAACTGTGGCATGACGAACGGACTCCCCGTGGGAATTCAGATCATCGGGCCTGCGTTAGAAGATGAGAGGGTGCTGCAGCTGGCTTATTGCTTTGAAAGAGCGCTTGGTGCATCCCCTCGACCGTCCATGCCGTAGAGGTTCTGATGCACGACATCCAGAGGCAAGACCGGAAGCTGTTCTATAAGGAAGTCCTGTCTCCATCAAGGATCGCATTAAGCATCATCCTCATCCCTGCTGCCTGGCTTTTCTTTGGGCTGTTCTCAGGCTTTGCTTTGCCATGGAAGCTTGCTGGAGTCTTGGCGGTGATCATCGGGCACGCCCTGGCATCCTACAATGCAAGCATCGGAAAACGGTTCATCGACAAGCGCTATGAGATTCTTTGGAATGGCTGTCAAGAACGCCTGAAGCTCTTCGATGAGGTTCTTAAAAAGATGCGCAAAGAGAAGGTTGCCGACCTTCGTGAAATGCCGACCACCATTCATCGAATTTCCCAGTCGCTTTATCTGGCGCTGCGTCGTGCCGACATGATTTGCCACGACGTCAGACAGACGGAAAAGGGTTTCTACAACGTTCCAACCAAATGGGCTCCTGCCGCCCAGGATGCTCAGGCAAAGGAGCTTTATAGGATTGCGGACAAGAACGTCGCCGAATACCGGACTCACTTTGCCGGCGTCATGGGCGGAGTGGAGCGAACGGAAGCACAGGCTGCCGTCTTCATGACCACCGTCGATTCTTTGCGGATGAAGATGATTGGCTATCTGCTGGTGGGCAAATCTCCCGAGATGTCCAGCAAGGAGTTTCTGGAGACGATCACCGAAACCAAGATGCAGCTAGACTCGATCGACAAGGCGTTGGAAGAGTTGGAGCTGACTCCCTTCCCAAAAACCATTACGGTCGTGCCCTCTGGCGATACTGAGGAAGCCGTTCAAGGCAGTTCCTCTGCCGACGCGACAACCCCTCCTCCTATGCCGCCTGATGTTCTGGAAAAGCTGAAGGATGCTCCCCAGCCGCCTCCGATCACCAATCAGGAGGAACAAGCGTTTTGAACTTGCGGGTGCTCTGCCCTGCAAAGATCAACACCTTTCTTGCTGTCGGGCCCAAGGATCACATCGGCTACCATCCGCTCCGCACCATCTTTCAGGCCATTTCCATCTTCGACGAGCTTGAGCTGTCGCCATCTTCTGATGCGACAATGCGCATCACATCAAATTGGCCTGAGCTTCCGCCATCGAATACGCTGACCAAAGTACTGAGTTTGGTCAGAGAGTATGTCGAAGTGCCACCTCTTCATATCCATCTGACTAAGCGGATTCCTTCGGAGAGTGGTCTGGGCGGAGGCAGCTCGGATGCGGCTGGATTGCTGAGGGGAATTCAGGCGCTGCTTGGAAATCCGATCCATGATTCGCTTTTGCGTGACATCGCGCTATCGGTCGGCGCCGACGTCCCTTTCTTCTTGGTGGGCGGGCGCGCCCAAGGCGAAGGCTATGGGGAAAAGCTTACGCCTCTTCCCGACAGACCGACTCAATGGCTGGTCGTGGCCCGACCCTTTGAAGGGTGCTCCACTCAGCAAGCCTATGCCCAGTTAGACGCCAAGCCTTACCCCTGGCGAGAGTTTCCAGAGCAGGAAGAGCTCTACAACGACTTTGAGAGAGTGGCGCCTTGCGGCTCGCTGGACCTTATCGAGCGTCTACATATTCTTGGAGCCACTGGCGCGCTTATGACCGGGTCAGGCTCAGCAGTCTTTGGTGTGTTTGCGTCTGAAGAAGCGGCAAGCTTGGCTTGTGAAAGGCTCGGGGAAGAAGGTTCCGCGTCGTTCTTGGCGGTAGCGAAAACCTTGGATCGGAAAGAATCCTTGGGGATAGTCGGCAAGTAGGCGGCAGGTTGCCAGCTTGTGGATTTTCCAATTCTCATTATTGAGCAAACCGCCATCAGGTGTCCTGTAACTTGCCGACCACTTGCCGACGCTCTCAAAAAATGTAGACATTTTTCTATCAGCATCTTGCATTGCGCACAAATGCCGGATATAGTATCGACATGTCTACTGTTACTACGACCAAGTCTGTGAAGCTCAGCTCTCAATATGTTCAAGCCGGAAAACGAAGCTACTTCTTCGATCTGAAGAGGTCGGGCTTCGGTGAGGTGTATTTCACGATCAGCCAGCTCATTCCCGAAGGAAACACGTGGACCCGAAGCACCGTGCTTGTTCCCGCCGAGCATGCCCGCGCGTTTTATGACGGACTGTGCGCCACGATCAAGGAGATGCGTCAGGCTATGGCTATGGAGCAGGCCGCACTCGCGGAAGTCGAAGAACAGGCGTCTGCCCGCAAGACCCCTCGCAAGGCAACGCCAAGACAGCAAGCTGCCGCAAGTGTGGCTTGAGTTCTCCTAAACGGCGACGGTGGCGAGGTTCGGGCTGATACTGAAGTCCGCTTCGGTCTTGGCCTTGACCTCGTCTACTGTCACGTCTGGCGCAAGTTCGATGAGGGTCATTCCCTTCCCTCGATCAACTTCAAAGACACAAAGATCGGTAATGATCAGATCGACGCATTCTTTTCCGGTCAAAGGTAGTTTGCACTCCTTGAGGACTTTGCTTTCGCCTGCCTTGTTGGTGTGCTCCATCACGACGACGACTCGGCGAACACCCGCAACGAGATCCATCGCCCCTCCCATTCCTTTAACCATCTTGCCGGGGATCATCCAGTTGGCAAGATCACCCTTTCCGCTGACTTCCATAGCGCCAAGGATCGTAAGGTTGATATGCCCGCCGCGGATCATGCCGAATGAATCCGATGAGGAGAAGTAGACTGATCCAGGAAGCTCCGTGATGGTCTGCTTGCCAGCATTGATGAGATCAGGGTCCGCCTCGCCTTCAAACGGGAATGGCCCCATACCCAGCATTCCATTCTCCGACTGGAACACCACATCCATTCCTTCCGGAATGTAGTTCGCCACCAGAGTCGGTATACCGATTCCCAGGTTTACGTAGAATCCGTCTTGCAGCTCCTTTGCTGCTCTCTGCGCCAATTGTTCGCGGGTCAAAGGCATTTTGTGAGTCGTCCTCGTTGATCGAAACGTTATCTTTAAGGATAGCGTATTCAGCCTCAGCCTTACCGGTTCCTATGCATTCAAAAAAGAGCCTGATTGCAACGATCACGCTTTGCTTGCTTCTTTCTGGCACGCAGAGCGTGGGTCGAATGCGCCATCCTTCAGCTATGCAAGCTTCGGACCCGCCGCGCGTTGCCGATGCCCGCAAAGCCAAAGAGAAAGCCGTGGTCGCTCTGTGCAAGAAGGCTGGCGTTCCCTACCCTCTGCCAGAAGTCTTCCTTCGCGCCTTTAAGGCGGAACGGACGCTGGAGATTTGGGCTGCTCCGAAGAAGGGGGAGGCGATGAAGCTTGTGGCAAGCTATAGCGTCGCCGCGCAATCTGGGGTGCTTGGGCCGAAAAGAATCGAGGGCGATAAGCAGGTGCCGGAAGGCTTCTATCATGTCAACCGCTTCAACCCGCAAAGCAACTTTCTTCTCTCCCTTGGGCTGAATTATCCAAACGCCTCCGACCGTGTCTTTGCCGACAAACAGCGTCCAGGCGGCGACATCTTCATTCATGGCAACAAGAAGAGTATCGGCTGTCTGGCGATGACAGACGAAAAGATCCAAGAGATCTATCTGCTGGCTGACAGCGCAAGAAAATCGGGGCAAACCAAAGTTCACGTCCATATCTTCCCGATGAAGATGACTAAGCAAAATGCCAAGACGCTCGCCCAGCATGCTGAGGGGAATGACGGTTTGATCAAGCTGTGGGGACAGCTTCAGAAAGGCTATGATGCTTTTGAAGCCACCAAGCGCCCGCCGAAAATCTCGGTCAAAGCAGACGGTGCTTACGTTGTGACCAAGGTGCAGCCCAGCGCCAAGTAGCTTTGTTTCAGAAGTCCCTGAATCTGCAATTCCCTTAACATTGCGACCGCAGAATCGTGCTCGTCGCCATGCTTAGCTCTGTCCTTGCACTCGCCCTTGCTGCATCCTCTCCTGGTTCGCTCGATTGGCAGCTCGTTAGCCACAGCAGCGAGAGCACCATTAGCGGAATCTGTCGATGGGGGAACTCAGGGGATGCGCCGCGCTACATCGTTGTGCATGACAACAAGAAAGCAGGACAGGCCCGCATGAGCCTTCTTGTCCATGCGGCTTCCTGGACCCTTTCTACAGTGGTCGTTTTCGATCCGCAAAGATTGGTGACAGACAGCAAAGGTGAGCTCTTAATCCGAGACTTGGAGGGCATCTGTCCGATCCCAGGGAAAGCAAATGAATTTCTGACGGTCGGAAACCGAGAAGGCAAAGAAGGCTTTGTTTTCGCATTTCGCCTGAATGCAGACAGGAAGACTGCCGAGGTCATTGGCACCGCTGAGCTTCCTGGGATGCAGCCAGACTTCGATCTTGAGGGTTTGGATCTGATACCGGCGGGCAATGCCGTCTTTGCAGTGTGGGCAGATCGGGGTGGCTCAAACCGACCCGCAACGATCATGGCTGCTTCGGTAGATCTCGCCAAGCTTAGTTTTGGCGCTCCGACTTCAATCAAGACCACCGCACCGTGGCCCAGGGATAGCGATGCTCGCTCCGTTTCCGACCTTCGAATCAGCGGCTCTGGCGAAATCTATATCAGTTCAGCTTCTGATCCGGGAGATGAGGGTCCTTTCGACAGCGCTGTCTATATCGCCGCAAGGTTCCAGGCGAGTGCTTCCGGCACTTTGCAGCTCACTCCCTATTCAAGCCTAATCCCCATCTGCTATGCGCCAACGCACAAGATCGAGGCGATCGATCTTGATCGGAAAACAGGCGAGATCATTTTCGGAACAGACGATGAGGCCAGTGGGGCATCGGTCGCCTGGTTCCAAAGATAGAGCTACTCTCGGGGTCGGGTGGTCAACCGCTCAATGCGCTTTTCATAGCCCGGCCCTTTCAGGAGCCGCTGCACAAAAATCCCGGGAGTGTGAATCTGATCGGCATCCATCTTTCCAGGCTCCACAAGCTCTTCAACTTCGGCGACCGTGACCTTTCCAGCCGTAGCCATCATGGGGTTGAAGTTGCGAGCTGTCCGGCGGAACATAAGATTGCCTGTGGTGTCGGCCCTCCAGGCTTTGACAATGCTGAGATCGGCGACTAGACCCGTCTCCATCACGTACCATTCTCCGTTGAACTGCCGTGTCTCTTTTCCTTCAGCGACCAGCGTGCCGTAGCCGGTCTTCGTATAAAAGGCTGGAATGCCCGCACCGCCAGCACGAATACGCTCAGCGAGCGTGCCCTGCGGGTTGAACTCCAACTCCAGCTCTCCGCTCAGGAACTGCCGCTCAAATTCAGCATTCTCACCTACATAGCTGGAAAGCATCTTCTTGATCTGCCGGGTTTGAAGCAGGATGCCAAGGCCAAAATCGTCGACTCCGCAGTTGTTGCTGATGACCGTGATCTCCTTCACACCGGAATCTCGGAGAGCCAGAATGAGATTTTCCGGGATGCCGCAAAGGCCAAAGCCCCCTGCCATAATGGTCATTCCGTCGAAAAGCAACCCATCAAGCGCCTCTGCCGCGCTGCCGTAAACCTTGTTCATCGTTGAATCCTGCCGTCAGTCTGCATAGATTCTACTTGCTCAGCGCGGAACTGTGTGAACCGCAAGATGGGTGTCCTGAACAAAAATGGGAGCGGATAAACCGCTCCCAATATGATTTCAGAGATATATGAGAATGGCTTCTACTCTTGACGAAGCCACTTTTTTAGACGCGGGCTTGTTTCAAATTGTTTCTCTGCGAAATACTTTTTTACGAAATTGCATTTTCGAGCAGTGATTCGAGCTTGAAAGTGATCTGGCTGTTAGTCGCCAAGGTGTCGCATTCGAGTCCCTTGCCAAGCTCCAGCAAGTCTTTTTCTTTGTGTCCCGCGTGAGCGATGACATGAATCCCCATCGCTTTCAGCTTGGGTACCAACTCTTGCGGAGAAAGCTTCTGAGAGCCAAGATTCACGATGGCCGCTTTTGCTTCCGTCGCTTCAGGGACGGATAGCGCAATCACAGGCTCATATCCCAATGCCCGCAGCGACTGGGCAAAGCGAGAGCTCCACATCAAGTTATCTTCGAAGACAAGAATTTGCATATTACGCGCTGGGCCTGAGAAAGATTCTCCAACATGGAGCTCCCAACACTCAATACGCCGATGATGATCCAATCCAAAATCCCCAACCGAAAATCCGAAATTCGGCTACCCTTTCCCTCATGTCCGTCGTACCGATGCGCTGGGATTCTGGCAAGCTGCTGATGCTCGATCAACGGGTTTTGCCGCAGAAGACTGTATGGCTGGAGCTGACAGACTGGCAGCAGGTCCGAGATGCGATCAAGGATATGGCTGTGCGAGGCGCGCCTGCAATTGGGGTGGCGGCAGGCTATGGCATGGCCTTGGCGGTGGCTCAAGGCGCAGATTTCCAAGAGGCAAAGGAAGGCTTGGCGGCCTCGCGCCCCACAGCCGTCAATCTCTTCTGGGCGCTGGATCGCATTGCAGCTCTGTCAGACCATAGCTATGAAAGCGTGCTTGCAGAAGCCCAGGCGATCGAGCGTGAAGACCTTGAAATGAACCTGAAAATCGGGCGCAACGGTGCAGAACTGATCCCTCAAGGCGCGCGCATCCTCACCATCTGCAACACGGGCGGCTTGGCAACGGCTGGGCATGGCACCGCGCTGGGCGTCATCCGCACCGCCCATGCCGACAGTAAGAACGTCTTTGTGTATTCCTGCGAAACCCGCCCCCGCCAGCAAGGCCTACGATTGACCGCTTATGAGTTGATTCAGGAGGGCATTCCGTTCCAGAGCATTGCCGACGGCATGGCAGCTTCGCTGATGCGCGCTGGCAAAGTAGATCTGGTCATCGCAGGAGCTGATCGCATCGCCAAGAATGGCGACACCGCAAACAAGATCGGTACCTACATGCTTGCGGTACTGGCCAAGCATCACGACATACCCTTCTATATCGCGGCTCCATCCTCAACCTTCGACCTTAATCTTGAGAATGGCGATGGCATCCCGATCGAGGAGCGCGACGCAACGGAGCTAACCCATATCGAAGGAGTTCCGGTGGCACCGGACAACTGCCCCGTCTATAACCCCGGCTTTGATGTGACGCCTGGAGATATGATCAGCGGAATCATTACCGAAGGGAAAGTTCACCGACCGCCGTATGTGTTTTGAAATACAAAAGCCCGTTGAGAACAGTCTCAGCGGGCTTTTATTCCATCCGATGGATTTAGAAGTCCTTCGGAATCGTTAGGCGAACCACTTCCGAAAGCATCTTTTCGTACTGGCTCAGAAAGCCCTCTCGGGTTTTCTTTTGGGCGGGGGCCTTTGCGCTAAGCGCCTGGCTCGCCTTCTTCAGCAGAGTCGATGCCTTGGAGATCAAGGTGAAGCCCACAGTTGGGCTTGCCTGGGTTCTGATGCTCATTGAGAGCCTCCTTTCAAGGCGACACATCTACCCGTGCCACGGCCGGACCGGATTCATGGTCCGCAATGGTCGGTTCAACAATGAACCCATTGGAGTCTAAAGGGTACACGCCCAGGCGTCATCGTTGACCCTGCCTGAGTCCAGGTGCCCAGATAAGCCCTTAACAATCCCTAGGACTGTCACGCTGCGCGCTTGAGTGTGGGAGGCAGCATCTTCACGCTGATTTCCTCAGCTTCTCGGGGCGCTAAGACCACCACGCGCTCCATCATGTTTTCCAGCTCGCGCACATTTCCGGGCCAGCGATAGTCATACAGAACCTTCTCGGCTTCCAGGCTGACGTCCAGCTTGCCACGACCGTTTTCTGCACAGAACTTCTCCAGGAAGTGCCGCGCCAGCGGCAGGATGTCCTCATGCCGCTCTCGGAGCGGAGGAATGTAAATCTCAACGACTTGCAGACGGTAGTAAAGATCAAGTCGGAATACACCCTGATCGACCGCTTCCATCAGATCTCGGTTGGTTGCCGCAAGAAGTCGCACATCAACCCGAATCGGCTTTCCGCCGCCAAGACGCTCAAATTCTCGCTCCTGCAAAACGCGAAGGAGCTTGACCTGCGTTGCCAGCGGGATTTCTCCGATCTCGTCCATGAACAGCGTACCGCCGTCTGCCAGCTCAAACCGGCCCTGCTTGGAGCCGTTAGCGCCGGTAAAGGCACCCTTCTCGTAGCCAAAGAGTTCACTCTCAAGCAGTGTTTCTGGCAACGCCGCACAGGAGACGGCCACGTAAGACTTGTCTTTTCGGGTCGAAAGCTCATGCAGCGAACGGGCGATGACTTCCTTTCCAGCACCGCTCTCGCCAGTGATAAGTACGGTTGCCCGCGAATCAGCGACCTGCTCGATGGTCTCCAGAATCTCTTTCATTGCGGGCGATTCAGCAATGAACGTCTTCTGCTTGCGCTTGACCGCTTTTGTTGCCGTCGGCGCAGCCGTCGGTGTTGCGGCCTCGGCCAAGGCTCCCGCGACCACACGCTTCAAAGATTCGATGTCAAAGGGTTTGGTGACGTACTCGAATGCGCCATCTCGGATCGCTTGAACCGCAGCTGGGATCGTCCCATAGGCAGTGATAATAACGACCTGAGTCTCAGGGGCATATGCTTTGATATCCCTCAGAAGCTCATAGCCATTCTTGCCCGGCATAGTGACGTCTGTAAGGACAACGTTCGGAGAATGCTCGCGGACAGCAGACATGGCAGATGCCGCATCTTCGGCAACCCAAACCGCGTAGCCCTCCTTTTCAAAGGCCACTTGCAAGACTCGCCGAATATGCGGCTCGTCATCAACCACTAATAACCCAACTCGCTCGCTCACTTTTCTCCCTTAGGCGCTAGCCTTACCGTGAAAGTGGTGCCTCGATTCGGCTCCGATTCCACATCGATGCTGCCGCCATGAGCATCAATCACTTTTCGCACGTTGCTTAAACCCAGCCCCGTGCCTTTCGGCTTCGTTGTAAAGAACGGTGTGAACAGCCTCGAAACCTGTTCATCGGTCATGCCGCAACCATCGTCCTCAATGCTCAGCCAACCCTTTCCAACTCGAAGCTCGACGTTCCCCCCAGGCTCGCAGGCCTGCAAAGCATTCAGCAGAAGATTTCTCATCGCCTGCTCCAATCGGAACGGGTCACCCCATATTTTCGGTTCGCGCGACGAAATTTCCAGGCTCAAATTGACGTTTGCCTCATCAAATTCTCGCTGGTGCTGTTCAGCGAGCTTGAGCGCGATATCTCCAAGCTTGATCTCCGATTCGCGAATCTCCAGCGGTCGGGCAAAATCAAGGAAGTCGTCGCACAGGGCATTGAGCTTCATCGCCTCTTCCTCGATGATGTGCGCAAACTCTTTGACGTGCTCTTCAGACTGCCTCACCATCTGTGCGGAGCCGCGAATGCTCGCCAGCGGGTTGCGGATTTCGTGGGCAATCGCAGCCGTCATCTGGCCGATCTCTGCAAGACGGCGAACACGATCCAATTCCTTGATGGCACGCTCGTTCTCGGTCACATCCTCAATGGAAACCGCCGCGCCGCCCGAAGGCATCGGGGTCGCGATGATCGACCAAGCCTTGTCGGTTTGGGGGTCGTAGGCACGCATGGGAGCTCGATTTCCTGCTAGTGCGCCTTCGAGTGATTCGCGGAGAGCATCCGCCAAGGAAGCGGGCGCATTTCGGATATAGCCCTGCCACTCCATGCCATCGCGAGGCGACCAGCCGATAAGCGTTCGCGCTTCAGGGTTTACTTCCTCAATCCTTCCCTGCCCGTTCACCACAAGAACGCCGACTCCGAGGCAGGAAACCACCGCTTCCAGCTTCTCGTGAAGCGCGGTCGATTCGCTCAGCGCTTCGTTAAGGCGGTTGATCAGCTTTGCATTGGCAACAGCCAACGCCACGTAGTGAGCGACAGACTCCGCATGCCGCAAATCCTCCTGCTCAAACGGTGTCTCACCCGATTTTCGGGAGAGGTTGAGCACTCCTATGCAGCCCGTCTCAGGCGCGATCAGCGGAACGACAAGCGAGCTTGCCAGGTCATCTCGCTTTCGGCGAACTTTGAAAGCCAGGGCTGGGTGCTCATCGGGATTGCCGATCAGCATCGGTTCGCCACGGACGATACAGGTGCCCGCGATGCCGACTCCAGGCATAAGTCTCGCGTCCTCGGGCACACGCATATCGGTGCCTGTCTTTACGGCGAGTGCATAAATGCCGCTAAGGTCGTCGCGCAGAAAGAGCGAGGCGCCAGACGCCTGAAACCACTCAGCACACCTTTCCAGGGTTGCCGAGAGAAAGCGGTCCAATCCTTCGCTGCCGACCGTCAGAGACGTATCGAACAGGCTCCAGACATCACGTTCAAGAAGCTTGCGCGACATGCAGAATGCCTGGTGAAATTGTCGGCAGTTTAAGGGGAATTCTTAGCTTTCAGCAATCTGCGATCGGCTATCGGGACTTGCCTTTATCAATAGCTGAACGCAGATTGTTGATAGCTCGCCTTACCGTTTTGCGCCTTGCGGCAACAAAGCATTGAAGAGCAGCTTGAACGTTCCGTGCGACTGTCCCCGGAAAGCAATCTCCGGACCGAACAAGTATAGGGTGCCCTGTCCAACCTTTGCCTGGGCCATCGCGACTCCTTTGTCCAGATACTTCGCGCCCCATGCCCAGCCGCTTCGCAATGGACTTGGCGAATCGAACCAAGCGATGGGCGTCACCCCTTCGCCGGTGATTTTGAACACGGGCGAGTTGTCGAACATCACGTCCGCTCGGCTCTCCATCCCGGCAGAGATGGGGAGTTTATTGTCAACAGCCACACTAAGGACTGAGCCTGGGATGTAGTACTTTTCTCTTCCAAGAGGCTTGCCGTCCTCGGTCAGATGGTTCTCAATAGGAAGTCCCAAGTGCTTGCCAAGCGATGTGGACGAGCCAATCGTCACAACGCTTCCCCCCTTCTCCAAAAACTCCTTGATCTGAGGAACGGTTGCCTTGGAAACGGAGCCAAGCATGTGCCAATAGCTAGTGGGAATGCCTTCACGGCTCGGTTCGGCTGGATCGCGCAATGACGCAGGAATGGCACCGTCGACAAAGACGATGACATCGTACTTATCGCGCAACGCGCCAGCGTCAAACTCGCGCGCATAGACCACGGTGTAGGGAATCCCCCACTGGTCGAAAATCCACCGAGTCCATCCGGACTCCATTGAGCCGCCATAGCGATCCCAAAGGGCAATGCGTGGCATTTTCACCTCTGCGCTCCCAGGTCCGCTGTCGGCTTGTGAAAATCCGGTCGAGTTTCTGAATACCTTTTTGCCTGACTTAAGCCAATCAAACACCGTCTTGTAGGCGAAGTTCGTCTCATAAGAGACCCCATTTGGATTGGCCTTGCGCTCCGTCTCCTGCCAATTCTCAATCTTCTCAAACGGACCGTCAAATCCGTCCAAAATCCGGTCGAACTTCACTGCCATTTGATAGGCCAGTGTGTAGCCCGCATTGTCATAAGGCGCATTGGGGGGAGCACCTGGAGCGGGGATATCGTTTGGGTGATCCTGAGGCTCGAACATATCCAGGATGTGCGGCCGGAATGCCTGGTCGCACTTCACGATAAGCGATCCTGAAGGGTACGTCTTGCCCCCCACCGAGAACTCAGCCTTTGCCCTGTGGATGACAATGCCGTTCTCAACCAATGCCGTGACGAACTTCTCTGCGGTGAAGAAATCGGGCTGATTGCTGGGGATGATATAGCCCCTAGGTGAACGAAGCGCCGGTGTTCGAACATCCTCGATCGTCTTGGCATTGGCAAGCCGCGACGGATAATCGATCCAGCTGTCCTTTGAGCCAGCGTCAATCTGGCGCTTACCCATCTGATAGATCCCGAAGAGCCACTCCTTGCGATAGCGGGAGGCAAGGTCGAGGATCGCATAGTTTGCGGTCACCGAGTAATCCACCGATTGCCTAAACTTCCACTCTTGAGGCTGGATTGGAAAAATGAGGTTTCCCTTTGGCTCTAACCGATCCGCCACAAACGGGATACGCATCGGTGTTGGGCTACCGATGGTCTCCGTGAGGATGCCGATGATGTTGTGGAAATAGGCGGTTGTTCGAAGTCCCCCGTTCCACCAGGTTGAGTAAGACGCACCATCGCGCATCGTCACTCCTGGCTTGTTCTCCCTAATGAACCTGTTGTGCATGGCGATGCCAACCTGTTCGATGCCCGCCATGACCTGCGGGTCAATGTTGTGATTGAACGGGTCGCGGAAGGGGGGCGCGAACATCACCGTGCCGCGGGGACCCGTTTGGTGATGGTTGTACATGATCTGCGGGTACCACTCCCGGTACATCACTCGATTCATGTTTTTGGATTCCTTCTGCGTGACGGCGTAGAAATCGCGGTTGTTGTCGTGCCCGATGTACTTCTGATACAGCCGTGGCACATTGAAACCTCTTTTTTTAGGGTCCGATTCCTGCATGTACCAGTCGCTGAGCAGGTCCATCCCGTCCGGATTGGCGTGAACGAAGAGGATGATGGTGTCCTTTAGGATGCGCTTGGTTTCTTCGTCGTCTTTGCTGACCATCTGATAGACCATCTCCATCAGCGCTTGGGCGCAAAGCGTCTCGCTTGCGTGAAGTCCACCGTCAATCCAGACGACCGCCTTGCCCTCTGCGGCCAGTTTCTTCGCGTCCGCCTCACTAAGGTTTTCCGCTCGGGCGAGCTTCTCGGAGATCTGTCGGTAATGCTCCAGCTTGCGGATGTTTTCTGGCGACGAGACAATCGCCATGAGCTGATCGCGACCCTCTTCCGTCTTGCCGATGCTCTTCACGATCATCCGGTCCGACTCTTTGTCCAAAATCCCCCAATACTTGGTCAGCGCTTGGTAGTTGGGGAGCTGGTAGTCGGCACCGATCTCGTGTCCGAAAAAAGTTTTGGGATCGGTGACCTTGGGCTGGGCGAGGGCCAGCACAGGAGTGAGTGCGAGCAGAAATGAAAGAGTCCGGGCATGCCGCATGAGGCGGAGATTACCATGGAGTCATGGTGAGGTTATCCCAGTGCGAGAATTGGTTCAGGATGGGTATCGCGGCAAGAGCAAACAATCTCGCGGCAGTGCTGCCACAACCTGCGTTCACCGTGAGCTAACAGGCTCACGAATCAGCAACAATCTGGAGAGTCTGCGATATTCACGATGGGCGCAGTCGGCAACATTACAGCCAAGGGCATCAGGGTCGAATCCAATGACGGTAGCCGAACGGAGAAAGTCGCTCCTTCATTCAGCTTGGGTAGAGTGTGGTTGTTGTTGCTATGAAGTAGTTGGCTATTATATTGTCACTGATTGTGGCGCGACCTGGCTGTAACTAATATTGAGGAGAATGTAGCATGCATACAATAATCGTGTCGATGATGTGCCTCAGCTGCTTCTATCAAGAGGGTGCTAAGACCATTGACGGAGAATTATTCGCTCAGAAGTTAGAGCAAATGCCGAGCCTTATGCGAATCGATCGCCTGAAAAAGGACGATTATTCAAAAATAAAAACTATCTGTGAAGAATTATCAACTGCAAGCATTGAAATTATTCGAGCAGGTTTAATTAAGTACTCTGCTGACAGTAATAGGTCAGGCTATGATCCTTACTACTTCAAGCCGTATGTATTCAATAGATTTTTCTTTGACATCCCAACGACAGAGTTGCCTATTCGAGGATATTTTCTTCAAGAAGGAGAAGAGAAGTACTGGAAGGAGAGTTGGCCATGGGAAGCCAAAGATGGTTCTATAGTATTTGGAAAAGTAATGCAGGTTAGGCCGTTGCCACATGTAAAGCCTAAATATACTCCCGTCGGTGACTTTGATGATTTAGAAAAAGTATACAAGAAGAGAAAGACAAAGTAATCACCGATGATTACTTATTCTTGAGCGATCTTTTTCTAAGAGCTGGCATGTCGTTTACAATCTCCATTGGCATAGTGTCGCCGGTTAGGGTGGTTACCTTTAAACGGATCACATACTTTCGGCACTTCCTTCTTCAGCGCTGAAGAAGGAAGTGTGCCAGTCACGTGTCATGGACAGGTAGAGAGTGAGCCAGGAAACTGCTCCACATTTCGAATTGCGTCCAAGATAGGCAGCCAATTCTTTCAATGAAGTTTCCCTTTCCTCTTCAGACATCCACACTGTGACCGCTCAGAGCGACACCAACAACGGATAGCCCGCGACCGTTTCGTACAGATGAACTGGCGGCGTGCCACTGTGAATTGCAGGCAACAAAAAAGCCGCCTCAAAGGCGGCCTTTTGAACCTAAATCTATGGCTGCCGCAATAGGACTCGAACCTATGACCCGCTGATTAACAGTCAGCTGCTCTACCGACTGAGCTATGCGGCAACGTGAGGGAATGTTATACCTAATATTGTCGGACGCCGCAAGGCCCAAATGCAGGACGAAGGTAGGACCGAGGGCAAAGATTGAACTCAATTCAAGCCATATCTTGCGAAACGGAAGCCGCAGGAATCTCATCGACGCTCCGATAGACAGGCTTGCCTGCATCGACAAAGCGCTGCGCTTCTTGGTCCGCGCCGGTCGATGCTCCGCCCATCCTCAGCACGGCATCACAACGCTCGGCCAGTGCAAGCGATACCGGCATCATGATCTCATCGTAAGCCTCCGCTCCCGCCGACTCGATCATCGGCAGCGCCATGTTTACACCGATCACAGGCGTGTGCCCTTTGCGTAATATCTCCACCGCAGCTTCATTCATCCGGCGAAGGTTCGCCCTCCGGTCTTCGTCTGTACGCGCACCATGGCGATAGGGTCCAGAAATCATCACCCACATCTTTCGTCTCAACCTGCCTTGAATGAGGATGGCGCAGGCAGCCCGTTCAAGTAAACTCTTCACAGTCCAGCCGCGACAAAGGAGTCCCTTCTTGGATCACAGTCTCTACCTCGATTTCGTCCGCGTCACCGAAAATGCTGCTCTTGGTTCTGCCCTCTGGGTAGGCAAGGGCGATCGCAACTCTGCCGACCAAGCCGCATGCGAAGGCATGCGCAACACGATGAACACCATCGATATGGCAGGCACCATCGTCATCGGCGAAGGTGAGCGCGACGAAGCGCCGATGCTCTTCATCGGTGAGCAGGTCGGAACTGGAAGCGGACCCCGCATTCAGATCGCCGTCGATCCTCTGGAAGGCACAAACCTCTGCGCCAACGGCACACCCAACGCCATCGCCGTTCTTGCCGCTTGCGTCGAAGGTGAAGGGCACCTAATGCATGCGCCCGACTGCTACATGGAAAAGCTGGTCGTGGGTCCTGAGTGCGTCGGTGTGGTGGACGTGACGCTCCCCCCGCGCGTGAACGCTCGCCTGATGGCCAAGGCCATGGGCAAAGATATCGACGAGCTCATCATCGGTATCCTCGACCGCCCGCGCCATGACAAGCTGATTCAGGAGTTGCGCGATACCGGCTGCCGTGTGCACCTCGTGCCCGACGGCGACCTTTCCGTCGCCATCGCCGCCCTCGACCCCGATTCAGGCGTCGATGGCCTCATGGGCATTGGCGGCGCGCCGGAAGGCGTTATCACAGCGGCAGCTGTAAAGTGCGTTGGAGGAGAGATGCAAGCCCGACTGGTCTTCTCCAAGGACGAGCAGCGCGAACGCGCAGAGAAAATGGTCGGCGGAGATGTCAACCGCATTTTCAAGACCGAAGATTTGGCCAGCGGAAACGTCGTGTTCTGCGCAACAGGCGTGACGTCTGGCGACCTGCTGAAAGGCGTTCGCTATAAGAGGGATGTTACGCTCACCGAGTCGATCGTCATGGTTTCCTCATCACGAACGATTCGCCGCATCGAGACGATGCACCTCGACCCGGAAAACGAAGATTGATCGGAAATGGTGAGCGCTGAAAGCTCAGTGCTCACCATTCAGCTTCACGCCACGTCAGAGCGCTTGTACTCGCCGTTGAGGATCTTTTCGTACGCCCCAGAAAGCACCCATCGCTCTAGCTCTTGCGTTCGGTGGACAGGCATCGGGTGAGTGTAAGTGCTGCTCATCAGAATGAAGATCAGCACCTTGCCAACTGCGTCCAAACCCGTGACATCCTGATAGGCTCGGGCCTGATCCATGAAGGCTCCTCGATCTTCTTCGTGAGAAAGTCGGTTCGGGCCCGCCGTCAGCCTAAGGTTTGCATCGATGGAGGTTTCCAGCGACTGCGAAACCAGCAAGCCAGCACGGTCCGCGCTGATCTCCGCCTGCCTGGACCATTCATAGAACGCCAGCAGCAAGCCAATGCTTGCCACATCGCCCAGCCCAAACGTTCGACGGCCAATCGCCTCAAGCAAAGGAATCAGAACTGAAGCGACCGACTTATAAAGGACGTGCCCGGCCTTGATGTGCCCAAGCTCATGACCCATCAGGTGGAATAGCTGCTCATCGCTTAAGGTGTCAATGATCGACGAGCGGAGCGTGATATAAGGTCTCTCCACGCCTCCAGTCATCGCATTTGGGAACGGGTTGCTGGTGACATACAGCTCAGGCTCTGGCATATCCAGGACCTCGCAAGACTCCCGCAGAATGTCATAGAGCGTTCGGTATTGGTTTGGGCCACAGCGAACGGACATCGACATGTTGTAGCAGTACATCCAACGGTCGATTCCCAGCTCATAGAACTTCTGGATGACCTTTGGCAGAAGCGGTACCTTCTTCAGCGTCTCCAGAGCGATACGGTCTGTGTCGGCTATGAAAGCGTCGGAAGTAATCCCGGTCAGAATCTTGCGTTCAGACATGGCTGACATAGGTTACGACACATTTGCAGAGTCGGGTTGCAAAACGGGCCTGAGGGGTCCCAAAAAACTCTGCGAAAAAAGTTGGGAACATTGTCACAACGACCTTCGTCAAACAGGCACACACATTGATGTGAAAGGAGAGTGTGCCCTGCCGAATAAACCCTCTCGGCGGGGCACTTTTATTTATTTGCGTGCAGCCTGGGAGCTTTGCTGGTCCCAAATTGCGTAAAAACGCGGCAGGGCAAGTCTAAACTTGCTCGGTCCTTTCGCTATGTGTTCCCGTATCATTTTTTCCATTGTCGCTGTGTGCGTCAGTGCCATTGCCTTGTCTAGCCCCAAGAATCAGATCCCGGCGAAGAAGCTTCTGCAGACGCCAAAGATCGACGGCACGGTAGAGCCCAGTGAATGGCAAGAAGCCACAACGTTCGAAGGCATGGTCGACAAGGTCTCGGGGCAGCCCGCCGAAGAAAGTGGGAAGTTCTGGATCGCCTACGACGAGAAGTTCATCTACTTTGCAGCCAAGCTTCAAGACCGGGAGCCTTCGAAGATCGAGGCTACCGAGTATCGCACTAACGTCAGCCTTGGCGGGGATGACTTTGTCGAGCTAGCCATCGACCCCTTCAACACCTACAGCTCATTCAACTCGTTCATGATCAATCCGCGTGGAGCGACCAACATCGCCATCGCAGGAGGCAGAGCGGCAAAGCGTGAATGGCTGGGCGAGTTCGTCGCCAAAGCGCGCATTACGCCGGAAGGGTGGGAAGCGGAAGCCCGAATTCCTTGGGAAGTGATGCGTCTTCCTTCAGCTGGAGTCAAAGACCTCGCCTTCAATGTAGGTCGCAGCCATCGACGGCTTCAGAAGGGATTTGTCTGGGGATACACAGCTGGGGGTAGGACAGAAAACTATGGCCGTTGGATAGGCGTGCAGGTACCGCCCGTAAAATCAAACAGTCTCAAGCTCCTTCCCTACACCTACTTTGGCTACGACGATGGAAACATCCTGTCGAACAGCGGCCTGGATGCCCGCATCGCGATCACGGATCAGTTGGAAGCAGTTGGCTCGATCAACCCCGATTTTCGCAACATCGAAAACCAGATCCTCTCCATCGACTTCAGCTACTTCGAACGGCTTGCAGGAGAATCCCGACCGTTCTTCCTGGAAGGCTCGCAGTTCTTCAGCACCTCTCGAGATGCACCGATCTTCACTTCCCAGCGCATCCAAAAGTTTCATGCGGGCTTAAAGGTGTATGGAAAGATCACCCCGAACACCGACATCGGTGTTATCAGCACCACCGACTTCGATCAGGACAACGCCATAGTAGCAAGGGCAAACGTTCAGCTTGGTACTCGAAAAAACCTCACCGCAGCCGTAGCCGAGCTTCATCGCGATAACCACTCAAATACCGCGAGCTTCCTATCCTATTCTCACAGCATCGACCGAATCACGCTGTTCGGACAGCTCGTGAACACGACCGATGATACCGATGGCAAGGGACATCGCTACAACACAGGCTTTGTCTATGGCGATGGTGCGATCAATGGCTCGCTGGAATACATCGAGATCAGCCCTGATTACCGAGCACGCCTTGGGTTTGTGCCGGAACGAGGGCTGAAGGGTGTCGTCGGAAATCTGGGCATCAACAAGCCTCTCAAGGGCAGTCAGGTGATCGAGGCTGGCGGAGACGCATGGTTTGAGAGCTTGAAGGATTTCAACGGAAAGCACTATCGTTCAAGCTTCGGCTTTGCCACAAGCACCACTTTCAAAGATGGCACCGACCTTGATCTAAGCTACAACACTCAGGACTTTCTCGGGCACGTCGACCAAACCTTCGACTTCAGCATTGAAAAGCCTCGCGGCAACCCCTACCGCAGATGGGAGACAGGCTTCACGGTCGGAAAGATCGCGGGTGAGAAATACCAGTCAGAGAGGCTCTCACTCTCGTATCGACCGTTCAAACCGCTCCAGCTGAATACCTATTTCCAGCATGTGAAATTTGGACAAGACGACGATTCTCAGTTCATCCTCAGCGGCGTCTACGACATTGGAAACGACCAATCCATCAACGGAAGATTGGTTAACACTTCAGGCGACACCAACTTCTACCTGGCGTATCGAAAGAGCGGCAATCGAGGAGCGGAGTACTTTCTGATCGTGGGAGACCCTAACGCAAGGCAGTTCCGCACGAGCGTCACACTGAAGGTCTCCGTGCCGTTTGAAATTCGTTAAGCTCAAACGGCTATCGCTTTCGCCGGGTCGGCGGACGTTTCGTCGGCGTTCTCGGTTTGGATTTTACGGACTCTTGATCCCGAAGCTTTAGCTCGATTTCGGGCGACCATCGGGCAATCACCTCGAGTCTGCTGGTATCCAAAAGCTCTGCAAAGTTCGGATTCTTCTGCGGCGACCACACGAGAATTCCGTGCTTGGTCCGTGCGATGCCTGTATCGCTGGGGATCATGCGCTCGGCCCCGGTTTCCGAGTTGTGCAAGTCTCTGCCGCGCTGATCCGCCTCAATAAAGAGCCATGGAGTTTCACTATCGAGCAGCCGGACGCTTCCCTTCGTCTCAATGAGCGGCACTGCGTCGCCGGAGGTCAAAGGCACTTGCCCCATTACGACAGAGCCGTACTCCGTCTTAATGCTGTAATGAGCCAAGCGATCCGTGCGCTTGCGAAGGTCGATCAGCCCTTTGCCCAGGGGCTCAAAAATCAGCTGCTTATCCTTCGAGTTCAGCGCGACCCTGCCCCAACCGTCGGCTCCGTCCACGAAAGCCACAATCCCACGCGAGGTCAGCAGCAGACGGTCCCAATCTTCGGTGATGTTGATGGCCTTGCCCGGCAGCGGTCCCACCAATGCAAAGGTCGGATTTTCGCCCGCAAGGTCAGCCTCGAAAATCGCTTGAAGCCATGGATCGCCAGCGACATCCTGCCACTCCGCCAGGAAGAAGACGCTATTGCCGACCCTCTTCGCGCCGATCAGGCGCGTGAAGCTGCGATGACGAAAGCCCCCTGCGAACAGTGCATAGTTCTCTTGTATCTGCTCAGGTGTAAAGAGCTTTGGCGAGAGAGTCGCATCTTCCAGTCCGGTGTTCTTTACTTTCTCTCCCTTGCGAATGCTCAGGCCCCGCGCATCCCAAACCACATAAGCATCGTCCTTTCTGAACAAGAGCTTTTCCGGTGGACGTACGACGGGTTTTGATGTAGACGCTTGAGTCGAAACCAGGGTAGTCTGCTTATTGCTGACGATACGGAACGAGCCGTTCGCATAGCGCAGCTGCATTGACGGTTTAGGAGTGTTTGCATTCTGAGCCAAGCCCAGCGTCAGCAGGACTGTAAGAGCCAACGAACCAAATGAGAGGCGGAGATGCACTGTAAAGATTGTGCGCGATTCGACGAAGAGAATGGCAAATGTCGGGACGACAAGCTAAACCCTCGGGATTATGCTTCAGCCATCCAGATTGCGTCGATGTTTGGCGTCCGCTCGATCTGTATGTTCAACCAGCATCGCGAGAATCTGGTTGCCGTCAGGCAGTCCGGAAAGAACTTAGCTCTTCGACCTCGGCGTTGAGCTTTTCTTCGCCTTCACCACAGTCTTTTTGGCCGCAGGTGGCTTGGCCGAAGTCTTCACCGCAGCCTTCTTGGCTTTTGGCTTTTCCTCTTTCTTGGGTTCGGCGACCGGCGGCTCTGCTACAGTTGCGGTCGCAGCAGGCTTCTCCGCCGTTGCTTCTGACTTCGTTTCTGCAACCGGTGGCTCCGCAACAGCCCCTTCACTCTTCAGCCGTTCGCCAGCCTTCACCAGCGTTTCACCAAGCTGCTCGGCAAGCTTCTTGTTCTTCTTGAGAATGTACGGCACAGCAGCCATGCCGGCGACGACGACAGCCATGCGTGTGAGCTGAAAAAGTCCGCGAATGGGGATGTGGGTCATAATTTGCCTTCCTTCCCTGTCTATACACACACTATAAGCGGACCGTTGCAGCAGGCTAGGCCTTGGACTCAGGCTCAGCCGCAGCCACAGCCTTGGGCTCCGCTTCCTGCGGGTGCGTCCACATGTCCTTTCCGAACTTGAGCACCAGCAGAATCGCCGCCGCCGTAATGCACATGTCGGCAACATTGAAGACTGGGAAGTTGATCGCCTTGATCCAGATCATGTCGGTCACCTTGCCCAGCCAAATGCGGTCGATGAGGTTCCCCACAGCTCCGCCCGCAAGCAGACCGAGTGTGACGTGCGTTAGCGTGGGTTCGTTGGGATGCTTATGGCTATGCCAGCCGGCAAAGGCGACAATGCCAAGCGCAACAGGAGCCAGCAGAACGCCCAGACCGTGAAGCATTCCAAAGGCGATCCCCTTGTTGTAATTCAGCGAGAAGTGGAGAACGTCTGGCCAGATCACCAGGAAGTCGCGGTGTTCGACCCCGTCGGCAGCATGCCGCGCCCAAAGCTTGACCAGCTGGTCGATCACGACCATGCTGACGAACAGGATCCAAAACCAGCTCTTTCTGCTCATGCCCAGTAACCGATCTCCTCAAGGACCTTTCGGTCGCGCGCGGTCAGCGGAATGCCGCGAACATCTTCTACGTTTGGTCGGCGCAGTCGGCTCCGCTCGCACTTTGTGAAAGGACTTTCGGAGAATGAAACGCTCCATTCGCCAACACTCAGTTCGACCCAGCTCATCTTGAACGCGATCGCCAGTTCCTCATCGCTGAAGAGTCGGAGTGTCTGGAATTCTTCATTCTGCAAACTGAGCTTGCAGGACACATCCTGACTGTCTTTAACCTGCGCCTCTGCCTTCCACTTCTCATATTCGGCGAACACTGCCGCTCGGGTTTGCAGCAACAGTGCAAACTTCTGCTCTCGCTCCGAGCCTGCAATGCTGGATAGACGCTCTTCGTCAACCGAATCGATCACTTCCATATGCACGCTTTCTCGCCGCTCGCCGTCGTTCAGCGGCAACCTGGAGTAAACCTCCTCTGCCGTATGACAAAGGATCGGAGCAATCAGCTTGACCAAACGCTTCAGCACGTAAAGACAGGCAACCTGTCCAGACTTTCGAGAGTTCCAATCTTTGCCATCGCAGTACATGCGATCTTTGATAGCATCCAGATAGAAGCGCGAAAGCTCGTTCACACAGAAGTTGTGGACTGCGGTGATCACAGTGCCAAAGTCAAACGCGTCATATCGCTTTTGGCATTCGGAAACGAGCAGGTCAGTCTGCTCAATCACCCAAGCATCCAGCTCCAACAGGTCAGCCTGAGTTCCCGGTGTGTAATCGCTTAGGTTCCCTAACAAAAAGCGCAGCGTGTTGCGGATCGTGCGATAGAGCTCACCCACCTGCTTGAGCAGGTTGTCTCCGCAAGGCACGTCGTTTGCCCAGTCCACGCTTGCCGCCCAATATCGAAGAATATCCGCGCCGTACTTGTCCGAAGCCTCCACGGGGTCTACAACGTTACCAAGCCGCTTGGACATCTTCATGCCCTTCTCGTCGTTGACAAAGCCATGAGTCAAGAGAGTCTTGTAAGGGGCCGCACCACGAATCGCCGTCGCAATGACGAGCGAGCTATTGAACCAGCCGCGATGCTGGTCAGAGCCTTCCAGATACATGTCTGCGGGCCAATGCTCTTTCCACTCCGGCTCGACGTTGCCTTCCAGAACACAAAGGTTTGTGGCACCACTGTCGAACCAGACATCAAGAACATCCGTCTCTTTGCGGAACTCCGTTTCTCCTGTGGTCGGATGCGTGAATCCGGCGGGAAGGAACTCGGACGGGTCCTTTTCAAACCATGCGTCAGAGCCTTCGTTTTCGATCAGCTTGGCGATCGACTCGATCACCGTAACATCCAGCACAGGCTCACCCGATTCCTTGCCGTAGATCACCGGGATGCCCACACCCCAAGGTCGCTGGCGTGAAATGCACCAGTCGGGCCGGTTGCGCACCATCGGCTCGATCCGATTGCGCCCAGTCTCGGGAATAAATTCAACCTGAGCGATCTGGTCCAGCATCTGCTGCCGCAGATCATTGATGTCGATACCGACAAACCACTGTTCTGTTGCACGAAAGATCACCGGCTTGCCGTCGCGCTCGGCATAAGGATAGGAGTGCTGATAGTCGGAAACCTTCAGCAGGTTGCCGACTTCGCTGAGGCGATCCACCACCACCTTATCGCAGTCGCGATAGGAAACGCCTTCAAATTCTCCGGCTTCTTTGGTGAGCACACCCTTTTCGTCAACCGGACAAAGGATATCCAGGCCGTACTTCATGCCGGTGAAGAAGTCATCTCGGCCGTGGCCAGGGGCTGTATGAACAACGCCTGTACCATCCTCAGTCGTGACATATTCCGCCATGACCGCAACAGAATCGCGATCAAAGATCGGGTGCTTGAAGGACGTGCCTTCGAAGCTTGCGCCAAGAAGCGTCTCCACCTTTTCATAGCCTTCCCAACCTAGCTCGCCAGCAACCTTTTCCACTAGGGCATCTAGCAAAAGATAGTGGTCTACTCCAACCTTGACCAGACTATATTCCAGGCTTGGGTGAAAGGCACACGCAAGGTTGGCTGGGATCGTCCAGGGAGTTGTCGTCCAGATGATCGTGTAGACATTGGGAAGACTGCGCGACCAGCCATTCGCGTCGTATTTGAGCGGGAATCGAACGTAGATCGCCTTGCTGGTGTGATCTTGATAAACGATCTCGGTATCCGCCAAAGCTGTACGGCTCGTCGGGCTCCACAGCGTCGGTCGCAGGCCGCGATAGATATAGCCTTCTTCTACCAAACGCTTAAATACCCTAACGATTTCGGCTTCGTATTTGAAGCCCATTGTGGTGTAAGGCTTCTCCCAAAGTCCGAAAACGCCCAAGCGTTTGAACTGTGTCGTTTGGATATCCAGATACTTGGCGGCGTGCGCTCGGCAGGCTTTGCGGAGCGTTGTGATGTCCGGGCTCTCCTTGCGCTCGTGAAACTCCTTCATCACAGCCTGTTCGATCGGCAAACCGTGGTTGTCGTAGCCCGGGACATAAGGTGCGCGATAGCCCAGCAGTGTGCGTGACTTGACCACAAAATCCTTCAGGATCTTGTTCATTGCCGTGCCTACATGGATCGGGCTGTTCGTGTAGGGCGGACCGTCATGCAGGATATAGGTAGGCGCGTCCTTTCGCGCCTCAAGAATCCTGTGGTAAATCCCCATTTGATCCCAGCGAGCCTGAATCTCGGGCTCACGCTGGGACAGGTCGGCCTTCATCGGAATCGTGAAGTTCGGGTCCGGCAAATGGAGCGTGTTTTTGAGGTCCATGGGAGGCGGGAGTTTACCTTGGCGGGAATCAGAGCTTCGGGCCAAACCAGCCCATTGCCAGTGATGCGGAATCAGGCTGGAGAATCCAATGTTGCAGCCAGCCTCTTCTGATCACCAGGCAACAGCGGCAACCGATGCCTCTCCCTTAATTCCATCGCCCGTCGCAGGAGTTCTTCCCTTTTCTCGGGATCCTGCTCCAACAGAGCCAAGCCTTCGATGGCATGGATCATCACCAGCCGAATCCCGTAGCTCTCACAGAACGGGATTAAATCTTGCAGGATAAGCCGAGCCTCTTCCTGCCTCCCTTCGGCGATCAGGGTGTACCCCTCAGCGACCCCAATCTGCGTTGCCATTCGTGCGTCGTTAGCCGTAGCGCTGTCTGCCTTTGCCGCATTCAGTCTCTCCCGCGCAAGAGCTGTGTTGCCGGCAAGCGTGGAGTAGATAGCTTGGTGCAGGAGAATTATTCGATTGGGCGGCAACGCATCCAGAAGTGTCAGGGCACGGTCGAAATTCCCCTGATAGCCTTCCAGCAAAGCTTCGGCATGACGAAAGCGGTGGATGGCTTCTTGAAGTCTGTGCCCCTCCGCAATCTCCATCGCCTCCTCAAGCAGGGCCTTGGCTTTTTCGAACCGCCCCCGAAGCAGCAGAAACATCGAAGCAGAATGCACGGATGCGGCCCAGTCTGCAGCATGCTTTTCTGGCTGAAGCGTGCCTAAGGCCTCTTTAGCCACCCTGATCCCTTCTTCACCGCGACCCGCCCACATAAGAACGATCGCAAACTGCGCAAGTCCCCAATCCCGCAAAGTGTGGTCTTCAGACGATTCATCAAGACTCTTTCGCAAGGCGTCCTCCACGAGCGGAAGCGGCATGCTGGGAATCAATTCGCGACAGGTATGGAGCATATCCAGAGCTCGGGCTGGCTCTCGCAGGAGGGTCCACTCCAGGAGCGACGCCGCGCCACGCGCGGCCTCGCCAATGTCGCCCAAAGGGGCATAGCTGGCAAGCTCGGATCTATACGAATCAAAAATCGGTTCTGGCATCTCCGGCAGCAGCGGCGCATTCCCAGCGTCCTTTCCTGAGTTCAGACATTCCAATGCGTCGCAGGTGTAATTTTCGAGCGTCAGCCGACAGATGTCGCGAGTGGCATCGATCACCTGATGCGGAACAAAGGCTTCCTTCAGGTCCTTGATCGCCTGACGCAGACTCTGCTGCTGATTCAGCTTCGGCTTATCCGGCCAGAGATATTGCCCGAGGGTTTCGCGCGTGACCGCAAGTCCATCATGGAGCGCAAGCAGAGCCATCAAGGCCCGTGCTTTGCGATAGGGGATAACGATCTCATCACCCGTAGGCGATTCGATGCGAAATCCCCCCAGCAGCCGGATTTTCCAGACTTGCGAGGACACACAAACAGTATGTGCCCTCGCGATGTTCTACGGTGCGAAATCCGGGTTGCCTTCTTCGCTTCCCGATCGCGTCATGAGCCTCTTCTGATTCGAGCCGTTCGTATTCATCGTGTAGATCTCGCTGTTGCCATCCCTGCTCGAGCTGAAGATAATTTTCGTGCCGTCGGCATTGAATGCAGGATCGAGTTCATCTGCTGAAGTATTCGTCAGTCTTGTCAGACCGCTTCCATCGCCATGCATGATGTAAATCTCCAGGTTGCCGGGCTGATCGCCCTCGAAGACAATGTCGCCGTTGGGGGCAAATGCAGGCTCAAACTCCCAAGAGGTATTGGTCGTGAGTTGAACGACGTTGGTGCCGTCCGGGTTCATCACGAAGATCTCTGAATCACCGTCGCGCTCGCTGTCGAAAGCAAGCTTGGTACCGTCGGCATTCCAAGCCGGGCTGTAGTCGTCAGCCGAGTTGTTGCTGATATTCACCGGGTTCGTCCCATCAGCGTTCATCACATAGATTTCACTGTTGCCGTCGCGGCGTGTCGCAAAGGCGATCTTTGTACCGTCGGGGCTGAAAACTGGGTTGTAATCGTCTTCGATATGGTTGCTGACGTTAACTTCCCCGCTTCCATCGACATTGACAACAAAGATCTCGTCGTTGCCACCGACTCTGCGCCTCACAACACACTTCGAGCCATCAGGGCTAAAGTTACCAAGGCCGTCATCCTCAGAATTGTTGGTCACCGCAATTGGGTTGCTCCCATCGGTGTTTGCAACATAGATTTCGTCGTCCCCCCCAACATCGCTGTTGAAGCCAATCATTCCGAGGGGAGTCGGCGTACCCTTGCGACCGCCGCCGCCACAGCCAGCCGCCAAAACGAGAACAAGGACAAAAGGAAAGAGCTTTCTCAATTTCATCGAACCTCCTGGCAACAGTCTCCAGGGGTCGCGTGAAATACCGTGAAATCTTAGGGCGCGGCTATGTCGCTTGCCCTGCACACAGGGCTTCCAGATCCTTCAAAGCCTGCTCTCTTCCCTCTGTGCCGGGCTCCTGCAAGCGCAGGAATAGAGGGCGATAGGTGAAATCGTATTCCGACTCGATCACACCGGCAATGAGACAAAGAGCTTCTGCACAGTGATAGATGTTCACACTTGCTGGATTCCTAACCTGTGCCCACAAACCCGCGACAACCGCAGGCGTTGGATGCTCGACGGCACTCTCCATCACTAGCGTCAATCCTGCATAAGGCTCGGCAGTCGGAAGCAGCTGCAAGATCGCCTGTTCCCATTCTTCTGGGCTTGGTTCGGGTCCGTAATGATGCGCTCGCAAACGCATCTCAGGGTCCTCGCTTTGGCGCACTTTCAGGATTGCAGAAATCGCGCTGGGCGTTCCTACACGGTCGAGAGCTTCCAAATCCCGCCAGTCCTTGCCAGCTCGCGGAATCAATAGCTGAGCGGCCTCCTCCCTCTCTCTTCCCTCCAATTCATCGAGAGCGTCAAGATCATAGCTGATGCCATCATGCCACTGTTCGTAGCCGATGTTCATGCTCCCTTTGAACCGTTGCAGTGCGCCGGATGACATCGGTTACTTCGCGGGAATCACCATTCCCATCAACGCCTTTTCGCGCTTTTCGCCATTGGCAAGAAGCCACTTGCTCATGGCATCGCCCGCCTTCTTGCCGTAGATTCGATGTGAGTAAACGACAGAATGTCCGACACCCTTATTCATCACAAAGCGTGCAAATGCGGCCTCGATGAAGTCCGGCTGGGGAAACAGCACGACGATCAAATGCTCTGCCTCTTTCTTGTCGGTGCGCGGAACTGAGGAAGTCTTGACCACCACAGCCTTATTCGCCTTATAAGTTTCTAAAACCGAATTTGCCGCCGAGGCTAAGCCCTCGCCATCCTTGATCGTCGCATACTCGTTAACCGTGAGCATGTCCGTCCACTTCTTCAGGTCGGGCTGACCCTTCGGCGTGTACTCTCTTAAACCATCCTTCTTGTAGCGAAAAACGTATCCACTCCCGGCAAAGGTAAACGCCACCTTCGCGTCCTTTTCATTTTTCTGCGGGGGGTCGCCTCCGACAAAAGCCATCGGCACCAGAGCAAGCAAAGCGATTCCAGAAAGCATGGTGCCCCTATTCTAACGAAATCCTCTGTTGTTGCAACGCTTCCTGGGATCAAAGGTCGCGATCCGTCGCCAAGATCACAGGCCGTTCAGCAGCCGGAGCTGCACTGATCTGGATCGCATTTCTGACATCGGTCAACGCTTCAGGGTTCGGCTGCCCGGAGTGAATGGTGGCCAGAAGGTCTCCCTTCCCTATCTTGGAGCCGACTTCGACGCTTAAAACCACCCCAACCGTCGGATCGATTTCGTCGGCTTTTCTCTTTCTGCCGCCGCCCAAATCAACCACCGCCTGCCCAACGATTTCGGCGTCGACTCTTGCCACCCATCCCTCCTGATCAGCGTGAATCGCATATGTGTGAGGCGCGACTGCCCAATCTTCATGGTCGAACACGGACAAGCTTCCGCCTTGGGCGTGAAACCACTCTTTAGCCTTGCCCAATGCACGACAGCTTTGCAAGGCCTCTCTAGCCAGGGCCCTGCCTTCATCTAAGGAGTCTGCTTTGCCGGAGACATGCAACGCGGATCCGGCAACCTCGATACAAAGCGAATAGAATCGCCCTTGCTCCTCGCCTTTAAGAACGCGAATCGCTTCCTGGACTTCCAGCGCGTTGCCGATAGAGCAGCCTAGCGGCTGGTCCATGTCTGTGATCTCACACTGAACCTTCAGCCCAGCCTTCGTACCGATTCGTTTCAGCCATCCTGCCAACTGTCTTGCTTCATCAAAGGTCTTCATGAATGCGCCAGAGCCGCATTTGACATCGAGCGCGACAATTTCTGCCCCGCCCGCGATCTTCTTTGAAAGGATGCTGCTCACTATCAAAGGCATTGAGCGAACTGTTCCGGTAACGTCACGTAATGCATAGAGCGTTTTGTCCGCTGGCGCCAAGGCGGCGCTTTGTCCGGTGATCGCTATACCGATCTCTGCGGCTTGCTCCTTCATTTCATCAGGAGTCAAATCCATTCGGAAACCCGGCACTGACGCAAGCTTATCTACAGTCCCCCCAGTAATCCCCAGGCCGCGACCGCTCATCTTGACAACGGTTAAGCCGCAGGCTGCAAGGATGGGGAGCAATACGATCGTGGTCTTATCCCCCACGCCGCCGGTGCTGTGCTTGTCCATCCAGGGTTTGGGCAGGCCGGTCAGATCGATCCGCTCTCCCGAATCAGCCATCGCCACCGTCAGAAGTGCAGCATCCTCTTCTGACAGAGGATTGAGATATGCCGCCATGAGCCAGGCAGAAAGCTGATAGTCCGGAATCGTGCCCTGCGCGGCCCCTTGCGCCAGGAAGCTCAATTCATCGGGAGTGTGCGGCTGGGCGTCCCTGCGCTTGGCGATGATCTCTATGAAGTCCACGTCACTTCAGTGTACGCGAAGCCAAAGGGGCGGAGACATCCCCAATAAAAAGGCTTAGCACCGACGTTTACTCAAAGGAGAAGACGACTTTGCCTGCCTTGCCCAGCTTCATCAATTCCATCGCCTTGGCAAACTCGGTGTAGTGCATCTCGTGCGTTACGACCGGCGATACATCCAGCTTATGGACCGTTAGGAGCTCGTGCATCTGATCCCACGTCTTCCAAAGATTGCGGCCGACAATGCCGTGCATCTGTACGCCCTTGAAGATCGCGTCATTGACGCGAACGGTCTGTGTGTTCTCGCCAAATACGCCGAGCAAGGAAATGCGTCCGCCCGGTCGAACGTGCGAAACTGCCAGATCCAGCGAAGAGGGATGCCCGCTCATCTCCAGCACGCCGTCAAAGCCATCGGGCATCAGGCGGCTTAGCTCGGCCTTCACATCATGCTTGGTCGGATTGAAGACATGGTCAATACCCATCTGATGAGCGATATCGATACGAAAATCGCTGACCTCTGTGCCAACCACTGCCTCCGCTCCCAGAGCCTTGCAGATCGCTACAGCCATCAGCCCAATCGGGCCAAGGCCCGTGATAAGAATGCGCTGCCCAGTGATCGGCCCATCCATCGCCGTGTGAACGGCATTGCCCAAAGCATCCTGAAACGCCGCGATCTTTAAGGGAACGTTGCGATTGGTCGGGCGAGCGCTGTCCTTGGGGATTACGACATGGCTGGCGAACCCACCGTCCACATCCACGCCCAGGATCACCGTGTTGATGCAAACGTGCCCTTGACCCGCCAAGCATTGCCTGCACTTGCCGCAGACGATGTGCGACTCGCTGGCGACAAAGTCGCCAACTTTGCGGTCCTCGACCCCTTCTCCCACTTCGACGATCGTCCCGCAGAACTCGTGCCCGATAATGCGTGGAGGCTTGATGCGCGAGGCAGACCAAGCATCCCAAGAATAGATGTGAAGATCAGTGCCACAGACCGAGGCAGCTTCAAGCTTGATCTTGACGCATCCTGGACGAATCTCGGGCTCGGGGGCGTCGATCAGTTCAACGCCGGGTTCGGGACAGACCTTGGCAATCGCTTTCACGGAGTCGTTAGGATACCGCCCGCACGATGTCATTCACATGGGGGGAGTCGCGATTAAGGATTAATCAAGCCTGGCAAGTAAAACGAGGATTTTAGAACTGCGGCGAGTCGGCTGCCAAGCTGACGCCAGGCTGTCGGCTCAGCCACCCAATGTCTCATACACTATACAAAACTATGATCTTAGACCCAGACGCCAGCAAAGTTATCAGAAAAATCTGAGAATTTTTTCGCGTCATTTCAGGTTCAAAAAGTCGCTATTTCGCAAAAAATATCAGTCTGAGAATATGAATATCTATAGAAGAATCGATACCTGCAAACACCCTATTCTGACGCATGCTCCTGACTAAAGACGCGTTGATTAAATCCGATAAACAAAGCGTGACATACCGCGCAAAGATCAGGAGAAAGGTGCAAGGGGCGCTGCTTGTCGACGTTCTTGTCGGCATTTTCATGCTGGCGCTTGCTGCCGCAGCCTTCTTTGCACTGATCCCGATGATCCATCGATCTCAAACCGTCGCGAAGGAAGAGTCACTCGCCCAAGCGATGGCCCAGCGCATGGTCGAGCAGCTGCAGATGCTGCATCGATCAGACATCGACGCCGCCACTCTGACCAAACTGAACCTAATCGATTCGGGCCAGACTCAGGCACCTTACAGCTTTGCGAATATCCCGCTGGATCAGGCATCGCGCTACAGCCCTAGCCAGGCCTTGCGCAATGGCAGCGGTTCTATAGCCGTCTCGACGGTTGATGCCAACTCAACTCGACTCGACGTCACGATCACATGGAAATCTTCCACCGGCAAGAGCCGGAGCATCACAACCGGAACGATCCTGGGAGGCTATCAGTGAAGAAGAGAGGCTTCACGCTCACGGAGCTCATGGTTGGCATGAGCATGATGGCCTTCGTCCTGTTCGGCCTGCTCAGCCTGCTCGTCTTCGGTCTGCGATCTTATCAGCGGACATCCGTTGACGTTGAAAACACAAACAAGACAGCCCAGAGCTTCCGTCGCATGACGGAAACCATTCGCGCAGCAGCCGACGTGACGGTTTCGGCTGACGGAATGACCTTGACCTACTATCTGCCCAAGGTTGGCAGCACAGACGCTATCACGGGCGAAGCCGAGTATCAGATTCCCATCGTATCCGATGGAGTCGCACGCTCATTCCAGGTCACCGGCGGCAACCTGGTTGACAAGTCAACCAACCGAGTCTTGGTGCGCAACATCGCAACCGTAGACCCTGACCCTACTTCCAGCCAATACAACCAGACTTACGCGCCCTTTACCGCCACCACCATTGGCTCGCGCCGAGCCATCACACTCAATATCATCGCACTTCAAAGCGTGCGCGGTGAGAAGCGGTTTGCGCGCATGAAAACAACAGTCTTGATCAGGAACGCAAAATGAGGAACCGCCGAAAGAGAGCTTCCACCGCGCTTCTTGCGCTGTTTGCGATGATGATTCTTCTCATCGCTACACTCGGCATTGCCGGGTACTCGGTGCAGGGCATGTATCGAGCCAAGATCGATGAAAACCGCCAGATTGCTTTTCAGGCTTCTCAGGCAGGTCTTGAGCTAGCTATTTCCCGCGCTTACTCCGATCTAGCTGCCAACAAGGGCATCTTTCTCAGCGGAGAAAAATCGATCTCTACTGACCTTGATGCTTTGGCTCCGGGCTGTACAGCAACCAGCTCCGTGGCTCCACAGCCAGACAACACGTGGGCTTGGGTAACCAGCACAGTCACGTATAAAGGAGTCACCAAGAGTGTTCGGAGCTTGATTCGAGCGCGCAACGTCGGCATCTGGAACAACGCCATCTTTGCAGGCACTGGCGCCTCTGGCCAGGCAATCAACGGAAACGTAGATATTCGCGGATCGGTCCATATTCTTGGCGAAGGCGAAGCCTACTCCGACTTGAACAAGAACGGCGTTTGGGACAAGGCTGAAACCTTCACCGATTCGAACCACAACGGAGTCTGGGACCCGGGCGAGCCGTTTGTGGATGCCAACCTCGATGGCATCTGGAACTCAGCCGAGCCTTACAACGACTCCAACAAGAACGGATTTTACGACCCGCCGTTGACGCAGACCGACTTGAACTCCGACTTCAGTGGAAACGCCTACATCGGAAACAACTACAGCGGAATGGATGCTGGCCTGGAAGCGCTCGTGCCGGCGGCACCACGAATCTCAGGCATCGAAACGCTTTCCACCGAAGTGCGCGTCAAGCACGGTCGTATCGCGATCAGCGGCAGCGCAACCGTTGGGGCTACCGGTTCCATCGACGGCGGCACCAGCAAAGGCTCCATCGACGGATCGTACGTCTCGGACGGATACACGGGAACCAAGGGTTCCAGCGCAGTCTTCAGCGACAACGGCACAAACAACGCCTACGATCTGGGCTCGCTGGGAATCGACTTCCCGCTCATCAGCGGCATTGGAGCACCCCAATATCTCGCGCCAGACGGACAGATCTACTCCACACAGGAAGCCTATCTGGATGCGAAGGGAATGACTGTCAATCTGACCACGATTACAGCCACGACCGCAGCCTTTAACTACTCGGACGGCAATGGCAACTCCATCTCCTTCACGCCTGAAGGAAACAAGGGCAACCCGCCCGCGAAGCTGGTTGTGAACGGAGTTGTGCGCGTCAATGGGGATATCAAGCTCGGAGCATCAAAGGAAACCATCACCTATGAAGGCAACGGGACGATCTTCTCGAAGAGCGATATCAATATCAGCGCCAACCTGTTGCCCGCCTCCGGAAAGATCTTCCCCACGACCGCTCGCATCGGTCTCATCGCCAAAGGGAATATGGGCATCGCAAACGGAAATGGTGACGCCCAGCTCAAGCTTGCTGGAGCTTTCTATGCGCAAGGCAAGATCAGCAGCGCCAAGCAGAACGAGATCATGGGTACGTTCGTGGCGAACTTTTATGACATGGGAACCAACGTTCCCAAAATCTATCAGGTCCCGGCTTTGCCGACCAACATGCCGCCAGCAATGCCCGGCGACAAGCTCTTCTTCACACTGAAGAATCAGAGCTGGAGAGAAAGAAAATAGCAGAAGCAGCGTGCCACGCACTCCTCCGCACAAGGGGATGCGTGCCACCAACCAACTAGGCTGCCCCCGGCAGACAGACATGTGATGTCGGGGTAGCTTTTCTTCTGCCATAGCCGAAGGCCCACAGCCTTCGGCCTTTTTCTTTTTTGGGATGAGGATCACTGCCAAGGACAGAGTCTCTATCCCACCAAATCATGCCTGTCGCCATCCACGACGATGGCTTCGCCGTCTCGGAGCGTCTTAAAGAGAATCCGGTGTTCGACGAAATATTCGACAAGCCGCTCGATGGCATCGGATTCAGGATGGTCGGAACGGTAGTGCGGCGCCACCGCATAAGGCAGGAGCCCAAGGCCCTCCCATAGAGGCTCAGCTTCGTACCCGACAGGAATTACGGCGGGATCGTCGACGATTTCAAGGCCTTTCAGGGACGGTGCGAGCACAGCCACCCCAGCGCTGAAGCCGCCATAGACGATCTCATCGTTTCTTAACAGATCGAAAAGAAGATTGTCCGCACCGCTCTGCCTCAATGCGCGGCGCAAGACGAATGTATTTCCTCCGCGCACCCAAACCAGATCGACTGCGGCAAGCGTTTGTCTGAGGCGGTCAGGCTCACCAAAATACATCCGCAGATCAAGCTCGACCGGCTCTAAGCCCAAGCCAGCCATCTTCTCCATCTCTTCGTTCAGGCTGATCGTTCGGCTCTCCGGCGAGCTCGCATCTTTGGCATTAAGCACCACAGCGACACGCTTCTTTCCACGAAGGAGTGCGAGCAATTCGTTGGGTCGATTGCCGATTCCGAAGGATGAAAGATACAGTCGCATAGGACCTCGGAGTCTACTTGCTCAAGAGATGGGTCAAGCCTCAGATTTTTTCGTTTTCGCCAAACACATGACCCAGCATTCGCGTGTAAACTCTGACCTTCCCCGGAGCCGCATTTCATGCTGAAACACTCGGACCTTACGATCACGCGCGTACTGCGCCTTATCGACAACGAGCTGAAGCCGAACATCTACGGCGAAAGCATTCCTATGACCGTCGAAATCTGCGACGTTCCCCACACGAACGAAAAGGACGCAAAGAAGGGTCCGTTCAAAACCGTCGAGCCTGGCTATCAATATGGCCCGGCATACACCACTTTCTGGTTCCGCGTCAGCGGCACCGTCCCAAAGAGCTGGGAAGGAAAGCTCTATGGCCTGCGCGCCGACCTTGACACCGAGCGCACAGTCTGGGCAGACAACTCGCCGTGGCTAGGTCTGGACAGCCAGCACGACGTGATGCCGTTCAGCAGCGACGTCTATGGCCCGTGTCCCATCGATGGAAGCCCAGGAAAGAAGGTCACTGTCTATATCCAAGCCTACACGCCTAACCCGCAATGTCGCGTCTATGTGCGTGAGCTCCCGCGTGAAGACCTGGTCTCCACAGTTAAGAAAGTTGACCTCGTGATCATCAATCACGACATCAAAGAGCTTCTGTGGGATATGGATTTCTGCCTGAACCTTGTCCGCAAGCTGCCGCAAGACGAGCCGGCATTCCACACTATCCTTCGCGGATTGAACGATGCGTGCAACTACTTCCGCTTGGACCAGCCGGAGTCATACGCCCGCTGCCGCAAGGTGTTGCGCGATGCGATGTCCAGCCTGCCGGAAAGCTACAAGCACACGATCACCCCGGTCGGACATGCCCACCTGGATACGGCATGGCTGTGGCCTCTGCACGTGACGCACAAAAAGATGGCGCACACAGCTGCCAACCAGCTAGCCCTGATGCAGCGCTATCCCGAGTACGTCTTCGTTCACTCGCAGGCATCGCAGTATGAATGGGTCGAGAAGGAGTACCCCGCTCTCTTCGAGCGCATCAAGGAAGCCATCAAGAAGGGACAATGGGAACCTCTGGGCTCGATGTGGGTTGAGGCGGACTGCAACCTGTCGGGATCGGAAGCCCTGGTCCGGCAGTTCCTCTACGGCCGTCGGTACTTCCGCGACAAGCTGGGCTACGAAACCCAAGACATGTGGCTTCCCGACGTCTTTGGCTACGCCGCGTCGATTCCGCAGATTCTGAAGAAGTTCAACATCGACTACTTCCTCACCCAGAAGATCAGTTGGAACCAGTTCAACAAATTCCCGCATCACACCTTCTGGTGGCATGGCATCGACGGTACCGAAGTGTGGTCTCACTTCCTCCCCGCAGACACTTACTGCGCCAGCTGCGAGCCAGAGAACCTGCTCTTCAACATGAAGAACTACAAGGATCATGCTCGCAGCGACCAGTCGCTTTATGTCTTCGGATATGGCGACGGCGGCGGCGGCCCCACCGAGCGGCACATCGAATTCCTGCGACGAGCGCGCACAGCTCCAGCCCTGCCCGACGTGAACCGAGGCAAGAAGGCGCTCGACTTCTTCCGCGATGCCAAAGCCAAGAGCAAGGATCTGACCCACTGGCACGGCGAGCTCTATCTTGAGCTTCACCGAGGCACCTACACCAGCCAGGCCGCCACGAAAAAAGGCAACCGTTTCAGCGAGTTCCTCTTGCGCGACGCCGAGCTGCTGAGCTGCTTTACACCCGATTTCCCGAAGGCCTATCCTTCGAAGGAGATTGAGGACGCCTGGAAGCTCACCCTGCTCAACCAGTTCCACGACATTCTCCCTGGATCGTCGGTGAACGAAGTCTATAAAGATGCTGAGATCGACTACGCCGAGATCGCCAAGGTTTGCCACGGCTTGATCGGCAAGGCGCTCAGCAAGATCGGCAGCAAGCTGGACCGTTCGGAGATGGAGCGCCCTTACGCGATCTTCCAGAACGCTGTGGTGCAGTCGCAAGGCGAAATGGACTGGGCCAGCTCAGACGAGCCGCAGTCGATTGCGACCGAAGACGAAAACTACCCGGTACAGGTTGTGGAAGCGTTTGGAGAGCGGAAGCTGATCTTCCCCACTCCGCTGAATGCGCTGGGGGCGGTGGTCATCGCCGATGTTCGGGATGAAGCCTCTCCGACCAAGTATCGGCTCAAAGCCAGCCCCCGCAAGCTGGAAAACGGCGAGCTGGTGGTGCGATTCGACCAGAACGGAAACATCACATCCATCCAAAGTCTGGAAGACGGGACCGAATTTATCGAGCCCGGCAAGCTGGCAAACATGTTCCAGATGTTTGAGGATAAGCCGAACTTCTGGTCGGCCTGGGATGTAGACGTCTTCAGCTATGAAACAACCCGCGACCTTGTGAAGAGCGAGAGCGTGGAAGTGGTCGAGCGCGGCCCTGTTCGCTGTGCGATCGAAGTGGTCAAACGGTTTGGCAAGAGTACGATCCGGCAGCGCATCAGCCTTGGCCCTACCCCCGGCATCCGCTTTGATACCGAAGTGGATTGGCACGAAGAAGACAAGATGCTGAAGGTGGCCTTCCCCGTCAACATCCACTCACTGCGCGCCACGTATGAGATCCAGTTCGGAAACGTTGAGCGACCAACGCATTACAACACCAGCTGGGACATGGCTCGCTTCGAAGTTCCCGCCCAGAAGTGGGTGGACCTTAGCGAAGGCGACCAGGGTGTGGCCCTGCTCAACGACTGCAAGTATGGGCACGACATCAATGGCAACGTGATGCGCATGACGCTGCTTCGCGCGCCGAAGGCTCCAGACCCCGAGTGCGATATGGGCAAGCATCGGTTCACCTATGTGCTGATGCCCCACTTCGGACCGTACAACTACGCTGGCGTCGTCCAGGCCTCCTACGCTCTCAACGCACCTGTTCGTTCAGCTGTGATGGAAGCAGGATCCGGCGCGGATGGCAGTCTGCCTGCGCTCGTGCAGGTCGATGATCGCAACGTGGTTGTCGAAGCGGTGAAGAAGGCCGAAGACAGCAGCGACATGATTGTCCGACTCTATGAGTGCCACGGCAGCAGGGGCTATGCCGAGCTGTATTGCGCCCGCCCCATCCAGGAAGCCTGGATGTGCGACATGGAGGAGAACAACATCGAAGAGATCGAGGTTGTAGACGGTCGAGTGCTGTTCAACTATCGACCGTTCGAGATCATCACGCTGAAGTTGCGCTGTCAGTAGCCACCCTCTTGGGAGGCTCATTTGTGCTTTCAAAGGCGGCGATTTATCGCCGCCTTTTTCTGTTTGTCCCTCCCCTCGAATCGAAAGCCGAAGGCGCAAGCGTTGGATCATCCTCCCATTCCTGCGCCCCGAAAGGCCCGCCTGAACCTGGCTCGGAGTATAATATGCGCTGGCTGTGCCGGATCGTCTAATGGCAGGACAACGGTTTTTGGTGTCGTACGTCTAGGTTCGAATCCTAGTCCGGCAGCTCTTTCTTAGGTTCAAATCATACTGAGGAGAGGCTCCTTCGAGGGATTTACCCACCTAAATTCCACCTTTATTGTCCACCTTTTTGGCCGAATTAGGAGGGATGAGTCCCTTCGTTGCGAGAGTGTTCCTTGGTGGACTCAGGCTAAGATGTTTACGCTTCGAGTGGAACTTTCGAGAGTTACAAGGCGATGTGTTTGCACACAACTCGCCTGCTCCGAAGAAACTCCGCATCGACACCTCGAATGTGACTCCCAATTCAGGAGGTGCCCTTAGGGTCCCATGCACCGTTTTCTGATGCCGGGGGGGGTACCTGCTGGAGCTCTGCGACGAACCACCTGAGGGTCCGCCGTCATGTCAACTCAGTGCGGTCAACGACTGCGCGAGTTCCGATTCAAGTCGGTCGGCCACTTCTTCAAGTCCAACCTCCCTGAGCCATTCAGCTACCCAGTAGCAGTCGTCGAGCTCGTCGTCAGGGTCTTGCTCGGTCGACTGACACAGCACCAATCCCTCGACTTCGCTCATCGTTTCTGCATAGTGCACCTCGCCAGTCGCATCGAGCCAGGCGCAACCAGGCATGTAGTCTTCTGCCGCTTCGACTGTTCGCCTAGCGACCTCCGTCAGGTCGAGCCGCCCAAGGGCTGCTCTCAGGGCATCAACATTGAAGATACTGTCAGACAACTTGAACCTCCTTTAGGTCAGCGAAGCGCGTCGGCGTGAAGTGGAGGTCGAGTTCTACTCGCGGAACGTCCAGCCAGCGCAGGGACTCAAGCTCGCGAAGGTCGATATAGCCCCACTCGGCGCAAGTCGGGTCACCGAGGTCGGCGTAACCGAACGCCAGACCTTGCTCGGGGTCGAACTCGGCGATGCACCAAGTCACGGCTGAGGCGAGAGCGAATAGTCTGGCGCAGACGACCTTGTCCTCGGCGGGGGTCGCCTCTGTTGCGTAAAGTGGCGGAATGTTGAGTGCGGCGAGTTGCTGACTGAGTTGTCCCATGCGGAATCAGGCGGCGCTGTCGCGCCGCCTGAGGGTCCTTAGTCGATGACTCGTCCGCTGTCGATGAGTCGCTGACTCAACCTGACGTAACCGCCATCCTCACGCCGGAAGTACAGCCTGGAGCCCGACTGCACCGCTTCAAAGAGGCGCCCAGTGCAGCCATCCGAGAACCGGATGTCGCGGTCGAACTCGATGCGAACCCCACTCCGAAGTCGTTTGCGAAGCGACTCCGATTCCAGGCAAGCTTCGCGCCAGCGTCGGTCGTACTCGCCATCGACGGGCACCTAGTGGAACCAGGAAGTCGGACAGTTGAAGTAGGTCGGCCCACAACTTGCCCCAACGTCTTTATAGGCCCACGTGCCGTCTCCATGTCGTCGTAGCATGAACAGGCAGATGAACTTGACCGAGTTGCACGCGCCGCCTTCAGTGTAGTCGGCGCGTTCGATGACGGCCCAGAGATTGTTGCCCCGGAAGGCGCGCTTGAGTACCTTCCAAGTTGTGGTCCGACCGTCGCCGTGCTCGGTGTGTTGGTCGCGAGTCAAGTGGTTGACGAGTTCGGCACGAGAGTGCCATCCAGACATCCATCCCATGGAAGGAGTCGCCGCTTGGCGACTCCGAACTGAGGGTCCTGGTCAGACGTATGGCATCGCGATTTCGGTTGCATCGAGCGCGTCCATCATCACTCGCGCCGCACGGCAAGCTCCTTCGTTTCGGAGGTCATAGCGGCCGTCGTCGTAGTGACGCGCGAGCACGCGGAGGAACTCTATAACAAGTCGTGCTTTGGATTGAACCAGGGTGCGATGGTCGCATGCCATCGCAGCTGCGCATCGCTTCGAGTCAAACCTGGATGAGTTGACCGACTGGCTCACGAGGTCGGCGAGTGCTACCGAGTAAAGCGCATCATCGAGTTGCCATCCCGCCAGGTCCTGAAGGTGCAGGCACTGACGCGCGCGAGCATGCTCCAGTTGCTCGTCAGTAAAGGGTCTCATTGGCATTCACCTAGTGCACCGAGAAGTTCGAGGTCATCTGGCGCAATGTGCGGCCGCAGGGACTGCAATTCGGCCAACTCGCTATAGCTGATGCGCTCCGCGCGCAGCTCCACGCGAAGCTGCTCAAGTCGTCGCTTGGTGTCGTGGTCTTTCCGGTGAAGCACAACGACGTTGTGCGACTCGACTCCGGTGAGGAACTGGTCGACTTCGGTTGTTAGAGCCTCGCGGCAGGAGTCGGGGATGGGTCCGTGCTTCGCAGCTAGTAGGAAGAGCCTGATGAGACCATCCTTTGAAACTGGGAGTTCCTCGGTCGTAAGAAGTCGCGGCGCGCAGTTCGTTCTGACGAAGCCGAACAATTGTCGAAGAGGCCGGTCGATGCCGAGTGTCACCTCGGTTCGACCGACCCTATAGATGTGTCTGCTCATCACCAATCGAGCCGTCAGCACCTGGCGCGCTGAGGGTCCGGAGACCCCCAGCGCGGCCCTTCAGTCGCGGTAGCTCCCGACGACCTCGTCGCTGAGCGAGCGAGCTCGAAGTTGAAGCTCGTCCCACCAGTTCCGCATCATCGACTCGGACGAGTCGAGAGACGGTGCCAGTATCCGACCAGCCAGCGATTCCATGTACGAGCGAGTCGTGGCTTCGAAGTCGAGAGTCTGTGCCCCTCGCGTCAGGCCGTTCACCACCGAGAAGGCAGAGACCTCACCGACTGTCGGCTCATCGAGTGTCGCGTCGTGTCCGCGCAACCACGCGCGGGCCTGTTCGCGTGTTAGCTTGAGCTCACGACTGAGCTGGACGATGGCACGGTCAGCGTCGGCGACGTGGATGGTTCGCGACGAGTCGAGTTGAATCAGGGCTCGGTCGGCTTTGTCCATGGCGCATGCAACCGCCCCACGAACACCTTGGGCGAGTTCGGCCATGTCGATGCGACCGACGTGCCGCCTACTCACGAACTCGCCGAGCTCCGAGTTGACGATGAGTCCGTTGGCACAAACAAGCCTGCCAATCCAAGCCGAGACTCTAAGCCGAAGCGTTCCAACCTCGGAAGTTTGGACGGCCACCCCGACTCGGTATGCCTCACCGTTGACGACTCGCTCCGACCCCGGCCAGAACAGACTCGTGGTCAGCTCGTCGCCGTCATAGCACAGCCGGTGCACCCGTGCAGCCTCTTGCTCCTCGCGAGACAGCGAATCGGCGACCATCTGCATCAGGGGCCAAGAGTCCACTGCGGCGTAGCGGTCGCTAAAAAGCCCCCGACAGAACAGTTGCCCGTTGCGGTTGCCTCGGAACCTGGCAAATACTCGTCGGTCCGCTCGGCTCGCTTGCCCATCCTCCGACCGTAGTCGAAGTAGCTCGGCATTGACGAACCGGCTGAGTTCCCGGTCGTAGTCCCGGGCTGCGAGCCAGTTGACGACTGCCGGAGGCATGTCGACGAGGTGGGCGAGCGCCGAGAATCCTCGGCCAGTGAACTCCGCTCGATTGTGTGCGAGTCGACACTGGTCGTCGAGTTGAAGCTGGGCCAACGAGAGAACCTCATCGAACTTGCGCTCGTGCGATTCACGCAGTCGCTGAAGGACCCCGGGGAGCGGCTCACAGTGCCGCTCGAAGTCCGTGTGGTCGTAAGTTGAAACCATTTTGTTGTCTCCTCCCACCAACTTGCTGGTGTGAGCAAGAGGGCAAGTCGTGGACTTGCCCTGAGGGTCCGGCGACTAGAGTGAGCAGACCGGCTTCTCGCCAAGCGCGAGGGCAGTTTCGAGGAAGTGGATTAGCGCCAGCTTCCTGGCCAAAAACCACTCCACGTCTTCGGATGAGAACGAAAGCAGAGTCTCGGCCTTGGTGCTCGTCGAGCGGCTCCCGCCAAGCTCCGCAATAACCTCTGCAGCCATGGCCTGCTCTTCAGTGGGCTCTGGCTGGCAAGTGAGTCGGCGACTCCTGACCTCGTCGAGCAGCCAGCGCACGTCGTTGAGCGGGAGCGAGTCGTCCTCCTCAAGCCTAGGGGCCACGTCTCGCCACCATGACAGACCGAGTTGCTGACTTAAACTCCACGCATTGTAAGGGTCTCTGAAGTAGCACTCTGGCGAGTGCATCAGGTCGTAAAGTCTCGACACCTCTCGCTGAGCTCGGTCGTGCTCCGAGGACGTCTTCGCCTTGTCGCGCTTGGCGACGGCGAGCTCGAAGTCGTGTTGATACTGCTTCTGAAGTCGGTCGTAGCTCGACCTCAAGTACAAGTCTGCTCCCATCAAGTTGGTCTCCTCTCGGCGAGTTGCCGATGGAGCGGATGGGCAGGCGAGAGTCACGGCTGAGGGTCCCAAGCGGACGTCCAGGCGCCGAAGTCCACCTCAGCCTCCCTAGCGCGTAAAGACCGTCTAGGTCGGCCCCGGGACGGGCATAGGGCACCCGGAGTAACTCTTCCGCAGGGGTTCCATTGGGGATTTTGGAAGATTAGGATTCGAGCCTCACGTGAGGGAATGCTGCAGTGACCTGTTCCCGCGTGAACCAGCGGCGCGCTCCCTTGCGCTCTAGGCCGTACAGCTCCGTCAGCACTCGTTTTGCCTGACGCACGGAGCAGCCCGCGAGGTAGGCGATGTCGGCATAAGTGAAGTGCTCCTGGTCAGGTCTCGCCAGCCAGTTTTGGTTCTGGCTTCGTTGCTGCGCCGGTCGGTGCGCGCTCTCTCGCTTGTCTCGCGAGACCACTCCGGCAGCACGCCGGAACCGCACGCCCTGCTCGCCCGGCAGCTCGGACGCCACCCTTAGCAATTCGTGGCCGTACCACTCCAGGAATGCAGACATGTCGTCGGGCTCCACATTGGACTTGAGCAAGTCCGCGAACTCCTGAGCAATGGTTAGGCGGGAAGTCATCCAGCGTTTCAGCACCTTTAAGCCGTCGTACTCGACGCTCCCGTGCTCGTACATCAACTCGCGCCACTGTCGCTCCCGCTCACGCTGCTGCTCCGTTCCCCAAGCGAGTGTGTCGTGGAGGTCCTTAGGAATTCTCGGCCGGCGCACGGTTTCAAGCGGCACATAGTCCGCGCCGAAACCCTGACTGGCCTTGACCGCCAGGCATTGAAGCAGCCATTGCGCACCGACCTCCTCGGCAAGGGACCTGAGTTCAGCTGACTCGTCGCTCGCTAGGTGCTGGCCCTCTAGCTCACAACCCAGCAAGTAGTTAAGCCGCTTGACCTTTTTATCCGTGCTCAGAGCATCTTTGAGGTTCTCCGTCAGTAATCGTAGCTCCTCCGGTATCCCGTAGTCGGCGCACTCCCAAGAGAGTGCGTCGAGCTCCTCCGCCTCGTCCTCGGTCACGCTGTGCCGGTCTGCCCTTCGGCGGCTTAGCAACTCTTGAAACCGGGCCCATTTGACGGCGTCTGTTCCCTCGCCCTTGTTGGGCGGTGGCCCCTTTTCCGGCTCGTTTTCGTGCACTCCTCCGAGTATGTCACTAGTTGTCACTAGTACTCTGCGGCTACGCGTGGAAGCTGATGGTCGTTATGGAACACACCAACAAGCCAACTTCTCTTGTCCAAGCCGAGCTCCGCGAGCTCATCGAGCACTATGTCCTGAGTTTCCAGCGCGGGGAGGAGCCTGACCACCAGCCGGTCGTCCGATACGTTTTGGACGTGGCGCCGAAAGAGCGCAGCTTCACGGCCTGCGCCGCCGCCGCCCTCCTGTGTATCATGGACCTCGCGATTCGAGACCTGAGCCAGCGCGGCAAGGCGCCGGACGAGCGAGAGCTGCTCGACCGCAAGACCATCAAGCGCGCGGAGAAGGCACGGGCTTTCGTCGGGCCCGTGATGCACGTGCTCGCCAAGGACTTCCAGGCCGCCGCGGGCCTGGAGCAACGAAACTACGACTCGTTAAGAGACGCATTGCGGAACTTTAGAGACCGTGAGCTCATCGCCGTGCTCTCTGCCACGCTGCTGGCGTTCTCTGGCCTCCTCATGGAGCTACAAGGGGAGGCCGGGTAACTTGACTGAAGACAGCCTCCCGGAGCTGCTCACCGCCGAGGTCCTCGACGAGCTAATCGCCAAACACCGCTGCTACTGGCCACGCTTAGGGCCCTGGACCACGCCTAGCGACCGTTCACGGGCGCGCTGGTTTCGCGACCGGTGGATTCCGGTCGCGGTCTATGAGCGCGGAGCCTGGTCACTTGCGGACAGCGCAATAGACAACGTTCTGGACGTTGACCGGCTCGCGGCAAAGACTCTGGCGACGTTCGACCGCTCGCCGGGCGCGAAGTCCTTCCGAGTCGGCGGCTATGAACTTGTCGAGGGATGCTTCCAGCGGCTGCCGAACGACTGGCAGAGCACCTCCCTGGGCATGGTTCCCCGTGGCGCGCTGGAGCTCATGAGCGAGGTGCTCCGGCTCCGCTGGCTGGACAGGGTCTTGAGCTGAGAGGATTCCCCCACAATCTCCGGGAAGAACAACTTTCGGGCGAGCCGGCCAATCGACATAATAGCGAGGTTTCATCTCGCGGAGTAGCGAACGGAACCATTGACCTCGCCGTGACGGGCGCGGACAGTCCAGGTTTCGGTCGCCAGCTCACGACCGTCTCAGGGCCCCCACGGCGTCACACGTGGCGGGCCCTTCTTCGTTGGTGAAGACTTGAACCCAAGACCGCTTGACCCGGACCCATTCAGCGATTTCAATTGTCTGCCGCTGGGCTTCTATTTGGACCCAGACGCATGGCAAGCCGAGGCTTTCCGGCGGCGCGCGTCCGTGCGGCACTTCCGTCGACTGCCAAGAACGTCTAGGTTTGCCGAGGACTTCGGGGCACAGTTGTCGCGAGGGACCTGGGGCGCGGAGCACGTCGCGGGATGGACGACAATGGTGGCCGGGAGGGCGCGTGAGACCCGATACAAGGTCGAGGTCATCCGGCCGCTGACAACTAACGAACTCCTGAAGGCATTCGTCCGACTCGACCGACACGGTATCGGGACCCGCGACCGGTTCGAGCCAGCTTGGCTTTCCGTATCGCAGGGGGCCGAGCGGCCGCACATCGCGTGCATCCGTTTCGACATCGACCTGGACCAGGTCTTCGCGAACGAGGACACCGAACTCCTCGTCGAGGTCGTGGACCTCTGCCGAGAGGTAGGAGACAACGTCCAACTGCCTTGCTCTCTGATGACGACCGGGCGAAGAGGAATCCAGGCCCACTACACGCTCCCGGTCAGACTCGCGACTGCCGAGGCGGGCATAGTAAGGGATGCACTCCGCGCGCACCTTGCCGCCGTGCTCCCGGCGCACGCGAATCTCGACAAGGACTCTGTTAACCATCTTCTTCGACTGCCACTGACCCGCCATGCCAGGACCAATCGACTGGCACTCTACCTGGACCCTGCGGGTCAGGTGCTGCCTGTCGAGGAGCAAGTCGAATCAGCACTTCGCGCCTGGACGCCAACCGGTGCAGAGGAGCAGGAGGAGCTGCTCGCCAGGATTGCCCAATTGACGCCTCCGCAACTAGCCACGGTGGCGACTCAGCCCGTGCCCGCCTTGGACGGCCAGCCCTCAGCGACAATTATCTCGCGGGGGCCGAGAGGCCACGCCTGGAGCAGTCTCATCGGCGAGCCGCTCGTCGCTGGCCGCACGTGGGAGTACTTGGTCAAACGTAAGGGCGTCTACGCCCACGTGGCGCGGTATGGCCCAAGAGAAGCCAAGCGGCGGCTTCGCCGGAAGGTCATAGAGATGCCTGAGGACGGAAAGATGGCAGAGCGGCTCTCGACTGTGGAGAAGCTCGTAGACACTTTCCAGCTTCGGCAGTCGCAGCCTTCCGAGCCAGAGGATGTCGCACTCTCCGATGGCGAACAAGTGCGGGTCGAGGCATACAAGGAGGAGCTCCGCGCGGCAGGCGTTCGAACGGACTGCATTGCCCGCCAGGAGATGGTCTACGCCGCATGGCTCGTCGCCGAACGCCTGTATGGTCATCAGGTGAACGGCGCCAGGATTGCACAGGTAGCAAAGAGGCTCTATGGCGCTGAAGCGCCGAAGGGCAGAGCGGTGTATCGCGCTCTGGACATGTTGAGAGAGAAGAATAAGATATGGTTTGTCACTTTGCGGGCGGATGGGGTTGAGCAACGCCTTAGCGGCTCTTTTCTTGTCCCTCACGACCTCCGCGAGTAACGAGCCCCTGTGCGCCGATCCGGCGCACAGGGGCTCGTTGTTCATCGCCCGAATTAGGTGCTGTGTACATGACCAGTGACGACATGGCCGCCCACCTATTCGGCGCGGTCCGCCGAATACGCATCGAGCTCGGCGACCCAACTATCGGTCGCCAATCTGACGATGCGTGGCTCAACAACGAGATTCGCCGCCTGAGTTGGCGGATGGAAGACCGACGGCGAGAGCGGCGACGGAGCAACAAGTGAGGCTCTGGCCCACTCCGACCGCTAGTGACCATCGGGGCGCGCAGAGGGTCGAGTCGTGCAAGGAGTGGCGGTCCCGCGGCCGCAACCTGCCGGAGGCGGTCGTGCTTGCAGAAGCAGCCGAGCACTCTCTCTCCCTGCAAGCACCCGGACACACCATAGCCGGGAGAATCGAAGACGACCCTACTCCGGGAACTCGGTAGCCAATTCTGCCCAGGCCGCGGGAAGCTCCTGAAGGAGCCGGTTCATGTCCCCGAAGGAGATGGGACGGTTACGGAGCTTCGAGAAGGTGTTCTTTCGATGCGACGCCTGACCATGGTGCCGCAACGAGTGGAGTGACTTCATGAACTTGCAGAACGCTGGCATCCGTATGCGCAGGTCCGTGTTCTTGCGGAACATCTCGGGGACCTTCACGCCATTCTTGTCCTTGTCCAGCTTCCTCCCAGTGTCGTGGTCGATGTCCGAACAGTTGAGTTGGCTCCATGCGCAAGGCACGACCGCCTCCCAGGCGGCGAAGAGCAACTGGCAGAAGAGGTCTCGACTGGCGCGGGTCTCCCCATACATTTGAGTCGCGTACATGTCGAAAGCGTCATACTCGCTGCCCAGCAGCAACTTCCAGTTGACCTTCGGCAGGCTCCCGCACTTGACACTTGAATTCGCGAGAATCTGGCTGTAGAGGTGGTTGATGCGCGAGAACTTGCGAGGCGTTCCCGTGCCCAATCCAAAGGACTGGAAGATGGTCTTGCACTCGTCATGCTCGTCCAGGGACACGTTCGGAATGTGCTCACCTAGGGTGCAGAGTCGGTGGGCAGCGGCTCGTGCAACTTCGCGATTTGCGTGCCCCAGCAGCTTGATGAGGAGAGCGCGCAACAGTGTCCCGCTGACTCTTGACTCTCCGATGTTCAGGACTACGTGGACGATTGCCCACCACGACGTCTTGCCGTTGTTGAACCACTTCTCCAGTCGCTCCGCCGGCATCTTGTTAAGTTCCGAGGACATAAGCATCGCGATGCCCTGGACCTGGCAGTCGGTCTTGATGCCGGTCTGCTTCATCAAGTGCGCGACCTTCGGTCGAAGCGCCTGCTTATGTGGCGTAGTCAAGTCCTTCTTGTGGACCCACGCTGCGCGGAGCAGTCTGCCGGACATCCACGGATATCCCGGGTAGTGGTTGATGAGGTCGATGACCGCGTCCAGCAGCTCGGGCGAGGGCTTCTCCACTCGCTCGATGTAGTAACAGCACGCCTCCGTCAGGTGTGGCATCGAGCGCATGAGTTCGCAGAGGCGCCGTGCCACGGCATCGCTGGCGTCGGTCGACCACAGCAGGAACTTGAACTCGGTGACGTCCTGCGGCTCCACGTCCTCGTGGCTCAGGAGCTTGCTGACGAGGTTCCAAAGGAGTTTCATGGCATCTCGTCCCTTCAGCTCCTCCTCCACCATCTCGAAGGTCTCATCGTCAGGCTCCTCGACGTCGGTCGGGATGGAGACTTCCTTGAGAACCGACTCCACGTCCTCTACCTCCTCGACAGCGAACTTCTTCGCCTGCGCAAAGATGCCGATGTTGCGGGCCAGTCGGTCGAGGATGGCCGCCGCGAGCCGCACTTGCTCCTGATTGTCGCCCCAAATCCTGATGTCGTCGGCATAGCGCAGGTAGGTCACGTAGCCTAGCTTCGACATGTGCTCGTCGATGTACGCGAGCACGACCTCCGCCATGATGGGCGAAGGCAAAGGACCCTGCGGGATTCCTGCTCCAAGCACAACTCGGTGGAGCTTGACGAAGTCGTCACCGGCACAACTCCAATGCGGCAGTAGGTCCCTACACAGCAGGCGACACACATCGTCCCCGACCCCGAGCTCCATCAGGAGTCGCTCCAACACTCCGTGTCCAATTGAGTCATAGAACGACGCGAAGTCGAACTGGACGAGCCACTTCTGCCCCGCCTTGAACGCCTTCCGGTTGGCGTTATTGAACGCCTGATAGCCCTTCTCCCATCGTTGCAGGAAGAACTTCTCCCCGGGGCCGCTGTACAGGTTGCCGAAGATGTTGACGTAATAGCGGTCCTTCACTCGTCCGTACAATCGGTCGGCGACGACGTTGCCGATTGCCTGATAGACCAGGTGGTCGCCATGGGCGAGTATAGACTTGTGCCGGAGCAGAGTCGAGGGCTTCGGCTCCGAGAACAGACAGACGTCGTCAGGGCTGAAGGCGTCGTTCTTGAGTTGAGACGCGACTCGCTTGAGGACGACCTTCTGGGCCTTCAGAGCAACGGATAGCGAGGGACGCCAGTACCACTTGAACGCTGGCTCTCGGGCGCGCTCAAGTCGCTCCCAAGCGAGCAGCAAGTTGCGAGCCGACGTGAGCTTGTTGAAGTCGGAAGTGCGCTTCGGTCTATGGGGAGGTGGCGGGGCCGCAGACGACATGAGGTGCGGGCAACACCACGTGAACGGCGTTGTGGATGGCCGCAAAGGTACCGACGGAGCAGAGGGTGCACAAGGCGCAGCATTTCTGCGAAAATAGCTGACAAGCGTCTAGCGGTAGCGACCCCGCGGAAGAAGGATATGCCGAAGAAGAATCAACCAGCAACGACCGATGTGACCGACCTGCGCCACGAGCGCGCGACTCGGAAGAACATCCCGCCCGCCGGCATCGCGGCCAAGGGGCAGTTGGTGCGTGAGTCGAAGGTCAAGTACGGCTACAACCCGCACCTGCCGCCTGCGCTGCGCTTCGACCCCACTGGTCGCGCCGACCGGCTGAACGAACTATTGGCGAAGCTCGGAGCCGAGAAGTCGCTGAGCGAAGAAGAGGTCAAGGAGCTGCAGGCACTTGCCAAGTCGGACCCGTGGCTGGAGTGGAGCGGAAAGCGTGAGCAGCCGGAGTGTGTGGTCGACCCGGTGGCGCTACAGGTGCACGAGCGCATCAGCACACAAGCGATTCTTCGGGTCGCCGCTCGCGAAGACGTGCCTCGCACCCTCTTCGCCGACCCGGAGCAGGAGTATCGCGAGGCGGTGCAGTTCTATCAGCACGACGTCGACTGGGCAAACCGGCTCATCCTGGGCGACTCGCTGGCGGTGATGGCATCACTCGCACGGCGCGAGGGGCTGGCTGGAAAGGTCCAGATGATTTACATGGACCCGCCCTACGGCATCAAGTACGCCAGCAACTTTCAGAGCGAGGTGGGCAAGCGCGACGTCAAGGAGAAGGACCAGGACCTCACGCGCGAGCCAGAGATGGTCAAGGCCTACCGCGACACCTGGACTCTCGGCGTCCACTCATATCTCTCGTACTTGCGCGACCGGCTGGTGCTCTGCAAAGAGATGCTGGCAGACTCAGGGAGCATCTTTGTGCAGATTAGCGATGAGAACCTGCATCGAGTAAGGGCACTGTTGGATGAGGTGTTCGGTGCCTCCAATCAAGTTGCATTGATTGCATTTCGCAAAACAGGTGGTGCTACAAAGCAGACTCTTAGCACAACAGCCGATTTCGTTATCTGGTATGCCAAAGATGCAGCGTCGATGAAGTATCGCCAGCTCTTCATCCCAAAGGAGCCAGGCGAGGATGGTGCGCAGGAATACGACCAGGTTGAACTACAGAATGGTAGTTCACGCCCCCTGACAGCAGCAGAGTCTGAGGGCTTTGAGGCGCTTCCAAGTGACGCAAGAATCTACGCTACCCAGTCTGTAGTTTCTGACGGTCACCGAACCAACACGAGCGTGCCGTTTAGCTATCTAGGGTTCCAATTCGATATCCAGCACGACAAGAACTGGAAGACGAGCATCGAGGGCATGAAGAGGCTGTGCTCCGCCGGCCGCATTGAGATTCGACCAGGGCATCGCATCTTTCGACGGTTCATGGACGACTTCGCGGCGACTGAAATCAACAGCATTTGGCTGGACGTTCGGGGTGCATTGGGCCGCGTCTATGTAGTTCAGACCTCGCACCGAGTCATCGAGCGATGCATGTTGATGTGCACAGACCCAGGTGACTTGATTCTCGACCCGACCTGCGGGAGCGGGACGACCGCATTCGTTGCCGAACAATGGGGTCGTCGCTGGATTACGGCCGACACTAGTCGAGTTGCTCTTAGCATTGCTCGGCAGCGACTAATGACCGCTCGGTTCGAATCCTACAAGATGCGTTCACTTAACGGCAAAGATGTTGAGCAGAACCCAAGTGGCACTTGGCTGACTGACCCGAGCGGCGAACTAGCCAGCCCCGTGACCTTCGACTGCAAGACTGTTCCCCACATCACCCTCAAATCCATTGCCCAAAACCAGGCACTTGACCCCATCTTCGACAAGTGGGACCCGCAGCTCAAGGAGGCTTGTGAAAGAGCGAACGTTGTACTCCGAGAGTGTCCGGCTGACCTGCGGAGCAAATTGCTCACCAAAGCGAAAGCATCAATCGGCGAGAAGAAGGCGAAGTCAGTTGGCAATGACCTGGGCAAGTTGAAGAAGGCTCTGTCGGATGCCGATTGGCGCCGCTGGGTGCTCCCGCCTGACCTGAACTCGACGCGCAACTACACTACGGTCGCCAACGACTTCGACGGCTGGTACGAGTGGGAGATGCCGTTCGACGCTGACCCCGACTGGCCGCAACCGCTCCAGGGCGCGGTGCTGCGCTATCGCGAGCTGTGGAAGGCGAAGATGAAGGAAGTCAACGACACCATCGCTGCCAGGGCTGAGCAGGAGGAGTTGGTCGACCAGCCTATCAGGGTCCCGGGAGTGCTGCGGGTGAGCGGTCCCTTCACGGTTGAGGGGGTGATTCCGGTCGAGGAGAACGTCGACGTGGACGAGGAGTCCCCCATCGAGTCCTTTGACGAGGAGCTCGACACGTTCGAGCCTGGCGGAAACGGAGCCGCGAACATCGACGTTGGCGCAGTCTCGAATGCGGACAGTTACCTCGACCAAATGACCGGGCTGCTGCGCAAAGACGGCGTGCGGTTCCTTAACAACAAGGTGCAAGAGTTCGCGCGACTTGACCGAGTGACGGGCAGTACCCACCACGCCGAGGGTGAGTGGGAGAATGGACCCGATGGCCACCAGTCGAAGCTGGTCTACGTCGTCTTCGGCCCCCAATACGGCGCCATGACCCGGGCGATGGTGGACGACGTGCTCGCCCGCTCGCGCAAAGCCGACGTCATCCTCTTCGCCGGGTTCTCGTTTGACGCCGAAGCCGAGGCTGAGATTCTCTACCGGAAGGAACTGTTCGAGGCGGAGCAGAAGGCTCGGCCTGGCTCGACGAACGTGCAGCAGGTTGAGAAGGTACAGATTCGCCCCGACGCCAATCCCGCGATGGGCGACCTGCTCAAGACCACCGTGCACCAGCAACTCTTCACGGTGAGCGGCACTCCGCGGACCCGGTTGGACAAGTTGCCTTCGGGCGAGCTCCAGGTCTCCATGGAAGGAGTCGACATCTACGACCCGATTGAGAACGTAGTGCGCTCATCGGGCGCGGACAAGGTTGCAGCCTGGTTTATCGACGGTGACTACGACGGGCGCACGTTCTGTGTCACCCAGGCCTTCTTCCCTGACAAGTCGGCTTGGGAGAAGATTGCAAAGCATCTGGACAAGAGCGGAGCTGTCGACATGGAGCGGTTCGAGGCGTTCAGCGGCACCACATCGCTTCCCTTCCCGCCGGGCAAGCACAAGCGAGTTGCAGTGAAGGTCATCGACCCACGTGGCAACGAGGTGATGAAGGTGCACCGACTGGAGGGCTATCAGGCGTGAACGAGGAGCAAGTGAAGTTGCTTCGCGACAAGCTTCTCGCACTCGTCCCAGAGAGTGGTGCATCCAAGGGCAACGTCACCCTCAAGGCGGAGTGGCTCGCCGATGTGGAGGTTGCACAACTCCTCAATGACAAATCCGAAGAAGAGAAGACCGACGAGTTCTGGAAGACCCGCAACTACTGGATTGAGCAGGGCAAGCTGCGAACAGGTCGTGGTAAAGGCGGCTCTGTCGCCCGGGAGTTTCCTGAACCCAAGGTCGAGGAAGGGTCGCCGAAAGCAACTGTCTCCATTGGAGGGCACGCCGTTGAACCAGAACTTGATGTTGAGGAGGGAGCCAAACCTGAAGTTCCCGTCGAAGGTGCACCTGCCGAACCTCAGAAGGCGAAGGAAAAGGACCTGTACGAGCCCTGTGCGAAGACCATCAAGGAAAACTTTGCACCTTCTGAGTTACCGGTGGAGCCCTCGAAGTTCGTGGTGGGCATCACAGCGCTCCAAGGAAAGAGAGACACGGGCGGTAAGTGGACGCGACCAGACATAACCGTTGTGTCTGTGAGACGATTCAAGTTCACGGGACCCTACACTGAGGTTTTCACATTCGAAGTCAAGAAGGCTGGCGACGTCGACATAGATGGGGTTCACGAGGCACTCGCGCATTCGGCCCAGGCCACGAAGGTGTTCTACTTGGGGCAAGTACCGGATGCCGAGCTTAACGAGTTTCTGTCCTCGCCGCTCTTTGCCCGTATCCAAGAGGAATGCATCAGGTTTGGCGTGGGATTCGTCACCTTTTCAGACCCATCCAACTACGAGAGTTGGAGTGTTCAAGTCCCAGCGATGAAACACGCCCCTCACCCAGAGCGGATGGAGAAGTTCCTCCATGGAACCCCAGGATTGGACGGAGATGAACTCCAGGCGCTACTAGACAAGGCTTACGGGGGGGGCGCATGAGCAGTGTGAAGCCGAATCTCGGCCGTCTCACGAAGGTCAACCTACGGGACGTCTGGACAAGCGAGCCCTACGACTTCACTCCTTGGCTGGCACAGGAGGAGAACCTCAAGCTGTTAGGCGAGGCGTTGGACATGGAACTCGCCTTGGTCCAGGCTGAGAAGGGAGTCGGCTCGTTCAGCTGCGACATTCTCGCGAAGGACATGGTGACGGACCAGTACGTCGCAATCGAGAATCAGCTTGAGTCGACCGACCACCTACACCTGGGGCAGCTCGTCACCTATGCGGCTGGACTCGACGCCGTGGCTGTCGTTTGGGTGTCGAAGTCGATGCGAGAAGAGCACCGGCAGGCTCTCGACTGGCTCAACTCCAAGACAAGCGAAGACCTCTCCTTTTATGGAGTCGAGGTTGAGCTCTGGCGAATCGGCGTGTCCGATGTTGCTCCTCGATTCAACGTGGTTGCCCGCCCGAACACCTATCAGAAGGCCGCGCGACACTCGAAAGAGGCAGCCAGCGCGGCGTCTGGCGCTGGGCAACTCTACTTGACCTACTTCACTGCCCTGCGTGAGTATCTGGCGGAGCATGCCCCTCAGTTGAAGACGATGAAGCCGAGCACCGACAAGTGGACGAACATCTCGGTTGGTCGAACGGGGTTTGCTCTGGTAGTCGAGGCGAGTTTGCAGAAGCGCTTTATCGAAGTCAAGTTCTACGTCCACAATGACCCGGACAAGGCTATAGGCGCAATCCTGGCGAGCCGTATGCCGGAGATTGAGGCGGCTATCCCCAGAGCGAAGCTAGACCTGAACGAAGGCAAGAAGCACACCAGCGTGGACATCGTGCTCGACGCCGACCCGAGCGACCTTGCTGACCGAGAACGGCAGATTGCTTGGCTGGGGCAGCAGGTCATTAAGTTCGACCAAGTATTCCGACCGCTTGTGAAGGAGTTGCCCTGATGTCCAAACCGAACGAGCCGATGCCGATTCAGCCCGTCGAGTCTCCGGTCATCTGCAGCCCCTACAGTGAGCCCGACTGGCATTACGACTACGACCGCAAGACGGGGGAAGCGACCAAGAAGCCCGGTCGTCGACCGGCTTATTACTGGTTCAAGTCGGAGGAGCGGGTGCGGGGCCAAGGCCAACTCTTCGAGACGGAAGAAGAGCGACGCGAGCTCGACTTGGTGAACAAGCTTCGCAAGGATGTGAAGCGGTGGAGAGAGTCTGGCTATCCGGGCGCGGAGAACGTCACCAAGGAGCTGCTGCGTCACTGGTGGCGAGCCGACCGGACTCGTCGACTCTTCTTCTGCCAACTGGAAGCTGCTGAGACCATCATCTTCTTGAACGAGATTAGGGGGCTCAAGCGGGACGGCTCTCGCCGGCGACCGGTTTGGTCGCCAGAGTTCACGGATACGGACTTCCAAGCACTTACCGACCGGCCAGTCGACCCGAACTATCAGCCGCTTACCCGCATGTGCTCCAAGGTCTGCACTGGCGCGGGAAAGACCACGGTGATGGCAATGCTCATCGCCTGGGCATTCTGCAACCGCGCAAGAGTGCCGAGCGATGAGCGATTCCCGAAGGCAGCCCTCATCTGCTGCCCAAACCTGACCATCAAGGAGCGACTACAGGTGCTCCGCCCCGACTCCAAGGGTCAGGACATCTACACTCAGTTCGACTTGGTCCCGATGCTCTACCGGCCATTGCTCCAGATGGGCAAGGTCGAGATTGTCAACTGGCACGCCTTCAACCCGACGAGCGAGCACAGCGAGGGTGGCAAGTCGTATGCGGTCGTTCAGAAGGGTGCGGAGGATGACGAGTCGTTCGCCCGCAACCGCTTAGGTGAGTTGTACGACATGGGTCCCCTGCTCGTGATGAACGATGAGGGGCACCACGCCTACAGACCGAAGCCTACGGACGGCAAGCTCTTCGTCGAGGGCAGCGACGACAACGACGAGGCGACCGTATGGGTTCAGGGCCTCGACCGCATCAACAAGTCCTGCGGCATTCAGGTATGCGTCGACTTGTCCGCGACTCCGTTCTATATCAAAGGCTCGGGCTATCCCGAGGGTGAGCCGTTCCCTTGGATTGTTAGCGACTTTGGCCTAGTCGATGGCATCGAGAGTGGCATCACGAAGATTCCCCGGCTGCCGGTCAGCGACACCACCGGCCGACCCGACGCGAAGTATTTCCGCCTGTGGAAGAACATCACGCGCGACTTGGCTGCCTCGCAGCGGGTCGCGGGGCGGAAGCCGAAGCCCGAGGTCATCTGGGAGCGTGCGCAAGACGCTCTTGTGCAGTTGACCGGCGAGTACAAGAAGGCATTCGACGAAATCCAGAAGGCGAGCGACCTCCAACTCAAGGCGCCGCCGGTTATGATTCTCGTCTGCGACAACACTCAGATTGCAGAGCTCTTCTTCCGCAACATCAGCGGGGAGGAGGAGGTCGAGGCGCTCGACCTTACCGAACCCGACGACGACTCACAAGAGCCGGAAGTTGAGGAGGACGAACCCAAGAAGAAGGGCAAGAAGCCGAAGAAGAAGGTCGTGTACCGTGGCTCGCCGGACTGGGCATCCCTCTTTGAGAATGCGCCTCGGTCGAGGCACACCATCAGCATCGACAGCAACCGACTCGCAAAGGTGGAGAGCGAGGACCCTGCCGCCACGAAGGACAAAGCTGCTCGCGAGTTGCGGGAAATCGTGAACACCGTGGGGAGAATCGGCAAGCCGGGTCAGGACGTCCGTTGCGTCGTCTCCGTGGCAATGCTCACCGAAGGGTGGGACGCGAACAACGTCACCCACATCCTGGGGCTCCGCGCCTTCGGCTCCCAGTTGCTTTGCGAGCAAGTCGTTGGTCGCGGCTTGCGCCGGATGAACTACGACCCGGACCCGGAGACTGGGCTGCTGCCGGAAGAATATGTCGATGTGTACGGTATCCCCTTCTCGGTAATTCCCTATAAGGGTAAGCCGAGTTCAACGCCGCCTGACAAGCCGGTCAACTTCATACGTGCTGTTCCCGAGCGGAAGCACTTCGAGATGCGCTTCCCCAACGTGGAGGGATTCGTCTATGCGCTCAACCGCAACCTAATCCGGGCTGACGTCGATAAGATGGAACCGCTCGTTGTCGAGCCCGAGCAGACTCCAACCGCCACCTTCCTTCGCATTCAGGCGGGCTACTCCGAGGGTGCCGCTTCTGGTAAGGGGCTGGGCGCATTTGTCGAGCACAACCGTTCTCTCTACTACTCGATGCACCACATGCAGCAAATCGAGTTCGAGGTAGCTCGACAAGTTGTCTCGGCCCTTGTCGGTGAAGGCGAATTCGCACCGGTCGGTGGAAGCGCCCGGACCCGAGCATACGCTCGCCATGAACTGTTCCCGCAGGTTGCTCGCCTCGTGCGCAAGTACGTCTCCACCAAAGTGGACTTCAGAGGCGCCCATCCATGCGAGCTCGGCCTCGACAAGTATGTGCGCCGAATCGTTGAGCGGCTGCTCCACGCTATTGAGCCGGACGATGACCGAGGGGAGATGCCGTTGCTGCCTGTCCTCAACCGCTTCAATCCGGTGAGCAGCACCTCGGACGTCGAGTACACGACCAAACGACCCGTTCATGCCACTGTTCGGTCGCACATCAACTCCGTGGTGCTCGACAGCACCTGGGAGCAGACCGTATCGTTCCACTTGGAGCGGCTCAGCTCTCTGGTGAAGTGCTACGCCCGGAACGACCGGGGATTCCTGACCATCCCCTACGAATTCGAAGGAGTCCAGCACTCCTACGCCCCTGACTATCTAGTGAGGCTGGTCAACGATGTCGTTCTGCTCCTTGAGGTCAAGGGTCTCATCGACGATGAGACCAACCAGAAGCATCAGGGCGCCAGACGGTGGGTCTCTGCGGTTAACAACTGGGGGCAACTGGGCAAGTGGGAGTTTGCTGTCTGTAGCAAGCCCCAAGAGTTGGAAGCGCTCCTCAAGACCGTGCTCCAAGAGGAGGTTGTTCCGGCGTGAGAGAACTCCAACTCAACCTCTATGAAGCGTTCTTGCCGGGAGAAGTTGAGCTCCTGATTCGCGAGCGACCAGAGAAGTTGCTTCCCGGAGAGGCAGAGTTCGGCCCCAAGGACTCTAACCTGTCAGTGCTCGTGGCAGAGGGAACTGCGCCGTCCGGCTCCTTTGCTGAGTCATTCCAAACCTACGACCTGCATCCACCCCTCGTTCAGCGCCTGATTGTTGAGGGTCTGGCAAACTCGTTCGGAAAGAAGCTACTCGTTGAACGCGAACTTCTTGCCTTCAACATCTTTGACCCAAAGGACAAGGTCAACGTTAGCGCGGATTTCATCGACTTGCTGAGGGGAGTCTCGTTTCGCGCGGAGCACGTGACTTCCCAGGGGAAGAGCTACTACGGCTTCTTCGTGTCGATGAAGGTGCGTCGGAAGTTCAACGAGTCTGCGGACCGGAAGCTACTTCTTAACTCCGCACTGGGCGGGCAGGTACGTGTTGTTCAAGGCGGTCGAGCCCAACGTGTGAAGTTGCTGGACGTCAAGGGTGCCAAAGCACAGGCTGAGACTGACGACTTGGAAGTCATTCAGGTCCCATCGGATGAGATACAAGTGAGTGCCGACCAAAGCATCCTCGCTCGATACGCGCATGCGATAGGTCGGCCCGAACTGACCTCCTCCATTCTGGTGGAATCCCAGGTGGCTAGTTTCCGTTACACCTCCGCTGGCACCAAAGCGCGCAACTGGCTAAAGTCTGAAATGAACTTCGTGGGCAGTTGGTTAGCCCGCCTCAGTCAGAACGGCCGGCTTCCTTTCCAACTGCCGAACTCCACAAGCCAGTGCTATGTCGGCATCCGAACTGCCCTGGTGAAGGAGCGGAACTCATGATTCTCCAGTTCACCCAGTTGCGGCGACCTCGGCACGTTTTCGCTGGCGGAAGGACCAGTGTGGGAGCCTTCCAGGGCCTTCGGCAGTTCGGGCCGTACGACATGGGCGAATGCCCGAGTGAGCCGTCCGTGGTGTTCATCTACCCCCGCGAGCTCCGGGAGCAAGCGAGAAGACTCTACTTGTCACTCCGTGACGGGATTGGGCCGTTCAAGGGAACGATGCCCCTCTTGAGGTACCCACTTCCGCCAGCTGGGGTCATCCGCGTGGATGAGTTCACGACGGAAGGTATGTCTGAGGAGCAGTCTGCTGCCGCATATAAGCATGCCGTGGAGTCGTGGCTCGCCACTGGGGCAACTGCTGATATCGCGCTCATTCTCCACCCAAAGACCGAGCGTGACAACCAAGGAAACCCCTACCTAACATCCAAGTTCCCGCTTCTCCGTGCCGGTATTCCGAGCCAAGTTGTGACGACTGACCTCTTGGCCAAGAAGGACGTGTTCGAGTGGTCTGCAGCCACGATTGCACTCGCAATGCTGGCGAAGATGGGAGGGGTTCCCTGGGGCGTGCAATCTGACTTGCCGCAAGACACGGTTATCGTTGGTGTCAACAGAGCGGTTGTCAGGGCCGCGAAGGGAGGACTTGTCCGGCATTACGGGTTCGCGAGCACGTTCTCTCACCAAGGTGTCTACCTCGGGACCCGGCTGTTCGAGCCTGCCGACTCAAAGCACGCCTACCTTGCGGGGCTGGAGCAGGCTCTAAAGGAGGCCCTTCGGGACTGGAAATCCGACGCCGGAGATGTACCTGCCAACCTCGTGGTGCACGTGAGGAAAGAGTTGAGTCGCGATGAGACCGAAATCCTAGAAGGAGTGCTGAGGTCGGCGCCGTCCTCGCTAGTCCGGTCGTATGCGGTTCTCAAGATTGTTGATGCCCATGAGGCACTCATTAGCAACCCGTCTCAGAAGGACAACCAGCTCCCCCCCTCCGGGGTTCTCGTGCGCCTCACCGGAAAGCGTGGTCTCCTTCAGATAACAGGGTTGGGTGACGAGTCCAGTGCCGGTAAGCAAGTCTCTCATCCCTTCTCCGTTAAGTTGCTGGGTAGTTCCCCAGCCGCCCCATCCTTCGAGGACCTGTCGGAGAACGTGCTTGCGATGGCGGCAATGAACTGGAGGGCTCTGAATGCGGATGCTGTCCCCGTTTCGATTAAATATCCTCAACTTGTGGCGGAGCTACTTGGCAGATTCCACGAGAGTGGGTTTGACGTTGGTCAACTCCCTCCCGACCTGATGCGGAGACCGTGGTTCCTGTGAGTGGGATGGGCTCTTCGGTCGTGGTGCTTCTTGGCGCGGGCGCGAGCAAGGACGCTGGACTGCCCTTAGCGCTTGAACTCACAGGTGAACTCGCGAGGTACCTCCAAGAGCGGGGCGATAGTGCCGCACTCGATGCTCTGAACCTTATTATTGGTGGCCTGTCGTTTCAAGGGAAGGTATACGGCGAGGGTCGTGCTCCGCAGCACGATATTGAGACAGTCCTCAGAGTGGCGCAGCAGCTTGCTCGCAGGAACGAACAACCGCTAGCAACCTACGTTGGGAGTTGGCACCCGGCATTGGAGCGGCTGGCACCCAACGGAGAAGGAGTCGTCTTCGACAGCCTGACCGACATCGCAGAGGAGGTCATTCACGAATGCCTGCGAGCACCAGAGGCTAGGAGCAGATTCAAGTACCTTGAAGAACTCTGGGAGATAGGGTTTGACATCGGCGAGCGCAACCCGCCGAAGGCATTCACTCTCAACTACGACTTACTTCTTGAGTTGGCATTGGAACATCATGGCCGTGGATTCACAACCGGGTTCAACGATGGAGTTTGGAGCAGCGTCGAGTTCGACGACCCTGCTCGGATGAGGATTTACAAGCTTCATGGGTCCTTCGGGTGGTTCCGCCACGAACAGACGGGAGTGCTCTATGACCGAGACAAGGCACTTGACCGGCTCGACATCACCTTCGAGTCCGCTGGCACCAGAGACGAGGTCATCTTCGCCACGGATAACAAGCTGAGAGCACTGCAGCCGTTCCTGTGGATGTTCAACGAGTTTGACAACTCAGTCGCCAACTGCCGCTTCATCGTTACCGTGGGCTACGGGTTCAACGACGAACACATCAACCAGATAATTAGCAACGGCATGTCGGTCGACGAGTCTCGGCACCTGATTGTCGTGGGGCCGGGACTAACCGAAGCCACACTCGACCGAGCCCCGGGCTTCAGCATCAAGCCACAAAGGACTCACTTCATCCCGAAGGGAGCAAAAGAGACCCTTCAAGGCGACCTAGTTCGAAAAAAGCTGGCGGAGATTACGAGCCAGACCGCTACCGAAGACCCCTTCACCGACCAGCCAGTTCTACAAGGTTGAGGTCGAGCCAAAGAGTTGCTCGCGAGCACCCCAGAATGCGGCATGTTGCGGTCGGCGCGGAGGTTGCACGATTCACGTAGCGTCATCAAGGTTTGTCGCCTTGTAGAACGTCGACCTACTGCAGCCGAGGATTCGACACGCCTCGTCCACCGGCATTGTTCGGTCGGCGCGGAGCCGCTTGGCGAGTTCGAGTTTCTGCCCCGTGAGGACTTGTCGTCGACCCCCGACTTTCCCGCGAGCTCTCGCAGCAGCCAAACCAGCAAGACATCGTTCGCGGGTCAAGTTGCGCTCGAATTCTGCCATCGCAGCGAAAACGTGAAAGACGAGTCGACCACCGGCCGATGAAGTGTCGATGTTCTCGGTTAGCGACCTGAGACCAACTCCACGAGACTCCAAGTCTGCGACCACCTCAATGAGGTGCTGCAGGGACCTACCGAGTCGGTCGAGCCGCCACACGCAGATGCAGTCGCCCGCACGTGCGAAGTTGAGGGCCTCGTTGAGACCTGGTCGGTCGAACTTGGCACCGGAAACCTGGTCGGAGAAGACTCGCTCGCAACCAGCCTTCGTCAGGGCGTCGCTTTGAAGGTCGAGGTTCTGTTCAAGAGTCGAGGTGCGTTGATATCCGATGAGCATGGAGTGGAATGTGTGAAAACTCGACCGACTGAGGGTCCACTCGGACTTTGCAGATGGACGCCCAATTCGGACGGTCTCGTGGGTTCAACGGGTTCGAAGCGAAGTGGAGCTCCTGCGAGCCCGTCAACCAAGTGTTTGATAGATAGCGATTTAGCAGCTACTGATTCACCGGATTCTGGATAGCCCATAGCCGATGGCTCGACCCGGTGCATTTTCAGGCGACTGTCGTTGCCCAACCTATACTTGAAGCCCCTGGTAACCAGCAACGTTGTCATCGAACCAACGACCGAAGTGTTGCTGGTACAGGCTGCCATCGTCCTCAAATGGCTCAATGCGGACAGAGTCGGTCGCATTCCAAGCTTCGAGCAGAGAGACGTTCAGCCGATAAGCCCATCCCGGCACGAACAACCACGTTTCTGAGGGAAGGGGCTCAAGGACATTGGAAACTTGGACGGGGGCTACCACATGGACGGCACCGCTTCGTTTTGACCTCAACTCGGCAAGTCCAATACGAAAGGCCTCACCGGCCGTTGAAGTAGGTTGCTGCCAGGCGAGAATACGAACCGCAGCTTCATCGGGCACATCTAGGAGCACCGGGAAGACCGGTGAGCCCAAGCCGCCATCGGTAATGGCTAGCATCTCTCTCGAAGAACCAAGGATTCTCTTCAGCGATGACTGCGCTTCGTTCCGGTTTCCCTGTTCAAGCGAGAGCGGTCCAGAATTCACTGCCCTCGCGGCAGGCAACTCCAGACCAGCATCCCCAAGTTGCTCGATGAGCATCTCGGCACCCTGCCGAAGGGCTTCCAATCTACTGAGCTCTGCCATCCGACTCTCGGGCGTCTTCGAACCCAGAGCAATCGACATGATTTGGCGTCGAAGAATATCGGTAGCTTCAACCCGAACCTGCCCTAGCACGGTACGAATCGCGTTTCGTACATCGTCACCGGCACTCTCCAAGTACCTGTTTATCGCCAGAGCCCATTCATCTTTGCGGACCGACCTGAGGTCACTGTCTGAAAGCGCATCATCGCCTTTCGTGAGATTTCGTGCCGCCAGGTAAGAAACAAGGACTCCTACGGCCACGAAGGGCCACTGTGGACCAGGAATTGCTAGTGCCACCGCGCCTAGGGCAGCACCTGTGAAGACCGCAACCCCAGCAGCCCTGTCCTTCGATTCAGGCGAAGGCTCACTCATTTGGACATCAAAGTCCCATTGGCTCACCTGGCCCAAGCGTTCAAACTCAGTCAGCCTGCCAACAAAGTCTTCGAACATGTCCACGCCAGCGGCGCGAACAGCCTGCACTATTTGGTCATGGTTGGCAACAAAGAACTCATCTAGAACCTCTCGTATCCGCTCTTTGCTTACGGATTGCTCAATGACACGCTTGAAACGCTCTGGACTTCGCAACTCCGACATCGGCATCTTTTGAAGCCTTCCTTCGCTATCGGTCGTCAGCGCGTGTCGCAGTTTCGTGATGGCTTGGGCTTCGAACAACTCGCCCAGTCGAGCCAAGCGTCCAGCCAAAAGGTCAGTTCCCCTTTCCAGTTGGCTCTTGTAGAGGAAGAGTCTCCGCTTTTCGTCAAGAAGGCTCCTCTGAATGTCATCGCGCACTGAATAGCAGATGGCTCTGAGGTCGCCCGCGGCCGCTCTAGCGGAAAGTCGACCGGGATTGTTGATGATTTGAGAGCGAAGCGTCTCCAACAGGAGCTTGATATTGCCTGACCCGTCCGTCACCATCTCGTCGCGACCTTGCTCGGACTCGGGACTTAGGGCGAGTTTCGCACTGAACGGGATAAGCGCGCTGTAGCGGACCGTTGGGTAAGCACGTTCAAGGTAGGTCCGCAGTTCATCGAACTTCTGCTTCGATACGTTCTCAGACTTATTAACCACCCCAATGATGGACTTCCCCCGAGATTGAAGTCCCGTAAGCACCTGGTCAAGTTGACGCTGGCCCATGTAGTCCTTGTTGAAGACCCACAAGGCAGCGTCGATTGCCTCAATGAACTGCTCAGCAAGAGCGTTGGTGTCGTCCGACCCGCCAAAACCCGGTGAATCCCAAATCTCGATATTCTCAAGAATTCCTGCTGGTAGATAGCATTCGACAGATGAAATGCCAGCGTGCCCAGAATCGTCAAGAACTGTCCGCAAGGTCTCGATAAGGTCGCCAACTGCGACCTCTCTTACTCCATCCGGGAGTTGAATCTTGGCCGACGCGTTCTCCCCAAATGCAACTCGCTGAGGGCAGAAGGTACATTCGAGGGCATCGGTCAGCGCAACTTCACTCCCCACCAAGGCGTTCAATACCGACGACTTGCCAGCCTTCATTTCCCCTACGACTCCAAGCTTGAAAGGTCGCTCAAGGCGGACAGTGATTTCTTGAATCCGCGTACGCATGTCAGCAGACCAGTCGGCTGACAAGCTATCCTCGGCATCCTCGACGAGAGCCAGGAGCGACCTCGCGGAATCTCGAACGGAGTCAGTGTCGAGAATGATGCGCTCCCGCATGCTGCGAGCGGGAGTGTGCTGGGCGTCCATTGCACCGACAACCTCTTCCTCCATTTCTGCCGATGGGTTCGATGAAGTCCGCTCGATAGTCGCGCGCCCCAGTAAGGATGCTACAAACCGCTCAAGGTCCGTTGCGTCATGCTCAAAGGGCCGTGGCTCGGCACTTCCCCAAGGGGCGTTACGTCGTACCCACCTGAGTCTTTGGCGGAGGGTCTCCAAGCTCGATACATCATCTGCGAAGACCATGCTGTCCGCATAGGCCTTGGGCAGGTCCGAAGAATGCCAGTGAGACTCCCACGCACTGCGTGAAATCTGTGGCCAAGCGACTGTCGCAGTGAGCCATGGAACGTTTGGGTTCGCCTCCCGAAGAAATGACAGCAACTCAAAGGCCCCCTTTCTCACTTGAGACATCGGGCTCCGGCTTCGACCTCGGCCCTGAATCACGATTTCGGATGGTGAAATCTCCTCAATCATGTTCAAAGGCACGGCCTTCACTTCTAGGCAGAAAACTCCTTCATCCTCGTCCCATACAACAACGTCGATATTCGAGACGCCTGGCAACATGACGTCGAAGAACACGTGAGTACGCCCATCGTCAAGCGCAAGAAGCGATTCAGCAAACAGGAGTTCGCCATGGTGCTCAGGCAGCGGGCCGTAGAGCGGCATTACGACTGCCTCCAGCCGAGCCTTCGCATTGTTCTGATGGGGAGGGCAATGAGGAGTGGTTCAACCGCTGGACCTGACAGGGCTTCATCGGCATTGGCTATTGTCATCTGGTGAGTTGACTCCCCACCTGTTAGTTCGAACTGCTTCCTCATATCCTCTTCCAATCCTCTGGCAACCTGGTCATTCGCCTCCACTAATCGTGCCCGTGTCGAATCAATGAAATTTTTAACTTGCGGGACAACGTCTCGCTCCAGAGCTCGTCGAATATCGTTCGTCGCCTTTTCCTTTGCTTGTCTTACCTTCTCTTGAATCATGCCGCCGAAGAGCGGAAGGCCGGAAAAGAACTGACCCACGCCGATGAGCAAATCGCGGAGGAAGACATTCGGGTCTGGAATTTGCCAGCTGATTGTTCCCGGTTCAACCTTCACGTTAGTTCGAGTGGTACACAATGTCGCGATGCTGTCGGCAACTCTTCCAGTAGCGTCGAAATGCGACTCCCTGTATTGTTGGGATGAAGAAGCTAGCCAAGTGATGATGTCGGCGTATTTAGCTGAGGCGTTCAGCGCCTCATTTTGTGCCAGCATTCGCAGGTCGTTATTGATGGCTTCGAGCTGCATCAAAGAGCGAGCCCTCTCTCTTGAATCGTAGTCCACTGCTTGGATACCGCTTCTCACCTTCGCCAATGAAGTTGATTCGAGTGTTTTGATATTGGAGAGCATTTGAGCCTGGGTTTGACTCGACGCATCGGCAGTCCTTCGCATGAGTTCGTGGTGTAGTTGTATGTTGGCCTCAGCATCACTCCTCGCTTGAGACACCATCGAGCGAAACTCGGCGCCCTTCTGACGAAGAGCTGAGTAGGTCTGCAAATTCTTGGTCAGTTGCTGACGTCCGTCTAGAAACTGCACAAGATTCTCCTGGAGCAGCGGCAGTCCACTCATTTGAAGCACCTCCTCCACATCAAGGTCTGCATTCGCTCTAGCCCAGGCCAACTCGTCATCGGAAGGCGACGATGGCAGTCCTTGACGGGCGTAAAGGGCGGCCAAGGAGGACATGGGAATGACTGACGAGACGAGTTCTCCATATTCGCGCTCTGCACGTGTGAGCGCACGTTTTCGAGTCGAATCATCCAGTTGGTCCCACTTGTTGATTATCAGAATCAGCTGCTTGGAGTATCGCCTCGCCTCAAGCATCTCATTTCGCAGTTCCTTCGCCCCAATCTTTTCGGCCGCGACAATCCAGATGACTGCATCGGCTCGCTCGTACTGCCACTTCAAGTGATGCAAGTGAGAAGAAGGAGCGAGTTGCTGGTTTATCCCCATCGTATCGACTAGCCTGATTCCAGGTAGCAATGCATTGCGGGCGGCGACTGCCCACTCAATCTCCATGACTGGCGAGAAGTAGGGTTTTGAGCTTCCAAGAGTGTGGGCGACTCGCCTTTCTTCACTCTCCGCAATTGCGTCAGCTACGTTTCGCGAAACATGGAACTCGACGAGGTTGCGGAACTTGCCGACCGGAGTTCCAATGTGCTGCCTGATTTCGGAGCTTCCAGCAGATTCCAGAAGAATCGGGTCTACGAAGAGGCGGACCAAGGCATCAGGCTCATCGACTGCGATGTACCGATTGAAACACCAAGTCTTGGGAAGCCAGTCTGTTGGAGCGATGTGCTCGCCTAGCACAGCGTTGATGAAGGTTGATTTTCCGTGCTTTCCCTCGCCCATCACGAAAATTTCGAACGGCTCATTCGCACGCGTCTGGGAGTCTTGCACACCAGCGAGCAGATGGATGAGTCGGTCTGTAAGGCCCGAGGTGCGAATCCGATGCTCAAGCCTACGTTCTTGCTCCAGCAGACTCGGAGGCAGTTGCTGGCCGAGCCCGAGCAAACCACGAATGTGTCGCCGCATGGGGTGCTGAAGCTCTTGATAAGTAGGCTCTACTATCATTTAGACTCACTTTGGTCGAAAAGCCATGTAGAGCACGCCAGGTACCGCAAACGCCAAAAAGAGCATCACCCCAAGAATGATGAACGTCATTTGCTGGATGCGTTTCTTCAGGCTCTCTTCGAAGTGTGTGCTCTGATGCTGGAGCTGCTGCCTGTGCTCTTGAGCTTGTTGCTTGACCAGTTCCGAGGTCCTTTCCCAGTGGTGCCTCGCGGCCTCTTCTTGCTTTGAGGCGAGCCGAGCGAGTGCCTCGCCTGCTGAGGCCTCAAAACGCTCAACAGCTGGAAGAAACATTTCACGGTAGCCTTCCCGGCTCTGAGTCACGGTTTCATCGAGTTGTGTGACCTGTTGCCGAAGTTCAGCGGTGGCTTCATTCAACGATTGAATGGCCCCGTCGGAAGCAGCGGTGTAGATTGAGCGAACGTACGCCTGAAACTCCTTAAAGAGCTCCTCCTCTTCAGGCGGAATAGCTAAGTTAGCAACGTTCGTCTTTGATTCGCTCATCCTTTTGATGTCTCCGTAATATCTTGGCTATTCTTGCAGTAAGCGTGCATAACCTCAACCCCAGCATTCACCTCGAAAAGTGCCTGATGTGCCTCCATCGGCATCGAAACCGGAAGGTCCTTGTATGCGGCAACTTGGATTGAACCATCGACTCCAAGATGGTAGGCGAGTCCAAGGCCCACTCCAACCTTCGCCATCTTGGTTGTGCGTTTGAACTGACGGTGGAGCGAGTCCCACAAAGGGTCATGTTCTGGCGGTAGATGCTGGTGGGTCAAGAGGACGACTTCGTCCAGCGCAATTAGAACCGCTTCGGCTGCCGCACCCATGAGTATGGAATGCGTGAGAAATGAACGGTGATTCCCGATGCCAGTAACGAGGTCCAGGTCTGGCAGGCCACCGTTCGCATCGAGTCCACCGGAACCGATAAGGAATCCCAAAGTGGCGCCAATGATTTCAGGCAGAGTTTCCGCTGGGCACGAACGAACGTCGCGCAACCACTGAGGTATTCCGTGTGCAACTGCCCGAGATGTAGTCGCTGTCGTCTTGATGACGGCTGAGCCAGAATTCCAAGACCTTTCTGCGAAGCCACGCAGGTCGCCGTCCCGGATTGACCTGTAGCCATCGACCACCAAGTCATCCGTGCTGACAATGAGACGCCGAGCAAACGTGGCTGCCTTGGACAACCGATGCTTCACGCCAGTGGATGTATGCAATGGCGTCATCAAGATGCACTTCAAGATGCTCTTCTTGGGAACCTTAGCCAGCGCGAATCGAAGCTCATCAGCGAGCCGTTTCGCTCGCGTTTCTCTCTCGCACCTGCCTAAGGGCAAAGCATCGTACTGCATCCTTGTTCAGCTTAACAGACCGGCCAGGTTCAGTTCAAACGCTGCCCACGATGAGCCCGGCTGAGCGACGTAATGTGGCTTGTACGCTGTCGGCGCAGACTTCCGGCGAGTTGGACGACTAGTAGGAAGAGGCTGGACGGCCTGGAACGCTAAGATGTGGAAGTGAAACTAGGGGTCCAGAGGTGAGCGCGAACCGGAGAGACGTCCTTAACTGCCAGCGTCCAGCAAATCGTCCAACTCGCTGATTCGTGATTGGAACTGGTGCTGCTCCCTCGCTCCAATGGCTGTGACACCCGCTACGGGCTCTTCAGCCCATCGCATCTTCGGCATGTGCTCAATCTGAAAATCGAGCATCTCGGCTTCGTCATAGTGTCGGCTAAATACTCCCCGTCCGCGCCAGCCACCGATGACTTGAGCCAGGTCTGTACCGCCGACTTCCTTTGCATGGCTCGTAACAGTCTTACGTAGCGCATACAGAGTCGCCCCTTTGCGATGGATGCCCGCACGCGCCTTCAAAGCGTCGAAGCGCACCTGGGGCACGTGGACATCAACGGAGCCGTAGGTCTCACCTTCTCCCGAATCTGAGTGCAAGACAAATCTGTAGTTGAGAGCTCGCGCACGTTCCGCACACGGCTCGATTAGTCTAAGCAGCCTCGGCAGAACAAGCAACTCGCGGACTCCCTCGTCAGAGCCTTGGCTCCCGGTCTTTGTGTACGCCTTCAACATCCGAACTCCGTCGACTACATCAATCTGCTGATGGACCCGCAGAAACGTGTGGTCACGGTACGCGAAGAAGTCGTCGACAGTCACGCCGGCAGACTCCCCCGGTGCCCGGATGCCCATGAGACTGAGACCAAGCACCGCTCGGTCCAAGTCGTCGTCACATGCTGCGATGAGGCGCTCGACTTCATCAAAGCTGTAGCGGGAGTTCGGTCGTATAATCGCCTTCTTAGGCAACACTACGTCCTCTCTGAAGTTGACCCTCGGATAGAACTCCGAATACTGGGGGTGGTTGCGGATGGTGCGCCAGGCGCTGCTGACCACTCCTAAGATGTTCTCAATTGTGGCGCGGCTAAGGCCGTCCTTCCCGTGACGATGCTCGGCACGGCTGAGCGCATCAACGAACTCCTGAATCACCGGCTGGGATAAGTAGCTGATGCGGACATCTGCCAACGCATAGGGAGACTCAGCCAGTCCCCGCACCTTGCTTGTAAGAAGCTTTCGCTTAACCCAGTGCTCGAAGAAGCTCACATCGGTCTGGAGCGTAGAAGCCTCCACGGACTTGTTCGCGCGTTTGCGGTCGAGGTTCGACTGAATCAACTCCCCCACAGTTGGCGCCGAAGTGACCATTGCCCGGTCCTCGCTCCCTCTATTGCGTATCTTCTCGTGCACGAGTACACGCTTGAGTTGCCCCCATTGGAGTCGCGCGAAGTCGTTGAGTCGGCACGAGTCGAGTGCAATTCCGCGTGCGACTGCATCTCGCAGGAGCATCTCCTGCTCGGCTTCAGCGGCACGTCGAGCCTCGTCCTGACGACTGTTGGAGAACGTCCGCTCGAACTCCTCGACTTCCCCCTCCTCAGTGACCCGGTTGAGCCACGCGCGGTACTCCCAATAGGTTGTGTGAACCTCTGGTGCCTCGCCGGTAGCAAGGAAAGCTGTCTTCTTAAGCTCGTCAACCTCCGAGCGCTTCCGTGTTTCGCGGCGGAAGAGCAGCTTCCCCCGCTGGACGACTTGGATGCACCAGCGTTTTTCAATCGAGTGATTCGAGCGTGGTCGCCCAGCTGTCCTTCCCACCTAAATTCCACCTAAATTGCCCACCCAAAAAGGTGGGAGTTATCCTAGTCAGGTTCAACAGCATACCAGACGGGTGCCGAGGTCGCTTTCGAATCCTAGTCCGGCAGCCATTCATTTGAACTTGTTTAGGTTCAAAAACGCCCTAAAATGCTCCTTAACTGACGCGATGGGACAAGAATGGCACAAGAACGGGCGCAGAATGTGGGCACAGAAACGCCTGGTAGCGTTAATCAAAGTCCGGTTCGTCCGGTCACTGAGAAGTCCGCTTTGATGGATTGGCTCGTCGTTGAGCGCCAATCTTCACCTCGACATCTGAGTTCGCGAGGTCATCGGCGAGCCGCTTCCAGTTCGCTGTGAACTCGACGATGTCCGTGCCCACCACGGTTAGATACTCATCAAGGTCACCAAGGTCGATGCGTCTCTCGCAGCGCTCCCACTTGCTGATTTGTGAAGGGCTCCGGCCCAGCCGTTCGGCAAGCTCTTCTTGGGTCACATTCGCCGACTCCCGCACACCCCGCATAAGACTCACCATGAGTCTGTATCGCCGGCTGTAAATCGTCTTCGGCTTCGCCACTTGTAACTGGCAGGGTGGCGCGTGTTATAGTAACTTTCCAAAGAGTGCGAGTTATGCTCATAATCGAACGGCGAGTATCCCGCCACCACGGGGCCAACCCTCATCAAGGCTGCTCCGCATCGGGTGGGGTCATCTTCGAGTGTTGGCACTGCAAATTGCAGTTGATTCGACGCGCATCTTGGGACGCTCCAGCGCCTTGGGATGGCGGACCCTGCAGCAAGAGTTCGAACAGACAACACGCTTGGAGACAGAAGTAGCATGAGCCGCGACTGGTTCAGTCCTGTCGAAGAGTTCTGTTCACGGCTGCGACGCAAGGTCAAGGCCGCTCGACTTGCAAGTCTCCCAGTAGACATCCAGCACCAACAGGACACCATTCACGAACGTGAGGAGTTGCTCCTGGAACTGCGGGCAATGCAGTCTCGAAAGCTTGCGGCACTATCGACCATCTTAGTTTCTGGGCAAGGCGGAGCCAGCCGGCCACTCCATCAAGCAGAGATTGCAGAGCTTCAGAACCCGCTCATTGCAGTGAATGCGCTCCGAGCTGGAGAGTTAACGAACGGGCAGCCCCTACTTCTCGACCGCTCCTGCTTGCCCACTCAAATTGATGGGCAGTCGACAGAGTCCATAACCCTCGGGGGCTACGCGGACGACCTTGAATCTGTCGGTGCCCGAATAGAGCTCGTGCGGGAAGACCTAGTTCGACTGCGGGCAGAGTTTGAAGCAGAGGTGAGCCAGATATGAACGCTCGACCCACTCCCATGTCGATTCCTGCTCATGTTGTTGGTGCTCTTTCGGAATTCAAAAATCTGGCGGTCGAATACGAGAGAGATGCCAAGTCAGCGTCGTTGCTGGGCGATTTCCGAGCAAGAGAGGAGTTGCTACGGGTTGCCTTCGCAGTCCGCTCTCGCACGGCTGCATTGGCTGAGTCGCTCATCGAGGGTGAGAGCGCACCTTTTCAGGCAGCGCAACTCGACTTCCGCAGGAGCCTCGCACGGCTCCACTTGACCTGCGGCATACTGGCTGTCGGCCTGGGTACCTGGGCAACTGCGCGAGAGCACGGTCTGCGCGCCATGTACTTCGACAAGCAACTGGAGCACCGAGTCCTCTCGTTGCTCGTAACAGCCGACGTGTCGGAGGACTTCGCATGAGCAGTGAGTCGCTCAGCGAGACTCCACTGGCCGCTGGTGACTGGTTGATTTTGCCTGCCGCCTTTCCCGATGCAGAGGGAGAGTTGGGCGACTTTATCTGGACGGACCTCACCGGAGTTGAGCACCGGGAGCCGTTTGTTATTGACTCGCTAGACTCGCCACTAAGAGCGTTCAAGCGGCAGTTGCTACTCACCATGCCTCCCTTCCCTCTGCTGTACTGCCGAAATGGAATCCTCAATGGTGTGAGTAATCGGCTCACCAGTGGGTGCGAGTTGGGCTCGGCCGCGACACACCTGCGCTCACTGAGTAGCAGTGAGGCTGCTCCCATCAAACTTGAGATTGGTGACCGCGCCTTCACCTGGACCACACAGGGTGAGAGGGTTGCAGAAGTTGGTTGCCGGTACCACTGCTCGGAAGGGCTCGTGTTGGGATTGTGTGGTCCGGAAGGACTCGCGAGCCGGGGGCAACTCCTTCCCGCCGCCTGGACAACAATGACTGGCGACTAGACTCAGTGCATGAGACACCTTGACGAGCTCTCCCGAGAGGAGCTTTACGACCTCGTCTGGTCGGAGGCAATGGCTACGCTGGCACCCAAGTTCGGCATCTCGGACGTTGCGCTGAAGAAGAAATGCAATAAACTGGGAGTGCCAAGCCCTGGCCGAGGGTATTGGGCGAAAGTCGAAGCCGGTCAGAGTCCCAAGCGGAGCAAGTTGCCTGCCGACCTCCCTATACGCCCCAAGTACAAGAGGAAGACCTTCCCAGACTCAATGGTCTACTTCGAAGTGGAAGGAGCGGACTACGCGAGCCGGCGACCTCATGAAGTGACGGTCGCAACGAGACTGAGCTTCAAGGACCGATACACGGGCCAGCATGAGTGTCTGCGCAGTTGGGGCGAGTCGGCCCGCATCGAAGTCTCTCAGGCGTCTCTCCAGCGGGCGCTTTGGCTTCTTGACCATCTGCTCAAGTCGGTCGAGCGACTCGGCCTGGTGATAAAGGCGAGGTCTGGTTACGATGGCGGGGCCTTCGTTGTGCTCGGACGAGAAGAGGCGCAAATCATCATCCGAGAGAAGGTGCGGCGTTTCGATAATCCCGACTACGACCCGAAGAAGAAGGTTGGTGTACTCGACCGTGCAGAGGTCTACTTGTTCAAACCATGCGGACTCCTGCGAATCAAGGTCAAGTTCGGCTACTCCTCGGAACGAGAGTGGATAGATTCCTCCACGGCACCACTCGACCGGCAAATCGACGACATCGCACAGGCCATCAAGGTGGGACTTGAAGAGTGCGCAGTTCGTCGTGAGGCAAGTCGTCAGGCGGAGATTCAACGCGAAGAGGCTCGCCGAGCCGATTGGGAGCGACAGAAGCTGCGGGAGGCTGAAGAACAAAGAAGACGGGAGCTTGAGAAATTGGCGCAGTCGCTTGCAGCTTCTGAACAGGTGCGTGGCTTAGCAGACGCGGTCGAGTGCGCCCTCAAGCACGCGCAGGTTGACACGACCGCACCACCGGCAGCCAAGTGGTTGGGGTGGGCGCGAGAACATGCGGAGCGACTCGACCCTGTCGCCAGAATTGCTGAGCAGCTTATGCATCGCGACCTATCGAGAGAGTCTGAACCTACTGACTCCCAGGACATGCTTTAGCTAGCATAATTCCAGTTAGTGGCAACCTTTGCGACTTTCGATAAAACACTAAGAAGCCTGGGCATTGACACGAGCACCTCGGGCTTTCAGAATTCGGCTGCTTTCATGGAAGCTGAATCGAAGCACCCCCGGCTTCTTGAGCTATTTGCGGCCTGGGTTAAGCTGAGGGCAAGGTCGTTGGACTACGAGCACCAAGTCCAAAGCACTGTTAGCACTCTGATTCCTCAACTCAACACGATTGCTGCTGGAGCCGGCCACGGCCGATGCCAGGACTTGGCCGTGTTCACTTGTCGGTTACTTGAGGCGCGAGGTGTGTTCGCGTTCATCTTGAAGGGTAGCGTGACCGTGTCAGACGAGACCGGCGACCTCACAGGCTTTCACGCTCTTGATGACCTTGACCATGGAGCCACAGCGACCGGTCACTTCTGGGTTGTCGCGCCACCCTACTCGGTCCTTGATGCCTCACTTTCACGTCAGAGGGGCTACATCAGCAAGGTAGACGTGCCCGAAACAGTCGTGGGCAGCGGGTACCAGGCAAGCTACCGAGTAACGGAGGCAGACGTGGTCGCTCCCCGCATGCGTGGTCGTATGAGGCCGGACCTCGCAGACTTTCAGAGGTTAACGGACCTAGTGGGAGCTGTACGAGTGGACTGCGGAAGGTTTCAAGTCCGATATATACCGAGTGGTGTTGTGGAGAGTGACACGCCACTTGAGGAATGGGGCGACTACCTGAACCTCGGTGCATCTCCGCAAGAGGCGGTCCTTCGCTTCGGCTCAACTGGTCGTGTGCTTGGATAGCTCGCTCTGATTCGCAGGTGGCCTAGGACCAAGCTTAACTGGAAGCGTTCTGTCTCACAAACACTTGGTTGACGGGCTCGCAGGAGCTCCACTTCGCTTCGAACCCGTTGAACCCACGAGACCGTCCGAATTGGGCGTCCATCTGCAAAGTCCGAGTGGACCCTCAGTCGGTCGAGTTTTCACACATTCCACTCCATGCTCATCGGATATCAACGCACCTCGACTCTTGAACAGAACCTCGACCTTCAGAGCGACGCTCTCCGGCAGGCGGGTTGTGAGCGCATCTTCTCGGACCAAGTCTCCGGCGCCAAGTTCGACAGGCCCGGTCTCAACGAGGCACTGAACTTCGCTCGCGAGGGCGACAGCATCTGCGTCTGGCGACTCGACCGACTCGGAAGGTCTCTACAGCACCTCATCGAGGTGGTCGCGGACCTAGAGTCTCGCGGAGTCGGTCTCAGGTCGCTCACTGAGAACATCGACACTTCTTCAGCCGGAGGCAGGCTCGTGTTCCACGTCTTCGCAGCGATGGCAGAGTTCGAGAGGAATCTGACTCGGGAGCGGTGCATGGCTGGTTTAGCTGCGGCGAGGGCTCGCGGGAAAACCGGGGGACGTCGACAAGTCCTCACCGGCACCAAGCTCGAACTCGCGAAGAAGCTCCGTGCTGACCGCACCATGCCCGTCGATGAGGCGTGTCGAATCCTCGGTTGCAGTCGCTCAACCTTCTACAAGTCGACCGGGTGATTCAGAGCTTCCCAAAATTGCCCTCAACTTAGTAACATGTGTGAACGTAGACACGCTTCTAGCAATGGGGGTGGTCCAGAATTGAACGATGGCGAGGAAGGACGGCAAGAAATCAAACGGCTCGGGTGCGCACCTGGGCTTCGAGGCGACGCTTTGGGCGGCGGCCGACAAGTTGCGCGGCAACATCGACGCGGGCGAGTACAAGCACGTTGTTCTCGGCCTCATTTTCCTTAAATACATCAGCGACGCCTTCACCGAGAGGCGGACTCAATTGCTTGATGAAATCAGGTCGCAGCAGCCCGCCCTCTTCAGTGCCGAGTCTCGCGCGCCATACGGAGGTCAAGTTGTTGAGAGCAAGTTGCCTGACTGGGTGCGCGAGACCCTCGACGACCGAGACGAGTACCTTGCGGAGCACATCTTCTATGTCCCCGAGGTCGCGCGATGGGAATTTGTCCAAGCTCAAGCGAAGCAGCCAGAAATAGGCAAAACGATTGACGAGGCAATGCTCGCCATCGAGAAGGAGAACCCGCGACTTCGTGGAGTGCTCCCGAAAGACTACGCGCGCGAGCAACTCGACAAAAGGCGCCTCGGCGAGCTCGTCGACCTAATTGGGAGCATCCAACTCGGGGATAAAGAGAACCGCTCGAAGGACGTCCTCGGCAGAGTTTACGAATACTTCCTTGGCCAGTTCGCCAGCGCCGAGGGCAAGAAGGGCGGAGAGTACTTCACCCCACAGGGAGTCGTCCGCATTCTTGTTGAGATGCTAGAGCCGCGAGAGGACTCGCGCATTTACGACCCCTGCTGTGGCTCCGGCGGGATGTTCGTCCAGTCGGAGAAGTTCATCGAGGCGCACGGCGGCCGCAAAGGTCGCATCGCGGTCTATGGTCAAGAACTGAACCACACAACCTGGCGACTCGCTCAGATGAACCTCGCCATCCGTGGCATTGAGGCGCACATCGAGGAAGGCGACACCTTCCACAACGACAAGAACAAGGACCTCAAGGCCGACTTCGTCATCGCTAACCCGCCTTTCAACATCAGTGACTGGGGCGGCGACCGCGTTCGGCAGGATGTCCGGTGGAAGTTCGGGACCCCGCCAACCGGCAACGCGAACTTCGCCTGGGTGCAGCACTTCATCCACCACCTCGCCCCGAACGGAGTCGCCGGGTTTGTTCTCGCGAACGGGTCCCTCAGTTCCACTCAGTCGGGTGAGGGAGACATCCGCAAGTCCATCGTCGAGGCGGACTTGGTCGACTGTATAGTCGCTCTCCCTCCGCAGCTCTTCTACACCACCGGCATCCCGGTCTGCCTCTGGTTCCTGACGCGGAACAAGAACAACGGCAAGCTCCGCGACCGACGTGGTCAGACCCTCTTCATTGACGCCCGCAAGATGGGAAGGCTGGTGACCCGCGTGCTCCGCGAGCTGAGCGCAGAAGAGGTGGACCGCATCGCAACCACTTACCATGCTTGGAGGGGTGAGTTGGAGGCCGGTGAGTATGCCGATATCAAGGGCTTCTGCAAGTCCGCGGACCTGCTGGAGATTCGGGAACACAACCACATCCTCACACCCGGTCGCTACGTAGGAGCCGAGGACGTGGAGGCTGATGATGAGCCGTTCGAAGAGAAGTTTGCTCGGCTGAGCAAGCAACTTGAGGAGCAGTTCACCGAATCCGACCGGCTTCAGAAAGTCATCCGGGGCAACCTGGCTCGACTGAGGAGTCGCGCATGAGCAAGGCTGCAACTCCAGTGGCAGTAGTCGAGACTAACCTCGACCGATACAAGGACGACCTCGCATCGTTAGTCGACAAGGGCGAAATCCTCCTGCAATCCGCCTACTCCGAGTTCGTGCCTGAGCAATTCAATGAAGCCTTGAAACAGGCTGGCAAGGATGCGAAGGCCTTCCGGTCGAAGTTGCCGCTCTTTAAGACCTCGTATCAGGTTTGGTATTCGGAGGCACTCGCTCTAATCCGTCAGTTGCTCCCGGACAGGGCTGCAGACTTCGAGCAGCACTACAAGAAACCGAAATCGAGAAAGGACATCACCTATGAAAACTATCGAATCGAAGATGCGCTCCAGGGCCTGACTGTCACGAGGACGGCCCTTCGGGAGAAGGTTGTGGGCCCCGATGCCGCGATTCCACATGTCGAGCAGCAACTATCTATTCTAAGAGCGGTTGAGCAACGGTTCGAGAGCTCGCTCTTCGACATCCGTCAACTAGTGCAAGCAGACCTCTTCGACTCGGAGCTTGATGCAGCACGCGAGCTGCTGAAAAGTGGCTTCGGCCGAGCTGCGGGCGCGGTCGCTGGGGTTGTTCTGGAGAAGCACCTCGGCCAGGTCGCACAGAATCATCAACTAGCCACTCGCAAAGCCCACCCGACCATCAGCGACTTCAACGACTTGTTGAAGTCTGGCAACGTGTTGGATGTACCTGCTTGGAGGCAGATTCAACGCTTAGGCGACTTGCGTAATCTTTGCGACCACAACAAGCACCGAGACCCAACGAAGGAGGAGGTTGAGGAACTCATCTCGGGAGTTGAGAAGCTCACGAAATCCCTTTTCTGATGCAGCAAGCCATCCTGAATCGAGACCTGTTTTGTCGTCCCAGGGCGGCGAGGTGTCTTGGCGGTCACGTATCCCCTGGAGGTATCGGAGCATGAGCAAATCTATTAGTTTGTTCTCCGGCTACTCCCAGAAGGAGAACCGAACCACCAACTACTGCTTGCTCATCCTCAAGCTCCTATACGAGGAGAACCCCAAGTATCTCGGTGAGGTTCTCAGCGCCGTTCTTGGCGAGCAAGTTGGCGACCAGGTCGGCGTCCAGTTCCGCCAGCAGGAGAAGCGGTCGAAGAGCGTTCCCGACGGTCTCATCGCACAGTCGGCGTTCACCGTATACATCGAGACCAAGAACTTCGACTGGTTCTATGACAGTCAGATTGCGAACCATCTTGAGGCACTGAGCGATGAGGCGCCGGGCCTGAAAATCCTACTAGCATTGGGAAACTTCGAGAGCTCCGATGAGGGGCGGTTCGCTGAGATTCACAAACTGTGCACGACGAGTTATCAGGGCAAGGTCGTCTTCTCCGCGACTGGGTTCGAAAACCTGCTCGACGCGTTGCGAGAGTTGACTCTGCCCAAGAACTTGTCGGACACGGTCACAGACTTTGGCGCATACCTCGATGAAGAAGGGCTGCTTCCTAACTGGCAGTATCGGCTCGATGCAGTGAATTGCGCCGGAATCGTCGAGGAACCCATCGAGGGCAAAGTCTATCTGTGCCCAGCTACCGGCGGGGCCTACAACCACAAGCGCAGCAAATTCTTTGGCCTCTACAAGGGGAAGCGGGTCAGCCATGTAGCAGTCATCAACGCAGTCGTCGACCTCGACAGTCCCACAACTCAACGGGTGCTTTGGAAGAATGTGCCAGGAACGGACAATGAGTTCGTAGCCAGTGCCCGCGAGAAGCTCGCTCGCTGGCGGCCAGACCGCTTCCCGACGCGCGTGTTTCTCTTGGGTGACTTAGCCGAGACAGAGTTTTGGAAGGACACAAAGAGAGGGATGCAGGGTTCCAAGCAGTATTTCTGGGTCAACGCCAAGGACGCCGAGGACTTGGCTGAGCAACTGCGTGGGAGAGGCTGGTCGGAATGGAGGGAAGGCTAAGATGGCTCCCAGCGGCTCGCAGCAGGCAAGCGGGGGTACCGACTCCTACCACTGGCAGCACTTCGCCTTCTCGCTATGCCTTGGTGACTCCGGGTTGGAACAGGAAGTCGACGCCTGGTTCGAACGGGACTCTTGCGACTACCGGCTGTTCACCAAGACCACACCAGAGTTGGCCGCCTCGTTTTGGCTAGATGGATGGGGCGGCAAGGTCCAGCGCTACATCATCCCCAGGTTCATCGCTCAATGCAGGGAATCCGTCGCCTCGGTCTACTTTGGACGACCCGGCGAGTTCTCGCTGAAGACCATCAACTACTGGTTGGCCGACGATGGGCAGGAAGCATTAGCTGAGGCTGCGCAAACGGGAGTGGAACAGCATGCCTAGACGTCGTAGCGTGTTCCGAGTCCCGTCGCTCAAGAAGCGTGTTTCAGCACGCACCTCGCTCAAGCAAGTGGTTCGCCACAACGCCGGACTGAAAGCTCCCCGTGGATGGGGGTGGCTGACCAACCCGAAGAGGACTGCATACAACCGGGTCTACAACCGAACATCCATCGGCTGCGCTGCCCTGCCCATGCTCTGCCTAGCTGCACTTGTGCTTTGCGAGGTCGTTCGATGAATGAACTACTGCTCTACCAAACTGAGGATGGTCAGACCCAACTTGAGGTAAGGCTCGGCGATGACACCGTCTGGCTCTCGCTCACACAGATGGCCGACCTCTTCCAGAGGGACAAATCCGTTATCTCCAGACACATCAAGAACGTCTTCGATGAGGCTGAACTTGACAGACTATCAACCGTTGCAGAATTTGCAACGGTTCAGGTTGAAGGCTCCCGCTCGGTCGAGCGCTTGGTCGAGCACTTCAACCTAGACGTCATTATCAGTGTTGGCTACCGGGTCAAGTCACATCGCGGGACTCAGTTCCGACGGTGGGCTACCCAGCGACTTCGGGAGTACCTGGTCAAGGGCTTTGTCCTCAACGACCAGAGGTTCAAGGAGCAAGGCACCGACCGACACTTTGAGGAACTTCTCCAGCGCATCCGCGACATCCGCTCTTCGGAGAAGGTGTTTTGGCGCAAGGTCTTGGACATCTACGCCACCAGCGAAGACTACGACGCCAGCACCGAGATGTCGAAGCAGTTCTTTCAAACGGTTCAGAACAAGATGCATTGGGCGGCCCACGGCCACACCGCCCCCGAGGTCATCCAGAAGCGGGTCGACCACCGCAAGCCGAATGCGGGTCTGACGAACTTCGCGGGGAATAGGCCGCTGCCTAAGGATGCGAAAGTTGCCAAGAACTTCCTCACCCATGATGAGTTGAACGCCCTCAATCTCATCGTCTCGCTATTTCTCGACTTCGCAGAGCTCCAGGCACTCAACAGACGGCCAATGACGATGGCGGCTTGGATTGCAAAGCTCGATGACTTCCTGCGACTCAGCGAGCGCGACATCCTCACTCATCTCGGCTCCGTTTCGCGCGAAGATGCTGACCGCAAAGCAGAGCAAGAGTTCGAGAAGTGGCGGGCCTTGGAATCGAACAAGGAAAGTGCGGTTGAGCGCGACTTCAACAAGGCTGTCGAAGCCTCGAAGCGTCTTCAGAAAGAACGAAAGGGGCAGCCCAAAAAATAATGAAGAAACCCGCGCCAAAATGCTGGGCTCGTCCGTCGGTATCGAATGGGAAACCCACCGAAGGTAGAACTCGCCTTGCACTCCATTGCGGGCTTCGTTACATACCAAATGAACGGACGTGCACAACGGGTGGAAAAGTTGCGAGTTTTTATCTAAGGAGTGGTCGAAGACTCTCGGGTGGGTTCCACTACCAAAAATGGAGGAACCAACACAATTGGATAAGTGGGAGTTCTATAAAGACCCGCAAGGCAAATGGCGATGGCGACGAACCGCGCCGAACGGCCGCATTGTGGGGCAGTCCAGCGAAGGTTATAACAACCGCTCGGACTGCGAAGCGAACGCTCGACGTAACGGCTGGTCCGGCTAGCCCAAGACTCTGCTGGGGAGACCTCTCCCCAGCTCATTCCAATTGCCCGAGGTGCTCATGGCAATCTCCCAAAGCGTAAGGAACCGACTCCTCGTTGAGGCGGGGCACCGCTGCACGGTCTGCTCTGAGAAGGCCTACGAGCTTCACCACATCGTGGAGCAGGCTCAAGGCGGCGATGACTCGGAGGAGAACCTAATTGTCCTCTGCCCCAACTGCCACCAGCAGCGAGTCCACAGGAACAAGGAGTTCACGCCGGTCCAGTTGCGCGCGTACAAGGCGAATCTCAAGGAGCGGAAGGAGTTCGAGCGCAGACTCGCGCAGAACCTTGAGCAGATTCGGCTGCTCCTGGAGCAGGAGGGTCCCAAGGCCGCAGAAGCCGCCCTCCGAAAAGAGATGTCCGACGCCGCCTCGGTTGTCGACCCTGAGCGGTCGCCAAACGCCTACGAGGAGGTGTCCAAGACCGCTCGCTGGCTGGCGGAGCGCCAGGAGTTAAAGGCTGGAGCACGTGAGGCGCTCGAAATCGAATGCGACATCGACATCCAGCGCGAGCTCGCCAAGTGGAAGTCCATCTCGATAGTCGCGGTCGACGAGGACGGCTGGAAGAAGCACGACAAGTTCCCGGCCGCTTACTCGTTCGTAGTCAAGCTCAGCGAGTCGCCTTACTCGGCTTGGCGGGAAGTATTCGACAACAATTGGCACAACACGCTCTACATGATGAAGCGGGAGACGCATATTCAAGGTGACCGCATTGTCATGATAGTCGCAGACTCGGACAACCTCCAAAACCACCTCGACCACCTGAAGCAACTCGTTGAGTGGACGAATCGACATATCCAGGACCACGTTGAGCGACGGGTCAAACCGGACTTGGAGCGGCAACGGCGGCAGGTGCTGCATGAGTTCGACACCATCGAGTCTCTCAAGAGCAAGGTCAAGGAGTTGAAGCTCTGATGGGGTACGGAACGACGCCAACCAGACTTGGGGACTTGATAGACCAGGGTGTTGCCCATCTTCAGACCGGACCCTTTGGAACCGCGCTTCACGCGAGTGCCTACTTGCCGGTCGGAACTCCGGTCGTTGCCGTACAGCATGTGGGCGACGGTGCACTTGTTCACAAAGACTTGCCACGCATCAGTTCAGAAGACGCTGAACGGCTGGAACGCTACCGGCTGCAGACCGATGACATCGTGTTTTGTCGGAAGGGAGCGGTTGAGCGCCGGGCTCTAATCAAGAAGGATGAAGAAGGCTGGCTACAGGGCAGCGACTGTATCCGTCTGCGCGTATGTCGGGACCGGCTCTCAGCCAAGTTCTTGAGCTATCAAATTGGAAGCGCGCGGATTCGCGCCTGGCTGCATCAGCACGCTTCGGGAGCGACCATGCCTAGCCTGAATCAGGCCACACTGCGGGGGTTGCCACTAGTACTCCCAGACATCGCAGTTCAGCGTGAGATTGCATCTTGCCTAGGTGCCTTCGACGCCAAGATTGAGCTCAACCGGCGGATGAACCAGACGCTGGGGGCAATGGCGCGGGCGCTGTTCAAGTCGTGGTTCGTCGACTTCGAGCCAGTGGTCGCGAAGTCGGAAGGTCGACCAACCGGCCTCCCTCCCGACCTCGACGCTCTCTTCCCAAGCGAGTTCGAGGAGGACGAGTTTGGAGAATTACCAGTCGGATGGAAGCGCGCTGAAGTCGGAACTCACTGCGCCGTCAACTCGACGGTGCTTGGGGTACGCGACCCATTGGACCGCCTGGAATACGTCGAAATCTCGGCAGTCTCCAATGGCGACATCCAAGAGACGACTTGGTATGACCGAGCAAATGCGCCTGGGCGTGCACGTCGAAGGCTAAAGCACGGAGATACGGTCCTATCCACAGTCAGGCCAGACCGGCGAGCCTTCTTCCTCGCACACGAGCCTCATGACGCGCTGATTGCTTCGACTGGGTTCGCGGTTCTTCGGCCAATAACACTGCCTTGGTCTTATGTTCACGCGGCAATGACGACGCCTGAGGTTTCGGATTATCTCGGTCGGCAAGCAGATGGTGGGGCGTACCCGGCTGTTGCCCCAGGCGTGGTTGCTCAGTGGCAGGTGGTGGCGCCGATTGAGCCCGACTTATTGGAAGCGTTCCACCAACTGGTCAGTCCCCTGTTTGACCAAGCCGCTGCAAATCGCCGGGAGACGTCAAGACTTGTCGCACTCCGGGACGACTTGCTGCCTCGACTTCTAAGTGGTGAGATAGAGGTAGCAGACGCTCAGGAGGTGGTGCATGCCTGATTTGCTTTTGAACGAGGAGCCGGAGGAGCACCTGCCGACCGAGAAGCTCCACCAACCCGAGGAGGTTGAGCTGACATCAGACGAATCTGATGAGTTCGCGCTGGAGGACGAGGAACTCTACCTGGAGGAGCGTTCGAAGCTCCTGAAGCGTCGCGACGAACTCGGCGACATCTTCGATAAGGGTCGAGTCGCCTTAGCAGGCGGGGCTATTGCACTAACAGTGACCATCTCGAAGGACCTCGTGAAGTCGATGGCCCTCTGGGAGCGGATAGTCCTCGCTGCCGGTTGGGCAGTTTTGGCGGCCAGTCTCATTTGCGCCGTCCAAGCAGTCTATCGGGCGGGCCTTGCGTACGACAGGCAAGTTGACGTTCTGGATGACGACAGGACGGCGTCGATAGAAAACTGGAAGAAGAGCACAAGAGACCGTGCCAACGCGCACGCCAAGTTGCTTCAGCGGCTCAACAGTGCCTCTCTTTGGTTGTTGGCAATTGGCCTGGTGGTTACGGGCATAGGCCTTTTTAGTGCCTTCGCTTCCGACCCCAAGACCCCGGACACGACGACGCCGACTGTTAAGATTGAACTGTTACCAACAGGAGAAATGAAGATGAGCAATTCAGATAACAAACCCAGCACCAGCGGGACCTCGCACGAGCAGAAGAGCTTCGGCCCGAAGGACCGTCCCGTTACACCCAAGCCCTCCTCTGGCACTGGAGGCAATAACCAGCAAAACCAAGGAGGGGGTGGAGCGAAGAAATGAAGAAGGACGGGGCGAGCAAAGGAGGCGGCAAGCGAACATCGTCATTCCCTCCCAAAGACCGCCCAATCAAGAAACCCAAGGGTGGCGAGACAGGCTCGGCTGGGACCAACAAAGAAGGCGGTCAGAAATGAGGAAGGGCTCAACTCCTAAGACGACTGGGCCCCGGAAGCACGAGGAGACTTATGCGCCAAAGGACCGACCAGTCACTCCAAAACCCACTCCAACAACGCAACCCGCGAAGGAAGAGCCGAAGAAGAAGTAGGCGTTTTGGTCAGCCATGAGCATGGAGCAACCGACGAGAGAGTGGAGCACAGGCGACATCGAGAAGATGCTTGACCTGCGGCCTTGGCACCTGAGCGGCGAGGTCGAAGTCGCCGCGGTGGAGGAGATGGCTCTTGCCTGACTTCACTGGCGACCTCACGCCCATCATCGACTTCGTCGGGGTCACGTTTCGCGACTCCAAAGACCACGAGAACTTGGAGCTATGGCGTCAGGCGGAGTTCGCCTTCCACACGAACCATGACCGCGCTGGCTATGACGAGTTCTATCTGCGTATCGGCTTAAAGCCCAGTGCATACCGCTCTATCGGCAGCGAGAAGAAGCGCGAAGAGCTCCAGTCGAAGGTCAAACTAATCGCCGAACCCGTCGTAAACGGATATGACGACCTGTACATGGCGGGCGTTTACATCTACCCTATTGCGGAGGCAGACGACTCGTGGCGTGGCGGAGTTGCGCGCCCGGTTCAAGCGAGCACTGATGAGACCGCACGCATTTGGAATGACGGGCACTTCCGCCTGTTCCTGAGTCACAGCTCCACTGATAAGGAGTTCGGCGCCGAGTTGAAAGAGAACTTGGAGCGCGTTCGCATCGACGTCTTCATTGCCCATGAGACCGTTGAGCCGGAGCTCCCTTGGCAGCAGGAAATCAAGCTCGGACTGGCAACCTGCCACGCTCTTATGTTCATTGCCACCGAGGCAAGCAATCAGTCTTGGTGGTGCCAACAGGAAATCGGCTGGGCTTTCGGTCGAGGAATTCTCGTGACCTCCTACATGCTGGAGAAGGAGCCAGTCGGGTTTGCGAACAGCCTTCAGGGATGGAAGGTGCCCAAGCACGACCCCCTGAAGATTCGTGAGAAGCTGCTGACCAAGTTCGCCAAGGAAGACCGAACCGAGCCCGCCATGCGCGAGCCGCTCGTGCAACTCATTCAGGCATCGAACACTGCGAAGCAGATTGACTACACGCTCGACTATGTCGACTTGCTGAAGTCGCTCAGCCAGGAGCAACTGGAGCGGGTCAACAACGTCCTCAGTCAGCCGTTCGTATCCAAGTCGAAACCGCTGAAGGACCGCATCCAGGCAACTCTGTCCAACTTCGGCTTCACTCCACCCACGCCTGTCGTCGTCTCGGCCGACGACTACGACCCATTTGCCGACGAGTAGTGAGACCATGCCAGAAACTGCGATTGTGTGGGTGCGGAATCCTGAAAACTTCCCCTTCGTGCGGGTGAAGGAGGTGTACGCGACGCGGCGGCGTGGCTGGGCAGCAAAGTGGCTGCCCGAAGGAACAATTCTCATCGGCTATGCCGAAGTTGACACTCCGCGCGACGTGATGTGGCGATACCGCCGGCGCGTGTTCGTCCTGCACGAAGGCGACTATCCGCTCGGGAAGCACTATGAATGGCTGACGTACGGAAGACCGAGCGAGGCCGTCGACCCGCTGACACTCGCGCCAAACGAGCCAGGACAACAGACCGACCGTTGTTGGCACCACAGTCCAGCAGGTCCTGAGCCGAACTTCGCAGAGTTGAAGAAGGAGTTTGGGAATGGTTGATGGGTGGGCTGCACGAGTGCACTCGTGGCAGCCGAGATGGCCTGCGGAGGTGGAGAATGCCTGAGCGCCCTCGGCCAATCCGTGAACTGAAAGAAGTCAAAGCGGCCGACATCGGCTCAATGACTACTGAGGAGTTTGAGGTTCTCTTCGACCATGTGGCCTCAGAAGCGGAGTTTGAGAAGGCTAGGTGGAGGGCGCTGGAGGCAGCAGCAAAGGAGGACTGGACGCGATTAGAAAGAGCCGTCATAGCCAAAGTCAAAGAGCTCCCGGAGAACTGTCGACAGAGCGGAGACGACTCCAACTATCTGGATGTGTGGGAGGAGTACTGCGCGCAGGTCCAGGGCGAACACTCCGTCATGTTCGGGCTCTACGAGAGCACGGTGGAAGGGTTCTGCGAGGCTGCGCTGGATGCGCTGACGCCCAGTGCCCGGATGTCCCTGTGGGTCACGAGTGAGGCGTTTGGGGAACTCGACTTCGAGGACGATGGCGCGTCCATGTTCTATCCCCTCGTCAACCGCATGGTCGACGAGCTTCACGAGCGGGTCCGGACTGAAGCCGCCAACGTCGAGTTGGAGACTCTCGACGAGCGACTCCTGGCAATCGCCCCGTGGTCGGATACTTGCATCGGGTTGGTGGCTGACCCCGGCACGTTCATGGAAAACACGTTCGCGGATGCGTCTGAATATGTCCTCGCTGCCTCATCTAGCTTCAGAGAACTGGCACTCTCGATTGCGCCGGACGCTCTTGAGGACATGAAGATTGACGGGGCGCCAACGTATGAGTTCGGCCGCAACTTGGCAGAGCAGCAGGCCTACGTCGCCGAAAAACTCGAACGGTTCTTACACGCGTGGCGGGCCGCGGCCAAGGAGAAGTTCGGAGCGAGGTTGGGACTGTGAGCGACAAGCGACCGACTAAGAACTGGTTGAACCGCGACATCGACCGCATGTTGGAGTTGCTCAAGGTCATCGAGTCGCCTGACTTCGTGCCCTTCACCTGGCCGGTGCAGGAGGAGCGAACCGAGAACGGCGTCAAGGTGATGCAGTGGCCGTATCCCGACTATCACCCGGTCGTCGACGAGATATGGCAGCTACTCTACAAGACCAGCGCCTACATCGACCCGTACAAGGTGCTGCCCGAAGACCCGCGTGGGCTTGAGGATGGGACCGATACCCTCAGCGTCCTCAACAACTGTCCCGAAGCAATATCGACCGCTACGTTGAATCAAATTCGCCGCTATCTCGTTCTGTGCACCAGAGGTGAGCGGTTCAGCGACGGCTACATCGCGGGCGAGTTCGAGAACGGTTCGATGCTTGCCGCACTGAGAAGGCTTCGCGAGCTGCGAGGTCAACGCACATGAAACGAGAAGCAAAGCTTCTGATGGGAAAGGCGTGCGACTCACTCGTCCTAAGCATCGAACTGTTCAATCGCCCAAGTGATACCGGAAGGGTAAGTTCAACGCTCATCCACCTGGACCACAGCTTTGAGATGCTCTTGAAAGCAGCCCTCCTCCACAAGGGAGGGAAGATACGTGAGAAGCGAGCCAAGCACACGATAGGTTTCGACGCCTGTGTGCGGCGGGCACTAAGTGATGCGGGCGTGAAGTTCCTAGACGAAGAGCAAGCTCTTACTCTCCAGAGCATCAACGGTCTGCGCGATGCCGCTCAGCACCACCTGTTGGACATCTCCGAGGCGCACTTCTACATTCAAGTTCAAGCCGGAGTGAGCCTCTTCAGGGCAATCTTGCTTCAGGTTTTCAAGGTCGACCTTGCGGCTCAACTCCCCAAGCGAGTGCTGCCCATCTCCACCACACCTCCCATGGACATGGCAGCGCTCTTTGCCAGTGAGATTGAGGAAGTGAAGAAGCTGCTGTCACCAGGCAAGCGGCGGAAGCTGGAGGCGTTGGCAAGACTCCGTCCGCTGGCCATTCTAGATGGAACTATTCAGGGCGAAAAGGGACAACCGAGCGATGGTGAGTTAGGCAGGCTAGCGGATGCAGTCGTAAAGGCGGCAGACTGGACCGAGGTCTTTCCGGGAGTTGCATCAATCGAACTGACGACCGATGGTTCTGGGCCGAGTCTCAATCTGCGATTCACGAAGAAGGAGGGAATTCCTATCCAAGTAGTCGCTGAGGGAACTCCTGGGGCCTCAGTCGTTGCGGTGAAGCGCGTCGACGAGCTCGGTTACTACACCCTTTACGCTAAGGATTTGGCTGCTAAACTCGGGACGAGCACCACGAAGGTGTCCGGTTTCGTCGACTACCTCGGACTTCGTGGCGACAGCGAGTTCTACAAGGAGTTCAAACTCGGCTCCCAAGTCCACAAGCGCTACTCGCAGAAGGCACTCGCTAAGCTCCAGGAAGCGATTGCTGCGGATACGGTCGACGGTCTTTGGGCTAAGTGCAAAGCGAAGAAGAAGGAAGGAGTCGCGTGAGTTTTGTAGAATCCCATGTCGAAGAAGCAGCCCTTTGTTGGCTCGGCGAGCTAGGCTACCAAGTCGCTTATGGTCCCAACCTTCAACCGGAGGGTCCCGGCCAAGAGCGGTCGGCTTTCAGCGACGTGCTACTCCTCGGCCGCGTCGAATCGGCACTCGCCCGACTCAACCCAGCTCTGCCCACATCCGCACTTGAGCAGGCCCTGCGAAAGGTGCTGGGGGTCGAGGGCGCGAGCCTCATCGAGCAGAACCGCAACTTCCATCGGCTGGTCGTGGATGGTGTGCCGGTCGACTACCGGTCCGCGGACGGTGAGGTGCGCCACGACCACGCGAGGCTCATTGACTTCGTAGACCCTGATGCAAACGATTGGCTTGCCTGCAACCAGGTGACGGTCACCGACGGCAAGTACAACCGACGACCTGACGTCGTTCTGTTCCTCAACGGCATCCCCGTTGCGACTTTGGAGTTGAAGAATGCGGCCGACGAGAACGCGACCATCCTCAAGGCCTGGCAGCAACTCCAGACGTACAAGCAGGAGATTCCACTCCTGTTCGTCTACAACGGCGCCCTCGGCATCTCGGATGGGTTGGACGCCCGGGGTGGGACCCTCAGCGCAGACTTCGAACGGTTCGCTCCCTGGCGGAGCACAGATGGGGTCGACCTCGCTCCCAAGGGCATTCCTATGTTGGAGACCCAGCTACGCGGCATGTTCGACCGTCGCCGGCTGCTCGACCTCCTGCAGCACTTCATAGTGTTCGAAGACGACGGAGAGAGCGTTGTCAAGAAGTTAGCGGCGTACCACCAATACTTCGCGGTGAATAAGGCAGTCGACTGCACCTTACAGGCGACTGGAGTCGTGGGGGACCGGCGCATTGGGGTCGTCTGGCACACGCAGGGGTCCGGCAAGAGCCTGTCGATGGTCTTTTACGCGGGCAAGGTAATCCGGCACCCAGCCATGGAGAACCCGACAGTAGTTGTGGTTACCGACCGGAACGACCTCGACGACCAGCTGTTCTCGACATTCTCCCGCTGTGAGGACGTGCTGCGCCAGGCGCCGGTGCAAGCCGAAGACCGCGAACACCTGAGACAACTCCTGAACGTCAACTCGGGTGGAGTCGTGTTCACGACCATCCAGAAGTTCCAGCCAGACGAGCGCGGCGACACGCTGCCGGTTCTCACCGACCGACGAAACGTCGTGGTCATCGCCGACGAGGCCCACCGCTCCCAGTACGGCTTCTCGGCCAGGTTAGTCGAAGGCGAGGTGGTGTACGGCTACGCCAAGAACATGCGGGATGCCTTGCCCAACGCGTCGTACATCGGCTTTACGGGGACCCCAGTCGAAGCCGGCGACCGTTCGACGCCTGCGGTGTTCGGCGACTACATCGACGTCTACGACATCCAGCGCGCCGTCGAGGATAACGCCACCGTGCCCATCTACTATGAGGCGAGGCTCGCGAAACTCCAGCTGGACGAGGACGAGAAACCCAAGGTCGACGATGAGTTTGAGGAGGTCACCGAGGGCGAAGAAGAGTCGGTCAAGAGCAAGTTGCGGAGCAAGTGGGCCCGGCTGGAAGCAATGGTCGGCTCCGAGCACCGGCTTGAACTCATCGCTAAAGACATCGTCGACCACTTCGAGAATCGGCTCTCGGCCATTGACGGTAAGGGCATGGTCGTTTGCATGTCTCGGCGTATCTGTGTCGACCTCTACAACGCCATCGTGAAGCTGCGGCCGCAGTGGCACTCCGACGACGACGAGGCCGGGTTTCTCAAGGTCATCATGACGGGCTCGGCGACCGACCCGACGGACTGGCAGCAGCACATCCGAAATAAGTCGCGCCGGGAGTCGCTCGCAAACCGTTATCGAAATCCAAAGGAAGGGTTCAAGCTCGTCATCGTCCGGGACATGTGGCTGACTGGCTTCGATGCTCCCTCCATGCACACGATGTACATGGACAAGCCCATGCGGGGCCATGGATTGATGCAAGCCATCGCGCGAGTGAACCGAGTCTTCAAGGACAAGCCAGGCGGACTCGTGGTCGACTATCTCGGGCTCGCCGACCAACTAAAGGCGGCCATGAAGGACTACACCGAGGGGGGGGCAAAGGCGACACCACTATCGACATCGACGAGGCAGTTGCGTTGATGATGGAGAAGTACGAGGTCGTGGTTGCTATGATGCACGGCTTCCCGTGGGAGAAGTGGGTTAGACTCGCGCCGGGCGACCGGCTCAAGCTCATCGCAGGTGGCATGGAGCACATCCTTGCCCAAGAGGATGGAGCAAAGAGGTACGTCGACGCGGTCACCAAACTCGCCAAGGCGTTCGCGCTCGCCATGCCGCATGAGACCGCGCTGGAAATTCGCGAGGACGTGGCGTTCTTCCAGGCAGTGAAGGGCGGCTTGGTCAAGTACACGGTCTCGACCGGACCTGGTCAGACGCAGGCGGAGCTCGATGCTGCTATCCGGCAGATAGTTGCGCGGGCCGTGGTGAGTGACGAGGTTATCGACATCTTTGAGGCGGCTGGTATCAAGAAGCCTGACATCGGCATCTTGAGCGAGGAGTTCCTCGAAGAGGTTCGACAGATGCCCCACCGCAACCTCGCCTTTGAGCTTCTGCGCAAGTTGCTCAACGACGAAGTCAGGTCCCGCTCGAAGAAGAACGTGGTGCAGGCGAAGTCGTTTGCCGAGATGTTGGAGCTAGTCATCCGCTCGTACCAGAACCGGAGCATTACGGCTGCCCAAGTCATCGCAGAGCTCATCGAGCTCGCCAAGCAGATGAATGAAGCAAAGGCAAGGGGCGCTGAGCTCGGGTTGAGCGAAGACGAGATTGCTTTTTACGACGCGTTGGAGGTCAACGACTCGGCTGTAGCTGTTCTGGGAGACGATGCTCTCCGTGCCATCGCTCGCGAGCTTGTCGAGGTCGTCAAGCGCAACACGTCCATCGACTGGACCTCGCGCGAGTCGGTCAAGGCGAACTTACGCCGTCTCGTGCGTCGGGTGCTGCGGGCGCACGGTTATCCGCCGGACAAGCAGGAGAAGGCGGTTGAGACGGTCCTCTTGCAAGCAGAGACTCTTGCGTCTGAGTGGACGCCTTGAACTGGTGCTCGCGCGCTTCTTCCAACACGACAGCCTCCGGCAGGTTGCGTCCACGGGACCTCCACGCCTTGCATCCCGCGACTGTCTGTGCGCCTCGATAGTCGCTCGCAGTGGGAGTGGGCCACATCCTCATCGCGCCCTCCGGCGACGCTCACAGAGTTGGTCTTCCAGACGCCAGGTCAGTAGGCGGATTTCGTTGCTGAGCCAAGCGTTATCCGATTGGCGGCAAAGCGTAGGGTCCCCGAGCTCGATGCGGATTCGACGGATGTGGCTGAAGAGGTGTTCTGCCAGGTCATCGCTTGTGAGGTACATGATAAGTAACTTCGAGGGTGGAGAAGGAAGCCCCTATGCGCCGGATCGGCGCATAGGGGCTCACGCGCCAGACTGCTCGACAACAACCAGGCCTTGATTGGTCGTTTCTGCTTTGCGCGCTCCGTTACCTCGACCAACTTGCAGGACACCTAGGACCTGGTGGATGAATTCCGCTCCCTTCAGCCGGTCTCGTATCGCGAAGACCCTCAGGGCGGTCCTCGACTCACCGATGACTCACGCCAGCAACTTGCTAGGAGGAGCCTTCAACTAAGGGCGCGGGAGTGGTCGTGGAGGCTCACGTAGGCACCTCCGAGAGCAGCGAGTCGAGCACCGAAGACCGCCCGTAGAGCCAGGCAGCCAAGTCCTCCGGCGCCTCGGTCTCACGGCCAGACTCGTACAGGTGCAGGTTGCCGGTCGAGCGGCTGAAAACGACCTGACGGGTGCCATGGGACCAGCGTGGGTTTCCTGCGTTAGTCCGGCCAGTCTGAGCTCCCAGTTCGTTACAAAGCTCACGCTCTCGCTCCAGGCGCGCCCGCGTCTCCAGGGCTTTGCAGGCCTCCTCCTCAGCCCGTCTGGCTAAGGACGCAAGCCTCGAATCCTCCATGTGCTGAACGGCTCGGACTAGTGCCTCGTCGGGTCGCCCGAGCTTGACAACGTGGCTTCCACCCGAGTGCAAGTCCAAGCGGACGTGGTCCAGGACCCTTCCCGACCAGCCCGTCAGCTTCCAACACGTCGCGCCGAGGAGTTCCGCCACTCGCGCGGCTTGGGCCTTCCGCACTGCGAGGCTCTTGCGACGGGCCCTTGACCTTTCCACCTTCTGCGCCGCTTTCTTGGACTCGTCGTTGGCGCGCTCCCTCGCCTTTCGCTCCTGCTCTCGCCGCTTGTTCTCCCGCGCAAAGCCATCGCCGTCCCACTCCAGCCCGAGACGCGCGTGCGCCCGTCGGCCCTCGGCACTCGCCAGCACCCGCCACGAACACTCGGGGACGAGGTGCGACACGTCCGGCGAGTAGCCGTGGTAGGTGCGGTCGAAGCCGACCAAGGCACGGAGCACCGGCAGGCGGAGCGCGAACATCATGTCCATTGGCGCGGGCAGGACCCTGACAGCGCACCAGCCGTCTGGAGCGCCGCTCCGTACGTCCACGGTCCCGTAAGCATTGAGCGGGGGGACTGTCGGTCGGTCGTTGAGGCGGGTCACGCGGTCACTTCCTGCTCGTGCCAGATGCAGTCACCGCTTGGGCAGTACGACATGCCGTAGTCCTCCAGGCATGCGCCGAGCGCGGGGACATCATCGCAGAGGTGATAACCTGTGGTGTCTACGAACACGAATGGGTCGCCGAGCCGACCGGTGGTGTACACGCGGACGTCGTCACTTTCCGGTTCGTACGGCTCGTCCTCACTCGTCCACTGCGAACATTCGCCGTAGCAGAGGCAGTCATCCTCCGATACATCCTCCACCTCCACCATCCTCCTGATGCCGTCATGCTCTGTCTGTACCGTGGCGCGGAGCGCGGTGCCTCCATATGGCTCAAACACTAGCCATACAAGGTCGCCCGTCTTTTCGCTTCTGTTGCTCATTTTCTCGTCTCCTGTTTGCCGTCTCACCCCGACGAACCGGGCGAGACGAGATTTGGCTGCCAACCAGAGGCCGGGGCGCGTCAGACACCATCGGCGGCCGGGGGTTTGCCGATGCAGGTCGAGTGTCTGTCGTGGGAGCTGAGTCAGCTATCCGTGAGTCTCGTACGACCGCTGGCAATATCGTGGCGGGCCGGGAGCAGGTCCGTCAATGGCGCGGAAATCTTGTTTACATTCGGCGCAGGTTCAACCAGCTTGCACAATCTGATGACGCAGCTTCGCCAGAATACGTCAGAAATCGCGAATAGGAGCCACAGAAATCGCGAATTGAAGCCACGGTCGGGCAGGCGTAAACTTTTCACACAATGCGGCACCACCAAACCTCACCGTAGCCGAGAGGGGATTTACACAAGGCGCTTTTCACACAATCCCCTGTAAGACCGGCCTTCCCGGCTTGCAAGCGTTTACACAATCATGTCGAACTCGACAGCGGTCCAGATAGGGGGCAAAGCGGCCCGATTTTGACCTGTTGAACCTGGAGCCCTCCGAGTGCTCAAGCGAGGGCCTTCACCCGCTGGAAATCGAGCTGCAGGCGGCAAAAAACGGCAGCTGTGCTCAGAGCAGCACCCCATCGGCAGCTCCTACGTGCACGCCCGTATGCGACGTGCCTGCGACGCCTGCGCGACGCGCGTTGGTCACCTATGGGAGCCTATTGGTCACCCCGCGCGGTTGACCATTGAAGAGGTCTTTCTGTATCCTGCGCAATCCTTTGAAGGATTGAGCCTGGTTTGCTTCGCAAACCAGGCGTCCGTACTCTCCCCTTGACTTCGTCAAGGGGAAATCCAGACCCGGATATGCGCACACGTGCGTAACGCGCAAGGCTCCGCCTCGCCCGGACCGGGGCGCTGAAGCGCCGCATGGCCGCCCGGAGGCGGCTCCTCCCAGCAGAGAGGGAGCGGCGCGGAGAGGTCAGACGAAGACGGGCTCGAAAGGAGAATGAATCTGTGGGACTCCGGAGTGCTCGGCGCAGCACTTTTTACACAATGCTCAAGTTTCGGCTCAAGTCCAGTAGATGCGAGAGCCTTTACACAATGACGCACGACTGATGGCTTACCTCCGGCGCCGCTTGGCAGGACTGGGCAACGCTGGATTGCGCCAAACTCGACACGCTAAGAACTCGCTGAAGACAAATCTGACCTCCAGGTCTTTGTTGACCTTGACAAGCGAGTAGCGGTACCTAGAATCCTGGACGTTGCACCAGACCACACCGGCGTAGACGAAGTAGGGAGCATTGGCTTGTACGAGAAGGCGTCCGCGCCTGAGAACCTGCTCCTGCCAGTGCCGCTGTCCGCGCTCAAAGTCAACTTTTTGGGGCTCGGTCATAGTCTCCAACGGCATAAAGCCAGCGAGCAACGAGTCTGGCCGCGTCGTTCTTCCAGTGGCCCTTGCGAGGTGTCCAGCGGCGATGAACCGCAGAACCTTGCTGACTCGGCTGAGCCGGTCGGGGTCGAGCCGGGCAATAACGCCGGTTGGGGTTTTCTCCATCACGTCGTGAACGAGGCGGCTCAACCGAAGGTCGCGTTCCAGAGTCTTTCGGCTACGGAGCCGCCGGACCTCAGCGGGTCCTGCGGCTCCTGACAAGACCGAGTCAATAAGGCACATGAGGAATTGCTCGTCATTGCTGAGCCCATTGTTGCATCGCTCGCAACTCGATACGCTCAGCAGGTTGACGGGGAAGGGCTCATCGAGGAAGAGCTTGCCTGGCACGTGGCTAGACGTGGTGGCGTGCCCGCCGCAGTACGCGCACCACTTGTGCTTAGGTCCGAAGAGGTCAGGCTGCTCCACCATCGCGATAAGTATAAGTTAGTCAACATTTCCTAACCGGTGGGGCACTGAACGGACACTTAGTAGTTCGGTCGCGGATAGACTCGACAGTCCATGTACGGAGTCGGGCAAATCCTCTTCCTGGAGCGGTCGATAGCGGGGCTCCCCTCCCCAAGCGGCTACTGGGTACTGTGCGAACTTACGCCAGCACGTGCGAGCATCGCGCTCGTGTCGCAGGACGAGAAGGGGCTCTACGCCATCGACAACCGCTACGAAGTGTCTGTCGAGGACCTGCTCGCCTTCACTGTCACCGGCAAGCAGGCGAGGGTGTCTAAGGAGGGCTGAAAAAGCCTAACGGTCCAAGCGTCTGAGCCGCCTCACCAGTGACCTCACGTTGTGCAGCGCGCGCCGGTCGGACGTGCCGGAGCCGGTGACGAGCGTGTGCACACCGTCGGACCACCTGAGGTGGCCCTTGGCCCGCACGACCTTAAACCCCTCGCTCCGGAGGTAGTCGGCGATGTCCCGGTCTACTCCCCTGAGCCGCCTCACAAGGGACCTCTCAGTGCTTCCAGCGCCGCTCTCCCAACCAGCTCGCCTACGCCGACGATGACTCCGTTGCCTGTGATACGCGCCCGGGCCGTCTTGCACACCTCCCTAACCGAGCCATCCTCGTAGATGCCCTCTGCGGTCCAGCCCTCCGGCAGGCCCATCAGGCGCTCGCGCTCGACCGGCGTCAGGCGCCTGACTCCCATGCCCGGCACCGCTACATACGCGTCGTTGCTCGTGACCAGGGCGTGGGCGCGCTGCCAGGACGGGTTGCGGCTCCAGACGCGGGTGAACGTGCAAACCTCGCGTGGCTCGCCCAGCAGCACCCCCCGGTACTGCTCGACGACGCGTCTGGCCTCGGCCTCTCCGCGCTCGCTGACCTTCTTGAGCCATCGGCTCTCGCACCTGGCGAAGAGCTTCGTGCGTTGCTCAAGGCTGAGCCAGCCGCCAGCCTGCTCCTCCAGCAGCGAGCTGAGCGGCGGCACGTCCAAGTCCCACGTGAACGTCGGCTCCGGCACCGGCAGCAGGCGCGAGAACACCGTCAGCGCCCTCCGCCGGACCTGGGGCACTCCGGCGTCGAAGCCAGTGAGAACGAGAGCTCTACCGTGGGAGTACCCGAGGCCTCGCAGGCCCGCGAGCCACCGAGCCACGCCCGGGGCGTCCTTACAGCACTCGAAAACCTGCGGGACGTTCTCCCAAAGGAGTAGGGGTGGCCTGTCCGCCTCGGGCCGCTCGGAGAGCAGCCGGGTGACCTCGTTGGCGAGTTGGGATTCCTCGTGGTCGAGTCCGTTCCTGGTCGCGTTGTTGGCGATGGAGAAACCTTTGCAGGGCGAGCCGAAGGCCCAGAGAGCTGCGCCGGGGAGCATGTCTCCTCGGAGGGTGCGCACGTCGCCGTGCTTCGGGACGTTGGGCCAGTGGCGGCGCAGGACCGCCTGCGCGTGGCGGTCGTACTCGCACTGGTAGACGCCGCGCCACCCGGCGCGCTCAAGCCCGAGGTCGAGCAGGCCGCCACCGCTGAAGAGGCTGACAAAGTCGACTCCGTCAGTCACGTGCTCGACTCCTTGACGACCCCAACCAGGCTCCAGCGGTAGGCCCCGTTCAACGGGATGTGCGTTTGACAAGGCTTGCGCGAACTGCCGAAGCTGCTCGGCACTCTCATCAACTTGGCGCCGTAGTCGTAGGTCGCGTAGAAGTAGGTGCCAGACATTGACCGGAGCACAACTCCATTCGAGCTCGACTTGGCGGCTGCGAGTGCACCCTTCGCAAGCTTAAGCTCCACCGGCAGCGGTTCCCAAGTCGCCCCGTCGGGGAGTCCGTGCACCTGAACAGGGTTAGCCTGTTCATCCACGGCGTCCGCAGGAGTGGATGTCGCGAGTAACGCAACGCTTTGCGCGTAGCCTTCTCCAAAGGGCGAGCCCTCTTTCACGCAGGCGTTGGCACCGAGCAATCGGTTGATTGTTCGCTCGACGAGCTCAAGTGCATCAGGCCGACCGAACGCATCGCACGCAGCGTTCAGGAGGTTGACGAGTTGGTTGTCATGGATGCTTTCCATGACGGCCATGGCTCAGACAAAACGGTGGACAAAGAGTCCGCACCAGATTCGTGAAATGAACATAATCGTTTCGAGCCTAAGGCATCTCTAGTTTGGCTTGCTACTTTCAACTGTTGTGAGGTTTGAAAACTAGAGCAAGTTAGCTCACAAACTATAGACGGTAAGCTCCGCCCATGTCGGGCGAATGGATGACGCAAGACGAGGTAGCGGACCTGTTGGGAGATGAAACACGGCCGCTGAGCTCGCAGCGAATGGCAGCACTTCGAAAGGTTCCTGACCTCTTGCGAACCAAGCCGGTCAAGGTGCGGGGCGGACAGTCCTACCTCTACCTTCGAAAGGACGTCGAAGCCTATCTTGCAACTCGGAACAAGAAGGGTGGCAGACCAAAAGCGAGACCTGAGCAGAAGCGGGAGTGGCGCGGCCTGCTCGTAGCAGAGCTCCTGGAGGAGCTACTTAGACTTGAAGGCACGGCACATCTTTGGCTGTGCGACATCATCCGGTTCCGCCACGTCGGCCTGTTCCAAAAACTTGGTGATGTAGACAAGGCACTCCAGTCCAATTTTATGGACATATACGTGCATCAGAGGTTTCGAATCCTCGTCGAGTTGCCCAGCCGCTCATCAAAGCTACTCGACCTGGCCCAAGCGTACGCCTCGAAGGAAGGGCTATTTCCCAGAGAGCGCACTCAGTGGTTCCGATTCATTCGGGGAGCTGTCGGCCCAGCCATCAAGGGGGAGCGCATACCACCTGGGCGAGGCGGACTCCGCCTCTAGGACCCTCAGTCTTGGCCACTGCCCTGTCCATCCACCTCCATCGGCAACCCGCCGAGAGGAGAAGACCTTGATGGGCGCAGACCTGTACATCCAGAGCAACTACGACCGCCTCCAACAGCAGCACCAGCGCGAGTTTGAACTCGCAGTCGCCAACCGAAACAAGGCTAAGACGGCCTCAGAGCACGACCGAGAACAGCGTGAGGTGTCCAAGCTTTACGACCAAATTCACTCGCCCGAGTGCTACTTCAGGGACCCCTACAACAAGTGGAGCTTGTGTCAGCAACTCGGCCTATCCTGGTGGCGCGATGTCGCACCTCGACTTGAAGAGGATGACTCGCTTCCCCTTCAGGGCGTGAAGTGGCTCCTCGACGAGGTGAGGAGTCGGCGACTCACTTGCCAGCCGGAGCCCACCGAGGAGCAGGCTATGGCTGCAGAAGTGATTGCGGAGCTTGGCGGCAGCCGTTCGACTAGCACCAAAGCCGAGACGCTGCATAGCTACTCGGCGGACGATGTGGAGTGGTTCGTAGCCAGGAAAGCTGCACTTATCACGTTCCTTGAATCCGCGCTTGAACTTGGCGAGAAGCCTGTCTGCAGCCTCTAGGCAGGACCCTCAGGGCGGGTCAGCAACTCGCCCTCTCACTCACACCAGCACCTCGCTGGGAGGAGGAATCTACTATGATTGCAACGTACGACCACACCGACTTCGAGCGGCACTGTCAGGCGCTCCCCGAAGTCCTTCAGCGACTGCGCGAGTCTCACGAACTCAAGTTCGACGAGGTGCTCTCGCTGGCGCAGCTTCAACTCAGCGACGAGTGCCGACTCGCACACAACGACGCGGAGTTCACCGGCCGGGGATTCTCGGCACTCGCTCACGTCGTTGATATGCCTCCTGCGGTCGTCCACTGGCTCACTGCAAGAGACTACGACCGGGAACTCAGCCGATTCATCAACTCCGAGCTGCTTCGGCTGCAGTCGGAGGACTCTCAAGCGAATCGGGCGGGCCGCAGAATCTTCGCACGGTTCCGAGGCGACGACGATGGGCAGCTCCATTGCCGTGGGCTATTCAGTGACCGCTACGCTGCAGTCGACTCATGGCCGCTAATGCAAATGGTCGCGGACTCGCTGACCCGTGAGGAGCAGGAGGCTGCGCGGGTGCACCGCTTGGCGTACGACGGTGACGAGTTGACGGCGAGTTTGTTCTGGCCCGGTTCTGAGCGGGTCGTCAACGGTGAAGCCTATCGAGTTGGGGTTGCCGCCCAGACTTCGGAAGTGGGCACATTCCGACTTCGCGTGTCCGCTTATGTGAGCAGATTAGTGTGCGGCAACGGTCTCATCGTCAACTCGGAACTCGGCGAGTTCGTCAGTCGACGCCACGTTGGGAGAATCGACATGCTTGAGCTTTCCCAAGGTGTTAGGGGCGCGGTCGCATGTGCGATGGAAAGGGCCGACCGAGCCCTGATTCAACTCGACTCGTCGCGAGGTATCCGGGTCGCTGATGCAGACCGCGCCATCGTGCAACTCAGCCGTGAGTTGAAGTTGACGAAGGACCAGACTCGCGCCTGGCTTGAAGGGCACCAGGCCACGTTGGATGAGCCATCTGTCGGCGAAGTGTCAGCATTCTCGCTCGTCAACGGGCTCACGCGAGGGGCGCAGAATCCCGAGTTCGAGGCAACTACTCGCACATATCTGGAGTCGCTTGCTGGACGGGTGCTCGCACCTTCTCTCGACTCGTCCGAGTCGATGATGCGGACCTGGTGGGACGAGCTTCAGCTACGAGCACGCTCGTTGAGCGAAGAGGTGGTCACCAGCTTCCGCGAGTGACGATGTCAGGCTGGGGGTCTACGGACCCTCAGCCCGTCCTGGTAAGTGGCTCTCCAAGTGTGAGCAGACATATTTATCGCAACGGTCGAACCGAGGTGACTCTCGGAGTCGACCGACCACTTTGTCACCTGTTCGGGCTCGTGAGACGGACAGGAGTTCCGAAACCCCTGACCATCGGCGAATTCCCCGTCACCCACGAGGGACTGGCTCGGCTCATCCAACTCGCTGCAAAGCACGGTCCCGTCCCCGAATCCTGCCGCGAGGCTCTAACCCTCGAAGTCGAGCAGTTCCTCTCGGGGGTCGAGTCGCATAACGTCGTCGTGCTCCACCAGAGCGACCGCGACACCAAGCGACGACTTGAGCAGCTTCGCCTGGAACTGCGTGCGGAGCGCATCAGCTACGGCGAGTTGGCCGAGTTGGAGTCGCTGCGGCCGTACATTGCGCCAGATGACGTCGAACTTCTCGGTGCACTAGGGGACTGCCAATGAGACCCTTCACCGAAGAGCAACTGGAGCATGCTCGCGCTTGTCAGAGCCTGCACCTCCAGGACCTGCCTGGCTGGCAACTGGACGAAGCGCTCTACTCAGTCACGCTCGCCGACCTGATGAGCCAGACGGTCAACTCGTCAAGGTTCGACCCTAAGCGATGCGCGTCGGCCCTGGCTTGCGACCACCGTACGCTCATCCAATCGAAGGCGAGACTCATCATCGAGTTCCTCCGTGTGCTCGCGCAGCACCATGACGAGGGCCGCTTCGACCTCCGAAACGAGGGAGCTTGCCGAGCGGCGCGCATCATGGTGGACGCGCTGGATGCAGCCGGAGTCGGTCTGCCATACGTCTGAGGACCCTCAGTCGGAGTCGCCAAGCGGCGACTCCTCCCATGGGATGGCTCTCAGGCTGGCACTCACGTGCCGAACTCGTCGATTACTTGAGTCGCGACCAGAAAACCAAACACGGTGATGGACGCTCAACTACGTGGAAGGTGCTCCAAAAGGCGTTCCGAGGCAACAATCTTTGGACTGTCATTGAGCGCACAGACTATTTGCAGAGCGAAGTCGTGGAGTCGACCAAGTTCATCTGCCTCTTCATGCTCCAACGTGCAGGGGACGGCACATGGGCCTACAAGGACATCAGCGCGTCAATGGGCCCGACCTACTTCAACTGTCCGACTTCCTGGTTCCAGGACGTGTCAATTGACGGCGAGTATGACCGCAAATGGCGCGAGGCATGCTTGGAATTGGAGTCGCGTCGCAAGCGACTTCGGCCTGGAGTTCGCATCGAGTTCGACCGGGACATTCGGTTCAGCGATGGCTGCACGGGCCGGTTGTTCGAAGCCGTGAAGTCGGGCTCCAGACTCTACTTCCGACGCGAAGATGGCGGTTACGTAAGGCTGAGTCAGCGACTCATCGACAGCGGACGAGTCATCGACTAAGGACCCTCAGGCGGCGCGCATGCGCCGCCTGATTCCGCATGGGACAACTCATTCAGCAACTCGCTGCTCTCAACATTCCTCCGCTGTATGCAACTGAGTCAACTCCTGGCGAGGACAAGGTCATCCATGCTCGCCTGTTCGCTCTCGCGTCTGCCGCGACTTGGCTCATCGCCGAGTTCGACCCTGAGCAGCGTCTCGCGTTCGGGTATGCGGACCTAGGCGACCCGACATGCGCCGAGTGGGGCTACGTCTCGGTTGCTGAACTGGAAGCACTTCGGTGGATGGGGGTGCCGCGAGTGGAACTAGACCTACACTTCACGCCGACCAAATTTGGCGACCTTAAGGAGGTGCGGCGTGCCTGAGCCCATATTTGATGTTGGTGCACTCAGAGTCGCCATATGGCGCCTCGACCTTGCCGACGTGGCGAGTCGAACCGTGGAGGTAGCTGAAGGCTACATGCCTGGATGCGCGTGGCTGGACACGACTGGCGAGGTGCACTATGCGGAGACGGTGAGCGAAGTCGATGGGCTTGTTCTATGTCAGGCTCGCGAGCCCGACGCAGACGACGAGCTCGACGACTGCTACTGGGTCGGACGATGGGTTCGGGAGGTGGGACTTGAAGAAGTGGCCGACCGGCTTGAATCGGAACTCGCGCAGTCGTTGAACGCACTGAGTTGACGTGACGGCGGACCCTCAGGTGGTCTGCCGCAGAATCCCAGGAGGTACCCCCCCGGCATCCAAATTTCGGGAATGGGACCCTAAGTGCACCTCCTGACTTTGGAGTCCCATTCGAGGTGTACGCGCCACTTTCCTTCGGAGGAAGTGAGTCGCACATTCACTCACCAGGTCTTCACTCTCGGAAGCGGGATGCTACTGAAGGCGCACCTGAACCGAGCCAGGGTCGTGCAGGTCCCTTAAAGCACGTACAAGAGAGTCTCGGGTTGCTCTGACACGAGTGCTCAGGAAGAATCTGACTCATCCTCCTAAGCCTCAGAGTTACCCTAGAACGCATGAGTCCAAGCGAAATGCTCGGCGTACGGCTTCCCTTCGAACATCAACTCGCCGCGCCGGCGGTCGCGGGTTGCGTGCGAGTAGTGCATCTCGCCGGTTGAGCGCTCTCGCTTTCCGTGCAAGACCAGGTTGCGAGACGCCCTTCCGAAGAGGCGGTCGACCTCATCCCCGACGGTGTGGCGGAACGAGTACTGGGACACTCGCTCCCGTAGAACGCCAGCTCTGGCGAGCAGGTCGTTAACGGACTCCTCAAATCTCTTGGGGTGCATCAACTCGTTGTCATTGCCGAGGATGAACGGGCTGCGTCCGCGCACCTCATCGAGCCATGGTCTCATTGCACGGGGAATCGACAATTGACGATAGTCAATGTCCCGACCAGTCTTGGTATTGTCCGCCAGGTCCTGCTCTCCTCCCTTGAGAACCACCACCCGCGACTGCACCTGCCACCACAAATTGCCGGACATGTCCTCGTCCAGGTGAGACCAGCGGGCCGCGCATGACTCACTCGGGGGGCGACCGCTCGCTAGCAAGAGGACGACGATTGCTCTCTCAAGTGGAGTCCGCGCAGCGTCCATGACCTTGAGGACCTCCTCGTTCTCCAACCGATATCGCTGCCGCCATCCGTCCGAATCGCTCTTAGCAGCCCTAACGTCCTCCAGCAGGTCGTCGATGCGCACGTTGTTTAGGTAGGGCAGCAGGTCATCATCACGACTTGCCTGCCTATGCACCTGCGCAAGCCGCGTGAGCACGTTCAGCATAGTCTTGGCGGAAGGTCGCTTGCCGAACTTGTTCACTGTGTCTGCGTAGGTCTCGAACCAGGCGTAAATCATCTTGCGGTTGACCTCGGTCACCCGTCGGCTCCAGAGCCGGACTCGCTCACCCTGGAACTCGAACTCCATGTTGAGGGGCGTGCACTCGTACTCGTAGTTCTCAGCCGTTAGGGGCTGAACTCGCCCCAAGCGCATCAGGTGCTTTACCCTCTGGTCGTGGAGGCTTCCTAACGTGGGGATGCTCGCAAGGTGCGCTTCGTGCGCTTCCAATTCTGCCTGCACCTTTGCAGTGGCCTCAGCGTCCACGACTCGTGCATCGTAGTCGCTCTCCAAACCCGCGTAGTATTGCGCGACTATGTCGCGAGCAAAGCTGCGCGACTGGATTGGCAATTGTCGAAGGTTCCGGTCGTCGAGCAAAAGCAAGAGGCTTCGGCGATAGGATTCCGTCCGTCGAGCCTCCGCTCGTCGCAGCAAGTCCTCCTCGTCAGCACCCTTTATGGTGAACTCACGCTCGGTCAGCCGCACGCCGGTCCAGTCGTCAGGCAGGTCCTCGAACTCACCTGGTTTTGCGAAGCGAAGAGCGTCCAACTCCCAGCCACGGACTTTGAAGTAGCATGGCTCGATGGACTGGCGCTTAGCACCACGAACAAAGTCATGCGCCTCCTTTCGGGAACCAACCACTGACGAGCGGGTTCCGGTGCTGGCAAGATAGCGAATTGGTGTCGATTTGGTCTTTCTGGGTGCTCCCATGTTGCGATGTCTCCTAATGTAGTCATCGCGTCGAAGGGGACAGATTGGGCACAGGAATTTCACTTTTTTCTGGGCACGTTTTGACCGACCCATTCTAAAGTTGAACCTAAACGTCTCTGATGAACGCCCGGAAGGTGCTTTTCGAATCCTAGTCCGGCAGCCAATCCTCAATCTCACGGCTTTCGCCGTTGCTTTCGCATATTTCGAGCATGGATTTGAACGGCTCCTGAAGCAAAAGTTGTACATTACTGCCATCGTACAGGCAGTTCGAACAGAGCGTTTTGAGCAGTTCCCTTTTGTCTTTAGAATTGGCCTTTTCGAACCTGGAGTGGCAGTTCGAACCTAATTCCAGAAGGGTGACTCCCAGTTCAAAATACGACGACTGTGCCTTGCCGTGGCTGCTGAGCAGGATCTTGCAACGCTCAAGCTCGGATTCCCAGCGAGATTTCAGCTTCTCGTAGGCTGAAAGTGGCACCTGCCCGCTCAGTTTGTCGATATAGAGCGCTTCGAGCTTGGATTCCAGACTCTTGCATTCAGCTTCAATCGCCTTTGTCTGTCCATCGTGAAGGGCACGCTCTTCCTGCAGACTCTCCAGCAATGCCCCGCGCAGAAGCTCCAGTATCTCCGGGTCGATTCTCAGCTTTTCAAGCTCTCTGGAAATCTGGGCTGTGATCTGCTTCTCTTCGATGCACCGCTGGC